>Ga0181528_10000012_pt1 | contig 223802 bp, 197 predicted proteins | sample PEATcosm2014_Bin_47_FD_119742 | JGI IMG/M metagenome (GOLD analysis project Ga0181528, IMG submission 119742) | Peatland microbial communities from MTU Mesocosm Facility, Houghton, MI, USA - PEATcosm2014_Bin10_10_metaG | ecosystem: Environmental > Terrestrial > Soil > Wetlands > Peat | place... | reverse complement strand
TGCTCGGAGCGCGGTCGGGACTCGATCCTGCAACGATTGTCAAGGTCGTAGCCGATGGCGCGGGAGGCTCGCGCATGTTTCAAGTCCGCGGTCCACTGATGGTCAACAGAGCTTGGGACGAGCCGACCATGAAGAACTCGGTCTGGCAGAAGGACATGAAGCTGATCGGCGAAGCCTTGCGGGTCGCCGGGTGCCCGGCGCCGGTGTTCTCCGCTACCATACCTATCTATGTTGCGGCAACGGCCTCAGGCCACGCAGACCACGATACTGCCGCGGTTTATGAGGTGCTGGAACGGATGGCCTTGGATCCATCCAAGAAAAAGTAAGCGGCGCACTCGGAAGAACGCTATCGGCAAGGAACAATGGGGAGGACGAGCACGTTGCTCGCCCTCCCCAAAATGTCTCCAGCCGAAGTGCAGTCTACCGTGACGGCGGCTTCCAACCTGCAGGAGCGCGCACGCCACGGAAATCAATCTTGTCAAGATTGTCTTTGGTGATCAAGAGCAGCGGGGTCCAGAGCTCGGGGGGAACTGGACGCTTCTCAAGGTAGTTGACGGTTGCACGAATACACCAGCGGCCAATGACGACGCTCTGTTGCACCACCGCCGCGCTAAGCACTCCATCGCGCATGAATTTTTCGCTCTCCGGCTGAAAGTCCACCGTAGTAACGACGATCTTGCCGGCCTTGCCAGCCGCCTTAATAGCCCCGGATGCGCCAATCTCCGTCATGTCAGCGCCATTGTAAACCCCGTCGATCCTGGGGTAGGTCTGCATGAAATCTTCCATCAGGCGCAAGCCCTCGACCGGCGTGGACTGCGAATACTGCTCGCCGACAATCTTGACGCCTGGCGCGATCTCCGCCATGCGCCTCTTGAAGGAATCACCGCGAATCTGCGCCCAGGAGGTACCTGCAGGGCCTCGCAGCATGACGACGCTGCCCTTACCGTTGAGCGCCTTTGCCATGAAGTCGGCTTCCATCCGGCCCGCAACCTGATCATCGGAGCGAATGCGCGCTACCACTTTTTTGCTGTCGGTCATCACGTTGCAATTGATGACCGGAATACCGTGCCTGACCGCCATCTCTACGGCTGGGATCGTCCCGGAACCGTTTGTGGCAACCAGATCGATGGCATCCACTTTGCTTGCAATCAGGTCTTCCATTTGAGACATTTGCTTTTCAATGTACTGGTATCCACCCGCATCCTGCAGGATGACTCGGGCTCCCAGTTGCTCGGCTTCGTTAATGTACCCATAGGCTTGCCCTACGAAGTGAGGATTGGATAACTGCGGCAGCAGAACGCCGATTGTGTATTGCTTGGCGGGCTTGGAAGGGCGGGGATATTCGTCGCCCGGTTGCGTAGGCTTCGCGGCTTTTGCGGCTTGCGCTGCTTTGGCTGCTGCTTGTTTGGTCGGCTTTGGCGCTGTCTGGGCTACCAGTGCTACGCCGCTGCACAGAACAAGCAGCAGAATAGGCGCAAATGTGGCTAGTAAACGACGCTTGTTCATGAGTTCTCTCCCTTGTGCGAGGAATCGTCAACGAAACACGTTTCCTTCGCGGAACAATTGAAAAACCGTTCTCCCGATTGCTACTTCCTATCTAACGTCGGCGTTCGCGCGCGAGGTCAACGTAGACCGCGAGCACGATGATGACGCCGATCACGATATTCTGTACGTACGATGAAACTTGGATCAGATTCAATCCGTTGGCCAGGACGCCGAGAATCATCACGCCCATCAGCGTTTGCCAAATTCCACCCACCCCGCCAGTGATCTTTCCGCCGCCGATGACGACCGCTGCAATCGCATACAATTCTTGCACTTCGCCCAGCGTCGGTTGACCCGAGATCACGCGCGAGGTCAACACCACACCGGCAATGCCCGCGCACGTGCCGCTGACAACGTAGACCATGATCTTGTTCTTGACGACACTGATGCCGGACAGCATGGCAGCTTCTTCGTTGCTGCCCATCGCGTAAACGTATCGCCCGAAGCGCGTCCGTTTCAATATTGCGTTAGCGAAAAGGAGGGCCACTGCCGCGATTACCGCTGGGACGGGGATTGGACCGATCTTACCCGCGCCGAGGAACATGAACGAGCTTGGTAAACCATCGATTGGCAGCCCGCCGCTCAGTGTCAGCGCAACCCCGCGCGCCGTAATCAACATGGCGAGCGTGGCAATGAAGGCTGGCAGCCTCGCTTTCGCGATCAACACTCCATTGATCAGCCCAGCGAATGCGCCAACAAGAATGCCTGCCGCGATGCCGGCCCAGAGTCCGTAGTTGAGCATCTGTTGAGCGGTAACAACACTCACCAAGGCCAGCAGTGAACCAACCGAAAGGTCGATGCCACCGCTCAGAATCGCGAATGTCTGACCAATCGAAATCAGCGCCAGAATTGAAATCTGGCGCGAGACGTTGGTCAGGTTCATCATGCTCCAAAAATTAGGATTGATCGATCCGAAACCAATACAGAGAAGGATCAGCACGGCAGGCATGCCAATGCTGCTCCAGGGAATCCGGCTCAGGAACCCAGCCTTTTGAGAAGGCACAGACTCCCCTGTGACTTTCTTTTCGATCTCTTCTAGCCCAACTTCACTCATGCCTCTACTCCCATGTCAGTTTGTTGGGCAGGCGTGCTACCCAATGCGCAGCTTAGAATTTTCTCCTGCGTTGCTTCTTCGCGCGTGAACTCGCCGGCAATATGCCCCTCGTGCATCACGATGATACGGTCGCTCATTCCAAGAATTTCGGGCAACTCCGATGAGATCATCAGGATCGCGGCTCCCCGCTTCACCAGTTCACCCATCAACTGGTAAACCTCAACCTTGGCGCCAACGTCTATGCCGCGGGTTGGCTCGTCAAATATGAAGATGTCCGCATCCACTCCCAGCCACTTGGCAATCACCGCCTTCTGCTGGTTGCCGCCGCTCAGGTACATCACCCATCGTTCCAGATTCGGAGTTGCGATGCGCAATGAGTTGGCATACCCCTGCGCGGATTCCTTCTCCTTTCCTAGATTCAGAACGCCGATACGCGCAAGGCGTTTGAGCATGCTCAGGGTTACATTGTGTTTCACTGACATGTTCGGCAGTATTCCATGCCGCTTGCGGTCTTCCGGTACCAGCGCCAAACGAGCGTCAATAGCTTGGGCGGGAGACTTGATCTCCAATCGCTTTCCGCGCACGGTGATCTCGCCGCTATCGATCTTATCCGCCCCGAAAATAGCGCGCGCCATCTCCGTGCGCTTGGAACCAACCAGGCCGGAGACACCCAGAATTTCACCTCGGTGCAGGTGGAAGCTCACGTCATGCAACACACCCTCGCGCCTGAGGTTTTCCACTCGTAAGACTTCCTCGCCGGGTTCGACTTTGGTCTTGGGAAACTTGTCTTTCAAGTCGCGTCCCACCATCATCCGGATTAACTCGTCGATCGGCGTGGTCGCAACGGGCACCGTGCCAACCACCGTGCCATCGCGCAGAACCGTCGCGCGGTCGCCAATTCTCTTCACTTCTTCCAGCCGATGAGAGATGTAAACGATAGAAATGCCGCGCCGCTTAAAGTCCTCGATCATCTTGAAAAGATGATCGATTTCACGGGACGTCAGGACCGCCGTCGGTTCGTCCATGATGATGACTCTGGCATTCAACGACAGAGCCTTGGCGATTTCCACCATTTGCTGCTGCGCCACGCCCAAGCGCTTGACGGTCGTTTCAGGAGGAACGTGAATATCAAACTTGGACAAGACCTCGCGCGCCTGCTCGAACATTTTCCCGCGGTCCAAAATGCCGAACTGGCGAATGAACAGCGGTTCGCGTCCCAGAAATATGTTCTCCGCAACGCTCATTTCGGGCACGAGATTGAATTCCTGATAAATTGTGCTGACCCCAAGATTCTGGGCATCGTGGGGGCTGCGGATTTGCACCGGCTTCCCCTCAAAAAGAATCTCGCCCGAATCCTGGGTGTAAACGCCGGAAAGGACTTTGATTAGGGTGGACTTACCGGCCCCATTCTCCCCCAACAACACATGGACTTCGGCGGGCATCACGTCGAGGTCCACGCCCTTCAGCGCGAGGACTCCAGGAAAGTGCTTGACAATCCTGCGCATTTCAACAAACGGTCTGACTTCTTTTTCGCTCATTATTCCTTTTCGACGGTCACTGAGTAGGTGAGTACGACTGACTGGGTGGTCATTTTACCTGTGCAATCACAACTTCATTCGACCCTGCCTCTGCAATGCACACTTTCCACTAATTCAAACACGGCTAACACAGTATGCAGCCGATTAGGTGGCTGTCAAGTGTTTCCGTATGAGGCGTCCTCGGCGACTCGCGGCCTCATGCTTTAATATGCCCGCCCACCCGAAAATCTCCGTGTACTAGCTTCAAGCCCGAGCCCAAACTGTCGAACATGTGCCGCGCAAAAAGGCCCGCGCTGGATAGCCGCGGGCCTCAGTAAACTCAGTAGATCGCGAAGATGGAAATTACAAAGCAAGTTCTGCAAGGATGAGGTTGTCTACCGACTTACTCTCAGTCAACTCAAAGCCAAGGCTTCGGCAAACTGCGATCATTTCGGAATTTTCCTTCAGCATATTCGAATGCACTTTGCTTAGTTTCTCGGCACGCGCAATCTTCAGCAGCAAATGGTAGAGTTCAGTACCCAACCCTGCGCCCTGGAAGCCGTCTTGAACCAACGCAGCCAGTTCAGCCTCCGCTACGCCGTGCATTTTGCTCATACGGCCCACGGCGATCACTTCCGGCTTCCCTTCTTCATTCAAGCGCTCGACCACCAATGCCATGTCGCGGTTGTAGTCGATGAAACAGATTCGCGTCAGACGTTCGTGAGTCGTTCTCTGGGAAAGATTCAGATGCTCGAAATAACGGAGATACACCGAGCGCTCACTGAGTTTTTCGTGGAACGCAATCAGCTTCGGCTCGTCTTCCGGACGGATAGGCCGGATCAGAACCTCTTGCCCATTCTTCATTGTCCATTTCGAAACGTACTGCTCCGGATAGTTACGTATCGCTGAATGTGGCAGCTTCTCGTCCGGTATGCTCGCATCGTGCAGCACTACGCGCGCATCAAGTGCCAGCAGACGGTCTGGAGACGCCAGCAGCGGATTGATGTCGATTTCCTTGATGCGCGGATTCTCAACCACCAATTCGCTGAAGCGCACCATGAGATTTTCAAGGGCTGTCATGTCCACGCTCTTGCGTCCACGAACGCCTTGGAGGGCATGATAAATCTTGGTCGTCTCCATCATCCGGCGTGCCAACGTCGAATTCAACGGAGGCAGCGCAAGCGACTTATCTTTGAAGACTTCGACAAGCTGACCACCGGTTCCAAACAGCAGCACTGGTCCGAATTGCGGATCGAGGCTAGCTCCAATGATCAGCTCATAACCATCAAGCTTGGCCATGGGCTGCACGGTCACGCCCTGGAAGTGCTGAGCTCCGACCTTTTCCGCAACCGCGCTTTGGATGCCGTTGAAGGCTTCGCGCACTGCTGCGGCATTGCGTAGATTTAAGACCACGCCGCCCACATCCGTCTTGTGCGTAATCGTCAGCGAATAGAGCTTGAGTACCACCGGATACCCGATCTTCTCGGCCCAGGCGACAGCTTCATCCGCCGTCGACGCGATCTCGGTCTTGGTGGTTGGGATGCCATAGGCTTCCAGCAGCTTCTTCGATTCGTACTCAGTCAGAATCGTGCGATTCGTATCGCGCACCTTGTCCACGATGCTGCGTGCCGTTGCGCGGTCAGGTCCGGAATCCCCCGTCTGCAGCGACGGCGTTTCATACAATCCCTTGAGAGTGTCCGCATACTTCCACATGTAATTGAATGCATGGACTGCCATGTCGGGATAATAGAAACTCGGAATGCCGGCCTCCTTCAAAATGTCTTCGCCGGCCGCCACGCTGCTGCCGCCCATCCAGCTTGCCAGAACCGGCTTACCCAGGCTATGCGCATAAGGCTTCAGTTCTTCTGCAATCCGCGTGGGATTGGTCATGCCTTGCGGCGTCATGATAACCAGCATGCCGTCGATGTTCGGATCTTTAGCGGCGATCTCCAGGGACTTGGCGTAGCGTTCCGGTTCGGCGTCTCCCAGAATATCTACCGGGTTGGCGTGGCTCCAGGAAGCAGGCAACAGTTTGTTGTAGGCGGCCATGCTTTCCGGAGAAATCTCGGCCAGCTCCCCTCCGCCCTGTACCAGAGCGTCGGTGGCCAGCACGCCCGGACCGCCTGCGTTGGTAACAATGCACAACCGCTTGCCTTGCGGACGAGGCTGCTTCGCGAGCACTTCCGTCATATAGAAAATGTCGGAAATGGAATCCACGCGCAACACCCCAACGCGCCGGAATGCCGCGTCCAGTACGTCGTCGGAACCCGTAAGCGAACCAGTGTGCGAGGCTGCGGCTTTGGCAGCAGCGGCAGTGCGTCCGGCCTTGATAACGATGATGGGCTTGGTCAGCGAAACTTCGCGCGCCGCCGACAGGAACGAACCGGCGTCGCCAATCGACTCCATGTAGATGACGATGGCATTCGTGCGGGGATCGTTGCCAAAGTAGCTGATCAGATCTCCCCAGTTCACGTCCAGCATGGAACCAATCGAAATGAATGAACTGAATCCTACGTTTTCACGCAGGCTCCAGTCGAGCACGGCCGTACAGAGCGCGCCGCTCTGGCTCATGAAGGCGACATTGCCGGGTCGCGCGACGTGCGCTGCAAAGGTGGCGTTCAGCCCCTGGATAGGGTTCATCACGCCCAGGCAGTTGGGGCCGATGACGCGCATCTTGCCGCTTACGATCTCCATGATCTCGCGTTCGAGTGCAACGCCGGCTTCGCCCGTTTCCTTGAAGCCTGCCGAGATGACAATTGCGCCAGGAATGCCAAACTCCACGCTTTCGCGTAGAAGGCCGGGCACCGATGCGGCTGGCGTAGTGATCACAACCAGGTCCGGCACCTCGGGCAAATCACTTACGCTGGGATAGGTGCGAACGCCCAGAATGTTCGAACGCTTCGGGTTGACCGGAAAAATCGTGCCGCCAAACGGACTGCTAAGCAGGTTCCACAACACGTTGCGGCCAACGCTGCCAGGACGCTCGGAAGCGCCAATCAATGCCACGCTCTTCGGATTAAATATGGGATCCAGCGGATGGCCTTGCGCCCGTAGAACGTCGTGGGCTGGACTCGACGTAAGTTTTCCAATTTTTCCAAGTTTGCCGATTGTACTCATGAGTGATCACCTTATAAATGTCGGGAGCGCGGTCAAGCGCGCTTCCGCGGTTAAATGACGCATCTTTCCCTTTTCCGTCCACGATTGGAGAGGCGACAGGGAGAACGAACGGAAGATAGAATCTGCACTTCGATTTTAGCATAGTGCGGAGTGGTGGGTCTTGAGTTTGGATCTGGCGGGACGAGCCTTTTGAGGGTCGCTTTTTACACGAAAAAACCAGCGCGAACCATTGGTTCGCGCTGGCCTTTACTGTGTTTCCCAATTCCTCACGTTCTTAGCTGAGGAACTCCTGAACGTCGTTTACGGGAAGATGTAACGAATGACCGTCATGACGACGTTGTCTTGACCCTTCGGTGCGAGTGAAGTAGTTGTGGTGGGGAATGCGCCGGCAGGCAATCCACCGGTACCGGACCACGCCATACGCTCGTAGTAGTTGTATGAAGCGCCGTAACGCAGAACGCCATACGTTCCCTTGTAGAGATCGTAGTAGGCGATAGCGCGGATATCGTACACTAACCGATTGTTGCCCGTGCAGGTCGAGCTAGTGGCCGGGGTGGTGGTCGGAACTGTTTCAAAGTAGCAGCCGGTGTTGGTAGCATTCGGTGCGCCGTAGCCGGCAACGCCGCTATACACGCCAGTTGAAGCGGTATAGGTAGCTGGGTAGAGCGTACGGCCGTAGTACTCGCCGCCAGCAAATAAGTCGAATTCCCACTTGGAGTTCGGGTGAGCTTCAAACCCGACGTTGGCGCTTGCGCCCTTCACCATGATCATGTTGTGGTCCCAGCTGTCGTTCGTGGTATTGCGGACGACAAAGTCATACTGGCCTGCACTCTGGTAACGGCTGATGCCCTTGCCATACATGCCCTGGAAGATGAAGTCAACTTTCTTCGGCATCACAGGTACGATTGCGCCGCCGCCGAGGCCCCAGCCAAGACCGGTGTTGTTCCAGCCCGGAACGGTGGCAGTCGACACAACGCGATCGCGGAAGAAGCGGGTCAAGCCCTTGACTTCCCAGTGGCCAAGCTTGGCATCGTCATAAGCTGCTTTGAAAACCAGATCCGGAGCAAGACCAGTCGAGTACGCAACCTGGTCGGCGCAAGGGAGTGATGCGCAAGTAGCAATTACACTGTTGTTGTTGGCGCCGGTGCCAGCCACAGCCACGCCGCTGACCCCAGTAGTGGTGGTGGTGACGGTGTTGAGCTGGGTAAGATAGGACGGGTTGTCCAATGCCAGTGCAACGCTAACGCTCTTGCCGATCTGCTGAGACAGGCGAAGTTCAGCCCAACGGCCCCAGGCGATACCAGGCATCGTCTGCTGGTCGATCGAATTTACCGCCCAGAAGGTGCTGGCATCGGTTCCTTTGCGGTTCATGGTGATCAACGTCCACGGCTGGCCAGCCATGACCGTCAATCCATTCTTAAACTCAGCCTTGCCGTATGCCTGACGCAAGCGAGGAGCCCAAGACGAGGTCTGATTCGGGTTGGAGTTGGTGCCGTCTACTGAAAAGTCAGCCTCATACTGGCCGGTCAGTTTGGTCGAACCAGCCATGCCATCAATGCGCAGAGCGATGCGCGAGTTGCGCGCGCCCATGGCAAACTCAGAGAGGTGAGAGTTGTAGGCGCCATTGACCTGGCTATCAAGCGCGATGCTATTGGCTGCAGTCGCATTATCGCCCATGGTCGCATGGGAGCGGTACCAGCCCTGAAGATCAAACTGGCCGCCTAGGGTAATTGCGATACCCTTGTAGGCGATGCTGCCGGGATGTTCAAGGTACTCGATCTTCTTTGCGTCCTTCTGAACAAGCATTGTGTCGGCGGCTACCGCGGCCTTCACGTCAGAAACGTCGGCTTGAACTTTCTGCACCTGCATATTGGTGTTGGCTTCAATGGCTGCAACCTTGGCGTCTGCTGCTGCCTGGGTCTGTGAAAGCTGCTGCTGGGTCTTCTGCAGCTGTTGCTGCGTCTGCTGCAGTTGCTGCTGCATCTGCTGCATCGCGGCCTGCTGCTGATCGACCGTTTCCTTCAACTGCCGATACTTGTCAGCAGTTTCGTCCTTCATTACGGGCTTTGCGGCTTTCGCAGCGTGGTGTTTTGTGCTCTTCTTGGCGGCAGCCTCGCCGTCAGATGGCACCGGCGCTGCCAGGCACATGCCGGATAGCGCTAATACAGCTACCAGTTTTTGAAAGTTCCTCATGTCTTGTCGCTCCAAAGTATAACTTCTCGCAAGTCTCCCGGTGCCACCGGCGTCGGAACGCGAGATAAGGTGTGAAAAATATCAGGCCTGTGGAATATCCCCACAGACACAGGACCCCCCTAAGTTTCGGAAGCTGCACAATTCTAGAGTGAAAGCACCCGTGGAGGAAGTAAAAAAATAAAAACTTTTTGGGCTAATGAATATCTTTAGTAACCATAATAGATTTCCGCTTTGGACTCTGCGGCACATGGAAATCCCTCTCGCATTGCCTGCGCTCGGCTCGATCCCCTATGACCGGTCACAAGTCAAAGGACTCAGGACGAGTATTCCGCGCTATTCGGCACAATTTTCTTCACAAACGGCCTTCTCCATAGGATGTCGATTCCCATCGCGCTCCCTTCCTGCCCCAGATGGTGCGGTGCCGGTGCCTGCGAACGGATCCCTCGCGCGACGTAGGTCGTTCTTGACGCTTTCCGGTGAGTAAACGTAACCGCTGTGGATATGAGAAAGAAATGCCGCTAAAGAAAAACTATGCCGGGCACCGTTTCGCAAGGCGGCTAACGTTGCCACGCCGGAGCGATGGTCGTTCTCATCCGGAGAGTAATTCGCTCATCGTTATTGAAATAAGCGCGAACCCATCACCAGGGTAAGTCCTAGCGGAAGCTACTAAGGATAGTGTGTTACTGCGTTGTAAGTACGCAATGTTATATATGCGCGCAACATCGCATAAAACGTGGTTCATCGTGGTAACAGCCAAGTAAGTCTGGACTGGGGACGCGTTTATGGATAGCAGTAATATTTCGTTATCGAAGCTATCATCCGTGCGAGGCGATCTGCGTTACTTCAAGTTACAACAGGAGTTTACAAAATGGTGCACCCAGCGGATAAGACAGGAGCACAAGCGGAAATTTCGATGTCGGAAGTAACGCCATTGCGGCAGCAAGCGGAGTTGTTTCCCTACCTTATCCGCGCAAGAGACTGCGCGAATAAGGTAAGCTGCACAGCGTTCTTTAGTCGTCCATTTTTCTTGGGAGCCAGCTTAGCCTATGGGCACGGAGGCAACCTGAGGTTTGTTGGAAACGAGGCGCGCAGCCAGGCGTAGAGCGTTCTCGATAGCTCCTGTCTTGGCGATGCCTTTGCCTACGATATCGAACGCGGTGCCGTGCGCCGGTGTGGTGAAGATGGTCTTGAGTCCGGCAGTAATGGTCACCCCGCGGTGAAATCCATGCAATTTCGTGGCAATCTGACCTTGGTCGTGGTACATGGAGACCACGCTGTCAAACTCTCCCGCGAACGCCTTGATGAAGATGGTGTCGGGCGGGTAGGGGCCGCTGCAATGAATTCCCTTGGCCGCCATCTCCTGCACGACTGGACGAATCAACTCGATTTCCTCGCGGCCGAATAGACCGTTTTCGCCGTTGTGGGGATTCAGCGCGTTGACGGCAATGCGCGGGTTCTCGATCCCCGCGCGGCGCATCATCGTATCGGCGAGAATGATGGCTTCGCGGATGTTCTGAGGCGTGACATGGTCGAGTGCTTCGCGCAGCGCCATGTGTCCGGTGACGCGCGACATCCACTGTCCATCGAGCACGTTCATTTCGCTGAAGTAGCCTTCGTGCCCAAGCAGGTGGGCAAACATTTTGTGTTCGTCGGCAAAACGCCATCCGCCGTCGAACATTGCCCGCTTGTTGAGTGGAGCGAAGGTGATGGCTTCAACCTCATCCCGGCGCGCCATCTCGATGGCGTATGCAAGAGTATCGCCCGTGAGCTTGCCTGATTCCGCGGAACCTTTGCCCTGCTCAAACTTCGAAGGGTCGATGTTGCCAAGATCGATAAGCGGCACCGCGCCGGATGACCAATCGATCGCCGCGGTGTTTGGAACTTTCGTCCAACTCACCGCCACGCCGGCGTCACGCATTCCGAGTTCCAGTACGCGGGCGTCCCCGACAACAACAAGTCGGGCAACGTCATTCAGACGCTTGCCGTGTAGTACGTTCGCGACCAATTCCGGCCCGATACCCGTGCAATCTCCCATCAGAAATGCAATACGCGGGCGGGGATCGTTGACGCTATTCGCGGATAGATTTTCCATATTCAGTTACTCCTTTGTCGATGTCCTCGGAATCAATTTGCGCCTATTCCGATGCTTCACGTCTACTTGGCCGGACCCGCGACCGCAGCTATTTGCGTTAGCTTTCCGGCGTCCAGGTTCTCCCTGTATGTCTTCCAAGCCACGGCATCAAAGTCTCCATCCCATTTGGCGACCACAACCGATGCCACCGCGTTTCCGACTGTGTTGACGATGGAGCGGCCCTGTGACATGAAGCGGTCAATGCCCAGCAGCAGGGCCAGTCCTTCGACGGGCAGGCCGCTGGCGATAACTGTGGCGGCAAGCGCTGCGAAAGCGCCTCCCGTGACACCGGCCGCACCCTTCGAGGTAAACAGCATCAGGACAAACATCGTGATCTGTTGACGAAGATCCAGGTGGATGCCATAAACCTGGGCGATGAACAGGCAGCTCATGGGGATGGTGATTGCCACGCCATCCAGGTTGAACGAGTAACCTGTGGGGATCACGAGTCCTAGCGTTGTGCGCGAAATACCTGAGGCTTCCAGCTTCTGCATCATACCCGGAATAGCAGTCTCGGAAGACGAGGTGGCAATCACCACCAACAGCTCTTCCTTGAGGCGTCCCATGATGTCTAGGATGCGAACGCCGCACAGCCTGCATACCACGCCGAAGACGACAAACATCAGAACGGCCAACGTAAGCCATGCGGTTCCCACGAACATCCCAAGAGCGTAAAGCGTGTGAATGCCGAACCGTCCGACCGTGAACCCCAGTGCGCCGAATGCCCCAATCGGAGCGGTCATTACAATGATGTTGACCACACCGAATACCAGGCTTATGCAGCGTTCCATCCCTTGGCGAATCGCGATGCCCGCATCGCCGAGCCGTAGCAGCGCAGCACCGACCAGCAGTGCAATGACCAACACCTGTAGCACGCTTTCGTGAACGAAAGCCCCGAACAGATTATCGGGAACCATGGCGAATAGAAACGCCGACAGCGTTTGCGTATGCGCACCTGCATATTGTGCAGTCGCGGCAAGTTGCGTCCCCGAGGGGCGCTGAACGGCGGCGCCAAAGTGAACCGCATTGCCCACAAGGGTGCCCATAATGAGCGCAATCGTGGTAATAACCTCGAAGTAGATCAGCGTCTTCAGCCCGATTCGCCCGACCTTGCGCATGTCGCCCACCTGCGCTACGCCGGTTGCCACCACCAGGAAAATCAGCGGAGTAATGCTCAACTTGATGAGTGCAATGAAACCGTCGGCCAGGGGCTTGACGGCGATGCCGGCCTGCGGCCAGATGGCGCCCATCGCCGCCCCGGCAGCCGCTGCTACGAGAACCTGAATGTATCCTCTGCGCCATAGCGGCTTCGAAGCATGGGACGAGTGTGAAGCGTGCATGTCTAGTGTCATGGACCGACCTTAATGGTTGAAATGTCTGGTAGCGTTGATCGATTTATAAATGAAAGACCCGGCCTGGGCAACAATTTCGGGATGCCGCCGCAACTCCGGCGATTTCATCCCGAAGATTGTTATTCGGAGCTACACGGTGAGTGCTGCCCCAAGCCTGCTCATATCGGATTCTTTTTCCAGCGATCTCACAAGTTGGATAATGGCCTCCGCCTTCTTTGTCGGCCACTTTGCAAATTCAGCGCCGCCGCGAAACTTCTCCGCAGCTTCGTCATACGACATCGGATTTGATGGGCTTCCCTTGGCCATGGTAGCCTGGCCCGAAATGACCTTCCCGTTTTTTAAGTGAATCTTGATAATGCTCGTCATCTTGTCGAAACCGGCGGCTTCAGCCTCGGGATCTACATAGAAGTTCACGCGCTTGATCCACTCCTGCACGTCGGGACGATTCACGGTCTCGTCCGTAAATTGTGCCACTCCGGCTTTGCGCTCCAAAAGAAGGATAGCGAGGGCAAATTCCATGCTGAACTTTGCCTGCAATCCGTTGGTCGGATGATGATGCAGCAGCGTCGTGGTCATCTTGGAATTCGCGCCGCAATCGATCCTCTCAACATCGGCCGGCTTTACATTATTTTGCTTCACCAGACTCAGGAACTCCCACATCGCCGGATGATTCAGCGATCCACACGGAAACGGCTTGATCGAAATTCCCGGCGAGATGAACGTCCAGGGCTTCCCAAGCTTATTCATGATTGCGTTGTTGTCGTACCCCCCGCCGGCAGCGTTGAACCAGCCAAACTGCGCCTCAAGTATGTTGGGTGCGGCCGTCCAGCCGAGCGCTGCGAGATCGGCGGCAACGGTTCCGTTTTCAGCGGCGTGCCCAGCTTGGAATGGCTTTGTCATTGAGCCAAAATTCTCGCGCAATCCTGCAGCTTCAGCGCCGACGATGCCGAGCGCATACGCGGTTTGCTGAGCGTTGAGGCCGCGCATTTTGGCGCACGCCGTGGCGCTGCCAAATGATCCCGAAGTTCCCGTCGAGTGGAATCCATCTCCATAATGCCGCGGATTGATGGCCTCGGCGATCTTGCATTCCACTTCGACTCCAACGTTGTACGCCAGCAGCAAATCTTTCCCTGAACGATGCCCGATTTCGCTGAGCGCAAAGACCGGCGGAAGTACCGGCACCGTGGGATGAGTCAGCAATCCGTAAACCCGATCTGGAAGCACTGCCAGTTGGGTGTCGTCAAAATCGTCCGCGTGAATCCATACTCCGTTAGCAAACGCCGCAAAGCGCGGCGCGGATTTCAGGTTGGTTCCGATGACGCTGGCCTTTCCGTTTGAGCCCAACGACCGGACATACTCAAGCACGGCATGACGGTGCTCGGAAACTGAACCAGCCAACGCATTGCCCAGGCCATCGAGAATGGACTTCTTCCCGAGTTCGAGGACTTCCGGTGGGATGTCTTCATAAGTGGAGTTCACGATGAACTCACAGACGTACTTGGTGAGGCCGGGAGCTCCGGCCTTTGGAACCGAAGCCTTGGGCTTCGCAACTTCCTTGGTTTGTGCGTTGACGACGGTAGCGCCTTCGGTGAGCGCGAGGCCAGCTAATGCCAATGATGATTTGACGAAATCGCGACGTATCATTCCAATATTCTCCAAGTGGTCGAGCTTTCACTCAACCAAGTGCCGGAGTCACGCTCCGGCCCCAAAACCTGCCTAACGGATCGGAAAAGCTAAAGCATTCTACAGGGCGTCGCAGACCGCCCCTGTCACTTGGACAGTGGTGGATGCTCCCCCCAGATCGGGCGTAGAGACGGCTCCCGAGGCCGTGACCTTCTCCACCGCCGCCATCAGCCGAGCGGCTGCCTCTTTTTCGCCGAGATGCTCGAGCATCATCGACGCCGTCCAGAACGCGCCAATCGGATTAGCAATACCCTTGCCCATGATGTCAAAGGCCGAGCCGTGAATTGGTTCGAACATCGACGGATATCGCCTCTCCGGATTAAGATTGGCGGTCGGCGCGATGCCCATGCTGCCAGCCAGTGCCGCCGCCAGGTCGCTCAGAATATCGGCGTGAAGATTGGTGGCAACAATTACGTCCAGGCTCTTGGGCTTACCTACCATGCGAGTAGTGCAGGCATCCACCAGCATCTTGTCAACGGTGACATCCGGAAATTCGCGGGCAGTCTCGGCGGCAATCTCGTCCCACAGCACCATGCCATGGCGCTGCGCATTGGACTTGGTAACCACGGTCAGCAGCTTGCGCGGACGCGAACGCGCCAGCTCAAACGCATAACGCATGATCCGGGTCACTCCGGCGCGGGTGAAAATCGCCGTTTCGGTGCCGACTTCCTCCGGATGGCCACGATGGGCACGTCCGCCGTGTCCGGCGTATTCACCCTCGCTGTTCTCGCGCACAATCACCCAGTCGAGATCGCCTTCTTCCACTCCCCGCAATGGGCTGGTGATGCCGCGCAGAATGCGGGTGGGGCGAACGTTGGCGTACTGGTCGAAGCCCTGGCAGATCTTCAGCCGCAGTCCCCAGAGGGTAATGTGGTCGGGAACATCGGGCATACCGACTGACCCAAAATAGATGGCGGAGAATGGCTTTAGCTGCTCCAGTCCATCCTCGGGCATCATCAGTCCGGTCTTGTGATAGTAGTCCGAGCCCCAAGGGAAATCTTCGAATTCGAGCTTGAAGTCGCCGCACTTGGATTGCAATGCCTTGAGAACGGTAACGCCTGCAGGGATAACCTCTTTGCCGATGCCATCGGCTGGTATGGTGGCGATAGTGTAATTGCGCATTGTCTTTCCTCTCTATGCCTGACCGTCGAGTTGCTCATTGAGCATCTTGGTGTCAATTCCGCCGACCCTCCGGGCGATCACCATCGCCCCTACCGCGTTGCCCAATGTGTTGGTGAAGCCGCGCGCGCGCGACATGAATGGATCGACGCCTAGCAGCAGCACCATGCCCGCGACCGGAATCTTTCCGATTGAGGCAAGCACCGCCGCAAGCGTGATAAAGCCAGACCCGGTGACGCCGGCTGATCCCTTGGAAGCGATCATAAGCACGCCTAACACGATCGCCTGGTCCATCAGCGTGAGGTGAGTATTAGTCGCTTGGGCGACGAATAGAGCCGCCAGCGTGTAGTAGATGCACTGACCATCGGGATTGAAGGTCAGTCCGGCCGGAACGGTGATGCCCACAATCGTGCGTGACACGCCGAGGTTCACCAGCTTTCCCATGACCTGCGGCAAAACCGATTCTGATGATCCAGTCGCGAACACGATTACCAGCTCATCTTTGATGTACTTCATCAGCTTCCACAAACTGAACCCACTGAGTCTGGCGATAATGTTAAGCACCACCGCGATGAACACGGCAGCGGTAAGATACATCGCCCCGACCACCTTGCCCATGGATACGATCGTGCTTGTACCGTATTTGCCGACCGTGAAAGCGATCGCACCCAGGGTGCCAATCGGCGCCAGCCGCATGATCAGCCGGACGATGGAGAACATTGCCTCGGAGAGGCTTTCAAGCAGGTCCACCACGGGCTTGGCCTTGCTGCTAAGCATCGAGAGAACCACGCCGAGCAGGATGGAGAAGAAAATGATCTGAAGCACGTCGTTCCGGGCAAACGAGTCGAATACGCTGTTCGGAATGATGTTGAGCAGAAAGTCCTGCCAGCCCGGCGACTTCACTGCCGTGTAGGTGGCGATCGACTTGGCATCCAGTGTCGCAGGATTGATGTTCATGCCGACGCCCGGATGCAGGATGTGGACTGCAATCAGCCCCAGCGCCAGTGCGAAAGTTGAGACCACCTCGAAGTAGACCAGGCACAGCACGCCAACCTTGCCCAGTTCTTTCATGCTTTCCATCTTGGCCACGCCAAGGATGACCGTGAGCGCGATCACCGGCGCAAATACCATTTTGATAAGCCGGATGAATCCGTCGCCGAGTGGTTTAAGGGATTCAGCAAACTTGGGATAATACATGCCCAGCAGAACCGCGATGATGGTCGCGACTACTACTTGGAAAAAGAGATCGCCAATGACCCTGCGAAAGAGCGAACGCCGAGGAGGAGCTACTGCTGGCACAACACCCATTTAGTTATCCCCTGATTGAATTGTCCACTAATGTGAAATCCCGCTCTGCCGGCTTTGGTCAACGAATCGCCGCAGCGATGGCTTGTCCTACTTCGATGGTGTTGGCATTCCCTTTGAGGTCTGGGGTTAGCGGACCTTGGGTGAGAACGGTCTCGATTGCCTTAATGATGGAGTCGTGCGCGGCACGATGAACGGGGTTGCCGTTGCCGAGGAAATCGAGCATCAAAGCCCCTGACCAGATCATGGCGATCGGATTTGCAATGTTCTTGCCTGCGATATCCGGGGCCGAGCCGTGTACCGGTTCAAACAGGGATGGGAAAACCCGCTCGGGATTCAGATTGGCCGAAGGGGCAATGCCAATCGTACCGGCGCACGCTGGTCCAAGATCGGAGAGAATATCGCCGAATAGATTTGACGCCACCACAACATCGAAACGGTCCGGGCTCAGCACGAAACGCGCCGTCAGAATATCGATATGATACTTATCCCACCGGACGCCCGGGTATTTGGCGGCCATGGCTTCCACCCGCTCATCCCAGTAGGGCATGCTGATGGCGATACCGTTTGACTTCGTTGCCGACGTTACGTGTTTCTTGGGCCGCGTGGCGGCTAGGTCGAAGGCAAATTTCAGCACGCGATCAACGCCCGTGCGCGTGAACACCGCCTCCTGCAGAACAAATTCCCGGTCGGTGCCCTCAAACATGCGTCCGCCCACCGTCGAGTATTCACCCTCGGTGTTTTCGCGCACCACAAAGAAATCGATGTCGCCCGGCTTACGACCAGCCAATGGGCAAGGCACCCCAGGCATCAGCCGAACCGGGCGCAGGTTTATGTACTGGTCAAAGCCGCGGCGGAATTGCAGTAGCGATCCCCAAAGCGAGACGTGATCCGGCACCACCTCGGGGCAGCCCACCGCGCCAAAGAGTATGACCTCATAACCTTTGAGCTGGGCGGCCCAGTCCTCCGGCATCATCCGCCCATGCTTTAGATAGAATTCGGCACAGGCCCAGTCGAAATGCGTGAAGTCAAGCTTGATGCCAAACTTGACTGCTGCGGCCTCGAGAACCCGAAGCCCCTCCGGCATCACTTCCTTGCCGATACCGTCACCCGCTATTACTGCGATCTTGTGCGCTTCCATGTTTCGCCTTCGGAAATAATTTGTTTGTTTATTTTTGGATCCGCGCTTGGAAATTATCAGTTCCTATTATGGAAGTATCTAGCTAAGATGTGAATACATAGGACACAATTCGTGAATAATCTTCCCCCGCTGAAAGACTTGTCGCTGTTTTGCGCCGTCGTCCGCAATAAGAGCTTTATCGCTACCGCCAAGGAGTCCGGCGCTTCTCCTGCCTACGTCAGCAAGAGAATCGCCCTGCTCGAGGAGGTTCTACAGGTGCGTTTGCTCCACCGCACGACCCGGCGTGTGAGCGTCACGGAAGACGGTGAATTGGTGTTTCGCTGGGCACGTAGGATAGTTGAAGACGTGGAGCAGATGGCTGAGTCCGTCACCACTGCTAAAACGACTCCGGGCGGGCTCTTACGAATCAGCTCCAGCCCCGGCTTTGGGCAATTGCGTCTGGCCCCGGCGCTTTCCGACCTTGCCGTCCTTTATCCTTCACTGCGGATACAGCTCGAACTGCTCGACCGGCCTATCGATCTGATCGGCGAAGGATTTGACCTCGATATCAGGATCGGAGGTGAGTCGGCGCCGAACTTGATGATCAAGCATATCGCCGCCAATTCGCGCATCCTGTGTGCTTCGCCCGCATATCTGGAACGGCGTGGCACACCCGTAAACATCTTCGATCTGGAAAAGCACGATTGCATCGTGATTCGCGAGCGCGACCAGAGTTTCGGGGTCTGGAAACTGAAAGGGCCCAGGGGATTTGAAACCGTCCGGGTGTCTGGACCGCTATCGTGCAACAACGGTGAAATTGTTCATCAGTGGGGTATTGCCGGACATGGAATCATTCTTCGCTCCACATGGGACGTGGGTCCCAGTTTGCGGGATAGGCTTCTCGTCAGGGTGCTCACGAACTATGAGCAAGAGGCGGATATTTCCGCAGTCTACCCCTTACGCTTGAATGAGTCGGCAAAGGTCCGGGTTTGTGTTGAATTCCTTCAACAACGGCTTGGAAGCAAGGTGCTGGCCGTTAGTGACGTGCGGTGAAGCTGAACCGGCTCCAGAGTATCTGTGTTCGAGTGCCGAATACAACGATTCCGACCACTCAGTACAACCGTTGCGTTTCGGGATTGTGAGCTACATTTACAAACTGTACTTTATAAGGTACATTGTGAGAGAAAGGCCCCTGTGCGTGAAAGCAAAAAGCTGACCGTTGTTTTCTATCGTTCAAGGACGGGTTCCGAGCCGGTTAGGGACTGGCTCAAAGGGTTGCCGGTGGAAGATCGGCAGGCTCTTGGCCGTGACCTTCGCTTGGTGGAAATAGGTTGGCCGATGGGAATGCCGCTTTGTCGGCCACTGGGCGGTGGGCTCTGGGAGGTTCGCACCGGCCTTACAAGTAATCGAATTGCACGCGTCATCTTCTGTGCTACTCAGGGCCATATGGTCCTGCTGCATGGTTTCATCAAAAAGACACGGAAGACGCTGTCGGCGGAATTGGACCTGGCTCGCACGCGACAAAAGGAGGTTGATCTATGAGCAAAAATCCGCACATCGGTTCCTCCCTTGAAGACTTTCTCAAGGAAGAGGGACTTTACGAGGACGCGACCAACCACGCTGTAAAGCGGATGCTGGCATGGCAGGTTGAAAAGGCCATGCACGACCAGCGTATAACCAAAACGGAGATGGCTCGGCGGATGGGAACAAGTCGCTCTCATTTAGACAAGTTGTTGGACCCCGAGAATGACAAGGTACAACTCGACACAGTGCAACGCGCTGCGTCGGTAGTAGGCCGCCGGCTTCGGTTGGTGTTAGTGAAGGCACCGTCACCGCCTGTGAAGCTGAAGGCACAGTCTGTGAGACTCGGCACTGGCCGTAAAGGGTCGCCGGAGATAGAAGGTTTATCGCACGGGTAGTTGCGAATTTCCCGAATCCGGACAGTGAGTGCCAGGCCTGTTTGCGACAAGAAACGGGATGCGGCGGTATTGCGATGTGGGCGCTGTCTGGGTTCGAGTCCCTCACCCTCCGCCATTCTTTGCCGTTCAGCAACTTACAAGCCGGAGTACCGCTAGAAGTACCAGTGTTCGGCTGTTGCGTCCGAAAGTCTGGCATACTGTTGGCGTGACTATCTAACCCAGTCAAGCCGAAGGCGTGATGATTTCACGGCAAGGGAAATCTAAATGATGAACGAACCTCTTACAACGAATACCCTTGGGGAATTTGCTGCGGCGGTAAAGAAACTGCGTCGGCATTGGGAGCTGAAGAGTCACCAAGAGCTTTGGTTTAGAGGCGAGGCGAGGGATTACAAGAACACTATCTTGCGGCCGGAGCTGTATCGTCCAGCCGAGGGAGCCGCATTGAAGCCTATACCTGAGCTGCTCGACATAGAAAACGAGCTTCATGAAGAGTTCAAGCGAAATGCAGTTGAGTATGCTGACCGGGTCGATGACGAATGGGAATGGGATTCCTATTTCCTGATGCAGCACCATTCCGGCCCCACTCGTCTGCTCGACTGGTCGGACGGTGCGTTAATAGCCCTGCACTTTGCCTTGCGTAATACGAAATACGAACTCGAAGAAAGAGAAGATCACCAGCAAGATGCCCGCGTTTACGTTCTGGAAGCTCATCGCTACAGCGAGAAGCTAAATTCTACATTGAATGCGAAGAACGCGGCCTCTGAGTGGAAGAAGTACGTTGACGATAATCCCAACGAAGACCTCGATAGGGACTCTTGGGAAGACTTATACCTTCCCAACTTCGGCAGCGACCGCGAGGAGATAGATCTTCCGCTTTCCCCCTTGGCCTTTGATATGGCACATATCACGCGCAGAATTGCAGCACAGCGTGGGCGATTCATCATTTTCGGGAAAGACCCTAATTGGCTGGCAAACGAATTCAAAGGCCCGGATTCGCTAATTAGAGTGATTGTGATTCCACACCGCTTCCGTGGTTTCATTAGGCAGGAGCTAAGAGATTGCGGTGTAACTGAATCCGTTATCTATCCCGATTTGGACGGTGTTGGCCGTGAAACGCGACAACTCTGGGAAGATCGCCGACGGCATGCCAAGGGACCAAGCTGCGATGGTGATGAGCAGTGAAACCGTTCTAAAGGGAACCGCCGGGTGCCCAGAGTTGGCGCAGCTTCAACTCTGCGGCGCGCGCTAGGCAGCTCCAAAGTCAATCCCTGTGCCGCCGCACGGCCAGTGCCTGACGTGCAACAACACGGAATCCAACGATTGGCACCTGAGTGCATCCGCATGCCTCAAAATAGGTGCAAACGACTCGAAATCGCGGTTTCCGGCTCTCCCCAACGTACCCAACACTCATCTTTGCTCTGCGAATACGCACGTTTGCGCCTCGAAAAACGCCCGTTTGTACCTGTTTTATATTCTGTCAAGCGAACATTTTTGCCAATTCCTCCCAACCGCCTGATTCAAAACAACATAGACTTCTCCTCCAAGTGAGGGGATCGCCTCTAAAAATTGTTATTCTGAAAGAGAGAGGACCTGAGATTTTGAACTTCAACCTTGAGACTTTGAAACCTCCGAAACCTTGAAACCTATACCTAACCCTTTTATATTCAAATTTTTAGCGGGAAAATAGGGGGTGGGGGTACACAGGCTGGCATGTGCCCCCATATCCTGTCGTAGTTAGCAGATGTGCGTCCTGCGACCTGTCAAGTCCGACATTCTTCAATTAATCCCTAACTAATTGATTCCAATCCATATAGATTTCGCCACGCAGTGAGGGGATCGTCCCTCCAACTTGATATTCTGAATATAGATAGGTTTGAGTTCGGGTCCACCGGACACAGCAGCCTTGGGGCTGCTCTAAAATTCCGCTTCCCCGCGATTAATTCAATGCCGAGACCGGCACATGTCCGGCTTCGGCATTGAATTCGGGGGAACCAGGCCTGCGCTCTGGTATTGGCGCAAACCTGGGAAAGCATAAGCCCACCTCTGCAGCGGCGTGGTATCCGCGCAGCAGGCGGCTTCTATTCCTTTGCCGGAATCACCGGCAAGAGCACGTAATTCTCGTGCTCCGGACCGACATGCACAGTGGTACGCCCGCCAAAGATCTTCGCCGGACGGTCACGCGGTTCGTTATGGAGGAAAGGACCGCAGCCCTTGAGTTCATTCTTGAAATGCGGCAGCTTGATCCCTGTCTTATCCGCGAACTCGTAATCTTTGCCGCGAACTGACAGTGCGATGCGATAGCCTGCCGGAATCACAATGGAAGTTGGCCAGATTTCCACGTCGAGTTCCACGGGGACACCGGGCGTGAGAGGCTGAATTTCGTCGTGGGTATGATACGGCCGATAGGGCAGCGTCAACTTCGGATCCAGCTTGCGATGCGAGGCCCGCAGCCAGCCCTGTGCAACCGGAGTATGAGGGTCAATCGCTCCGATAAAGACCACTTCGCGCAGATCCGGCGTGTACACCTTGAACACCAGGAAGAGGTCGGCATCGGTCGTGCTCGATGAAACGCAGAGCTTCGCGGCCAGCGGGCCGGTGATTTCTGTTTCCTTCTCCAAGGGGGCCGAGATGAACTCCAGTCCTTTGCCGAGTGCATCGAACTCGATATCTGCCGAGTTCTTCGGAGGGCGAGGTATTAACAACTGCTGGGTTGGATGCAAGTAGAACTTCGTCCACTCGGTGCGTGCGATTGGCCACTCGTTTTCAAAACGCTCGACAAATTTCTCGCGCGGATGGCGAACCTGCAATTGCACTTTAGGACGCTTATCCCAGCCGTTATTCTCGCCCTTCAAAAAGTGGGCGAAGAACTGCTTTTGAATGTTGACGCCATAGTCGGTATAGAAATGCGTCCAGTGTTCAATGCCGTGCATTTCCAGCCACTTGTTGTCGGATGCGGCGCGCATGAACGATTCGGTGTTGCCGCGCGGATGCAGTCCCGTTCCGCCCCAGTTACCGGCGGAAAGGAATGGCACCTTCACCTTATCCCACTCGGGAGAGCGGTCGCGGTGGTATTGATCGTCCAGCGGATGGGCCAGTATCTCATCGCCAAAATCGCAACGATTCTTGGCCAGTTCCTTGTCGGATAGCGTCTCGTCGCCGCACACCAACTCTCCCGTCACCACGCTGCGCGGACCGCGCTCGCCGAGGCCGTACTGCACGCTCTTCACCTGAACGTCATACCAGGCGGCCCAGAAGGTGGAAATCATGCCGCCGTGATGGGTAGAGTCGCGATACCAATCCGCAGCGCCTTCCCAGGCGCACATTGCCGCCAGGTGCGGCGGTTGCTTGGAGGCGACCTGCCACTGGTTCATGGCATAGTAGGAGATGCCGTTGATGCCAACCTTGCCGTCGGACCATGGCTGCACGGCAGCCCATTCGATGCATTGGTAAAAATCCGAGGTTTCGCGGGGCGAGAAGTGATCGACAAAGCCCGGTGTGCGCCCGGTGCCGCGAGAATCCACGCGGACGATTGCATAGCCGTCTGGAACCCATTTTTCAGGATCGACGACTTCCCAGTTCTGGTACTTGTTCGTCGAGCCATAAGGAACATCAGGCCGGGCGGCAACCATGATGTTCCACGATCCCGGATATCCCTCCTGGAACGAGAGGCCCTTGGCATACGGGCCGTAGGTGAGAAGGACCGGGTACTTGCCGTCGCCAATTGGACGGAACACGTCGGCTTTCAGAACAAGTCCATCATCCACCTTGATCGATACATCCCAATCAATCTGCATACCGTCGCGAATCTCGCTGTAGTTTGCGCTCATGCTCTGCTCTCTTTCTAAGTAAATCAGTACTCTGATTCAGTGCCCCCAGGCCGCCACTGCCTGTCATCAACGACCGAGGAACCGTATATGTTGACACACTACTACTGGCGCTTACTTCTTTTCGAACCCCGGCGCGAATCGCGGCTCGGAAATGGAAGTATCGACCGGGTTGCCCCAGATGCCGTGTGACATGTCCTTGCATGTGAAAAACAGGACGTCGCCTTTGTCGGGTACGGCGACCACGGTATGAATTTCATTCGCTGGAATATAGATAAGAGTTCCAGCGGGCGCTTCCGACTTGACTCCGTTGACCTCGCAATCCAACACGCCCTGCACCACGTAAATCCACTGCTCGTTCGGGTGGCTGTGAGGACGGGCACCGGTGCCCTTGGGCATCTGCATGAGGCCGCACTGAATTCGCTCGCCTTCGATGAGCGAGCCTGCTGCGGTGGAGTAGGTTCCACCGACGTGAACATGATTCGCAGTCGCTACGTCAAAAAAATATTTTCCGTGGCCCGCTTTGATTCCCTCGGGCGCTTTCGCTCCCGGATTTGTTACGTCCTGCTTAGCCATCAACGTCCTCCGTTACAAATTGGTTCGTTCGTATTCCAAACTATCGCTATACACCGCTATCCGCGATCCAGAACCGAGCGTTCCGGGTTGATCAAGAATGCCCACATCAGTGCAGCGGCGAGGAGAACTCCAGAGGTGATGTAGAACGGAGCTATCCAGTGACCTCTTTGCGTGAGCGCCCCGAAAATGATTGGAGAGAGCGAACCGCCGCCCTGTCCCACCATGTTCATCACTCCTGAAACTGAACCGGTGTGCCCACCGGCAATGTCCATCGCGACAGCCCAGGCAGGCGCTAACACCAGTGCCAGACAGAAAATCGCAGCCGATAAGCAAAGCACCACGGCGTAGGAAGAAGCGACAATGCCAGATGGAATCATGAACGCCGCCGCTCCCAACATTGCGGCGATGCACACAATCCGACGCGACCACTTCAGATTCCGGGTGCGCTTATAAATCGCATCCGTCAGCATGCCGCCTGTCAGCGATCCCACGGCTCCCATGAACAACGGCATCGATGCCAAAATGCCCATGCTCTTGAAGGAAACGTGATGGCGCTCCATCAGGTAAATTGGCATCCAGTAATAGAAGAAGTAAGTGGTGTAGTTGAAGGCTATGTAGGAAACGGCCAGGTACCACAGATTGGGAGAGGTCAAAAGCCGTCCCCACGGTACCGTGCCCTTATCCTTGGTCCCGCTCACAACCGGCGTGCTGCCCTGATTTCCGGTGTCCCGTATATACGCCAACTCTGCCGCATTCACCCGGCTGTGGTTTTCGGGACGGTCACGATAAATGAAGTACCAGGCAACTGACCATGCAATTCCAAATAGGCCAAAGATGTGAAAGACGTTGCGCCAGCCAAATGCGTTCATGAGTGCCACGCCAAGCAGCGGGACTACCGAAGTCGCAAAGAGAGCGGCGCCGTGGGTTGCTCCATTCACGAACCCACGCTCCGATTTTGGATACCAATATTGCATTCCCCGAGTTGCCGTTGGCCATGCGCCTGACTCGCCAAGGCCGAAAACAAAGCGGATTACAAGCAGTGAAGCGAAGCCCATGGCGTGGGCTGTTGCCATGGTCATGACTGACCAGAACAGCACCATCAGAGTAAGCATCTTACGTGGGCCAAATCGGTCGCCCAACCATCCGCCCGGGACGCCGCCGAGCGCATACGCCCAGGCAAACGCGCTGAAGACCACGCCCATTTGCGTCTTGCTTAAGTGAAACTCTTTGATGATCGCCGGGGCCGCAATTGAGATGTTCGTGCGGTCCATAAAGATGATCCACGACATCAAGGCAATCAGGAAACAAACCACCCAACGGAAGTTGGTCCGCTTCAGCGCGTTCCTGCCCGTTTCGGCTAATGAGACGCCGGTTCGCAAACTCCGTGAACTGCCAGTCCCCATGCTCCCGCCTCTTTCACTGCCCTATCTTCTATCGCGATTCTGATCCAATTGTGTTACCAGGGATTCTTCTCTTTGTACTTCTTTGTCATCTCGTTGAATTCAGCGAAGTGCTTTTCCCAAGCCTCTTTCGATCCCGGCGCCCAACTGTGATCATAGACACTATGGCCGGGAACGCGGATCTTGAATTGATAGATTTCGCCTTCCCCCTCAACGATCATTTCGTGCATTCGATAAGCTGGGATGTGGTACGTGTCACCCGATTTCAAAGTACACCACTCGCCGTCATCTTCCCTCAACTTGAACGTGCCTTCGGTGACGATCAGGAACTGTTCTTCTGGATGATTGTGCGGGCGTGCGCCGTTCTGTCCGTCGCCGCGGTCGCCGCGATACTCAATTTTCTGCAGCATAATCTGGTTGCCGGTGATCGTCTTACCCTTGGCGGTTGAGTGGCTGGGCGTAATCATGGTGTCTTTGATTTCTTCCCACTTGTAATGCGGCATGGTTTATCTCCTCTGTTGACCCGCGAAATTCTACAGCGCCGGCCTTCCGGGCAAGATCGCACAGCGTATCCGGTTCCGCAACCGAGTAGAAACCCGGCATGATATATTGTCCAATAATATTATTTTGGTACTGGCTATACGGTATTCGTATACCTTGTCCGATGCGGCGGGCGCGCATCCGGCGGCCGGAAATGCTATCTGCTTACCGCTCCGTAACGCAACGAAAGTTCGTTAACTTTGATCGAGGTACACCGTGGATATGGACCTCAGACAGATTCGCTGCTTTGTAGCCGCCTATGAAGAAGGCAGCTTCAGCAAGGCCGCGCAGCGGGAACATTGTGCGCAGCCCGGACTCAGCGTTTACATCCAGCGCCTCGAATTGGCGCTCTCGCACCGGCTATTTGACAGGACGGCGCAAGGGGTAACTCCAACCGTTGCAGGCAAGGAATTTTATGCTTCCTGCACCGATGTTCTGGAGGCGGTGAATTCCGCCAGGCAGCGAATGCTCGATATCGCGGGCAGCGCTACCGGCTCCATCAACCTCGGCCTGCCCCCATCACTGTTCAAAGGTGCGCTGTGTTCGATACTGCCGGATTATATGGCGGCACATCCCTATATACGGGTACGCTTATCTGAGGGCTTTGCGGATAGATTCTCCGACTGGTTTGCATCCGGAGAGGTTGAGGGCGCGATCGTGTCAAAGTTTCCGGCCGACTTAGGACTGAAAAGCACTCACTACTTTCGTGACCGCATTGTACTTGTTACCCGCCCGCATCCAGCGGGGAAATCGCCAAATAAACGGGAGCCACGTCATGTCCACGGTCGTGATCTGGCAAGCCTGAAGCTTGCATTACCTTCGCCCAAACACCGTTTGCGGCAGCTCGTCGATGGCAGTGTCCGGCTCGGCGGAGGCCGAATCGTTGAGATCGATGGCGTGCTAGGGAAACTGGACCTGGTGCGAAACTCCGATTGGGCTACGGTCCTGCCCAGTATTGCGGTGGCTGATGAGGTGCGGGAAGGAACGCTGGTGGCTAAGCCCATCTGCGAGCCGGAGCTTTGGCTTGACTATTTTCTCGTGCGTCCCTCACATGCCGTGCTCTCAGCGCCCTGTCGTGACTTCCTGCACAAACTGAGCGAAACCCTCGAGAGCAAGCGCCTATGGTATCCCCCAACGGAAGTTCACGCTTCAGGCACGCCGCGAAAGGCATGAACCGTGCTCAATCGACGACGTCAGCGGCGACGGCCTTTCGATTTGCGGTAAGGAACGGAATGACGGCCAACAAAAATTGGCTTGGTGACTGCAACTGGGGTACATGAGCACATCCCGGCAAGACTTCAAATTCCGCTTCTGAAATCATCTCCGCCAACTGTCGCGACATTTCCGGCGGGGTTGCTTCGTCCTGTTCACCGACAAGGGCGCGGACGGGAATTGCGACGCCTCCAAGTTGGGGGCGCAGATCGAGCACGGCCAGCGCTTCGCACGCCGCCGTAAAAACTGTCTTGTCCATCGCCAGAAAACGTTGCCGCCGGTCGGCAACCAACGCTGGATTCGCAGCATGAAAGTCGGCTGCAAACAATCTGCGCATGGCAATATCCGCAACTGCCTCCAGTCCTCCGCTCGCGGTCAGCTTCGCCATGGTGCGGAAGGCTGCACGTCCAGGCTCTGAGAAGACCGCGCCAGCGTCGCATAGTGCCAGACGGGATATAAAATCCGGATGGCGAATCACCAACGTGAGAGCGACGAACCCGCCATATCCGTTCCCGAGAAGAATCGGCATTTCATGAGGAGCAACTTCCCGCACCGTTTCCGCCATCCTGTCGGCCACGGCTTCAATTCCACCGAAGACCGCCTCGGACCCGAGGAAGCCCGGAAGGCTGGGAACAACTACCCTGAAATATTTCGCCAACGTATCCGTGATTTTGCCAAAGCTACTGCTATCGGCGAGCAGCGAATGAAATAGAACCAGCGTCGGACCCTGCCCAATGATTTGCGCCTCGATTTTGCCTGCTGCCAATTTCACTTCGCTCAACTTCCACCTTCCGCTGATTCCTGGAATCTCTCCTGCGAGAATAACACTGCACTATAAATCCTCTTGGGAGTTGCCCATGAAGCGCACTCGTCTTCTTTCGGTTTGGACTTCGAGACAGGACGTCATTCAGGTGGATTTCTCAAGATGGGAGAAGCGCTCTGCCGCCTGCTGACCTTCATGTCATTCGTGTGCTTCTTTGATTTCGAACGCATGGTGATCTTATGATAGAGCGTAGCGTGCGGCCACTCATTCAGTCGTATCCAGATGCACTTCCACGTTCTGCTTAAACACACCCATACCCTGAAGCAAGGCAAGGGTATTCGTAATACGATAATCCGATGTTTTGAGTCTCACCTTTCCGAATATATTGCTTTCCATAATGGACGGCCCCGTTCCATTCCAAACAAATGTTACATTCTCAAATCTACACTTTCGATAATGAAACCCGTCTAAAGGAACGGTTTCATTCATAAATGTCTGGTTCTCAATTAGCCGCAACTGATGGGTGCCAGCCACCGTCTCGCAAAAAGATCCAAAACGGTTCAAGGATTCTGTAACCCAATACAAATCGTTTGGGAATGACCCCTTAGTAACAAAGCGAAAATCCTTGGTTGTGCGGTATTCAGAATTATTAGCAAGGGAAAAAGTGACGCGCAACGTCATATCCGAACAACGAATTTGTGGTGTCTGAAATGATATACCGCGAGGAAATGAGGTTGTAGTCATTCCATCGCCGCCACCCTCTAATGTCTGTGCTGTAAATGGATTTGAAATCCACCCTGCACCCCTCACCCCGCCGCCACTCTCGTTAATGGTCGCGTTAGACCGCCACTGAATAGCCTGTAAAACAACGCGCTCTTTACTGCTATTGGCTATGGAAACTGGCTGATCCAAAATATAAATGTTTGGAGCAGAAATTACGTGTGCAACGAGGCCGCTTGTTACTGCTGCCAATGTGTCTAATCGGTATGTGCGAACGGAACGAGCACAGAGAAAAAGATAGGATCCACCAGCAAACACGACAACCGCGAATGCTATACGCCGATCCACTTTTTTGTCCTTAAGCCAAGTCCAAATAAAGTGGCAAGCCAGAACCACTGGAATCAAAGCGAACACCAATCCAATAATCACACGGGTGATGCTCGTTGACCCCGCAATTTCGGTGTACGCGAGGGGTACAATGGTCGATATAATAAAGAACAGAAACTCTGTTCCGTATTTGTCCTGTGGGGGCACCCGTGCCGTGTCTCTCTGGTCTGTCGAAGGTAATGTGACGGAAAACCTGCGGAGCATGCGGGCGAGCGAGCGCCTTTGGCGGCTATCCATAGCCCAGGATTGTACCCACGTTGCGTCAAGTAGACAACCCCGCGGCGCGATTTACGCCACCCGAATCGCAGGCGTTTGAGCCAGCCTTTCAGTAAATGCGCCATGTTATGATTCCCGAATAAACATCTGCATTTGTGGAGCAATCATTTATGGGATCCCCTGATACTGGAATTAAAATCCCCCGGGAACGTCTGCCGTATTCCGCCATCGTAGACCGCCCCAAACGTAAGTTGCCCGGTGACGCCCGGGTCGTGATTTGGCCCATTGTCAACATCGAAGACTGGGACATAGGCCGTGCCATGCCCAGGCAGGCGATTCCGGTCCCGACCGGCATCTCAGTGCTGCCGGATATTGGGAACTGGGGCTGGCATGAATATGGAATGCGCGTTGGCTTCTGGCGAATGAAGGAAGCGCTCGATAGCAGAGGCATCCGTGCCTCGCTCTCCGTCAATGGCCGGTGTTGTGAATCGTACCCGCGGGTTTCGCAGGCTGCATTAGACGCGAAATGGGAGTTTGTGGGGCACAACTACATCCAGATGCCGCTGCACCAGGTGGACGATCAGCCAGCGGTGATTCGCCAGACCATGGACGCCATCGAGCGCTTTACCGGATACCGTCCAAAGGGCTGGATGAGCCCCGGATTTGGCCAGACTATGGCTACGGTGGATTACCTGGCAGCCGCCGGGATACGTTACATCTGTGACTGGGCGGTGGACGATCAGCCCTGCGACATTGCAACCACGCACGGTCCGTTGGTCGCCATGCCGTACCCAATCGAGGTGAACGACGTGGTCGTGATGGCCGTTCAACATCAACGTTCCGAAGTGTTTCTCGATCGCATGCGTGACACGTTCGACCGGCTCTATGCCGAGGGTGCCCAGCAGCCACGGGTCATGGGTATTGCGATCCATCCTTACCTCTCCGGCGTGCCCCACCGGATCAAGTATCTCGAGCAGGGACTGGATTACATCCGCAGCCATAAAGACGTCTTGTTCTGGACTGGCGAGCAACTGCTTGAGTGGCACGAGGGAAACGCAGCGGCTGCGGCTAAGTAGCGACCGTCTGCATTCGCAATGCCTACTGGCGTTGCTGGTAGGCATTGCTTGCTATTGCAAGTAAGCAACGAAATTACGATTCGGGAATCCACTCAGTCTGGCGCTTTCATGATGTCTTCCAGTTCAACGCTCCTCAAATCGAAACTGCCCGGCGAGTCGCATATTCCGCTGTCGATCTACTTACAGTTGGGTGGCGCCGTGCTGGTCTGGGGAGCTAACTGGGCGATGACGAAAAGCGTACTGCCCAATATCTCTCCGGAAAACTTTGTTGCCATTCGCTTTCTCACCGCGGTGCCCTTCATGGCTGTGCTCGCGATTGCGATGCGGCAATCCTTGCTTCCAGTGCGCGGGGAACGCCTGCCGCTGGCCCTCATTGGGATCGTGCAAATCGCCGCTGGCAATTTCCTCTGCACCGTAGGATTGCAGTATGTGGGAGCCGGACGTACCGTCGTCTTGTTTTACACCATGCAACTTTGGGCCTTGCCGTTGGGATGGCTGATCAATCGTGATCGCGTCAGTTTGCGGGCGCTGTGCGGAGGCGCAATTGGCTTCCTTGGGCTTGGACTTTTCCTCATCAACGCGCAGGTGAACTGGCGCTCTCCAAAAGTCGTGATGGGAAACTGCCTCTGCCTCGGCGCCGGGTTGACCTGGGCAGTGGGTGCCTGCCTCTACCGCCGCACCAAGTGGCAGACGCCTTTCTGGACCCAAACACTCTGGCAGGTGCTCGGATCTGCCATCGCGCTTGCACCCTTGTTGCTGGTACCGCAACGCGCGACAGTCTGGAACGGACGCGTCATTGCGATGTTGGCCTACAACGCAATCGGCGCTACCGCGTTGGCGTGGTGGTGGTGGGGCAAGGCATTGTCGGTCATGCCGGCTTCACGCGCCGGACAATTCGTCACCCTGACCCCGGTCGTTGCCGTGATCATTGGGACCCTTTGGGCAGGGGAGCCGATCACCGCCATTACGGCAGTGAGCGTTGCCCTGATTTGTCTGGGAATCGTCGTGACGTTACGCGGTAGGCAGGCGGCACTCCTGAGTCCGAAGCCTCTACTGAAGTAAGAAACTCGCGAACAGGTCCGAAGAGGAAGATCCTCTCCGGGCACCATCCGCGAGCCACGGAAATATTTCAGTTTGCGATGATGATTTTCATGCGCTCGTCCGCATCCGATTCGAGCAGGCTGAGCGCCGACCCTAACTCCGACAGCGGTAAAACATGAGTTATTAGTGCCTTCAGGTTTAAGGTGCTTTTTGCCACCAGATCGATGGTAGCGGGAAAGTCTTCATTCTTGGAGGCGCGCGCGGATACAAGCGTGATTTCCTTGAAATATAACTGGTAGAACGGAAGCGCACCCTCAGTAGCGGTAGTGATGCCGAAAAGCAACACTGTCCCTCCAGGGCGAGCCATGGAAATGGCATTCGCGATGACGGGCAGCTTGCCGGTCGACTCGATTACCACGTCAGCCCCTTTGCCGTTAGTGGCTTCCATTACAGCTTTCTCCGCAGCTGCCCCGCCTGGCAGAGTAAAGTCCGCCCCAAGCTTTTCTGCCATGCTTCGTTTCCACGCGCTGCGCGTCACGCCGATCACCTTAGCGCCGCGGGCTTTCGCCAACTGCGCATGGATCTGACCGGCTACTCCCAAGCCCATCACAACAACGGTCTGACCGGGGAAGATTTTGATTCGCCGCTGGGCGTGAAGACAGGTGGCAGCCACCTGGATCAGTGGTGCCTGCTCACTGTCAATTGAATCAGGCAGAGGGAAGATCAAGCTAGACGGCGCGGTTAGGTAGTCGGCAAAACCGCCATCCGCATCCCGTCCAATAAGACCGCCATGCGGACACAAACTAGTGTCGCCCGCATGGCAGCAATAACACTTCGCGCAGAAGAGCGCCGGATCCACCATGACCCGGGTGCCGGGGCGAAAACGGCCATCGCCACCTGCAACCAGTTCGCCACACATTTCGTGGCCCATGATCAACGGGTACTGAACAGGAATGCCCCCGTTGTAGATCTTCAGATCCGTGCCGCAGATACCGCTGTGCGTGACCCGGACCAAAGCACGGTCTCCGGTCAGCTCGGGCTGCTTTACTTCTTTAAGCTGGAGCTCACGCGGAGCTTTCAGCAACATCGCTCTCATACTGGTCTTACTCCTCCGTGGCTATACCTTGGCCAGGACAGCCTTAGGAAGAACCTTTGCGACTACTTCCTTCATTTCCTGATCCGTCAGAAGACTCTTATGCTTCAAGGAGAAGTCCTTGACGGCGTTAACCACTTCCATGGCTTCTTCATTCGTGTAAGAAATGCCCATTGTATTCAAGGCATTCTTCACGGAGTCGATGCCGCTGCCCTTGCCCAATACCAACTTGGCAGGTGGATGGCCAACGAATTCAGGACGGAACGGGAAAAGCTCGGTAGGATGCTCTTCATTGCAGTTCTGGAACCAGCTGGCGATGATGCCGGACTCGATGTCAAACAACTGATCGCCGACCACGGGCCGATTCTTGGGAACCGAGACACCTGCGATTTTTTCCACCAACTTAGCCAAGCCGTACAGTTTGTCGAACTTCAGGTTGGTTTCCACTCCGTACATGGTACGCAGCGCCAACGCAGTCTCTTCCATCGGGGCATTACCGGCGCGCTCGCCGAGTCCAAGAACGGTCGAGTGGACTACTTCCGCGCCTTCAGTCACTGCAATGATGGTGTTTGCAACTCCCATACCGAAATCCATATGAAAGTGTGTTTCCAGCGGCTTGCTGATACGCGCTCTTACATTGCGCACTAGGTAGGGAACGGCATGTGGACTCAACACGCCAAACGTATCCACCAGCGCCAGGGCATCCATATGTCCTTCATTCGCCACACGGCAAATCATGTCCAGGACCCAGTTCATTTCTGCGCGGCTGAAGTCGATGGGGAAGAATACGACTTCCAGTCCCTGAGAATGGGCGTACGCGGTGGACTTGATGGACAGTTCAACGGCCTTCTCGATGGACCATTTGTACGAATATTCGAGGATGTGCTTGCTAGAGGGAACTTCCATCACGACGCCGCTGACGCCGCAATCGACGGCGCGTTTGACGTCGTCAACCATGCAGCGTGCGAACGCAAAGATCTGCGGTCCCAGATTCCGCTTTACGATCTCTTTGATCGCAGCTTCATCGCTAGGAGACACCACGGGCATGCCGGTTTCAATGCGATCTACGCCGGCTTCCGCCAGCCCTTCAGCAATTCTTACCTTGTCGTCCTTGGTGAAGATGACGCCAGTCTGCTGTTCGCCATCGCGCAACGTAATATCATGAAACTTCACCTTTTTAGGAAGCTTGAAGTCCTTGGTGACTTCAGGGGCATAGTTCCACGGGCTGACAAACCAATCCTTACTCTTCCATGGTTCTTGAGACATACGAATTTCCTCCTAACAAACTCTTACCTAGCGTGTTGCAGCTTTCAAAACTTCTGGATTCACTGGATTCAGCGGCGCTTGGCCACTAAGTACCCGGACTACTTCTTCCGTAGCCTTCTTCTCCAGCTCAAGCAGAGACTCTTCCGAATAGAAGGCCGTATGAGGCGTAAGGATCACATTCTTTCGCCCCAACAGCGGCGAACCGGATGGCGGCTCATTCTCAATTACATCCAGTGCTGCTCCGGCCAACTGCTTCTTGTCCAACGCCTCGGCCAGTGCCGCCTCGTCAATCAGAGGTCCACGACCAGTGTTGACCAGATACGCTGACGGCTTCATCTGGCTGAACACCTTGGCATTGAATAGATGACGGGTTTCCGGCATCAGCGGGCAGTGAAGAGATATGAAGTCAGAGATCTTGACCAACTCGTCAAACTCCACCTTTTCTACGCCTGCCTTGGCCATCACTTCTTTGGATGCGTATGGGTCAAAGCTCACAACACGGAAGCCGAAGGCTTGTCCCTTGGGGGCTACGAGTTGTGGAATTCTGCCGAAACCCACCAACCCGAGAACCTGTCCGCGCAGGCGATGGATCGGAACTACCGACGGCATCTCCCAACGTCCCGCATGAACCTCTGAATTTGAAAACGGAATCTTGCGAGCGGCCGACAGAAGCAGGGCCATCGCATGGTCGGAAACCTCGTCCATACAATAGTCTGGAACCTTCGTTACCACGATTCCCTTGGCGGTAGCTGTCTCGATGTCCACATTATCCACTCCGATTCCGAAGCGGGAAATGATGCGGCATTTCGTCAGTTGCTTAACGATGTCCGTGGTGATCTTAGCGTAGGTGGTGAGCACGGCGTCCGCATTCCTGGCGACTTCAAGAATGTCCTCCGCCTTCGTCGACTTGGCGAGCTGTATATCCCCGCCAAACTTGGACACGACCTCGCGGGCCATGTCCAGGTTTGGAAAGGGTGAATCAGTAACGACAACCAGTGGGCGAGTCATTAGCCCATGGCCTCTTCCATGTGTTCCATCAAGGTGAAGACGACCGGGCCGTCTTTCGTTACCAGCACGTTCTCTTCAAGACGCGTGGTCTGTCGCAGACCGGCGTGTCCGGCAAAAGTCTCAATCGCGAAGTACATGTTTTCCTTGATCTCGGCGGGGTACTTCATCGAGTACGCGCGCGAAATCCACATGCCTTCGTAAAGAGTGATGCCGATGCTGTGCGCAAATTGCTGCAGGGTCACGGTGCCGTACGTGTCGTCGTCATACTCGGGGAAGCACTTGGCAACGTCCGCAGTAGTATTGCCCGGACGCAGCTTATCCATTCCGGCGTACATCGAATCGTAGACTTCCTTGTACAAATCGATTTCCTGCGGGGTCATCTTCGCGGCAACCTTGAAGCAGCGAACGAAGTCGATGAAGTATCCGGAAGGTCCAACGGCGTTGATATCGACGATGACCAAGTCGCCTTGGCGGATCATCTTATCGGTCGCCCAGCGGCGATACGGACTGGTGTTGCCACCCGAAGCCACGATGATGTCGTAGATGATCTCGCAGCCGCGCTCCAGCATGAACTCATGCACCTTGGCTTCGATTTCGCGCTCGCGCACGCCAGGCTTCAGCCATTCGTACTTGATCTTCCACATTGCGGCGTCGCCAATCGCGGCTGCCTGTTTGAGCAGTTCGATCTCGTCAACGGTCTTAACTACGCGAGCCATCGAAACTGCGCCCCAACCGTCAACGATGTTCAGTCCGGCCTTCTGGAATGCGGCCATGGATACCATGTCGACGTTGTCCACGCCGATTCTTTCCTTCGCCAACCCATGTGCATTCAAAACGTCAATGACGCTCTCGACCATTCTTCCGGCCATATACGGAACCGCGCCTTCGGCCCATTGCCAGGTGATGGCCGGGGAGATCTTTTCCTTCAACCAGGGCATATCAATTTCAGCGCAATGCAGATCGCTTCCCGCGGTTTCAAACAACGCGGGCTCGCCGTTGTTGGGCACTACTACGTAGCGGATATTGATGTTGTACTTCCAATTTCCCTGATAAGAGCCGGTTGCATAGCGGATATTAGCTCCGGCAAAGAGGACCAGGGCCCCCAAGTCCTTAGCAGTCATCGCCTCGCGAAGGCGCTGCAAACGATCCTTGCGGAGCCGATCGAAGTCGACCCGCTGCTGCCAGTCGGCACCCGTTGGGCTGTAGAGCCGGCGGGGATCCCAATGGTGAGGTTTCTCGATGAAGCTCAGATCCATTTTTCCATGGCCAGGATTCGGCGTAATGATCTCACTCTTCTGCTTGGAGATGGTGTCCATAATCATTCCTCAGGACGTCGTAAACGTCCGTCTTTTTAACGGATTTAACTCATAAAACTCATTGATTCGCTTTTTGACTACGCACGTGGCCCATCTCTCTGAGGGTGGAAGCATTGCGCACCACTGATAGCACAAAACTTCGGACTGACTTGAGATGTTCGTAGCGTGAAAAATATATCAGTGATGCACTGCCGGTTGCAAACAACGTGACCACGCCCTTTTACGACCTGCGTCAACCTTCGTCGGAAACTACCGTAACCGTCTGCAGCCACGTAGATTACTAGCTTTTTCGCACCCAGAGTTCATAGTTTCGATGAACTTGCGGCTACCTTTCTAGTTCCGAGTTCCTGCTGTCGCTATCCTTAATTAGTACTAGTGTCGTATCGGACTTCATTGCGTAATCTCAACTGCGTGCAACTCACTTACGAAGGGAACGCACACGCAGCCGCACAAATACCACCGCACTGCCCCGCGGTTCTCCCTAGCGCAGAGATGATATTACCCAAACTAATCTGACGCGTGAAATTGTTTTTTCCAATAAGAATATGAAAAGTATCAATCATTCCAAGGAGCTGGCTGGTTTACAGGTGCGTAACTTGTCTTGACAAACCGCGCGGGGACGCTAAGGTCCCCGATGAATCAGTTCCCTTCTACCTCGACAATTTCTCCGCTGTCCGCCGACTTGCCGATCGCCTCGAAGGCGGCAATATTGGCTACCATTTCGGCATGAGTCACCGGATAGGGAGCGCGTCCACTTGCGGCGTCGACAAAGGCCTCAACGTTAGCGCGAACCATCGACATCGCTGGATACTCGACGCTCTCTGGTTGGCCTTCGTGCATGCACTTGGTAAGGGTCCAGCCTTGCGGCGATTGCGGGTGGCTCTTGTCGCGCAGTTCCATCCAGCCTTTGTTGCCAAAAACAGAAAATCGGATAGAAAACGGCGGTCCGTTAAGCGAGGTAATGGTCCCTTTGGCGCCATTTTCGAAATTAATCAGAATCCCGAGGGTGTCATCAATGGAGCTGGCTAGTGACGTAACGCTGGCCAGAACGCTTTTGGCAGGACCGTTGATCGCTACGGAGAGATCCAGTCCGTGGATGCCCAACGCAGCCATTGTTCCCGCCGGCCGTTCCAGTTTCTGGAGACGCCAATCGGTGGCCGGACGTGGTCTCGCCGGATTCGTCAAAGTCGCCTCGGTCATCTGAATGGTGCCGAGTTCGCCGGCCTTCACGGCTCGGAAAACTTCCTGCATGGCAGGCTTGAAGCGATGTTCATGGCCCACCCCGAGCACCACGTTGTTGCTCTCGCAGGCCTCGACCGCGGCCAACACATCGCTTCGCGTAAGGGTCAACGGCTTCTCGCAGAAGACGTGCTTCTTCGCTTTCGCGGCAGCTATTATCTGGCGAGCATGCAGGCTGTGCGGGGTGGTCAGGATTACGGCACCCACGGTGGGATCGGCAAGCATTGCGTCGAAATCGGTGGTGAACTTCCATCCCTGCGCTTGCGCCCACTCTCCAGGAGCAGGTACGGCATCCACCGTCATTGCTACGCGCAATTTCGAGTTGTCCTTCAGATCTCCGAGCAGGGTTTTTCCCCACCAGCCTAATCCGACAAAGGCAACGTTGAGCCGCCCGTCGTCCGCAAAACCAGACTTACTCATGGATGACCATCCTTGGGTTCTTGGTGAAATTCGAAACTCTTAACCGAGTCAACGTAGCCTCTCACCGTATGAGAATGCGGCGACCGGCTATATTTCTAATTTGTCCCGCCCATCCATGTAAAGGGAATACTTAGGTTGTGCGATGGGAATAATTCCAGGACCTTAAATGCTTTGGCGGCCGAAACAATCCTGGAGTAGGATGATTTCCGTTCGGATAAATGCAATCGCCGACCTGGCGCCTAAGCAGTTCCAGATCGAGGAGGAGCACGGGGAGATGAGCCAAGCCAGCCAAGTACCTGAAATCAAGATGCGAAGCGAAGTGCGGGACGGAATGCACATTGAGTGGAATGTACCAATCACCATGGATGACGGGGCCGTCATGCGCGCGGATATTTTCCGCCCCATCGCGGAGGGACGCTATCCGGTGATTCTGAGCTATGGAATCTACGCCAAGGGTCTCTCCTATCAGGAGGGATATCCGATGCAGTGGGAGAAGATGGTCACCGATCATCCGGATATTCTCGATGGCTCAACCAATAAGTATCAGAACTGGGAAACCACTGACCCTGAGCGCTGGGTGCCGGACGGCTACGTCGTGATCCGCGTGGATTCCCGCGGCGCCGGTTGCTCTGAAGGCTTCATGGAACCCATGTCCACGCGGGAAATCGACGACCTTTACTTATGCATCGAGTGGGCAGGCACCCAACCCTGGAGCAACGGTAAGGTCGGAATGCTTGGCATCTCCTATTACTCTTACAATCAGTGGCGGGTAGCCACCAAGCACCCACCCCACCTCGCCGCCATCATTCCCTGGGAAGGACGTAACGACTATTACCGCGATTCTCTCTACCATGGCGGCATTCTGTCCCAATTCCAGGAGCGTTGGGCAAAGACACAGGTGGCAATGGTCCAGTACGGACGCGGCGAGCGGGCCAAGAAGAATCCCAACACCGGCGAATCGATTGCCGGAGCCATTACTCTCTCCGAAGAAGAGTTGGCCAAGAATCGCCTCAATATTTACGAGGAGATCAAGAAACACCCTCTGCTTGATGAATGGCACAAAGAGCGTACCGCCGATCTCTCGCAGGTAACGCTCCCCGTGTTAACCTGCGCCAATTGGGGCGGCCAGGGTATCCATCCGCGCGGCAACTTCAATGGCTTTATGTACTCCGCATCCGAGCAGAAGTGGCTGGAAGCTCATGGCGACTCTCATTGGTCGCTGTTCTCAACAAAATATGGGATGGATCTACAGAGACGCTTCTTCGATCATTTCCTGAAGGGCATCGAGAACGGATGGGAAAAGCAGCAGCCGCGCGTGCAACTCAACATCCGCCATCCGGAAGAGAAGTTTGTGTTGCGCGGCGAGAACGAGTGGCCACTGGCACGTACCCAGTGGACAAAATTCTTCCTGGACCCGGATGGGATGGCTCTCAGTTCCAATCCTGTGGCCAAAGGTTCATCCATCGAGTATGAGGCGACGGGCAAGGGCCTCACCTTCAAGATGACAGTGACAAAGGAGACGGAAATCACCGGCCCGATCGCCGCCAAGCTTTTCGTCTCATCCGCGACCAAAGACGCCGATCTATTTCTGATCGTGCGCGTCTTCGATCCTGAAGGCAAGGAACTGACCTTCTTTGGTTCGACCGATCCCAACACTCCCATTGCCAATGGTTGGTTGCGCGTCTCGCATCGCCGTCTTGATCTGGCGCTCTCGAAGCCGTATCAGCCAGTTCACCCGCATGACAAAGTGGAGCCGCTGACCCCGGGCGAAATCTATGAGTGCGTTATCGAAATCGTCCCATCATGCATTGTGGTACCGGCAGGATGGCAAGTTGCCCTCACGGTCCGCGGCAAAGACTACGAATACGAAGGAGAGCTGAACGAATTCGGCAAGAAGTTCTACTACGGAACCCGTGGCACGGGCGGCATGACCCACAACGATCCTGACAACCGGCCGGCCGACGTCTTCGGCGGCAAAGTAAAGCTGTACGCCGGCGGCAAGTGGGAATCGTATCTGCTGCTTCCGATTATTCCAGAGCGAGATTAATCGCGTTCGCAACGAGGAACGTCAGAGCCCAGAATGCCCTACCCTTCCGGCAAAGCCTGAGGGTAGGGTCGTCTGAGGTGCGATATGATTGCAAGCGTTGAATTTTCGTTTCCGGAGCGACATAAGATGCGATCTCTGATGCGTGTTGTGCTTCTCACGTTTTGCTTTTCCCTGTTGATCACCAACGCTCGATCCGAAGCGGTTCCAACCAAGCCCGTGGATGCAACTCATGCGTGGGTCGGACTGAAAGACGCTTCCTCGCTCGAGAACTGGGTGCGTTGGCATATCGCGGAGGAGCATCGGCTGGTTGCCGGGATTGTGGCCGTAAAAGGACCACGTACCGTCGAAAATACTCTGCGGCCTTTCGATCTCGCGGAGATGCATTTGACGCTGGCCGGTGGACAGAGCTCCGTCATGTTCGGAGTACATCCGCAGAAGGCGGTTCGCGATAAGGCGCAGGAGTTGGTACAACTTGTTGCCACCGAGCAAGCGTCGCTGGGGCTGAATCAAGACATCTACCGCGCGCTTTCGGCAGTGGACATCAGCCGCGCCGACGCCGCGACAAAGCACTATATGGAGCGCACTCTGCTGGAATACCGGCTCGGCGGAGTCGACAAAGATCAGGCCACGCGCGACAAGGTGAAGAAACTTCAAGACCGCATGACCGAGATTTCGTTGAAGTTTAGCCGCAATATTCAAGACGACGTTCGCAAAGTTTCGGTGACCGGCAAAGGTGAGCTTGAGGGCTTGCCTGCGGACTACATCAGCCGTCACAAACCGGCTGCCGATGGCACCGTCACGCTGACTACGGATTCGCCAGACTACAACCCGGTGATGAGTTACGCAAAGAGCGCCAAACTGCGGCGAGCTATGTATCTGGCCTACAACCAGCGCGCGTATCCGGCAAACGTGGCCGTGCTGAAGGATTTGCTCGGGGCGCGGCAGGAGTTGGCAACGACCTTGGGCTTCGGGACGTGGGCAGATCTGGCCACCGCAGATTTGATGATGGCTTCGGCGAAGAACATGCGAAGTTTCCTTGACTCCGTCGATGTGGCTTCGCGGGATCGCGCGGAACGTGAGTTCAACTTGTTGCAGGACTTTGTGCGCAAGCAGGATACCGGCGCTCTGCCGCTGACTTTGTCAGATGCTGGATATTGGAACGAGCAGTATCGGCGTACAGCCTACTCCTTCGATTCTCAGAGTGTCAGACCCTATTTCCCTTACACGCAGGTTGAGGCGGGAATTCTGAAGACTGCCGCTCGATTGTTTCATCTTGAATTTCGCAAGGCGACGAATGCGGCTGCTTGGGATCCCTCCGTACACGCATATGACGTTTACGACGGAGGCAGGAAGGCTGGTCGAATCTACCTCGATATGCATCCCCGGGAAGGCAAAGATAAGTGGTTTTCCGAGAGCGGCCTGATCCCCGGAATGCTCGGCAAGCAATTGCCGGAGGCAACTTTGGTCTGCAATTTTTCCGGCGGAGTTGCAGGCGACCCGGGACTCATGCAGTTCGACGAGGTTGTCGTGTTCTTTCATGAGTTCGGACACATGATGCACGAAGTACTCGGAGGCAAACAGCATTGGGCGGGGCAGAGCGGCACAACCACTGAAGGCGACTTTGTCGAAGCTCCCTCGCAGATGCTTGAGGAAATGTTCCACGATCCTGCAATTCTGCAGAGCTTTGCAAAGCACTACCAGACCGGCGAAACCTTGCCTCTCGAAACGATTTCTCGCATGAATCGCTCGAGCTATTTCGGGCGCGCAAGCTGGATTCAACGGCAGATTTTTCTTTCTACCTTCGCTCTGCAGCTACATGATCGCAAGCCTGAGACGGTGGACTTCGACAAGTTGCTCAAGGACGACCTTGCCCGGTTCAGCCCCTACCAGTTCGTCGACGGCAACCGATTCTATACGGCCTTCACGCACCTGACAGGCTACTCGTCGAATTACTACACGTACGTATTCGACAAAGTTATCGCGGTTGATTTCTTTGCGGCGTTCGACGAAAAGAAGTTGCTCGATGGACCCGCCGCCCTGCGTTACCGCAAGGCAGTGCTCGAGCCTGGTAGTTCGAAACCGGCTGCGCAGTTGGTTGAGGATTTTCTGGGACGCAGAGAAAACATCAATGCACTCAAGCATTGGATGGATCGAGAGTTCGATTCACCACCGGCCACCGCCGGAAGCAGCAAGGGCAGCTTGTAAGCGACCCGGGAATCTCACCGCGACTCACAAATCCCAGCCCCGCAGCTCAACTGCGGGGCTTTTTCGCTCGCATGAATATTGTCCAGACCTGGAATTTCCGAATTCCCCCAGTCACTGCAAAGTTTTTGCGCACACAGGGTGGGAAGCAATGACCTGCGACTCCGCAGTTTATCCCGTTGGCGTAGCTCTTGTTCTTGCAGATTCTGCAGGGCCTACAAAGCAAACCCCCGGAGAGTTTCCGAGGGTCATTCTTACATGTGCCAATCTCAGTTTCAAATAATGTCACGCGCCCCTGCAGTGCGCTCACCTATGCCAACTCCACGAAACGAATCCTCAATCGGATCATCATCCTTGAGAAATTCCGCCAGCAATCCCACCAGCTTATCCGGTTCCGCCAGGAACGAATCGTGTCCGTGCGCGGAAACAATTCGTTCATAGCTGCAGTCCACGCCAGCCTCGCGAAGTTCTTCGGCGAACGCGCGAACGTCTTCATCCGGGAACAACACGTCGCTCGAGATGCCGAATAGCAGCACCTTGGCGCGAACCCGCTGCCACGCCTCTCCATTCCAATCTCGCTTCGGATCGTACAGATCCATTGCGCGCGTGATCGCCAGATACGAGTTGGCGTCAAATCGCTCCAGAAATACCTTCCCCTGGTAGTCCAGATAGCCCGCGATATCGAATCTGCCCTCTTCCGACTCCCATGGAGCGACGGTTCCTTTGCGGTCGGTCTTGCGTCCGTGGCGCTGGTGAAAAAGCTCGGAGGACTTATACGTACACATCGCCATCCCGCGAGCTTGCGCCAATCCCGCGAGCGGTCCCGGCCCGTCGTAGTAGTCTCCGCCGCGCCATTCCGGATCTAACCGGATCACCTGGCGCTGCAGATGATTCAAGGCCAGTCCCAGCGCGTTAAGCTCCGTAGTTCCCATCGCCACCACGCGATCCACCCATTCCGGATACTCCACCGCCCACTGCAGCGCCTGCATACCGCCAATCGACGGCCCAATCACCGTTCGCAAGTGCCGGATGCCCAACTCTTGCAGCGCGATTTTCTCTGAGCGCACCCAGTCGCGTACAGTCACCTGCGGAAAACTAGCGCCGTAAGGCTTGCCAGTTGCTGGGTCGAGCGATGCTGGACTGGTCGAACCGTAGCAGGAGCCGATTACGTTGAAACAGACCACGCACTCGCGTTCCAGATCGAAGTTTCGCTGCAGCAGATCAGGCCACCACTGGTCCACCCGCGACGAACCCGACAGCGCATGGCAGACCAGTGTGACGTTGCTACAGTCCTCGTTCGGCTCGCCGTACATCGTGTAGCGCAGGTTCACGCTTTGCAACGACTTGCCAATGTCCAGCTTGAACGGACCGCGTTTCGTGATCGAAACCGTGCCCTGGGTCAAATGGAGATGCGATAGGTGATGAAGTTCGACCGGCATTGCTATTTCTCCGTCTTCTGCCCAGCCGGCTCCGGCAGGGTATGCGTTGTACCATTGGCAGCTTCAATCGCCTGCGCAAGGTCGCCGATAATGTCGCGCACGTCTTCAATGCCCACGGAAAGCCGCACCAGTTCCGGAGTGACGCCAGTGTCGAGTTGTTCCTGCGCATTCAATTGTTGATGCGTCGTAGAGGAGGGATGAATAATCAGCGACTTCGAATCGCCGATGTTTGCCACGTGGCTGAACAATTTCACCGCGTCGATCAGTTTGCGTCCGGCTTCATAGCCGCCCTTGATTCCGAATGTGACCAGCGCCCCTTGCCCGGTTGGAAGGTACTTCTTGGCGCGCTCGTAGTACTTGCTCGATTCCAACCCCGGATAATTCACCCACTCAACACCCGGATGCGTTTCCAGGTAATTCGCCACCTTCAGCGCGTTCTCCGAGTGCCGCTCCAGCCTCAGATGCAGCGTCTCAGCCCCTTGCAGCAGCAGGAAAGAACTGAATGGCGAGAGTGCCGCCCCGGTGTCGCGCAACCCCTGTACCCGCGCCTTCAGAATGAACGCCAGATTTCCAAATGCCGTCGTGTAACTGATGCCGTGATAGCTCGGATCGGGATCGACAAAGTCACGCTTGAATCGCGGCGAGGCTGCCCAATCGAAGTGCCCGCCGTCCACGATGATGCCGCCGATCGTCGTGCCGTGTCCGCCGATGAACTTCGTCGCTGAATTCAGCACGATGTCCGCTCCCCACTCGATCGGTCGGGTAAGCGCTGGCGATGCCGAAGTGTTGTCGATCACCAGTGGAATGCCGGCTTCGTGGGCAATCTTCGCCAGCGTCTCGATATCGGACACATCCAGCTTAGGATTTCCCAAGGTCTCGGTGTAGAGCGCCTTGGTCTTTTCATTGATCGCCGCACGCAAGCCGTCAAAGTCGTCGGCATCCACGAACTTCACCACGATTCCCAACCGTGGCAGAGTGTAATGGAAGAGGTTGTAAGTGCCGCCGTAGAGCGAGGTCGTGGAGACGATCTCGTCACCCGCTCCAGCCAGAGTCGTAATCACCAGAGTCTCCGCCGCCTGCCCAGACGCTGTCGCCAATCCGGCCACGCCGCCTTCCAACGCGGCAATCCGGTTCTCGAATACATCCGTCGTGGGATTCATGATGCGGGTGTAAATATTGCCGAACTCCTGCAGCCCAAAGAGCCGCCCCGCGTGGGCGCTATCGTCGAACACATAGCTGGTGGTCTGGTAGATCGGCACCGCGCGTGCCTTCGTGGTTGGTTCTACGCTCTGGCCACCATGGACAGCCAGGGTGGCAAAATGTCGTTTCTTCTCGTTCTCAGGCATCGCGTGTGCTCCTGTTCAAATTTTTTCTGGACAAACAAAACGACCCAGGCTCTTTGCCGTGGGTCGTTCGGAAACTCTTGAATGTCGCTTGGCTACTATTGATCTGAGCTTCGCAAACTCTCGAGCGCAACCACGGCGGGCCGCATGCACATCAGGTGCATACACATGGCCATGGCCGTAACTAAGATCGCGCTCAACATCGTGTTGTGTTTTTACAGGAATTCGGACTGCTCTGTCAAGTCCCATGCACGAAAAATCCCCGGCTCCCCTCGCGCATCAGTGGAGTTTCCGGCCGGATTGCCGATGATTCCAGTGGAGACTTTGCTATGAAGAACTGCTGGATTCTCGCGCTGCTCTGCTGCAGCGTCCCCATCTTCGCTCTTAACGGCAGCATGGAAAAAGCAACCGTACATGCCATGCGCAAGGTACCCTGCATGGAATCTCAGAACACCGGCCATGGAGGATTTCTCGCCGGACTCGCGGGCAGCAGTAGCGTAGCGAATGAATGCATCGAGTACGAGCTTCGCACCGGAAAAGTCATCTACACGATCCACCCGCACCGCGCAATTCTGCTTCTTCTCGGCGGCGATGTCGCCATTAAGTTGGCCGGCAGCGATCTTCTCCTCCGCACTAACGAGTCGGTAAAGGACATTCGCTGCTCGGTGATTGCAATGTCCCTGCGCTCCGAAGCGGAGAAAAAAGAAAGAGAGCGCGAGCGTAGCCGCCCATTCTCGATGCGCTGCTACGCGGAATCCGGTAGAGAGATTTTCTGCCCCGACGAGCCGTAGTCTCTTTAACACAGATAAAGGCGCGGATTTCTCCGCGCCCCTTTTCCCGTGCCAAAGCTACACGCTTGACTCAGATCACCATCACTTCTTTGTACTCGCCGAACACTTTGCGCATCGAGTCGCAGATCTCGCCGACCGTGGCATTATTCTCCACCGCGTCCACGATCACAGGCATCAGGTTGCCGCCGTTACGTGCAATTTCTTCCACCTTGCGCACTGCAGCAGCCGCTTTTTCCTGATCACGCTTGGCGCGGAACGCGCGTAGGCGTTCCACCTGACGGCGCTCCAACTCGGGATCCATCCTCAGCAGCATAACCGGCTTTTCGTGATCCATCTGGAAAGAGTTCACGCCCACCAGCAATTGTTCCTTGCTGTCCACCGATTTCTGGAATTCGTAGGAAGCGTTCTGGATTTCCTGCTGCACGAATCCGCGTTCAATCGCCTTCAGCATTCCGCCCATCGTGTCGATCTTGCCGATGTACTCCGCGGCGCGCTTTTCGATTTCGCTGGTCAGAGTCTCCACATAGTAGGAACCCGCAATCGGATCGATTGCTGCCGTCACTCCGCTTTCGTATCCGATGATCTGCTGCGTGCGCAGCGCAATCCGGGCCGAATCCTCGGTCGGCAGTGCCAGCGCTTCATCGAACGAATTCGTGTGCAGCGACTGCGTTCCGCCCAGCACCGCAGCCAGGGCCTGCAGCGACGTGCGTACGATGTTGTTCTGGGGCTGCTGCGCCGTAAGCGTAGAGCCGCCGGTCTGGGTATGGAAGCGCAGCATCAGCGCCTTCGGTGCTGTCGCGCCGAAGCGGTCGCGCATGATCTTTGCCCACATCCGGCGCGCGGCGCGGAACTTCGCAATCTCTTCCAAAAAATTATTGTGGCAGGCAAAGAAGAACGAGAGACGTGGCGCAAATTTATTGACGTCTAGTCCTGCATCCACTGCCGCCTGCACGTAGGTGATGCCATCGGCCAGCGTAAACGCCACTTCCTGCACTGCGGTGGAACCCGCTTCGCGCATGTGATAGCCGCTGATCGAAATCGTATTCCACTCTGGCACGCTCTGGTTGCAGTACGCAAAGATGTCGGTGATCAATCGCATGGCCGCTGTCGGCGGATAAATGTACGTGCCGCGCGCGATGTACTCCTTCAAAACGTCGTTCTGAATCGTGCCGCTCAACTTCTTCGCGTCAAATCCATTGCGCTTTGCCACCGCAACATAGAGGGACAACAGCACCGCCGCCGAAGAGTTGATGGTCATCGACGTGGAAACCTTTTCCAGATCGATGCTGTCGAACAGGCGTTGCATGTCCTCAATCGTGTCAATGGCCACGCCCACCTTGCCGACTTCGCCAAGAGCGTATGGATTGTCACTGTCATAGCCAATCTGGGTCGGCAGATCGAAAGCCACCGACAGGCCGGTCGTTCCCTGGCTTAGCAGGAAGCGGTAGCGCTTGTTGCTCTCTTCCGCATCGCCCATCCCGGCGTATTGCCGCATGGTCCACAGCCGGCCGCGATACATCGAGGCCTGCACGCCGCGAGTGTATGGGAAGCTGCCCGGAGCGTTCAGTTCTTTTTCGTAGTTGAAATCGGAAAAATCCGCTGGAGTATAAAACGGGTTGATGACGATATTAGATGTGGTTTGAAAAACTTTCTCTGGCTTCTTGGTTGCCGCTGTTTTCTCAACAGACATGAAAGTGGCCTCTCGGGGCTTAAATTCTCGATCGCTTCCGGCGTGCCCGCCAGAAGGAACTCAATCCAAAATAAAAAAATAACGTGCCTATGACTCCAGCTAATACAACTCGTTCAAGTCCCGCCTGGTGTATCTCGTACTTTCTGTATTCGCGGAGAAAAGCACTGACGATGATTGCGGTAAAACAAAGAAATAATAATCCACTGACTTCCAAACAAAGTACTCGGAGCGCGCCCATGGCGGAGCCCAGAAAAGCAGCCGCACCAGACCGGAGTCCGCGAAGAACTCGTTGGTTCCGGCCCGGTGCACCACGCAGTTTGCGGCAAGCCGATCCTGCAATTGAACCCAGCTTCGAGCCCAGCGAGGACCGCCTTCCGAGAAACCGTGCATCGCTCATGCTCTTATTGTAACGCCCTCGCTCATGGGTTCGGCATAGGCGTGCGACGTAAAGGGCGCTCTTCCTCATTTTTTGCCCTGGGCCACCCGTTCTGGCCCGGTAAATAACTTCGGGCTCCGCTTTGGCATCTAATTGCTGGACGGGGATAATGGCATGGACCAGAAACTCGAAAAACTCATGAAACAGCTCGGCGAAGCCATAAACGATTCGATTTCCGATTCCGAGCAGGTCGCCGAGGTCATTTCGCGCTCTAAAATCAGCGGCTATGACATCTTTATCGTTCTGGAAGCGACCGTAGGCTTCAACAAGCGTGAAGCGGAGCCGCCCGTTACCTCGCCCGCACGCCAGGGCGAGCCCGAGTTGCGCATCAGCCCGCAGGATGCAAGCTTTCTTAAATCGCTCAGAATCTCGGTCGAGCCAAAAGCACGCAAGAACGCCAAAACGGATTGACTCGTCGCATTTCCGCCTGGGGTGGGTTCCTGTGCTACTATCCTCTGTTGCAATTGATCAGCCGTTTTTGAGTCGGATTTCATTAATTGCGCAGCCCAGTTTTTGCGCTGCAGCCATGCACTCTTCAGTCGAAGACTCTTCACTCAGGAAAGACGATGAAGGACACTCTGGGCGTTTTATTAGCTGGTGGTGCAGGTGAGCGGCTTTACCCGCTTACCCGCGATCGCGCAAAACCCGCCGTCACCTTTGGTGGAATCTATCGCATTATTGACATAACCTTGTCCAATTGCATCAATTCCAACCTGCGCAAAGTCTATATTCTCACCCAGTACAAGGCGCTCTCGCTCAATCGTCATATTCGTGAAGCATGGCAGGTCGTCGCCAGCGAGCTTGGGGAGTTCGTCGAAATCCTGCCGCCCATGAAGCGAGTCAGCGAGGACTGGTACAAGGGAACCGCCGATGCCGTCTATCAGAACATCTATTCCATTGGCAGCGAGCGTTCAAAGTACGTGATCATCCTCTCCGGCGACCACATCTACAAGATGAACTATGAGTTGATGCTGGAGCAGCACAGGCAGTCCGGAGCCGACGTCACCATCGCCACCATTCTTATCGATCCCAGTGAGTCCCGCCAGTTCGGCGTGGTCGAAATCGATCGCACTGGCCGTGTGACAGGGTTTCAGGAGAAGCCCAAGAAAACCGATTTACGTTCGCCCTACAACCCGGAAATGATTTCGGCTTCCATGGGCATTTACCTCTTCAACACGGATGTACTGATCCCCGCCCTGCTCAAAGACGCTGAAGACCCGGAATCGCGTCACGATTTCGGATACAACATCCTTCCCCGAATGGTGGACGACTGCAAGGTGCATTCGTTCAACTTTGTCGACGAAAACCACAAGGAAGCCCTCTACTGGAGGGATGTGGGAACCCTGGAGGCTTTTTACGAAGCCAACATGGACGTAGCTTCCGTCTCTCCGGTTTTCAATCTCTACGATCAGAGCTGGCCGATCCGCGGCTATCAGCGCCAATATCCCCCGGCCAAGTTCGTGTTTGCCGAACCGGGACGTTCCGGTCTGGCCATCGATTCCGTGATCAGCCAGGGGTGCATCGTCTCAGGCGGCGTTGTCCGAACCAGCGTGCTCTCGCCAGACGTCCGGGTGAACTCCTACTCCGAGGTTGACGCCAGCATCCTGTTCAGCCACGTCAATGTGGGTCGGCACTGCCGCATTCGCAAAACCATTATCGATCGAGATGTCCAGTTGCCCGAAGGCACTGTGATCGGATACGACACCGAGGCTGACCGCCAGAAGTACTTCGTTACCGAAAGCGGCATCACAGTGGTCACACGCGACTATTCGCTCTTTGAGAGTCCCGTTGCGGTTGACTACTACACCAGCGACTAGAGCGTTTTTTAGAGTAGGTGTCTCCCGAGGATGCCCATATTTGCCGTAGTTAGCAGATGTGGGTTTGCGGGTGTGGCGGATATACCAATCCTGAAAACGCGCCGCCTGGCTGAAATGGAAGAATTCGGGAGCCCCGCTCTCGCGCTGCTATTTTGCGCGGACAAGGTGGGGCACAATGTTCTCCAACTCTGCCGTTTTCCGCCGCCGGAGTTGCGCTTGTTTTAGCTTTAACTTCCGCCCGATGAGCTGTTTTGCGGCATTTTCTGGAGCGTGTGCCTTGCGACTGCTGATTGTAGAGGATGACGATGCAATCCGCACATTTCTGGAACGAGGCTTGGCGGAGGCCGGCTTTCAAGTAGACGCTGCCGCGAACGGTCTCATTGCCGAGGCCCTCGCGGTAGAGGGCGTTCACGATGCGCTCGTTGTCGATCTTGGATTGCCGGATATCGATGGTCTGGAGTTTATCGCCCGAATTCGAGACCGGGGCAGCACCGCGCCAGTTCTAATTCTCTCTGCCCGCCGGTCGGTCGATGATCGGGTACGCGGTCTGGAGCAGGGCGGGGATGACTATCTCACCAAACCGTTTGCTCTCGCGGAAGTGGTAGCAAGGCTGAGAAACCTGCTCCGCCGTCACTCGACCCAACCGGAGTCGAGCCGGCTCCGCGTTGCCGACCTGTTAGTCGATCTGGTACGTCGCGAAGCCCGCCGAGGAGATCGCCTGCTGCAGCTCACAACCCAGGAATTCGCGCTCCTCGAATTCCTCTGCCGCAACGCCGGAAGGGTCGTAACCCGCACGCTGATCCTCGATCACGTCTGGCGTATGCGCATCGATCCAGCAACCAACGTGGTGGATGTACACATCTATCGCCTCCGTAACAAGGTTGACGTGCAAGGCGTCGCCCCGCTGATTCATACCATTCGAGGCATCGGCTATGTCCTTAAGCTTTTATAGTTGGGCACGCTCGACTGCGGCCTGGCGAATTTCCGTATGGACTACGGTTGGGTTCTCGCTGTGCAGTGCCGCGGCTTTCGTGGTTATGTACCTGCTGGTGGCGCGCGATGTGCAGAGGCGGAGCGATGCCTGGATCACGGGAGAGGCAACGGTCTTGTTGGAAGTGGCCGCGAACACTCCCCGCGACACTCTTGATACCCGGTTGGTTCAGGAAGTGGCTGAATTAGCCAGCCACGAGGTGATTGAAGAAGGACGTCCAAACGGTCAGCCTCGGCAATCCGTGTTCTTTCTCTTTATGCGCTATGGGCACGATCCAGTCTGGGTAGGACCCGAGCCAAGGGCCCTCTTCATGGACGCGCTCGCCGGCGCATCAGGCCAGCCTGGCTTACCCTCCAGCTTGACCGTTCCGGGGCACCCGCTGCCTTTCCGCGTGGTGTGGGACAAGGGTCCGGCCGAAAGCCGGCTCTATCTTGGATTCGCGGATACAGCGGCAAACGCCATGATGCATCGCCTGGTCGAACGCTTCGTGCTCATCTGGTGTGCCATGGCGTTGATCGGGTTTGCAATCTCCGCCGCAGGCGCCTTCCGCACCTTGCGGCGCGTCGAGCAGATTTCGGAGACCGTGGGACGGATCGGCACCGAGGATCTTGGCAGACGCCTTCCCGAACCGCAGGCGGACGATGAAATTGCCCGTCTTTCACGCACCTTTAACCGTATGTTAGAGCGCATTCAACGCTCGGTAGATCAGATTAGAACCGTAACCGACTCGGTGGCGCACGATATGAAGAGTCCCGTCACAGCTATCCGTGGCAGTCTTGAATTCGCGCTGATCCACGGGAATTCCGAAGATTGGCGAGAGCGCGTGGCCGATGCAGTAGATAAACTCGACCGGCTCTCGCAAACACTGAATACGGCTCTTGACCTGGCGGAGGCCGATGCCGGAGCTTTACCTCTAAAACGCGAGTCGCTCGATCTGGGAGTCTTGGTTGGGAGCCTCATCGAGCTTTTCCAGCCCTCGATTGCGGAACGGCAGCACAAGTTGCACTACAAAGCCGAGCCGGGACTGTTCATCAAAGGCGATCCCTCTCTGCTCAGCCGGACGTTTGCCAATTTGCTGGATAACGAAGTGGCGCACCTTCCGCCGGGATGCCACATTGCGCTCTCGCTCCGCCAGGCAGATGGATACGCCGAATTTGCCCTCGAAGATGATGGCCCCGGTTTTCCCCAAGAGCTCCGGGCCCGCGTCTTCGAGCGTTTCGTCAAAGGACAACACTCCAGCGGACACGGACTTGGTCTGGCTTTTGTCCATGCAGTTGTGCAGGCGCACGGCGGTTGTGTCATGATCGACGATAGCTCCTCCGGCGGAGCCCGGATTCGCATCAAACTACCTATGACCATGGTTTCCGCGTGAAGTTGTTTGCCGTGTATTGTCTGGTTGCCGCTACTCTCGCGGTGCCTTCCGCGGCCTGTGCCTGCGACGTGGACGCCGGCTATCGGCAGATGTACAACCTGGATTTTCCCGGAGCCCATAAGACTTTTCTTCGTTGCGAGGCCGAGCGCCTGAGTGATCCCCTTCCGCATGTCTCCAACGCGGCAGCGTATCTATTCTCGGAATTTGACCGCCTGCACATCCTCGAGGTCGAACTCTTTACTGACGATTCACGCTTCGACGCACGAAGCAAACTCAAGCCGGATCTGGCAGTCCGTGACGCTCTTTTGGCCGAACTTGCCCAGGCAGACGCGCTCTCCCGTCCCGCACTTGCCCTCAATCCGAACAATCGGGATGCCCTGCTCGCACAGGTGCTTGCCAACGGCTTGCGCAGCGATTATGCAGCCATGATCGAAAAGCGGAATATCGCCAGCCTCGGCTACATGAAAACGTCGCGCAAACTTGCCCAGCATCTGCTTGAACTCGACCCTTCCTGCTACGACGCGTACCTCGCCGTTGGAATCGAAAACTATCTCCTCGGAGTCGCGCCCGCGCCGGTCCGGTGGTTCCTCCACCTGGGCGGAGCCGAGACCGACAAGAATGTAGGCGAGGCGAGGCTCAGGCTAACCGCCGCGCAAGGACGCTACCTCGCGCCATTCGCTCGCCTGCTGCTTGCAGTGGCCGCGTTACGCGACCATGATCCTGCAACCGCTCGGTCTCTTCTGGCGGGGCTTAGTCGTGAGTTCCCCAACAACCGACTCTATGGCCAGGAACTAGCGCGCATTCGTGACTAGAGGCATTCCGGCACTCTACCCTGTTATCCCGCACAACTTGATAAACCTTCTACGATCATCTCCATAGCGGTTCCCGCAAGAAAAGTGTGTACCGAATTGCAGCTCCGGGCGGAGATTACTGGTTGAAGTATCTTTGAAGCGCCTTGGAGATTTCGTACCGCAATGGAATTCCTCGCTGCGTTCGGATTGACGCCCGAAAAGAACCCCGGTCGGTAAGGATACGGCAACCATGGCATCGCGCCGATTATGGGGCGGTCATGCCAAATTTCAGATCAACTCCTGCGGTTTGCTGTTGCTGTTGAAGCTGTTCGAGGGAACGGCGCACAGCCTTGGCTACCCCGGCAAAACCGCGTCTCCATTCAGCGTAAAAATCGAGCATAACCTACAGTTATCGTCTCGATACGATCAATTCATGTCCCCTGAAAGTCATTTTCATGATTTTGGGTAGTAACTTTGGAAGAGGAGGTTGTCATGAGCTACAGCGAACTTGGAATCCCCCTAAACGGGAAGAACGCTGAAACGGTTCATACCGGATCAGCGTTGAATTACGGGTTGTGGGGCAAAATCCAGCAGATATTTTCAGGAATGTATGCGGGGTATCTCAGAGTTTTTGATGAGGCCGGACCTGAAGCTTGGCTCCTCATGCAGTAAGTTACCGAGCTGCAGGCGCGTGGCTGGGATGTTTAGCCAGGGGCTGCCGCTCAACGAATCACCGCTTAAACATTGAGAACGGGCCAGACGGCCCTTAGATTAAGGAGAACTTTAGAAATGCGTAAATCGATCGCTAGCTTGGCACTTCTGGTAATGACGCTTTCACTTGGCGCGCTGGCCCTTAGCCCTACCGCCCGTGGCGCGGAGAAGAAAACCATTCACAACATTTCCGACAGCTATGTCAGTTACTACGATGGAATTGACCCGACAATTTGGCGTTGCCTGGAGTAGGTTCCCCGGCTGCGTCGCGCATCGACGCCGCCTCGCGCCATTTGCCCGTTTGCTGCGTGGAGATGCCTGGAGCCTCCAAATCGCGGAACGGCGATGTCAGCTTCCAGCTTTGGCGAACCAGGTAAAACCGTTTCTCCGGGCCGCCACAAGAATAATGCATAACCTGCAGTTATCGTCGCAATATGATCAATTCATGGTTCCTGAAAGTCATTTTCATAATCTTACGTAGTAGTGTGAAAGAGGAGGTTGTCATGAGCTACGGTGAACTTGGAATGCCCCTGAACGGGAAGAATGCTGGAATGGTTCATATCGCATCGGATTTGAATGGCGGTTTGTGGAACAGAATCCAGCACATCTTTTCCGAGATGTACGCGGGTTATCTCAGAAATTTTGATGAGGCCGGACCTGAAGTTTGGCGCCTCATGCAGTAAGTCACCGAGCTGAAAGCGCCTGGCAGGGACGTTTTGCCGGGAACTACAGCCCAAAGAATCACGGTCTAAACATTGAGAACGGGCCAGACGGCCCTTAGATTAAGGAGAACTTTAGAAATGCGTAAATCAATCGTTCGCTTGGTACTTCTGGTAATGGCACTTTCACTCGGCGCACTGGCCTTGAGTCCTACCGCCCGTGGCGCAGAGAAGAAAACCCTTCACAACATTTCCGAGAGCTATGTCCATTACTACGATGGAATTGACCCGATCTATTGGGGTTACATGCAGTAAGTTTCCCGGCTGCGACGCGGATGGGCGCTACCGTGCGCCCGTCGCCCGCCTGCCCTGCTTAAGGTTGCCGTCGCCTGGCGGGAATGCTTGAGCGGAGCGATAGAGCTCAGCGATTCTTTGGCGTTAGTTCTTGTGTTACTTCGCGGTTGCGAACTGCGCTAAGTGGGCGTGGGTATAGATCGAATTTTCACCCTTGCCGCTCGCTGCGTTAAACGTAATCGCGCCACTGGTTAATTGGAACGTTTCATGAACGGTATGCCGACTGTCGCTTGAAGTAAATTCCACGCGGGTAGCCGTGGGCTAAAACTTCACGCCGACCGGTTGCGCCAGACCCATGTGGCGGACGTCCAGCACGGCAGCCACGCAGGAACACTCCGTAAGCAACGCTTCATCTTTACTCCGGAGTTCTTAGGGTCGCAACACTCTCCAACCGAATGATACGCAGTCTTTCAGCCCTAGCTCCTGCGGAGAAATGTTCCGCGTGTGCATGGCGAGCAGCTTCTGAAACATTTGCGGCGACTGCGAAAGTGCCTTGAAAACCCGTCTCCTTACCCATGGATAATCGTTCATCGCCAACATCAGTTCACCCATGGCGCGCGGTATTGCCGATCTTTCGGTGCTTCTTCTCGTACTCGCACAACTCTCCGGAATACATGGCATCCGCCAGCGCCGTGGCCTGCAGGAAGGCCAGACTCAGCCCGTCGCCCGTAATTGCGTCCGCGGTGCCGGAGGCGTCGCCAAGCAGCGCAACCCGTCCTTTGGTCACGGCCTTCAGTTTCCGGGTCACTGAAACGCCGCCCTTGGCCCGGTCACAGGGAGTTTGTCCTGCCAATCGCTCCTTCAGTTCTGGAAATGACGGCAGCGCATCTTCGAGGCGAAGATGTTGGTCCGGGGTGATTAAGACAACGCAAATATCCTCCGCACCGGTGGGAGTCACATACATCTGTCCAAAGTTTGCCCAATGCACCTCGACAAACGAAGACCACGGCCGCACTCGATAGTGATTACGAAACCCGTAGCGCCGCCGATAGACCTTGCCCGCACCTAGGCCAGCCGTTTGGCGCAACGAGGAGTTCTGGCCATCGGCGCAAACGACGTACCGGCTCTGGACCGTGTTTTCGCCGGTTGTGACTTCGCCCTGCCGGACCGCCGCCACCCGCGCGCCCCACGCCAGATGCACTCCGACGCTTTCTGCCTTCGCGGCCAGTACGGTGTGCAAGGTTGAACGGCGCATTCCAAATCCTGCTCCATGGGAAAATCGCGCGCTGGCCTCGCCCATTGCATCCACAAATCGGATTCCCTCAAACGGTGCGCCGGCCAGTCCAGTCAAATCCACTCCAAGTTCTCTGAGCGCGGACAGTCCGTCAGGCATAATGCCTTCACCGCAAGCCTTGTCGATGGGTGGCAGCGCGGAGTCTGCCACGATCACGGAAAGTCCCCGCTGCGCCGAGGCAATCCCAACCGCAAGTCCGGCTGGACCGCCCCCAACCACGAATACGTCTGTGCTTCGTGTCGACAATTACTCAGCTCCTACCAACGCAGCAACACGAGTTCCGCGCAGAATCCCGGGCCCATCGCGGCCAATATCGAGTAACTCCCCACCGGCGGACGCCGCTCGCGAATGTACGTGTCGAGGACAACTAGAACGGATGCCGACGAAAGATTGCCGACATTGCGCAAGGCTTCCCACGAAACATCCAGCGCGCCCTTGGGTAGCTGAAGCGCCTCGGCCGTAGCGGCCAGAACTTTGGGACCGCCCGTGTGCATGATCCAGCTATGAATATCGGCCTTAGTCAAATCGTTGCCGCGCAGAAAATCGTCAACGTCCTTTGCCAGGTGCTGGAAAACCATATCCGGGACACTTGGTGAGAGTACGATTCGGAAACCTTTCTCGGAGATATCCCAACCCATCACGTCTTCGGTGTTGGGATAAAACGAAGAGCACGAAGCAAGTACTTGCGGACCCTCAGTGTGCAAGTCGGCTCCGGCCACAATCACCGCAGCCGCCCCGTCTCCGAATAACGCAGAGGAAATCAGGTTCGCCACCGACAGGTCATCGCGCTGCCAGGTCAGCGAACAAAGCTCGACGGAAATCAATGCGGCCGCCTGATCCGGAAAGGCGCGAACGTAGTCCGAAGCACGCGCAATTCCCGCGGCGCCAGCGACGCATCCCAATCCAAAGATCGGCATTCGTTTTACGTTCAACGGTAACTTAATTCGATTGATAAGCCTGGCCTCAATGGAAGGACTGGCAATTCCGGTAACCGAGACAAAGAAGATTGCCCCGATGTTATCGAGCGTCAATCCAGCGGCCTCAACAGCCTTGACCAGCGACCTCTCCGCCAGATCCACGGCCGAGTCAATCCACTGCTTATTTGCCTTGCCCCAGGTATCCATTGGCAGATACGCATCGAGTGGAAGTACAAAGTGCCGCTGATCGACTCCGACTCTGGACATCATTCGGCTTAGAATTCCGGGGTTTGGCACTTTGTCATCCCATTGCGACTTTAGCGCCTCCGCCACTTCTCTCTGGGTGAAGCAATACTTGGGATACGCCGTCGCTACTCCACTGATCCGCATTAAGTGTCTGCCTTGCAAGTTGGATTTTTTCAAAACTAACGGTAGCCTGTGTCCAGAATATTGCACGGACATGACGAAGCGTTCATGCCCCATCACTAAGCAACGTCCGACACTAAGCTCTGAGCAGGCGCGTTGCCGATTCTGACACAAAGGCTTCCTACCACCCTAATACAAAGGTGCTGGATGCATACATTGGCAAATCGTTGCCAAATGGAAATTCCGCGTGCCCGGTTGACATCCAGCTCTGTCCTTGTTTATATAAAGCATCATTCTTGGGAAGTGGATTCCAGGAAGCAGCTCCAGTGATCGTCCTTATAAGTCTTAGCCTAAGTTACTTTCCTCCAAACTTAAAAACTCCTTATCTCTCCGCCGTGCCCGGAATTCTAAGTTACTTTGAGGAGGTCTAAATGTCAGATGCACCATCGAAACTGCAAAGGCTTGAGGATGCAGGGATTCTCGAGCAGCGGCAGTTTACCGCCGAAGAACTCGGGTTAATTGCGACGATTACCGACGATGAGATCGATGTACTGGTTCGTCTCCGGCAGAAACTTGGCCCGGTTGCGGACGGCAAGAATCACATAAGGCCAAACTTCGTCGTCTAGTAAGAAGCGCGACCTTCGAATGCACGCTTCTCATCCCGGGGAGTTTCTCGTGAATCTTGTTCCTGAGCTAACAGACGTCTCGGGCATGACATCCCGGGCCGCAGTGTCATCACCGCGGCCCGGCGATGCTCTCTGGGCAAGAATAACTCTCGCTCATCGATTATTGAATATCGCGGCGCAGCGATTCTGGTCCCACCCAGATCTGCGGTGCATTTTCCCATTGTTTCAGCTTGAGCTCTACTCCATGGTTCGCTGCAGCGTACCTTTGATGAAATCGGCATGGGAGCGGGCCATGGAGTTGGCGGAGACCGACCCTCTGGCGGCAAGCACTGCCAAATACCTCAAGCACCACATTGAAGAGGAAAGCCATCACGACGAATGGCTGCTTGATGATCTAGTGACGCTGGGCATGGATCGCGCAACCATCCTGCAAGGCAATCCCAGCGCAAACATAGCGCGGTTAGTGGGCGCGCAGTACTGTTGGATCCGCCATGCCCATCCTGCCGCCCTCTTCGGCTATCTAGCTGTCATTGAGGGCAATCCGCCCCTGGCGGAGCATCTCGATGAGATTCAGTCGCGGACCGGATACCCTCCTGACGCCTTTCGTTGCCTGCGGCTGCACGCGGCAGACGATATCGAGCATCTAAATGAACTGAGAAGCACGATCACGGACTTGCCTCTCTCACACTCTGACGCGGCGCTGATATCCACTAGCGCATTTGCAACCCTTCAAGGGCTGATGTCTATTTTCGACGGCCTTATCGCGAAGGAACTGGCGGTTCGCTAGTAACAGGAGGCTGTTTCTGACGGAAGGCACAATTACACACTACAAGGTCCTGCAGGAAATAGGACGCGGCGGGATGGGGGTAGTGTGTAAGGCCGAAGACTTGAGACTGAAACGCATGGTGGCCTTGAAGTTCCTGCCCCCGCACTTGACTCAGAATGCAGCGCGAAAAGAACGGTTTCTCCTTGAGGCACGTGCCGCCTCCAGCCTCGATCATCCGAACATCTGCACCATCCACGAGGTGGAAGAAGCCGAAGACGGCCAGATCGTCCTGGTCATGGCGTATTACGAGGGCGAAACTCTCGCCTGCCGCATCGTGCGAGGCCGATTGGAATTGGAAGCCGCGGTCGAGATCACGAGGAAGATCCTCTCCGGATTAAAGCACGCGCATGAGCGAGGCGTAGTTCATCGTGATATCAAGCCTTCCAACGTAATTCTCACCGCGAGCGGCGAGGTCAAAATCGTCGATTTCGGATTGGCAAAATTGGCGGGCAATACGGAGTGCCTCACCGAAACGGATGCCCTGCTGGGAACCATTTCCTATCTCCCGCCAGAGTTGGTCCAGGGCCTGGAGACGGACCATCGCGGCGACCTCTGGTCTTCGGGCGTGGTCTTTTACGAGATGCTCACGGGAGTGCCCCCATTCATTGGCGCAAATTCCTACGTCATCCTGCACGCCATCATGCACGACGAAGTGAAGCCGATCATTGCGAGCCGTCCGGGACTTCCCGCTCATCTCCATACCATCATGCTCCGCGCCCTGGCAAAGAGCCGCAATGACCGCTATCAGAGCGCAGCCGAATTCTTGGCAGACTTGGACCGGCTCACGCAAACCGGGGCCTCCTCGAGTTCACCAAGCATGACTCCGCCTGCGGTCGAGCAAGCTGAGAAGTCGATCGTAGTGCTCCCATTCGTGGTGCTTGGGACCGACGAGCGCGACCACTTTTTCAGCGACGGGCTCACCGATGAAATCATTACCGACCTCTCGGCGGTCTCTCACCTGAGAGTGATTTGCCGCACCTCCGCCAGCCGCCTTAAAGGCGCTGAAGACGACCTGAAAAAGTTGGCTGCCGACTTAAACGTCCAATACGTGATGGAGGGTACCGTACGCATCAGCGGCGATAACCTTCGCGTAACCGCAAAGTTAATTAATCCCGCCACTGATTCGCTGGTGTGGGCAGAAAAGTATTCAGGAAGCCTCCAGGACATCTTCGCCATCCAGGAGAGCCTATCGCGAAGAATCGTGGAAGCCTTGAAACTGAAGCTGAGCCCCTCGGAGTCGATGCGTCTGAGCGAGAAACCGATTCATGACGTACGCGCCTATGAGTATTACCTCAGGGCTAAGCAGGAGATTCTCTCCTACTCCAGCGAGGGACTCGAACGCGCGCTCGATTACCTGAAAAAGGGTGAGCAACTCATCGGCGAAAACGTTGTGTTACTCTCCGCAATGGGTCAGGTGTACTGGCAGTTTGTGAATGCCGGAATCTCCACTGACCCGGAATACCTCGCAAACGCAGAGAAGTGCGCCCGGCGGATTCTCGAACTCGATGCGGAATCCGGTCATGGCCATCGTTTGCTTGGACTCGTGGAAGCGGCGAATGGCCACACCCAGAACGCCGTCCGCCTGTTAAAGAAATCCCTGGAGAGCAATCCCAACGACCCCGATACCCTGAGCTGGCTGTGTGCAATCTGCAGTCTCGGCGGGAAGGGTTATGCGGTTTCGTCCATGGCGCAGCGGCTGATCGAAATCGATCCACTGACGCCCATGTGGCAGATGCTGCCTGGTTTGGTTGCGTTGCTTTCCGGTGAATTCGGACGCGCGCTGGAGCCCTTTGCGCGAGCCCTCAAGAGCGATCCACGGAACCCGATGCTGCGCCTGGTCCATGCACAAATTCTCGCGCTCAACGTCCGCACCAGCGAAGCCATTGAAAGACTGGAGGCAATGTCGAGCGACTCCGGAGATAGCTTCTTCATACAGCTTGGCAGATTCTACCTTTGCGCGCTGCGCCGCGATAAAGATGCTGCGCTTGGCTGCATTAGCCAGGAATTAACTGGCGCCGCGATGGCCGATATGAACTATGCCTGGATTATGGCCCAGGCTTATGCGTTGATCGGCGAAGTCCAAACCTCGCTTCAATGGCTGAACGTCGCAGTCGAAAGAGGCTTTATCAACTTCCCACTGCTGCATCATCTCGATCCATTCTTACAAAACGTGCGCGGGGAGCCCGGCTTTGAAATTCTGATGCAGAGCACCCGGCGACAATGGGAAGCGTTCGAGGTTTAAGCAATGGATTCTTCGGCGACCGGCAATCAGGCACGAACGGAGTTACCGGGCCACTGCCATGTCCCTCTGGATGGCGAGAAACAGATTGGCCTTACCAACCCGGAGGCAGAGTTGCAGGTAACCCTCGTCTTGCGCCGTCAAAGCGAGTTACCTGAACTTCATTCGGAGTTCAGCAACAAGCTTCCCCATGAGCGTCGCCATTTGACGCGCGAAAGCTTCGCAATTGCGCACGGGGCCTCGCCCGGTGATATTGCCGCGGTTGGGCGCTTCGCTCACGAACATCAGTTAGAAGTGCGCACAATTGCAGTTCACCAGCGCACCGTGGTGTTGGTGGGTAGCGCTGCAGCCATGGAGCGTGCCTTCGGAGTAAGCATGGTGGAGTTGGAGCACCAGCGCGGAAACTATCGGGCAACTACCAGCACCGCGAGCGTGCCAAGCGAGTTGAGCAACATCGTGCAGTCTGTACTCGGATTGAACACCCGTCCATGCGCGCAGCGCCGGAGGATTCACCACCAGAACACGATCGCTCCCTTTTGGACGGTCCGCGAAATGGCGAGTGCTTACGGCTTCCCCGCACAGTTCAACGCCGGGAACCAGAGCATCGGACTCATTGAACTCGGTGGTGGATACCATGATGAAGACCTGCAGAATTTCTTCGCAAGCCTGCAGATGCCGATGCCGCCAATTCGGTGGGTCTCCGTTGACGGGGTCCAGAATTCGCCTGCGCCTGCTGACCAGGTAAGACAATTTCTCGACGTTGTGGAAGGTAGGCGAAAACTTTCAGAAGTCCCCGAGGACGTTCTCACCGCGGCACAGTCCACGGTAGAAGTAACCATGGATATAGAGTTGGCGGCGGCGCTTGCCCCCGGAGCCGAAATCGTGGTTTACATGGCCCCAAACACCGAACAGGGTATCTACAACGCAGTAAGCAAGGCCATCTCTGCGGAGGGACAACTCCCCTGCGCACTCTCGATCAGTTGGGGTGAACCTGAGACCGGCATCTCTCCGGCGTACTTGAATTGCGTGGATGAAGTGCTGCGTGACGCTGCGATGCTCGGTATTACGGTCTGTGTCTCCTCGGGAGACGAGGGCGCGATGAATGGCTCCACGGACGGCAAGCCGACGGTTAATTTCCCTGCGAGTAGCCCTCATGTGCTCAGTTGTGGCGGAAGCTCCGTACGCGGGGAAGACGGGGAAATGGACCGCGAATCCGCATGGAACTGTTCCTTACACGGAATGCACTGCGCAACCGGAGGAGGAGTAAGCCGGATCTTTGAACCACCTCCCTGGCAGGCGGATTCCACCGTGCCAACTCGGCCGGATGGAGGCCAGGGGCGCGGCGTACCTGACGTGGCTGGACCGGCTGACCCGCACCATGGATGCGCCATCATAGTCGGCGGAGAGCGTTGCGCATCGGCTGGCACCAGCGCGGTGGCTCCGCTATGGGCGGCGCTGGTTGCCTGCGCTAACGCGGCCTTGAGCGCCCGATGCGGATACATCACTCCAATGCTCTATCAACTCTCGAAGGACGGTGCAAGACCGTTGCGGGAAATCACCGAAGGCAATAACGGCTTCTATCATGCAGGACGTGGATGGAACCCGTGTACCGGACTCGGTTCCCCAATTGTTGACCGGCTGATCGAGGCATTGCGCGTCCCTAAGGTCGCCAAGACGGAACAATAAGAAACGTCTTGAAAGATCACAGGTGCCCACCTTCGCCGCTGCATTTGCGGCTAAGGCGGGACGGCAGGGTACATCAACCCTGGAACCGGTCTTATTACGCGATTCGCACCAGGGGCTCCGTAGTGTTTTGTGCAGGCTCAGCTTCGCTGCCCGTGTCTTGCATGCCGAAGCCAACTCCGATTGTGCGAAGAAATTCATTCGGGGGCTTGCCCCCGGCGAAGACCCATACGAAGTCATTGGCTATCTTCTGCTGTGCTTCGCCCTTTATGTCCAGCACCACCGCATCCTCTGTAATCTCCACGGGAATTGAGTTAAAGATCACCTTGAGTTTGCCGGTGCGAGTGAACTCCGCGATACGCTTTTCATTGCGATCTTTGATCCTGCTGAAGCAATCTTTGCGATAAGACAGCGTTACCTCGTTCCCGGCCTGCGATGCTAAGCCCATGGCGGCTTCCACGGCGCTGTCGCCTCCGCCAACAACGAGCAACTTCTTGTGTACGTAATGGTCCGCCTCAATCAGCCGATACATCACCTTAGGCAATTCTTCACCTTTTACGCCGAGTTTATTCGGCGTACCGGCCCGCCCCAGCGCAAGGACAACAGCGCGCGCGCGATAGTGGCCTTTGTTGGTAACTATGGTGAAATTTCCATCCTCGCCCTTCTTGATATTTTCCACCGACACGCCGGTGCTGGCATTAAAATCTGCGCGATGCAGCACCTTGTTCCAGAACCCCAGAAGCTCCTCTTTCGAGAGCTCCGTGTGCCTGAACTTTCCGTACATCGGAAACTCAACGGGGCTGGTCATCACCAATTTTTGACGCGGATACTTAGCAACCGTACCCCCAAGTTCGTCGCGTTCAATCGTCAAATATCGTAGGCCGTTCTCGATTGCCCGTAACGAAGCACTGATTCCCGCCGGACCGGCGCCAACAATCAACACGTCATAAAGATCTTCGCCGCTCCGCTCGCTTGTCGAAGATAACCGCTCTGTAATCGTGTCGACGCATTCTTTGCCTTGTCGAACCGCGTTCTTAATCAGCGCGAGTCCTCCGAGTTCCCCAACGATAAACATGTTTGGAACCGTCGTCTCATACTCCGGCGTCAAATACGGCATTTCCGCACCGGCACTGGCGCTCGCCATCACCATGGTAATGGCGCCCACGGGACACGCCTCTGCGCATAGGCCATGACCGATGCACTTGTGCCCATTTACCAGGGCGGCCTTCCCTCCAAGCATTGCCAGCACGTCGCCTTCAGGACACACGGTCGTACATGTCGCGCAGCCAATGCAATGAGAGATGTCAATGTGGGGATGCTGCGCCTTTGGCCCATCCGAACGCAACTTACCCTTCTCAACCGCCTCGTGAGCCAGCTTCTCGCGGTTCTTGAGTTGTCTTAGATAGCCGCTGCAAAAGAACAGGGTAACCAGCGATGCAACCGCAAAAGCACCAAGATTTTCCGTCATCCCTTATCAGTCCTCTCGTAAGAATCGCTCACATGAATCCAAGGCCCATCGCAACTGCGATATGCAAAATGGCCAGCACCATAAAGGAGTAGCTGAATGGGCGATGGACTACATGCCAGAGATGAAGCACCTCCTGCGTGCGGGCAAGGAATGCAATGCGCTTGGAAAGCGAGGCTTTCTGTCGTGCCGCTCTGATTACGTCTTCGAGCCCTGAATTGTTCGTCGCAAGGAGTCCTCCGAATGACTTGAGCTTTCCCACGGGACTCAGAACATAGCGCCGCAGCCGCGCAACGCGGAAAGGCAAAGCCAGATCAAGCATCACCATCTTCATCACTGCGCGTAGCGCAGCTATCTTCTTTACCTCGTCGGGAGAGGGGCCGCGCAGCAAGGGATCGAGCATGGATGCGGATAGAATGTCTTGCCGGCGAAGGACGCCGGTCAGCTCTTCCTCCTGCGTGGCCAGCTCGCGCAATGACAGCTCCGCCGCATTGATAGAGCGCGGAATCTGTGCGTATAAATACCTTCCTACAAATCCGCTGAGCGCGACCAGAATCATGATCCAGAACGCCATGCCGGCAATTCCCTGGAATTTGAACGAGGCATGGAAGGCAATCAGTACCGGAGCCGCCATGCCGAGTACAATATGGAAATCCAACCAGTGCTTGGCGGTTCCCTTTCTCGCCAGCCATGGTATTTTCTTCCGCAATGGGTAGAGGAAAAGCAGCAGAAACAAAACTACGCCGAGAATTCCCAGCTTGACTCCCACAATGCCGCTGGGCCGCAGGATCGGATGTTTCGGCGAGTACGCGCGGTCTGCGGCATCCAGCCGGTAATAGTCAAATCCATAGGCGGCCACGGACAGCAACAAGGCGGCGCAGGCCGCCGCTGCAAGCCAGACTTGCAACCAGTGCCGACGCTCACTCTTGTCCGCGGACGAGATCAGGTTTGGTACGTTGGTTAGTACGCTCATTGTTTAGTTCTTCTCCGCAACAACGGCGTCGGATGCCACGGTAAAGCGCTTGTACCCGCTGAACTCATGAATGTTGCGCCAGTGTTGTTTCAGGGTTTCGACATCTACCCGCGCCGAGACCGGGAAGCGATACTTTTCATCCCACCCCGGCAGGGTCATTGCGGCATACACAACCTCCACATCCAGGCTTCGGAGTCCTACGTCCTGCATGTCGTTCGCGAGCGATGCATCGATCTTGGCGATTCTTCCGTTTTCCGGCACAATCCACGCCGTACCTGTCAATTCCAGGGGATACTCGCGGCCCCGTACCGACAAAGCTGCTGGCGTGCGCGTCCCTGCCACATGCGTGAATTTAATTCGTGTCAAGGTCTTTCCGTCCACCACCTCCGGGCCTTCCTCCTCAAACCGGAAGCCGTCCCTATAGTAAGGATGAAAAATCAGGAAGAGGGTTGAGAATCCGTTTGTAATTAGTAGCGGTAGGTTGCTTTTCTTCGGCTTGTCCTGGCGCTGCAACAGACGCGATTCGTTCAGCAGAAATTCGTCGCCGCTACCCTGTAACAGAATCAGGTAGTCATAAGTCGCATGCTCTGCGTATTCTTTGTGCCCGCCGGGGTTGAGCTTTTCCTGCAGCACGGTTTCGGTACACTTGACGTCTGACATCTGGTCGAGGAACTCGGAGACTTCGTGACTTGTCTTGTCGAGCAGAGCCTGTGTGCTTGCGTTCGGGACCGCAACATTCTCTGCTAGGCAGGGGATTCCAAGAGCTAGGGCTGCGATAACCGCCATTACGCTATTTGTGCGCAACATAGGGGCCTCCTGCCACGCGGTGATGCCGATTGTCAAAGCGGTAACCAAAGGTGGTATAGATCTGGTTGTAGTTCTGTAATGCTCCTCGCTGCAGCGTAAAGCCGCCCTCAATGAAGTAGTGGGAGCCCAGGTTTGAGTCGACGAAGAAGTTTACAAAATGTGAGCCATTGTCAGTAGTAATGGAAGAGGAGTAGGTCTGTTGTCCCACCTGTAAGTTGAATCTCAACTTGTCATTCAGGTTGCGCGATAGCAGGACGGAACGATAAGAACCCTGCGCATAAACACTATTAAACTTGGCGTAATGGAAATCCGCGTGGACTCCGGTTTTCCAAATCTGGCCCAGGGCAAGGCCATACATCGTATTCCAGGAGCTAGACTTGTCCGTGCTGCTCGAGCTCTCACCGACGCTGGTGTAAACCGTGACTCGCTTCGGCAGCTCCACTCGCACCCCGCCGCTAACTCCCTGAAAGAGAAACTTGTCCAGCAGTCCTGTTCCAACCAACTGCGGGGCGTAAGTTGGCACGTCGCGATAGTAACTGTGATTCATGTCAAAACTGATTCGCCGGTTAGGCTGGTAGCGGAAACTCAGGTAACTGTCCTTAAAGCTGAACGATACGGGCGCTATTCCGGGCCCGGTGCTCGGCTTATCTAGCTGCATGGAGTGGTACACGCTGAAGACTCGCTTATAAGTAACGGAGTTCTCGGAGAATATAAACGGACGGTCGATCTTCCATACGACGGTCTGGATACCGGCGCCAAAGGTACTGCTGTAACGCAGCCCCTCGAAGTCGCCTCCCGCGAAGTTTATTAATCCGCCTGCCATATGGAGGTTCGGATTGTAGTTATAGGAGGTTGGGTCCGGTGCCAGTCCGGCAAACGCTCCGAGAGTAGCGGTACTGGAGATCTTCCTGCCGGCATATGCGCCATCGATCGTCTGGAGGCTCGGTGCCCACGGCAGATACATTCGTCCGATTCCAAAAGTCCATCGCGACTTTGGATTTGAGTAAGTCAGACCGAATTGGTAGGTACGGTTTATCAGGTCCTGGATGGTTTGCGTGGAAGCACCGGAGCTGGTCTGCAATTGACCTCGCCAGTACCCGGTTAAGTTCCAATAAGTCCCGTTGAGGCGGGTGATGTCCGCGCGAATCACAAGCCCGGCCTGCGAGGAATTCGAAGCTGCTGGCCCTCCGCTGTGTATTGTACTGAAATCAAGTCCAATGCGTCCCCGGGCTTGGTTGACTTCCGGGAGGGGAGGACGCGGCAGGCTTTCGCGGATTTCCTCGTCCATTGGGTCGCCGCCGGTGAAACTGACGACTACGGGGTATTGACGTGTACTACTCAGCGTACGTTTTACCACTAGTTTCTCCACTTCGGACTGGTCTAATGCCGCTATGTCTCCGATCGCAATGGGCTGCCCCTTAGTGACGATCTCGCAAACTGCCGAAGTGTCGGCTACGGAGAAGACGCGCACTTGCGTGTTGGAGTGGCCATCGTTCTGCTCCGGTGCCTGCGCTCGTTTGGCGGGGTCGGCGGATTTCACCGTGAGTAACATTCCTTCGGATAGTCCTGAGCTTTTGCCGCCATCGATATAGACGCTATCTTCGGTTACATACCGGACGCGAAATGTCGTTTGTAACTGAGCTTCCTGCGTCTGACCGTCGGCGCGGGCCAGTGCCAGCAACAAAAATAAGCCGCCATGTTGAAGAATTCGTTTCATTCCGTTAGCCTCCGGTCCCGTTTCGGTGGCAGGAGTAACAACTCGTGGACGAGTAGACGTAATTCTTGTTGCCCGTGTGCTCGGGATCGGTATTGGCCTCGGAGTGCTGATGACACGTGATGCATGAGAATACTGAGTAGTCCGCGGAATTCACGTGGCAGTCTCCGCAGGTTGTCCATTTTCCGGCATGGGTTCCCGAGTAGATGGGGAACCACGTGTGATTGAACGTCGCCCCCGCCCATGAAGTCGTAGTGTGGCAAGTGGCGCAAGTAGTCGGGAAAGCCGAGGCTATGTGGTTCGGATTGTTGGTGCCAGTGTAGTCGGCCGTATGACAGGAGTAGCAGTCCGTCGGTGTCGTAGTGTAGTTCCCGTTGATGTGGCAACTTGTGCAGGCAACGGTTACGTGTGCTCCGGTTAACGGGAAAGCTGTTGTGTTGTGATTGAAGGTTGCAGGGCTCCAAGCTGTTGTGGAGTGGCAGACTGCGCACGTCGTTGGGAACCCGACTGTCTTGTGATTTGGGTTGGTCGTACCGTTGTAATCGGCTGTATGGCACGAGTAACAGTCGGTGGGAAGGGTCGTGTAGTTATTGTTGACGTGGCAAGCCGCACAGGCAACCGTGAGATGCGCTCCCGTCAACGGGAAAGCTGTTGTATTGTGATTAAACGTCGCTGGAATCCACGCCGTCGTTGAGTGACATATCGAGCAGTCGGTCGGGAACCCAGACGTTACATGGTTCGGATTGGTGGTTCCATTGAAGTCTGTAATGTGGCAGGTGGCACATGCCGTCGACGTCAGGTTGTAGTTGTTATTGACGTGGCATTGAACGCACGTCAGGGTGGCGTGCGCGCCGGTTAAGGCAAATCCTGTGAAGGCTGCGTGGTTAAACGTGGCCGGATCCCATGCCGACGTGGTATGGCACGTGTCGCAAGTCGTGGGAAATCCGGAAGTGACGTGGTTTGGATTCGTCGTGCCGGTAAAGTCCTTCTGGTGGCATCCATAGCAGAGCGTTGGGAGCGTCGTGTAGTTCCCGTTAACGTGGCACGTCGCGCAAGGCACAGTAACGTGGGCGCCGGTCAGCGGGAACGCTGTCTTGCTGTGATCGAAGGTTGCCGGCGTCCATGCAGTTGTATTGTGGCACGCGATGCAGGTCGTCGGAATTCCGGTCGCCTTGTGATTCGGGTTCGTGGTGTTGTTGTAATCCGTTAAGTGGCATGACGCGCAGTCCGTCGAGATTGCGCCGTAGTTCCCGTTTATGTGGCATGACGCGCAAGGCACCGTAATGTGTGCCCCGGTCAGCGGGAACGCCGTTTTGCTGTGATCAAAGGAAGCTGGTGTCCATGCAGTCGTGGAGTGGCACATTTCGCACGTTGTAGGAATGCCCGCCGTCTTGTGATTCGGATTCGTCGTGTTGTTATAGTCTGTCAAGTGGCACGAAGCACAGGCGGTCGACGTAAGGTTGTAGTTGTTATTCACGTGGCATTGCGCACACTGCAGAGTAGCGTGTGCCCCGGTCAGTGGGAAGTTCGTGAACGTCGCATGGTCGAAAGTAGCGGGGCTCCATGCAACATTGGAGTGGCATACGCCGCAATCATGCGGGAAGCCCGCCTGCACATGGTTCGGATTAGTCGCGCCGGTAAAGTCTTTCTGATGGCATCCGTAGCAATTGGCTGGAGTCCCCTTAAATCGGCCCCCAGCGTGACATGCCGTACAGTCGAGCGTGGCGTGAATGCCCAATAACGCATAGCCGGTGTACTTCAGGTGGTCGAACTTCGCTCCCAGCCAGGAATTCATTGAGTGGCAGTCTGTGCAGTTAGTGCCAAAGCCGAGCGAGACGTGATCGATAACCGGAGTCATGTAGTCAGTTTGGTGGCAGGAGAGACACGTCGTCGAAAGGCCGATAAATTGGCCGCTCGCCAGGGTCTTATGGCACGCGTCGCATTCCACTGCCGCATGAGCTCCAACCAGGGGAAACCGGTTAAAGTGTTCCTTCACCGAACTGATGGACACGCGCCAACCCTTCACCGTGTGACACTGCTCGCAGTTAGCGCCGAATTGACCGCGATGAAGGTCGGCATGGCAATCGGCACACCGCATTGAAATCTTGGTGAACACCATGTTCGTGTGACATTGCTTACAACCCACCTCAAGGTGCATGCCACGCAGCGGGTACTTGGTGTCACTGTGCTTAAACTCCGGAAGACTGCGAAGTGGGATCCATGCCGTGCGCGTGTGGCAGTCTTCGCACGGGCGGGCCAGTGCACCATGAGGACTGCGAACGTTCGCTCGCGGATTCGCCTCTTGCTGTTCGGCGGCAACAAGGGGCAGCGCCGTCAACTGGGCGGTTATGAGCAGGATGGCCAGAACGGACTTACCCATGGCGCATTACCCTTTCACGCCCGCACCACGCGAGACGTCTGCGAAGCCTGGTGTGTGCAAATTGACTTCCATAAGAGCCCCTTACGGTCGCATACTTTGCGCGACTGTATTCTTAATCGTGCTTCCGTGACACGACGAACATGCCGTCGGCGTCGGCTTATAGAACAGCACGGACTTACCATTCACATCATGGAAGTTTGCATGACATGACTTACAACGCACATTCTCATGTGCATCTTTCAGCGAGAAGATTGCTTTTTCGTGATCGAAGATAGTGGGGTTCCATTTCACCTCGGTATGACAATCGGCACAAAGAGTAACTGTCGTACCCTTCCGTGCAAATTGAGAACCATGAATGTCTTCGTGGCATTCTTCGCACTTGCTGGGAGCTAACCTATAGTCCACGTTTTTCAAGGTTCGTTCCATGTTGGGCGGTCGATGGCAGCCATTGCACGTTACTGCCCGGTGTGCACCCTTGAGGTCAAATGCGGTGTTCGAATGATCGAACGCGGAAATGTCATTCCACTCTTTCGTCGAATGGCACACCACGCATCCAGTATCGTGGCCGCGGCCCTTCGCCATGCGTTCGGCAAATTGGTTGCGATGTGGGTCTTTATGACATGTGACGCAGGAGAGATCGTCGAAGTGGTATCGTGCTGGCCCTTTGTCTCCAATGGGCTGGTGGCAGTCAATGCAAGCTACCGCCACGTGTCCCCCAGTCAGTTTGAAATCTATTTTCTGGTGACTGGCCAGTGTCATCGCCGTCTTGTGAAAAGTTGTCTCGTTATGGCACTGTTCGCAGCGATCGAAGTAGGGTGCTTTCGCAAACTGTCCCGCATGCACATCCTTATGACAGTCAGCGCACAGCGCATACTTCACCTTGTAGATTGTTGCCTTTCCGGCCGGAATATGGCATTTCGCGCATAGGGTTTCGGCGTGCTTTTCGCGTAGAGGGAACCCGGACTTATTGTGCTCCGCGAGTCCATACTTCGCTGGCTTAAAGTCATTCACGGCATGGCAGGACTCGCAGGCGCCATGGTCGTCCCGTTTGGCAAACTGGCCATTGTGCGGATCTGGCTTATGGCAGTCGGCGCAGAACTTGAATGCAATCGGTTTCTTGAAATCGCTGCCGTGGTGACAGGTTTCGCAGTTTACCTGGGCGTGCTTTCCCTCAAGAGGATACTTGGTGGTCGAGTGGTCAAACTTCGTGGCTAGTGCGGAGGTTTTCTTCCACGAAACGGTGCTATGGCACTCTTCGCAAGTCTGCTTAAAAGAACCGTGGTGCGGGTCGCTGTGGCAGTCTGTGCAACTCCCGAACCTCAGCCCAACATAACGCGGCATGCCATCCGCCCCTTGCGTGTGACACTTCTGGCAGTTCAGGGTGACGTGACCGCCTGTCAGCGGATACTTCGTCTTCGAGTGGTCAAAGGTCTTGTTTACCTTCCAATCAATTGAGTTATGGCATGTTTCGCAGCGGGCTCCGAGTTTTCCACGGTGCTTGTCCTCGTGGCAGCTTGTGCAGGTCTGGTTCAGGCCAAGATAGGACCGGTTCAAGTCCTTTGTAAGAATCGCCGGACGCTCGGCGGGAGCAATTTTTTCCCGGTTATGGCAACGATTACACGCTAGGGCGGCGTGCTTGCCATCCAATTTGTATCCGGTCTTTGTGTGATCAAGGGCCTTAGGCTCCCAGCGCACCATTTGAAAGTTTTCGCCGTTGTGGTCGGAGTGGCACTTAACGCACGAGTTGCTCGGCGCACCTGGGGCGACGAAACTTGCGTGCAATCCTCTCCTCTGTTGAAGCCTCACGGCGATCTCTTTATGGCAGTCCAGGCAGCGGAAATCGGGCGTGCTTGACTTCACGGCATGACACCGGGTGCAGTTCGTTGGCCCCTCTGCTTCCTTGTGTGCGCGCGATAACGGGCCTGGGGATATTTGAGCGTTGGCTATAACGGGGACCAGCACGATGAATAGAAAGGCGCGGCAAAACGCAACAGCTTGACACAAACTGAGGGCTCGCAACTTTTGAGTGCGTTCTACCAAAGCTCCGTCTTCCCCCGACCCACGCCTGTTAAGTTGCAAGTGAGGGGCCCGGTACCTACCCCTTACTGCGATGCCAGACAAGGCTCATTATGCAAGTCCAGGCCTTTGCCTTATTGGCGCGCCCGACAAGGGTTATTGCAAGCAACTCTCCAATCAAGATGACAAGGTGTTCATCTGCCGCAAAGGCTGGTTGGCTAGGGAGGTTACAGTGGAGGTATGTTACAAAGCTTACTGGGACAACGGACCAAGATCCTTATATACGGGGTGGGTATCGAAGAGACCCAGCCGATAGCGCCGTCGGAACGGCTGGCCAGCGGTCTCCAGGTGGACCTGCGCCGTCATCCCCACCGCATGGCTGGAAGGTTTTACTCAACGAGTCCGCTTCACCAGGTTTATCTCGTTGATTGTTCCCAGGTTTATGTCCGTAAGGATGAGGTGATTCTGCTGTTCCTCGAGATGCTCAGCCTCCCTGTCGCGATGGAAGACCTCGCGGGGACGTCCCTCGACCGAAAACACGACTCACGGGAAGGCACAAGCGTCCGGCGCATCGGCTAGCTCTGTTTCCTAGCCGTGGTTGTCTGGACAACCCCGCTAGACGCGGGCTTCCTCTTCTGGCGATCTCCGTGTTGGCGCCGATAACCGGATCGTCTCCGCAATAACATCCGCGCAGGTGTCGATTCCCAGCGTGCTATTCAAGCAGAGGTGGTAGAGCTTTCGATCAGTCGTGTCGCAGGAAAAGTACTCGTCCGAATAACGAAGGCGCTCAGTATCCATGCGTCGCAGCAAACCCGGCAGGTCTCGTTCCCGCGGATGACTGGACCTCAATCGCTCGAGCTTTTCCGCCAGTGGCGCGTAAATGAGCACATGCACCACCTTCGGATTCCCGTGCAATACGCATTGCGAGCCTCTCCCAACGATCACGCAATTGCCTGCCTTTGCAGCCTTTTGAATGACCCGGGCGGTGAATTGCTGCAGCGAATCCCGGTCCACTCCGGTGTCGGCAACGCCGCCCACATATACCTCAGGCCCCCCGTGGCGGAAGCCGCGCAACACCCGCTCCCACCAGGCGCAGGATTGCTCGTCCGCTGATTCAGCCCATGCACGATCGATCTTTTCAACCGCGGCCACCCGCTCGATGATCTGTTTGTCCACCAATTCCCAGCCCAACATTTCTGCCACCCGGCGTCCAACCTCGGCACCGCCGCTGCCGTACTCTCTTGCGATGGTTACAACGTTGAACATACTTCCTCCTTTAGATGCCGCGTTCTCGCTCCCTGAGCCGCCTGGCATATTCAGTGAGATGAAACGGCGCAAAGATGAGGGCGACCGCGAAGGCTACACCAGAAGCTTACGCTTCCTTGTGCCTGAACTGATGACGGGTCAGCAGTTGTTCCAAATAGCGCGACTTCATCTGCCGGCTTGCCATCGCCTGCTTCACCGGAGCCAGCTTCAGGATCGCCCCCAGGACTGCCGCCATCGCACGATGGCTAGACAGGGCTCGGTTGTCGAAGATCAGTTCCTGTAACTTACCTCGTTCAATTGCCATCAGCACCGTGCGATGCGCCGTGTTCACTGGAGTAATCACTCGACGCGCCCGCGGTATCAACTTCGCCGCGCCCTGTGTCCGGCACTGGCGGACGCATACCCCACAGCCCAGGCACAGGTCCGCATTGAGCCGCGCTTTCCTGCGCTTCGGATGTTTCGGATCGCCCGCCGCAACCAATCCCATGGCCTCCACCGGACAAGCCTCTACGCACTTGCCGCACCCCGTGCATTTCTCTTCGTCAATCTCCGGCAGATAGTTGGTCGTTGCAATTGGGTTCAGCACGGCAAAACGCTTGGCCGCCAGCATAGCCTCACAGCAACAACCACAGCAGTTGCAGATGAACGACACCTGTTGACGCACGTTCTCGCCAAATTGCACTAGGTTGTGCTCAATCGCCCGTAGCAGCAGATCCTGACCCTCGTGTGAATCCACCTCGCGCGCGATTCCGTGCTTGATCAGCGAACGCGCCGTCGAGTTGAATGTCATACAGATATCCAGCGGAGCATCGCACGCACGGCCCAGGTGCTCCATCTTATGGCGGCAATAGCAGGTGCCAACTCCAACATGCGACGCCGTCCGCACCACCTCTGAGGCCCGCTCGTAGTCAAGCACTTCGACCGTATTTTCTGCCGTCAGCGCCGCTTCGTTTACGAACGTGCGCCCCAGTTGCGTCTCGCCTCCGGTGAACAGTTCACGTACGAAGTCTTCCTCCACGTTCAGATACTGGTAAAACAACTCGGCCAGCAGCTTCTGATCGTAATGGTCCCCAATTCGCATCATCGAAAACTCGAAGAATCCCGCCATGGGAGGCGGCATCACATATGCCTGCTCGCCGTCGATCTCCGTGTCCAACATCATCCCGCGCGAGGCCAGGGTGTCCAGGACTGCATGTGCCTCTGCCTCCGTCTTTTTCCAGACATTGGCCGCTGCTTTTACATTGAAGGGTTTGATGGGAAGCAATGAGACCAGCTCTGCTTCTTCTGGCGAGAACAGCACTTCCAGGATTCGAAACAACAACCCCGTCGGAGGCGCTCCCTGCGGAAACCGGTTCAATCTCTCCGACAATTTTCGATAACTTTCTTTCGCCGTATGGTGCGACATCTTCGCGCCCCCGCCCACCTGAAACGCGCTCCCCGCACGCCCGGCATGAATCGCTACGTCACTACTAGAAATAACTCCATTCGCCTTGCCGGCACAAGAACTTTCGTTTATCTGCCCCGGCTTGGAAACGTCAAGTGCCGTAGAATGAACTTCGACTCCCATGTCCACACGTGATCGCGTACCAGGGCGCAAACTCGCCAATATCCTCACCGCTGCGTTTCTCTCACTTGCGACGGGCGGGTTCGTTCTCTGGCAGAACACTCACCTGACCGTGCTCTGGGATCTCAGCTACATCCTTGAAAATGCAACCCGTATCTCGCTTGGCCAACTTCCTTATCGCGATTTTCCGTTCCCCTACGCGCCTCTCACATTCCTGGTGCAAGCTGCCATTATCAAGCTCTTTGGACGAGTGGTGTTCCACCACTTTCTTTATGCCGCCGTCACCTCGGCAATGGCCTCTCTTCTCACTTGGCGCATTCTTCTCAGAGTGCTTGCCGCCTCGCGCCTGCCCGCGCGCATCATCGCCTTTCTGCTCGCTGTGCCGCTCATCTTCCTCGGCACCGGTAGCATTTTCCCGCATCCGTTTTATGACTCCGACTGTACCCTCTTCATCCTCTTCTGCGCCTGGTTTCTCCTGCGCGCGGAATCCGCGGGCTTCCCGGCCATTTCCACGTTTGCCGGAGGATTCCTGCTTGTCGTCCCGCTCTTCATCAAGCAGAACACTGGACTCGCATTTCTCCTCAGCGCTGTAGCCTGCATCGCATGGGTCGGATTTCGAAACCGCCGCGCTTCGTTTCTGCTCCTGGCTGGAGCGGCGACTGGCCTCGGCATCTCGCTTGCGCTCATCGAGTACGCGGTTGGCCTTGGTAACTATTTTCATTGGACGGTTCAGTTCGCGGCGTCGCGGCGTCTGCCGGGCCTGTCCATTATGCTTGGGGTTTACGCGGACCCCGCTCTGCTCTGGATCTATCTCGTCTTCGCCCTGGGTTTAGCCGTCAGCCTCGCGCCAGAATTTCTGAGCCGCGCTCTGCGCATTCCGGCGAGGGCGATACCATGGCTGGCCGCGACGCTTCTCGCCACGCCCTTTGCCGGAGCGGTGGCCGCGCTCGTTCTGCAGCAGGACGCTTCCGACCGGGTGGAGGCTCTTCTACATCTCTGGCCTGTGCTGATGATCGCTTCGCTCGCGTTCGCTCTATGGAAGCTTCCGTGCGCCGCAAACATCGCGCAATTGCTGCCTCTCATCCTGCTCGGAGCGATTCACGGCGCGTTCCTCTCTCAGCAGCTATGGGGCTCCACGTACGCTCTCTGGCCGCTGATGATGATCCTTCTCGCGACCATCCTTGCCGCTCTCGCCCCGCGCACGAAGGATGCGGCAACCGGGCTCGACACTCCCAGTCCCATGCCCTCTACCCTACCGCTCACTGCTTTCACCGCCATCGCCTCGCTCGCGCTGCTCATCACCGGCGGCTATTACGCATTGAGTCACGAGCGCCTAAGCTATGTCGATCTCTCTGGAGACACGCTGGCGCACTCCAGTCTGCCCGCCCTGCGCGGCCTTGCCATGCGCGGCAACTGGCTTCCTGATTTTGAGGAACTCGTCGCCTACTCCAAGCGTGAAATTCCGGCTGGCGATGCCATCCTCGCGCTACCCGGCGAAGACCTCTTCTACTTCACCACGGGACGCACGCCGCAATTCCCGGTTTTGATGTTGGACAACACGGTGAATCCCTACAACGCAACGCAAATCTACGAGCTTGCCCGGCAGCGAAACGTCCGCTGGCTCATCGTCAAGCGCAGCCTGCAACTACAGGAAGAACCGCTCTCGTTCCGCACTCAGCTCCTCGAACTTCTATCCCGCGATTTCGAGCCCGCCGACTCTCTCAATAACTACGACATCTACCGGCGTAAACGGGATTAGAACAATACCAGAGCTGATGTATCCTGCGTGGAAAGGAGCCTCCCTGCCGAGAAGTATGCACCAGAAGTGTCATCCTGAGCGCCAGCGAAGGACCCCTACCACTATCCCATCGCAAGCACCGATCCAGGCTTTTCGACCGGCAATCTGCTTTTCTTGCTCTGGTGCCTCTACCTTCGCTTCGATGGCAGTTCCATCAGAGCGAATCCTCGGTAGGCGCATCCCTCGATATCGAAACCTGAAGAAGTCGATTGCTGGTCGTAAAGCCTCGGGCCGCACGGGAGACTTGGGCGGTGTTGGGGCCCTTCGCTGACGTTCAGCATGACACTCTCAACACAACCTGGATACATCAACTCTGAAACTGCCCTAGTTTCTATACCCGGCGCAGCCAGACCTCCTGTACCGTATGGTCCGGACCCTTCTGCAGTACTACCTGTGCCCGCTCCCGGGTTGGCGCAACGTTGGAGACAAGATTCACCAGGTTGATGCGCTCCCAGATATCGATTCCGAACGCCTTTGCCTCATCCTCGCCGATCTGCGAAATTTGGTGAAAGAACGAGCGCGGATTCTGGAACGCCGTGTTTCGCAAGAGCATAAACCGCTCCATGTACCACTTGCGTATATTGGCTTCCTCGGCGTCCACGTAAATGGAAAAGTCGATGAGATCGCTCGCGAAAATTTTCGGCGTGCGGCTTCCGCCAAGCAGGTTCAACTGCAGCAGATTTAACCCTTCGAGAATCAGAATCTCCGGACGCCGGATCTCCAGAAACTCATTCGGGACAATGTCATAGCTGTCATGCGAATATACGGGGACATCCAAGGTCCGGGCGCCCTGCCGCAGGGCAATCATAAAGTCCAGCATCTTGCGCAGGTCGTAGCTCTCAGGAAAGCCTTTCCGCTCCATCAACCCGCGCTCTTCCAGCACTTTGTTGGGATACAGAAAGCCGTCCGTGGTCACCAGTTCCACCGTGGCATGATCTCCCCAGCGGGAGAGCACCTCGGCCAGAACTCGGGAAAACGTGCTCTTGCCCACCGCCACGCTGCCGGTAACGGCAATAATGTAGGTGGGGCGGGCGCTAGGTCGCCCGAGGAAGGAGTCTTTTACTCGCACCAATCCGTGGGAAGTAGCGATGTGGATGTTCAGCAACCGGCCCAGCGGCAGATAGATCGTCTCCACTTCTTCCAGCGAAACCGGGTCATTCAATCCCCGTAGCGCATCCAGATCCTCATCGCTGATCTCCAGGGGCATATTGGCTCGCAGCTTCGCCCATTGCTCCCGGCTGAATTTTTCATACAGATGCGGAAACAATCCATGCATCTCCCGCGCGCTGCGGCTCTCTTCCATTTTTCCGTCCCCTATCCTGTCGCTTTCGCGGTTCCTCAGACTCAGTGCGCAGCGTGTCCTTCTAGTGTATGGCACTCGCGCGGTCGTCGCCACGCTTGTCTCTCCATCGCGGGTCAGTTTGCGTCGGGCCCAAGCATCCGCAAACTGCTCCCTACGCATCTTAAATGGATGTTCACAAATCACCGAAATCGGGCTCAAGGTACAATTGTGATAGTCGGCAACGCTAGGTAAAGATCTGGCCTCCGTCGGCAACTTCAATTCAACAGCTCGGAAGTTCATTCGTTCTATCGCGATGAAGCTCTCTGAAGCCGCCACACTCGTACGAGGAAAGGTCGGGTTCTATGAGAGTTCATCTGGTCAATCCCAGCGACAATTCTTTTGGCACTGCCGTCATCACACCGCGCTGGCTTTTTGTGCTAGCGGCGGCCACGCCCCGAAGCGCAGGGGACCCCATTCTCGTCGACGAGTCGCTTGAACCGGTCGTTCCCGAAAGCATCATGCCCGGAGACATCGTCGGCATCAGCGTGCATACCGGCAACGCACTGCGCGGATATCAGGTCGGACGCCTGGCGCGAGCCCGTGGCGCATGGGTAATCTACGGCGGAATTCACGCCACGCTGTTCCCCGAGGAGCCCTTCGAGCTTGGCGAGGCCCACGCAGTTGTGAAGGGAGACGGCGATATCGCCTGGGGCAAGGTTGTAATCGATTCCATAGCGGGCAAGCCCAGCAGAATTTATGAGGGCGGACGCATCGATGGCGCGGACTTTTTACCCGCCCGCTGGGATCTCATGCAGCCGGAAAAATATATGTGGGCCTCGGTGCAGACCATTCGCGGATGCCCAAAGCACTGTTCTTTCTGCAGCGTTTGGCGCACCGATGGCCAGCACCCGCGGCAGCGCCAATATCAGCGCGTAATCGACGAAATTGTGGACCTCCGCCGCCTCGGCTTCCGCTTTATTGCCCTGGCCGATGACAACTTTTATCCCGTCACCCTGACCGATCTTCGCCTCGCCCGCGAGCAAAACAACGTTGCCAAAATCGAAGAGTTGACTGCAATCCGCAAAGAGCGTTTTCAACTCATGACAGAAATGGCGAAGCTGCCGAAAGATATGGTCTTCTTCACCCAGATCACCATGGAGGCCGGTGAAGACGGCGAATTTCTTGACGCCATGCGCAAGGCCAACATCAAGGGCGCGTTGGTAGGAGTGGAGGCCGTGACTCCCGAGGGGCTCAAAGCCGTGTTCAAGGACTTTAACTACTCCGGCGAAGCCTTGGCAAAGCAGTTGCAAACTTTCAAGCAGCATGGCGTTCACGTGCTTGGCTCCTTCATCTTCGGCCTCCCGACGGATAAGCCGGAGACCTTCGATGCCACCGTCGCCATGGCCATCAAAGCGGGTGTAACATTCGCCCAGTTCGTGATGATGACCCCGTTCCCCGGAACCGTCGATTTCAGCCGCTGGGAAAAAGAGCAGGCCAGCCATCCCACATTGGTCGATGGAGTGCCGATCACGCGCTACTGGCTGATCCCGCCCGAAGTTCGTCCCAAGATGTTCACCCCGCATCCTTCCATGAGCTCCGATGAGATCCGTGAGCGCACACAAAAAGTATGGGACACGTTCTATAACTGGCGCGCGATATGGCAGAGGTCGGATTGCACGCCAAACCTGCGCGCTAGACTTGGTTTCATCTTCCTTTCCAAGCTCTACCGCCAGATGTATGCGGGCACCGGAATTTCAACCGACAGCGCACGCCGGAAGAAATCCAAAACCTGGGCTCGGTGGACCGCAAGCCAGTGCCGGAAACTTTTCAAGGCAAAACCAATGCCCGAGCTGCAGTCGCCCGAATGGCAGCCGGCGTTCGCAGCTTCGTTGCTTCCAGCGTTTCAGGGCAATGACGGGCAGGAGTCGCCGGCGCCCTTCATTGTCCTTCCCAAGAGCTGAAGTCCTTAGCGCTGCCGACCGGCTGGGAGGCTGACGTGCCGCCCAGAGTAGATGCCGAAAAAAAGGCCACCGGACGCCCGGTGGCCAAGTCGCAGAGTTCAGAGCTTAAGAAAGGTGCTTCCCGATAAATATGTCTTACGTTCTAGCGACGTAGCTTTTGCTATCGCCGAGAACAGGTAGGACGGAAGTCCCGCACCTTTATAGCTCACCCTTTATGTAGCAAATTTCTATCCATCCCCAAACCATTTCGTAAGTCATTGATGAATCGCAAGTTATCTCTTTCGCACCCAACTCCCAATTCGCAATTTCTATGGAAACCGGAACAACCTCGGCAAGTCTCTCCGCTTTTCGGTAGATTTCCTCAGCCCACGCCCAGCAGCGCTCTCTCGATTTCCCGCGCCGCCGCCAATGCCAGCCAGTCCTTGCCCCACCCGGCGCTCACCTGCACACCCACCATCCGGGCACAAGGTAACGTCACGGTTGGCCAACCCAGCACATTGAAGGGCCTGGTGTTGCGCAACATCTTCAGCTCCAGCGTGCGCGATTCCGGTCCCGCAAGATCCTCCAGCGTGGGAGGTAGAATCGGAGAGGTCGGGGTCAGCACCACGTCCACTCCCTCGATTCCCTCGCGCTCACGTTCCCGAGCCAACTCCAACTCGCGCCGTGCCTCAATATACTCCTCGATATGGACTTTCTTTCCGTTCACGATCCGAGGCAATGTCCGCGGGTCATACGATGCACTGCGCTCTGCCACCCATTTCTCATGGAAGGCCCAGCTCTCCGCGTTGCTGACCTTGCGATCTTCACTAACCTCGATCCCCACCTCGCTCAGGCTCCAACCCAACCCGCGCACGGCTTCCAGTGCGCGCTCGAATCCAGCCTCTACTTCCGGCGCTAATCCTTCGCAAAAATATTTCCGGGCAACGCCACAACGCAACCCGCTGGTCTCCGCCCAATTTTTCCCAGACGGCGGAACCTCGTCCGCCAGCACCGCAAACAGCGCGGCTGCATCTTCCACGCTCCGTGCCAGCGGGCCCACATGGTCGTACGACCATGCCAGTGGAATCACGCCCGAGGCCGGAACCGCGCCCCACGTTGGCTTGAATCCCACCACTCCACAACATGCTGCCGGCAACCGGATCGATCCCGCCGTATCCGTTCCCAGCGCACCGAAACACATCCCTGCCGCCACTGCAGCCGCCGATCCCGAAGACGATCCTCCGCAAACCCGGGTCCGGTCCCGTGGATTTCGGGCCGCGCCATACGCGCTGATCACCCCGCTCCCGCCGTATGCGAACTCGTGCAGATTCGTCTTGCCCACGACGATGGCTCCCGCTGCGCGCAATCTCCTGATGCATTCGGCATCGGCCTTTGCCGGCGCCGAGCCATCCAGCACATGGCTTGCTGCCGTCGTCCTCATACCCTGAACGTCAATCAGATCCTTGACCGCGACTGGAACGCCAGCCAGTGCGCCTGCGCTGTCCCCGGTCTTGCGCGAATCCACGACCGCAGCCTCAGCCAGCGCTTCAGCCTCGCGCACGCTGATAAACGCGTGCAGTTCTTCGTTCTCGGCGGCAATCTTTTCGAGACAAGTCCGAACCACTGCTACCGCGGAAACCTCTCCCCGCTCCACCGCCGTCCGCAACTCCGTCAAACTCTCATTGACCAAAGCGTCTTTCATCGTCTCCCGTCCTATTCCCTGCCTGCCTTGCCATGCCCGGCAACCTCCGCCACAATTGCAATCTCCGCGGCGTCTGCCGCCTCGATCACCTTTTCGCGGTCCAACATCAGGCATTTGTTGGCATCCAACGCCAGGCAGCTTGCGCCCGCCTTCACCATCGTCTCAATCGTGTGAATTCCTACCACCGGCACGTCGAAACGCATATCCTGGTTCGGCTTCGCGACCTTCACCACGGTCAGTTCGCGGCTCAGGGTGCTTGCTTCTCCGACCAAGCTCTGCATCAGCTTGCCGGCTCTCAGGATTGCCTCGTCGGTGCCTTCCATCGCCTCCATGGCCACGCAGGCCGCATGGGCAATCACCACGGTCTGCCCAATGTCGAAGCGCGCCACGTGATGCGCCACCGCCCGCCCATAAGTGATATTTGTTTGCTCCTGATCGCTCGGCGCGCGGCGCGTCAAAACTCCTGCCTGCGCCAGCATCGGCTCCAGCAGGGTAGTCGAGTTTTGCAACTGGATACCCTCGTCCGCCAGCACCTTTGCCACTGCGCCAATCAGCGAATCCGTGTTACGCGTCGCCAGACTCAGCAGCAGCTTGGCCAGCTTCCAATCCGGCTTGATTGAGCTGAAAATCTGCCGGTGCTTCACCTGTCCGGCCATGATTGCTTCACTGACGCCAGCAGCCTTGAAGGTCTCAATCAGCTTGCCTAATTCGCCAAGGCTGAGCCAATGCACGGCAACCGCGCCGCGTTTTTCAATCGCCGGATCGGTCTCTTCGCGGATGGCCGCCACCACAACCTCATACCCCTTGGCCTTCGCGGCATCCAGCACTAGGAACGGAAACTTTCCATTCCCCGCAATCAATCCTAGCCGTACACCCATTTGCTCCGCTCCTAAAAGCAAGGTCTCAAAGTTTCAAAGTTAAAACGGTTCCACAGAAGCTGTACCGGCAGGTGCGGCTACCCCGTCCAGCCCTTCTTCTAGTGCAGTGCGTCACAGGATCGCGAAAGAAATGCTGCCGTCATCCTGAGTGGAGCAATCCGCGTTTTCTGCGGATTGTGGAGTCGAAGGACCCCTATGGCATCCTCCGATTCGTGTCACGCATTTCTGACGCACCACACTGCCTAGGGCGGGGTAGTTGACCCTGTTTTTGCTCTTAACCTTTGAAACTCTGAAACCTTGCCTTATTTCACGATTCCGCGTTCGCTCGCGCGGATAAACTCCACCAGCAACTTAACGTCCTCGGTCTGTTCCACCTCGCGCTCAATCCGTTCCAAGGCTTGCGTGGTATTCAGCTTTGCGGCCAGCAGCAATCGGAAGGCTCGTTGAATCGCACGTATCCGCTCTTTACTGAAACCGCGCCGTTCCAGTCCCACCGAGTTCGCGCCATAGGCGTGTACATCGCGCACTGCGCTGGTCTTCGAAAATGGCATGACGTCTTGCGTAATCGTGGTTCCACCGCCAATGTAGGCGTGTGCGCCAATTCGTACAAACTGATGGATGGGAGCCAGCGCGCCCACCTGCACCCAGTCTTCCAACGTCACGTGCCCCGCCAGTGTGGCTGCATTCGGCATAATCACATGGTCGCCCACAAAGCAGTCGTGCGCGATATGCGCATAGGCCATGATCAGGCACTGCGAGCCGATCTTCGTCAACCCGCCGCCCTTCACCGTTCCGCGATGAATCGTGACGTACTCGCGAATCTGGTTGTGGTCGCCGATTTCCAGTCGCGTTGGCTCGTCGTTAAATGACAAATCCTGCGGCCCCATGCCCACTGCGGCAAAGGGAAAGATCCGGTTGTGGCTTCCCATCCGGGTCGGTCCGGTCAGGCTCACGTGCGAAATCAACTCGCAGTGCTCGCCCATCTCCACCTCTGCGCCAACCAGGCAAAAAGGCCCGATCGTGCAGGATTCCGGAATCCGCGCTCCCGGGTCCACCACGGCACTAGGATGAATGGCCATGCCTATTCCGCCTTCGCCTCTGCGGCTTCCGCGGCCTCGCCTCGTTTCACGTCCACCAACCGGCAGGTCACCGTTGCTTCGCACACTGGTTTGCCATCGACCGTGATCTTACCCGCCATCCTCACCGCCGTGGTGCGCCACACCACCACGTTGACCTCAATGCGTAACTGGTCCCCCGGAGTCACCAACCTGCGGAACTTCGCACGCTCAATCCCGGTAAACACCGTCAGCATCTCGGCGCGGTTAGGAATCTCCGTCATCAGCATCGTTGCCCCGGCCTGTGCAATTGCCTCTACCATCAGCACGCCAGGCATGATCGGGTTCCCCGGAAAGTGTCCGCGAAAGAACTCTTCATTCACCGTCACGTTCTTGATCGCAACGATGCGCGTCCGCCGCTCTAATTCAATCACCCGGTCAATCAGCAGAAACGGATAGCGATGCGGCAGAATTTTTTGAATGTCAGTGCTTTCGAGCGGTAGCTTCGATAGCACATCGGGCGTAAGTGTAGTGTCATGGAATTCGGTCATTGAACTTCCTACGGAAAGGTAAAGTAAAGTATATCAGCGAGTGCTCCTGGGCCGGAAAGCTGATCAGGGTGCCCCATCCTAAGCGCGCTGCTTTTGCGCGGTTAGGGTGGGGTTTTTGACCGTGTGGTTGCCGTCGCTCTTGCCGTGCCCTTATGCTGTCATTCCGAGAGCACCGAGGAATCCCTGCACCGTTCAAATAGCCGGCGCCGCCCCAAGCTTTTCAACCGGCAATCCTCGTGGGTGCCCCATCCTAGCCTTCCGTTGGCTAGGGTGGGGTAGTTGACTCTGCCCCTTGCTCTTGTCCTCGCCTTTGCTCCTGCGACCGCGCCCCTATTCGAGGGTGGCCCACATCCGCCTGCTTTTGGCGAATGTGGGAACCTCACGCCTCGGCAGAAGCCGCGCTCCCGGACGTGGCGCGCTCGTGATTCAACGCCAGCAACCGTTCCAGCACTTCGGCATCCGTGAGCGTAGCGGGCCACCCATACGCCGCAAACACCGCCTCATCCAATTTGCGATGCGCATCCGCCAGCCATGCCGGGCGCGCATTGTAGAGATTGGTGAGCGTTCGCTTTTTCAAATCCTCCGCGCTTGCACCCGGCGGATTCAGCCACGCATCGCGCTTGCCGACCAGTTCCCGCGCCGCCTCTGCAATCGCTTCCACCAGTGGAGAATTTTTCGGCTCACTCCCAGGCGACCAAGGGAATGGGAAGGTCTCAAAGCAAGTCGTGTTGTTGTAAGTTGGGTCATTGCCGACGCCATGCCACGAGCAGGTGGCAAGCGTCCACATTTCATGCGTTCGAGAATGCAAGACGCCAAAGAAATAGTCATCATCGCGCGCGAACGCATATACGCGGGTGTCAGGAATGACATCCACTTTAGTCCAAACGAACACCCTATGCTTGGCGACACGTGGCGTCAAAAGCACTCTTGTCTTGCCCCTTGTGGCGAGTTTTAGTTCTCCGCCGCTTCGGCCAAGACGCCACCAATTGTCTTTTCGTTGTTTTTCTTTATTCTTATCCCGAACGGGCTTGACGTACTTCTTAACATATTCGAAAGGGGCCTCGAAGAGCGAGGCTTCAGCAATCGTCATCTCGCCAAAATCAATGGTCCATTCATTCCTTGGGATTCCCACAACGTCGTTAGTATTCATGGTGAGTTTTATAACTTCGGAGTTAGGACGACCATGGACGTTCGGCGATGTTAGCATTTGCGCCGCTATCGCCCCGGAGATGTCGAACGGTCCCACTTTGACCGGCCCTTGGAATGAGATATGCAGATTTTCATTTAGTCTCGGAACAGTCGAGAGATCAAGGCCGCTTGTCAGGTCGGCATTGATCTTCAACACAGGTTGACCATCTAAAATGCACTTCGTTCCCGGGGCCGCGCAAAATCCCACAATTGAAACCCGAACTGCCGCGCCTTCCAAAATCCACTCTCGGTCGGACCAGGCCATAAAGATGTAACCGCTCTCGGCGATGTGTTGAAGTACTTGATTGCTCCCACCATCTCGGATTGAGTTTGTTGAGATTAGGCCAGCTCTCTTCGTTCTGCCTCTGGAAATCTCCACACGTGCTTTCTCAAACCAGAACGTAACTAAGTCCGCAGTTCCAGGTACGCGCTCGTCGAAGACACTTCTCAGTTCGTCCACGTACAGGTCGCCCAAGCGGCCTCTCATCCTTTGACCGCCTAGAAACGGCGGATTGCCGATGATGAAATCCGCTTCCGGCCACGCGGGTTCCACGGCCTTGCCTTCCGCGTCATGCGTCAAGATGGCATCGCGGTGCTGGATGTTATCGAGCTTGCGCAGAATCGGCTCGACCGGCCAGCCGATGCCGTTCTGATTCAGCCATTGCAGGTAGCCAATCCACACCACCACACTCGCCAGCTCTTGCGCATAGATATTTGTCTCCAGCCCGAAGAGTTGCTGCGGATGAACCTGCTTATCCAGAAAAGTCGGCAGGTCATGATGCGCCGCAAAGATGCGGGCATCCTGCCACAAGTCCAGCATTCGCCTCAAAGCGATGTACAGAAAATTTCCGCTCCCGCAAGCCGGATCAAGCACGCGGACGCCCGCCAGCTCCGTCACCCAATCCAGCAGGATTTCCTCCAGCTCGGCGCGGAGCTTTGCGTATTCGCGCCCCTTGGCTTTCTGCGCGGCTTCCACCTTTGCCGTGGCCGCCGCCTTTACCGCCTGCCAACGCCTCTTCAACGGCTCAATCACCACGGGTTCCACAATCAGCAGAATATCTTCCTTGCTGGTGTAGTGCGCCCCAAGCTGCGAGCGCTTGCCGGGGTCCAAACTGCGCTCAAACAGGGTTCCGAAGATGGCCGGCTCCACCTGCGACCAATCCAGCGCAGCGGCAACGTTCAGCACTCCCAGGTCGCGCCAGTCCAGTTCAAAGACTTCATCGTCCATGAACAGGCCGCCGTTGAAGTAGTGAATATCGTGCATCCCAAACGTGCTGCCCTTTTCGGACATAGCCAGGAAAAGCTGACGGAGCTTGCGCGTAAAATTCGCGGGCTTGCCCTTGTCCAGCGCGATCATCTGCCGGAACAGATGATCGGGCAAAAGACCGATGCTGTCCGCGAAGAGGCAGAAAAGCAGGCGCATCAGAAAGTGCGCGGCGCGTTGCGGATCTACGCCGCGGGTTTCCAGACTGTTTGCAAGCTTGGCGAACTCCTGCGCCACCTTCTCCGTAACGCGGGCCTGCGCCGCCTCTGGGCGCAACTGGTTTGGGTCATGGAAGACCGCCCGCAGCACGTCAAGCGGAGATAAAGCGCAATTCGGAGTCGTCGCGCCCAGCAGCAATTCATCCAGCGTGAAGCTGTAAACCTGTGGGCGCGTGTTCGTGAAGTTGGTGTGTATCTCGAAGCGCTCCTGGTCGCATGTCACCAGTAGCGGCGGATTCTCAAGGTCGTCCTTGTAGCGCAGGAGTTGGCGGTAGGCTGCGGCAAGATCGCGATGCTTACCCTTGTTTTCCCACGCGAAGAAACCGCGCTTCCAAACGTCGGCAAACCCTTTGCCATCGTCCGCCGTGGCAACGTGCTTCTCAAAGGTAAAGTTATCGCCGGTCTGGTCCGCCGCCGCGGGATGCGGATGTCCCAACACCTCGCACAGATCGATGAAGTGGGATTGCGCGCCGCTGCGCTCGGTGAGCACGCTCACCTTCCAGCGTTCGACAAATTCAGGCAGAGATAATGGCATCGGTTCCGTTGGGTCTCGTTGCGATTCTTTCAGAACCGCCGCCCGCCGCCAAGTGCTGAAACACATTCGTGTCATACCAAAGTAGAAATGTCCTCCCGGGTGGCCCACAGCCGCCATCCTTTGGCGAATGTGGGGCTGGGAAATCCCGGCGGCGGAAAAGTCCCCTCATCGGCAAATGCGCCAGGATAACCTATCAGGTAATCCTTGATTTCTTCCCACTCGACCGGCTTCAGTTCGCTCCAAAGCCGCGCTCTTTCCATCAAAAATGCGCTTCTTGCCTCGAAAACGTCCAACGCCATGTACTGTCAAGCACGAATTCTCAAAATATCAACCCAACCGGCTGAATCCAAACCAGATAGAGTTTCCATCCAGGTGAGGGGATTGCCTCTCGAAAGTGCTATTCTGAAAGTAGATGAGGACCGTGGAACCAGGATAGTGAACCTCAACTGTGAAACCATGAAACCTCGCTCCTAACCACCTTATTTTCAAGTTTTTGGCGGGAAATATGGGGGAGGGGTATTCCGACATCGTCACGGATGTGAGGTTCCTCAGGCCGCACGCTCTCATGTAGCCCGTGAGATGCCTGGACATACGGCCTTACTTGTGAAACTAATGACAACTTTGGCGGCACTTTAAGGCTTTTCAATCTTTGACTCGCCGCCAGCGGTAACCTACACTTAAAGAGAATGCACAGCCTGCAGGTGGAACGAACTGTTCCAATAGCCTCGAACGGTCTGAGCGAATGGAGAAAACACAATGTTCGGTGGAAAAATTGGTATACCGGAACTGCTCGTTATCCTCGTGATCGCCCTCATCATCTTTGGACCCTCAAAGATCTCCGAGCTTGGCAAAGGTCTCGGCGAAGGCATTAAGAACTTCAAGAGCGCTGTAAAAGATCCCGAACCGACTACTCCTCCTCCGACCGAGGCTGAGAAGAAGTAGGTTTGGCTGGGGTGCCGGCTGCTGGATTGATGTGGCCGAGGCACTGTACAAAAATATCGCTTGGCGAAGCGTCCTTCATTTTGGGACGCTTTTCCATTCCGCGCGCGACAGCATTTCACAGACCCGTGCCACAGGCAGTCCCACTACGTTGAAGTAACATCCCTCGATGCGCGGTATCCATCGGGAAGCTCTGCCCTGAATCGCGTACGCCCCCGCCTTATCCATCGGCTCCCCCGAGGCAACATACGCAGCAATCTCCTCTGCAGATATCGCCACAAACTGCACCTCGGTCAGCTCGGCCTCAACGTCAACTGTCGTGGCCCCATCGGTATTGCGGAATGCAACGCAAACTCCAGTCATCACCTGATGGCTGCGTCCGCTCAACCTCTGCAGCATCCTTCTCGCCTCGGCTTGATCTGCAGGCTTGCCTAGGACCTCGCCGTCCACGACAACTGTTGTATCCGCACCGAGCACCACAGCCCCCTGGGAGGCCCCTTCGAGAACCGCAAGAGCCTTCTCCCGCGCGAGACGTTTCACGTAATCGATAGGCAATTCTCCCGCGCGCACGCTTTCGTCCACGTCCGCCGGAGAAACCTCGAAAGAAATCCCCGCATTGCGCAGTAACTCCGCCCGCCGCGGTGATTGGGAAGCAAGTGTCAGCATTTCTTGATTCTATTTGAACTTGGCACCAGAAGTGATGCTACCCAAAGCAAAGCGACAAAGCGACACAACCGAAGCAGCCCTATCTGCCGTCTTATACATTAGTGCATACCGCAATTCAGCCACACGCACTTGGAGCCACGCTTCGAGGCGATCTCGTGGATTTTCAACTCTGGGCACCGCGCCTCGATTCGGTCGCCCTCCGCTTACAGCGCCGCGATGAGACGCCGCACGATTTTCCCCTGTTGCGCTTCGCCGATGGATATTGGGGAATCACTCTGCCCGCCTCTCCCGGTGATCGTTACCAATACCTGACCGGGTCGCTGGCTATACCCGATCCTGTCTCGCGGTTACTCCCGTCAGGCGTCCACGGACCAACCGAAATCGTCGATCCGTCCTTTCCGTGGTCTGAGGTTCCGTGGCTCGGCCTTCCTTTGTCTGACTACGTCTTATATGAACTTCACGTTGGTTCTTTTACTCCAGGAGGCACGCTCGACTCCGCCATTTTGCGCCTTGATTACCTCCGTGAACTCGGCATCACCGCCATCGAGCTTATGCCGCTCAGCGCCGTGCCCGGCACGCGCAACTGGGGGTACGACGGCGTTGGCCTCTATGCGGTACAGGCTAATTATGGAGGCCCTGCAGCGCTGCGCCGCTTCGTCTATGCCGCCCACCAGCGTGGCCTAGCCGTCGTCCTCGATGTGGTTTACAACCACCTCGGCAATGAGGGCAATTACCTTTCTCTACTCGGTCCGTATTTCAGCTCTAAGCACAAAACCCCATGGGGTAACAGCGTCAATTACGATGACGCTGGATGCACTCACGTCCGGCGATTCATCGCGGAGAACGCGGTCTACTGGCTGCATGAATATCGTCTTGACGGCCTCAGGCTCGATGCAGTGCAGACCATCAGGGACGACTCTCCAAAGCACATCGTTACCGAAATTTCCGAGCGTGCTCATCAACTCGCTTTAGCCGAACACCGCGCGATTGTCGTTACGGTTGAGACCGACGAGAATCTTCCGCAATACGTCCTCCCGGCAAAACAGGGAGGCTATGTCGCCGATGCCATGTGGAGCGATGACTTTCATCATGCCATCCACTTTCTGTTGACGGGCGAAAACAAAGGCTACTATCAAGATTTCGCCGACCCCATGCTTCTCCTCCGCGTTCTCTCCGAGCCCTATGCTTTTCAAGGAGAAGCGTTTCAGTTCTGGCAGGGGCGTCCTCGTGGAGCCGATGCCACGGGTGTCCCGCTGCCTACGCAAATCGTCTGTATCCAAAATCATGACCAGGTCGGCAACCGCGCTCTTGGCGAACGGCTCACCTCTCTCGCTCCCGCCGGAGCGCGAAAGTTTGCCGCCGCGCTGCTGCTGCTCTCGCCCCATACCCCGCTCCTGTTCATGGGGCAGGAGTATGACGAGGCCGCACCCTTTCAGTTCTTCACCAGCTTCGAAGATTCGATTATCCAGAAGGCAGTCACCGAAGGCCGCATCCGCGAGTTCGCCGAATTCGGCTGGACCAGCGTCCCTGATCCGCAGGACCCTGCAACCTTTGAACGCTCTCGCCTGCAGTGGCAACAAGGCCCGGCGAATATCGAGATGCTGCACTGGTACCGTACCCTGCTCGACCTCCGCCGTGAATATATACTCCCCGGCCCGCGCACCGCACACGCCGCCTGGAGCGCGCCTAACGTTCTGGTCGTTCAGACTCCCGCTGATTCTCCGCGCCTCCAAATCATTGCGAGTCTTCCCGGCGCAGCACTTTCCGCGTTGGCGGAGAACAATTGGATTTTGAAATTGGAAAACAATCAAGACGGCTACCGCGTTCAGATTCTGGTGCGCTCACGTTAGTGCAAGGGTTGCGAGGCTCTCCACACCGTCTGTTGCGTCGTAAATGGTAAAATCAGTAAATCACATTAGCGTAGCCTCGCAATTCGTGCGGGCGTTGAACTTCGAAAGCAAAGCATGGACCGCACATCGATTCGAAATTTCGCGATCATCGCGCACATTGACCACGGTAAGACCACGCTCTCCGACCGGATGCTGGAGATTACAGGATCGCTCAGCGCTCGAGAGATGGCAGGGCAGGAACAGGTTCTCGATGCCATGGATCTCGAACGTGAGCGCGGTATCACGATCAAGGCTCACGCCGTCCGCATGATGTACCTTGCCCAAGACGGCCACACCTATCAGCTCAATCTGATCGATACTCCCGGCCACGTTGACTTCTCCTACGAAGTCTCCCGTTCGCTTGCTTCGTGCGAAGGCGCGCTGCTGGTGGTGGATGCCACGCAAGGCGTGGAAGCGCAGACTCTTGCGAACAGCTACATCGCCATCAACCACGGCCTCGAAATCATTCCGGTCATCAACAAGATCGATCTCCCCAGCTCAGACGTCGAACGCACCAAGGAGATGATTGAAAGCGCTGTTGGCCTCGATGCCTCCTCGGCGCTCTGCATCAGTGCCAAGACCGGCGAGGGTGTGGTCGAAGTTCTTGAGCGGATCGTTAGCCGTGTACCTCCTCCCAAAGGCAGCATCGATGCGCCGTTGCAAGCTCTGATCTTCGACTCCTGGTTCGATAGTTATCGCGGTGTAGGTATTCTCGCGAGGGTGGTCAATGGCAGGCTTTACAAGGGTCAGAAGATCAAGTTGATGGCGAAGGGCACGACTTTTCTGGTGGATTCCATGGGGGTGTTGACCCCCAAGGCGCAGGAGATCGGCGAACTGACGGCCGGCGAGGTCGGCTTCTTTTTCGCCACCATGAAAACCGTTGGTGACGTGAAGATTGGCGACACTATTACGGACGCAGACAAGCCTGCGATTGAAGCCATGCCCGGCTTTGAAGACATCAAGCCGATGGTCTTCGCCGGCCTTTACACGGTTGATTCGCATGAACACGGATTGCTTCGTGACGCACTGGAGAAGCTCCGTCTCAATGACGCATCATTTTTCTTCGAGCCAGAAAGTTCCACTGCCCTCGGCTTTGGATTTCGCTGCGGCTTCCTTGGCCTGCTGCATATGGACATTATCCAGGAGCGGCTTGAGCGCGAATACGATCTCGATCTCATCATCACCGCGCCAAGCGTGCGATACATGGTTACACTCACCAATGGCGAGACGGTTGAGGTAGACAATCCTTCGCGCTGGCCCGACCCGACGTTGATCGATAAGATCCAAGAACCAATCATCACTGCGATGATCCTCACGGCTGAGGAATATGTCGGCGGAATTCTAAAGCTCGTCGAAGAAAAACGCGGCAAGCAGAAGAACTTCGAGTACGTCGGCTCCAGTCGCGTAATGCTGACCTACGAGCTTCCTCTGAACGAGATTGTTCTTGATTTCTACGATCGGTTGAAGACCGTTTCACGCGGCTATGCATCGCTTGACTATCACCTCTCCGGATGGTGGGAGTCGCCGATGGTGAAGCTCGACATCCTGGTTGCGGGTGATCCGGTCGACGCTCTTTCCACCATCATTCACCGCGACTATGCCCATGATCGCGGCAAAGCCCTGGTGACAAAGATGCGCCAACTCATCCCACGGCAGCAGTTCGAGGTCGCGATCCAGGCCGCTATTGGCGCCAAGATTGTAGCCCGCGAAAGCGTTGCGGCACTGCGCAAGAACGTCATCGCCAAGTGCTACGGTGGTGACATCTCCCGCAAACGTAAATTGCTGGAGAAACAAAAAGAGGGAAAGCGCCGCATGAAACGCGTCGGCAAAGTGGACATTCCCCAAGAAGCTTTCCTAGCCGTGCTTCGCGTGTCGAGCGAGGAAAACTGATCCCTTTTGCACGGAGATTCCGCGGCCTTCTGTCACTGAAAAGCGGCACGTCATTCCGGGCAATTTCACTTCCTAGGGCACATGCTCAATGTATTTGCAAGTATAGATGTGTGCAAAACCCTTTCGGCCGGAACTTGGAAAAAACAAATGTTGCGTCGTCAAGAGGAATTTTTGATTTCCTCCAACTATTTGAAACAATGAGCCTTACAGTCGATTTATGGAGTTCATGTGAGCTCTGAACTACTGAAATCTGGCGTTAACAATTCAATTCGCCGTAGTTCCACACAGGTTTTCCACATGTCAGTAATTTCTTCCTTTGTTGGGAGTGGGTGTTCTGTTGGGCGACATAGGTACCGTTTATTCCAGAAAAAACCGCCCCGAGAGGGGGCGGTTTTCAGCTAAGAGTCTTGCGCGTCACTTCTTCGGAGGTGCGGCTGGCTTTGCAGCAGCGGCAGGCTTAGCGGGAGCGGCTACACCGGACTGCGTGTTGTAGGCGTCCACGACCGCTTTGGTGATATCGACGGAGTTGGCGGCCCAAAGTACCGGGCTGGTTTGGCCGGAGACATCGAGAATCAGAGTGTAATTGTTGTCCTTGGCGTACTTGTCCAACACCTCGACCAGTTTTTGGCCGATACGGTTGGCGATTTCGTTCTGCTGCGCCTGAACATCAGTGTTCGCGTCCTCGTAGTTGCGCTGAAGTGTCTTCTTCTTGGCGTCGATCTGCTTGAGAAGATCTCCACGAGCTTCGTCATTGAGCTTGTCGCCCTGAGTGTTGAACTTCTTTTGGAGCTCGTCAATCTCTTTGTTCAGATTTTCGAGTTCGGTGCGCTTCGGGTCGAACTTCTTCTGTAGAGCTTCGAAGTCGCGCTGTCCCTCGTTGGAATTAACGATGGCAGCCTGAATATTGACAATGCCCACCTTGGTTACTGCGGGAGCTGCGGTCTGGGCAAGGGTGGGAACGCTGAAAATGATTGCCAGCGCCATTAGCGGGATCATACGTGTAAAGTTGCGATTCATGGAAATTAGCCTCAACTCCTGTAGGAGCATACGGAGATTCCGCAGAAACCTTTCAGCAGGCGGGCGAGCCTAATCGATCCAGCTCTAGCCCTGATCGAAAAATTCCTCTGACGGACGTTCCCGATTATAGGTTGTGAGAAAAAGAGCGTCAAACAACACTCGTGACGCCTTTTTCCCAAGGATTTCACAAACTTGCTAGAACGTAGTAGACACCGTAAATCGGAACGTCTTTCTCGGATCGCGAATCCGATACGACGGATTGTACTGTGCAGCCGTATTCAGGTACGTGTAATTTCCAGAACCGGTCGGTACGCTTGTGTCCGTTCCGGCCGGGAACATGCTCGGCGACAGCAGGGTCGGGGACGGCGCCTGGGTATCAACGCGCAATGGATTGTATGCATAGAATATCCGGAACGGCGCATTCACAACCGGCAGAATCACCTGCAATTCCGCACCGGTAGACATGCGCACGGCATAGTTGGTTCCACTGATCGGCGTCAAATTTTTCTGAAACTTGATGAACTGGGAACCAGTACAATACGGTGCCGTGGTGGAATCTCCGCCTGCCCTAGTCGGGCAGCCGAATGGCGTCTGGTCCAACTGATCAAACTGTTGATCGCTCAGACGCAGCTGCGACTGTCGAATGGCCATGTTCATGCCGGTATCGGCGAAGAAAGCGAACGTCACCGGTCCTACGATCGGAATCCGGTACTCGACGTTGCTTACCCAGGCGGTGTCTCCTCCGGGGAAGACCAAGCGGGTGATCGGCACCGTGATGGTATATGGGCCAAGACGGGGATTGTTCGGATCTACGGGAACCGCGCCACTACCGTCTGGATTTTGCAGGTTCACGGTCACCTGATCTGCGATCAGGGCAACCGGCCCTGCGGCCCGGATATCAAAGCCACGCAGATCCGTATCGCCGCCCTGGAAGAAGCGCTCGAAAGGCGGAGCCGTCTTGCCGCCCCAACCAGTGATGAACGATCCCTGCAAACGGATTCCCAGAGTCTGCATTCCGTCTTTGCGCGGATGGATACCCTTCATTGGGAAGAACTGCTTGTATTCGGCAATCGGGCGAATATCCGCGACATTGCCGCCAATTCCTGCGATATCCATGCCAATGAAGTAGCTGCGACCGCTATGGGGACGCATCGGGCTATCGATGGTGCTACTGCTAAAGCTTGGAACCAATTTGCTGGTTACAATTCCCTGCAGCGCATTGGGCCCGCCGATGCTGCGGAATGCCAGATATTGAAAGTAGTTCTGGGACGCAGTCGTAAATGCCGTGATCGTCGACGTATCAAAGGAATAGGTGAGGCCGAGCCGCTTGAACGAACGGTGTAGCGGATAGCTGGTCGAAACGGTGAAACCCGTACTCTGCTGCGAATAATTCTGCAGCGAATTCAGGTACGCGGTTGGGAAAGTCGTCTTTTGACCCGAGTTTATGCTGGCCTGCCGCGCTTGGTCATACTTGAAGTTGCGTGTAAAGACTGTGAATCCGAGGTGGAGCGGCTTATCGAACAGATACGGCTCGGTAAAGCCAAAAGTTGCGTCGCGTTGATAGGTTCCCAGCGAAGCGGCAAGGGTCAGGGTCTCTCCGAGTCCCAGGAAGTTGTTGGTCTCGTAGTTGAGTCCGACGAACGCTCCCGAAAGTCCGCTCACGCCGCCATTGAGTCCGATGGAGTTCTTGCCCTTTTCCTTGACCTTCAGGTTGATATCTACGTTGTTTTCTGCAACGTCCTGGTGAACTTCCGAATCCTGTTCCGGCTTGAGGGTTTCAAAGTAATTCAGCTGGTTCAGGCGAAGGAGACTGAGTTCCCAAAGACGGGAGTTATAAACCTGACCTTCTTCCAGAGCCAATTCGCGGCGAATCACTTTGTCGCGCGTGGTCGTGTTGCCGGAAAACTCAATGCGGCGGACAAAGAACTGCTTGCCCTCATCCACGTCAATCTTCAGTGTGATGGACTTATGTTCTTCGTCGATCACCGTGTTTGGAACATTGGTCTCATTAATATATCCGAGCGAACTGTAAGCCTTGCGCAACTCTTCCAGTCCCTTGCTCACTAGCGTGCGATTAAACCAATCGCCATCTTTAATCCTGAAGAGACGGCGCAACGCCACGGTATTGGTGATGGTCTTGTTGCCCGTGAACGTTATTTCCTTCAGGCGATAGCGATCACCCTCCTCGACTGCAACAGTAATATCGACCGATTTGCCGTGACGCGCCTTGAACGGAAAATACCAGGCGATGCCACCGACGTCGCGAATTTTTGTCTTTGGGTCTTCGACGATAGCCTTGAAGTATCCCTTGTCTTGAAACGCAAAACGCACCCGCTCCGCATCTTCGCTAAGCTTGGTGGCGTCATAGGTGCGCGCAAACAGGTTCTCCAAGATAATCGAGTGCGGGATGCCAATCGGTTTCGAGTTGTGCATGGCAGCACGCAGGTAGCGCGTCGACACCTTCTTGTTCCCCTCGAATCTGATCACGCCAACCTTTACCTTCGGGCCTTCTTTAATATTGAAGGTGATGCCGACAGCGGCGGGAGGAATCTGGCGAACCTCGGTGGTGATCGTGGCAAACTGGCGGCCGTGCGCGGCGAGCAGTTCCTTCAACACCACTTCGGCCTTCTTCACGCGAGTGGGGTCGAACTGACTTTCCTGACTGAGCCCGACCTTTCGTTCTTTGAACTTGTCCAACACATCGCTCTGCGAAACCGCATTCAGACCTATGTACTTGATCTCGCGAATCGTCGGTTTCTCCTTCACGTAAACGTGAAGTATCCATCCCTTTGCGCTCTCTTCGCGCTCGATGCGAAGATCGTCAAAATAGCCAGCGTTCCAAAGGGAGTTAAAGTCGCGCTCCATGCCGGCAGCATCGTAGACATCGCCAGGACGGGTAAACATGCGGGAACGAATCGTATCGGCCGGAATACGGCGGTTGCCGTGAATCCGGATGTCCTCGATGATGCCTTGCTGCGCGAACGCCATGCCTCCAAACAGCATGGCGACCAGAAAATAGCAAAGCAACTGGAACAGTCCGCTTTGTAAGCGGCGGTTCAGGCGAGGCGTGGCGCAGACGTTATCAGTGCGAAGAATGGCGAGACCCTCATGCGTAAATCTTGGGCGCGGAAGGTCCAATTATACAGGGTCGGGTGCTCTCAAAGCTATCGCGAGCACGGATACCTTCCGATTGCGCTATCCTGCCTTGGTAAATCGCAGCGCCAGCCTAGTACTTTTCAACCTCTACCAGTGTGGAATAGAACGTGGCGCCTCTCCCGATGTCGGTCAAGCGGTCACTGGTAAGTGCATTGATATTTCTGCCGCCGGGAGACGACCGCGCCCAATCGAGATAGGCGGAAACCACGCCAGGAGGTACGCTTCCGTCCACTTTCGCGCGCAAATGCACCTCGCCTCTATCATTGTGTACCCGCAGAATGTCGCCCTCGCTGATGCCGCGGGCATCCGCGTCCACCGCGTTCATCTGCAGCTCAAATCGCCGTTCCATCTTTTGGTGTCCGGGCAGGTTGCAGAATGTGGTGTTGAGAAAGTTGTCGTGCTTCCGCCCCAGTAGCTCCAGCGGGTAACGCCGGGACAGTTCGCGATTGCGCGATTCGGTGGGTGCAGTATATTCGGCGACCGGATTAAGTCCAGTCGCCGCCAGCGCGTCGCTGTACAACTCGGCCTTGCCGCTTGCCGTCGCAAAACTATTTGCAAACGGAAGATACGCGCCATCCGTAAGCGGGAGATTGAGCCGGATGGAGTGCTCGCGCTCCAGGGCCTCGCGGGTGATGCCCTTGAGAAAGTCGTCGTCTGGCTTCAGCGAATCGTCGGCGAGCGCATCGTCGATCAGTTCATCGTCCGAGGCCTGTAAGCATTCATCGTTCATCCCCATTCGCGCCGCCATCCGCCGGAAGAGTTCCGCGTTGCTACAGGATTCGCCGGGCGGTTGGATTGCCTGATCGGAGATTTGCAGATAGTGATGCCCATAGGAGGTGACAAGATCCTTATTCTCGAGGAAAGTCGTCGCAGGCAACACTACATCGGCATAGTCCGCGGTGTCGGTAAGAAACTGTTCGTGAACGACAGTAAACAGGTCGTCGCGCTTGAGGCCCTCGACCACCAAATTGTGGTTGGGGCAGACCGCCGCAGGATTCGAAGCGTACACGAACAGCGCCTTCACTGGCGGCGAAAGCTTGGCGTCGGTGAGCAACTTGCCCAGTTGGTTCATGTTCAGTGTGCGTGCCGGACGGCCAAGGGTCGCGGTCATAAAGTCTTCCCTGCGTAGGGCTTGCTTGTTGATCGAGAAGGTTCCGGAGGTGGAGAGCGACAGTCCCCCACCCTGCCGGGTCCAGGCTCCGGTGATCACTGGCAGCATGGCAATGGCGCGCACGGCCATGCCACCGTTTTCACAGCGCTGCACGCCATAGTTCAGCCGAATAGTCGAGGGTCTGGCGATTGCGTATTCGCGCGCCAGTTTCACAATGTCTTCGGCGCCGAGGCCGGTGATTTCCGCTACCCGCGCGATCGTGTACCCGGCGGCCTGCTTCCGTAACTCCTCAAATCCGACGGTATGCGCCGCCACAAAGGCCGCATCGTGGAGATTGTTTTCGATGATGTAGTTCATCAGCCCCAACGCCAGCGCAACGTCAGTGCCAGGACGAATTGCCAGATGCCAATCCGCCACCCGGGCGGTGCGCGTCCGAAAGGGATCGATCACCACCAGCTTTGCGCCGTTGCGGCGAGCTTCTTCCACGAATGGCCATAGATGAATGTTGTTACCGTGAATGTTCGCGCCCCAGGCGATGATGTAGCGCGAGTGCCGGTAATCCTCGGGTGCCACGCCGTATTTCGCTCCGGTGACCGAGATCAGCGCAACCTCTCCCGCCTCCGAGCAAATCGTGCGATCCAGTTGCGAAGCTCCAAGGCGGTGGAAGAATCGCCGGTCCATCCCGTTGCCATGAATCTGCCCAAGAGTGCCGCCGTAGGAAAACGGAAGGATGGATTCCGGCCCAAACTCCGCCGCCGCAGCTTTCAGCGTTATGGCAATCTTGTCCAGCGCGGCGTCCCAGGAAATCCGCTCAAAAGCCTCTGGGCCCGCACTGCCTTTGGCCGCAACCCTGCGCATCGGATACAGCAGTCGATCCGGAGAGTAAACGCGGTCCAGGTATTTCGCTACTTTGCCGCAGAGAAACCCACGGGTAACCGGATGGTCGGGATTGCCTTCAACGCGAACGGCGCGCCCGTCTTCAACGGTAACCAGCACTGAGCACGCATCGGGGCAGTCGTGCGGGCAGGTGGTGTGAACGACGCGAGACATGGCCGATTATAGCCACATTCCGAAGCCGAACCCAAAACCGGCAACTCTGGAACGCGGCGCTACTCCGGCACCGAAGGGATGGAAGTAAACAGCCCGGGAGCCGCCGAGGTCATTGCCATTGGATCAAGCGGTGGGGAGAGGCGAATCGTCATCATTAAGCAGACCAGCCCAAATGACAAACTCCTCTACATTCAGAATATCAAACTGGAGGGGCAATCCCCTCACTGCGCGACGAAATGGATGTGGATTGGAATCAATTCGTTAGGCATGATTCTGAGAATTGATGGCTTGACATGCGAGCCGAGGTTCGCCAGGAATGGCGCGCACGCCATACATGTACACCCTACCCCCTATATTTCCCGGTAAAAATTTGAATATAAAAGGGTTAAATGGGCTGCAACCCCACATTCGCCGAAGGATGGTGGGTGTGGGCCACATTCGGTCCTAACTTCAGGATAACAAATTCGAGGGGGTATTCCCTCACTTAGGGTAGAACTCTATGTCATGTTGAATCAGATGGTTGGGAGGAATTAGCAAAATTGTTGACTTGACACGAAGCCCCAGAGTTGGAACTGAGCCAACTCTGGGGCACCCGCCCGTCACCAGCGAGTGAAATATCAAGATGTGGACCCAGCCCCGCTCAGCCCACCCAGCTACTCTTGACGGCCACGGCTCCGACGCACCACATCAGCGCGTCTTCCAGTTGTTCGCGCGTCAGCCCGCTCTCTTTCAGCAGGCTCGCAAACTCCGGATTCTCTCCCAAGCGTTCGGCCATTGCCCGCAGCACTGCCGTGTATTCGGCAGGAACGTTCAGCTTCACCGCCCGCAGCAGGTCGTCAAATACGGCGATCAACTCGAACAGCACTCCGTCCGCGTCTACCGCTTCGGCATTGGCAACGTAGAGCGCCTCGCTGATGTCGCAAAGCAACTCCAGTTCCGTCGGCACCGGACGAATCTCGCGAAAGCCATTGTCACTGGCGTTCAGGGCCTTCAGCGCGTCTGCCGGACGGCGAAAAAGAAGCACACGACCACCCCTCGTGATTGGGCGCTCGCTGTCACCTTCGGCACCAATCAAGGTATAGAACTGCGGCCCCTCCACGTCCGGGTCCATGCGGAAACCGATCAGGTAAAGCTCGCGCTGCGGAGGTTTCGGCGGAAAAGTAACGAACTGGCTGTCCATTGGTGTATTTTAATGCACAATTTTCTCCCGGCACTCGCGTTTATCATGTGCGGAAATGTCTCTCCATGGGCGGGCATAGCTATGTGCAAAATCCTTCTCACGGAGAAACAGTAACGATTGCCTTGCGCCTCTGAAGCCCAGGCTGCTACTCGTGATCGGGGCTTCGCCTCTCTGGGCTAATCCCAAAGATTGCACCGCCGCGCAAGAAATCGAATCTACTCGACTAATGTTCACTTTCGCTTTCGCACGGTCAGAGGTACTATCAAGTTTCATCTGTGCTGAATTCTTAGGCAGGCAATGGGGATGGACCGCAATGAAAATTGGTGATTGGCTGAAGTCGGAAGTAGATTATGGGCGTGATCTTGCTGGCTCGGGATTACAGGGAGCGCGTGCCGCGGCTGATTCAATCCTCCACGGTGAGCATGTGGGCAAGGTCCTGGGTCGTTCCGCGCGTGCCTCCTGGGCACCAACCGTAATGGGTGCGGGGCTCGGTGCGCTCTGCGGTTTGCTGGCCCAGCGCCGAAAGCCAAATGTCGCGGCCGTAGCCGCCATGGGCGCAGTCGGGGGTGTCGTGGGCTTCGCCGCCGGCGTTGCTTGGGAAACCCGCCAGATCTCCTCCGGTATCGCTCGCGGAGCAATACGCAATATCGGCACCACGCGTGACTCGCACTGGCTCGGCAAGCATCCCATCAACTTTGGTTGATGAAGGCCGCTGGACGGTGAATCTCACTTTAGGGCAATAGGAAACCGCGGGTGATTGGCCCACAGGCCAACTTGCGTGTGGACTACGGAACTGCGGCAACCCTGAACTGCGGTAACTCGGAGATTGGCTCCGGAAGCGTCTCCCCTCGCTACATCACCTCAACGTCGCCCACCTTTTTTGTCTTGCCCGGCTTTTCAGGCTTGGTCAGTTTCGGAGGTTTCACGGCGGGCGCCGGTACTGCTGGCGGCGCCGGAGGAGCAACCACCGAACCATCTGCCTTGCTGATTTCAATATCGCCGGTGTCCGAGGTGACGACGATCTTGACGCCACCCTTGCCTATTGTCCCGGACGCGGTCGATGCACCGGTATGGCTCGACCCGCGAACACTTTCAAACTCGCTGGAGATGTCGCCGTGGCGCGTGGTTATCTGGTATTGAAAATTCGCTTTTGCGGGGAGCCGCAAATGCACGTCGCCATGGTGCGTCGTCAAATCCAGATTTCCCAGAGTTGCCGCAGAGTTACTTTCGAGATTGATGTCTCCCCTATCATCGGCAATGTGGACGTCACCCTTCAGATTCTGCAGGTTCACATCTTTGTTCTTGGTTGTCAGCGAGATCGGCCCGAGCAGGCCTTCGCCCTGCAAGTCACCCGAATCCATCGTCAGATCGCCGTCGAGTCTGGCAAACTGCAGTTCCGTGCGCGAGGTGCGGATGGTTACTCCTCTTTGCAGCTTTGAGAGCCGGGTGTCGCCAAATATGTCTGCCGTAATAAACACCGAGCCTGAGACTATATCCAGCGCAAGATCGTCCAACCTGCCATCCGCCGCCAGATTTCCAGACAGATTGCTGACGTGGAGCGATCCCTTTCGGGTCGTTACCGTAACGTTTCCTGTCACTTGATCCAACGTCACATCCCCGCCCTGTGAAGTCACTTTCACGTCGCCGTTTTGTTGGGTAAGGGAAATATCGCCTCGTCTCGCTGTCAACTCCAAATTTGCCTTTAAGGGAACGTATAACTCAATGTCGGAAGCAACACCCTTTGAACCTGCGCCTTCCGTATTACCCTGCACGTCTACCGTGGAGCCTTGTGTCTGGATGCGCGGCACGGTTGACCGATCCGTTGAATCCGCCTCGCTCCGGCTACCGGCAAATATTCGCTTGTGATACATAACCTTTACCTGCGGCTGATCCCAGCTATTCACCGTAACGTTGCCCCGCTCGCAATTTACCCGAACCATGCCGCCGGCGGGAATCGCCTGGGTTAGCTCGCCATCGAACGTGTATTCGTTGCCAAAAAGATGCAACAGGTCGTCATCTACATCCACGTTGTCTCGCACCGAGCCCCAGTTGATGTCATGACGTCCATGGAACGCGGCACTCAGGGCTGCTCCCGACGCGATCAGGATCACCAGCAGAAAAACCGTTCCGCCACCCATGCAAGGAGCGGGACGCCGCGCGCTGCGCGCCGCGAAAAACTCCGCCAATCTCACCAGGCCGATGAACACCAGTAGCAGCGGCCAATAACGCACATAATGTTGGAACAGCGGAATCGTATAGCCGAGGTTCCGTAGCAGAAACAGCCCGCCAACTACGATCAGAATCAGCGGCCCCACCACCGAATGGCGGCGTGGAGGTGGTGCATAATACGGTCCTGGACTAGCCATTGTGTGCCTCTTCGTTCTCACCTCTTCCCGTACCCAGCGCTCCTGCGCTTGGAGCAGGAGGGGGCGTGACTATTGGCCCGCTAACCGGCGCTGCCGGCCCAAAGCCTGCCTGATACGGGGGCGGTGGATAGGGGCCCGTATATGGCGGAGGAGGGTATTGCCCGGGGTACTCGCCGGGATTGAGGTGACCGCTATCCGGGACAACGTAGCGCACAACTTTGATCGCGCCAATTACGATCAGCAAGATCGGCCACGTACGTTCAAATCCATAGCCCGAAACATTGTCCAGCAGGAACAGCACGCCGAGGGTCACCAGCACCGCCGGACCCACCAGGCCGCGAGTGCTGCAACGGCCACAACTGCAAGCAGGATTCGGTTGATAATATCTCATCGCTAGCCTCCCTTTAGCGCACGTCGCGCTGACGTTTAATGAACAGCCACAAGCCAAGCGTGATCAAAATGACTGGCCAGAAACGAGAGATCCAGTGAAAGCTGAACCAGCCCAGGTTCGCCAGCAGAAAGAGCATTCCAAGTCCTATCAACACGATGGCGCCCATGGGACCGCGCTCGGCGTTCTTGCCGCGCCATGCGTGGCGCTCCGGCCCCGCGTAGTAAGTGCCCTCGGGCCCTGAATAGTACGTCCCTTCCGGCCCTACATATGCGGTGCTGTCCGGCGGCGGATTCCCGGTTGCGCCAGGCGGATTCGGTGTCGTGCCGTAGCCGCCCGGAGGCGGTGGCGGAGGATTCGCGCCGGGATTTACGCCTCCTGCGGCGAAGTTCGAAGCCGCCGGTCCTGCTGCCGCTCCGCCAGCCTGGTGCCAGTGATGCCCGATATTCTGCGCAGCAGACTCTACCTGCGTCCCCAGCCGTTCACCCGCTTGTTCGACGCGCTGCCGAAACGTCCCTTCACGGCCTTCAAGAATCGCGTTCAGGCCAATCGGGTCAGGAATTGGAGTTCCGTAGCGGCGGGCCTTGGCGGTTGTGTATGCGTCGAATACCATGTAGAAGTACCACGCTGCGATCAGCATTCCAGCGAACGCACCCATCCCGTGATCCGACATCCAGATCAGCGTACTGAATACGATCACATGGACGAAACCCTTCAGAAACTGGCCGTTATAAAACGCTCCAACGCCTGGAATAAATCCCAGAAACAGCGCCAGCCCCGGACTTGCTTCTTCCGGTGCGCGCGGAGGCTGGGTGCTCCCGGCGGCTCCGAAGTTTCCGCTCGCTGCCGGATTGATCCGCGCCGCCAGGCAGGGTTCGCAGAAAATAGTGCCCTGCACTTCGCGCCTGCAGATTTCGCAGAGCGCCTTACCACAGGTGCGGCAGTATGCTACCGCTGCCGTGTCGGGGTGTTGTGTGCAGTTCATATCTCTCTCCTCCGGTGGACGAGGGTCACGGTGTAGGTTAAAGGGCACTGCTTATTGCCATCGAGCGATGCCAGCAACTGGAAATTTCGTTCTGGGCTGTATTCGCCATGCTCATGCCGGTCCGGCTCGTTATTCTGGTTTTGTTCCTGTGTCTGGTCGTGGCTCTTCTGGCGGCGTCGGTTCTGCTCCTCGCGTTCGTTCTCGTCACTGGCGTTGCGCAGGTTCCGCACTCGCGACTCGATCTCATATACCAGACGCATGTTCTCGTAATATCTCATCAGCTTGTTCTGGCTACTGTAAAACGTGTGGCTCAGGTTGTGCGGCGTCAGATCCTTGATCCGGATCTGTGCCATGTTGAGTACCAGCATGATCGAGAAGAACGCCATTCCCATTGACATTGCAAAGCGCGGCGTCAGAACCGGTGCAAGCACCACCGCTACCTCTCGGCGCAAACGCTCCCATCGCGATATCCGCGGCACGAACCGGGCCGCTGCTTGTGCCGCGCCGCTCGTGGCTGCCAGAATGTTGTGTACTAGATTCCGCGGAGGCGCAACCTCCTCTATCTCGTCAAGCCACGTCCGTCCGTTTGAAACCTCGGCAAATAACGTACTGCACGCCACGCACTGAGCTTTGTGCTGCTCGAAGCGCTCGCGCTGCTGGCCGTTCAGGATGCCATCGATGGCATCTGCCAGCAAGGCATCGAACTCCGCGCACTGCGTTCCGGGTTTGGTTTCGCCCAACATCTCAAATCACCTGCCTCGCCCCTAACCCTCGGATTAGAGTGCTTGCCTATACGTACGTTGCAACAGCCGCGCCAGTTCCCCGCGGCCGCGATTGATCCTGCTCTTGACCGTTCCCTCGGGCACTTTCAGAACCTGGGCTATCTCGCGGTAATCCATATCTTGCAGATCCCGCAAGATGACCGCCTCCCTGAGTTCCGGAGAAATCTGCTGGAGAGCCTTGTGTACCATCTCGCGGCGCTCGCGGCTTTCCACGTGAACCTGCGGGCTGGGAGTGTCCGAGGCCAATCGGTCTGCCATGGTTAGCCCGTCGTCTTCAGCCCCTTGCACCGCGTCAATCGAGTCCGTCGACCGGTCATTCCTCGTCTTGCGGAAATGGTCCACCAGCAGATTGCGTGTGACTGTGGTCAGCCAGGTATTGAAAGACGCCTTCTCGCCGTCAAAGCTGCCGACGGTCCGATAAATCTTGATGAACACTTCCTGGGTCAAATCCTGGGCATCATCCGCCGATCCGGCAAAACGGTAGCAGATGTTATAAATGCGCCGATGAAAACGCTGGACAATCTCTTCCCAGGCAATGGCGTCACCGGATGCACAGCGGCGTACAAGTTGTACAACGACTTGTGCGTCTTCCACCCGCGCCTCCACTGGACGGCTTTGAGCAGCCGCAAACAGCGTCAGCATTGGTGGAGCTACACCACTCGCCATGCTGACGTAATACGTAATGCAAGCGCGCAAAGTTCACTTGCGCCTGCAAACCCCTGAATTCTATCAGTCTTCCACATTTCCAGAACGCAGCCGAAGGCAGCTCATTTCAGACCGGCGTTTTTCACGCTTAAACATGGCTACAACGCCGCCGGAGAGCATCTCCCTGTAGCAAAATAGATGCATGACGTCCGTACGAATCGACAAGTGGCTTTGGGCCGCCCGCTTTTTCAAAACCCGTTCCCTCGCCTCGCGAGCCTGTGACCTCGGACGCATTCAGCTCAACGGGCAAAATGCCAAGGCCGCACGAGAGGTACGTGAAGGCAACATGCTCACCATAACCAACGACGGCGGCGTCTTCCAGGTCGAAGTGCTCGCGCTCAGCGATATCCGCGGCCCCGCTCCGGTGGCGCAAGCGCTTTACAGCGAAACCGAGGCCAGCCGCGAAGCCCGCCAGAAAGCCGCCGCCGAGCGCAAGTCCATGCCCGCACTCTTCGAACCCGCGCCCGCCAATCGCCCCTCCAAACGCGACCGCCGCAGAATCATCAACTTCCGCTCCCAGCCCTAACTCAACCACGCCGCTCACAGACACAACATAGCCACCCACGATCGATGGGTGGCTATGTCTGCAAGTTACGTAAACAGATTATTTCGGAGGTTCCAGTCCTTTTTCTCGCAATACTGGAGCCACGGCCGGGGACGAAAGAAACATAATCAGCCGTTTGGCAGCGCTCTGGTCCGCTGCGCCGGCACTCATTCCTACTGACATTACCGTGAAGCTCTGTATCTCCGCAGGGAGAGGACCAGCGATTTCTACGCCGGGAACCGGTATGAGTTCACTGATCATTTGCATGGCGAGTTCGGCGTCGCCGGATGCAACAAGAGTTCCTGATGACGTGCCGCCTTTTGCCAGCTTGGTTTTCGGCGCGAGTTGGTCGGCCATCCCAAGCTTCTTGATCAGGTCCGCAACATAGATTCCACTCGCGCCGCCATCGGCTGGATTGGTATAGGCAATGAACTTGGCGTTGAGCAACGCGCGTCTGAAAGCTTCAACGGAACTTAGATCCGGCTTCGGCGCTCCGCGACGAACTGCAACCCCGATGCCAGCCAGGGCAATGTCCGTGCGGCTCTGATCGACAACTTTCCCCGCCTTCGCCAGATTTTCCACCGCAGACCTTGTGCCAATGATCACGTCAAACGCTTCGCCATTGTTGACCCTTGCCACCAAGCCGCCGGTGGCACCGTAGGTAAGAACAAGCTTGTTCCCGGTCTCGCGCTCAAACTGCGGTCCCAACTTTGCCATCACTCCTGTAAGAGCCTGGGTACAGAACACCTTAATCTCAGAACCGAATGCACTGGAAGGCAACGCAACGCTGGCAAGCAGAAGCAGTGCCACCCAAGTGCGGCGCATGGAAGCAGACATTATTCCTGAACTCTTATGCATCATGATCTCCTCAATACTGCGGAAATACGGGTGGTCCAGATCCGCCTTCTTTGGCGAATGTGGAATCTCGCAGGATTCTCTGGGAACCCATCTTTTCGCAGCAATAGAAAACATATGTCCGACTGAACTTTATAGAGCCGCCTATGTCGTGTCAACGATTCCGGTAACCTGGAATTCGCAGGAACCGAAATTTCTCCAATCAGCATTGACCGCGACGAACCGTAGGCGCCTGATGTTGACCAGCGCCGGCTGATTTACACTACCTTCCTATGCGTCTTAGCCAGAACCGCCTCCGCGAGCTTCTTCTGCTCATCTGCCTTTGCGCATTTTTCTTTTTCTTCCGTCTCTCGGCCATCGGACTCCTCGGCCCCGACGAACCCCGCTACGCCCAGGTCGCCCGCGAGATGCTTGCCCGTCACGATTGGGTCACCCCCATCCTCTACGGACACACGTGGCTGGAAAAGCCCATCCTCCTCTACTGGGGAGAGATGCTCTCCTACACCATCTTCGGAGTCTCTGACTGGGCCGCCCGCTTGCCCTCTGCGGTGGCTGCCACGCTACTCGTCTTCGGAACGTTTCTTGCCGTCCGCCGCATCCGCTATGCCGCCCGCCTCGATGCCGCCATGATGATCGCCTCTTCTGTCCTCGTCCTCGGATTTGCACGCGCCGCCGCCACCGACATGCTGCTCGCCGCACCCTTCGCGCTCTCCCTGCTCGCTTGGTTCTACTGGTATCAGGAATCGCAGGTGGCCCACATCCGCCCTCTTCTGGCGAATGTGGGGACCAATTCGGGGACGGAAGCCGCGCACGTTCGGCTCTATCTTGTCGCTTTTTACGCGCTCAACGCACTTGCCATGCTCGCGAAGGGTCCAGTAGCACCAGCCCTCGCCGCTCTCGTTCTCGTCGCTTTTTGCGCAACACAGCGAACTTTTCGGCCCCTGCTCCGCACCCTTGACCCTATTGGTATCCTCGCCTTCATAGCCGTTGCTGCTCCCTGGTATGTGCTGGTTCAGCTTCGCACGCCGGAATTCTTCCGCGTCTTTTTCCTCCAGCACAATCTGGAGCGCTTCGGATCCAATCTTTATCGCCACAAGCAGCCCTTCTGGTATTACGTCCCCGTCGCGCTGGTCGCCACGCTCCCGTGGACCGTCTGGCTGATTCATGGCCTCTCTGACGCATTCACCGCGCTGCGCTTCAAACCCGGCGTTACTGAGCCCAAATCCGTTTCCCCCGAAGTGCTTAGCGCCGATGCCAAACAGGACTCCGTTCCCGACTGCACGTTCGAGATATTCCTCGCCGTCTGGGCCATCGTGCCGATCGCGTTTTTCTCGCTCTCGCATTCCAAGCTGCCGGGATACATCCTTCCCTCGATCCCCGCGCTGCTGATTCTCGGTGCCGTCGCTGTGCATCGCCGCGCGGCCTGCAACGAGCCTCCGCGCTGGCTCAGCATAGCCTTCCACGCCGCATTGTTGGCCACCATTAGCGCTGCTTTCACGGTCGCGCCGCGACTAGTCTTCAAACTCCCCGTCTCGGCCTCGGGGCTCATGATTGCCGCCTTTGCCGGAACTGCCATCTTCCTGATCGTCGCCCTGCCTCTGCTGACCGCCGGATGGCGCATGTTGCGTTTCGTCACTCTGCTGCCGCTCATTCTTGCCGTCGGATTTCTACTGCGCGGCTTCACTCCTGCGTTGGACGCAACGCAGTCCTCCCGTCCTATTGCCATCCTGCTCCAGCAGATCGATCAGCCCGGTCCCTTGCCGCTTGCGACTTTTTCTCTGAGCCGCAACACCGCCTTTGGACTCGCTTTTTATCTTGATCGCCGCGTCGCCCCATACGAAGGATTGGAAATCTCGCCTGCCGTTTACGAACTGCCTCCTGCCATTCCGCCATCAGGGCACATACTTGTGACCCGAGAAGGCTCGCTGCCTGCGCTCCGGATGCTGCTGGCGGGGCGGAAAGTCCGATTCCTGGGCTCCTGCCGGCCACAAGGCATCGAGATCTACGAAGTTTCCGCGCCTTAGTAAGGTCGACGCTGCGATGACCGGGTAACCCGGCTGGTTACCCGTGTACACTGTTCGCGCTCCACATCCGTTACACTAAGCCGGGCGGATTCTTCGCCCAGGGACCTCGTGGAGATACTCGATCTACGTCATTTCGCATCGGCAGACCTTCGCTCCCTGATCGAGGAGGAAGTCGCTGTCTGGCGAGACAATCTCCACTGGGACTATCGCTCTTCGTCCGACATGATTCTCCGCTATGTCGATTCCCGCATCCTGCCCGGCTTCACGGCCATCGAACGCGGACGCCTCCATGGCTACTGTTTTTTCGTCTACGAGGGAACCAAGGGCGTCATCGGCGATCTGTACGTAGAAGACTCCGGCAACACCCGCGACCGCCGCCATAACATCGAAATTGAACTACTCCGCCACGCCATCAGCACGCTTCAGCAGTCGCCGGGAATCCAGCGTGTCGAGGCTCAACTCCTGATCCATCCCTCTGACCACCTTGCTTCACCCTTTCTTGCTGAGGATTTCCGCCGCTATCGCCGCCTCTTCCTAAGCCTGCCGATTTCCGCTACGTATATCGAGCCCTGGCGTCCTCTGCCGCCTGACATTGAAATTCATCGCTGGTCCGAAAACGACTATCAGCCAGCTGCCAACATCATCACCTCTGCCTACCGCGACCACGTGGATAGCGATGTCAACGATCAGTACCGGACCGTCGCCGGGTCGCTTCGCTTCCTCAACAACATCGTTCGCTTCCCCGGGTGCGGAGTCTTCGACCACACGTCGTCTTTCGTGGCCTTCCACCGTCCAACCCATACCCGCATCGGAGTCTTGCTCTGCTCCCGGGTACGTAGTGACGTGGGCCACATCACCCAGGTCTGCACCCTCCCTGAATACCGCGGCACCGGAATTGGCGAACACCTACTGCGTTATTGCTGCGCCGATCTCACCGCCCGCCGCTTCGCTGAGCTCTCGCTCACCGTTACCGAAGAGAACCAGCGCGCCGTCGCCTTCTACCGCCGCCTTGGCTTCCAGCACCTCCACACTTTTGACGCTTTCGTTTGGGAGAGTTGAGAGGGTAACTCTTGGCAGCACAGTCTCAGACGTTGGCCTTTAGTAACCACTTTTTCCACTATGGACCGCAAAATCTTGCACATATCTTCCAGGACACCACGTAAGTAATTGAATATAAATATAATAGTGATGGGTTCTGGATTGCATATCTCCTCATTGAGAACAAAACAACGCATTACTGTCGAATCCGGGTCCGTGCTCGGAGAGGGGTCTTTGTGACCTTCTAAGCGCGGACACCACTGTCACGGGGAGAAGAGAATCGAGATGAGCTTCTTGAAGAGATTTTTCGCTGCACTAATCGTCATCGTAGCGGTTGGGTGCGTCGCTGCAAACGCAGACACACTAAACACGCTTACGGGCACCGTCACCGCCGATGATACGTTCATTGCGTATATCAGCACCAGCGATTCCACGCTTGGCACGGAGTTCGCATCTACCACGCCCAGCGATATTACCGGTCATGCTAGCACTTGGGAGGTACAGTACCCGATCTCCACGCTCCTTGGGAACAATACGACGTACTATCTCCATATCGTGGTAGCAAACGGTGGTGGTGGCCCCGAGGCATTTACCGGGACGTTTTCATTGGCTGGTACCAGCTTCCAGTTTTCAAACGGAACCCAGACTCTGGGAACTAATGCTACAAACTGGACCGGCGCCGAGAATGACGGCAGTGTAACCTACGTTGGTGGCGTTGGTAGCGTTAGCAGCTGGGCCGCACCGAGCGCGCTTGCTTCCTTAGAGAACACCGGCACCTACAATACCTACAATGGTATCTATCCGGGAGCCGAGTGGATCTGGTCGCAGGGTGGAAGCGAAAGCACTACTGATGTTGCCGACCTTTCGACAACTATTACAAGCCGTATAACAGCAACTCCCGAACCGGGCAGCTTCATCCTTCTTGGCAGCGGCCTGCTGGGATTGGCGGGCGTCGTGCGCCGGAAGTTCGGCATCTGCGCATAAATTCCCGTTCTGATAGTCTGCAACAAACCAAGCCCTCCGGTTCACGCCTGAGGGCTTTTTCTTGCGGATATTTTCGAATAACCTCTTTGGGAATTCAGCTCCATCGAAGCTGCATCCGCAGATTTCTGCTTGCTCTCCCTATTTTTTCTGATCTACTAATTCTGTAATGTCCGTTCTCCTTTTCACCACCCTGCTCGCGCTCGGCTCGTTCGTCGCCGGTTTCCTCGGCGCGCTCACCGGACTCGGCGGCGGCGTCGTGATCGTTCCTCTGCTGGCGCTCGTCTTCCACGTTGACATGCGGTATGCCATCGGAGCCTCGCTCGTCTCCGTCATCGCCACCTCTTCCGGAGCTGCTGCCGCCTATGTTCGCGAAGGCTACAGCAACATGCGCATCGGAATGTTCCTTGAGATCGCCACCACCCTGGGAGCCATCGCCGGAGCGCTCATCGCAACCCATGTCTCGACCGCAACCATCGCCGTTATTTTCGGACTCGTCCTCCTCTACTCTGCCTACCTCTCGATGCGCGCTCAGCCGCCCCATCCCGTGGATGTGAAGCAGGACCGACTCTCGCGCGTCTTGCACCTGGATGGCGATTACCCAACTTCCCAGGGTCAGGAGCACTATACAGTCCATCACATTCCCTTTGGCTTTGGACTCATGTTCGGTGCAGGTACTCTCTCCGGTCTCCTCGGCATCGGCTCCGGGGCCGTTAAGGTTCTTGCCATGGATCAGGCCATGCGCATCCCTTTCAAGGTTTCAACCACCACCAGCAACTTCATGATCGGAGTCACCGCCGCGGCCAGCGCCGGAGTCTATCTCGCCCGCGGATACATCGACCCCGGCATCGCCATGCCGGTAGTTCTCGGCGCGGGCGCGGGCTCCATGCTTGGAGCCAAGGTGCTGGTAAATGCGCGCACGAAATCACTGCGCCTAGTCTTCGGCGCGGTCATCGTAGTGTTAGGAATCGAAATGATTTTCAACGGCTTCACAGGGCGCCTATGAAACTCTCTCTACCAAAGCGCTCCGACTGGGACGATCAGAGCATCGAACTCATCATCGGCCAACTGCTCCGCGTCGGCGTTCTGCTCTCCGCAGCCGTGGTCGTTCTCGGCGGCATCATCTACCTCGTCCGCAACGGCCACGTCATCGCCGACTACACCGCATTTCGCGGAGAACTCTCCACTCTGCGCAGTTTCGACGGAATCTTCCACGGCGTATCGCTGCTGAGTGGGCGCGCCATCGTCCAACTAGGCCTTCTGCTGCTGATTGCCACGCCTGTCGCCCGGGTGATCTTCTGCGCCTTCGCCTTTTTTCTTCAGCGCGACTACCTTTACGTAATCTTTACTCTCGTAGTGCTCGCCGTCTTGACCTATAGCATCGCCGGCCCAAGCCTGCATTAGGGGCAATACTCCCGCTTTGCATCTTGAGCTAAAGGAATTTGGCGTTGTAATTTCGTTTCTGCGCAGTAGAATGCCTCCTGATCAAAGTAGCCAAGGAAATTCCAGTAAAGACCATGCCCAATCGGCTCGATTGGTTCGAGTGAGTCGATTGTGGTTCTTCCGGGAATCTCCCGTTCCAGATGTTGAATTGTCTGTGGTCAAAGGAGAACTTATGGATCGTCGTCATTTCCTTTCAACAACACTTGCCGCAACCGCCGCTACAGCAGCCACCGCAATGGCAAGCACCGAATCGGCGACCGCCACTACTACAGCTGGCCCGGCTGCAGGTAGGGGCGCTGCTTCGGCCCGCGCTAAGCGGTTCGCGGAGCAGCGATGGTTGATCGACAACATCATCCAGGCAAACGGGATGGATTGGGACCAAGGGCGTTCATCTTATTTGAATGGACCTTGCGGCGTGGAAGCCAATGCAGATTTTGCCGCCATTCGAGCCCGAATCAAGAAGTATGACGATATTTCTTCCAACTTCGAAGCCACCGCAAAGCGCCGTGAGGCCAGAGCTCACCTCATGGAGGAAGAAGGTTCGCCGATCAGCGCGCGGGAAAATTACTTCATGGCGGCGATTCACTGGGGCGCTGCACAATGGCCTATCGACGAAAACAACGAGAAGAACCGCAACTACAATCAGCACAAGCGCGACTGCTACTCGCGTTATGCAAAGCTCGCCGATCACCATGTTGAGGCCGCCTGGATTCCTTACCAGGGTAAGAATCTGCCAGGCTGGTTTCACCTGCCGCCCGGATACAAAGGCGGCCGCCTCCCTGCCGTGCTGATTGTGCCGGGAATGGATAGCTTCAAGGAAACGGTTGTCTCCCTTTATGGCGATTCGTGGCTGAACCGGGGCTTCGCCGTCCTCGCCATGGAAGGCCCTGGACAATACGAGTGTCCGCTGCTGGGGATTTACGTCAGCGTTCCGGGTTGGGCGGAAGCCGGTAAAGCTGCCATGGACTGGCTCATCGCCCGTCCAGAAGTTGATCCCCAGAAGATTGGCATTCGCGGAACCAGCTTTGGCTCATTCACCGGCACCGTTATGGCCGGAGCCGATCCTCGCTACCGCGCTGTCGCTGTTGCAGCCACTGCGGTTGAACCGGGCTACTACACGATTTTCGACAAGGCTTGCCCCACCTTCAAGAATCGATTCATGTATATGTCGAACATCGACGATGAGGAGACCTTCGAGGAGTTCCGCAAGACCCTGACGTGGGAAGGCTATGCCGACAAGATCCGCGTTCCCTATCTGATGGTTGCCGGCGAGTGCGATGAACTCTCACCGATGGAGCACACCGAACGGCTCATCAAGACTATCAACGGCCCCAAGCGGTTGGTCGTCTACCAGGAGTCCCGGCACTCCGTCGGCGGAGTTCCCTCAACCACTCTCGGACCGCCAGTCGGCAGTCTGATTGCGGACTGGATGTTACATGTGCTGGAGGGTAAAACTTTCCCGACTGAGCGCTGGTTTGTCGACGGCTCGGGCCGGGTCAATAAGTCTCCATTTGAAACCAAGGCATAGTAGTTGCACTCTTGCGGACCATCGCCCAACGGTGGTTCGCAAGGATGCCTTCGGTCCACTCAAGCCAAAAGGAAAGCCTGGATGCGCAATCGAGGAGTCCATTCGTTAGGGACTAATTACAGGATTTCGGACTTGACACGGTTGCAGACCCACATCCGCCAGCTACGGATGTGGGTACCTGTCACCGATACACCCCTACCCTCCTATATATCCCGGTAAAAATTTGAATCTAAAGGGGTTAGGGAGAGGTTTTAAAGTACAAGGGCAAGTTCAAAACTGCTTACTGGAATACCTTGGCTCCGATCCCACAATCGCCAAAAGAAGGGCGGTTGTGGGTCACCTGTGGCTCTATTTTCAGGATAGCAAATTGGAGAGGGTATTCCATCGCTTTGGACAGAACTCTATGTTGCTTAGGATCAGTTGCTTGAGAGGAATTGACGAAAATTATCGCTTGACAAGTACAGAGTGGTGCATTTTCGGCAGGGATTGCCTAATGAGTGATCCAGCGCCTGTCGCGGTTCGGACACAATACTCTGGAATCGCCTTAGAAGAGGCGGAAGTTGACTTCCACGAGGACGGCCACGGCAACAGGTGCGCCGTTCCTGCGACCGGGTTCGAAGCGCCAAGTACGAACAGTCTCGATGGCTTTCTCGTCCAACCCCATTCCGAGCGAGCGCTCCACGCTGATCTCGTGGGGCTTGCCGTCAACTCCCACCACCACCCGCAGTACCACATTTCCCTGGTACTTGCTTTTGCGGGCTTCTTCGCTGAACTCCGGGTCGGGCCTATAGATGGGCCTTGGAGCGCTTACGCCGCCGCCCACGTGATAGACTCCGCCGCCGGTTCCGCGATCCGAACCAGGACCGACGCCAATACCGTTACCCGGTCCGACGCCGCCGCCTTTTCCGTTACCGATGCCACCCTCTACGCCAATCCCGTTGGATGGAGTACTGAGGACCTTGGACAACGGATCACCCATCTGAGCGGCCTGGGGCAACTTGATTTCCGGCGGAACGACCACGGAAGGTGCAACCGCGAGTTTAGGCTGTTCCATGGGGAGCACGGTAGGAGGAGCGATCTGGGTCTTTGCAAACTTGGGAAGCGCGCCCTTTGAGGCAGGATTCACGTCATGCGAACCGCCGCCGCCTCCGCCGCCCGCCATACTTTTTGCCGGGGGCAGGGTGTACGGGCTGATGTCCACCGAAAGTCCAACCTCCTGCTTGATCTCCGGAGCATGAGTAGCCGTCCAGCTTCCAAGCCAGATGAGCAGGGCCAGGATGGAGACGTTCAGCGCAAACGAGAAGACGAAGGAACCCTTGCGGACTTCGTAGATCCCATAACCATCCCCAAACAGAGTCGGCAGCACGTCGTGCTTCTGCTCGATGGGAGGGACACGGGGCGCAGGATTCTTGGATTCGGGGCTGGACATGCTTCGTTTAAGTATAAATCGGCAGAACGTGTATCCGCTTTAGAAATACACCATCGAAGGCGCTCCGACTCGCCGGGCGCGGGTTGCCGCACAAATTAGGCAATCTGGAATCGGCGGGGGTGCGCACTAACCAGAGCTGCTCGCACCGTTCGGAGTTGCGCGCAAAACAGTGTGCGAACCTAGCCCGGTAGAGGCGCTCAGTCCTTCTTGCTGCCTTCCTGGACGGGTGCGGGAGTTGCCGTCTGGGGCTCCTTCTTTGCAGCCAGCTTTGCGTTTTTTGCAGCCAGACTTTTCTGGCGCATCTTGTCGGAAAACTTCTGGCGGGCTCGTTCTTCTTTTTGTTGTGACATGTCCACTATTCTACGCGGTTTGCGTCACATTCGTCGGACGCCATCCTTCCGGCCCGCGCGTTTCCACTCCGCGTTACTGTTCTACGACCCGCTGCACCATATCTTCGGCCGCCTGCACCAGGCTCTCCTGGGTGCCAAGATCCCGCCAATAATATTGGTCTGCGCGGAAAGCCTGGATGTTCTCTCCCTCGCCCGCCATTCGAAGGTATGCGGCAATAATCGGGAAGGCGTGAGGCTCAGGCATCAGGGCAAAAATTCGCGGTGAGATCACATGGATTCCGCAGAATGCCAGTGGATGCATCTGCCGGATAGGATGCACGATCTCCTCATCTTCATCTTCCCACCGTCCGCAAAGCTGGAGATGCTCATCAAAAAGAAGCCGCCGAGAACTTTCGCGATCCTGCATTGCCAAAGTTGCCAGCGCACCGTGGGAGCGATGGAACTCAACCATCTCTCCCAAATCAATCGAGCTGAGGACGTCGACATTGTGAAGAATGAACGGCTCGTCGGTGGAGTCGCAGAGAAAGAATTGGCTGGCCTTTTTCAGGCCACCGCCGGTATCCAGCAAGTCATCTTCCTGCGATATTTCGATATTCATTCCAAAATGATCGTGTGCCTTCAGATATTCCACAATCATCCCGGAGAAGTGATGCGCGTTTACAATCACTTCGTTAATGCCAAAGCCTCGCAGGCGATGCAGCGTGATTTCAAGCAAGGTGCGTCCATGTAGCTCTACCAGCGCCTTTGGTCGGTCATCGGTCAAGGGGCGCAGGCGCGTGCCGTGTCCGGCAGCCAGAATCATCGCTTTCATCGAATCCATTTCTCCTGTTCGCGGTGCTGCAACACCACCTTGACCCCGTTTCTTCCGCTCAAGCGTTTGGCAACCTGCCCGGCCAGGTAAACCGAGCGATGCTGGCCTCCGGTGCATCCGAAGGAAACCATCAGATGCTTGAATCCGCGGCGCTGATAATTGCTCACGCTAGCGTCAATCAGTGCCATCGCGTTGGCCAGGAACTGGTGTACGCTCTCCTGCTGATTCAGGTATTCGATGACTGGCGCGTCTGCACCCGTAAGGGTCTTGAAGCGCTCATCGCGCCCTGGATTGGGCAGGCTCCGTGCATCGAAGACGAATCCTCCGCCGTTGCCGCTGTCGTCTTGCAGCGGCCCACGGTGGAACGAAAAACTGGAAACCACAACCGTGAGTTCCTCCCCGTCGGACGCAATGCTTTGCAGCTTCCCGGAGCCAACCATGCCGGTGATTGCGTCCATCAGCGTAGGTAATGCGACCGGAAGCTCGACGTTGTGCAGCAACCAGCGAAGGTTTTTCAGCGCATACGGCACGGACTGCAGGAAGTGCGCCTTGCGCTCGTAGAATCCCCGAAATCCGTAGGCGCCCAACGCCTGCAGGATGCGAACGTAAACGTATGCATAGTAATGCCGCAGAAATTCCTCGCGCTCAACTTTCACGAATCCATCCAGCGCGTCGAGATAATGATCGAGCAGTTGTTGCCGCAGCTCCGGCGGCAGATCTGCCTTGCCGTCAAACAGGAGCGACGCGATGTCGTATTGCAGCGCGCCCCGGCGGCCGCCCTGATAGTCGAGGAAGTATGGCCGTCCATCGCGCAACATGATGTTTCGCGACTGAAAATCGCGATAGAGAAAATAGCTGCGATCAGCACTCAACAGGAACTTCGTCAGACGATTGAAATCTTCTTCCAGCGCCTGCTCGTTGAACGGAATTCCGGCAAGACGAAGAAAGTAGTACTTGAAATAATTCAAATCCCACGCAATCGATTGCCGGTCAAAGCTGGCGCGCGGATAACACAGCTTGTAATTCAAGTCCCGTCCGGCTTCCACCTGGAACCTCGGCAGCACTTTGACAACCTTGCGATAGGCTTCCACCACTTCGGGAGAAATGTCGGAGCCAGTGCGATGTTCGGAGAGAAACTGGAACAGCGTAGTATTTCCCAGATCCTCTTCTAGATAAGCGCCGTTGGCCGGATCTTCCGCGTAAATCTCCGGGACCGGGAGGCCGTGGCGGCGAAAGTGCCGCGAGAATTCCAGAAACGCGGCATTCTCTTCCTTAACGTCGTGGTGAATGCCGATGGCGCTGAAACGGTCATTGGCGAGGCGAACGATGGTGCGTCCAGAGCCGCCGAGCGCCCCCTGCACCGGTTGCACCCGCAACGCCGTGGAGTGAAAGTGCCGCTCGAATAAATCCCTGAGAACGTCCATGAAATTGATTGCGTCCTAACCGCCACGCCGTGGCCTGTATCTGCAATCGTAATGCAAAGTGCCCTCTCTCCGTTACTCGAACTGCCTGCACCGCGCGAGGCTGCCGCCGCGCCACATTGCATCGGGCAAATGCACGGCCAGAACTACGCAGAAATGTTTGTGATTACTCCCATCGCCGCAGATATGATGTGAGTGCGTGCAAGAGAGCGTGATCATGACAAAGGCACAACCGGAACGCAACTTCTTCCAGACGGCGGTTTACAACTTCTTCGCGCTCTACCTCGGCGTCACTCCGCCCGCGCGCGGTCAGGAAGTCTTCTATGCAGCATTATTACTAGCCGCGGTGCTTGTCTTGATGGGCGGCGGCTATCTCCTCGTCCACTTCCTTCTTAGCCAGATGCTCGGATAGTGCGCGGACACCTCAAGTGGCCCATTCCAGCCGCTTTATTGGCTTGAATGGGGACGCAAGCTCCCATGAAACTGTTCTACGCTACGCGCTCGTTCCACCGAATCTCGCGCAAATTCCGGCTGATCGTGAGCCTCGGTTCGGTAGCGGCCTGGATTTGTTCCACGGTTATGCCCGGAGAAATTTCCTCCAGAACCAAGCCTCCTCCGGGCTGTACCCGGATGTAGCCCATCTCGGTGACGATTGTGTCCACGACTTTCAATCCCGTAATCGGCAGAGTGCAGCGGTTCAAAATCTTCGGGCTTCCATCCTTGGTCGTGTGTTCCATGGCAACGATGACACGCTTGGCCGCAGCCACCAGGTCCATGGCTCCGCCCATGCCCTTTACCATCTTGCCCGGAATCATCCAGTTCGCCAGATTTCCCTCGACATCCACTTCCATTGCGCCCAACACCGAGAGATCGACGTGTCCGCCGCGAATCATCGCGAAAGACTCCACCGACGAAAAGAAAGCAGTACCGGGCATTTCGGTCACGGTTTCTTTTCCGGCGTTGATCAAATCCGGGTCCTCTTGTCCTTCCAGCGGATACGGACCCACGCCGAGCATTCCGTTTTCGCTTTGCAGCACCACCTGCATCCCCGGAGGAACGTGGCTGGCAACCAGCGTCGGCATCCCAATGCCCAGGTTTACGTAGAAGCCATCCTGCAGTTCCTGGGCGATGCGCCGCACAATATATTCACGTATGTCGATTTGTTTTATATTTGACGTCGGGCTCATTGTTTCCTCTCAGGCCACAGCCTTGCGTACCTTGCGCCGCTCAATCCGCTTCTCTTCTCCCACTGCCTGGAAGATGCGCTGCACGTAAATGCTCGGAGTATGAATCTGGTCAGGCTGGAGCTGACCCGGCTCGACAAGCTCCTCGACCTCGGCAATTGTCACTTTTCCCGCCGTGGCAATCATGGGATTAAAATTCTGCGCCGTCTTGCGATAGACGAGGTTTCCCCAGGTATCGCCCTTCCAGGCCTTCACCAGTGAGAAATCGGCCTTCAGCCAGCGTTCCATTACATATGTGCGGCCTTCAAATTCGCGAGTCTCTTTTCCTTCGGCTACCATCGTTCCAAAACCGGTTGGCGTGAAAAACGCGGGGATCCCGGCGCCCCCGGCCCGGATTCTCTCGGCCAGCGTCCCCTGTGGAATCAGCTCCAGATCGAGTTTTCCGCTGAGCACCATCTCCTCGAAGAGCTTGTTTTCTCCCACGTAGCTGCCCTTGTGGCTTCGGATTTGTCCTTTCCGCAGCAGCAGTCCAAGCCCGAAATCGTCTACCCCCATGTTGTTGCTGATTGTCTCCAGGTTGCGTACGCCTTTCTTTTCCAGCGCCGCAATCAGATTCTCAGGAATACCGCAGAGCCCGAAGCCGCCAACCATCACGGTGGCGCCATCGGGAATGTCGAAGATTGCATCTTCGGCGTTCGCAAATACTTTCTTCATCTTCCCTCACCCCAGTACGGATCGAGAGCTCTCACACAAAGTCCCGCCCCATCTGCCAAATGTATAGATGCAGAGATGGCTTCATGAATCGCCTGAGGCTGGAAGAAACGGAGAAGAGAACTCGGGTGGGCTCCGCATTCAACGAGACGGCATCCCACATCTGCCGTTGCCGGCAGATGTGGAACTTTCCTATCTCTAGTTACCTAAATCTTGAGGAGTTTCGCGGCGTTGCTGCCGAGTATAAGCGAACGTTGAGTAGCCGGGATCTTGACCAGCACCTGAACCGGCATGTCGTAGCCCATGTCATAGCAGTAGTCGCTACCCAGCACGACTCTGTCAGCGCCCACATAGTCAATGAGGTAGTTGAGTATCTTAGCGTTATGGGTGATTGTGTCGTAGTGGAAGCGGCGAAGGTACGAGGTAGCCGGCTGCTTCATATGTTTCAGCTCTGCCCGTTCGAGAACGCCGCGATCAAACCGCCCTGAGAGCCACGGGAAAGTACCGCCGCCGTGAGGCAGCATGACATCCAACTTCGGGAACGCATCCATTACGCCGCCAAAGATCAGGTATGCCGCGGCGAGTCCGCCTTCATAAGGATTGCCCAGCAGATTGCGCAGGTAGAATCTCTCTGTGCGATCCGGACCGATGGGGTCCACCGGATGTAGAAATATCGGCCAACCGAGCTGCTCGCACTTGGCGTAGATAGGCCAGAACTCCTTGTAATCCATCTCATGCCCGGCGGGATTCGTGGACATGTACACGCCGCGTATTCCCTTCAACTTGCTGACGCGCTCCAGTTCCTGCAACGCCAGTTTTGGGTCCTGCATTGGAAGCATAGCCATTCCGAAGAGGCGTTTGGGATGCTTGGCATGCGCTTCCACGCAGCTATCGTTGTACGCTTGGGAGAGTGCGAGTCCAAGGTCGGGCGGTGCCCAATACACCATCGGACTGGTCAGCGAGAGCGCGTGAATATCGACACCCTGCTTGTCCATGGCTTGGAGGCGCTCATCAATACCGACAAAATCAGGCGAGAAAACCGCAGTGAACTTGGGAGTGGCGAACGTTCCGTAGCCCTTGGCGCTCTTTCCGACCTTGGCTCCGTACTTCGGCCCTTCTTTGCTCACCAAATCCACCCAGGCTTGCGGATACCAGTGGGCATGCGTATCGATGACCGGCATGCGAGCCCCGACCGGCTTGTCTTCGGCTCCTGCGATCCCTTCCGCTAGAGTCATACCGCCCGCGGCAATCGCGCTGCCAACAAGAAAATCTCGTCTGTTCATGGTCTCTCCCCAATAAAGCTATTCAAAGTTTTGACATGAAGGTTGCGGCGATGATTGTAGTCAGGATGAAGACGGATTGCAATTTATATGGGCAGTTTCCGGGGACAATTAAGCCGTAATTGGCAGTTGGCATTTACGGCAAGACCCTGCCTCGCTTTAGGGGATGCAAGAGGGGTCCAGCGTTGTATTCTAAGTGGGCAGCTTGCCACATTCGCATCGGAGCAATCGCTTTAACATGACCTCAAATTTTGTTAAGAAGCACGTTTCTGAGTCCGAACAGGGAAACCGGCGCAACCCGCGTAAAACTCGGTTGCTGATCATTGGCATCATCATCGTCATCGCAACTTTCATCGTTGCACACGTGCTTCGAGGACAACTGAAGGCGATAAGCGACTCCATCGACACCGCCCAGAATAGAGCGTCCACCAGCGAAATTCAGCAAACACTTTCAACACGGCAACGCCAGCTATCCGCACTTGAGCAAGAAATGCTGGGTGCGCAAAATGTGCTCGCTCATCCAGCGATAGCGCCAGTTATTTCGGCGTCCGACATCCAAGGCGAAATCAGCGATCTTCAGCACTCATACAGCGATGCCGCGGTTGAACTGGAACAGACTTCTCTCCTGGTCGATACCACGGCAAAAGTTGGAAAGGGAGCACACGGCGTCCGGGACTGGCGCGAGAGAATCAGAAAAAACTTTGAAGGACTTCGAACGGAAGTAAACGACACTGCCACAAAAAATCTTGTTCCAAACCCGGCATGGCAGAACCATGTCTCCGTGCTACTTACGACGGCGAAGGTTCTCGTGCTCAGGGTTGACGTGGCACTATGGGAAACCAGCGTAAATTCCGTGGCGCAGCAACATAAGGAAATAGCGGATAAAATGTACAAAATCTGCGCCTGGCTCAGTTATCTTTTTTATGCTCTCGGTATTCTTGTTGCCTTGAAGGGACAATTCTCCGACGCGAAAGAAAAGTAATGATTCGCTGAGGTTGTCCACATCAAATTCGATGCCCCACATCTGCCGGAGTTAGCAGATGTGGGATGTTAAACGCGATTCACTCCTTCGAGACTTTCAAGAATTTTGCAAACTCGCGCCCCTGCTCAAACTTCTTTCTAAATTCCGCACTTCCCAAGCTCTCGCGCAACCTGTGCAATTCGCCTTCGATGCGCTCCAGTGCCTTCGCAATATTCGCCCCATTACTGTCGGCAATCTGCTCCCACATCGAGGGATCGCTCTCGGCCAGACGCAGCATGGTTCGCAAACCGCCCGCGTGTACTTGCAACGCTGGATTGCCCTGTCCAAACGCCTGTTCCAGCGTGAGCGACAGTGCAGTGGAGAGCATCTGCGGCAGATGACTGGTGTAGGCCAGCGTGCGGTCGTGCTCCTCGGGGGTGCTGAAAGTCACGCGCGCTCCAATCGCCTTCAGCGCCGCAACCAACTCGCGCTGCCCAGGAGTGAGGTCTTGCTCCCCCGTGCCATCCACCGGCGTGAGCACCCAGAGGCATCCGGTATAGAGATCCACGGAGGCGTGTTCCAATCCAGAAACTTCGCGCCCCGCAAGGGGGTGTCCTGGGAGAACGCGCTGGCTGGCCGACGTTCCAAAAATTTCGCGGGCTGCTATGGCAAATGCGTTTTTTGTGCTGCCCACGTCCGTGACCAACGCGTCGGGCTTCAGACGTGGCGCAATCTGGGCCATCAGCTTGATGCTGGTTTCCACCGGCGTACAGAGAAAAACAAAGTCGCTCTCCGCTACCGCCTCGCCAGCATCCACGGATCCCGAGTCGATCGCACCCATCTCGCGGGCTCGATCAAGCAACGCCACGCGACCACAGCCGACAATGTGCGCAGCCATCCCGGCACGGCGCAACGCCAGCGCCAGCGAGCCTCCCATCAATCCGAGGCCGATCACGGTAACGCGGTTCAAACTCACGAACGCTCCAGGATATCGGGCGATTGCAATCTTCGCATGGCGGCAAGAATGGCAACATAGATCGTCGACAATTCCTCGTCCGGCAGCGGACCGTTATTGCAGCGCGCCACGTTGGCCATGACCACGGCCTCGCGCTTGGGTTCGTACACGGCCATGTGGTTCTGCAGTTTGTAGCGCCCTATCTCCAGCACGCATTGCGCGCGCTGGTTGAATAGATCAACCAGCTTTTCGTCAATGGTGTCGATATCGATGCGTAACTTGTTCAGATCGGTTGGGGTCATTTCACTCCTGGTTCTCGGGTCATATTTCGCTCGAACGGCTCGCCTATTGTCCGTACTGCTTTACCCACGCATCCTGCTCGGCTTGCAGAGTCTTGTCAATCCATCCAATGTAGCTGCGGCCGCTTTCATCCTTGCCAATCCAGACCCGGGTCGAGGGTTGGATGCGGCTCTCGCCACTGGCTAATGAGATCTTCTGGCCCGCCTCCACCGCCGCGCGCGCAGCGGCTAGGTCACTCGGATACAACTGCGAAGTCATCAGGCGGTCATTGAAAAACGTAAGCACCAGCTCGCCTGTTTGCCCTTCAACCTGCGCATTCTTCTTAGAGATTACCAGCAAGCGATAGGGCGGGCGGGCGTCGCTCGACAACGGAGTGCGATCCAGAATGATGTCAAAGTTGCCGGCCATCATGTCGAGCTTTCGCTCTGCCGTTTGCAGACTCTGGCCGCTGAACAGTCCTGCGGCGAGCTTGCTCGGTTTGAAGTCCTTTTCGCCCTTGCGTTTGCATGAAGCCGTGAGAATCAGGGTAATGGCAATCGCGCAGAATGCTAACCTTTTAATTTTCGTCATAAGTAGTTGCCGGAAAGTATAAATTTATCGCGCTGGAGTTGCGAGGCCCGATCGCTCGCTGCCCAAAGTAACCCGCGCCGAAGCAATCTTCTGGACTAAACGCGGCATTGGTTGGTCTTGCCGCATCCCACAAAAAGCCTCATTCGGTGTAGCATGATTGGTCGCGCCTATTAAGGCGCGCCCAGGAGCCATCGCAATGCAAAGATCTGCAAGCGCCCATTGGCAGGGCGGATTAAAAGACGGGCGGGGGACAGTCACCACCGATAGCGGAGTCCTCTCGCAGACGCAATACTCATTCAGCACGCGCTTTGAAAACGGCATAGGCACGAACCCCGAGGAACTCATCGCGGCCGCACATGCCGGATGCTTCTCGATGGCGCTCTCCGCGCAATTGGACGGAGTTGGACTGAAGGCTGAGGCCATCGACACCAAGGCCGCGCTCACCTTTGAAAAAACCGACGCAGGCTTCACCATCACCAAAATTCACCTGGAATTGCGCGCCAAGGTTCCCGGCGCCGACGACGCCAAGTTCCAAAAAGCCGCAGCAGACGCCAAAGCCGGATGCCCAGTCTCGCGTGTGCTCAACGCGCAGATCACGCTGGATGCAAAGCTGGTTTAGACAGGAGATAGAAAACGGGAACCCGATGCTGGGTTCCCGTTTTCTATGGCTACTGGCTTCGACGACCGCGACTATCTGGTCCAGCGGTTATGCTGCCGGAGATTCCGATCATTATGCTGCGCGGCGGTTTCAAATCGAAATAGCGGGCGCCTACGCGATTATTCGTTGGCTACCTACCCTCCTATATTTCCCGGCAAAAATTTGAATATAAAAGAGTTAAATGGGCTACAGGTCCACATTCGCCCAAGAAGGGCGGATGTGGGACACCGATGGTCCTACTTTCAGGATAGCAAATTCGAGGAGCAGTTCCCTCACCTCGGGGAAAACTCTATGTAATTTGGAATCAGATGGTTGGGAGGAATCGGCAAGAATTTTCGCTTGACAGATACAAAACCGGAACAAACGGGTGCATTTTCGAGGCGCTGCGTCCCACATCTGCTAACTGCGGCAGATGTGGGGCACCCGGCCAGCAAACATCTGGCCCGCGATTCTCATCCAATCGCAGGCAGAACTTGTGTGCCCGCGCGTTGCGGGCTGGCTGCGGAATCGGATGGTGCGCTTTGAAGATTACGCTCTTCGGCCTGACTCTGTCGTCTTCGTGGGGCAATGGTCATGCCACGCCGTATCGTGCAATTCTTCGGGCGCTTCATCGCCTTGGGCATCATGTCACGTTCTACGAGCGCGATGTGCCTTACTACGCCAGCCATCGTGACTTTCTGCAGTGCGATTATTGCGACCTCAAGCTCTATTCTTCGTGGGACGAGGTCCGCGCCCAGGCACTTGCCGAAGCGGCGGAGTCTGACGTAGTGGTCACCGCAAGCTACGTTCCCGAGGGTACACGCATTGCCGATGCGCTACTTTCGCTTGAAGGACCGCTGCGGGTTTTCTATGACCTTGATACGCCAATTACGTTAAGCCGCCTTGGCGAGGGCGATCTCGACTACCTGTGCGCGCGGCAACTCTCCGGCTTCGACCTCGTGTTGTCGTGGACGGGAGGCGAGGCGCTCATTGCCCTTGAACGCGATTTCGGAGTGAAGGTGGCGCGCCCGCTCTTCGGCTGCGTGGACCCCGATGTCTACCACCCGGTGCTGCCAAACCCCGGCCTGCGCTGCGAACTAAGCTATATGGGCACCTACGCTCCTGACCGGCAGGCCAAGCTGGAATCCATGTTCCTGGAGCCGGCCCGAATACGCCCGTCGTTGTCGTTTCTGCTTGCCGGTCCGCTGTATCCAGGCGACGAGCAATGGCCAGCCAATGTACGCCGATCCGAACACATCCCACCGTCGATGCATCCAGAACTTTACTGTTCTTCCCGGCTTACCCTGAATCTGACGCGGGAGGGGATGGCGGTATCCGGCTACTGTCCTTCAGGACGCTTTTTTGAAGCTGCAGCCTGCGGCACCCCCATCGTGACCGACTGGTTTCAAGGGCTGAATTCATTTTTTGAACCGGGCAAGGAATTGCTCGTTGCCAACGATGCCGGGGACGTCTTGCGGGCCCTCGACCAGGCTGATGAGGACCTCTACCTCATGGCCCGGCGCGCCCGACAACACACTCTTGACGAGCATACTGGATACCATCGGGCGCTCACTCTGCTGGCCGCGTTTGACGCGGCCCGCTCGGCCAAACCGCGCAAAACCGAGATGGAGGCTGCATGATTGGCATCATTCCCGCCGCTGGAGCCGGCCTTCGAATTCAGCCACTCGGATGCAGCAAAGAGCTTCTGCCCGTAGGGTCGCGGGACATCGGCGGCGTTGAGCGGCCCAAGGCCGTTGCAGAATACCTGGTGGAGCGCATGATTGCCGCTGGGGCTCGCCAGATCTGCATCGTAATCTCGGCTGAAAAAAGCGATATCGTGCGCTACTTTGCCGAGCGCGACTATGCGGCTGAAATCTTCTATGCCGTGCAGCGGCGTCCCGCAGGGTTATGCGACGCTCTGTTCCGCGCCGAGCCCTTCGTCCGGGCGGATGAGCCGGTGCTGATTGGGCTTCCGGACACCATCTGGTTTCCCGAGAACGCCTTTCTCGCTTCGGTCGAGCAGGATTCCGTGAACCTTGTGCTCTTTCCGGTTGAGAATCCAAGCGCCTTCGACGCTGTGCTCTGCGATGAGAAGGGCCGCGTGGAGCGGGTTGTCGTGAAACAACCGAATCCGGGTTCGCACTGGATCTGGGGTGCAGTAACCGCATCGGGGCGCGCCTTCCACGATCTGCGTATGCTATGGGAGTCGCGCCATCGCGAGGATGAATACCTGGGACATCTGCTGAACGCTTACATCGCTGCTGGAAATCCAGTTCGTGCCACCGCCAACGGCGAACACTACATGGACGTAGGAACCATGGAGGGCTACCGCAATGCGCAGGACTATCTTCGTGCGCGCAGCCGCCAACCGGAGTACAAACCGGCTGAGCCTAAGTTCAGCGCCGCATAGTATCTGTAACCGCACGCAGTTCCAGCGCATCCATAACCTATGACTACTACGCTTGAAACAAACCGCACTTCATTCGAAACGCGTCAACTTGGAAAATCAGATTTGAAGCTCACTCCGATTGGTTTTGGAGCCTGGGCAATCGGTGGCGGCAATTGGGATTTTGGCTGGGGTCCGCAGGATGACCAGGAGTCGATCGGCGCAATTCTGCGCGCCCTTGAGGGAGGCGTAAATTGGATCGATACCGCAGCCATTTACGGCCTTGGGCATTCTGAGGAGGTCGTTGCCAAGGCACTGGCCGCTAGCTCGAAGAAGCCGTACGTATTTACCAAGTGCTCGATGCGGTGGAATGAAAGCCGCAAAATTTATCGCAGCCTCAAGAAGGATTCCCTCCGCGAGGAGGTGGAGAACTCGCTGCGACGGCTGAAGGTGGACGTCATCGATCTCTACCAGATTCACTGGCCCGATCCCGAGGCGGAGATCGAAGAGGGATGGGAAGCGCTGGCGCAGTTGAAGGAAGAGGGAAAGGTACGCTACATCGGCGTCTCCAACTTTAGCGTGGAGCAGATGAAGCGCGCGTTGAAGATTGCGCCGATCACTTCTCTGCAACCGCCTTATTCGCTGGTGAATCCGGCAGTCGAGAAAGAAATTCTGCCCTTCTGCAAGGCTCACAATATTGGCGTGATCAACTATTCGCCGATGGCCAGCGGTTTACTCACCGGAAAGATGACCGCGGAACGAATCGCCGCCATGCCTGCCGATGATTGGCGTCGCCGGGCTCCGCAGTTCAAGGAACCTAAGCTCTCGCGCAACTTAATGCTTGTCGATTTATTGCGCGAAATTGGAAACGCACATCATGTGCAACCGGGAGTGGTGGCGATCGCATGGACGTTGCGAAATCCCGCGGTGACGGCTGCGATTGTCGGCGCGCGAAGAGCCGACCAGGTAGACGGAATCCTGCCGGCCGCAACATTCCGGTTGAGTGACGAGGAAGCCGTCAGGATCGATGCGTTCGCAAAAACGCATCCCGCGTAATGGCCAAAGGCAGGACGACGACAAAAGCCGTTGCAGCCCATCTTCGGCGCGTTGTTATTGCGCGTCTAAGGTGGGCTGCAACGGTTTCCTAGTCTGCGATGATTTGTCTTCTGCGGCGATCCGGCCTAAGCGACTACTTCCTTCTTCCCTGCCAACTTCATAATCGATTCCTTGAAGGGAGCGGTAGCCACACCGCGTTCGGTGATGATAGCGCTTATATATCGCGCTGGAGTCACGTCAAATGCTTGATTTTCAACCAGCACTCCCGTGGGCGCAATCTGCTTTCCGCCAATGTGCGTAACCTCGCGGGTAGAACGCTGTTCGATGGGAATTCCCGAGCCATCCGGAGTTTCCATATCAATGGTCGAGAACGGCGCGGCGACGTACATCGGGATGCCATGCTCATGAGCGAGGATTGCAACCGAGTACGTTCCAATCTTGTTGGCCGTGTCGCCATTGGCCGCAATGCGATCTGCCCCCACGATCACAGCCTGGATCTTGCCTTGCGCCATCATGGTGGCAGCCATGTTATCGGCCATCAGGGTGACTGGAATTTTATCCTTCATCAACTCCCAGGCAGTAAGCCGCGCGCCTTGAAGGATGGGGCGGGTTTCGTCGGCGAAGACATGAATTTTCTTACCTGCTTCGACGGCGGCGCGAATCACTCCGAGCGCCGTACCGTAGCCCGCCGTTGCCAGCGCCCCTGCGTTGCAGTGCGTGAGCACTCCGCCGGATTCAGGCATCAGCGGCGCGCCGTTGGCGCCCATGGCGCGATTGGTAGCGATGTCTTCGGCGTGGATGGCCAGCGCCTCGTCGATCAGAGCTTGTTTGATGAGGGGAATGTTGCGGCCGCTAACTTCCTCAAATTTGCGCTGCATGCGCCGGATGGCCCAGAAGAGATTCACCGCCGTAGGGCGGGTCTCGCCCATGACGCGGCAAATCTGTCCAATGCCGTTGCGGAATTCCGAGATGCTGGTGACGTTCAAATCGCGCGCGCCCAGCGCAATGCCCATTGCCGCGGCAACGCCAATTGCAGGTGCGCCGCGCACGATCATGGTGCGAATAGCATCGGCCACCGCTTCATACTTTCCGCAGGTGATCCAGACCTCCTCAGTCGGAAGCTTGGTTTGGTCGATGAATGTAACGCCGGCGTCAGTCCACTTTAGGGTTTCGAGCACAAAATTAGTCCGCTCCATTAAGATGAAATTAGTGTAAATGCTTTGCTATGAATTGTTGCATGAAACCACGACATCACTTAGGGTTGCCATGTGAATCAAAGAAATATACCTTAACCCGTGGAAAGCAGGATAGAAAAAGTGCTAAAAACAAAGTGAGCGCCGAGAGCTGCGTTCACTGGAGGGAATTCCTTGAAAAAATCTTTGATCGCCGTACTGGCCGGGGTTCTGCTATTGAGCGCCGCCATGCCGGCATTTGCCAAGAAGCACCACGCGAAGAAACACCACCATCACAAGCCGCACGTAGCCCAGACACGGTAAAGCACACGCGAAAATCCCTTCGCTTAGGCGAAGGGATTTCATTTGCACTTCAAACTCTCCTCAACCATTATTCCGAGCACTACGAGGAGTCCCCGCGCCGCCAAGAAAATCTGCCGGCCAGAGCCTTTCTAATCCATCTCCGGCTCCAATGGAAGTTTGTGCTGGGTGCGAAGTTTGCGCGCCATCTCGATAATCTGGACGCTGTAACCGTCGGGATCGAACACCAGAGCCCAGCGGCCAAACGGTTCCGGACGCGGGCCAACGGCGATCTTCCCGAAGCGGCGGCGGATCTCTGCCACTGCCTTATCTATGTCGTCCACGTATATTCCGATGCTCATGCCGGTTGTCGGGCTGACCTTGACCTCGTCGCCATCTGGATGAAGCCCGATGATGATGTTGCCGGCATCAAATTGAGTCCAGTTGGGCTGTTGGATCAGAGGCTTGAGGCCGAGCACATCCCGATAAAACACGACACTGCGTTCCATGTCGCGCACTACAATCATCACAAGACCTAGTTTGCCAAACATCATTGCCGATGACTCCCGGGGCCGCGGTATTGGATCCGGCCGATCGATTTCATGGTATTCCGACGCAGCGCCATAGGCAATCCTACGGTCGCGCGCTTCCGCTACTTCAGATGACGAATATGTTCCGCGCGGACATCCGAGGCGGTGAAGATGGACACGAATGGGGCTCCGCCCGCGGCGTTCTCCACGGCGGGACGGCCAAGCGCCTCTTCGCGCTCGACCAGGCACATCACGCCAATAATCTCGAAGCCAAATTCAATTGCAGCCTCAATCGCCTGCACGGTTGACCCTCCCGTGGTACAGACGTCGTCAACGATGACCACCCGCGCACCCTTCTCGCGGAAGCCCTCAATGCGCTGGCCGGTGCCATGCGTCTTTTCCGACTTGCGCACGAGGAAGCCGTGAATCCACTCGTGCGCGGGAAGCGCCGACACATCGCTGGAACGCAGTTGAGTTCCCTGCGCGCTGAGCATGGCCACCGAGACAACAATCGGATCGGCTCCCATCGTCATTCCACCGATGGCCTGTGGACGCCAACCGCGCCGCTTGATTTCGTCGAGAAAAACGCGCCCCGTCAGGCGCGCCCCTTCGGCGTGCAGCGTAGTGGTGCGGCAATCGATGTAGTAATCACTGGTGCCACCGCTGGTCAGCTTGAAGCTGCCCAGGCGGAAAGATTGCGTAGAAAGCAGAGTGAGTAGTTGCTGGCGTGCGTCTGGCATGATTTTCACAATAGCAAGTGGAGAACATGGCGGCAAGCGAGAAACGGACCAATCGGCCTCACCGCAAAGGAAACTGCGTGAAGCCCCGGGTTTGCACAAACAGCGCCGCAAACAACAATCCGTTGTAACCAACGTGAACCAGCGTGGAGCAGGCAAGCGAGCGAGAGCGCCAGCGAACCACGGTGAGCACCACTCCCACCAGAACGATGAACGATACCTGTATCCACGCCCCGCCGAGTTGCGTGGCGTGCATCGCGCCAAACAGCAAGGAGGTCACAACCAGCGAGAGCAGCACTCCAGCACGACGCGCCAGCGCGGGAAACAACAGTCCGCGGAACAGAACCTCCTCTACAAAGGGTGCCACGAATACGCCGAAAATGCTCATCATCCACGCATCGAGCGCCGAGCTAAACATCTTTTCGATAGGCAACTCGGGCGGTGCCGGAAGAAGGTGCGAACCAACCTGAACCGCCACCGCAAGCAACACTCCCCCGGCCACGAACATGGGCCAACGTTGAGGCCAATTCCACAAGAGCGCTCGCAGAAATCCGATACGAAGATGATGCGCGAATAATCGCCACAACGCTCCGAACACCATCAGGTACGCGGCCAACTGCGCGGGCAAAATTACTCGCGGATCGGTCGCTAGCTCCGCCGGACGCATGCCTCTCAGTCCGGGAGCAGTGTGCGCGATGACAATGGCGAGGGTGAAACAGAACCCGAGCGCGAGCGCCATCCCCAGGAACACACACACGACCTCAATCATTCCAAAGACCGGCTCAGGCTCGGGAGCGAGCGGCCAGGGGCGGGGCGCGTTTGGTTCGGGAAGTTGCTCGTTCGAGGTGGACACGGAGTACCGATGAGATTGTAACAAGAACGGTCGCACTAAGAATTCAGCTAGTGTCCCACATCCGCCTGCTTCTTGCGAATGTGGGACTGCTGAAATATTGCGCTACGCTCCAGCTTTCTTTTCGATCCTCGCCCATGTATCTTTCAGCGGCAGGGTTCGATTAAAAACGAGTTTTCCAGGCCTGGAATCTGGGTCGACGCAGAAGTAGCCAACGCGCTCGAACTGATAGCGGTCCTCGACCTTTGCACTTGCCAGCGAGGGCTCAAGCTTGGCATCGAGCACGATCTCCAGCGAGTCTGGATTGAGACCGCTGGTGAAATCCTCTCCCTCGGCAAGCTGGCTGGGGTCTGACTTGGTGAAAAGCTTGTCGTAGATACGAATCTCGGCTTCAATCGCATGTTTGGCGGAAACCCAGTGGATCGTGGATTTCACCTTGCGTCCGTCGGGGGAGTTTCCGCCCCTGCTGGCGGGATCGTAGGTGCAGCGCACCTCCACGACCTTGCCGTCCGCATCTTTCACCACCGATTTCGCGGTAATAAAGTAGGCGTTGCGAAGCCGCACTTCCTTCCCCGGTGAGAGACGGTAATACTTCGGCGGAGGCACCTCGCGGAAATCGTCCTGCTCAATGTAAATCTCGCCCGAGAATGGAACCTGCCTCATGCCGGCTGCCGGGTCTTCGGGATTGTTGGCCACTTGGACGAACTCATCCTGCCCCGCAGGGTAGTTTTCGATGACGACCTTCAGGGGACGCAGCACGGCCATGGCGCGCGGCACTCGCTTGTTCAGATCCTCGCGCTGGAAGTGTTCCAACATTTCGATATCGGTTGAACCGTTTGTGCGCGAAGCTCCAATCGCGGCGCAGAATTTGCGAATCGCTTCTGAGGTAAAACCGCGACGCCGGATACCGCAGATAGTTGGCATCCGCGGATCGTCCCAGCCGTTGACGCGCTTCTCCTGAACCAGTTGCAGGAGCTTGCGCTTGCTGAGCAAGGTGTAGGTAAGGTTCAGGCGGTCAAACTCAATCTGCTGCGAGGGGAAAATTCCGAGCTGCTCGATGTACCACTTATAGAGCGGCTGGTGGTCGGTGAACTCCAGGGTACACATGGAGTGCGTAACCTTTTCGAGCGAATCCGATTGCCCGTGCGCGTAGTCGTACATGGGATAGATACACCACTTGTCCCCGGTGCGATGATGCTCGGCGTGCAAAATGCGGTACATGACCGGGTCGCGCATATTGAGGTTGGGCGAAGCCATGTCAATTTTGGCGCGCAGCACGCGGGTGCCGTCGGGAAATTCGCCCTGATGCATCCGCTCAAACAGGTCGAGGTTCTCCTCGATGCTGCGGTCGCGGTAGGGGCTGTTGATACCGGGCTCGGTGAGGGTGCCGCGATGCTGGCGAATTTCTTCGGCGGTGAGGTCGTCCACGTAGGCTTTACCGGCCTTCACCAGTTGCACTGCCCACTCGAAGAGCTGGTCGAAGTAGTCGGAAGCATAGCAGAGACGATCCCACTCAAAGCCGAGCCAGCGCACATCCGCCTGGATCGAGTCCACGTACTCCTGCTCTTCCTTCTCGGGATTGGTGTCATCAAAGCGCAGATTGGTGAGTCCGCCAAATTCGTCGGCCAAGCCGAAGTCGAGGCAGATGGCCTTGGCGTGGCCAATGTGCAGATAGCCGTTTGGCTCCGGAGGAAAGCGCGTCTGAATGGTCGCGTCGCCGTATTTTTTCGTCTTCAGATCCTCGATAAACATCTCGCGGATGAAGTTTGAGGGACGCGGGGCGTACTCTGCCGCAATATTGGCGGCGGCTTTATTTTCCGGTTTTGAAGTAGACATGATTCACATTCCTCTTGTGTGCGACGCAGGCAGCAATTCCCGCCGCGAAATCAAACTAGTTTTTCAGCAAGCCTACGGCCTGGGAGATACGCTCCAGGCAGACTTCACGGCCCAGCACTTCCATTGTCTCAAACAGCGGAGGCGCATTCTTGCGTCCGCAGACAGCGACCCGGATGGGCTGAAACATCGGTCCAGCTTTCAATCCCAACCGTTGGGCAGCCTCGCGTAGGGTTGTCTCGATCGAGGCGTGGTCGAATCCGGTGGTGGCCAATACCTCGCTAGCCTCTGCAAGAATCCTGCTGGCCAGCGCCCGGTCGCCCTTCTGCGGAATCAGCTCAAGGCAATCATACGGCGGAAGCTGCTCGACAAAAAAGAAGTCTGCGGCTGTAACCGCATCACGCAGCAATTTGATTCGCTCGCGAATCAGCGGCGTAACCTGCAGCATCTTCTCCGGCGTTGCGGGCAATCCTGCCTGCTGCAAAACTGGCAGCAATTGTTCGGAAAGCCGCTCGACTGGAAGCGCGCGAATGTGCTCTGCGTTGAGCCACACCGCCTTGGGATCAAACGGATCGTCTTCCTTGAAATTGATGACCGCATTAGCGCGGTTCACGCCTTCCAGAGTGAAAGCCGAAGTCAGTTCAGGAAGCCCGAGAAATTCGCGATCGTCCTTGGGCGACCAGCCCAGCATGCAAAGGAAATTGATGAACGCGTCCGGCAAAAAGCCCGCGTCGCGATAGGTGGTGACGCTGACAACCGGTCCGTGCCGCCGTTTGGAAAGCTTCGAGCCATCCGGTGCAACCAGCAGCGGGAGGTGCGCAAACTGCGGCGTCGGGGCCCCGGTAGCCTCGGCGGCGGCCTCAAAGATGAGCACGTGCTTGTAGGTGTTCGAGAGATGATCCTGTCCGCGAATGATGTGGCTGATGCGCAGGTCAGCGTCATCGGCGCAGGAGGCCAGATGGTACGTCGGCATCCCATCGCTGCGCAGCAGCGCAAAATCCTCGACCTCGTCGGCCAGCTTGGTCTGCTCGCCATAGACGGCATCGACGAATCGCAGCACGCGATCCTTTCCGCGCGGCACCCGGAAGCGGAGGGCAAACGCTTCCCCGGCAGCGGCTCGACGGTCGCTCTCGGTGCGGGTCAGTTCGCGCATCCCCGGATTGCACAGCCATGCTCCCTGCGGCCCGGATTGATCGCTCTCTCCGCTGTGCGCGGGGGTGAAATCGCGATAGGCAAGCCCCTTGGCAAAGATCGCCTCGGCAACCTGCCGGTGCAGGGCCAGGCGTTCGGACTGCTTGTACTCCTCGTCCCAGGAAAGCCCGAGCCAGCGCAAGCCGTCGAAAATTGAGTTGACGCTGGCATCCGAGTTACGCTCGACATCCGTGTCGTCGAGACGGAGAACCATGGTGCCGCCGTTGTGGCGGGCATAAAGCCAATTGAAGATGAATGTGCGCGCCGAGCCTACATGGAGAAACCCAGTGGGCGAGGGCGCGAATCTGACTCGCAGCATAAGTACTTAGTATAAACGCCACTGCGGAACAGGGCGGAGGGCGACCGCAAAATCAAGAAGTGGGTCAGCTTCCGGATTGCCGGCGATATGGGAACCATCCTATTTCACGGACACTTCGGCGTTTACGACTACTAATCGGTAGGACTTTCCAATTCGGTGAGGCGAATCCGGTAAGCGGGCGGCCTTCCCAGTTTCGAACTTTGGGGGATTTGGTTGTGGAGGACGCAATCTGTGCTTGGCCAGAGTCCGTCTGCTCCAAGTGCTCGAGCAGGCAGTCACTCTGGCCTTCGCAACCTATTACGCGGCGTTACCTACCCGCACCGGCGCCCATCGCTCTTACGGGCTCCGTTGCTTTAGCTATCAGCGCATCCTCCATCCGGCTTTCCCTCGCGATTCTAGCCCTGATCAATGGCTTCAGGACAAGGAGGGAGAGGGCTGCGGCAATACCACACAATACTGCCGAAACATAAAATGCCATGGCAAAAGAGCCCCCCAGATATGCGGCCAGCGCTGCCGCCCCAAACCCGGCGAAGACGGAAGCCATTCCCTTGGCTGTATATAACATGCCGTAGTCAACAGACGCATTCTTGGGGCCGAAGACATCACCCGAGGTTGCTGAAAACAAGGAGTAGATCTCACCCCAGAAAAGGAAGACCAACGAGAACAGGACCACAAATGCCATCGGCCTTCCAGCAATTCTGGTCACCAGGAACACGAGAATCGCTTCGACGCCGAAGGTTAGGAACATCGTGTATTCACGCCCTAGCCGATCCGAGGTCCAGCCCCAGACGACTCTGGACAGAGCATTGAAGATTGAGGCCAGCGTTGCGGTTAGCGGAACGATTGCCAGTCCCCATACCTTTGCATCGCTCACGGCGAGAGACTTGGCTATTTGGGAGAGGTTCCCAGTCGCAATCAAGCCTCCGGCGGTGGCAAAGAAAAACATCGTATAGAGCAAATAGAACTCAGGCCTTAGAAGAGTCTGTGCCCAGCTATAGTTCACCTTTGACTGTATGACCCCGGTGTGTGCCTTTTTCGCAGGTTTGCTCCACCCCAATGGCACCCATCCCGCTGGCGGATGGCGGAGTATCAAAGCGGCTATGAACGCAAGGATTCCCTGGGCAATTCCCCAGACAGCCATTGCCCTTGACCACCCTATGCCGTGAATCGTGCTTGCAATAGGGATGATGGTGAGAGCGGCTCCGCCCCCAAAACCTGCGGACGTCAACCCTGCAGCCAATCCCCGCTTATCCGGGAACCACTTCACCGCATTGGCAACGCACGAAATGTAAATGATTCCTGCGCCCGTTCCCGCAACAACGCCGTAGTAGATGTACAAGTCAACAACCGACTTTGCGATTGTTCCGCCCAATACCCATCCGAGCATGATGCACAGTGAACCTAGTGTCATCAGCTTGCGAATACCGAGCCTATCGACGAAGTATCCGGCCAAAGGCATTGGCCATGTCTCAAACAGAACGAAAACCGAGAAAACCGCGGCAATTTTCGCGTACGGCACTCCCGGGAAGGTTTGTCTCATACCTGGCGTAAAGAGTGTAAATGCATACTGATAGTTAGAGATGACGATCATTGCGATAACGCCGCACGCCAGTTGTACCCAACGGTTTCCGGCAATAATGCCGTACTTTTCCCTAGCGCTGATTCGTCGTTCCAAAGTTATACCTTTGGTAGCCATACCTCGTTCCTCCCAAGACCAATGCGGATTCTGTTTCATACAAATGGCCCGCACTCGCTAACCGATTGCCTCGCATCCTCCAAGGCAGTGGTTGGGGGTGGTTCTAACTACGAAATGACGCGACCGTACTGACCGCGACGATCCAAGACTTTGTGTTACTTCCTATGCACTTCCTGCGCAGGACCGGATTGGCCAAACGGGCGCGCTGAATATGAAAGTGCAAATGCAACCTAAAGCGCGACGAAGCTGACACGCAGCCTCACCGGGAGGAGTATTGCAAAATAATTTCCAGGGATACTTCAGGATCGCGATAGTAATGGTCGCGATTGCGCCGGCCACTGACAAAAGCCAGCGATTAGCACTCTCGAATTCGGACTTTGATCCAAGGGCCCAGGACATCTCCATTTGCCTACCTCCTTGCCGGCAGGCTTTCTGGCAGATCCCCTCAGCGTCCCCGTACCGAAGTACCGCTGTAGTAATAAGAAGTAACCCCGGGTGTGACTTAGCCATGGAGGCCGTATCACACCCAGAGAGTTGCGTTGCTCGTTATCTACGCCGGTACAACGTCAGCTTCCAAGTCCTTCAGGACGGGCATGACTCCGGGAATCAACCATTTGTCCCACATCTCATCAACCTTGGTCTGGAAATACTCAACATCGTCGTCCGTAAAGTGGGAGAACCTGCCCTGTTTCAGCAGGTAGTCACGCACCGGCAGGCGCTTGAGTTTGCCATTGACGAGTAGCTTGGTCTTACCGATGTATTCCAGCTTTCCCTCAACCATTTCATACAGTGGGAAGATGCCGGTCTTCACGGCAAGCTCTCCTAGTTCACTGGAAAGGATAGGATCGTAATCCCAACCTTTCGGGCATGGAGCGAGCACATGAAGGAATGTTGGGCCTCCAATGGAGAGGGCCTTGCGGATCTGGTTCATGGCCTGCATTGGTTCGGAAGAGACGGCAGTTCCAACGTACTTAACCGTCGGATGGCCAGCTGCGATAAGGCCGGCCACGTTCTTCTTCCAACGCTGATTCATGATCCGTTTTACCTTCCCCGGCGTACTGAATGAGGTGTTGGCGCCGTATGGCGAACATCCGGAGATCTGGATATCCGTATTGGCGTATGTCTCGTTGTCATACATGAGGATGAGAAGGTTGTAGGCAGGATGCAGCATAGTCGCAGAAATCGCGCCCAAGCCCATGTCTGCGCCGCCGCCGTCGCCGCAGAAGGCAATGACATTGATAGGTTCATCCTTGATCTTGCCTTTGCGCATCTGCGCCTTGAAGGCCGCTGCGGCGCCCAAGGCAGCCGAACCGCTGGAACCCAGTTGGGTATGCATCCACGGCACGCCCCACGGAGTCGTGTAGTAAGAGGTGTTTGCCACATACATGCAACCCGTGCTGCCCAGCACAATCGTCCTGGGACCGGCCGCCTTGGCCAGCAGTCTCATGGTTTGTGCGGAGAAGCAGCCCTGGCACGTACGATGACCAGAAGTGAAGTACTCTTCGTGAGCAATGGTCTTAACGCCCTTGAACGGCTCCAGCTTCTGTGCAGGTTTTACTTCGCTAAAGATACTCATTTCGTCATCCTTTCCGGCAATGGGTACACGTCAGGAACGTGCTACTCCCGCAGCCCAATCCATTGAGTCAGTGGCACGGATTTTCCCGCCGCAGCCTGGGAGACATAACCAGCCATCTTCTCGATGTCTGGCACCAATACTTCGCGGCCACCCAGACCACAGATGAAGCCCAGTACTGGCGGCTTGGGGCCGTCGCCGGGATACAACGCAGTACGGATCTCCGTGGCCACCACACCGCTGAGATAAGGCGAACCCAGCGAATAGTCGCGATCCACTACGCCGATTGCCTTGAAGCGACGGAGGCATTTTGCCAGCGCCTCGGCCGGGAACGGACGGAACCAACGCAGGCGAACGAAGCCGACCTTCTTGCCTTCCGCGCGCATCCTGCGGATAGCCACTTTTGCCGGAGTCGATAGGGTGCCCATGCCCAGCAGAACGTAATCCGCGTCTTCCGTCATGTATTCCTCGAAGAATGGATTGCCGATCTTGCGGCCAAAGACCTTCTCGAATTCGGCGTAGCACTCGCTGATTACACCGAGGCTATGTGCGGCAACTTCGTAGTTCGAACGGCGAATTTCCATCACCCAGTCTTCGTTGCACTGCGGAGCGATCGAAATTAGGTTGTCCGGATGCATTAGTAGTTCGCCGCGGTCATAAGGCGGCAGGAATTGCTTTACCTGTTCCTGCGTCGGAATCTTGACCAGTGCCTGCGAGTGCGTGAGGAAAGAACCATCGCAACTGATGGCAATCGGCACCATCATGCGGCGATCTTCGGCAATGCGATAGGCTAGCAGAGCCGTGTCGATGCATTCCTGCGCGGAGTCAACCCAGATGAGGTTCCAACCGAGGTCGCGAACCGAAAGAGCATCGTTATGCTCGACGCCAAACGCACCAGGGTCGTCCAGAGCACGGTTACCCACCATGGCCACCATGGGTATCCGTAGCGAAGGTGTAACCGTCAGGCATTCCATCGCATACATCCAACCCACGCCGCTACTGCCGCAGAATACGCGGGCACCGCATGCGGATGCATGCTTGACGATTTCAAATTGTGAGTGTTCTCCTTCGGCCGCGATATACTCGCAGTCCATTTCCCCATCGGCCACAAGCTGGGAAATGTATTGCACCACGGTGTCGTAGGGGCGAATCGGATAGGCCGTGACCACGTCCACGTCAGCCAACTTGCAGGCGACTGCAATCGCTTCGGCTCCGGTGATCAGGGCTTCCTGCTCGACGTGCTTCGCTTGTTCCATTGCTACTGTTGCCATAGGAATCTCCTTCTCCGAACGCTCTTAGCCTTTGTTGGCGACTGCCAGCGCTGCCGGGATTTGTTCTTTGTACTGGCCTTTATAGCGATAGCCATTGGACCGCTGATCCATCGGTACGGTTGCGGCAGACTTCGTCGTTAGCCATGCCTTGTACGCTGCCTTGTCTTTCTTGAAAGCTGCCCATTGGCTGGCGTTATCGGTGAACTCGTGCTCGCTGACCATCGTGATGCAGTTCGTTACCGGGCAAACCTGCTCGCAAACACCGCAGCCACAGCAGGCTTCGAGGTTCGTGTCATACAGGCCGTCAGGCGTGACATCGAAAGATGCATCCGGGCAATTCAGCCAGCAAAGGGTACACTTCGTGCAGGTCTCGAAGTTGGTCACGGGACGCAATGTCCTGGTGGCGAACTTCAAGAAGGTCTTGCTGCGAGCTGGACGATGACCGCCCGCTTCGCCGGTCGTCGGGTCCTTGATTGGGCCACCTTGGGGCATTCCCACAACGGTGGTGCCTTCGCGCATTTGCTCCCACTTCGGTTGCACGTAATGACGCAGCGGTTCAGGATTCCCTTCACCAACTTTCACGTTAACCGTAGTGAAGCGCTCATAAGCCAGTTTGGCGGACTGAACTTTCGCAGCGCCGTCCTTCACCTTCGTGGCGATGTATTTTTCCAGAGAGGAAAAGCTGAATAACTGCGGCATCGCCTTTGCAATTACGCCCAGGATCCGAACATCCGTGTGGTCGTCCTTGAAGTTCCACATGCCCGAGAAGCTGGGTATGCCAACGACTGTACCCAGTTTGTAGGGCTGGTCCTTGACGTGAATGGATTTCAGGAGCGAAGGAACGTCTTCGTTGGAGATAACAGCCAGGGTAGCGTTCGGCTTCAGGAAGTGGTTGACGGCTTGCAATCCCATCCACGCCCATGATTCCAAACCTTTGCACAAGGTGTCGTCGAGCACCACGGTAATGTCAACCTGTTTAGGACTGTACTGAGCCATTCCCTCTTCGAGCGTTACTTCGTCGGTGGCGACGATAGCGTAGCTCTTCGCCGGGATTCCATTGCGCTCCGGTGAGTCTGAGTATCGTCCGAACGAGACTCCCGGCTTGCCCTCATTGTGAGCAGCCAAGACGATCCCGCGGCAGATATTCTTGGCCAGGGTCTTCTGGAAGACCCCACGGTAGGTAATTTCAACCGCGAATAACTGGCCCATGTGATGACCTCCATTCTCTTAGAGCTGATTAAGAACAATCTTTCCGATGTCCTGTAAATGACGACTCATGGCTTCTTCGGCTGCTACTGCGTCTCTCCGTTTGAGTGCCGCGATAATATGGCGATGACCGTTTAGCGATTTTCTCGGACGTCCCTCGGTCTGCAGAGAGCGTTCTCGTGTATCACGCAACAGGTCCATCAGTACGTCCAATACCTTCAGAATCACAGTGTTGTTCGTGGCCATTGCAATCTTGTAATGAAATTCTGAGTCCTCCTCGATCGCCGACTCTCCGTTGCGTATCTTCTCTTCCTGCCGCTTTAGGATGTTTTCAAGGATGGCGATTTCATCTGCGGAGATGCGCATTGCAGCACGCGCCGCCAGTGCGGGCTCCAGTATGTAGCGCACATCGAGAAGTTCAGTGATCAACTCACGTTTTCGTAGCAGTACATCTGCCAGCGAGTTCTCTGAGGGATGTACCGCTGGATCGCGAACTACTGTCCCAGCACCCTGCCGAGGCTCCACTAACCCCATGAGTTCAAGTCTGCGCATGGCATCGCGGATGGAACCGCGGCTAACCTGAAACATCTCCACTAGACGGCGCTCGGGAGGAAGTTTGTCACCAGGCTTGAACTGTTTTGCAATCAACTGTTCAAGTCTCCTGGCAACTTGTTCTGAGAGCTTGCTCTTCCGGATTACATCGAATGCTGGTTGTGCGGTGGCCACGAATTACCTCCCCGGGATGATTGGTCCGCTTATTGGACCAATTTTGTTACGAGGAGAAGTATAAGTCCGGGTTTTGATTTGTCGGTGACGCAGCTCACGTGACGTTGTGAGAAATCGAGAGTCGCGTTTACCCACTGCAACCCGTGCGGACGCGCCCCTATTGAAGCAGCGCGGACGCGATCTTTGAAGTTTCGCGAAGAAACTCAGGGAATTGTTCGGGTGGAATCTGCGTGCCGGGGCGGAAGATCAGCATCCAGTCCCGATTTGCACTGATGTGAAACGCCGGAGCGGCAGGCCGCAAATTCGCCAGCTTCGCCGGCGTAAGGCAGTCATGCACTTTTTGTGGTTCCCGGCAATGCACAAAGAATTCTTTGGCAAACTCACGGTCCTCAACCGGCGCAGGTTTTCGGAACAGTGCATCGGCGAGTTTAGACATGGTACATTTTCTTCCGATTTCGAACTCTGGTATTTCCGTTCCTGGACTGCGGAATGCGGCGATCGTAGTGAAGTACCGATGCGGAGTCTCCGCGCCGCAAAACTCGCAGGAGGGCAATTCGAGCACCAGCGCCCGGCGTCCGTCGAGCGTGGCCTGCATCACATTCGTCGCCTCCATGGACGCGTCTCCCTGCAGGAAAGGCAATCCGAGGACATCGGAGCCTTCGAAAGGTCTTGTATCGGCAGAGAACGCCAGTCCCAACTCCTGGGCTTCACGCGCCATGGCGCGGTTGTGTCTCGACCGGGATAGTATCTCGATTGCCATCATCGCAACCCCGACGGAGAGCAGGCAGACAGTCGCGAGAATTGGGTACAAAGAGGAGGAATCGTTCGCTGTGCTGAGCGGCGCATTCAAGACAATGAAACATTGAATGCCCCGCCCTGGGTACGAGTAGAGAGAAAGTGATGCCAGAAGGAGAGTCACCGCGCCTCCGTTCGGGCGCCGAGAATTCATCCGGTCGGTATCTGCCGGCAATTGAACCCGGCGCTACATCGCAGAGCGTCATATCACTTTGCTTTTCTTTCTGCGGTGATTGCGCGCACACATATACGTGATACTCTGGCGAGCGTCCAGGATAACGTATGGGGCCCAAACACCGCCTTTAGGAGTCAGACTCCGTCGCAAACTGATTAGCTGACGCGACTTAGCGGTAGTTTGGTTTGAAGAGCATCTGGAAATAACCTGTTCGTTCTTTTAGCGAGACGGCTGCCGTATATTTTTCGATGAAGAGGCCTGACGATCGGGACTGCGCGAATCCGTGGAGTGTTTACGAGGCTCTCGCCTGCCCAACGCAAAGTCGCTGGCTCACGTCGGGGAGGTATTGTTGTTCGAGTCCGGACTTCGCGTCTCAGGAGAAGATCGAACTTCCGCATGAACGATGCACTCCCTTAGCTCAACCTCGTCACGACCGACTGCATCAGCACGAACGCCTACGCCCATACACTCGGCAGAGTCCACGGCGGCGGCCTGGTTCCCGTCAGCCACCCTTAACCAGGCGTGCAACGTTTCGGGGCAGAAGATGTCGCCGCGGTCTCCCGAAATGAGCTTCGAGGAAACCGGCATTACCTTCAACGTGTGAGAGTACTTATCTTCATTGAAAGCTGATCGCTACCGAATTCAAAGCCCCGCACGAGACGGACTCGGCGGGGCGTGGGAAAGCGTTCGTTTAGTTTCGGAGCTACGCCTTAACTTCGGGCGCGGGAGTTGCAACCACGGGGGCTGCGGTAGCGGCTCGGGCGGCGATTACGGCTGCCTTGGTACGCCGTTTCAGAAGCTTCTGCTTGCGGAGCCGGTTGAATCTTGCCTTGTCACCGATATTTCCAGACATGGGGAACTGCTTTCTGTGTCGCTCGTTTGCGTTCGTAGTGGCATGTAATCATCTCATATCCGGGCAAATAACTCCTGCTCACTGCAATTCGCCGAGTCCTTGGGTTGCGGAAACCTCTCGCTACACCGTAAAATGAATTGTTCGGGACGAAGTCCCAGTTTCAACTATAAGGACACAGGTAAGTATGGCGAATCATGTTTCGGCGCTGAAGCGCGCACGACAGACAGAAAAGAAGACGGCGACCAATCGCGCCAACAAGTCGCGTATGCGTTCGGCGCTGCGCGATCTGCGCACCGCACTGACCACCGGCGATAAAACCAAGCTGGATACAAGTTTCCGCGAGACGGTTTCCGCTCTGGATAAGAGCGTGCAGAAGGGTATTCTGCACAAGAACACGGCATCGCGCTACAAGAGCCGCTTATCGGCTCGCGTGAAGGCCGCTGAAGGCGCAACCGCAAGCGCAACCAAGTAATTTGTTAATTCCCAGGACACGGTGGGCTTCGGCCCGCCGTTTTCATTTGGAATTGGAATTCTTAGTCGAGCAACGCTTCCTGCTGCCACGCGGGAACGACTTGTGTGGGTTCGGCAGCTAGGTCGAGGATGAGATTCTCCAGCACCAGCCGCTTGCTGACTGGGTTGGTGCGCAGGGCGGCGTCAGCCCGGCTGATCAGGCGGATGGCCCGGGTCAGTTCGCGGCGCGACTTGTAGCGGCGCGACTGGCGGATCACGTCATCGGCGGCAAAGGGCGGGATACGGAAGCCCTGCCACAAGACCTGGTAGAGAGCGCGGGTATCCCTGACGTTGCGCTCAAGGATGACCAGCATCTGGCGGAAGGTTCGGGCCAGCATGTAGAGATGGCCAATGGCGGCTTCGTCGCCGTCTCCGGTGGAGAGCATGGCGTCGAGAATTTCAAGCGAACGGGCGCGATTGTGCGACGAGAGCGCGTCGGTAAGTTCGTAGAGGGTGCGCTGTTTGGCCGCCAGCACCATGGTCTCCACGTCGCCCAGGGTAATGCGCTTCTTCTCGCCTACGTAGAGCAGGAGTTTTTCCAACTCATTCGAGATCATCATCATGTCGCCGCCGAGGGAATCCACCAGTTCGCGCGAGGCGTCGGGATCGACTTTGGTAGCGTGCAGCGCGGCAGTTTCATTCAGCCACTTGACGGCCTCGCCCTCTTCGACGCGAGCGAATTCGACGATCGAGAGATACTCGCCGAGGGTTTCGCGAATACGCTCGTAGCGATCCTTGTCGGTCATATCCATGCGGCGAAGATCGGCCGGAATGTTGATGTGATCGGCAATCAGGATAAGAAGTGCATCCGGATTTGGATTCTTAACATAGTCGGCGATGGCGGCGAATTCGGCATCGTGCTTGCCGCGTCCGTAGAGGGATTTAACTCCCCGTACGAAGAAAACCTGGAAGTTCGCCATCAGGGAAGGCGTGCGAGCACGGTCGAGGATTTCGACGATTCCCGAGGAGTCGAGGTCGAACTCGTAAAAGCTGAACTCCCGCATTCCATCGGGAATCAAGTGCTCGAGAATCGCGTCGCGGCAGGAGCGGCGAAAAAATCCTTCATCGCCGATGAAGACATAGCCCGGCTTGAGCTTGTGAGAGCTGACATCTTGCACGAAGCGCTCAACCTGGGCGAATGACTTCAACTAAAACGCCTCCAGAATATTGCTAACCAACGTGCGGGAGAAGTCGCGCGAGATGCGATCCATCGCCGGCCCCTGCTCCTCGAAGAAGCTGGCGAGTTCGTTGGAAACCTGGTACTGGTCACGAAAAACGTAATTCGGATTGCTATAGAGCACGCGTCCATCGCGCGCGGTGAGCGACACTTTAACGATGATGGTAACCAGTCCGGTGGACACGCGCCCGGTCACAGAGTCATAAGCCACGGGGGCAACCTCGGCGGAGACGACCGTGCCTTGCAGCACTGCGTCCGCACTCGCCTCTGTCTGCACTACCCGGTAGCGGGTACGCGTATTGAATTCGCGAATGACCGCATTAGTGAGGCCCGTTTCCACGTGATAGGTGTGGGTCCGATTCAAAAACGAGGGAACCGCCAAAATCTTGATGTCGGGAGGAAGGTGCGAAGTGCTACCCGCCGTGCGATATCCGCAGGAGGCCAGCAGCGCCGCGAGCGCAACCATGGCGACGAACGGCAAATGGCGAGAGCCTGATTGGGAAGTCATTGCAGTTGTCCTCGGGGGCGAGTCTGCACCATCTCTTCGGCGCACTCAACCGCCTGAAGCGCCGAGACGCGAAGATTGTCGCAAGCGGCGAATACCCAGTAGCCGTTGCCGCCAGCGCCGTCAGCGCGAACGCTGGCTAGGATTTCCGAGGAACCCGCGATGTTGACATTGCTTGGAAATTCATCGGCCTCGGTGGTCACCGTGATATGCGGACCGGAGAGCGCAGCTTCCAGCCTTGCCGCCGTAACGGCCTTGCCGGTCTGGATGAACATGGCGACGGTGTATCCATGGAATACAGGAGCCTGAACCAGAAGCACCACGGGTTGGGAAATCTCGCCCCGCGCAATGGCCTTGAAATGGCGCACGATCCGGGACTCAATCTCGCCAAGCGTGGGATGAGCGCCTTCCACCGCCTGCACAAACTGGTTGAAACAAACCTGGGTTCCAAAAACGTTGGTCGGCATCGGCTGAAAGCTCAGTAGGTTCACCGTCTGGTCATGTAGTTCGTCCATGCCGCGGCGCCCATATTCCGAGGCTGGTTGGCCGATGACGGCAGAAGCGAGTTGAACCGGAGCGACTTTCTGCAGACGCGCAAGAAGCAACGCCATCACCACGGCGGCAGGATGAGCGATTACCACCGGCGCAGATTGAAGCGCGACCTCATGCGCGCGGCCTAGTTCGCGCTCCACCCACGGAGCGCGGAATATGATGTCGGTGTTATTTTCGAGCGCATAGCTGAGGTCGATGATTTCAGAGCCGGAGTCGCGAACGAACGCCCAGGTCTTCGCGATATAGGACTCGTCAGCCGCGAGGAAGGCAAAATCCACGCCTTCGAGCTGCTCCGGCGTAACGCCCTGGATAAACGTAGGCTCATCGTTGACCTGTTCGAGCTGGCCAAGTACATCTTCTTCATCGAGAAGTTTGATATTGACGGCGGGAAAACTGCGCTCGCTGAGAACGTCGCGCACTTCCTTGCCCTTCAGGGCGGAGGCTCCGACCAACGCTACGGTAAAGAGATTCGACTTCTTGGCAGATTGAGCCATCAGTGTCCAGGAACCTCCTCGGGCGGGATTACCGGGGGCACGGGGCTGCGCTTCCGGAATGCATAGGTGAGCCTGAAAACTACGCCTGTAAGCATGTACGTCAAAGTCATGATGAAGAGAACGTAGCGATGGAAATACCAGATGGCGGCCATCGTTATGGCAATCAGAACGAGAACGCGGGCGGCTTTGCGGCTACGAAAATCGACGTTCTTGGCACTCCAGAAGCGCCAGGTGCTGACCATGAGAAAGGCGCACAGAAAAATATAAGCCATCCAGATGATTGAGACCCACCATGTCTGAACAGGATAACCGAGGCGAAGATGTACGACTGCGGCGACGCAACCGGCTCCGCCCGGTATCGGCATACCCACGAAATACTTGCGGTCAGGACGCCCCGGATTCTTGGGCTGGGGATTGAGTTGGATATTGAAACGCGCCAGACGGCAAGCTCCAGCCGTCAAGAATACAAAAGCAATGATTGCGCCGAACTGAACTAGTTTGTCTCGGAAATCCGCATCAATCGCAGAAGGCAGGCAGAAAAATCCCCACATCCAGGCGAGAATCCCGGGAGCAACGCCGAAAGTCACGACGTCGGCCAGGGAATCCAACTCTTTGCCGAATTCGCTGGTGGTGTGGGTAAGGCGCGCAATGGCGCCGTCCATACCATCGAAGAACACAGCAAATCCGATCGCAATCGCCGAATGGTTGAAGTAACGGGCTGCCAGGCGAAGGGTGTCCGTACCCGATGGGTCCAGCAGGCCCTGGGCATGGGCAGCGCCGAGTGCCGCCTGCGAAATTGCATAAAACCCGGCAGCAAGATTTGCGGTCGTAAATAACGACGGCAGGATGTACAGGCCCTTACGCAAGCGCCGCGACTGCCCATCACTCAGGTGACGGCGGTTCGACAAATCCATCAAAGTTCTCCTTTCAATGGAGGTAGGATGGCAAGTGTCGAGGCTCCGCACTTCACATGGTTGCCTACCTGTACGAGCACCTTGGCCGCGGCGGGCAGAATTACGTCGCAGCGCGAACCAAATTTAATTAATCCGATGCGCTCGCCGCACGCCACTCTGTCCCCAGCGCGGCGCGAGAAAACGATGCGGCGCGCCAGTAGGCCGGCAATCTGTTTGAAGACAATACGGTACCCGTCGTCGGTTCGCAATGCGCAAATGTTCTGCTCATTAAGTTCGGCCGAGGCCGGATTCATCGCATTCAAATACTGGCCGCGGCGATATTCAACGGTCGTAATAACACCGGCAACAGGCGAGCGGTTCACATGCACGTTAAAGACGTTCAGGAAGATGCTGATGCTGGTACGCGGTTCGCCGTCCACCTGAATCGACGAGACTCCAGTGACTTTGCCATCGGCGGGAGAAACCACCGCTCCGGGGGTGGACGGAATGGTGCGCTCCGGATCGCGAAAGAACCAGAGGAAGAAGACCGCCAACAGCAGCGGCACCAAGGCAAGCGAAGGCGTGGTCCAATAACCAATCAGGACCGCCACCGCAATCAGAGCCAGCGCGTAGTAAATTCCGTCGCGTACCATGAGGACACTCTCGATTATAGCGAAGCGCGAAGCCCGCATGGACCGGAAACGGCGCAGGGCTCGATAAGGTTACTGCTCATCGAGTAGTTTGACGATGGTGCGCTCAAAATTCTGTCTGACCTCTTCCAGTCTTCCCGTGGCAGGGCCCGAGAATCCTGCGTGGATCAAGCGCACGCGTCCGTGACGGTCCAAGAAAATAGTGGTTGGATAGGCGCCGAAATTTCGCAATTGGGGTAGAGTTGCCGCAATCTGGCCCGCGTCCGTCGTGCCAGCCAACAGCAGCGGAAAGTCAATCGAATACTTGCGGCGGTAAATCTCAAGCAGCCGCTGGCTGCGGACACGGTCGTCTACATACTCATAGCTGAGGCCCACAATCTCAAGACCGCGGGCGTGGAGTTGCTTATAGAGCCCTTCTAAAACTGGAGCTTCATCGTGGCAATTCGGGCACCATGTTCCGAAGATATCCAAGAGCACGACTTTGCCACGGAAGCGGGGATCGTTCTGCGTCACCGTGTTGCCAGCGGCGTCCAGGCCGTGAAAGCGGAATGCTTCCGAGGGATTCTCAACCGAAGTCAGCCGCTCGGCTTCCGCAAACCCAGCAGAGTCCGCAATTGTGCGCGTTGCCACGAAGTTGAGAGCCGTGCCGGGGCCGGCATGGAAGACTCCTTCGATGCGATCAGACGAGACAAAATGACCGTCGAGGCGGAGAGTGTGGATGCCATCAAATCGCGAGAGATGAAGTTCTGCATCCTGGCCCTCGGAAATTTCTCCCGAGATCATGCCGTAATCGCCGCTGATGGGCTCAATAGTGCCCTCGAAGTGGCGTCCCTGCTGGGTAAAATGGCCGGGAAGTTTCTTCTCTGTATCAGGCTTCCTCGAATCCTTGAAGACGAACTGCCAATCTGAAATAACTGCCGGAGCGGACGCGCGCGACGAATCCCGGTCTGAATCGGAGGCCGGACTCACGCACCTGGCGCTGAACGGATAGCGCGATATCGATGAGCCCTTCTCGCGTACGTACTCGCCTTCCAATTGTGTACATGCCTTCAGTCCGGTTGTGCAGTGGGTGGAAAGAGCTGCGTCATACTGATCAAGCCGAAAAATGAAACCGCTGCCCCGTTGTGCGGCGGATGAAAATTGCATCCGGTCGCTGCCATTCACCAGCGCAGCGCGGAGTCCGGTGTACGTGTGCTCGATTAGCAAACCAAATTGGACAAGATAACTGCCCCTACCGTCGGGGCCGGAAACGGTCAGTTGAGCAGACCAGTTGCAGGCCAAGTCAGCCGCCGCGGACGTGGACTGCGCAAGTGCAGTACAGGAAAGTAACGGAGCGAAGATGAGCGCAAGAGCCTTCTTCATTTCCTCATTGGAGCATACTTGCGGTAGCGGCGAAAGACTTCCGAAGCATCAGGGGTAGGACAGCAAGGGACAGGTGGAAAGAAAGTCGAATGGCCCATTCAAGCCCTCGTTCGGTTTAAGTGGGAATGTAGCAGGACGGCCAGACGCGCCATTAGGCAGAGCTGGCCATCCTCGGAAGCACGGGGTGTTTCCCCACTCGGGAATCGTCAGACTCAGGAGGCCTGAGCACTGCGGGAGTAATTTTCCATCTCATCCTTGAGGCGGAGCTTTAGTTTCTTGAGGCGAATTTCTTCGATTTTTTCTTCTTCGGAGAGGTACTTCTTGCTGGAGAGTGTTTCGAGACGCTGAGAGTAATTGCTGTGTTCATCGGCCAGCTTGCGAAACTCATCGCTGCTGGCCAGGAGCTGTTCGCGTACGGGGGCATTCATTTCAGCACCTCCAAGCCTGAAATCAGGTGTTGTAAAAGCTAGCATCGGGGTCAGCAGGCGGGCAAGTGAAATCGCAAGCTCGTATCAAAAACTATGCACAAGAATCAGTGCATTTTCGACGGGATTGCCGTAATAATCGCGCCGAAGTCCAACGAGTTGGAAGCCACATTGGCGATATAAGGCAATCGCCGATACGTTGGACTCCCTCACTTCAAGCAGAATACGCCCGGCTCCCATCGAGCGCGAATACGCAAGAAACGCCAATAGCAGCCCCCGCCCGACCCCTTGGCGAACGTGTGCCCGAAGCACCGCAATATTCTCCAATTCCCACTCGATGCCGGCGTTTTGCGCCACCAGAAATCCGATTGCCCGGATTTCACCCTGAACAACGTCCTCGGCGATCCAGGCGACGCGGGCGGGCACGTTGGTTCCGAAAATATCCATCCATTGCTGCCGGGTCCAGTGTGCGGACGAACCGGCAGCTTCACTCATCGCCATTAGTTGCGAGAGGTCAGATTCGTTCGCCAGCCGGATTTTCATGCCTGAGTCCCAAGGCCGCCTTTGGGAGAAGAAAAGATTTCAGCATCCGAACGGCGCAGGTAGTTGGCATCGAGGGTTGCGACGTCGGCGCGGATACCGGCGAGAAACTTGCGGTAAGCAATGCGGGCAAAGGCTTCGGCAGAGGGACGCGCCAGTATCTCTGGATCGATGGCAGCCTCCCGAAGACGAACAGCAAGCGCCTCATCCGGGGTGAAAACTTTCGGTGCAGAATGGCTTCCGAGCAACTCCGTGAAATCGCCGAAGCTCGCCAAGGCCTCTCGATGCTTCCGTGCAAGCTCCGGCCTGCCGGGTTCGACCACGTATTCACCGAAGAAAACCTCCGAGCGCTGGGCGTCGAGGGCTGCGACCACGTTGCCTTCGGCTCCGGAAGCAAGCGCGATTGCTTCGAGCACTGATACATCGACAACGGGCGTGGCAAATGCCTCGGCCAATCCCTTGACGGTCGCAATCGCGATTCTGAGTCCGGTAAATGACCCTGGGCCGCTGGCGACGGCGATCAGCTCGACGCCGCTTCGCGCGATCCCGTGATGCGCCAGCAATTCGGCAATGGAGGGCACGAGCCGCTCGGAGTATTGCCCCCCGGAGATCGGCAAGAGATCAAGCGTAAGGAGTTCTTCTCCTTGCGCGCGCACCAAGGCCACGCTTCCCTGCCGTCCGGAGGTGTCTATTCCGAGGATGAACACAGCGCTCCTTAGCGGACCAGTTTGGCCACGATTCCTTCGATCAGCGAATATGGATCACGCTCGTGTCCGGCAATCTCGGCAGCGTATCGGTCGACAGCCTCCTCGGAGAAGGCTCCGTGAACGATGCGCCGCAGCACCTCGTCGCGCAACATCTCTCGCAACCGATTGCGCCAGTTGGCGATGCGTCGCTGGCGGCCCACTTCGCTGGTATCCAGAAAGCGCTCGTACTCGTCGATTTTCAAGGCTAGTTCGGCAACCCCAGCGCCCGTGCTGGCAACGGTCTGAAGCACCGGTGGCACCCAGTTGTCATGTCGCATGGAAAGCGATTGCATCGCTTTGACTTCGCGCTCGACGCGCTCGGCTCCCTCGCGGTCTGCCTTGTTGATGACAAATATGTCGGCAATCTCCATGATTCCCGCCTTGATGGACTGCACGTCGTCGCCCATGCCGGGAACCAGGATCACGATGGTCACATCGGCGAGACGGACGATATCAACCTCATCCTGCCCTACCCCGACCGTCTCGATCAGCACGACGTCGCGCCCACTTGCATCGAGCACGGTAGCCACATCGGCCGTAGTGCTGGAGAGGCCACCGAGCGAACCACGGGTAGCCATGCTGCGAATAAATGTTCCGTTGTCCCCGGAATGCGATTGCATGCGGATGCGGTCTCCGAGAATTGCGCCTCCGGTGTACGGGGACGTGGGATCGATGGCGATGATCCCGACGCTCTGCTGGCGCTTGCGATATTGTCCGGCCAAAGCGTCCACGAGGGTACTTTTCCCGGCACCAGGCGAACCGGTAAGGCCAACTACTCGAGCCCGGCCGGAATATGCAAAGAGGGCTTTCAGGAGTTCGTGCGAATCCGGAGCGCGATTTTCAACCGCGGTGATGGCGCGCGATAAAGCACGCAGATTGCCGTTGCGGATCTGTTCGACCCATTCAGAACATGAAGATATATATGAAGGCACTTGATTAGGTTCTCGCAATGATTAGTCTAACAAAGCTGGAGATACTGCTTCCAATACTCTGAACCATCTCGGAGGAAGATCATCCTCGCCGGACCAGATGAAAACAGCATTGGGGCTAGCGGCTGCTCTTCGTGATACTCACCTTGCGCATCAGGTACACGAGCAGAATGGAGCCAAAAGCGATGATCATAAGCCCTTCATAGACATCCATGAAGGCGAGCATGTGGGTCTGCTGCTGCAAAATACCGTACAAAGTTGCAATGGCGGGTACCCTCCCATCGCCTGAAGCCGGCGCTCTCACGCTTAAGTATGACTGTATGCCATGTAGACGCTGCATCAGGAGAGGATTTCCCAAGGAGAAGTGCTGCACGAGCATGTTCTGGTGAATCTGGCTTCGCCTCGCGATCAAGGTACTGACCAGCGCAATGCCCACGCTGCCGCCGACATTGCGCATGAGGTTGAGCGTGCCGGTAGCCGAGCCAATTTGATCGCGACGAAGTGGCGCGGTACTAGATACGTTGATGGGAACAAAAAGAAACCCCATGGCAGACCCAGCCAACACCTGCGGCCAGAAGACGGTCCAGGGGGACAACTCCAGCGAGACCCGCGACAATTGAAAAGCCGCAATACCAAAGACCGCGAAACCAAAAACGATAATGCGCCGGGATTCGATTTTGAAGACGAGCTTTCCTACCAGGACCATGGAAATAACGGCACCCAGCCCAAGCGGAGAAGTCGCAATGCCTGCCGCGTAAGCGGAGTATCCCATTAATTGCTGCAGAAATTGCGGCGTCACCAGGCCGATGCCGTAGATCAGCAAGCTGGTTAAAAACATCAGCGCCGTTCCTACCGCAAAGTTGCGCACGCGGAAGATGCGCAGCTCCACCATGGGCCTTTCAGCCTTCAGTTCACGGTAGATAAAAACGATGAAACCAGCTACCGCAAGCACCGCCATCGTCTGAATGAAGCGCGACGAAAGCCAGTCTTCCTCCTGCCCTTTGTCGAGAAAAACCTCCTGGCAACCCAGCCACAGCGATAGCGCCATGAAGCCCATCGCATCGAGTGGGCCAGGATCGGAGTTCCGCACCCAGGGCGGGTCTTCGACTGTCTTTTGAATCGCCCACATTGCAAGAATCCCCATTGGAATGTTGATGTAGAAGATCCATCGCCAAGAGTAGCTGTCGGTTAGCCATCCTCCAAGAATCGGGCCAACCACGGGTGCCACCACCACGCCAAGACCGAATAGCGCCTGTGCCGCGCCCTGCTGGCGAGGCGGGAAGCTCTCCATCAGAATGGCCTGCGATATGGGTGCGAGCGCCCCGCCGCCGATGCCCTGTATGACGCGCATGAACAGCAGCATGGGAAGATTGACGGAAAGACCGCAGAACAGGGACGACAGCGTGAACAGAAAGATGCACGAAAGCAGAAACCGTTTACGCTGAAAACGATTGCCGAGCCATGCGCTCAGCGGCAGGATGACTGCATTTGAAATCAAGTACGAGGTCAGTACCCAAGTGGCTTCCGAGTACGAGGCTGACATGCTGCCCGCAATGTGGACGAGAGCCACATTGGCAATCGTGGTATCCAGCACCTCCATGAAGGTAGGCACGATGACGGATAGCGCGATCAGCCACGGATTGAATGAGGGCCGCCATGCTTCGTCCGACGAGAGTCTAGCCGCGGTCGTCATGGGGACGTTTCTGCTTTCGAGCGCGAGGCACCGGATGGAGGCAGAGAAAATCTTCAACCGCTTCCCTTACCCGGCCTCGGACTGCACGTTCGCTCAATTCAAGATCGGGATTGAGCATTGCATTGATTACGAAATCTCCCAGCAGAAACGAGACAAACTGCGCAGCGGACTTCTTGTAATTGGGCCCTCCAATGCGGCGCGATTCCAGGTATTCGGCCAATAGCCCATATCCGCGCTGTATGCACTCGCACCATAGGTCGCGCGCAAGGTCGGGAAAGTCATGAGTCTCGGCCACCAGGATGCGGTAGAGCGCCAGAAACTCCGGAGCGCTGAACATGTTGAGCACCATATAGCCTATTTCGGTAAGCGCCAGGCGGGGAGCTTTTCCCGACTCAATGTAGTACAAGTGCTTTGAAAAGAGCTGTTCCGTATGGGCGCTCATCACGCCGACGAAGAGGTCCGCCTTAGTAGGAAAAAGCGTGTAGAGGGTCTGCTTTGAAGTCTGGGCGCGCCGCGCAATCTCGTTCGTGCTCGCGCGGTAGAATCCTTTTTCCAGAAATACGGCGGTGGTGGCGTCCAGAATGCGCTCGCGGTAACGTTCGGCTTCGCCCAAATAGGGGCGTCCACGTGCCACCTTGATTCCCGCGGACGACATTGCGCTGGGTTTTGTCTTTGCGGTCATGGAGTACCGGCCAGTACATTTAATGAACGCAATTATATGTACTGTCGGGTACAGACGCAAGCCACCGCTATCCAGGCAAGCCTGTTAGATTGAGCAAATGACAACTCCGGAAGTTGAATTAAAGCTCATAGCAGCGCGCCAATCCTCACCGTGAGGTCGAGTTTCCCTCGAAGCGTGTTGACGATGATACATCCCCGTTCGGCGATCTCAACCAGCTTCTCGAACAGCTCCCGGTCCGAACATTTTGCGGAAACACATACCTCGACCGCGGAGAAACGGGTGGGAGACTCAATCAGCGTACCGACGACTTCAGCCCGAACCCCGGAAACATCCGCCGCCCGCGTCTTAATTGCCGCCAGCAGAGTGCTCATGAAGCAGCCTCCAATCGAAGCGAGGAAAAGCTCGCCACCCATGGGCCCCTTATCGTCCCCGCCCTTTGATGTGGGCCGGTCAATCGAAATTCTGTGCTGGCGAATTTCGGCTTCGGAAGTAGAAGCCGAAGTTTGATGAATCTGAATTTTCATCTCTATTGCCATTGAGTCTCCGTTGTTACTCATATTAAGATGCCCTCCCGGGAACCGCGTGGCACTCGCCGCCGTATGATTGTTAGCGCGACAGATCCCGTGAGAGTTGTTGCCGTTGCGGAGGAACTCCGCTGGAGAGAAAGGACTCGTTATGTTTTATCGGCCACACCTGCTGCCACATTTCCTGCCCTTTTTCTTCTTGACCTTCTTCGTCATCGTTGGCTTTGGCGTTGCGTACATCCTCACCTTGCAGCGTGCAATTTCGCGTTGTGCCCCGCAAAACCGCACAACCTCGCCGGAATCCGCCTGGCTCCTGCTGATCCCCCTGTTCAACATAGTCTGGCAGTTTATTCTCTATTCGCGCATCTCGGAAAGCCTGGAACGCGAATTCCGCGCGCGCGGTCTTCCCATCGAGCCCGAGCCCGCCAAGAATCTCGGACTCGCCGTGGCCGTGCTGCACGTTTTCTGGTTCATCCCTTTCGTTCACTTCTTCACGGGGATCGCCGGATTCATTTGTCTTATTCTTTATTGGTCCAAAATATCGGACTACTCCAACCAGCTCCTCAATCACCCGGTACTGGCCTACGCGGGGATCGCGCCGCAACCTCAGAACGCGCCCGGATCGTATGAGGCCCGCTTCTGCACAAAATGTGGAAGCCCCATGCGAATCGACGAGCTCTTTTGCCAACGGTGCGGGGCGAGGGTCTAGTCTTCGTCGGCGGCCTATTTAAGCCTTTATTTCGCTTGAGTGAAGGACTTCCGGGTGGCCCATATTAGCCATCTTTTGGCTAATGTGGGGTTGTTGACTCTCGGGCTTGTCACGGTTTTCGCTTCGAGATTGTTGGATACTCGGCGATTATGCAACAGGAATCTGTTGAGCTTAGCCCCGCGCTCGACTACGATTCCTGCTATGCGGCTATTACCCACGGCGAAGATAATGGGAAATGCGTTTGTCCTCGTTTCAACGATATGTTTATTGTTCGGACAGCCTAGTCAGGCCGCCACACCGGCGGAATTTTCCTGGGTGAATATGGAGTCGGACAAAACAACAATGACAGCGGTAGGTCGTGCGCTGCATGACCGTTCTATTACAGCGATTCGTGAGGTCGGTGTCCAAGATGGCTTTGCTCTTGTGATGACCGCTTCAAGGGATGGTGATGCGCCAACTCCGGCCTCTGATCGATGGACTATCTACAATGTCTCGTTGGCAACAGGCAAAAGCCGAGTGCTGGTCAGCGGTTACGTTGTGGAACTCCTAGATTGGATCGGACTAAAACAAAACGAGCTGGCGATTTCCTACTCCGATTGTTATGAGTGTGAGCCGGCAAAGCTCTTTACTGTGTTCCACTTCACAAAAGGGATCGGATGGAGGGCGCGGTGGTCAAACAGTACGAAGGATGCCAATTATCCGCAGCCGGGCGCAGTCGTCTCGTACGGAGATGTAGGCGCACCCTATACGGACGATGAGGTGGACCAAGTATTTGCGGTTCTCCCAACCGCAGATGGCGGGTTCGCAGTTGGGAGTTGGTTTCATTCGCGCAATGCCAAGACCGGAAAGATCGACGATGATGTTTACCGATATTCGATTGATCCAACTACCGGGAAGGATCGCCTAGAGAAGTTGAGTGGTAACTTGGCTTTGAATTGGAAGCGCAAGATTTGCAGCGACTCAAGTACAGTGGTTGGGCCAAGTCTCGGCCAGCATTCCAAGGCATGCCGAGCTGTTCTAAAGGCAATTCCTAAGTAGATTGCGAGCGAGTGACGAGCAAACCCGAAGTGTGCTTCGGACGATACCTGTCTGCTACAGACCTCTCATCTCACTAACGGAAAATCTGAATCGATTCTGGGTTGAAAACTCGGGGATGGCACGGGGAATTGAGCGGCGCAGGGATCCTTCACTTCGTTCAGGATGACACCTCAGAGGCAAGCCCAAATGCACCTGCTAGCGGCGAGGAAACGCATTGTGGGCGGAGTCAGGGCATACATCCACCTATCACAACCGGGAATTAACGCTACGCCGGTCACGGCACTTCAAAGACGTAAAAGCCCTTTCTATTCTTGCAAGAGTTGCCGCGCAATCACCAGGCGCTGAATTTCGCTGGTCCCCTCTCCGATGGTGCAGAGCTTCACATCGCGATAGAACTTCTCCGCCGGATAATCCTTTATAAAGCCATAGCCTCCATGAATTTGTACCGCTTCATTGGCGACCCTGACTGCGACCTCCGAGCTGTAGAGCTTTGCCATCGAGGATTCGAGGGTCGTTTTGCGATGGTGATCCTTCAGCCAAGCGGCGCGCATGGTCAGCAGCCGTGCAGCGTCGATCTCCGTCGCCATGTCGGCAAGCTTCCACTGGGTGCCCTGAAATTCGCTGATTGCCTGTCCGAACTGCTTTCGCTGGCGGCTGTACTTGAGCGCACACTGGTAAGCTCCGGTGGCCATGCCCAAGCCGAGCGCGGCAATCGAGATGCGTCCGCCATCGAGCACGCGCATGGCATCCTTAAAGCCATGCCCCTCGGCGCCGAGAAGATTTTCGGCAGGAATTTCGCAGTCTTCAAAAATCAGCTCGGATGTATCGGAGGCGCGCAGCCCGAGTTTGTTCTCCTTTTTCCCCGGGCGAAAACCGGGAGTGCCACGCTCGACGATAAACGCCGAGAGTCCTCGGGTGCCGATGCTTTTTTCGGTCACGGCGACGATGACGCAGACATCCGCGTAAGCCCCGTTGGTGATGAAAGTTTTGGTGCCGTTGAGCACCCACCGGTCCCCCTTGCGGGTGGCAGAGCAGCGTGCGCTGCCCGCGTCGGAGCCACTGTTTGGCTCGGTCAACGCCCAGGCTCCAATGTGCTCACCCGTGGCAAGACGCGGAATGTAGCGCCGCTTCTGTTCCGCGTTGCCCGCCAGAAAGATGTGGTTGGTGCAGAGCGAAGTATGGGCGGCGACAATGATGCCAATCGAGCCGTCCACGCGGGAGAGCTCTTCAATGGCAAGCACATACTCGATGTATCCGTAACCCGAGCCGCCATACTCGTCGGGAAAGATACAGCCCATCAGGCCAAGTTTTCCAAGTTGTTTTACGGTCTCCAGAGGAAATTGTGCAGCCTCGTCCCACTCATGCACATGGGGAGCGATCTCGCGCGCTGCAAAGTCACGCACCGTGCTCTGGAGATGCAGTTGCTCATCGGTAAGCTGGAAATCCAAGTGTTCCTCCATAAGCTGAGATGCAGGGTAGCGCGTCATCCGCTGATTAATCCATAAGAAAAACTGATGCTTATATCAAGAAGAGGGATACTTCCGGGTGCCCACAACCGCCTGCTGTTGGCGATTGTGGGGAGATCAAAACATTGATCGTTGAGGATTTGGCGGCCTCTTAAACGCTGACGCGGGAACTGCAAATCGAGCGCAGTCCGCTTAGTGCTTGCTCGCACTGTGTCTTGGAGACGTTGAGATGGGTGACGAAGCGGATTAGCTGCGGGTTGACCGTTCCGGCGAGCACTCCCTGCTCTTTAAGCGCGTCGGTGATTTCGGTAGAGGACTTACCGGTGCCACTCACGTCGAAAATGACGATGTTGGTCTGCACCGTGGCGAGGTCGATCTCAATGCCCGGGATGCTGGCAACGCCTTCGGCAAGCAAACGGGCGTTGGCATGGTCTTCGTGCAGACGCGCGGGGCCGAGCTCCAAGGCGATCAGGCCTGCGGCGGCAAGGATTCCGGCTTGGCGCATACCACCGCCCAGAGCTTTACGGATGGAACGCGCCCGCCCAATAAGATCTTTGCTACCAACCAGCATCGAACCGACCGGCGCGCCCAGTCCCTTGGACAGGCAGAACATTACGGTGTCAAAGCTGCGAGTGATTTCCGCGACTGGTTTACCTAGAAACGTCGCTGCGTTGAAGACGCGGGCCCCGTCGAGGTGCACCGGAAGATTGCGCTCATGCGCCCGCTGGCAAATATCCTCCATGACGACGACGGGAGTGACAGTGCCACCGGCCATGTTGTGGGTGTTTTCCAGCTCAATGAGCCCGGTCTGCGCAACGTAATAAGTGGAAGGCGAGATTTTCGGGGCCAGTAGATCCCAGGAGAGAATGCCCTGCGGAGCTGCTACCGGACGCACCACGCAGCCGCTGAACCAGCTCAGCATCGCCATCTCATAGTTGAAGATGTGGCCGCGTTCCTCGCACAGAATTTCCTGTCCGGGACGGGTGTGGAGCTTGATCGCGATCTGATTGCCCATGGTGCCTGTGGGAACGAAGATCGCGGCCTGACGGCCGAAGATTTCGGCGGCGCGAGCTTCCAGGTGATTGATCGTGGGGTCTTCTCCGTACACGTCGTCACCAACGTCGGCGGAGGCCATGGCGCGGCGCATTTCGTCGCTGGGAAGGGTTACGGTGTCGCTGCGAAGGTCAATCCAGGAATTGCTCATGAGTGCTCCCTATGGGTAAATGGAAACTCCAGTGTAAACGCTAGTCGCACAGAAATGCCTCAAAGACTTCGTTGGAGAGCAGGCGGCCTCGCGGAGTGAGGCTCAGCCATCCTTCCTCCAGCGCCAGCAGTCCAGTTTGAACCATCTCAGTGATCGCCTCGCGATAGTTGTCCACGGCGGATATGCCGAATTGCTCTTTGATGGCCAGCAACTCGACGCCGCGATTCATGCGCAGGCCGAGAAAATATGTCTCCTCGATGGCTTGGCGCTCCGGGACCATGGTGCGCTCAGGCTCGACACCGGCAAGGAATGCTTCGAGCGAGTCTGGGTTCGCGATGCGAACCGCGCAATTGGGGTCAGAAAGCGTAGGCGCCGGCAGCATGGAGTGAGCATCAACGCCGAATCCAAAGTACGGCTGACGCTTCCAGTAGCGGAGGTTGTGGCGCGACTGATGGCCATCTTGGGCGAAGTTCGAGATTTCATATTGCACAATTCCCGCGGAGTCCAGGCGTTGGCAGGCGCGCTCGTAGAGCGAAACCGTCAACTCCTCATCGGGAACATGGTGAGCGTGGTAGCGCGTTCCCCCAGCGATGAGTTCGCGCCCCAGGCGGGAATCGTCATCGATCTCCAGCATGTACACGCTCGCATGAGGAACGGCAAGGGAGATAAGTTCGTCGAGGGAAAGCTCCCAGCTTTCCTGGGTCTGGTAAGGAAGGCCCGCGATGAGATCGATGCTGATTTCCGAAATGCCCGCATCTTGCAGACGAGCGACATCGCGAAGGGTTATATCGCGGGTATGTAAACGGCCCACCGAGCGCGATTCCCGGTCGACGAACGACTGCACTCCCATCGATACGCGATTGACGCCCGCGTTCTGAAGCTCGGCCAGGACTTCGCGGGAAAGCGTGCCGGGGGCGACCTCGACCGTGAATTCGGCAGCGGGCGAAAACCGGAAGACCCTGGCAATGGCGGCAAAGAGGCGGCCCAGTTGATCCGGCGCAAGAACGCTTGGCGTGCCACCGCCAAGGTAGATTGAATCAAGCACCGGATCGAACTCCGCGCCAAATTCGGCGGCCAGCGCGGGGGCACCTGCAATCGCCTGCTCCAGTTGCGCGATGTAACGGTCAAACAGGTCACGCGAAAAAACGCCTGAAGCAAAATTACAGAACGAGCACTTGCTTCGGCAGAATGGGACCGAAAGATATAGCGCGGAATGGACGTCAGAGGTCAATGGAATGCCGCAGATCCAGTGTAACGCTTGATCAAACCGCATCTCGGCCCGCGCTACTCGCCATGCATGGCGGGTTCGGACGAATGCTTGACCTTCTGAATGAAGACAGCAATCAGCGGCATGATGAAACACAGCGTCCCGAGCAGCCAGAAAGCGTCGAGATAAGCCATGGCTCCGGCCTGCTGCAACACGCTGCGGTACAACATTCGCGCGGCGCGGGTGGCGGGCTCTCCGAGGCCGTCGCCATGCTGCGCGAGATACCCTGCGATTTGCGTCTGCTGGACACTGGCGTGGGCAGCCGAGAGGTGCTCGCTGAGGCGAAGCTGGTGAAATTGCACGCGTCGAGCCAAAACCGTGGTAACGGAGGCGATGCCGAAGCTTGAGCCCAGATTGCGCATCAGGTTGTAAAGCGACGAAGCCGCGTTGTTCTTGCCGGGCGGTACTCGCGAAAAACAGGTTGTGCTGATTGGCGCAAACAATGCGGCCAAGCCCACGGACGACAGCATCCGGACAATGGTGAAGGTGGCATAGTCAGCCTGCAAATCGAGTCGCGCGGTGAGCCAAAGCGAGATTCCGAGCACCAGGAAGCCAAAGATGATCATCGGGCGCGCTCCGATACGTCCCAGGAGAAGTCCCGCTATCGGCATTCCGAAGATAAGCACAACGCCAGCCGGGGAAAGCACCATTCCGGCGCGGGTGGCGGAGTAGCCCAACAGGGTCTGAAGAAACTGTGGGAGTAGCACGGTACTGCCTGCCAGCACAAATCCGAGACAGAAAATGAGAATGTGCGAGAGCGAAAAATTGCGCTCCCGGTAGAGCCTAAGATCGACGACGGGGTTCTTGACCACAAGTTCGCGGATGATCACCGCAATCAGGCAGACGACGGCTACGGCCACCAGAAACTGGATTCGTCCCGAGCCAAACCAGTCATCTTCCTGCCCCTTGTCCAAGACAAATTCCAGCGATCCAAGACCGAGAGCCAGCAGTCCCATGCCCGTCCAATCCATGGAGAAAAGATTCCGGCGCGTGAGCGGCCTGCCAGCCAGAGCAGGCGGATTGTGAATCAGGCGCGAAACCAGCATGAGCGACAGGATGCCGACCGGAACATTGATGTAGAAGAGCCAGCGCCAACTGTAGCTGTCGGTGATCCATCCGCCGAGCGTGGGCCCGATTGCGGGCGCGAAAACCACCGCCATGCCATAGATGGAAAAGGCCATGCCGCGCTGGCTCGGGGGAAAGGTATCGGCGAGGATGGCTTGCGCCGAGGGTTGCAGGCCGCCGCCGCCGAGCCCTTGCAGGATGCGGAAGAGCACAAGCAGCGGCAGGCTGGGAGCAATGCCGCAGAGCAGCGAGCTTCCTGTGAAGATGACCACGCACGTCATGTAAAAACGCTTGCGACCGAACAGTTCGGTGAGCCATCCGCTGAGTGGAAGAATGATGGCGTTGGCGATGAGATAAGAGGTGAGCACCCAGGTGCTCTCGTCGATGCTAGCTGAAAGCGAGCCTGCAATGTGAGGCAGGGCAACATTGGCAATGCTGGTGTCGAGCACCTCCATGAAGGTCGATAACATTACGGTCATGGCGATGAGCCAGGGACTGACCTTGGGCAGCGATGCGGACGAATCTTCAGGCACTAATCGAACACCCCAGTGGCCGCGGCAAACTCCGGCCTTATACGTGATGTTTACATCCCAAGGATATGGAGGTCAAAAGACGGCGGCATCGGGACGGCAAGATGTTGTCTGGCATCAATTTCTTAACGTGAACCTCGAGAGGCTCCGCTTCCATCTAAAATAGAAGTAATGGCCGCTGAAGAAGAAGTACTGGGAAAAGCATACGATAGCCGCATTGTTCGCCGCTTGCTGACGTATCTGAGCCCCTATTCCTTGCAGGTAGGGCTGGCGCTGGCGGCGATTGTGCTCAAGGCAGGCGCCGACGTACTCGGCCCCTTCCTGATGATGACGGCAATCGACAAGTATCTCTCGGCGCACGCGGGAGGCGGTCACTCTTTGCTTGATCGCTTTCTGAGCCCCGACCCAATGGCCGGAATCGCCCAGATCAGCGGCATCTACCTGAGCGTGTTGCTGCTTGGCTTTCTGTTTGAGTTCACCCAGATATACATGATGCAGTGGACCGGACAGAAGGTGATGTTCGATCTGCGGAGCCAGCTCTACCGGCATATTCAGCGGATGGACATCGCGTTTTTCGATAAGAATCCCGTGGGACGGCTGGTGACCCGCGTGACCACAGACGTGGACGCGCTGAATGAGATGTTCACCTCGGGCGTGGTCTCCATTGTCGAGGACGTTTTTGTCTTGGCCGCAATCCTCGGCATCATGCTCTGGACCAACTGGCGGCTGGCCCTGATCGCCTTCCTGGTGATGCCGATCATCATCCTGGTCACCCAGATTTTCCGTAAGTCCGTGCGCGAGAGCTACCGGCGGATTCGCGTGGCCATTGCGCGCATCAACTCGTTTCTGCAGGAGCACGTCAGCGGTATCATCCCGCTGCAACTGTTCAATCGAGAGCGGAAATCGTACGAGGAGTTCAAGGCCGTAAACGCGCAGCACATGGAAGCGTTCAAAGACGCCATCATGGCCTACGCGCTGTACTATCCGGTGGTTGAAACCCTGTCGTCCATCGCCATTGCCTGCGTGCTCTGGTTCGGCGGACACGAAGTGCTCGCAGGGATCACACGGCTGGGCGTGCTGGTGGCATTCATCCAATATTCGCAGCGATTCTTCCGCCCAATCCAGGATCTGAGCGAAAAGCTCAACATTCTGCAATCTGCCATGGCCGCTGCCGAGCGGGTTTTCAAACTACTGGACACGGAGCCGAAGATTCAGTCTCCGCTGGTCGAAAAAGAGCCACAGGGACCAGGCCGGATTGAGTTCGACAACGTCTGGTTTGCGTACCGTCATGTACCGGTCGAAAGAGATGGCAAGGTCACCGACGGAGCAGAGTGGGACTGGATTCTGCGCGGCGTTTCATTCACGATTGAACCGGGGCAGACGGTAGCCATCGTAGGCCATACGGGTGCGGGAAAAACCACGGTAATTTCTCTACTGCTGCGCTTCTACGACGTGCAACAGGGCGCGGTGCGAATCGACGGCGTCGACGTGCGCGAAATGAACCTGCAAAGTCTGCGGAGACGCTGCGGCGTGGTTCTGCAAGACCCATTCCTGTTCAGCGGCACCATCGCCGACAACATCAAGCTGGGCTCGTCGCACGTGACGCGCGAAGCCGTAGAGCTTGCGGCGGAAGAAGTGAATGTCGCCGACTTCATCCAGTCGCTACCGGATGGCTTCGATTCGCTTCTGCAGGAGCGCGGCAACACGCTATCGACCGGACAGAAACAGCTTGTGTCATTTGCGCGGGCTCTGGCACACAATCCGCGCATCCTGATTCTGGATGAAGCGACCTCAAGCGTGGACACGGATACGGAGTTCCGGGTGCGCGAGGCTCTAACGCGACTGGTCGAGGGGCGGACCTCGCTGATCGTGGCGCATCGGCTCTCGACCATCCAGCGCGCCGACAAGATCATCGTGATGCACAAGGGCAAGGTTCGCGAAATGGGCACGCATCAACAGTTGCTGACCGCCAAAGGCGTGTATTGGAAGCTCTATCAGTTGCAGTACAAGGATCAGGAGATTGGCGGGGCGCTGACCGCTCCGGTGCAGGCGGGAGCCGAGGCGCAAGCGGACTAAGGCAGTCCTCGTGCGAATGCCATTTTCAGCAATGTCCCTATCTTAATGAGCCGCGCCTGATACTCTGGTGGCGCACGCATGTCCAACGAAAATGTCAATCCGCAACGTCCTTTGCGAGTGATGATCTCCGCTGGAGAAGCTTCGGGCGAGATGTATGGCGCGGAGCTGATTACGGCCTTGCGCGAGGAGTTTGGCGACACAATCGAGTGCTTTGGCATGGGCGGAGAGCGCATGAGCGAGGCGGGCTGCGAACTGGTGGTCCATGCCCGCGACGTTGCGGTCCTGGGGCTGGTTGAAGTGCTGAGCCATCTGCCAAGGGTCTATCGCGAATTTCACAAATTGCTGGCGGAAGTGGACCGGCGTAGGCCGGATGTGGCCGTGCTTATCGACTTTCCCGACTGGAACTTCCGGCTGGCCAAACAGTTGCACAGGCGCGAGATTCCGGTGGTTTATTACGTGAGTCCGCAGCTCTGGGCATGGCGCAAGGGACGGCTGAAGCTGGTGCAGCGCTACGTCTCCGAAATGCTGGTGATTTTTCCATTCGAGCGCGAATTCTACGCAAAGAGCGGGGTGGAGGTGGAGTTTGTCGGACATCCGCTGAGCGAGTTGGAGGCCCCCACGGTGAGCCGTGAGGATTTTGCCCGGCGCTGGGGACTTGATGCGTCCCGACGGTGGATTGCGCTGTTGCCGGGAAGCCGCAGCAAAGAGCTGCGCTTGAATTTACCGGCAATGTTGGGGGCGGCGGGGCGGCTGGGAGCCGGGTTTGAGTTCGTGATTCCCGTAGCCAGCACTCTGGACAAGGATTGGGTGCGGCAACAGATTTCCCTCTGCACGAAAAAGGTGGACGTGAAGCTGACAGATGACGCCCGGGCCAGCCTTCTTCATTCGCGGGTGGGGGTGGTGGCAAGCGGCACTGCAACCGTGGAGGCAGCGCTGATTGGAACGCCGTTCGTGATGGTGTATCGCGTGGCCGGGCTGACCTGGACTTTCGGACGGCATCTGGTGAAGTTGCCGCATTACGGCATGGTGAACCTGGTCGCCGGACGCGAGGTCGTGCCGGAGTTGATTCAAGATCGTTTCACGCCGGAGAATGTTGAGAGAGGAGTGCGCGCGCTGCTGGAAGACGGAACGGCGCGGCAGAAGATGACCGGGGAACTGGCGGAGGTTCGCCGGATGTTGCGCGGAGAGCTGGTGGACTATTCCGGTTTGGGTGTGGCAGGCGGGACTCCGGCGCGGCGCGCGGCACGCGCCGTATTGCGCGTTGCGGAAAGCGCCCTGAAAAGCGGAGAATAGGCGCGGATTCGCCGTAGCGGCTCCGCATCTTCTGTACGATTTCACACATCAAGTAGAGTTGTGCAACTCTGCAGGAGCGAGATGGCAATTCGATTTGCAGGGCGAACCATCACACGAATCGTCCTCATAACATTTACCGCGCTGGCGGGGTTGATTTCCGTGGCAACGCTATGCGCTGCCGAGAAGCCGCGCATCAGGGCGGAGGACTACGCGATTGAGGCCAGGGTCTCTCCGCAGTCGCACAAGTTGACAGCGCGAGCCGTAGTCAAGTTCGTGGCGCTTGACGACATCAGCATTGCGACGTTCGAACTTCACAATGCCCTGCGCGTTACCCGGGTTATTGACGAACATGGAATCGCACTATCCGCCGAGCGGGTGTCGCAGGATTCAACGGTGCGCGTTGCCCTGCCAGACGGGATGAGCAAGGGGCAGGAAGCCACTCTCACCTTTGAGTACGAAGGCAACGTGATATCGGCGGACGACAGCCCGGTTCCGGGCCTGAGGCTGGCCTACATTGGTGACCCGGTCACTTACTTACTCTATTCCGGCCGCTGGTTTCCGGTGACCAACTACGGCATCGACCGCTTTACGGCACGGCTCAAAATCACGGCGCCCCAGGGATACACGGTCATTGCCAGCGGAAGCAGCACGGGGAGTGAAGCGCGCGTGGAAGCGCCCATTCAGTCTCCCGCTGACGACAATGTCCCCAAGCCTCAAACTCGTGAACAAGCTGGAGCGAAAAGAAAGCTGCCGGCTCCCAACAAGAGCGCTGCCGCCAAGCCGGATTCTGTTGCCTCCGCGATATCCGACCCTGGCATGAAGACATCCAGTTTCAACTGGACCAAGCCGAGTTTCCCGGGCACGGTGGTGATCGGAAAGTTTGTGGACACCCCGGTGAGCGAAGCGGGAATGACCGTGCATGTGTACTTCCTGCAGGACAAAGTCGCTTTGGCGCAGCAGTACGGTGAGATGGCGGCGAAGGAGCTTGGTTTTTTCATCACGGTCTATGGCGTTCCCATCAGCTCTGAGCTGAAGCTGGTGGAACTGCCGGATGATTCCGTGCCCACGGCATGGGCGCCTGAGATGGTGGGGATCGCCGCCCGCAACATCAATCCAAAGGTGAATTACCGGCTTCTGGCCAATGCCGTAGCGCACCAGTGGTTTGGCGTCATCGTGAGTCCGGCAACCCGCAATGACTGGTGGATCCAGGACGGAGGCGCGCGCTATAGCGAAAGCCGCTACATCGAATACGCCTCCGGGCCAGCGGGCGCGCAGGAAGCCGTGAAAGACATGGCGGTTGGCGCGCTTGCCTATGACTCGGTTCCGCTGGGCCAGATTGGAACCCTCGATACGTTTGACCCGGTGTTCCAGTCGATGGCGAGCGACAAGGGAGGCATGTTGTACCACATGCTCCACTGGGTGATGGGAGATCAAAATTTCGACAAGGCGATGCGGGCGCTCTTCCAGACTTACTCCGGCAAACTGGTGGGACTCAAGGATCTACAAAAGATAACCGAGGGCATCCAGGGCGAACAGATGACCTGGTTCTACTCGCAATGGCTGAACTCGACCGGCGCCCCGGAGTTCAAGAACAAGTACACCGTCTTCCGCATCCAGAAGGGCTTTCGCGTGGTGGGACAAGTGCGGCAGGATCTGGATCTGTTCCGCATGCCGGTACAGTTGAGGATCGATACGGACGGCAAGACCGAAGAAAAAACGATTAACGTTGTCGGCACGGATTCCAGCTATACGATTGAGACCTTTGGCAAGCCGCGCCGCATTATCCTGGATCCCGACAATTGGGTGCTGAAGAACTCAGGAGACCTGAAGCTCCGAACCGCCATCATGCGCGGACAGCAACTGGTGCAGCAGGGAAACCTGTCGGAGTCGCTGAAGGAGTTCCAGAAAGCGATCGAGCAGAACAAGAACAGTTCGCTGGCCCACTATCGCATTGCCGACGTCTTCTACCTGCAGAAGAACTACCAGGCTGCGGCCAATGCCTATCGCGACTCTCTCAATGGCGACGGCGAACCGAAGTGGACCGAGGTCTGGAGCCACATTCAACTCGGCAAGATCTTCGATCTCACGGGACAGCGCGAACGCGCTGTGGGTGAATACCGGCAGGCTCTGCAGACCAATGACAATACCCAAGGCGCTCTCGACGAGACCCGCAGGTACTTGGCCGAGCCATTCAAAACGGCTGATCAGTAGCTCGTTCCAGGGCGCGCGGACTCAGGCCTCGACGGCAGCGCTCCCTTCGCGCGTGATGTTGTAGCTGGATGTCATGCGTTCGGCAAGTTGCTTTGCTACGGCCAGGGCATGTTCGCCGGTGAAAGCCGAGCAATGGATCTCAGCGTGGTCGCCTGAAAAATACATACCTACAATTGACTCGGCTTTGCTGGCCGTGTCAGACAATTCGAGGGCATGGCAGTTGCTCACAATCACCGTATTGGGTAGGCAGATGCGGTCAAGCAGGCAGAACATCTCAAGTTTGGATTCCTGCTCATCGGGCCCCGTCTCCATCACAATGTGAGCTCGCCGGGCGGCGTCTTCAATAGTGGTGACGCAATCGATGCGAGCGAACGCCTCGTCAGCCCGCGGTTGATCGAGCGCGCCGGCAGCAACCTCATCGTTCAAAGTCTGGCGAATCTCCCGGCGAGCGTGCTCCAGGGAGGTTGGGAACAGGTCTTCCAGGACCACGAGAAAACCGGCCACGGCGGCCCGACGGGCCAGTGCCCGTCCGACTCTGCCTGCGCCGATGACTGCGATGGTCTCCGCATCCGGAGCAGGCATCGCTATTTCTCCAACTGATCGACCATCTTGATAAAGTTCGGGTCAGAGTTCCTCATGTACTCGGCAAGCTTCTTGCGCTCTTCCGCCGACATGAAACCGCTGCCGACGACGATGCGCCGGAGCGTGGTGGAGATATCGTCCACGTAATTCATCATTCGAATCAGTTCACCGCTTGAAGCCATAATGCCTCCTGAAACCCTGAATGTGCTTCGATTGCCAAGAACACTACAAAATAGTATTGTCTGCGTTCGAAGCAGGTTCGTCAAAAGCACAGCCAGAATGGCTGCCCACACCACGCGATTTATCGCATCTAACCGGGTGGAAGATGCAACTTTCGCAAGTGGAAATGGCTTCAGAATGCACCCGCAAATGCTTCCCCGCCTTGAGACGGCTGATGAGATATCGGAGTTTCTGCAAGGACTTACGGAGAGTCAGCGGCGAGTACGGCCGGGATCAACCTACCGTCTTCAATTCAATCACAGCTTTCGCTTCACGGATGCAATTCGACTCATTCCCTACCTGCAACGGCTCGGGATCACCACACTCTATGCTTCGCCGATTCTGGCAGCGCAGGCCGGCAGCATGCATGGTTATGACATTACCGACCATAACCGGATCAATCCAGAGATTGGAACTGAAGAGGAATTAGGGCAACTTCTGTCCGAACTTCAGCGCAATGGCATGGACATACTGCTGGATGTGGTTCCCAACCACATGGGGGTGGGCTACGGCACAAACAAGTGGTGGAGGGACGTGCTCGAAAATGGTCTCGCCTCGGAATACGCCAATTTCTTCGACATCGATTGGAACCCGCTGAAGGCTGAGCTTCGCAATAAAGTGCTGTTGCCTATCCTGGGAAATCAGTACGGGGAGGAATTGGAAGCAGGACGCATCAGGTTGGTGCATTCGGACCAGGGCTTCCGGATCGAATATTTCAACAAGGTGTTGCCTGTCGATCCACAGACGATTCCACTCATCTTTCTTTCCGTAGGCGAGCTTCATAAGCCGGGGGTCGATTCTCGCGACTTGCTATCGCTTCTGGCGGCGCTGGCGGAGTTGCCGCCGCACACATCGGAGTCTGAGAGCACACGGCGCCGGCACGAAATTCCGTCCCTCTTGCGCCGCTTTGCGGAGCTGGAGGCGCGCTCGAAAGAGGTGCGCGAGCATGTGACAACGGCGGTCGAGCGGATCAATGGAATGCCTGGCGATCCGCACAGCTTTGATGCCTTGCATGCGTTGCTGGAGGCACAGGTCTATCGTCTGGCGCACTGGCGGGTTTCGGCTGAGGAGATCAACTATCGACGATTTTTCGATATCAATGAGCTAGTCGGGTTGCGCATGGAAGACCCCCTGGTATTTGCCGCCACTCAGAAGCTGGTTCGCCGATTGATGGCCAACGATGTGGTGACCGGGCTCCGCATTGACCATCCCGATGGAATGTTCAACCCTCCGCAGTACTTCACGCGTTTGCAGATGCTCTTTGCAGCCGCCAGGCTCTACGGTCCCGAGCCTGTGGGTGACCTCGCGGAAAACGGGATTGAAATGAACTTGCAAACCTCATTCGGGCAGCACGCGCTGCAACCGGGGCAGGAACCGTTTTACGTTGTGGTCGAGAAGGTTCTGGAGCGGGGTGAAGCCCTGCCGCGCGAGTGGCCGGTGAGCGGAACGGTTGGTTACGAGTTCGCAAATGCAGTCAACGGGATTTTCATCGATTCGCGGAACAAGAAGAGCTTTACCAACCTGTATCACCGGCTGATTGGAGAATCGCTCAGCGTTGAGCGGCTGGTTTATCAGGCGAAGAAGCTGGTAATGCTCTCCGCACTTTCCAGCGAAGTGAATGTGCTCAGCAATATGCTGGACGAGATTAGCTCGACGAACCGGCACGCTCGCGACTTTACGCGCAAAGTACTGCGTGACGTAATTCGAGAGACCATTGCTTGTTTTCCCGTCTACCGGACTTACGTGGATGAGCGCGGAAACATCAGCGACCGCGCCAGAGAGTTCATTGCGCAGGCCATCGCTTCGGCAAAGCACATCAACGGCTCTATGGTGCCGCAGGCGTTCGACTTCCTCCAAGACATCCTGCTACTGCGTGACGACAACGGTGGCACGCTGATTCACGGCTGCCGAAGGCAACTCTACTTCTCGTTGAAGTTTCAACAACTCACGGGTCCGGTGATGGCCAAAGGCCTGGAAGACACGGTCTGTTATGTGTACAACCGATTCATTTCCGTGAACGAAGTCGGAGGCCATCCGGGCAGCTTCGGCATAAGCGTTGAGGAATTCCACCGTGGCAACCGGGAGCGGGCAGAACTATGGCCCGATGCTCTGCTTGCCACCTCCACGCATGACACCAAGCGCAGCGAAGACGTGCGGATGCGTCTCGATGTGTTGAGCGAGATGCCGCGCCCGTGGGCCGCCCAGGTAATGCGATGGCGGCGCATCAATCGCGCCAAGCGCAAGACGATCGACGATGGGCGCCTGGTGCCTGACAACAATGAAGAGTATTTCCTCTACCAGACGCTGGCCGGTACCTGGCCAATGCCCCGAAATGCATCGCTTGCCCCAAACGAATGGGCGCTGGGACGAGAAGACAGGTTCGCCTACATCGCGCGAATCCAGGAGTACATGGAAAAAGCGGTACACGAGGGCAAAATCAACCTCAGTTGGATTAATCCCAACTCTGAGTACAGCGGTGCGCTACGCAGGTTCGTGGCGAGGATCTTGTCGCCTGGCACTGCGGCGAAACCAAATAACTTTTTGCGCCTGATGAACGAATTCGTCCCTCGCCTAGCCTGGTTTGGCGCAATGAATTCGCTGTCGCAAACCATGCTGAAGCTGACTTCGCCGGGAGTGCCCGATATTTACCAAGGGCAGGAGCTATTTGATTTCAGCCTCGTCGATCCCGATAACCGGCATCCGGTGGACTTTGTCACGATCGAAAAATGCTTGAGCGACCTTGCGGGACGCGAGGCCAGTCCGGAGCTGTGCCGCGAATTGTTGGAGAGCTGGACCGATGGCCGAGTAAAGCTTTGGACCACGCATTGTGCATTGCAAAAGAGGAGCGAAGCGCGTTCGCTGTTTCGTCACGGAGACTACGCGAGCCTTGCGGTGGAAGGCGAGCACAGCGAAAACATAGTGGCATTTACGCGGCGGCACAAACAGCGCACGGCGCTGGTTGCGGTGCCTCGCCTGCTTTTCACCATGCTCAAGGGAGCGCCCCGATTGCCTGGTGCGGAAGATTGGGCGGACACGCGGTTGCAGATTCCACGGGAGCTTTCAGGCCGCACGATGACGAACGCCCTCACCGGCGAGAGCGTGAAGGTGCAAGATAACGGAGACTTGCTATGCAGCGAAGTTCTTGCCAGCTTCCCCGTTGCCCTGCTGATCGACTGAAGGCTGCCGGTCGGTAACCTCAGCAAGCGCCGCGAGTTTCTGTGCCAATTCCGCGCGCAAGGCACCGGGCGAGTAGCGCCAGCTCCAATTGCCTTCGCCAAAGCTGGGGACGTTCATGCGTCCTCCCGAATCGAGACCTAACACATCCTGTAGTTGGATCACGCAAAGATTTGCCGTCGAGCTTTCGGCAAGGCGAATCATCGCCCAGTTGATTCCGTCGCTGGCGTCTCCCAGCAACGCGCCTGCAAATTTGCGTTCATTCGCAGAGCAGTTCTCCCACCAGCCTAGCGTGGTGTCATTATCGTGAGTACCGGTATAAACCACGGTGTTGCGCTGGTAACGATGCGGCAGGTAAATGTGCGCCCCTGGGTCGCCAAATCCAAACTGCAGGACTCTCATGCCGGGCATCTGCAGGCGGTCGCGCAGCGCATACACGTCAGGAGTGATCATGCCCAGATCCTCTGCAATGAATGGGAGGTCGCCAAGCCGTTCGCGCAAAACGCGGAACAGGTCATCGCCGGGACCGTCAACCCAGCGACCATGCACCGCAGTCGGCTCGCTGTTGGGAATCTCCCAATATTGCTGGAAGCCGCGAAAGTGATCGAGGCGAATAATGTCGCAGCTCTGAAGCGCCCAGCTCATTCGCTTGACCCACCAGTCGTAACCGCGTTGTTTCAACTCATCCCAACGATAAAGTGGATTTCCCCAACGCTGTCCATTTTCTGAAAAAGCGTCTGGAGGAACGCCCGCGACGAACTCCGGCTCCAGGGTATTCGCGTTGAGGCGGAAGGTATCGGGATGGGTCCACACATCGGCCGAATCGTAGCTGACAAAAATCGCAACGTCGCCGATGATGCTGACTCCCTTGCTGCGGCTATAGGAGTGCAGCGCGCGCCACTGTTCGAAGAACGCAAACTGCAGGAAACGGGAGCGGTCAAGCTCGTCGCGCAGTTCTTCGCGGATCGCCGCCATCGCCTGTGGCTCCCGATGGGCCAGCTCGTGCGGCCACGCGTTCCAGCTTTGCAGCTCGTGGCGGGTACGCAAAGCCTCAAACAAAACGTAATCTTCCAGCCACCACGAGTTTTCGGCAACGAACCGGTCGAAAAACGCGCGCGGCTCCGCTGCCGCATTGTGCAGGAACCAGTCAGCAGCTTCCTGTAGAAGGGGCGTTTTGTCCCGCACGACGCGGGCATAATCGATCCGGCCCTGCTGCCCCTTGAGGGCGCTGACCCGGTCATGCGAAATCATGCCGCGTTCGGCCAGGCGCTCGAGGCTGATCAGGAGGATGTTCCCCGCAAAAGCGGAAGTGGAAGAGTATGGCGAATTTCCAATGCCTACCGGGTTCAACGGCAGAATTTGCCACAGTCCCTGGCGTGCTGAAGAAAGAAAATTTACAAACTCATAGGCCGCCGGACCAAGGTCGCCGATACCGCCATGGGCTGGCAAAGAGGTTGGATGCAGCAATATTCCAGAGCTTCGCTGTTCGAGCATGAGTCCAAGGCTTCCGATGAAACAAACGGATTTTTCATCTCCATGTAAGATGAACTGCCGAAATATCAATGGGGAAAAGAGAAAAGGGGAGGGTCGCCCCTCCCCGGTATCCGAACTAGTCTTTGACTCCGCCGCCGGCAAGTGCATCTATTTTCTTCTTGTCGATGACGATGCGGCCTTCCTTTCCGAGACGGTCGCGGAGCGAAGCGATAAAGACTTCTTCAGCCTCGGAACGCTTGCGATCAAGCAGCGAAGCCTTGATCTGATCCTTTATGGCGGCGTACTCCGCGTCCGACGGTACCTGCTTTTCGAGTAAGGCAACGACCGCGCCCTTCTGCCCAAGATTGATCGCCTGGCTGATATCGCCCGGCTTCATATCGAACACCTGGGGAGCGGTAGATGCGACCTGGCCGAGATCCGGCACCTGGCCGTCAGGAGCGACAAGGTCACTGGTCTTCACGGTCACGCCAAGGGCTTTCGCGGCCGCGCGAAGGTTGTGCAAGGCATGAGCTTTATCGGCAAGCTCCTGGGTTTTCTGTGCCAGCATGGCCTGCGCCTTCTGCTGTTTCAGTTGAACTACGAGACGATCTTTCACCTGCTCGAAGCTTGGCGTCGCCGCCGGTTTCACTTCGGTCACCTGGAAGATGGCCGTACCGCGCGGCAGCGGAATCGCAACGGGAGCCGCATTGACCTTCGCACTGAACACGGCATCTGCGAACTGTGGAGAAGCGCCAATTCCCGGGATTGCGTCATTGCGCGCGATGTAGCCGCTCTCCTGCACCTGCAGTCCATTGCCCGCGACGGCTTTTTCCAGACCGCCCGACTTCGCCTGGGTTTCCACGGTGCGGGCAAGCTGTTCGGCAGCCTTCTGATTCCTGAGAGCCGATACAATCGGCTCAATCTGCCCACGGACTTCGTCGAGCGTGCGTGCGTGCGCCGAGATCTTATTGTCCACGCGAATGATCTCGAAGCCGTAGCTGGTTGGAATCAAATCCGAAGACTGGCCCTTGGCGAGGCCAAAGGCAACCTTCTCAATCTCCGGCGCGGTTCCGGAACCCTGCACGAGTTGACCCACGGAGCCGCCATCCTTAGCGGTCGCGATGTCGTCGGAATATTTCTTCGCAAGCGCCGCGAAATCTCCGCCCTTGCGGAGTTGGTTCAAAACGTCCTGTGCCTTTGCCTTGGCCGCATCGGCCTGCTTGGCATCCACCTTACCATCGGGACCCGGCAGCGGGAGCTTGATTAAAATGTGGCGAACCGTTACCGACTCGGGAACGCGATACTCTGCAGCATGCTGCCGATAGTATCCCTGCACCTCGTCGTTAGATGCCTTCGCCGGATTCGGAAGCCGCGCCGGATCGACCAAGACGAACTTGATCTTGCGTTGTTCCGGGATGGCATTGGCAAACTGCTGCTGATTTTTCTCGTAGAAGGCGTGCAGTTCGGAGTCGCTGACTGCAACCGATTTCTCAAGATCGGCAATACCGATCACGGCGTAGTCAAACTTGATCCGCGTCTTCACCTTCACGAAAGCATCGTGCATTTCCGCGTTCGAGACGAACACTCCCGCGCCAATCACCGTGCGCAGCTTGCGCATGGTTAACTGGTCGCGCACTTCCTGCTCAAACTGTGGAACGGTGAGATTGAACTGCGTCGCCACCAGGTCGCGGTACTGGTCGGCTCCGATGAATACTCCATTCGGATAAAGCGCCTGGGCGAGTCCGCCGCGCTGCATTTCACTGCGCAGGTCTTCATCTGTGGCCGCCAGGCCGAGACGTTTTGCCTCCCGCAGATACACCTTCTGCATTACAACGGCGTCCACCGCCTGCGGAAGGATGTATGCCTTAAACTGGTCGGGAATGCGACGCTGCTGCATGATGTTGCGCACCGCGAGGTCAACTTCCTGGTTGGTAACATCCTGCCCATCAACCTTGGCAACAGAATTGGCGCCGACGCTTCCGCCTCCAACGTCGTTCAAAATTCCGCCAGGAACAAGCGTGACAACCATCATGATGCAGACGATGGAAAGGAAGCCGACGAGAAGTACTCTCTGAACTCGGCCTTTAGTTTGCAGGAATCGAATCATCTTCCAATTGGCTCCGGAGAAATAAAAGGCGAACACGTCATTATAAACTAGCGGCTTGCATTGCACCCGCGTCTGGACGTCTTGGCAAGAATTCGAAGCAAATCGCCGCCCAATGGAGAAGCTTGCCCTTCGATGTCCGAAATGCCCCATCTGGTTCCGGACACTTTCCTTGCCCTACCGGAAGCATGTTGTAATGAGGATTACATTTCTATGTCGCAGAAGAAACATGGGTTTCGGGGCAAGTGGATCAGGGCCAGCCGGCGCCTGAGGGAATTTGGCATGATCGCCCATGGACTGGTGGACACCGACCATGTGGTGATGGCTCACATTATCCCGATGCGGCGGTGCAACCTCTCCTGTGCCTATTGCAATGAGTACGATGCGGCCAGCAAACCGGTTCCGCTGGAAACCATGTTCCAGCGCCTCGACCAACTTGCGCGTCTTGGAACATCGATCATCACCATCAGTGGCGGCGAGCCTATCCTTCATCCCGAACTGGATGACATCATCCGCCATATCCGTAAGCTTGGCATGATTGCCGGCATGATCACGAATGGATACCTGTTGACCGCCGAGCGCATTGAACGATTGAATCGCGCCGGTCTCGATCATATGCAGATATCGATTGATAACGTGATGCCCGACGATGTCTCAAAGAAGAGCCTGAAGGTCCTAGACAAGAAACTGCAACTGCTGAGCGAACACGCCGAGTTTCACGTAAACATCAACAGCGTGGTTGGCGGAGGAATTCACAATCCCCACGATGCGCTGGTTGTGGGCCGCCGCGCCCGCCAGCTTGGCTTTACGTCAACGGTGGGAATCATCCACGACGGCGACGGTCAGCTGCGTCCGCTGAATGGCGACGAACGTGAAGTATTTTTCAAAATGCACAACATGGATCGCAGAAATTATTCGCGCTTCAACTGGTTTCAGACCAACATTGCCAATGGCAAGCCAAACGACTGGCGATGCAGGGCGGGAGCGCGATACATCTACGTCTGCGAAGATGGACTCGTGCATTATTGCTCGCAGCAGCGCGGCTACCCAGGCGTGCCGCTGATGCAATACACCAAAGCAGACGTTCGCCGAGAGTTCCTGACGACGAAGGGATGCGCGCCGAATTGCACTGTAAGTTGCGTTCATCAGGTGAGCTATATTGATTTTTGGCGGTCGCCGCAAACCTTGCAACCGCAGCCTCGTTCTGGCGACGTTGGCGAGTTGATCCAGATTCAGAGCGATTAACCCGTCGCAATCTTCGGCGCGTTCCGCAAAATCCTAGCCGAACGTTGCACGATCTAAACACGTTTGTTACTATCAAAAAGGTTCTGAGCCAATCAGTGCCGATTTACGAGCCGGCCCAAAGCACCGCTCCTGGTCCGTTGCAAATCATTAAAGAAGGGCGCGTAGCTCAATTGGCAGAGCAACTGACTCTTAATCAGTAGGTTGTAGGTTCGATTCCTACCGCGCTCACCATCTAAATCACATTATCAGAATAAGTTACAGTGTTAGCAGAAACGCCCGCCAAGCGGGCGTTTCTGCGTTGTGCCTCAAATTGTGCCTACCCTCTGAACTTGCTCAGGCATGGCTCCCCATGACATTTCTCAACTGGCCATCTAGAATTCGTCCGTAACCCAGCGCTCTTAAAAGTACATTCGCCAGGTCACACAGGGAAAGGCACCTGAAGTCATGAACAAATTGCCCCGCGACATTCTGCACTGCATCGGCGACACCACTTTGTTGGCTTTGCGCAAGGTCGTGCCCAGCAATGGTTCACGCATTCTGTTGAAGCTGGAAGATCAGAATCCTACGGGCAGCATGAAAGACAGGATGGCGCTTGCCATGATCGAAGCGGCAGAGGCGGATGGACGCCTCACGGCAGGAGGTTCCGTGGTCGAATACACTGGCGGCAGCACCGGCGTGTCCCTGTCTCTGATCTGCGCGGTTAAGGGGTACCCCTTGCGTATCGTGACTTCAAACGCCTTCTCCCAGGAAAAGCTCGATCATATGGAAATTCTGGGAGCCAAACTTCAAACTGTGCGCAGCGAGAGCGGGCACATGACCGAGAAGTTGACCCGGGACATGATTGAAGCCGCGCGGATCATCGCTCAGGAAAGCGGAGCCTACTGGACCGATCAGATGAACAATCGAGACCAACTTGCTGCCTATCACACCATGGCGGAGGAGGTCTGGTTCCAGACCGGGGGAAAGGTCGAAGGCTTTGTTCAGTGCGTGGGTACCGCTGCGTCTCTTCGTGGGATAGGGGAAGGCTTACGCCGCCATGATGAAAAGATCAGAATCGTTGCCGTAGAACCCTCGGAATCCCCGGTCCTGTCCGGTGGCTTAGCTGGCGCTCATAAAATTGATGGGATTGGCGCAGGTTTTGTCGTGCCGCTCTGGCAGGATGACATTGCCGATCAGATTGAACCGGTTTCCACAGGGGAGGCAATGGCCATGGCTTTTCGGTTGGCCCGCGAGGAAGGGCTCTTTGCAGGGGCCTCGACAGGCGCCAATGTCGTCGCCGCTCTGCGTTTAGCCGAACAACTAGGATCGGACGCGACGGTAGTCACAATCATGTGCGACACCGGGATGAAGTATCTCAAAACTTATGGAGCTAAGCTGAGCAAAGTAGGCACCGTCCCACACGATGTCAGGTAACTTGGCGCTACAGCCATCGGTATTAAGCTTGCGCATCGCGGGAGATCGCGGCCACCGACATGTCATTGTCAACGTGGCGGCCAGCGTGCAGGATCGCGGAATCCAACACGGTGCGGCAGAGTGACTGGGCGACGTGCTGCGTCGCTGCGGCAGCCCGCAGAACGCCTTCGGCACCGAACTCATGATTCCGGCCAATGTGTTCCAGCACTCGATTTTCGCTGTTTGCTTCGACGACTCCGCGCGAGGCGAGCAAGAGGGCGCCTCCGCGAGGAATGGCGCGAAAACCGGCTTCATGCGTGGCATGGGAGAAGAGTCCGAGAGGCAGGCCCGTCGATTCCAGAAACTCGGTTGAGTTCGGCGTAAGCAACAGGCCGGGGATATGCCCGGCGTTGATATAGGTGAGAGCGCCAACACCGTTATTGAGGACACCCAGAAACGCAGCGGTCATGTGGGCGCGCCCGGCTGTTGCCAGAATAGTGCGGTTGAGGTGCATGCAAAGCTCTGAAACGGCCTCGGCCTCGTTGATGGCTCCAGTGAGCAACGCCGGGGTTCGCCTACGGAAATCTTCCTGGGCAGAGGCCGCAATTTCCATTGCGCCAACTCTCCGCCCAGCGATATCCATGAACAAGAAGACGAGGCGCGAAGCATCGGGAGTGAGGGCATCAAAAAAATCGCCGCCATTGCGTGCCGGGTGATATTGCAGGTCCACGCGCACGGCATCCATCACGGGCAAAACCAGTGGAGCTGGAGTGCGCGCCGCAGGTGTCTTTCGGGAGCCGAACTTGGGGAGTTTCATCGGAAACGCGCTCGACAGCTAATCTCAAATTAGCACGTTCCAGGGGCCGCTGCCAGTTGCTCATGCGCTGGAACGGCGACTGCAAAAGAAAACCGGCGGAGCCCAGAGCTGCGCGCCTGTCCTCAAGCCTTCAGTCGCTACATCTCAGATTCGCATCGGCATGACGACGTATCGATACTTGTATTCGTCGACGCCTTCGGGGCGTAGCTGGCCGGCGGATTGGGAGTCTTTGAACTCAATGCATACGTTGTCGCTGTCAGTTGCCTTGAGGAATTCAACCAGGTATTGAGAGTTGAATCCGATGGCAAGAGGTTCGCCAGCATATTCGGTTTCAATCGAGTCCTCGGATTCACCAGTCTCAGTGGAGGACGAGGAGACGCGCAATTCATTTTTCTCAAAGCGCATCTTGATTGCGCCTGAACGCTCGTCGGCAAACTGTGCGACGCGCTGAATGGCTGCCTGCAGGTCCAAGGTGCGGACGCTGACGCTCTTGTTGTGCTCCTTGGGGAGCACGGCCTCGTAATTGGGGAACTGGCCGGTCAACTGGCGTGAGGTAAGCAGACGGGAGCCGAGGCGGAAGAAAAGCGTGGACTCGTCTTTGGCAAACTCCACAAATTCGATATCAGGCGCGCCGAGCAGCGAGAGCAACTCAACCATCGCCTTGCGTGGTATCAGCGTCTTCAACTCCCCTGTAATGTCAAAGGAGAGGCCTTCCTTCATGATGTGCGCCAGCCGATGTCCGTCTGTGGCGACCATGGTGATGGATTCAGGCTTCAGGACGAGCAGCGCACCATTCAGTGTGTAGCGCGACTCCTCGTTTGAGATGGCGAAAACCGTTTTCGCAATCAGCGTGCGGAACGTCTGCGCGGGAATCTTCACCACGCCAACGGTTGGAAAAACCGGCACACTGGGAAAATTCGAGCGCGCCATGCCCACCATTTTCGTGATGGAGCGGCCTGCGCGAATGTTGACCCAGTGATTTTCCAGCAGCTTGATGCTGACGTCGCCATCGCCGAGGAGCTTTGCGTAGTCGTAAAGCTTACGGGCGGGAATGGTACACGCGCCCTCTTTCTTGACCGTAGCCGCGCAACTTGTGCGCAGGCTGAGATCGAGATCCGTGGCAGTGATGGTCAACTGGCCGTCGGCGGCTTCAAACAGAAAATTGGACAGGATTGGGATGGTCGTCTTGCGTTCGACGACGCCCTGAGTCGCAGTGAGTTCCTTTAGCAGGTCTGATTTGCTAACCGTGATCTCCATAGCGGTTCCTTGTGCGATCGCTGTCTCTGGCATTGTGTTCCCCGAAACCTTTCCCTTGCTACGACTTGCACTTATATCAAACTAAAACTAACAGAAACCAGCGGTAATAGTGGGCACTTCAAGAAAAGTGCGAAACCATAAGGAAATCTATCACTGTTCGGTACTTAGAGCGAGAACCAGTTCGGAAAAAGTACAATTTTAGGAAACAACACGGCGGACGGGTAGCCCGCCTGACGCGCCTCCGCGCCCCGTGGACCCGATCTGGGTTAGTGAGATACAAGGCGATTTTGCACGGCTTTCGCTCTCACGACTCGCCTAACATGCGCATCTGCCGTGCCGCATTAAGCTTTTCGCCCACCAAGATAGTGAGTGCCTCGGCGATGTATCCGACGGGTATTTGCGTCTGCCAATCCCTTCCGAGTTGGCGACAAATCCGTAATCTGCTCAATATCGATGCATCTGCCTACATCGAGTGTGCATCTGGAACTTGTTCTGGCGCGGGAGCGTAATTATTCCCGTAGGAGGTTGACATGCGTGACACAAAGGAGCGGCTGTCTCTATTGTGGATCTTCGCGTTATTAAACTACCTTTATGCAGACGTGCTTGCCCTGTTCGCTTTTGTTGGCTCGCCGAATTCAGCCCCACATCTCCCACAATGGGCTCTGCTGGGTTCAGCAGTCTTGATGGAAATACCCATCGCCATGATTCTGGCGTCTCGACTGCTTCCGTTTAGAGCGAACCGGCTGGCAAACATCATCGCGGGTGGCCTTATGACCCTTATCAACGGTTTCCTGACCTTCGTCCTGCCTCTGACTAACGGTGACTTTCGGGACCCCATTTATCCAGCGTACGTGTTCTTCGCTACGATCGAAACAGTATGCACCTCGGTCATCATCTGGCGGGCGTGGACTTGGTCAGGGGTTGAAGCAGCCGTTGGTCCGGAGCGGATCGTCCGCCAACCGGAAGCGGGGATTACTTCTTCTTATTAGAGCCGCTGCTGCGCTCGCAACAAAATTCGCTCAAATGAGGTCAATGTGAAAAGAGAACGCCTAACGCAGATCGTCCTGGTGATCGTGGGTGCTCAATCTGGCCCTATCATCGAAACGGTCCCTGGCGATTGCTCAGCCATGCCGTGCCCAAAATGCGGAGGGGGTCACGATGGGGTACCTCTCGGCAAGCGCCAATAAGTCCTTATCCCCGGTTATCAAGTAGTCCGCCTTTGATGCCCGCAATGTAGCGAGCACTTGCTGGCCCGCAGGATCGCGCAGGCTGGAATCCTGTTCAGTACCGGGCTCCACAATGTCCACAAGGAACATCAGACTGTCGGCGAGATCCCTAATTTCGCTGGAACTCAGATGGATTCGGGATAGACGAGGCAGCACTCTGACCATCTCATCCAGAATGTACCGCGACAACACCACATCAAGCCCACCCTGACGCCAAATACCGACGATGCGCCCCGGAACGCTTCCCGGATATGCCAGTCCCGACACGAGAACATTGGTATCCAACACCGCCCGCAAACACGACATCAGCCCGCCCGCTCTCGGCTCACTATGGAATCGATCTCAGCCAGACCTTCCTCGACAGGTACACCGGCATAGGCCTCCGCAATCCGGCTGCTCAGCGCATCGAAGCGGTCGCGCATACGGCGAATCCGCGCGAATAATTTAGCATCAACCAGCGCCGCTACGGGCTTGCCATCCTTGTTGATGACGATGCTGTCGTTGCGATACTGCACCTGGTTGAGCATCTCGCCAAGATTCTGACGAAAATTAACTGCGTTCACTTCGGTAATCATTAAATCCTCTCAACCATACTGGTTAACATGGTCATTATGATCTAGATGCAACTAACTGTCCAATAAACTGGTTGGCTGGCCCCTTGTTCAGCCAACTAAACGCGGCCAATTGGGGCCCGACCGCCCTAAATACTTTAGGCTGTTCAAGATAAATTCGGCGCCCAAAGTCCACAATCCCAGTTAGAGCCAACCGTACGCAGGCAAAGAAATACCCGGGCACAGGAAGTGCGGCCCGGGCTTGGAATTTGGAGTTAGCTACTCAACTGCTCCGTGAGTTTGTTGAGCATTCTGTTCAAATCCTTGTCATCCTTGCGCTGGAGATTGATTTTCTCAATCGAGTGTAGGACCGTTGTGTGATGCTTTCCGCCGAATTGGCGGCCGATCTCCGGCAGCGAGGCCTCGGTGAGATGCTTGCAGAGATACATGGCAATCTGGCGCGGGAAGACGATCTGGCGCGAGTTGTTCTTCGCCTTGATCTCCGGAATGCGCAGGCCAAACTGTTCGCTGACAGTCTTCTGAATGGTCTCAATGGTTACCTTGCGGCTCTGCTGGTCAATGATGTTCTTCAGAACCTGCTGGGCGGTTGCCAGATTGATCTCGGCACCGGTTAGAGAGCCGTAGGCCACCAGGCGGATGAGCGCGCCTTCAAGTTCGCGCACGTTGCTGCGGATATTGCTGGCGATGAATTGGGAAACATCATCGGGTAGCGTAACGTGCTCGCTCTCAGCTTTTTTCTGCAGAATCGCAATCTTGGTTTCAAGGTCGGGTGGCTGAATGTCTGCGATCAATCCCCATTCGAAGCGCGAGCGGAGGCGATCTTCGATATCCGCTAACTCCTTGGGTTGGCGGTCGCTGGCGATGACGATCTGACGGTTCGTGTCATGCAGCGCATTGAAGGTGTGGAAGAACTCCTCCTGGGTGCGCTCTTTACCGGCAAGAAACTGGATATCGTCGATCAGCAGGACGTCGACTCCGCGGAAACGATCGCGAAAACTCACCATCTTGTCATGCTTGATGGAGTTGATCATCTCGTTGGTGAATTTCTCCGACGAGAGATAGACGATCGAGCTGTCAGGCTGACGCAACTTGATTTCATGTCCAATGGCCTGCATCAAGTGTGTCTTGCCCATACCGACTCCGCCGTAGATGAAGAGCGGATTGTAGGCTTTACCCGGAGCGGTGGCCACGGCCAGCGCGGCAGCATGGGCAAACTGGTTTCCGCCGCCGATCACGAATCCGTTGAAGGTGTAGCGCGGATTGAGTTGCGCTGCACCGTCAAAATCAAAGCGCGCCTGAGCGGCTGGGCGCGCCGAAGACGCGCTCGGCCCTGCATTGTGGCGAACCACCGGCACAGGTACGGGCTCAGGCTCGGGAGGCACGGTGACGAACTCGACATCGTCGTAGGCAAAGCCGAGATTCTCGATGGCCTCCAGTATCAGGTCGTTGTACCGCTCGCCGATGGTGCAAAACTCGGGAGAGGGAACGGAGACAAAGAGCTTGCCATTGAGGTCATGGCTGAAGCGCGTGGGCTTGAACCACGTATCGTAGGAGTGGCGGTTGACCTTTTTTTCGAGGGCATCCAGGATCTGCATCCATGGATTCGAAGTTGATGTTGCCAAAAATGACATGTACCGACCATTGTCGTAGCTCAAGCCCGCGAGCTTCCCTGCCTTAGTACTTTGTGGAAATGCTAAGGTGGCCCTGCGGGGCTTGGCTGGACTGATTTCAAAATGTCGTCGCTGAACAGACTCAACAGCACAGGCACAACGAACAAACCCGTGAAGCCGGGGGAGCATAGCGTGAATTACCGCTTGCGCCCGTTTCTGGGCGGACCCAGAAAACGATAACCGCAAACGGATACTAGCACGAATACCCGGCCTGCCAAAGAGCGTCTCCGAACAATTATGCGCGACGGAGTGTTCTCACTTTTGGCCTTTTGATGGCACTTCGTCAAGAGGGAAGTTGGCCAATGCAGCACGGAAGGTGCAGAGAAGGGGTAGAAAAATGTACGATGCAACAGGTACGATGCAAAAGAGAGAAAAGTTTGGACTTTCCTGACCGGTTTGGCCGAAGGGGCTTCCTTCATTTATACTTTTCCTTTGTTCATCGAGATTTCTTGAAGCAGGAGCAGTCAGTCAAATGCCTAAACGGACATTCCAACCCAACCGCCGCCACAGATCCAAAGTTCATGGATTCAGGCAGCGTATGAAGACTAAGAGCGGCCAGGCTGTACTGTCGCGCCGCCGCGCAAAGGGACGCAAGCGCGTCTCGGTTAGCCCCGGCTACCGCGATTAGCCAACAGAACTTTAACCAACACAGAACCACACCCGTTTCCGGTTCACTCACAAACGCTGAAATAGCCATTCCGGCAAAGCAGGCTGGCTGAACCATGGCAATCCTGGAGCCGGAGCGGGCCGAAAACGGAAGAAGCAGGAACGCAAACGCCGTGGATGACAGCGTGCGCGACACACCGAAAGGCAGTTTCCCGAAGACCGCGCATTTACTTAAGCACTCAGACTTTGAAAGGGTGTATCGGCAGGGGCGTCGGCACTTTTCCGGGAACATGACCGTCTTTTATCTGCGGACTCAAGCCGAAACTGCTCCCGGGCCGAATGAGGCCGGGGCAGTCAAGGATGGGTGCGGACGGAGACACGGTGGCGTGCGTATTGGATTCACGGTTTCCAAGGCGCTGGGCGGATCGGTGGACCGCAACCGCATGAGGCGCCGTACACGGGAAGCGGTCAGGCATCACTTGTGCATGCTGGATAACATGAGCGACGCAGTGGATGTAGTGATCAACCCGAAGAAGAGTCTGCTCGCCGCGGATTTCCCGCAGATCTCGCAAGAAATCGAGCGGGCATTCCGCGTCATTCGGCAGAGTGGTGAAGTTGCGAATAAGAGAAGCGGGAAGCAGGAGACGCGGCGCGCATGAAAAAGCCCATGCTGATCTTGCTTGCTATTTACAAGCGGTACGTCTCGCCCCAATTGTTGCCCGCCTGCCGGTTTACGCCGACCTGCTCCGATTATGCAGCCGAGGCGATTACGCGGCATGGAGCGCTGAAGGGAACGTTGCTTGCGCTTTGGCGATTGATGCGCTGCCATCCCTTGGGCGGACATGGGCTTGATCAGGTTCCAGAACATTTTGGCTGCCATGGAGCGCAAAACGCTCCGGCAGCACGCACACATTAGAACGAAGGCGCGCGTACTGGCAAGGGCCGGACGCGCAAGGACTGAAAAACACAAACTGGCGGCTATGCCCGCGCAGATCGGCTTAATACCTTGAGCGAGTTCCAGAATCCGAAGAACCAGCCCGGCATCGACAAGCGAGTGATGTTCATTTTTGCCTTCGCCTTGCTGCTATTGGTGGCGGCCCAGCAGTTTCTGGTCAAGCCACAGCCGCAGGTGGACCAGAAGCAACAGGCGGTCAAAACTGCACCGGCTCCCGCACCCGTTACTCCTGCCGTGAGCGCTCCAGCGGCTGCCACTGCAGGTGCGGCGCGAAAGCTCAAGCCCGTTCCAGACCTGAAGGCCGCGAGCGAAACCACCACTGTCGTGGAAAACGATCTCTACCGCATTACGTTCACTAATCGCGGTGGATTGGTGAAGAGCTGGATTTTGAAGAAGTATAAAGACGAGGCCGGTCACCCGCTGGAGTTGGTGCATGAGCAAGCCGCGGCGGAGTATGGCTATCCTCTTTCACTGTGGACGTGGGACGAGCCATTGCGGGAGAAGCTGAACAGCGCGCTTTACGTCGCCAGCGATACCGGCAACGTAAGTCCGCTGAAGGACCTTTCCTTCGATTATTCCGACGGCGATCTGGTGGTGAGGAAGACCTTCCACTTTGACAAGAGCTATGTCATCGGCATAAAGACCAGTGCCCAACGGGGTGGAAGCTACGTAACCGCGCTGCCCGCATGGCCTGCCGGGTTCGGCGACGCTACGGGACTGCCGAGCTATGGCGAGCAGCTCCTGGACTACGTTGCGACCGGCGAAGACGTGAAGCGCCTGAAGTTGGACAAGAAGGGCAAGGATATCAGCGGCGGACATGTGCAGACGGGTAACTTCCAATGGGTTGGCCCGTCGGATGCATACTTTGGCGCGATCTTCCTTCCGGAACAGCCGCAAGGCACCTCGTTTGCCGAACTACGCAATGCGATTCAAATCCCTAAAGACCCAGAAAAACCCGAAGGGGAGAAGGTCAAGGCAGAAGTGCTCGGCGTCGCCGTCGGCGCGCTGAACGCGCCATCGAGCGTGCGCTTATTTGCGGGACCGAAAGCCGTAGACATTCTTGAAACTGTGCACGCCGTCAACGGCGTCGATCTCAACGGTACGCTCGATTTCGGATTCTTCGGATTCATCGGCAGGCCGCTGTTTGCCTGGGTGCGCTGGACGCAGCAGCATTGGACCTCGAACTGGGGCTGGACCATCGTTCTGGTGACCGTGCTGATCAACGTCGCGCTGCTGCCACTGCGAATTTCGCAGATCAAGTCGTCGATGAAGATGCAGAAGGTCGCGCCGCAGATGGCGCAGGTTCAGGAGAAGTACAAGAAGTACAAAATGGACGATCCGCGTCGTGGAGAAATGCAAAAGGAAATCTCCGCGCTCTACAAGGAACACGACGTAAATCCGGTTGGCGGCTGCGTTCCGGTAATTATCCAGATGCCATTCCTGTTCGCGTTCTACACCATGCTGCGCAATGCAATTGAATTGCGGCACGCAGGTTGGCTCTATCTGAGCGACCTTTCGGCGCCCGATCATCTGCACATTATCCCGATTGCGACAATCGTGCTGATGATGGTCATGCAGCGCATGATGCCTGCCACTGGAATGAGCAAGGAACAACAGAAAATGATGAACATGATGACTCCGGTCATGTTTGCCATGTTTACCTGGTCTGTTGCCTCTGGGTTAGGCCTGTATATTATTACGGGCACCGTGGTGCAGATTATTCAGCAGATGATCATGAACGAGACGCCCATGGGCCGCGAAATGCGTGCTATGTCTGAAAAGCGCGCCCTGAAGGCAGCGGAAAAGAAGAAGTAAGCGGCGGAGGATAGCAATGGCAATCGAAGAAAAGATAGCGGCAGCAAAGGAAATCAACGAGTTGCTGAACAACATTTGCCGTCTTGGCGGTTTCCGCGTTAAGTACCGCATCGCGGTGGACCCTCCAGTGAACCAGGGCACGGAGTGGGAGAGACCCGCAATTCTGGTTGACTTTTCCGGTCCGGACAGTTCCTTGCTGGTGGCGCGAGGCGGAGAATTGCTGCAGGCGCTTGAGATGATCACCGTGGAATCTGTGGGGGATATGCTGGACGAGCACGATAGGATCAGCTTCGACTCCATGGGCTTCCGCCAGGCTCGAACCGACGAACTGGTGATGTCCGCAAACGTCGCTGCCGAAAATGTCCGTCGCACCGGGACACCGTATGCGTTCACTCCGATGAACAGCCGTGAGCGCCGCGTCGTGCATCTAGCATTGCGCGATGTCGCGGACTTGCGTACTGAAAGTGAAGGCGAAGGTCCGGCGCGTCACTTGGTTGTGTATCCGAAAGACTACAAGGGAAGAGCCCCGGCCTCTCCCGCGGCAGGGCGGCCTACTCAACGCCGCAGGCGATAGAACTGCCCGAAACGAACTAAAGAAGTTGAAGCCCCGTTGCGATTCGATGAGAATAACGCAGCGGGGCTTTTCGATTGGCGTAAGTGGCGAGGGGAATTCAAAATGTCCACTAACATAAGCATTCTGGCTGAAATTCCGATGTTCAGCCTGCTCGATGACGATGAACGCACGGCGCTCGCAAACTTGATGAAGGAAGAGCGTTTTGACGCGCAGAAATACATATACAACCTGGGTGATCAGGCCGATAGTTTGTACATTGTTCTGCGCGGTCGCGTGCAGGTTTTCGTGAAAGACGACGCAGGCGAAAACATCGTGTTGGGAGAGTCGGAGCCCGGGGAAGTCTTTGGCGAAATTTCTTTGCTTGACGGCGGCCCGAGGAACGCGACCGCCGTGACCATGGAGCCATGTGAAGTCCTTCGATTGGATCGCGAGTGTTTGCAGAAGCTGATTTCCGGACATCCCCATTCCGCCCTTGATTTGCTAACGGTAGTGGGGCGTAGATTGCGGACAACCGACGAACTGCTGCGGATGCATGTGACCCGCAACGCAAACGTGGAAGAGGCCGGCCAACTTACGATGGGCCAGCGAATCGCTGACCGCGTTGCGGCATTCGGAGGGTCGTGGACGTTTATCATCCTGTTCTGCGTGGTGATCTGGGGCTGGATTACCCTCAACACCGTCGCTCTCGTGAAACACGTGTTCGATCCGTATCCGTACATCCTGCTGAACCTTGTTTTGTCCACGCTTGCGGCGCTCCAGGCACCGGTAATCATGATGAGCCAGAACCGGCAGGCCGCAAAAGACCGCATTAAGAGCGACCTCGACTTCGAGGTCAATCGCAAGGCAGAGCTTGAAATTGCGGACCTGCATCGCAAGCTCGACCGGATGTATGACCGGGTCCAGGAGCACTGGGGCAAGCAGGAGAAGCAGAGAGATCCGCAGTAAAGCCGGGCGATACACGAATTACCGAGGTGATCGAGACGTGAATCTGGACGATACCATCGTGGCCATAGCGACCCCGCCGGGACGAGGTGGAATCGGTGTGGTTCGCCTGGCTGGCTCCGAGTCCAAGGCCATTGCCTCACAGATGTTGAGTTTCCCCGAAGGACGCTCGCTGGAGGCAAATCGCGCTCTCTTCGGCGGGCTGATCGAGCCCGAGAGCGGAGAACGTATTGACGAGGTCGTGGCAACCATGTTCGCCGCGCCTCACTCGTACACCACCGATGAAGTAGTCGAGATTAGTTGCCACGGCTCGCCCGTAGTGTTGCGCCGGGTAGTGGAGATGGCAATTGCGCTGGGAGCCCGACTAGCCGAGCCGGGAGAATTTACCCAGCGCGCTTTCCTCAATGGAAGATTGGACCTGACACAGGCCGAGGCGGTTCGCGACCTCATCAACTCGCAGACTCTCTATCAAGCAAAGGTGGCGGCGCGGCAGTTGAAGGGAGAGTTATCGCGAGTCGTGCTGCCCATGAAGCAGAACCTGGTCGCTTTGATTGCAAGGCTTGAGGCGGGAATCGATTTTGCGGAAGACGACGTTTCGGTGATGCCTGCCGAGCAGATTCTGGCTGCAATGGAAGACGTAGGCGCCCAACTGCGCAGTCTCGAAGCGAGCTTCGCATTTGGCAAAGTGGTTTACGAGGGATTGACGCTGGCAATTGTCGGCCGCCCGAATGTAGGAAAGTCGAGCCTGTTCAATCAACTGGTGGAGCGCGAACGCGCGATTGTGACCGCCGCTCCGGGAACAACCCGTGACCTGGTAACCGAGACCGTGGCGCTGGGCGGGATTCCGGTGCGGTTGGTGGACACGGCGGGAATTCGCGAAGCGCTGGACGAAGCCGAAAACATCGGCATTCGAAAGTCAATGGAGGCCCTCGCCGACGCCGATCTGGTGCTCGTGGTGCTCGATGCGAGCGACGAGCTTAGCGCTGTGGATCGAGAGTTACTGGCGGACGTTGCGGAACGTGCGGCGATTGTGGTGCGCAACAAAGCAGATCTGGGAGTACACGACGCGGAGCCATCTGAAACGAACTTGCCGACCGTTCGAACCTCTGCGGTGACTGGCAAAGGAATCGCGGAATTACGCACCGAGATTCTGCGCAAAGTGCGCGGGAGCCTCGCCGAAGATGGGGGAGCGATGCTGACCAATCTGCGACAGCAAGGCCAAGTGCGTTTGGCCGTGGACGCCCTCGATGCGGCCAGTGCCTCCGTGAAACACTCCATTCCCCACGAAATGGTGCTGCTGGATCTCTACAGTGGCTTGCGGGCGCTGGATGAACTAACGGGCGCGACGACCGCCGATGACATTCTGAATCTGATCTTCTCTACTTTCTGCATCGGAAAATAAATGCAGGTTATCGAAAACAAATTGGCTAACGTTACATGGGAACCAGTGCCTCTCCATTTCCGGAAGAGGTCGTTTTACTGATCCCCGGCAGCGGTCGAACAACCCTCATCGCCAAACTCTTGATAGGGCTCGTGTCACCGCCGCACCTTGCGGTCGCTGATGCCGATGGGTCCGGAGTAGAAATCTATGCTTCGTTTGTAGTCCTATTCGCACCGCTCGAAGTGCGGATACACCAATTTCTATCTCACCTGGACACATCCTACGCTGCGGACAACGGTGCAAATCGCGGTTGACAGACAAAGTGTGAGCTGCTAGCGTTGCGTTCGATTTCAATTTTTAGATCTGTCATAAGGAAAAGTGTCGGGCGAGGCTACCAAGCCGCCGATAATCGGCGGCTGCTGAGGTGTGTGCTGCATCAGCGGGCAGTGCTGCGATTAGGCTACGGGCTTGTGTACACACAGAATCGCACTTTTACAATTCCGTCCAGCAAGAATTGTCCGCGCTTTATTGACCCTCTCTAAATACTGAAAGCTTCCATGGCTGTGAAGAAGCAAGAAGGAGAGCAAAGCAATGAAAATGAAGAGGATATGGGTTATTTTGACTCTTGTTGGTCTGGCGGCTTTGTTGGTTGCGGCAGAAATCAAGAGTCTCTATCCGGTAACCGGTTTGGGAATGCAGGTTAAAACGAATGTAAAGGCCAGAAAGAAGTATGTGATCGCCTGCATCGTAAAAAACTCGACAAATCCGTACATGGTGGCGCAACTGGCGGGAGTAAGAAAAGCGGCGCAGGACATGGGTTTCGAAGCAATTACCCTCGCGCCAGCCAAACAAGACAGCGTTGAAGAACAGGGACGCATTGTCGAAGACCTCCTACAGAAGAAGATCTCTGCTTTGATTATTCATCCGGCCGACTCGAACGGTATTGTCCCCGCCGTGGAGAAGTCTGTTTCCCATGGAGTTCCCGTTGCCACCATCGGAACTCCGGCGAATAGCAGTAAGGTGCTTTTCCGCACTGGTGTGGACTATGAAGAAAGCGGAGAGGTGATTACGCAGTGGGTGGCTGAGAAGATGAAGGGCGAGGGTAACCTGATTATTTTGGAAGGCCCCCCGGCGGCAGACAACGCCCGAGAGCGTCTACGCGGCATCCAGTTAGTGCTTAAGAAATTCCCGAAAATCAGGGTCTTAGCTTCACAGCCCGCGAACTTTCAGAGGGTAGCCGGCATGCAGGTGATGGAAAACCTGCTGCAGAAGTTCCCGAAAGTGAAGGCGGTCATCGCTGCCAATGATGAGGAAGCTCTGGGCGCAATCATGGCCATCAAGGCTGCGGGACGGCAGGGCGAAGGCATTATCGTGGCCGGGTTTGACGGTAACGAAGATGCAAGCTGGGCCATTAAGAAGGGTCAGATGGCCGTAACCTACAATACCGATCCATATGGCAGCGGGTACTGTGCAGCGGCCTTTATGGTGCGGTACCTCAACGACGGGTCAAAGCCAGCCAAGTCATTTATGCCCTTCCCCTCCGCTGTGGATAAGCCCTTAATTTCCAGCGCCACCATCGACAATTATCTGAAGTATTCCGCTTGGTGGAAGAAATAGAAATTAAGACCGGAGAGACTGATGAACTCAGTCTCTCCATAACAGGGGAAAGTACTGTGAATCAGGCGCCACTTCTTCAGGCCCGGGGAATTTCGAAGGAATTTCCCGGGGTTCGTGCGCTGGAAAACGTCGATTTTGACGTTTATCCCGGCGAAGTACACATACTTATTGGTGAGAACGGCGCTGGGAAAAGCACGTTGGGCAAAATTCTCATGGGAGCCTACAGGCACGATAGCGGGGAAATCTTATTGGAGGGAAAGCCAATTAAGATTAGCCGCCCCATTGAGGCCCTACGTTACGGAATCGGTGGAGTACACCAGGAGTTCATGCTGGTTCCGTGGTTGAATGTGGCCCAGAATATCTTCTTGAACCGGGAACCTCGGCGCTGGGGTTTCGTCGTTGACCACCAGCGAATGCACGAGGAGAGTCGTAGATTACTCGCCTCGCTCGATGTGCATATCGACACCACCCAACCTTTGAAGCACTTCGGCACCGCCATCCAGCAGATGGTGGAATTGTCCAAAGTGATGGCAACAAATCCTCGTGTCTTAATCCTCGACGAACCCACTGCGGTTTTGACCGAACGCGAAGTTGAGTGCCTGTTCAAGCGTATCAAGGAGATGCGCGAACAAGGCGTCGCGATCATCTTCATCTCGCACCGTCTGCAGGAGATTAGGGAAATCGGAGACAGAGTCACCGTTCTGCGCGATGGAAAGAACGCTGCTTCCGGGTTAATGAGCGAGTTCAGTAACGATGACTTGGTTCGTATTATGGTGGGGCGGAATATTTCACAACTGTACCCCCGGAACCGGCGGCCACCCGGGGAAGAGGCGCTTCGCTTAAAAGGAATTTCCGTGCGAGGCGGTCCCAAGGACGTTGACCTGGTTGTACACAAAGGCGAGATTGTCGGGATCTGTGGATTAGTGGGATCTGGCCGCACGGAACTGGCTACGGCGATTTTTGGCATCGGCCAGATTGAGAAAGGGGAAGTCACCCTTTTTGGCAGTAAAGCGACGCCGCGCTCACCGGCCCAGATGGTACGAAAAGGAGTCGGGTTGATCCCCGAAGACCGTAAGACTCTAGGCTTGACCATGAAGTTTTCCGTAGCGTGGAATGTTGTAGTTGCAAGCCTCAGGCTCCATTTTCCATATTTTCTGGTCAGTTATTCCAAGGTAGTTCGCATGGCTGAGAAATTCGTGAAGGATCTGAGGATCGCGACACCTTCGGTGAGCCGGCAGGTGAAGTTCCTGAGCGGAGGGAATCAACAAAAGGTGGCTCTTGCAAAATGGCTGAATACGGAGTCGAGACTGTTGATCTTCGATGAACCAACTCGCGGAATTGATGTAGGGGCCAAGGTGGAAATTCACACATTGATGGATAACCTGGTGCAAAAGGACATTGCGATTCTGATGATCTCGTCCGATTTGCGGGAGGTCTTGGGGATGAGCGATGTCGTCTATGTAATGTACCAGGGGCGGATCAACGGAAAGTTCAGCCATGAGGAGGCTACCCAAGATAAGGTGGCTTCCTTGATGCTCGGCGTGGTGAGGCCCAATGAAGCATAAAGTTCACCTTCGCCTCTTGAGCATTCCCCCAGTGAGCTGGATCGTGCTGGTGTTGTTTATCGTGTACGGATTTTTCGCTCCCGGATTTTTCTCGGCAAGCAATCTATGGAATATAGGGGTTCAGGCTGCGCCGTTATTGGTCCTGGCGATTGGATCCACAATTGTGATTTTGACCGAGGGCATTGACCTGTCATGCGGTATTGTTCTGGGTTTTGCCGGCGTCGGATTTGCATTGCTTGTGCAGCACGGCGTTCCGGTGTGGCTCGCCATGTTGGGCGGCGTGCTTCTTGGTGGAATCTGCGGCCTGATCAATGGCGTGCTGGTTGCCTCGTTCCATTTGCCGCCCTTCATCGCCACGTTAGGTATGGCGAGCGTTCTCACCGGCGCTGGACTGGTTTCTACCGCGGGTACGTCGATTGCGGTACGGGACAGTGTTTTGGATTTTGTCACCAACGGCGTGCTGCTGGGAATCAAGATGCCGATTCTGATTGCCTTGGTAATTCTTGGCGCAGTCTTGTTTCTGATGAAGTTCACGGCGTTTGGCCGCAATGTTTATGCCCTTGGCGGAAACCCCGAAGCGCTCCGGTTGACTGGCGCCAATATTTCGGTGGCACTGATTATGGCCTATGTGGTCGCGGGAGTGCTGGCTGGGATCGCGGGGATTCTGGTTGCCTCCCGTACCGCTTCCGGTCACATTGACTCGGGTTTGGGCTGGGACTTCGACGCTATTGCCGCCACCATCATAGGTGGAACGTCATTCGAACAAGGCAAGGGCGGCGTTGGCTATACGATTCTCGGGGTCATTCTCATCGCTATTCTGCGCAATGGGTTGAATGTTGCAGGAGTGCCCAATATGTACCAGTTTGCCCTGATGGGGACGGTCGTGCTCGGCGCGATTATCTTCGACATCATGGTCCGGCGCCTGTCCGGGACAGAGGAGGGCCGGTAAAATGAGCGAAGTAGTTGAAAGGGCAAGCTTGCTGGACAAGTGGCATGGCGCCGACCTTAAACGCTACATTGGCCCTCTGCTGCGGCCACTTGGTCTTCTAGTTCTCTGTATTCTTTTATCGTTTCTGACCGAGGACTTTTTTACCCTAAAGAACATTATCAGTGTCTTACGGCAATCGACGATCTTAGTGGTCGTGTCAGTTGGTATGACAGTTGTGATTCTTACCGCTGGCATCGATCTTTCCGTGGGCGGCGTGATGGCCCTGGTTGGTTGCCTCACCGCTCAACTGAGCGTCAACGGCATGCCTCTTGCCCCGGCGATCGCATGCGGCCTTGCCATGGGCCTGCTGGTTGGCCTGTTGAACGGAGTTCTGATAAGCGTTTTTGGCTTACCACCCTTTGTGGCAACCTACGGGATGATGTGGATCGCCAATGGCGTAGCCATGATTCTGATGCAAGGGAAGATCATCTTCGGGCTTCCGGATAATTTCTTATGGCTCGGCTCCGGGTATCTGTCGATCATTCCTATTCCTGTGATCATTGCCGCGATCGTGGCAATCGTCTTCCATTTCTACTTGCGAAAGACCGTTCCCGGCCAAGAGATCTACGCGCTGGGCGCTAACCGCGAGGCGGCGCGCTACTCGGGGATCAAGACAACGAAGACGCTGCTGTTGGTTTACAGCCTGAGCGGACTCACGGCAGCCATCGCGGGAATCATGATGACGGCCAGGCTCGATGCCGCGGAAGAAGGAATGGGCGAACCATTCGGTTTGCAGGCGATTGCGGCCGTAGTAATGGGCGGAACTTCAATGATGGGCGGCGAAGGAGGAATCCCGGGAACGATTATCGGAGCCCTGATTCTGACCCTTGTGGTCAACGGCTTGAATCTCATGGGCGTCTCCTCCATGGTTCATCCCATGGTTACGGGCGCGGTGATTTTGCTGGCAGTCTTCTTCGATGTCGTCACGCGAAAATGGTCCGACTAGCTTAGGTTACCTGAGGCAGTTGCGACAGGTATTGTTATGAACTCATACTGTAAGTGGAGGTTTTTGATTCAATGGCAAATTTGACGGTCCGGCCAATTAATACGGGATACGTTCCCACCTTTCCCAAGCAATATCATTACCATCATTCGACTCTTGACTATGTCAAGAATGTAAGCGATCAAAAGGTCGCGCTTCCTGTGTTTACTTATCTGATCGAGGGCGGGAAAGAACTTATCCTGGTCGATACTGGAATGGCCTGGACCGAGAGAGCCAGCAAGTATCATCACGGCGGCTCGTACCAGCCGGAAGGAATGGCGATCCACGAACAGCTGGCAAAAATAGGCTATTCGTGTGCGGACGTCGATAAGGTCATCTTCACCCACCTGCATTGGGACCATATCTTCTATATGGAGAAATTTACAAAAGCTCAATTTATTGCGTCCCGCACGGAATACGAGTTTGCCATGGATCCAATTCCGCTCTATTACAAGTCTTACGAGCACCCTATTCTGGGAAACCGCCGTCCTTTTGAAGGGCTGAAGATCGACGTGGTGGATGGCGCAGAGGAGATTTCCGAGGGTGTCAAGGTATTCCCGACGCCTGGACATTCTCCGGGACACCAGTCGGTAGAGGTCGATACCAAAGACGGGAGCTACATTTGCGCGGGCGATTCAGTCTTCATTATGGCCAATTTCAACCCTATTCCGGAGCTTCACTACACGATTACGCCTCCTGCGCGCTTCTCGAATATCGTGGAATGTTGGAAGAGTATCGAGTTTCAAAAGAATCGGGCCGCCAACATGGGACTTATCCTCCCTTGCCACGAGCCTGAGATTGAGGAACGCATCAAGAAGACGCCTGTACTGGGCCTCTGACACCGCGTTTTCGTAGGCTACTAAGAGAAGGTCGCAAGCGGGATTTACCGGGTCTGCGGCATGTCGTCAATGGTCCCGGAGGTAACTCCGGGACCGCTCTAAGCCCCGGGAGGCGTGCGCGCGTTCAATCATGAAGAAGACCATCGCAGTTATGGCCAGCTTGGACACGAAAGAGGCGGAAGTCTCTTTCATGAAGGAAATGATTGAGCGTCTGGGTTGCCGGGCATTGATCATCGACGTCAGTGTCCTAGATGGATCGGCCATCCTCCCAGATATACCGCCTGAGGACGTGATAAAGGCAGGCGGCCGAGACTGGAAGAGTCTTCAAGCCAGCCCAAAGCACGAACGGATCGTAGCAATGTCCGAGGGAGCGTCCATTCTAGCGCCTGAACTCTACCGGCGTGGAGTTTTCGACGCGATCATAGCGATTGGCGGCGTGCAGAATACGACGATTGGCGTCGCAGCCATGAAGGCGCTCCCCATCGGCGTCCCTAAGTTGATGGTTTCAACGGTGGCGAGCGGACAGCGAATTTTTGAGCCGCTGGTGGGAAGCAAAGACATTATGCTGCTGCCCACTGTGGCCGACATGGCAGGAATTAATGTGTTGACCCGCTCGATTCTGGAGAATGCGGTTGCAGCCATCGTCGGGATGGCCGAGCATGGTGGAAAACCACTCTCTGGCGGAGATGAACTGATCATCGGCGTGACGCTGATGGGTGTGACGAACGGGTTGGTTCAGGCGGCGAGGCTCCTTGAAAAAGAGGGACACCAGGTAATCAGTTTCCATTCAACCGGGGCAGGCGGGCGGGCCATGGAAGAGCTGATTGCCGGAGGAACCATCAAGGCGGTGATGGACCTCACTCTCCACGAGATCATTGCGGAAATGTTTGCAGGAGGTTTTTCGGCAGGCGCAAATAACCGGCTGGAGGCAGCCTGCAAGGCAGGTATTCCCCAGGTGATCGCGCCCGGAGGATGCGACTTTATCGACTTCGGAGTCGATGAACTGCCCCCGGATATTCACCGGCGAAAGTATGTATTACACAACGCCGGCATCGCGCACATCAAGTTACACAAAGAAGAAATCGTACGGGCTGCGTCGATTCTCGTTGAGCGCCTGAACCGGAACAACGGTCCTGTCACGGTCTTGATTCCCCTTGGCGGTTTTTGCCAAGCCGCTGCGCGAGGCGGCCCCTTATGGGATGCGGAAGTGGACAACGCTTTGATCGAGATCTTGCGTACACGCTTAAAACCCGGGATCAAGGTCATCGAAATCGACGCAAATATTAACGACATTAAATTCAGCGAAGCGGCAGTGGAGGCCATGCGTGAACTGCTTGCAGCCAAGCAAAACCAATAATCGCGGAATTGTGAAGAGGAGGCAATACTTTGCTACCTTACTTTGATCTGCCTTTCGACCATCCGGAATCGTTGAGAGATGGCAGCTATGTCCTTGCCACTTACATTGCCTTCGGCGTGACCGATCAGGATGTCTTGAAGCGAGCGGGCAACTTCGCAACCGGCCAAACCGTGGGTACATGGCTGCCATTGCCTGGCGTTACGAGGCCGATGGTCGAAAACTATCAAGCCCGCGTAATCGGATGCTATTCCATACCTGGAGGCGATTCCTCCACAAGCCTGCTACGCGTTGCCTTTCCTCTCGATAACTTCGGCGGAAGCCTGGCGATGCTTCTGGTCGGCTTGGTTGGCAATGACGTTTCAACCGCGATCCGGATCAGGCTTGTCGATCTCGAACTCGCCGGTCAGGCCATAGACGCTTTCCCCGGTCCCAGCCAGGGACTCGCGGGCTTACGCCGCCTGACGGGCGTCATGGACCGTCCCCTCATCTTGAATATGATCAAGCCCTGTCTTGGCTACTCTCCGGAGGTGGGTGCGAATCTTTTCTATGAAACGGGCCGGGGCGGCGTTGACCTCATTAAGGATGACGAGGTGATGGGAAACACTAGCCTCAGCAGCGTTGAAGGCAGGGTAAAGGCATACTTGCAAGCAGCGCGAAGGATTGGGGAGGAAACAGGACGGGCTCCGGTTTATATCGTCAACATCACAGACCGGCCAGCCAAAATGCGGGAGAATGCCAGAGTGGCGCTAGCTGCTGGGGCCAAGGCTGTGATGGTGAATTTCATCACCGCCGGTCTCGACTCCTTGGCTGAATTAACGGCGGAGTTCGGCGAAAGTCTCTGTTTTCTGGGTCACTACGCCGGCGTAGGAATATTGAACGCGCCGATGCAGGGAGTCAGTTGCGCCGTCATGCTTGGACTGCTGCCACGGATGGCGGGCGCGGATGCCGTGATGATCATGCACCCTAGTGACAGGAATAGTCCCGCTTACCTGGAGTACCTGCAGACGGTGCAGGCACACCGTCTGCCCTTAGGCCGCATGAGGCAGGTATGCACAGCGGTGGGCGGAGGTGTCACGCCTCTCAACGCGGCGGCAATCTGCCGCGATCTGGGCCCGGACACTATTCTGGGTGTTGGAGGGGCCATTCAGGGACATCCCGATGGAGCTGCCGCAGGGGCCAAAGCAATGCTTCGGTCCGTGGAAGCGGCGGTCAAAGGTGAAGCCTTGCAAGAAGCGGCGAGCCAGTGCCCTGAGTTGCAGAAGGCAATAGAAGTTTGGGGATGAATACATACGAGAGGGAGGAATTTATATGGCCTTGAAACCAATTGTGATTGGATGCGATAACGCTGCGGTTGAACTGAAGAACATGGTACTTGGCGTCTTAAAAGAAGAAGGGCGTACCTTTGAGAACGTAGGAGTAGACAGCGCCGAGGATCAAACCGAATACCCGGTGATCGCTCAGCGGGTTGCCGAGAAGATCATTGCGAGCAACTACGAAAAGGAAGGCATTCTGATCTGCGGCACTGGTATCGGCATGGCGATCACGGCCAACAAGTTCCCCGGTATCTACGCAGCGGTCTGCCATGACAACTACTCGGCAGAACGTGCGCGTCTCAGCAACAACAGCAACGTCTGCTGCATGGGCGCTCGCATTATCGGTCCAGAACTGGCCAAGAAGGTTTTGCGGGAGTGGTTGAGCCTTGAGTTCAAGGGTGGGCGCTCGCTTTCGAAGGTCGAGAAGATTAGTGCAATTGAAAAAGCGAATTACGCCGTAGCCGCAAAGGCTGGTCCTGCAAAATAATGACGAACCGCAAACTCCTTATCGGTAGCAACTTGAAGATGTACAAGACCATCAAGGAGACGGTCGCTTATCTGGTAGAGCTGCAGCGAATGACCGCAGACCTCGATGGCGATATCGTCCTGTTTCTGATTCCCTCCTACACAACGCTTCCGGCTGCTTCAGAAACGGTGGACAAAACCCGGATCAGGCTGGGTGCGCAGAACATGAACTGGGAGGAAAAAGGCCAGTTCACCGGCGAGATTTCGCCTCTCATGTTGCAAGAGCTCGATCTCCGGATTGTCGAGATCGGACACTCTGAACGGCGCCATATCTTCCGCGAGACCGATATCGAAGAGAACAAGAAGGTCATCTCCGCAATCAACCACGGCTTCACCGCTCTGCTTTGCGTGGGAGAAACCGGCGAAGATAAGGAATTGAATATTGGGGATGAGCGTCTCCGGCAGCAGCTAAAGATCGGACTTCGCGGCCTAAGCGAGGCAGATTGCAAGAATCTATGGGTAGCCTACGAGCCGGTCTGGGCCATTGGAGTAAATGGCATACCCGCCTCGGCCGATTATGCGAACGTAAAGCACCAGGTAATCCGTGAGACTTTGGTTCAGCTCTTCCCCAAGGAGGGGCACAATGTGCCGATACTCTACGGCGGAAGCGTCAATCCGGGCAATGCGTGCGAACTCATCAGCCAGCCAGCCATCGATGGGCTGTTCGTAGGACGTGCCGCATGGGAGGCCCCGGCCTTTAATTCGCTTATTCGGCAAGTCTTGCCGGTCTGGCAGCAGAAGGTGAATGAAAATCGAATCGAGAAATGAGAACTTTGCAATGGTTGGTTTAGAAGACGTAGAAAAAGACTTAATAGAAGCAGCCGCAAGAGCCTACCGGCGCGGTATCCAAACGGGAAGTGGCGGAAACCTCAGCGCCCGAGTTCCTGGTAAGGACTTGATGGTTGTGAAGCCGAGCGGCATATCCTTCATCGACTGCAATCAAGAAAACCTGGTTGTAACCGATTTCGACGGCAAAATGGTCGCAGGAAACGGCAAACCCAGCCGAGAGGCCTTGCTGCACGGGGTCCTTTACCGTAACGTGCCATCAATCGGCGGGGTGGTTCATTGTCATTCTCCTTGGGCAATATCATGGTCTTTCTCGAAGAAGGATCTGCCTCTGGTCACTCATCATGCGCGGATGAAATTCGGCGTTCCCATAGCGACCCTCGATATCGACGCTCCCGTTGTTCCAATGGAGGAAATGCCGAAGGTCACGAGTTTGTTTGAAAAGCATCCAACCCTTCCAGCTTTTCTTTTAGTGGGTCATGGGATTGTAGCGGTTGGCAAGGACGTGTTGAGCGCTGAGAATGTGGCGGAACTGGTAGAAGAGACCGCCCAAATCGCGTGGCTGAGTGAAATCGGGAAGAAGCTGTTCTAAGCCTTTTCGCCCGGTAGCTCTGGAATCGCTTCGGCTCAAGAGAAGCGTTCTTACCCCGGGTCAAATGTCAGCAAGCGATGGAGTAGTCGATACCGGGCAGAAAGGATTGTACAGTGGCAAGGATTTTGGTTCTTGGAGCAGGAGCGATGGGTAGCGCGTTCTGCTTTCCCGCTGCGGATGCTGGAAATGAAGTGCGCCTGGTCGGGACCCATCTTGACTCGGAATGGATCCACCGCGCTTGCGAAACGGGAGTTCACCCCAAACTCAAGATGAAGTTCCCGGAAAATGTGGCGCCGTTTACTCACGACCAGCTTGGCGCAGCGCTCAAAACATGCGACCTAATTGTGCTCGGCGTGAATTCCGCGGGCATCCCTTGGGCAGTGGAACAACTCGGGCCGCTTATCCGGGACACCACGCCAATTCTTCTGCTGACCAAGGGGCTTCAAGTTCGAGAAAATACTCTGCAGATTTTGCCTGATTCGGTCCGAGCCGGACTGGCTCGCCATGGAATCAAGAACGTGCCGGTGGGAGCGGTCGCCGGACCCTGTATCGCGAGTGAATTGGCGGCGCGGCGCGATACCAGGGTAGTCATTGGATATTCCGAAGTCGGCCTACCGGAGTCGATCATCCCCCTTCTGGCGGCACCCTATTATCACGTTTCCCCGAGCACGGACTTGGTAGGGCTTGAGACATGTGCTGCCCTGAAGAACTTTTACGCCATCGCCATTGGATATCCTGCCGGCCTTTTGGCCAAAGAAGGAAAAGCGGGAAACGGGGCGATGATGCATAACCTATCCGCCGGCTTGTTCGCACAAGCACTTACGGAGATGACCCAGGCCGTCAGCTTTCTAGGCGGTACGCGGGAGTCCGTGATGGGTCTGCCCGGTGCGGGTGACCTGTATGTAACCTGCCAGGCAGGGCGAAACAGCCGCATGGGAAACCTTCTCGGAAGTGGCTTACGTTATAGCGACGCAAAAAACAACCAGATGGCCAACGAAACGGTGGAGGGAGCCGAGTTAGCTTTCGTGATTGCTCCTGCTTTGGACTCCCTATTCAGGGAGGGGCGACTTGACCGGAAAGCGTTCCCGCTCGCCACCGCGATAATCGATACGATCTGTCACGACCTTCCCATGATTATTCCCTGGGCCGCATTTCATTAGAGGGATGGATGCACAGCTTATCGAAGGCCACAACGTCGCGGCGCTGAACTGAGACGAGCGATGGCAAGTGGTTGGTTTCTCCCACCCACTGCGCCATTGAGCAGTCAAACTCGACGTCTTCGCCAAGCATCTTCAAAGCACCGGCGTACTTCGGGAATGAGCCGGTTGCCAACTTGCACTTGCACCACCTCTACCGGGCTATGGCTTGGTAGAGATACTTCCAAAGGCCCAGCAGGACGGGGCCACGCCTTTCGCCTCCCGAGACAATAAAAACCTCACTGAGTAAGCGTTGTTTGCGCGACGTTCATTGTGGCCGACCCGCCAAGTCTGCTCGATGTTGGCCCTATCAGTTCCAAAAACAACCTTTCGTGACTAAATAACACACAATCGCACACAATAGTGCTTGCAATGTGGAACAGAAAAGGATATCTAACTTGAGGATAGCAATTGAACCAGCGGCGGGCCCCATGCCTTGGGACTTGTGCGTCTTTCGGTCGCACTAGCTCGTGAAGCAGTGTCTCGTGACCCAAATAAACGGAGGTTGACGATGTCCAGTAGTGTTTACATGCTTCTGATTTTGTTAGTTTCTATCGTCCTGATTATCTTCCTTATCATGAAGGTACGGCTGAACGCCTTCGTGGTTTTGATCATTGCCTGCATCTTTCTTGGGTTGGCGACTCGCATGCCATTGGCCAAGATTGCTTCCTCCATAGAGGCTGGAATGGGTGGAACTCTTGGCTTTCTTGCAACTGTATTAGGATTGGGAACGATTCTTGGCAAGATGATGGAGGTGTCCGGCGGAGCCGAACGGCTTGCACGCACCCTCATCGGGGCGTTTGGCAGGGAAAGAGCTCACTGGGCAATGCTGTTTGTTGCGTTTATATGTGGTATTCCAGTCTTCTTTCAGGTTGGATTTGTCCTATTGCTGCCATTGATCTTCAGCGTGGCTTCCGCGGCCAAAATGCCGCTTGCCAAGATCGGAATCCCCGTAGTTGCCGGATTGATCACGGTCCATTGCATCGTTCCGCCACACCCTGCGGCGATGGCATTGGTTGGATTGCTCCATGCGGACGTGGGCAAGGTCATCATTTATGGCCTACTGGTCGGGTTACCCGCTGCCATGCTGGCGGGTCCGATTTATGGTAACTTCATCTCCCGGCACGTCACGCTTAACCCACCGGAAAAGCTCTTCAAAACAAAGGGAGAAGATACTCCGAGCGAATCGCTGCCTTCCTTCGGTATTACGCTGGTCACAATTCTGCTCCCCCTGCTGATTATGGTCGCCAGAACCATTATCGAACTAGTCGCATCGAAAAACGCGCCATACATGCCCTTCGTCGCATTTATTGGAAATCCAATTACCGCTTTGCTTCTGTCGGCGTTGCTATCTTACTGGACCCTTGGGTTAGCCAGAGGGTTGACGAAGGCGGACCTGGCAAAGCTCACCGACGAGTGCTTTGGGCCGGTAGCGGGGATTCTCCTGATCATCGGCGCTGGAGGAGCTTTCAACATGGTCATTCTCAACAGCGGAATGGGCAAGGTAATTGCCGATGTGATGACGAGCATGCATCTGAGTCCCCTCATCATGGGATGGATAATCGCGATCGTGTTGAGATTTGCAGTTGGCTCCTCAACCGTTGCGATGATGACCGCTGGAGGTATCATTCTGCCTGTTTTGACGAATTACCCGCACCTTGATCCGGCTCTGCTCTGCGTTGCAGTTGGCGCTGGCGCCATTGGTCTATCGCATATGACGGACTCGGGTTTCTGGATCGTCAAGGAATTCTTTGGCATGTCCTTGTCGGACACGCTAAAGACCTGGACAGTTTCCACGACGATTGCGGGCGTTGGTGGGCTCGCTGGCGTGCTTTTGCTTTCGCGTGTGGTATAAGTCATCCGCAACGGTGGTTGAACGTAGGCCAGAGCAATGCAGGGACGGACTCTCGCCTATTTGTCAAAAAATCGATTTCGCTGGTAAAGGAGCGCTATGAAAAAACAAATTAAGGCAATGTTAATTGGCGACGCCATGATCCCGGGCAGTGAGTTCAAGCTCGCTGCAGAGAAATACCTGGGCGGCTTCATCGCAGACGCAAAGGTCGGAGACTGGGAAGCGGATTGGGGAAAGTTGCAGGAAAGACGCCTCAAGGTCGAGAAGCAAGGTCCCGAAATCGAAGTTGTCGATCCGCTGATTGAGAAACATGGCAGCACTGCGGAGCTACTGGCTGGGCTGTTCGTTCCAATTTCATCCAAAGTGTTTGCCGCCATGCCAAAACTCCGCATCGCCGGCGTTTCGCGTGCGGGGCTGGAAAACGTTAACGTTCCCGAGGCTACGAAGCGCGGCATCGTCGTTTTCAACGTTGAAGGACGCAACGCTGAAGCAGTATCCGATTTTGCCGTTGGGATGATGCTCGCCGAGTGCCGTAATATTGCGCGGGCGCACTTCGCAATCAAGAACGGACAGTGGCGCAAAACGTTCTCCAACTCGAGCTGGGTTCCGCAACTGAAGGATAAGAATATCGGCATCGTCGGCTTTGGATACATTGGTCGCCTGGTGGCGAAGAAGCTTTCGGGTTTCGGAGTGAAATGCCTGGTTTACGATCCGTTCGTCGCTCCTGACGAGATCCGTAAACATGACTGCACACCAGTGGACAAAGACACCTTATTTGCGGAAAGCGACTTCGTGACGATTCATGCCCGCATGAGCGAAGCTACTAAGAACATGGTTGGAGAGCATGAACTGCGCCGCATGAAGCCGACCGCATATCTGGTGAATACTGCACGGGCAGGCCTGCTCGACCAGAGCGCACTGATCGCGGTACTGCAGGAGAAGAAGATTGCCGGCGCCGGACTTGACGTCTTCCAGGACGAGCCGCTCAAACCCGATAGCCCCTTCCTGGCACTCGATAACGTGACACTCACGACGCATATTGCGGGCACGACAAAAGAGGCTCTCTCCAGTTCTCCAGAGCTACTAATGGAAGATATTAATAAACTCCTGACGGGCCAAAAGCCGCGATTCGTTGTGAACAAGGAAGTGCTTGATCGACCCGAATTCAAAGCCTGGCTGAAAGAGGTTCAATCATGATGGTCAATTTTTCCGAGTTACTGAAAGAGGCTCGACGGCATAAGTATGCCGTCGGTTCCTTCAATGTTTATAACTACGAAACGATTCGCGGCGTAATTGACGCGGGACAGGAGCTGGGCTATCCCACGATCGTAGCGTTTGCCGAAGGCTATCTGCAAAACATGGACATGGACGAAGTATTCGCCCTCGTTCACGCCATGGCTCACAAGTCGAGCATCCCGGTGGTACTGCATCTGGACCACTGCAAATCATTCGAGAACATCGTGAAGGCGATCCGGGCCGGATTTACATCGGTCATGTTCGATGGATCCAGTCTGCCGTTTGAGGAAAACATAAAGAAGACCGCCGAGGTGGTTGCTATCGCCCATGCTGTCGACGTCAGTGTTGAGGCAGAACTAGGGGCGCTCGCCGGGGGAGAGTTTTCCAACGAAGAAGCAGGCGACGAGGTCTATACCAACCCGAAGCAAGCCAGCTATTTTGTGGAGAAGACTGGAATCGACGCTCTGGCGGTTTCCATTGGCACGGTACATGGAATGTACAAAGGCACGCCGCGCATCGATGTTGAAGTATTGAAGAAGATCGCAGCGCGTATCGACATTCCGTTGGTTTTGCATGGCGGTTCCGGAACGCCGGAGGAGACGATCCGGGAATGTATTCGAAACGGCATTGCAAAAATCAACGTCAATACCGAGATTTCGTATTACACGGTGGAGCAAGTGAAGGCGTTGCTGCAATCCGGCAAGAGCTACCACCTGTCGCAATTGGCGCTCAAGGAAGTCGGTTTTGTGCGCGAAGTCGTAACGAAGTACGCCAAGATCTTCCGTTCCGCTTAAACTGCCGTATTCGACGCGACGACTGAGGCTGGCCGTCCGTCCTTGAAGACTTGTCCTTGGAAAGAAGCCTGAAAGGGAAATCATGGACCATATACTCGTCATTGACGTTGGCACGTCCAGTCTAAAGGCCATGCTTTACGATAGCGCGGGTAACATGCTGAACCGCGCATCGCAGGAATATCATTCGGAGTTCTTCAGCAATAACCATGTGGAGCAAGATCCGCTCACATGGAAACGTGCCTTGCTGTCTACACTCAAGAAGTCGGGCGAATTCATTCATGCCAGGAACATCAGTATTGCTGCGATAGCGGTCACTTCACAGCGCGCATCGGTGATCCCCGTCGATGAACACGGCGAGTGTCTCCACCATGCCATCATGTGGCAAGACAAGAGAAGCAGGGCCCAGTGCAAGAGACTGCTCGAACAGCTTTCGCTGGAAGAGATGTATCGCCGTACCGGTCTGCGCATCGATCCTTATTTCTCGGCACCTAAGATGATGTGGCTGCGAGACGAACGCCCTGAACTTTATGCCAAGGCTCACAAACTGATCGGCGTTCAGGACTACGTCGCTTATCTCTTAACCGGGCTGTTTACGACCGATTGGACCCAAGCCTGCCGGACCATGCTAATGAACATCAACACCTTTTCCTGGGATGAGGAGATGTTAGCAATTGCCGGGATTCCAAAAGCGAAACTACCTGAACTTTATCCTCCAGGATCGCAACCGGGGGTTCTAACCTCCGCAATGGCGTCTGCTACGGGACTACCTTCGGGAATTCCGGTGATCATCTCGGGCGGAGATCAACAGTGCGCGGCCCTTGCGTTGAACATTCTGCAGCCAGGAGATGCGGCGGCCAATACGGGGACTGGATCATTCGTCATCGCTTACGCGGAAAAACCGATGTTCGATGGCGAGTGTCGAACCCTTTGCAGCGCGTCGGCCGTTGCAGGAAAGTGGATTGCAGAAGCGGGAATTTATAACACCGGCTCCGTCTATCGGTGGTTCAGGGAGCAGTTTTATCCGGCGGGCGAGCATGCCTTCGACCTGATGAATGAAGAAGCATCCAAGTCCCCGATCGGAGCCAATGGAGTTATGATGCTGCCCCATTTCGAGGGAAGCGCCGCACCTTACTGGAATCCGCTGGCGAAGGGGCTATTTTTCAATCTCACGCTTGGAACTGTCAGAGGCGATTTAAGCCGCGCCATTCTGGAAGGCATCGCCCTGGAAATTGCCCACGATCTCTCATTAATTGAAAGCCTGGTAAAGAGCATCTCAGAGGTCAATGTCGCCGGCGGCTTGGTAACGCTCGATTTCTTCAACCAGATGCAAGCGGACGCGTTCAATAAGACGGTGAACCGTTTCGACAATAGCGAAGCCTCGTCCCTTGGTGCGCTGATGAGCGCGGAGGTCAAACTGGGTATCCACCAGAATCACACTGAAGCCTACCGGGCGTTGTGCCCTGCAAAACCAATTTCGTTCAAGCCGGAGCCAGCGAGTGTTGCAAAGTACCGTACCTTATTCGAGCGCAAGGATGACCTGTATCAAGCCCTTTGTCATTTCAAAGGATACGCGCCGGTTCGCGATACCGTGTAATGTTGACATGTAGGAGGGTGCCCACTGCTTGTGAAGCACCCTCCTCGCAAGATCTTGATGAGTAGGACGCAAGCTGATTTAGCGTAAGCAATTGCAAGTTTGTTGGAGGGGAAGCAGACTATGCTCTCGGTTGAATTAGATACCTTGATGCTGGAGAGGCTGAAGCGGCAAGGCATGGTTACGGTGAGTGAACTTGTTAGGGATCTGGGCGTTACCGCGATGACGGTGCGCCGCCACCTTCTCAAGCTCGAGAAGACGGGCCTTCTGCAGAAGGTTCATGGTGGAGCCATACTCATTAGTGATGAAACACTGCACGAAGCCGCATTTGCGAACAAGGAACAAGTGGCTGACTGTGAAAAGAATCTGATCGCCAGAGAAGCCCTGACTCTTATTAAGGATGGAGACGCAATTCTCCTGGACGCAGGAACCACCGTCTTCCAACTGGCAAAATTACTGAAGGGAAAGCGGGATCTGACAGTCGTGACCAGCGATCTACACACTGCCCTGGAACTTTGCACGTCTGATATTCGGCTCTTTTTCGCGGGAGGGGAAATAGAAAAAGATCTGGGAAGGGCACGGGGCGTAAGAACACTCGAATTCTTTTCCGAAATTCACGTTGACATTAGTTTTCTAGGAATATCCGCTATCAGCGATGGTTTTGTTCTCGGCTGCTATTCCTTTGACAATCCCGAACTCAAGAGAGCGATGTTGCGATGTGGCTCGAAGAAAGTTCTGCTCACTGACAGAGGCAAGTTCGGCAGGAAGGCCTTTGCTCAAGTTGGTCCATTGAGCATGATTGACGTACTGATCACTGACAAGGAATTTAATGAGCGGGAAATGAGCTATCTCGCGGAGAACAATGTGCAACTTCTTCAAACACGAAATGTTCATTCGAGCAGTAGTCCTGCTTTATGTCGCGGTCCTCTTATCTAGTAAACGCAGTCCGATTAATCGTGCAAAACCACGCTGGCCAGCGAATTGTTGATGTGCATTCCTCTACCGTTGTAGTTGATGAAGCCGAGATCGCGAAACCGATTCAGGAAGAAGCTCACGCGCGAACGGGTGGTGCCTATCATCTCGGCGAGGGTTTCTTGGCTGATTTTGGCGATAACTGGAGCGGGCCTCGAATCCTGGCCTACGTTAGCCATCATCAGCAGCAGCCTGGCAAGCCGCTTTTCGCTGGAATTGAACAGATGATCCACCAGGTCAGCTTCCATACGGGCATTGCGGGAGAGCATGTGGGTGAGGAATTGCGCGGAGAACTCCGGTTCGCGATGGAGCAGGCCGAGCATGACCTTCTTTTCGATACGAATGACGGTGCTGGATTGAAGCGTGCTAGCGGTAGAAATGCGAAGCGTCTGGCCGGCCAGGGCGCCCTCACCGAAAAAACTCTTTTCCGTGAGGTGGGCAATCACGGCTTCCTTGCCGCTCGTCGATACAACGGTGAGCTTCACCTTGCCGGTCTGGATATAAAAGACTGCATCGGCTGAATCGCCTTGCAAGAAGATGGAGTCATCGGCCTTGTATTCGCGTATCGATTTTCCAGCTGCAATCCCCGTCAGGAGAGTCTGCGGATCAAATGAATAATCCTGATCCGGAGATGAGTGGGTCTTCCGCGCAACGATCTTCAAGTTTTGCTTTGCAGCCAAAGGCAATAGGAAGGACAGGCCAACTGGAAACCTAGGTGCCGTGCTCGTCATAGTCGAACGACTCGTAGCCATAATCGATACCTTTCAATGTGCAGGTTGTGCGTTGCAATCTGTCTGTACCCAAGATACGGGATGAGGAAAACAGCGGAATCAGCGAAAACTGTTATTGCTGTAAGCATTCCGGCTGGAATTCTGTAGGGCTATTCCTACCCCGCCTCATTGACATTTTTTGAGACAAATAGCTCCAACGCTCGTGCTCCCTGAAGCTGGGCGCAAGCCATTCGAGTCTCGTTTGAGGATTCTTGAAAGTAGTACCTACGTGTGTGTTCCCGGCGCGCGCGCGGGCATTCAGTTGAGCAAGGCCGCGTCCAGTATTTTCTTAATTGCGGGTGCTAAATCTTCTGAAGCACTGTTCTTGTTGACGTAGGCAGACGCTCCGGCCAGCAGGCAGCGTGACGCATACTGGCTCTCGGGCTGAACGCTTACCATGATCACGGGAAGCTTCGGATATAGATGCGTTACATCTTGGAGCACATCCAGCCCGCTGCGTCCGGGCATGTTGATGTCAAGCAACAGAACGCCGCATTGAGACTTGGCCAAGTGGTCCAGCACTTCATCCCCGTTGGCTGCTTCGGAAAAGTGCGTGCCAACAAAGGCATCGTCCACAATTTCTCTCAAACCCCGGCGTACGTTCGCGTGATCATCTGCTATCAGGATGTACATCTTGTATCCGCTTCCTGGGCGCATATCGCCTAAAAACACGTTACTTGGGACAAGTGGTAATTGTAACCAGCGAAGACCGGGATTTCTGCAGGGTTTCGTAAGCTGGTTATGTAGGGTTATTCCTACACGACCGGCAATCTATTCGATCAAGTTGTGCGTCATGGCGTAGCGGGTAAGTTCAGCGTTGCTCTTCATCTGCATCTTTTCCATGATGCGGGCTCGATAGCTACTTATGGTTTTCACGCTGACATGCAGCCGTTCGCCGATTTCCGTCAAGGGGACGCCGGAAGCGATCATCTTCATGACCTCGTGCTCCCGGTCGGAGAGAAGCTCGTGCAAGGGCTTGTCGGAGGATTCGTCCAGGGTCGCAACCAGTTTCTCTGCGAGGCTCGCGCTGATATAGCGGCCACCGCCCAATATTTTTCTGGTCGCCAGCGCCAGCTCTTCCGGGGCGCTCCCTTTGTTGATATAGGCGGCTGCGCCAGCCCGCAGACAGCGTACAGCGTACTGGTCTTCCGGCTGGCAGCTCAGTATGATCACCGGCAAGCGCGGGTATGCGTGTTTTACGTCCCTCAGCACGTCCATCCCGCTGCGTCCCGGCATGGTGATATCCAGCACCAGCATTGAGGTTTGGGCTTTGCCAAGATGGCTGAGCACCTCATCTCCGTTGCCGGCTTCGGAGAAGTCCGCGCCGGGAACAGCGTCCGCCAGAATTTCCCTGAGGCCCCGGCGTACGACGGCATGGTCATCCGCTATCAGTATGTGCATGGTTGCTCCCTCTCGGCACCCGGAGTATCCATGGGAACGCGAACCGTGACCGTTGTGCCGTTGCCGGGCGAGCTGGAGATTTGAACGTCGCCGCCGCAGAACTGGGCTCGCTCTTTCATACCCAGAAGCCCCAAAGACCCAAACGAGTTCGACAAATCGGACTCACGGAAACCTACTCCGTCGTCTTCCACAATCAGGAGAATATTCTCCTCTTCCTGAGATAAGGATACGCGCACCACCTTTGCTTCTGCATGGCGGATCACGTTAGTCAGGCACTCCTGAAAAATTCGGAAAGCCGCGGTGGCTCGATCCCCATCCATATGCAAATCGACGGGAGGAACGGAGACCTCGCAACGAACGCCATTGCGGGAGGCAAAGTCGCTAGCCTGCCACTCGATTGCCGCCGCAAGGCCAAGGTCATCCAATGCTCCCGGACGCAGCCCGCTGCATATCACTCGCACTGCCTTGACACCATCATTGATCAGCTGAATGGACTCCGTCAGCCGAGCTAGCACCAGACCTTCTGACGCTGGCAGACGACGCGCCACCCATGTCAGATCCATTTTGATTGCGGTCAGAATTTGCCCGATCTGATCGTGCAGGTCACGTGCGACTCTCTTGCGATCCTCTTCGCGCACGCATTGGAGACGTTCAGCCAACGCCCGTAGTTGTTCTTTCTGCAAGACGAGCGACTCGTGGTAGCGCAGTTGCTGACTGAGTTGCTTCTGCTCCGCCTCTATCAGCTTGCGCGCGGTGTTGTCGGTGCCGATCAGCAGATAGCCGATGATGGCGTTTTGCGCGTCATGTAGTGCCGTGACCGACAAAACCGCCGGGAAGCGGCTCCCATCCTTGCGGATGTAGGTCAGTTCGTAGATATCTTCGATCTCGCGTGAGGCCTTGAACACCAGAGCCTCGAAGCCCGGGGTAATCTTGGTTCCAAGCTCGACGCTCAATTGCTCTGCGCGTGCGATTACTTCCTTTGGATCGGAAATGTCAGCCGGCGTGATCTTGTTCATCACTTCGTCAGCGGCGTAGCCCAGCATCCTCTCCGCGCCAACGTTGAAGATCTGAATGACACCCTTGGCGTCCGTGGCGATACACGAGAAGTTGGCGCTGTTGAAAATCGCGCTCTGCAACGCCTCCGCCTTGAGCGCAGCCGTCCATCGCTCTTCGCTCTGCAATAGCTTGGTGCCCAATCGTTCGATGTGGTATCGAGTGAACAGCGTGAGGAAAATCGCGAATCCCAGTCCAAGAACGATGCAGCTCGCGGCCATCAGGGTCCATCTCCGGTGAGCGGCTTGAATGCGCTGGACCCGTAGTCTGGTTTCCACGTCTTGAAACTTTGCGATCTGCTCGCGAAGAGAATCCATCCCTCGCTTCCCCGGCAGGCTCTCATAGAAAGCTCCGTCGGCTTTTCCACTTCGGCGAAGCATTATAGCTTCGTCGGCGTGCTCCATCCACGCCACATAACCGGCGCGGACGTCCTCCAGTCGCTGTTTTTGCGGAGCGCTGTCGTCCACCAATTGATACAATGCCCGGTATTCGGAATCGAATCTCTTCGTACCCTCCAGATAGGGCTGGAGGAGTGCTTCGTCGCCGGTTGCCAGGTATCCGCGCATAGCGGTTTCCACATCCACCAGCAACTTGAGCATCCGCGCGGACTGATCGAGAACCTGGCCGGTGTGGTCAACCCATTGCAAGGATCTGTTCAAGTCGAAGGATTCCCACAGCAGCAGCGCCGCAAGAACTGCCGTGACCAGCATCGGGATCACTATCACTCGACGGAGCAACGATTTGAATTTCGAGTATTCCATCGATTACTCCTCGGACTTGCGAAGCTTCGATCCGCCGATCACCGGAGGAGCAATCTGCGATTTTGATTTCGAGTGAATTCTGTCTTCAGCATACGCCCTTGGAATTGATGAGGCCGAGTTCGCAAAAACGCTTAAGGATGAAGCTGACATTGGAATCGGTGGCACCGAGTAAGTTGGCAAGTGACTCCCGACTCATATTGGCAGTGATTGGATTGAATTTCCATCCACCGTTAAGGTTGGCCTTCATCATCTGCAGCCGGGCGAGGCGTTCATTGCCGGAATCAAAGCAATGATCGGCCAAATCAGCTTCCATGCGAATACTGCGGGAGAGCGTGTAGGCAAGGAATTGTTTGGCGAAGTGAGTATCGTCATGGAGCAGAACCATCATCGCCTGCTTCTCGATGCGCACGATGGAGCTGCGTAGGAGCGCACTCGCCGTGACGCTGCGGATAGCCTGACCGGCCAGACAGCATTCGCCCAAGAAGCTACCTTCTTCGAGAAGAGAGATGACTGCCTGCTCCCCACGTTCCGACCTAACGGTGAGCCGCACCCTGCCAGTCAGGATGTAGAACACGGCTGACGCCGGATCGCCCTGCGAGAAGATAGGCTCCTCGATCAGGTACTCACGCCGGACTCTTGCTGCCAGGAACTTCGTGAACCAAACGTTGGAATCGAATACGAGTGCTTTTTCTAGAGCTTTGCCCACTTCTTCAGGCACAACCGTTAACTCCTTCTCCGCGGCTGGCTCGAGGGGTGCCACATCGCGCCTTGTGCCACTGAAGGCCCGGCGAGTAGCAGCGCTGCCCCCGAGCGACTTACTGTGGCACAGCCGTTTTCGGTTAATCGAGGTGACAGATTTGTCAGGCCCTGCGGCCATGGTTATTGTTGTGATCTGCTACCTTCTCCAGTCGCGATGGTCGCCATCTGGGTGATGCTCGTCATGATGGTTTCCGTCCCGGTGGGCGCGGTCGTGTCTCCAGTCCCTGTGTTCGCCGTATGCGTGGTCATAGTGCCTGTATCCGCGACTGTCCCGCTGATAGCGATAACCGTCTTCGTAGTAGTAGCCGTCATGGTAGCCGCTTGTGAACACGACAACCGGCGCTCCAATTTGGACACCGAGCCGTACCTGGGCCTCTGCTTTAGGCGGCGACATCAGGCCGATAGCAATCACCAGACCGAATGCTGCAATTAGCATCTTCTTCAACATGCTTTGAACCTCCATCACGATTGGCGCTAGCCGGTCACAGGCGATATTCCCGCTCCCTGCGCAAGTCGATGCTAGCAGCACGAACTGACCGCGTATGGTCAAAACAGCTCATGTTCGTGAAGTCCTTCGCACGCGCGCTTAACTACTCAAAGACCCTCCGCCGGTCACAACCCACGCTGAACTACCAGTGCTCGCGCTGAATGTACGTATCTTGTTCCGACTCGATATGATTTCAGTCTCACGATGAACTGATGCGCCAAATGTCCCATTATTGCTTCGATTGAGCAATAGTGAACAGCTTCGCCGTTTAAGCCCTGCCATGATCTCAAAGTAGCAGGAAGTACTTGCGCCTTCGACCGTTGCGGCCACGCGAATTCGCGAGCCGATCAATCTTTCCCGAGACCCGCAGTCGGCGTGGCCTGCCTGGAGACTTACAAATGAAGATGTGCCAAGCCACACTCTTACTTATTGCGAGCCTTGCTGCCTTATCGGTCCTGGCACAAGCGCAAGCGTTTACCGGCCCAGAAGACTCCTCCAACGCGGATGAAATCATAGCTCCGGCGCGGATCGAGCGGATAGATTCTTCCTACGTGAGACCGTCGCAGGCAACGATGCTGCGCAATTACGCCTTCGACGCATTCGGCCCGTATCCCATCGTCGGCGCAGCGGTAGTGGCTGGCGTTGGCCAGATAGACAATTCTGTCCCTGAGTGGAAGCAAGGCGCGACAGGATTCGGCAGACGATTCGGCTCTGACTTTGGCATCGCAGCGGTCAGCACCACAACCCGCTACGCGATGGGAGAAGCGCTCAGAGAAGACACTTTGTACTACCGCTGCGAATGCCGGGGCCTGTTCCCGAGACTGAGCCATGCCGTAGTTTCAACCTTGACGGCGCGACACGGCCAGGACGGCCACCGCGCGTTCTCCGTATCTGCCGTTGCGGCACCCTATGCAGGTACGATGACGGCGGTATACGCCTGGTATCCCGGCAACTACGGCGCCCGATACGCGCTTCGCATGGGCAACTACAACCTGCTGATAAGCGCGGGCCAAAACATCTTACTGGAGTTTTTCTACAGCGGTCCGCACTCCCTACTTTCCCGTATGCACCTCAATAATTCGCACGGTGCGCCAGATCCAGGTTCCAGGTGAGCGAGCGTGTATCGAGTTTAGCCACCGGGATCGTGGCCAAACCTCCGGAACGGGAAGCCGCACTCGACTCCTCGACGCTGGCCCCTTCAAAAAGTTTGCTCACGGAGTTTCTTGAGTGGTTCGGCGAACTCGCTATATTTTCGTGGCGAGTTGCACGCGCGGCAGTAACACCACCCTACGAATTCCGCGAACTGTTTCGTCAGCTTGACGAGATTGGTTCCAAGTCTCTGCCGCTGGTTGCATTGGCTGGCGCGGCCATTGGGGTTGTGCTCTCACTGGAGTCCAGACAGAGCCTTACTCGATTTGGAGCTAAATCGCTGCTTCCCGCGGCGCTGGTTTTCTCTATCATTCACGAGATTGGTCCGATCATCACCGCACTGGTGGTGAGTGGCCGGGTGGGTGCTGGCATCGGCGCGGAGTTGGCATCGATGAAAGTGACCGAACAGATCGATGCCATTGAGGCATCGGCAGTGAATCCATACCGCTTGTTAGCGGCCACGCGTATTCTAGCCTGCACTCTGATGCTGCCTTTATTGACCCTTGCCGCGGATCTCTGCGGGTTGCTCATGGGCTGGGTTGCGTTAGCTTCAGTAGAGCCACTCTCGTTCCATCAGTTCATCAACAGCGGATTCAGCGGTTCCGGCTTTAGCGACTTTTTGCCACCCACACTCAAGACGGCTGTATTCGGCCTGATTATCGGCCTGATCTCCTGCTTCCAAGGGATGCGGACACGCGGAGGGGCAGCGGGAGTTGGCCGCGCGGCCACTAGTTCGGTCGTCTTGTCTTCCCTATTCGTGATCTTAGCCGATGTGGTGCTCGTGAAACTCATCATCATTCTCTTCCCGTAAATAACTATGGCCGCTATCGAACAAATCGCTATGAATCCTCAGGCTGATGAAGCCTCCTCCGCTCCGGTGATTGCTGTCAGGGATGTGCGTAAGTCGTTTGGAAGTCAATCCGTCTTGAACGGAGTGAGCCTAGCCGTGAGTCGAGGCGAGACCTTGGCAGTTCTAGGGCGCAGTGGCACCGGCAAAAGCGTGCTGCTAAGGCTGATCATAGGCTTTGATACGCCTGACTCGGGATGGGTTCGCATCCACGGCCAGAACCTCGTCGGCATGTCACTCGACAAGCTTGGCGAGGTCAGGTTAAAGATGGGTTTTCTGTTTCAGCACGCGGCTCTCTACGATTCGCTCACCGTCGAGCAGAACGTAGGATTCCCGCTACAACACCAGCGAAAGACGATGTCTGCCGCAGAGCAGCGTGATCGGGTCAGGAAATTACTTGCGGAAGTGGGCATGGATGGGCATCTCGATAAGATGCCCGCGGACATTTCCGGCGGCATGCAGAAAAGAGTGGGTCTTGCTCGGGCGCTGGCTCTGGAACCCGATATCCTACTACTCGACGAACCCACCGCGGGCCTTGATCCCATCAGTTCTGCCGAAATCGACGAATTGATTCTCAAACTCCAGTCTGAACACCACATGGCATCCATCGTGGTGACTCACGATCTGCACAGCGCGAAAACCATCGCGGACCGCCTCATCCTACTCAACGAGGGCACGGTCGTGATCGAAGGCAGCTTCAGGCAACTTCAACAGAGTGATGATGCGTTTGTCATGGAATTTCTAAAGCATTCGTAGGAGAGCATATGTCAAGGGCGGCAAGGTTAGGTGCATTCATCGTTGGGACGCTGGCAATTCTCGTGGCCGGTGTTTTCGTTATCGGAAACAAGCAGTATCTGTTCAGTTCCACGTACCAGTTGAGGGCGCAGTTTGACAACGTGGCAGGACTTGACCCGGGAGCCGACGTGCGTGTCGGCGGAGTCCACAGTGGAACCGTGCGCAGCATTATGCTGCCTCATCGGCCCGGAGAGAAGATCACGATCCTCATGGATCTCAGCAAGTCCACGCATGAGATCATCAAGCAGGATTCTGTCGCCACAATCGAGACCGAGGGTTTGCTGGGCAATCAATACATGGCCATTTCATTTGGGTCCGCCGGAGCGGCGGAGGTCCGCTCGGGCGACATCATTGCCAGCCAGACTCCCCTCGAGATGGCGGAAATGCTCAAGAAGGCCAGCGGCATTCTCGACGGCGGGCAGCAGGCTATTCGCAACGTGACCCAGGCGACGGCGAATCTTGAATCGATTTCCGGCAAGATCGATCATGGCCAAGGGACGGTAGGCGCGCTGGTGAATGACAAGCAGCTCTACACCAACCTCGCGGCCACTGCAAACACCCTGCATGACGCGGTACTCTCCGCCCAAGGAGGCGCTGTCGACTTCCAGGAAAACATGGAAGCGTTGAAGCATAACTTCCTGTTGCGCGGATACTTCAAGAACCGTGGTTACGAAGACTCGTCCGACTTGGCGAAAAATGAAATTGATCGCATGCCTGAGGGCAAGGCAATTAAGGAGTTCACCTACTCTTCAAAACAACTTTTTGACAAACAGGATTCGGCCAAACTGAAAAACCAGAAGTCTCTGCATACCGGCGGAGAATTCCTCGCTAACGCCCAGTTTGGTTTCGCGGTGGTGGTTGTTTCTGCCGGCAAGGAAGGCGATACGGAGAAGGAGCTGTTACTTACCGAAGCGCGAGCTATGGTTGTGCGTGATTATCTGGTCGAAAAGTTCGGCTTCGATGACACGCAGCTTAAGACTCTCGGAATCGGCAAGCAGATGGACGCAAGTTCTGATGGCGACTGGGGTACTGTGCGCATTCTCGTCTATCCCGCGGGAAGCGTAATGCCTGGTGAAAAGCACCTACCGGCAGTCTCACGAAACTCGGAGCGCCCGGCTCCGGTTTCAAGCGCCGCGGTACCTCTTCGATAGAAATGAAGAGCCGCTATTTAGCTCTTTCGTGCATGCACGACGAAGCGTTTCGGCGCAGGGCCCACTAGATAAAACGGATAACACGTCACGAGCGTCAACGTGGATTCGCCTCCTGACGATTGAAGCACTGAGGTGTCATCCGGTCCTACGACCTTGACCCAATCCACGGCGTAACGCTGAAGCCCAGTTGCCGTTTGTACCTGAATCTGGTCGCCCTTACGAATATCCTTCAGGCTCCGGAAAAACGTGTCGCGATGCCCCGCAACTCCGCTATTACCTGGTTCTCCGGGTAGCGGCGTACCTTCGATATGCCCTGCTCCGAATCGGAGGACTCGTGAGCTTGTCCCCTGCAGTATAGCTACTGACAACCCCAGCCGGGGAATCTCAATGCGGCCAACGACGTCACCTTTGTGAATCAGTGCTCTTGGTTTTGTAGCTGGAGTGTTCTCTGAAGATCGAACTTCCGCAAACAGCTCCCGGTTCGCGTCCGCCTGGTGTAGCCGTGCCTGCAACAGCGTGAACCCGACGTACGTCAGGGCAACAACTCCCGTGAGAAACAGGAGATCGCGAATGCAACGAATCGTGCGCTGCATCGTTGACACTGGAAGGGAAGAGCCTCTAGTGACGTGCATGGTGATTATCACTTGTCGTTGATAAAGGAGTTGGTCCCGGTGCGAAGTACCCGTTGCGGGTACGAACTGACAGACGTCCGCGGCCCGGGGCGCCAGCTCTTACTTGAAGAACTCGATACGCTCCGTCGTGGCTGTTATTAGTGGGGACATAGGCAAGCGTGTACTGGCTGCGAATATCGCGGGCAATGCGCTCGCAGATGGGAACAACGTCTTTCACTGATTCCGGCAAGAACGCTTCTCCGCCTGTCTCTTGTGCAAGGCGCTTGAGTACTCCTGGATTTCGGTCTTCATCCTGCTCGTCGAAGATGCCGATGCTGTAGATAATGGCATCTGCTCGTTTAGCCGTGGCAAGAATCGATTCCAGTTTGTGTTTGCTGGCGTTGTCTCCCCCATCGCTGATTACGATGAGAACCTTCTTGTCGCGATTACCCTTTGACAGATGATCGAGCGCGGCATCCACGGCGTCATACAGTGCCGTCTGCCCGTTGGCCGCGACTTTTGACAGCGCTATTTCCAACTGTGTCACGTTGGCGGTGAATGGCATTTCTTCCGGGAGCGCAAATGAGACCTTCTCGTTGAAGTTGACGACGAACATCTGGTCTCGTGGGTTGCTGGAGCGTGCAAACGCCAGACTGGCGGCGATGACATCGGAACGCTTCGGCTTCATGCTTCCGCTGTTATCAATAACCAGACCGACCGTAACCGGGATGTCTTCATGGCTAAAATGCTTGATTTGTTGAAGTACGCCATCTTCGAATATCTGGAAGTTTTGTTTGTCGAGGCCTGAAACAAGCAGGTTCTTGCGGTCCTGCACGGTTGCGTGCAGGACCACCATGTTTACATGGACGCTTATGACGAACGGATCGTCAGAAGGAGACTGCCGACGAACGGATTCTTGCGCCGTAGCGGCGGTCAACGTAAAGACCAATATGAGCAATGTCAGCAGATAGAGAAATCCGAAGAGTCGTTTCCTGACCCATGCTTCTTTAACCTGCCTCACAATGCGAAGCGGCTTTGTCGCACAGTCCACTGAAAATGCATTCTGACTCATCCGATGGTTTCTCCTCGAAGGGAACCTGAATCGAACACGCTAAAACCGGGCGGGAGCGCGGCAGTGGGTTATTCTCACCAACTCCCATTCGCCGACTAAGTCCCGTCCGGTATTCAATCAACCAAGCAGAGTAACCTCACGATTCACCCCGCTTGCCTGTCTTAGGCAGTCCGCTTTGAAACATATGAGAGCACAAAGCATCCGCCCAATCCTAGTAGCCCGACGAGCCCAATCAGCGGCAGCGAGCTGGCAGTTTTCGGTAAAGCCGCGGTCGCCACCATGACTGGTGCGGCATCTGTCTCGGCTGGCGGCATTTCTACAGCCTTGGCTAGTTCAACCGGTTCTCCCGTAGGGGCAACAGCCACGACGGGCGCTGCCTTCAGGACATCAACCTGAGCTGACTCTTGCTCAACGTCCGTTGCCAGAACCCGTTCGTTGGTTTCCTTCGCCAACTGAGCGGCTCTCGGCTTCGCATACACGAATTCCTCGCCCCACTTGAGCCCTGGGTAGAACCATGCTCTCAGGGCCTCGGGTTCTCCCGCGGGACGTTCGCGGAACTTGAGCACCGTCTTGTCCGTAGCTTCCATGCGATAATTCGGAATCGCGAGAATCGTGGTAAAGACATGCGTCTTGTCTTGGTTGAAGATCTGAACGATGTGGCGATCCGATAGCGAGTCGAGAAGCTTGAAGACGTAAGTTCCGGCGGGTAAGATGTGTTGCCCCACGCCTGGGACTTCGATTGGACCGCTGATGGTTACAACTGTTTCCCTGTTCCAATCGTCCGCCATTGCGGCCGGTGTGACGAGCGCAAAGAGTGCGGCGAGGGAGAATGCGGTTGCTACTGTTCTGAACAATTTCATTTGTTTCTCCTGTGTTTGTTCTTCGAGTCGCCCACACGGCAGTGGGTAGGTTTTGGGAACTCTTATGTGTCGGCACTCAAGAGCTCTGCCGCCGGATAAGTCCGACGACTTCTCCGCCGTGGAGAGTGTTGTCGGTTATGAGTATCGGGGATGTCGGCGGGAGTTACTGAGCAATGTTGATCACCATGAGGTGAATGTTGAACGAAGTGAATGGGTGCATGAAGAAGGCATGCCGCGGACATAACGCGGATCACGCGATTGATGCCTGCACGGGCCTTCTGTCATCCAGCGTTGCGTGCTGCGTGGCGGAAGCGTTTGGTTCCAAAGAAACCATTCGTTCCCACGAGTACTCAGTCTCCCGCCCACAGTCGAGGCATACCTGATACGTGCGCTCCTTGATGGTGAAAACGCGGCTGAGGTCGCAGTGATGGCATCCGAAGAGCAACTGAATGATCGAACTAAGGTGTGTCATAATCCTATTCCCTTTGCCGACGGTCGCACTGTCCATGCACGTCAAGCCACTCCAACAGAGAGTGAATGCTTGTCCGAGCCAGGGCGATTGCACAATCAGCCGCTCCGTAATAAACGTTAATGGTATCGCCGTCGGCATCCATCGTGTTTCCGCAGGGGAACACGACATCGTTAACGTCACCACGGCGCTCGTAATCAGCTTCCGGACCGAATATCCACTGGTCCCCGCGGAGCAGGCACCTGTCTGGTTTCTCAAGCTCAAACAGCGCTAATCCCAGTCTATAGAGGCAGCCTGAAGGAGTGTGTCGCACGCCGTGATAGAGCGTTAACCAACCGCGACTGGTTTGTACCGGGGGCGAGGAGAGCCCAATTTTGTTGGCGTCCCACCATGCGCCGCGTCGCGCTTCAAGCATCACCTTATGACTCCCCCAATGCCGAAGGTCAGGTGAGTAAGAGATCCAGATGTGTGCGCCAAGTGTCGTCATCGGACGATGAATCAACGCCCATCGTCCGTCAATCTTGTGTGGTAGGAGGGCAGCGTCCTTATCGTCGGGCGACATGATGACTCCGTATCTGTCAAAGCTACGGAAGTCCTTCGTGAGCGCAAGCGAGACGCCAGGACCACCGCGTGAATAGGAGGTGTAGACCACGGCATACTGCTTCAACTCCGGCACCCACGTGATTCGCGGATCTTCAATGCCCCATATCTCTTCAGGATAGTTAACCGGGTCTGCCATAAGCGTTGGGCTCGGGTCGATCTGCCATCCGTCGACTCCGTTTACCGAGCGCGCCGCACACAGGTGGGAGAGCCCTCTTCGGTCTTCCACGCGGCAAAGCAATAACGTCGAGCCATCCTCGAGCAGCGTCGCTCCGGCGTTGAAGACACTGTTGATCGGATAAGGCCAATCTTTGCTGGTCAGAATGGGATTGGCCGCATGGCGGGACAGCAGCGGCTCTTCGTGAATCACTACGCTCATGAAATCTCCAAAGGAGTGCGAGTGCTGATAGAAGCGCGTGAAGTGGCGATAGCTTCGTGCTTGGCAAACGGCAGCTCTGCATCTTCCAGAAGACGCATCTCGAGCAGGGCCATTAGAAAGGAAAGCGTAGACTCGGCGCCCTGGTTCTCGTTGGCCCTGTCAGGATGCAACCCGTCGCGGCATCCACCGGTGCTTGAATCGTAGAGCACAATTTGCAAGTCGTTGTCGCCAAGAAACCAATTGAACGCCGACCAAGCCTCTTTCAGCCAACGGCCATCGGAGGTGGCCCGGAAAGCCTGCAGACATGCCGATACCGATGCGCCAGCTTCTACAGGCTGCTGGTCGAAACGAGCCTTCTCGCCGCCTCTGCGGTGAAAACCCTGCGACCCAATCGGGACGAAGTGTCCCTTGGCTTCGCAACGTTGCATCGCCATAAGCCAGTCCAAGGACTCAAGGCCGGCCGCGAGCATCGCCTTGTCAGACGTGCGCACGGCGCAAGTGATCAAGGCCTGTGGCAGCCGGGCGTTCGAGTATGCGAGAACATCCTCAAACCACTGCCATCCAATCGCATGATTTGGAGTGTAGATGTCAAGCAAGCGGCGGGAGAGTTCCACCATCGTCTGCATGGCCGCCCGGTCTCCCGGAAATCCGCCAAGATACTCCTGAAGGCCCAGAGCCGAAAACGCTATCGCGCGAGGGCTCCTGAAACTGAGGACGGCGGGAAGAGCCAATTCAAACAGTCGCCCGGCGGCACCTCGCAAATCCGTGGACTTGGAGCGCCCCAGCACGCATCCAACTCCCCACAAGGCCCGGCCATGACTGTCTTCCGATCCCGCAGCCTCGAGCCACTGGCGTTCATAGCTCAGAAAGTTTCTAAACCGCCCCGTTGCAGGGTTGAATGCGTGCCATAGGAATGCCAGGTAGCGCGACGCGAGGTTGGACGCTTCCGAGAGCGCAGTCATTCCAAGCTCTTCCATTAACATCGCTACGATCAAGGCTCGGGCATTATCGTCCGTGGCGTATCCTTCGCTATAGTTCGGAATTGAAAACACCGCATGTTGCATGAGTCCAGTGTGATCAGTCATGCGGTACAGGTGGTCAAGCTTGAAAGACGGCAACCTGTCCAACGTTCTTTCGGCGTTCAAGTCTGAAAATGCAATACGCGGAACCAGCATTCGATCGGAGCGGGCGCGCACAAACGTGCTCATGTAAGACTCAGCAGCCTTGTTCCATACCGTATCCCTGGCGTAGAGGTAGGCGCGCTTACGCATGGCGTGGCGCGCCACTTCGTTGTCCAGCAGTTCAATCGCCGCACTGGCGATCGCGCCTGAGTCTTCGAATGGCACCAGCACTCCCCGGCCGTCGGCTAATAACTCTGCCGCATGCCAGTATGGAGTGGATATGATAGCCTTGCCCGCTCCCAGAGCATATGCGAGCGTGCCGGACACGGCCTGTGCCTCGTAGCGGTAAGGAGTGATGTAAATGTCAGCCGAGCCTACAAACTGTGCCATCTCTTCCGGACTGACGAAGCGGTTGTGGAAGATCACATTGCGCTCTACACCAAGCTTTCTCGCCAGTGCCTGGAGCTGTAAACGGTATTTGTCTCCCTCGCGCCGCCTGATATGCGGATGGGTGGCACCCACGACCATATACACAACCTCGGGATGCGCGGCTACGATGCTGGGAAGGGCCTCAATCACGCGCTCAATGCCCTTGTTCGGAGAAAGTAATCCGAAGGTAAGCAATACTGCCCGGCCCTCCGTTCCGGAGGAGTCCTTGTAGTAGTTTGGGTCTCCGAATGGCAAGTCTGGAACTCCATGCGGAATAACGTCGATCTTTTCTTCCGGAACCCCAAACACTTCTTGCAGAAGTTGTGACGAATGTTCGCTCATCACGATCAGCCGGTCAGAGAGCACGGCGATCTCGTCCATCACGGCCCTTTGCGTGGCGTCAGGCTCGCGGAGAACCGTGTGCAAAGTCGTCACCACGGGCATCTTCAATCGCCTCACCAGGCGCAGAATATGGCTTCCGGCGGGACCACCGAAAATTCCATACTCGTGCTGAAGGCAGACCAAGTCGACATTACTGAAGTTCAGAAAGTCTGCCGCGTCATCGTAGGAAGATGGGTCGCCTTCCATCAACTCAAACCGCACGCGCGGCGGGTAGATGTACTGCGATCCTGGATCATTCACAGGCACGGCTAGCAACTGGAGCGTTTCGTATTCTTCGCCGATGGCGTCGCACAAATCCGTCGTAAACGTTGCGATTCCACACTGGCGCGGCAGATAGTTTCCGATTACCGCGACCCGGCTCGGAAGCGAAGCACTGAATCGTGACCGCAACGATGCTGCAAGCTTTCCTTCAAGCATCAGCGTGCGTACTTTGACCCCCGGTAACTTTCCACTCAATGATGCGGCCTCTCGCAACTGCATTTGTAATTTTCCCGTCTTTCCGCGTTACACAAGTCCGCGACGTCCGGACGATACGCTAATCATGACGGCCACCAGCGCTTCAACCGGCAGAATGTGGATCAGGCCGCACCCAAGGTGAAGGCAGAACCTGGCAGCCAAAACATAATCAGAATCATCACGAAACCGATCCAGAGCGTTTGCACCATGTCTGCCACCGGCGCACCCAAGGCTCTCGTTCTTCCCAGGTGCGCCCGGGCATTTACAACTAGTTTGCTGCTACGGCCTGCGCTTTCGCGCTTCGCACGGCGTTCAGGAACCGCTCGGCTGCTGCCGTCGGCGCCACTCTGCCGGTCAGTACGGCGCGGGTCGTTACGTGACGT
>Ga0181528_10000011_pt1 | contig 235465 bp, 198 predicted proteins | sample PEATcosm2014_Bin_47_FD_119742 | JGI IMG/M metagenome (GOLD analysis project Ga0181528, IMG submission 119742) | Peatland microbial communities from MTU Mesocosm Facility, Houghton, MI, USA - PEATcosm2014_Bin10_10_metaG | ecosystem: Environmental > Terrestrial > Soil > Wetlands > Peat | place... | reverse complement strand
CGGACCTGACGCTGTCCGAAATCTGCGCCCGGCTGGAGCGCGCGCGGGGCGAGAAGGTCTCGCCCTCGATGATCTGGCGCTTCTTCGATCGTCACGACATCACGTACAAATAAAGTCGGCGCACGCGAGCGAGCAGGACCGCGCGGACGTCCTCGAACGTCGACGGCGATGGTTCGACACTCGACTCAACCTCGACCCGCTGAAACCGGTGTTCGTCGACGAGACCTCGGCGACGACCAACATGGCGCGCCGCTGTGGCCGCGCCATGAACGCCGAGACCTTCGAGGCCTGTCTCGTTGAGCATCTTCCGCCAAGCTTGGAGGAAGGCGACATCGTCGTGCTCGACAATCTCCAGGCCCACAAAAGCTCAAAAGTGGGGGAAATCCTGGCGCGAAACGGATGCACGGTCAGATATCTGCCGCCCTACAGTCCGGACCTCAATCCGATCGAAAAGGCCTTCGCCAAGCTGAAAGCCTTCCTGCGAAAATCGGCCGAGCGCACGGTCGTCGGCCTCATCGCGGCCCTTGAGCGATGCGCTGACCTCTTCAAACCCGACGAATGCGAAAACTACTTCGAAGCCTGCGATTACGACCCGGCTGAATCCTTAAGCCTTGTCACAACCTGAGCGGACGCTGCTCTAGCGTGGAAACGCGTCCTGGACGCGGGTTCGCACGTCGGTCTCGAACCGGGACGGAAACAGCGCCGGACCGGCCGTGCGGAACGCCTCGATGTAAGGGGCGACGGTGTCGTCGGACGGCTTCACGACCCGCCCGCCGTCCTCCATCGCGCCGAGGATCGCGGCCAGCTCCAGATACTTGAAGGCGAACACCTGATCCTCCAGCGTATGGCGCGCCGGTTCGAGGCGTCCGTCGGAAAGCTTCGTCGCCGCCTGCCGGCGCCCGGAGCGCAGCGCGGCGAACAACTTCGCTTGCCGATCGGGCTCGTTCGGCGCCGCCGGCTCCAGCGCCCAGCGGTAGACGCAGTCGCCGCGCAAAACCGCGAAGTTCCGCGCCATGCTAAGCTGCAGATCGCGCGGGGCCGCGGACGGATCCGCAGCTCTCACGCCCGGGGCGTCGTAATGCGCCGCATTCTTCTCGCATTTGAGGACATAGTTGTGGATGCGGTCGCTGTCTTCGCGACTGGCGTCGGCGCCCAGGATCGAACGCAGGAACTGCGGATCGTAGAAGGCGAGCGCGACCGCGTGGTTGACCTTGCTATCCTCGCTGGCGGCGTCCAGCTTGTCCTGAAGCTGCGTCACTTTCGTCTGCAACGATTGCAGCAAAGTCTCGCTGGGACTCGGCCGCGTGAGCAGCCTGGCCAGAGCATAGCCAGCGACCAGGCCGATCAGCGCCGCTGTCAGGCCCAGCAGGAGGCGCGAGCCCAGCAGGCGAGACCGCCAAGGCAGCGGCGGCGTTGGCTCAAACGTCTTTTCGGGCCCCTCGACGATCGCCGGCTTCTCGACCGGCGGTTCAACCTTCTCGACCGGCAGCTTTGTCTCCTGCGGTTCGGCGGTCCAGTCGCGGGTCCAGCCGCCGTCGCTGTCCAGCGCCGGCAAGTCGGGAACCAGCAGCAGCCCACGCCCCCCCACGCCTTCAAACTCGACCTCCCATTCGGCTCTCGATCTCAGCGCGTCAACCACGGCTTTCGGCAGAGCCAACAACCGTCTGCCATCGCTGTCCGCCGCATAGGCCGGCGCGATCCATTGTTTGGCGCCCTCGCCGCCGTCTGGCGCCAGCGGCTTCGGCTCGCGCTCGCAACTCGCCAGCGCGAAACGCGGCGCCTTTGCGGCCTCCGCCGTCTGCGGCACGCTGAGATAGACCCAACGTTTGACGGCGATCGCGACGTCTAGCGTGCGCCCGTCGCGCAGCCATCCTTTCGCCGCGTGCGCGGGCGCGCTCCAGCCCTCAGTCGCGAACACGAACGAATCCCGGTCGCCTTCGAAGCCGACCTCCCACTCAGGCCTTGTCGGCAACAGTTTGATGATCTCGAACGGCAGCGCCGCCCGCACCGCCCCGTCCGCGAGACTGTCGATGCGCGGCGCCGCATTATACGCCTTGTCGGTCTGCCAGCCGCCGTCGAGCAGATATTTCTCGCCGCCGTCATGCGGACGCAGCCAGAACTGCCCATAGTTGACGTTCTCACGAACGCCTTCGACATGCAGGTAGGTCCAGTTCTGCGTCGAAACGATTCGAACCGAGGTCGGGCGCTCGTCCATCCTCCAGTCGTCAGGATGGCCCGGATCCTTCGCGCCGCCGAGCTGGATGGTGAATTCCTGTTTGGTCTCCCGCAGCCTCACGGTATAGGCGGTGTGGATCTCGATCACCTTCAGCAAATCGAACGGCAGCGCAAGCCACAGCGCGCCGTCCTTGCCGAACTGGGTCGGCGGCGTGTTCCACTCCTCCGACTGGGATCGCCGGCCGCCGACCAGATAAGGTTCGTACGTCTCCCCATGCGTTCTTATGCTGAAGCTCGGGTCCTGCAGCGGGGACGCGAGGTCGGAGACCCTGAGGTAGGTCCAGTTGTCGGTGTTCCTGAAATCGGCGGACATTGGGCAGCGCTATGTTTCAAGGGCGGAAGACGTCGAGAATTTTTCCCAGCCGCGTATTTTCTTCGGCCGGAAATTTCGTGCGCAGCGGTTGCGTCACGTTGAGGTCGATCAGCTTGGAAAACGCCAGCGACCACTCCGCAATCATGTCCAGCCGCTCGTCGGGGCTCGGCACAACCAGACTGGCGACATCGGGCGGCGGCGGCCGCGGAGTGAAGATCGGCGCCGATTCCCCTTTCAGCGTAGGGCGCTTGCCGGGCTCCAGCTCATCGACGCCGAGCCGCATGACGAAGTTGTTGATGGCGGCGCAGGCGGCGCGCGCGCCGGCGTAGGAGATCATCTCTTCCTGATCGTAGGGAACCCGGCGGATCACCGCGCGCACGTCCGCCTCGAGATCGCAGCGCTCGGCGCCGGCGAGGATCTCCGTCACATAAGTTTCGGCGGCGCTCGGATCCAAGGCGAGATAGGCGAGCCAATCCTGCCGCGTCGGCAGGCGCAGCAATTGTCCGCTCCATTCCTCGAGAATCTTGCGCGCCGCTGCGCCCTTGGCGGCTTCCCCGTCCGCCGCCGCGGGCGTCGCCTCGCCGTTTGGTTGCAGCCGGCCCATCTTCTCGCGGATCCGCGTCATCATGGCGCCGCCGGCCGCCTGCGCCGGCGCCGCAGCGCGCGAGGAGCGGCGCTGGATCCGCAACGCGTCGTGCACGTCCATTTGCAGCGAGCCGAGAAACGCCGCAAACCGCTCCGCCTCGACGACCGGGGCCAGCGCATCGAACGCCCGCTCCTCATTCGCCTTGCGGCGCGCGCGCTCGGCGTCGTCGTTGCCGTCGGCGCGATGGAACGGCGCCAATGCGGCGTACAACTCCGCGCGCAGCTTCAACAGGTTCGAGCGGATTTGCGCCGGCTTGACGTCGGCGCGGCAGACCGGCGCGAGCGATTGCGCCAGATAGCTCGCGCCGCCGTCGTTCAAGCTCCATGCGGCGTCCCAGGCGCGCTCGCGGTCGCGCATGTGGCGCTTCACCAGTTCGTTGTTGACGTTGTTTTCCTTCCACTGCGCCATGGTCTCCGGCGAGTGGACGTAGCCGGTCTCCTGCTTGGCTTCGTTGCGGTTGACGATGTGAATCATCTCCGCGTCGGGATTGCGGAACCAGTAGCAATTGTCGAATGGCTGGCCGGGCCGCCATTGCTGCGGCCAGGGATCGCTGCCGCGGTCGAACAGCTCCAGCCAGGTCTTCTTGTGCGCATCGGTCCAACGTTGGTCGGTGGCGATTTCGTGGCCACGATCCGCCTTGAAATGGGTGTCGAACCAGCACAGCACCATGAACAGCGTCGTCGCGCTCGTCGCCATCCGCTCGGTCGCGTTCCTTCCGTGCGTGCGGTGGATCCACGGGACGATCGCATCGGGCAGCGTCCGCACTTCCTGATTGCCCGGCTTGACCATAACCACCAGCGCCGGAAGCTCGTTGTTGGCGAGATAGCGATGAAACAGATAGGCGACCTTGCCGCGCAGGAAGAAATCCTTCGCCAGCTTGACGGGATCGCGCACGTCGATTTCCGGCTCGGCGCTGTGAGTGCGCGCCCGCATGCCGGGAAAGTCGAGCAGATCGGTATGTTTGAGGAACGGCCATTTCGGCGCTTCCACCTGCAGCACAAGCTCCGACACCATGGCCGACAGCATCGACTTGTTGACCCGGACCGAGCGCGCGCTGGAGGCGATTCGCGTCTCGACCTGATCGCCGCCGCCGCTCATCATGGCGAGCAGCTGATCGACGTCGAGGATGGTCTTTTCTCGCGGGATCAGCGCGTCCGTCGCGCAATACGCCTCTTCGGCGAACCCCAGCTGCGCCAGCAACTGGTAGCCGCGCAGATAGAGCTGCGAGAACTCGCTCAGCTCGCCCCACAGCATCGCATATCCGCGCACGCGGTCCTCGATCGCCAGCCGCGGCGCGATCGCCGCGAACCGCTCCCACGCCTTGGACTCCTCAAGCTGTTTGACTGGCGACTGATGATTGAAATTCTCCCACACGTAATCCCACACATCCTCGATCAGCGTATCGTTCAATCCGTCTCCCGCGCCGGCGCCGGTGCGCCGCTCAAGCTCGTCCAGCAGCTTGGCGAGCGCCTCCGGCGTGGCCGCGGTCGGTTTCTTCAGATCGGACAGGTACGAATTGGCCAGGATCTTGACCAGATCTGTCGGCGAGAACAACCGCACCAGCACCGGAAAGCCTTCGATCCGCGTGACGCTGCGAGTGGTGAATCGGGTGACCAGACCCGTCGACTCGCCCTTGTTCTTCGCCGGATTTATCTTTTCGATGAAATCGTGATCGGTATCGCCAACCAGGATCCGCAGCGCGCCGTCTTCCGCCTTCAGCAGCGCATTGCACAGCCACGACTTGCCGACCTGACTTTCGCCGTAGATGGCGACCGACAGCGGCGTGGTCGCCGCCTGGGCCAGACGCGACAGCGCCAGTTCGCTGGCGCGCACCCGGCGGCCGAGGCCGCGCGCCTGGGCGCCGATCGCCTCCTTGTTGGTCTCGATCCAACCGGCGGCCTCGCGCGCGGCGGCCGTGCTGGCGCGACAGGCCGCAACCAGCTCGCGGCCGGCGTCGTCGATAGCCGCGTTCGCATCGCCGCTCATGACCGCCTCGACTCGTCGTTGAACTTGAACATGCCGGTGTCGAGCCAGTGGCCGTCGGGCTCCAACATCGTGTGGAGCCTCAGCTCGACCTTCGACTTGGGGATCTCTTGGTCTTCGTTGTTGTAGATCTCAGCAATCACGATCCGTTCCGTCGACTTGGGCGCAGCGCCCGGCGCGACGGACGCCTCATCCGGCGTGGCGAAAACGATGCGCCAGGGCATCGTCGCGCGCCAATGTTCGTCGGGCGCGATGTCGTTGGGCCAGCAAAGGTGGTAAAGCGGATTGGCCGGCCATGCCTCGTCGCGCAGCTGCCGGCTGCCGATGAACCCAGGTTGCGAGAAGGTGAAATCGTCGGAGCGCGGCGGCAGCTGTCCGTTGACCTTTTTCAGGATGACGTCGACGTCGGGCAGCGTGCCGGCCGGCGTCAGCTTGCCGATGAAATTCGCCGTCGACGTCTTGGTGAACGCGGCGGATTCGATGGCGAAATTGTCGAGATGCCGGCGCTCGGCCAGCGTCGCGATCAGCGCCCCGACGACGACCGTCGTCTTCGGGTCGCCGACCTTGCCGCGGACGCCGAACGGATACCAACCACCGACGTCGTAATCATGCATGTAGATGATGCGGTCCGGGTCGGTCGGCAGCTCGCGCAACACCAGTTCGCGGATTGCGGGAAGCCGCGACGGTCGTCCGGTGAGTAGAAAATAATCGCAGTCGAACGCCCGCACAACGCCGCACAGGCTCGAGACGATGCCGCCGACCGCGTTCCTGACCGTTTCGCCCAGCCGGGCGAAGTCGACGGCGATCGACACATCGCGAATGCTGAAGTTGTAGCCGAGCTTGGCCGCCGCCGAATCGAGAAAGTTGATCGCGCCGATGTCGGACAGGCCGTCCTCGAAAAACGACGAGAACGGACGCTCGCCCGGCGAAGCCTGACCCAGCTCCGAGGTCTCGAACGCGCCGAGCAGGCCAAGCGCCACCGGGGCGAGCCCGCGTGAGAGAAACAACTTGCGCCGATGCAACATCGTGGCGTCGCCGACGCTTTTCTCCCAGGTCTCCTGCAGGAATATGCGCGCGTCCTCGACGCCCGCAGCAGCAAGCGCGGCTTCGATGGCGGGGAAGACGTGGTCGCGCACCACGGCGGCGAGAATGTCGTCTCCGGCGCGGCGGAAGCCCTCGCGGAATTCCTGTTTGGGCACGAACACCTTGCTCTTCGGGTCGACCGTATAGGAAAGCACCATCAGGTCGGTCGTGCCGCCGCCGATATCGAGGCTGGCGATGCGCAGCGTTCCGTCGTCGCGCCGCCGCCGCGTCAGACCCGGCGATTTCATGAACCCGTCGAGCGATTCCCTGAACTTGCGGATCACCTGATCCTGCAGGTAGAAAATCTGCGTGCAGGTCGCCTCGTCGTAGGCGATCTCGATCTCCGGCGGCTGCGGCTTCACCGCCTTGCCGGGCTGCGGCTTCTCAACCCATTCGAGCGTGTCCCACAGCAGCGCGACGCCGGCCTTGGCGCGGCGTTCGAACTGCTCGCGCTCGACGATCGGGGTCGCGGTGGGAATGGTCAGGATGACGCGGCGCAGCCGCCGCGGCGCGTTCGGATTGGCCCGCTGCGAGCGCAGATGGATCGAGTTGATCTGACACACCGCCTGAAACACCAGCTCGCTGACGGTGAAGGTGAAGATCGACGCGCGCGAGAACTTCGGCGTCACCGCGGAGAAGGTTTCGCCGCTCGCCAGGCTCCTCACTTCGCCGCTCTCGGTGACCCGGGTCATGATCGGACCGCCGACCGGATCGGGCGCAGTCCGCCGCGCCTGATTGGCATGGTTGAAATACCATTGCTGCAGGCTTTCCCTGGTGTCCCAGAGATAGCGCTTGGGCGCCGACAGCCCCGTGCGGCCCTCGGCGCCGGTGGAAAGCGAGTTGAGCCGGATCGCCTCGGGGCCGACGCGCACCGCCGTCGGCCAGGCGAAGCTCGACAGGCCCGGCGTCCTGCGCGCATTGCCGAATTCCGCGCGCGCGAACTCCGTATGGCTCGCGAACGGCCGGTCGTAGACCTGCGTCGGCTCGGTCAGGTCGCGCAGCTCGAGCGGGCGGGCGAGGTTGAGGTCGAAATTCGCCCCGCCGGAGGATTCGATCAGCACGCCGCAGGTGCGGCTGTTGCCGACGTCGAGCACGAGGTCGACTTCGACGAACCGTTGCGACAGCGCGCCCGAGGCGGTGTCGATGAACGAGAGCTTCGGCGGCGCGCACAGCCGCGAGACCGCCTTCAGCAGAACCAGGTAGGCGGAGGAGAACAGGCAGGCGGCGGGTTCGTTGTCCGCCCGGGTGATCCGCCGCGCCGGCTGCGCGGCGCCGCCGGGCGCGCCGACCTCGCGCAGCCATGGCTCGACCCATTTGAGCTTCAGGAACCAACCGATGTCGCGGATGTCCTCGGCCAGATGAAACGTCCCCAGCCGCACGTCGTCGGCGCGCACGGCGGCGTAATTGCCGGGGTCGGGCCGGCGATCCTCCACCGTGGTGTCGAACGCCATGGTGACGCGATGGGTGTTGCCGGCATTGTCGGGCGCCGGCAGCCTCTTGACCCGGAACCGCGCCCAGTTGGTTGGTCCGTTCTCGAATTCGCCGCCGTCCTTGCCTCTCTGGTCGCGCAGTTTGAGATAGGGCAGGGGCAACCAGTCGCCGTCGAAATATTCCAGCGCCTGGCGCGAGCTGACCGTGTAGGTCGCCTTCGAAACGATGGTCTGGTTGGTCGCATGGTCGCGGTCGACGCCGGTCTCCAGGTCGCGGTCGATCTGCTTCAGCACGATTTCGCCGGGCGTCTCCTTGCTCGGCTCCTCGACGAAGACAAGCGAGGGACCGCGCCGGCCGCCGGCGCGCGCGGAATTGGGATCTTCTTCGCGAAAGCCGAGGTCGAGGAATTGGATTCCCGAGAAGGCGACGAGCGATTCCGAACCGCTGAACTTTCGAAGGTCTCTGAGCATCGAAGCCGATCGTTGTGAGGAGAAGACGAGAAACCGGAACCGGGAGCGGCTCTTATCTTGCCTATTCGGGAGCGGGAGCGGGAGACGCCCGGCACTCGGGCGGAACCTCCGTATGAGTTTGCTGGGGAAGCGTGAACGTCATCACCGGACGACCCGCGATGACGTCATCTAGGGTTGGCGAGCTGAGCGAAAGCTTGGTTGCGACGCCAGCCTTGGATTGAACGACGGCGCCGTTCACCAGCAGCGTGACCGTGTACGCCGTCTGTCCCGACTCCGCGCCGCTGAAGCGATCGACATAAACCTTGTATTCCCCATTCGGCGACGCATCGGAGAAGCGCACATCCTCGATCGGATGATCGGTGGGCGTGGGCGCGGATTCGCCCCTGACGTTGACGTCGCTCATCAGATTCGCGCCGCAGACGTTTTGTTTGGCGTAGTAGATGTGCTCGCCCGTCGGGCAGACGACGTGAACGTCGAGATCGTCCGTCGTATCCCATTTCAGCACTACGTTGGCGGCGCCGACCGTCCGATTGTTGCGACGCAGATCGTCGCAGATCGGATTTGGCGTCGGCGTCGGCGTCTGTGTGGCCGGGGGCGACAGCTGCGTATGTCGCTGCGGCGTCTGCGTCGGCGTTGGGACCGCGCAGTTCGCCGGGCAGTTGCGTAGCGCCGTGGTGTAGCGCCGTTCCGATGCGTCGAGGCGGGCCAGCAATCCCGCGGTCTCGTCGGCGCCGCGCGACATCTCGGGGCCGCCCGTCCGACCGGAGCAATAGGAAACGAATAGGCTGTCGAACAGGCCGAGGCCGAACGGCGTTCCCAGGGCGCAGTTGCGCAGCAGCCGCCATCCCGTCAACCCGAGCGCGAACACGCACAGCAGGATCAGCGGCCAGCGCCAGACCGACGCGGCCGCCTTGCGCGCAGGCGGCGAGGTGACGAAGCGGGTGGTGAAGGGGTAGCTCGATCCGGCCGGCGTCGCCGTCGCCGCCGGAGCGATCCGCGGCTCGGCCGCCGGCGCAGAGGAGACGCCCGCCGCCCGCTGCGCCGTCTCCGTCGCAAGGGGAGATGGAGAAGAAGGCGGAGTCGGTTGCGGCCGTTTGTCGACGGCCTCGCGCAGCAGGTAGACGAGGTCGACCGATTGCGCCGACGCGCCTGCGGGCTGCATGCCCCAGTTGGTCAACACGGCGCTGTCGCCGATCAGATAGAGGTGATCGAGCCCGGGCGTCGTCAGCGCGGCCTTGAGCATTTCGGCGAGCGGGCGACCGTCTTCCTCCTTCCTGCTGGTCAGATCCTCCGCCAGGCTCAGGATTTCCCGGGCCATGCGCAGCACTGGCGTGGCGCGTTCGGCGCGCTCGCTTTCCGACAGCGAAGCAAACGGCGTGATCTCGCCGTCATATTCGGTGTACCATTCGATCGCGGCCCGCGCGCCGGCGGAATCGGCGACCGGAAGCGCAAACAGTCGCGCGTGCGCGGCGCTGAGCCGGCTGCGCAACACGTCGTTGATCTGCGGGTAGAGGTCGAGCACGGGGCGCCCGGCAATCGCGACCCGTTGCAGGTTTTCGACGTCGGTGCTGACGATCAGTCGGTGATCAACCATTCGCCCCGTCTCTCCGAGTGAACAACGGCGGGATCATCTGGCGGGAGCCGACGGCGAGGCGCTCGGCGCCGCGGGGGCTGGCGCAATCGCGGGATCGGGCGGCGCCGGCGACGGTCGCGCGGCTTGCGGCGACGGCGGCGCCGCTGCGGCCGATGCGTCCAACCGGCACAGGCCCTCGGACAGCTTAGCTTGCATTCCGTTGTCGGCCAGGAACTTGAGCGCGCCCTTGCTGGCGAGCGAAACATTGGTCCGGTTGGTTCCGTTGCCTTCGTTGCCGACCAGCGAATTGACGCCCACCACCCGGCCGCAGGCGTCGGCGAGCGGGCCGCCGCTGCTGCCTTGCGAGATCAGGGCGAGGTGATGCACGAAGGGAAGGTCGGAGTCGCGGTTCTGGATGACCATGACGGTTCCGTCGCTGAACACTGTTTCAGGGCTGGCGCTGAGATCGCCGTGCAGGATGCGCTCGAACGCGCGATCGAATTCGATCACGATGCCGGGAAAGCCGACGGCGACGACGGGCTGTCGCGGCTGCAGCTCGGTGGAGAAGCTGAGGAACGACGGATTGGCGTAATCCACCGTCCTCAGCACGGCGAAATCCGGCGTGCCGGGATCGTGGCTCGGCGTCCGCTTTTCCACCACGGCCTCGACCAGCCGCGCCAGACGGTGGTTGCCGAGCTGCACCGTCGATCCCACGGGGCCGGTGACATGCGCATTGGTCATCACCAGATCGGGCGCGATGAAGAAGCCGGAGCCGGTGGACAGTTTGTCGCCGTCGCGATGAACGATGAATACCGTCGCCGCTTCGAGCAGCGAAGCCAGATTGTTCGGCGCGGTCTGCCCGCCCGGCGTCGGCGCCACCGAGATGGCGCTCGGGTCGATCGGCGGCCCTCCCAAGGCGGGCGACGGATCGCCACGCGCGCCGTCGCCCTGGCCATGCGGCACGACGATGGCGTGACTGGGGCCCTGCAGGCCGCACAGGTTGGGGCTGGTCGCCAGCGCGTCGAAATCGGCGATCCGCTGCTGTAGCGCGCGATTGATGGCGTCCCGATCGTCGCCGACCGGTAGCGTCCACGTCCCGCCGTGGCGCAGCACGCCGGGCCACAGCGCCAGTGCGAGCAGCGCCAGCGCGACCGCGGCCGCGACCGCCGGCCCGCGCAATCCCCGCCATGGCGGCCGTTCGCCGGCCCGCGGCGCGCCGGGGATGAGCGGGGGCGCGCGCAACGCAACGAACTCCGCGATCGTCGTCGTAAACAGGCGATGCGCGGCGGCGGCGTCGAACACGTCGTGCGGCCAGCCGCCCCAACCGGCGACGCAGGCGCGCTGACCGTTCCAGAACATCGCGTCCGCGCTTTCGATCGTCAACATCGCGGCGGCGATGTGGCCGATCTCGGGATCGTTCAGCAGGCCCGCCAGTTGGGCGAACACCGGTCTTATCGCGTTCGCGGCGGCGGCGCGCTGATCGGCCGGCAGCGCGTTCAACGGCACGAAGCCGCTCTGGCCGAGGCTGTCGCGCCAATCGAGTTGCGCCGCTTGTCTTGTCGCGCGCGCGAAGGTTGCGTAGGCCTGCGGGCCGATGCGGGCGCCGACCTTCGCCGTTTCGGCTTCGGCCAACGCCGCCGGCGCGCCGCCGAGCAGCACGTCGTTGCGGGTCGCGGGCGAGCGCCAGAGTGGTTGATCGGCTGCCAACTTGCTCGCCCCCTCCTGCGCCGCATCGCCGGCCGGTCTCGGCGGCGAACCGATGCGCGGCGTAAAAAATAACGTCTTTCAAATCCGTCGCGCCCCGCCCGGGCATACGTTGATAGAACGGGTCCAAATCCTGCGCCAGCGCGCCATTTACACTTGCAGATGCTTGTAAAATCGTCAAGTATGGCGCTGCTTTGAGACATCGAGGGCCGGCGATGCGCCCCTCGGTTGCGCAGCTCGCAGTTATTTGTGGCGCGGATTGAATTGCAGGGGTGGCGGATGGCGAAGCGATCGCCCGTTCGGAGCCCGGTCGGCTCTGCTTTGGCGGCGTACCGTTATCTGGCCGCCGCCTTTTATCTTGCGTGCGCGGTGGCGCTGCTGGTTGTCGCGCCCGCGTCGGGGGAGAGCGGGCGCCTCGTTGACGACGACAATGGCCGGCCGCCGACGCTCAGGGACAGTCAATTCGACGTCGTCAAGGGCGCGCCGACGCGCCTCGATGTGCTGGCGGGCGCGCAGGACCTGTCGCCGCAAGCTCAGATTGAAATCGTCGATCCGCCGTCGTGCGGTTCGGTCGCGCCCGACAGCGATCGTCGGGCGGTGATCTTCGACCCCGCGGATTGCCCGGTTCCCGGCGCGGCGTCGTTCACCTTCGCGGTGCGGCAGGGCAGTTCGATCCAGGCGCAGGTGCGGGTGACGATTTCGCCGCTAAAGTCGGCGCCGCTGCACGTCGACAACGGCCCGCCGCCGGCGCCGGCGAGCTGTCCCGAGATCGATCCCGAGGTGCGCCTGGTGTTCGTGCGCGGCGGCCATTTCGCCAGGCGCGCGGCGCCGGATCTGATCAACGACGTTGCGGCGCAGCTCGACGACGAGGAGTTCGACCTCGGCGATTTCTGCATTTCCGAGGAGCCGATCACCGAGGCGGTGGTCACTCAGTACGCAAGCGCAGTCGACGGCGCGCAGCGCATCAACGACAATTCTCCCACGCCGATCATCATCGGCGCGACGAAAGGCGGCTTTGCTTTCGGTCTCGATTTCGAGCTCGCGACGGCGGTGGTCGGCGCCTGGTCCACGGCGGCGAAGATCGATATCGCCATTCCCACCTTGAACGAAATGACAGCGGCGGCGTGGCGATCCGTCGAGCCCTCGGCGCCGGAAAGTCAGGGCGGCTGGCGCCTGCATCCCCGCTACAGAGTGCCGTCGTTCCTGTTGGCGCTGCGTTCCGCGGCCCGCTATCTCACCAGCAGCCCCGCCAATCCCGGCGACCGCGACATGCGCTGGATCATCGGCGGCCCCTATGGCGGTCCCGGATCGTTTGGCCCTTCGTTTGTGAAGACGGGTTGGCGCGCCTCCGATCCCTATACGCCGCTGTCCACGTTCGTCGTCGTGCGTCGCCGTCCCTAGCTGGAGCCCCGAATATGCGTCTCGCACCGGTTGTCTTGATGACGGTTGCGCTGGCTTGCGCCGGCGCGGGAGCGCAACAGCCGGAAAGCAGACGCGAAGCCGGCGCGGCCGCCAAAACGCATCAGAACCACTCGGCCCGTAAAGACGCGCAGCAACACAAGCCGCCGACCGCCGTTGCGACGGCCGACGCGCAGGCCAGACAAAGCTGGGACAGCACGCCTCTCGCGCCGGATTGCCACGGCCAAAGTGCGAGGCTGATCGGCTATTATCTGGTCGTCCACCTGCCGGGGCGAAGCACGGAGGAATCGTCGACGCTCAAAGGCGAATTGTCGCTGATGGGGCGCAGCGATTCCGGGCAAGACCATCAGCTTGCCTTCGATCCCGAGCCGCGTTTCCTCTGTCCGTCGGACGACGACGTGCGCGGGAATTATCCTCCGCTGGCGGTCAAGGCCGCCGCGAACGCCTCGCCTTCGATCCTCAAGGCCGTGTTTCCCAACGCCGAGCAGCGCTGGACGCCGCTGGCCGTGCGCGCCAATGCGGACCTCGCCCCCTATGTGGTGACATATGGCGACACCAAGACCGTGCGTGAACTGATGGCCGACTATTTCACCAGCTTGAGCGGCGCGACAAACTCTCCTGCGCCCTTTGGCGTGATTGCGGACGCCGACCTGCTCGGCTCGGAGCCGGGCGACGTGACGCTTGTTTCGCCGATCAACCACAAGGAGATCAGGCTCCCGCTGTTCAAAGACAACGGCGCGCCGCCCAACGAAGACGCGTCCGCTTCGTCGGCGCGCTCGGACCAACCCGCTGCCGCGGCGCCGGCGCAGCGAGTGACGCTGCGGTTTTCGCGAGCCGACGCGCCGCTGCTCGCAAACGTCGACCTGTCGTCGCGCATCGGCAGCCCGAGTTGCAACGCCGAGGTCGCGCGCGGGCCGCAACCGTCCGAATACGTCCTGAACGGCTGCGTCCGGTCGGCCGACGGCCGCATCTGGGTGCGGGTGGAAGGGTTCGAGCCGCAGCGCGTCGCCATCGAACCGAACGGCGTCGGCGCGCTCGCCGAGCTCGACCTCGCCGCGACGACCGCTCTGCCGGAGCTGGATGGCGGCGGCGAGCCGATGCCGATTCATGGCCGGTTCGCGCAGCTCGTCGCCAATCCGCCGACGGGATCGCACGAAGTCCCCGCCTGCGCCGGGCGCGTCGTCGTCAACGCCGCCAATCTCTACCGGCCGAAAGGGCTGAGCGTGGAGTCCGGCGGGTGCGTCGGCGTCGTGCTGCCGAACCGGCGCGCCGCCGACGGAAGCATGGCCTCATATCCCGCAGTCGAGGGTTGCCTGAACCCGACCCGGGCGCGGGCGACGGGCAAATGCTGGGTGCGGCGCGGGCCGGGCGCCGCACTGAGCGTGACCATGTCGCCGGGCCTGAAGACTTTCAACTTGCCCCTAGCCGCGAGCGACCGGTTGGATCTGAGTTTCGCCAGCATCGCCGGCCGCCTGACGCCGCGCGATATACTCGAAGGCCGCAGCGACGCGCTGACGCCGCGCGGCGGCGCGCCGTCGTACAAACTGGCGTCCATCTCGGCGGAAGCGGCGGGCGCTCCGTGCCGCAACCGCGTCGCCGGCGCAATTCTGCACAGCTTCTCGCTGCAGGACTTCGGTTGTCCGTCGATGCCCGCGCAGCTCACCTATCAATTCCAGCAGTCGCCGGCGCCGGGCGCAGCGCCTGCAGTTCCTCCTGAGGCGTTCGAGCCGGCGCTGGAGCTCAAGCTCGATCTTGAGAGCGGTAACATCCTGTTCCGGGGCGAGCCTTTCAACGGATCGATCCAGGCGGACGAGATCAAACGCAGCCTGCCGGTCGTGTTCGACGGGGATTGGCGCAAAGCCCCGTTTCGCGACAAGAGTTATTATTTCGTCGCCGCCGCCAGTGGCGATTGCATGGACCAGCAACGGGTGCCGCTTGAAAAATCGACGGCGGGCGACCAGGCCCCGCCGGAGATTTCGAGCCATACCTGGCCGTTGACTGTCGCCCTCGTCGGCTCCGACGATTCGCCGCTGACCGCGTGCACGGCCGGCAAGATCTCCGGCGGGCGGTTGGCGTTCAATTTCGAGTCCTTTATCGAACCTGGACCGCGCACGATCGTGATTTGGGCGCCTGACGAACGCCTGAACGGACTGGCGCGGCGCGAGATCGTGGAATCGCTCCGCCAGTTGATGCGTCGCACCGACGAGGTGAGGAAGATCAGCGGAGGCCGCGGTCACTACGGCGTCTATCTCGCCCAGAACGAGATCGTCGAGCCGCTGTTCTCAGGCGAATCCTACCTGGCTGCGCCGGACACGGTGACGAGAAAGCTGGACGACGTCTCCACCAGCGGCGGCCCGGTCGTGCCGTCCTTCCGCAACTTCGAACGCCAGCTGGCGCGCGCCTATTCGATGCCTGATATCGAAAAGATCATACTCGTGATGGACGGCAATTCCGCTTCGCAATCCAGCGACGATTCGTCTTTGAGCTTCACGATCAACACGCTTACCGGCAACCGGACGGCGAAAGGCGGCTTCACTTCGGCGCAGGTCTTCACCGTCGGCGCCTGCGAAGCCTGGAAATTGCAGTTCACTCACGCCAGTTGCGTGGATTTGACGAAGCGCGAGGGCGTCGAGGCTCTCAAGGCCGCGCTCGCGAATGTGGTGAACTGAGAGCTTGGCGGCGTCGAAGGGGGAGACGGGCGAGATGAGAATTCCGGCCGCGATTTTGAGCCTGACGGCGGCGCTGCTGCTGCTTTGCAGCCGGGCCGGCGCGCAGGAAGGCGATTGCGCGCGCTTCAATCGCGCCGACATGGCCACTCAGTTGATCGAGGCCTACGTCGTCAAGACGAACGCGACGCTGTACCTGAACGCCGGCGATGCGACCTCGTCGTCCTCGCTCAAGTTCAACGACCATGTCGTCGTGCTGGATCGCTCGCCAGACGGCGCCCGTATCAAGGTCGATCGCAAGGACAGCCAGAATCCGGCCAACGGCTGGATCGAAAAAACCAACCTGATCTGCGTGAATGAGGCGGTTCGCAACAACCAGACAAAGCTCTACCAGAGGGTCTATGTCCGCACCGAGCGCTACCACACGCAGGGCGCCGCCCCCGCCCCCGCCGGCGCGCTCGACAGGGGCGAAGCCGTAACCTTGTACCAGAACACCAACCAGCAGTGCGAGGGCGGCCCCAACGCCTGCGCGCGCGTGACTAGGTTCGACTGGTTCTACATTTGGGCCGAGGAGGGAGACTATTATCTGATCTCGACATTTTATTCCTTCAAAAGCCGCCGGCCGGGGGTGCCGCAACCGATGTTCATGGGATGGCTGGCCAAGAGCCGAGGGATACCGTGGTCGACCGGCATCGGCCTGCGTCCCAGCATAGAACTGGCGGAGAGCCGCGGGCCCGACAATGACGAGAAATATGTCTGCGCCTACGCGTCGCCGGAGGATATCGGCAAAGAGACCGAGGATCCAACCAAATGCAGCCGCACCTACGGCGGCCGCAGGTGGTTCAAGCGCAATTCGCGACTGGCGCTGCTGGAGGAGACCGATCGCTATTACCGGGTCGCCGCGGCTGCGTCGCTGTTCGGCAACGAATCGCGCGACGCGGACCCCGCGGCGGCTGGCGGCCGTTCGCTGTACGACGGAATGGATGTCGTGTTTGTCGTCGACGGCACCGCGAGCATGATCAAAGCCATCGCGGCGATCAAAGGCGGCGACGGACGCCCGGGCCTGGTGCAGATCATCTCGCGCAAGCTGGCGACCCAGCTGAAGGACGTCGGCGGAGTCCGCTTCGGCTTCCAGATCTACCGCGACAGCGCGCCGATACAGATATCGCGGCAGGACGGCGTCACGGATCCGGACATCGAGCGACTTGCGCTGTCGACGACAAGCTGCGCGGGCAACGCCGAGGAGTTCGAAAACGCGTTTGGCGCCGTCACGGCCAAGGAGCCGGTGTTTCCGGGTACGTACGTCGACGACGACGATCCAGAAAACGGCTTTCTCGGCGTCTACGTCGCGCTGAATCAGTTCTCGTCGTGTCCCAATCACATGAAAGTCCTGATTCAGATCGGCGACCACGGCTACGACGCCAACAAACAGCGCCAACGCGGGCAACGTGCGCTCGACGTCGAGACGCTCGCGGCGAAGATGCGCCAGGCGACCGCGACGGGCTACCGGGAGCCGGTGATGTACTTGGCCGTGCAGACGCCCAGGGACAAGACGGGCGTCAAGCAGGCCGACAAGTACGATCAGGCTTACGATATGTTCACCAACCAGGCCAAGGAGATCGCGAAGCAGTCGCGCAGGTTCAGGGGCGATGCGAGGACTGCGGATGCGGCGACGGACCAGGATCTGAACGATCCCGTCAAGAGCCCGGTCCAGCAAATGCCATTGACCGGCGACTATTACGAGGAACTCACCAACCGCGTCACAAGGCAGGTGACGGACAGGTTCACCTCAATCAGCCGCGGCGCGCGCACGATCGAACAGCTGCACGAGCAGACCGGAAGGCCGATCTCGGAGCTGATCGATCAGTACAGCGGAACCGAAAACGCGCCGATGGACACGCAAATCTGGCTCAAGCAGCGCCTGTGCGCGGGTCTCGGCGACCGCTGCGCGACGGAGGCGGTCGACGCGGTGGGCGAGGTTTATCTCGCGCACAACGCCGACTCGGCGAAGACGATTTCGTTCGATGTGTTGATGTTCAACGAGGAACTGCAGCGATGGAACAGTCTGATCAATGGTATCGATCAGGGTGTGGGTACGCCGCGCGACCTGCTCGTCAGGGCGCTGCTGACCAAGATCTCCACGATATTCCGTTTCGACCCCAATCGCGATCGTTCGCTGCTCGACCAGCTGTCAAGTCGATCCGCCCTGCCGCTGCCGGGCGCCGTGCGCGGCATATTGCTGAAATATTCGCCGGCGGAATTGCAGTCGATCAGCGACTGCGAGATCGGCCGGGTCGTGGCCTACGCCCGCGTCAAGGGCGACGCCCTGAACATATTGTCCGGCGGCAAGGAACGCGTCATTCTCAAGGAGCAGACCAACGATCTGGGCTGCAGGGGAGCGCCCATGCGTGCGGATCGGCGCGTGCCGATGATCAGGCAGGATCGGGTGGAGAAATTTGCGCCGGCCGACGCGCCGGCGTCCGAGCGTGACAATTATCGGATCGATTTTGAGGTCAACGGCGCCGTGTATTTCTGGTTGCCGATCGAGTACCTGCCGTGACGTGGCGGCTTGACTGCGTCGGGCTCGAGGCGGGGCTCGGCCGCAAGTCGATCCTGCGCGCCGATTTCACGTTCGATTTTGCGCAACGCGGTCAGATATTGCCGGTCAGGGGAAAAAGCGGGATCGGCAAGTCGACGCTGCTGTATGTCCTCTCCGCGCTTGCCGCGCCCAGAGGCGGTCGCGCTGTTTGGAGCCCGGCGTCGGGCGCCGTCGTCGAGATCGCCGAGGGCGCCGACGTGAGCGGGTTTCGCCGCAAGAACACGGGGTTCTCGTTGCAAAGCGCGGCGCTCATCCCGCACCTTACCGTGCGCGAGAACCTGGAATGGATCTTGCGCCTTCGCCGGCCGGAGGTTGGCGCCGGGGAGCGGCGCGAGCTGGCGGACTCCATTGTCGAGCGATTCATCGACAACAGCGACTTGTCGGAAACTCCCAAGGACATTCTGGCGAAATATCCCAACAAGCTCTCGGGCGGCCAGAAGGGGCGCATGGCGCTTGCCGGGGCGATGGTCCACGATCCCGACATTCTGTTCGCGGACGAGCCCACCGGCAGCCTCGACAAATCCACCCGTCAGCGGGTGCTGGAGCGCGTGGCCGAGTGGCTCGCGCTTGAGCGCAAGCGGTGTTTCGTGTTTGTCACGCACAACGAGGATGACGCGCTGTTCCTCGGCGCAACCTATCAGCTGGAGGTGAGCTACGACAAGGTTGCGAAAATCGCGTTGGCTCGCGACCAGGACATAGGAAAGCTCTAGATGACGAGCCTGTTCAACGCGGTGTCGTTCGGATGGCTCGAACTGACGAGGGAATGGCCGACCCTATGCTTGATCCGGAAGGCGCCGTTCGTCAGGTTTGGCTTGCGGGAACACGGCGGCGGGGCCGATTTCGCCAATTTCGGCGTCTTTCTCGGCTCGATAATGCTGCTGCTGCTGATTGCGACCTGCGCCTATTTCGGGGCGATCAGCAAGATCTACCAGACCGTGCTCGACGTCGGCGGCGAGGCGGGCGCGCCGATTCAAATCTGGTTCTACGGCGCGCCGGAGAATGACGGCCTTTACTCGATCAGCGCGCTGGCGCAGTTCCGGGACCAACTGAAGAGCCAGAAGGACAGCGACCTCAGCATCGCCGGGGCGGAGCCCATTTCCGAGATTGCGGGGGACGAAATCGGGCGCGAATTGTCGCTCAGGCTCGCCGCCGGGATTTGGAGCGAAGGACGGCCGTCGGAGCACGCGATCGCCGAGCCTCATCATCTCAACATGCTGGTCGTGTCGGAGAGCTCAAGCCTCTGGCGGCGTTACGCGGGGCGGGAGAGGGCGGCGGCGCAAGACGAATTGACGCCGCGTCTTGTGCTCAATCAGGCGGAGTTCGGCAAGTACTTCCACTATGACAATTATCGAGCGGCGGTGGAGCATATCGCAGAGAGCGCAGTCATCGCCGGGGACTGGTCGAAGCAGCGCGACTTGCCGGCGTCGCTCGCTGCAAAGGATCTGCCCAGCTTAAGCAAGCTCGTGCTCAAGGTGAACGCGGGCAACGATCAGTTCGTCGCGTTTGACGTGACCTGGTCGACCAACTTTCAGACCCCGCGCACCGTCGCCGCGCTGGTTCCGCGCGGCGTGATCGACCTGATCGATTTCGCCGCAGAGCTCTGGCGCGAAGACAGCAAGACGCGCAATCTCGTCGGTGGGCTGCCGATCGAAGGCGGCGGCAAGATCAAGAGCCGGGTCGCGAGTTTGGCGGCCGACGATCCCGCCATTTTGAACCGGTTGCGCCAGGCGGAGTGCAACCTGACGCGCAATCTGCCCGTCCGCGCGCTGGCGGCTTCGCAAGACGCCGGGCAGGAGCTGAAATTCGATCCTCCCGTCGACGACGCCGTTCTGGCGCGCTGTCTCGGGCATCCGCTGGATTTCGAATTCGTCGCGAAGAACGATATTCAGTTGCAATACACGATATACGCGCAGGCGAGATATTGCGCGCCGGGAATATTGATTGTCGGCGCGCACCCCGGATACGACGCGGAGCAACTGGCGAATTCTCTGCCCGGGGAGCTGAAGGCCACGCTCGTACGTTATCTGCTCGCCGAGCAAGGCAAGGGCGAGCCAGACGCCAAGCGCGCCTATTCCGGGTATCTCGACGCGGTCGAGCGCTATTGCGGCAAGGGCGTCGCGCGCGTTCAACGCGACGAAGTGCTCTATGTGCCTCCCGAGGCGGATACCTATGGCGGATTGATAATGGAGTTCCCGCAAAGCGTCGCCAGCCTTCGCAGGGCGGTGGACTTCGTCAACAGATACACCTTCGATCCGTTGCGCCCGAACGCCTGCGCGAGCGAGAAGGGTCGCAACGAGAATGAGTCGGTATGCGTTCCTCAGTTCCACCTGCTCGATATTCAAGAGCGAGCGCTTTGGAAGACGGTGATCTTGCGCAGTTTCGTGACGTTCGTCGGGGCGACGGCGGCGCTTGTCGGAGGCTGGCTGGTGATCCAGGTGCTAGGGACGAGGCTCACCGCGCTGGTCGACCGTCGCATAATCACCTACGCTTTGCTCGAGGTGGCCGGCTTCACGCGAGCGCATATTGTCGTTTTGTTGATGTTTCAACTGACTATCGTGGTTCTGGCGTCCAGTCTGGCGGCGAGCGGCGGTTTTGAACTCCTGCGGGCGATGTTGAACTATCTGTTCGCGCACAGCGACAATTATCGGCTGGCGTTGCAGAATATCGGTTATGACGACAGGGAGGTGTTTTCCTGGCTGAGCTGGGGCATGCGGGTCGAGCTGTCGCTCGCTGTTTGGTTGGCGACGGTCGCGATCGGGGCCTCGAGCTGCAACTCCAAGGTTTTTGGCAGGAGATGGTACAGCTTCGGTCGCCTGTTCAGCCGGGCCGCAAATTCGCCGCGGCCGTATCGCAAGCAGATCATCGAAAACCTGACGCGTGCGGGATGAGGGCGGCGCGCGCAACCGGGCTGCCGGTTTGCAGCGATGTCTGCAGTCGCAGCGCGGCCAATCGCCCCGGGGCGGCGTCGTTTGCCTGCAGACCGCCAGGCTGCGTCGATCGCTCACGCCCAACGCGCGCGTCCGCGGGCCTTGCGCCTCATCTCCTTCTGTGGTTCGCTTTCGCAAAACACAAGCCGCCGCGACATTGCAGAGTCGCATCGGCGGCGACGCGGGGCTGAGCGGATGGTTGGCGTCAGGTTTCTTGGTCTGCTATGTTGGCTTGCGGCGTTCGCTGGCGAGGCCTTTGTCGGCGCGGCGCTGGCGCAGACCTATCCGCCGCCGGTGCTGCGTTCGCGCGCCGAATATAACACCATCAACGCCAATCGCGTCGGGCTAGTGACGGGTTCGCCCGGCGGCGTCTACGCCACGATGGGCGACGATCTCAGAAATCTGCTCGACGACCGCGACAAGAGCACGCTGCGGGTGTTCGTGCTGATAACCTCCGGGTCGGTCGCCAATCTCGACGACCTGCAGAATCTCAAGGGAGTCTCGTTCGCCATCGTGCAATCGGACGTTATCGAGGCCTACGCCGCGGAGCCGACGCAGCTGGAATGGCTGAAATCCAACATCAGATACGTCACCGCGCTGCACACCGAGGCGCTGCACATCGTCACCAGAAAGGAGATCGTCGCCGCGCAGGGCGGCGATTCCAGCTTGTGCGCGCTCGCCGGCCGCACGATCAACGTCGGCGGCCTGCGCTCGGGCTCGATGATCACGGCGCACAAGGTGCTCAACGACGTGCTGCGGCTTAACGTGCAATTCGTCGACGGAAGCACCAAGAAGGGGTTGGAGCAACTGGCCGCCAAGCAAGTCGACGCCGTCGCGTTCGTCGTCGGCGCGCCCGCGCCGGTGTTCGCCAAGGCGGACGAGACCAATCGCTTCCTGGACAACGATTTCGTCTGGCTGAGCTCGTCGCGCGCGCTGTTGGAGCGAGGTTGCCCTGGGCGGCCGACGTCGGGCGACCGGTCCGTCTACCAGGACGAGGAATTGACGCCCAAGGATTACCCGTACCTGATCCCGCTGGGCCAGTCGGTCCCCGTAATCGGCGTTCCCGCGATACTGGCGGCGTTCAAATTCGGCCCCAACAACGCCGACCGCGTCGAATCGACGTCCAAGTTCATCTCCGCCTTCTTCACCAAGGCGCCCGACCGCGCAACCGGTCTGGGAGTCGCCAACGGCGGATTTTCGCCCAATTGGTGCGGCGTCGATTTCAAGAAGAAGATCGACCAGCTGGAGCGGCACGAAGCCGCCGCAAAATGGTTGGCGGAGAACAAGACTATGCCGACCAAGATCGAGTGCGGAGCGCGCGCGCGTCCCGACTTCTGCTCGAACGATATCAAGCTCGCTCAGGAGGTGCTGCGGCGCAATCCCGCCACGACTTCCGCCGAACTGCCCAAAACCGCAGAAAACCTCAAGAACAAAGAGTGCCTGTGATCTCCTGACGCGGGCGGCGGCCGCGGAAACCCCCGGCGCCGATCGCCTTCGGCCCCGACTATCCCGAGGAAACGGCGCGCGGCGCCGATTTCGAGCCGGCCGTCGAACGATCCCAAGCGCCTGCGACGCGACGGCGCCGGCCGCGCCAGAGCGCGCGCGGCTTCACATTCGCTCCGGCCGGCTTAGCGAGGGACTCGCACGGCAGGGCGGGCGCCTCGTCGTCGCCGATCCGCCCGCCCCCGGCGGGTCTTTTTTTGCACATATGCCCATAAACGGGCTTGACGGGAGCAGGCGGCGGTCCGATAGTTGTGAGCAGAGACCCATAATTCGGGGAGCGGCGTGGCCAGACCGCGAAAGTGCAGGTTTGTCAGGACCGAGCCGGAAGCGCGGTTCTACAAGCCGCAAGGCGTGCCGATGCGCCTGCTCAAGATCAGGGCGTTGAAAGACGAGGAATTCGAGGCGCTGCTGCTGGCCGACGCGAGAGGTCTGGAGCAGGAGGCCGCGGCAAAGCTGATGAACGTGTCGCGATCGACCTTCTCGCGCATTCTGGCGCAGGCGCGAAGGACCGTGGCGACGGCGCTTTTGGAAGGCGCGGCGATCGAAATCGGGGGCGGAGACTTCCGCCTCGTCTCGGAACGCGACGGCGCCGAACTCGACGCGCTGGAAGGGGACATGAAACCGTGACGACAGAGCTGGATCGGGAAGACGCGCACGAACGCGGGCGCTGCCGCGGGCAGGGCGGCGATGACGGCGAGCGCGGCCGCTGCTGCGGCGGCCATCATTCGCACGCGCAGATCGCCTTGTCGCCGGCGGCGGAGATCGCCCGGCTGGAGCTTGAGATCGAGGCGTCCCGGGCCCGCATCGCGCAGCTTCGGCGCCAGTAGCCGCGCCGCGGCGCGCGCAATGCAATTCGGTTTGTCGTGGCGCCAACGCCTGCGCTTTGTCGGCCGAAGCGAGGCGAACGCAGCGACGCTATGCCGCGCCGATCCCCGCCTCGTCATGCTCGCAATCGCCCGGCGGCTGCGCCATTCGATTGCTGGGCCCAGCGGAGGCGGCCGCATCGGATGACGTCCGGCCGCCCGTCGAATGTCTTTCGTTCGCGCTTTGGCGCGACGAAGGTCCGGTCAACCCATGGAGGTCAGATTGTCCACTATACCCGTCGAGGACACGTCGCGCCGCGACTTTCTCTTCCTCGCCACCGGGGCGATGGCCGCGGCCGGGGCTGCAGCGGTGGTCTGGCCGCTGGTCGACCAGATGAACCCTGACGCCTCGACGCAGGCGGGTTCGACGATCGAGGTCGATCTTGCGCCGATCGCGCCGGGACAGATCGTGATCGTCAAATATCGCGGCGGCCCGCTGTTCGTCCGGCGGCGCACGGCCAAGGAGATCGCCGGCGTCGCCGACACCAATCTGGCCGAACTCAGGGATCCGCAGACCGACGCGCAGCGCGTCCAGAAGCCGGAGTGGCTGATCGTTTCGGGCATCTGCACCCACCTGGGCTGCGTCCCGACAGGCCACGAAGGTCCGTACGAGGGTTGGTTCTGCCACTGCCACGGCTCGATCTACGACGCCTCGGGGCGCGTGCGCGGCGGCCCGGCGCCGCTCAATCTCCCCGTGCCCGAGTACACATTCCTCAGCGACACCAGGGTCAAGATCGGCTGATTTCGTCTGGCCCGCCGGCCCGACGCTCCAGGCCGCCGCCATCGTCTTTGGCCCATGACAGCGCCGCTTTCGGCCTAGCCAGGAGCGCGGGATGTGCTATTTCGCGCTCCTGCCCGGCGGGTTGGCGGCGACCGTGACCGGGATCATCGACGTTACGGGACGCGAGGTCCAGGTGAGGCTGGATCGCGATGGAGACGATGGGGTCCGAACCAGAAGACGCGCCGTCCCGCCCGGCTGAGCCGGGCCGCCCGGCTAAGCCGGAGGCCGCCCGCAAGACCGCCGCCGAGCGGCTGATGAAATCGCAGTCGCGCCCGGTGGCGGGCTGGACCGCCGCCGCCGCCGGCTTCGCCGTCGCGCGCGGTTTCGCGACCATCGGCTTCTCCTGGGGCGTCGCCTGCGCGGTCGACCGGCTGCTGCGGCCGGGCAGGGACGGGCCGGCGCTTTCGACCCTGCTCGTCAGCCTCGCCGCCTTAGGCGTCGCCCGCAGCGTCTTTCTGTTTCTGTCGCAACGCGCCGCGGGCCGCGCCTCCGTGCAGGCGCGCCGCGCGCTGTTTGCGATCCTGCTGGCCAAGATCGGCGCGCTCGGGCCGGAAGCTTTCGGCGGCCGTTCGACCGGCGAGCTGGTCACCCGGCTGACCGACGGCGTCGCCGCGCTCGATCCCTATTGGCGGCGCTACGCCCCGGCCTCCGCGCTCGCCGCCGCGCAGCCGCTCGCCGCGCTCGTGGTGGTGGCGCCGCTCGATTGGATCTCGGCGGCGATCCTCGTCGCCTCGCTGCCGCTGCTGATGGGCGCCATGATCCTGGCCGGCCTCAAAGCCAAAGACGCCAGCGAGCGGCAATGGCGCACGCTGGCCCGCCTCGGCGGCCAATTGCTCGACGCCATCCAGGGGCTCGACGACATCGCGCTGTTCAATGCGGCCAAGCGGGAGGCCGCGCATGTGCGCGCCGTCGCCGACGCCTACCGGCGCGAGACCATGCGGGTGCTGCGGCTCGCCTTCCTGTCGTCGCTGGCGCTGGAGTTCTGCGCCACGGCGGCGATCGCCGCGCTCGCCATCGCCATCGGCTACCGGCTGCTGTCGGGCCAGATGGATTTTCGCATCGGCCTGTTCGTGCTGCTGGCGGCGCCGGAGGTCTACGCCCCGATCCGCGCGCTCGGCTCGGAGCGCCATGCGAAAATGGAGTCGCTCGCCGCCGCCGAAGGGCTGGCCGAGCTGCTCGCGCTGCCCGAGCCCGCTTGCGGCGATGGCCTGGTGGCGCCCGACGGCCCGGCGACGATCCGCTTCGAGCGCGTCAGCTTCGCCTATGCCGACGGCGGTCCTGCGCTGCAAGACGTCAGCTTCGAGGTCCGCGCCGGCGAGCGCGTCGCGCTGGTGGGCGCGAGCGGGGCGGGCAAGAGCACGCTGCTGGCGCTGCTGCTCGGCTTCCTCGATCCCACCGCCGGGCGGATTACCGTCAATGGCGTCGATCTCGCCCGGCTCGACCGCGCCGACTGGCGCCGCCGCATCGCCTATATGCCGCAACGCGCCCACATGTTCGACGCCGACATCGAAGACAACGTCGCGCTCGGCCGCGCGCCGCCGGGGCGCGATCCCGTCGGCGCGGCGCTGGCGGCGGCGGGCCTCGCCGAGGTGATCGCCAACCTGCCGGGGGGCCGCCGCGCGCGGCTGGCCGAGAATGGCAAGGGTCTATCGGGCGGCGAGATCCAGCGGCTGGCGATGGCGCGCGCCTTCCATGGCGGCGGCGCGCTGGCGCTGGTCGACGAGCCGACCGCCCATCTCGACGCCGCCACCGAGCGCGCGCTGGTCGAGCGCATCGGCGCCTTCGCGCAGGGGCGCACGCTGCTGATGGTCGCGCACCGCGCCGCCAGCCTCGCCATCGTCGACCGCGTCCTCACCCTCGACGGCGGCCGCCTCGTCGCCGACGTCAGCGCCGCCGCGGAGGTCGTCTGATGCGCGAGTGGCTGCGGCTGGCGCCGCTGTTCCGCCCCTATCTCGGCTGGATCGCGCTTTCCGTGCTGGCCGGCGTGGTCGCAGCCCTGGCCGGGGCGGGGCTGATGGCGGCGGCGGGCGGGCTGGTCGCTGGCGTGGCCGTGGGCGCCGCCGCGGCGACGCCCTCGCTGCTGGTGCGGCTGTTCGTCGTGCTGCGCTCGGGCGCGCGCTACGCCGAGCGCGTCATCGGCCACGAGGCGACGCTGCGCGTGGTGGCGCAAGCGCGCGGCTGGCTGTTCGCCAAGCTGGCCCCGCTCGCGCCGGGAGCTTTGGCCGACCTGCATTCCGGCGAAGCGCTCGCCCGGCTGAAAACCGACGTCGGAAATCTGGAGACGGCGTTCCTAAAGGTCGGCATGCCGCTGGCGACGGCGGCGATCAGCGCCGCCGCGATCGCCGCCTTCGCCGCCCGCTACGACATCAGGTTCGCCGGGCTCTACCTCGCGCTCGGCGCCCTCGCCGGCCTCGTCGCGCCGCTGGCCTTCACCGGGCGGGTTAAGCGGGCGGCGGAGGAGACGGCGCGGCTGCATGGCGAGCGCCGCCGCGCGTTGGTCGATGCGCTCGACGGCCTGGGCGAACTCGTCGTCAGCGGCGCCTTCGCCGCGCGATCGGCGCAGGCGCAGGCGCAATTTACGGCGCAATCTGTGGCGGAGGAGCGCGAGCACGGCGCGCTCGCCTGGACCCAATCGACCGCCTCGCTCGCGGCCGATCTCTGCGTGATCGGCGCGCTGGCGCTCGGCGCGCTGGCGCTCAGCGACGGCCGCCTCGCCGCATCCGACGTCGCCATGCTGACCCTGCTGCTCGCCGCCGGCTTCGAGCCGCTGCTGGGGTTGCCGCTGGCTTTCTCGGCGCTGCCGACCGCCGCCGCATCGATCCGTCGCGTGCTCGATCTCGCCGACCGCCGGCCGCTGGTCGCCGATCCCGCCGACCCGCTCCCCGCGCCCGCCGGCTTCGACGTTGCGCTGCGCGACGTGCGCTACGCCTATGGGCCCGCGCGCTCGACGGCCCTCGACGGCGCGTCGCTGACCATCCCCGGAGGCGCGCGCGTCGCGGTTGTCGGGCCCAGCGGCGCCGGCAAGACGACGCTGACCGACCTGATCCTGCGCGTGCGCGATCCCGACAGCGGCGAGGTCAGCATCGGCGGCGTTCCGGCGCGCCGTCTGCGTCTTGCGGATCTGCGCGCGCGCTTCGCCGTGGCGCCGCAATTCCCGCACCTGTTCGACCGCTCGCTGGCCGACAATCTCCGACTCGGCAATCCCCTGGCGAGCGAGGCGGAGATGCGGCGGGCGCTGGAGCTGGTAGGGCTCGGCCGCCGGGCAGCCGAGCTTCCAGATGGGCTGGCTTCCGAAATCGGCCCGCTCGGCGCCAAACTCTCGGTCGGCGAGGCGCGTCGGGTGGCGATCGCGCGGGCGGTGCTGACGCCGGCTCCGATCCTGATCCTCGACGAGCCGACCGAGGGGCTCGACGGCGAGACCGAGCGCCGGCTGATCGACAACGTCATCGCCGCGGCGGCGGGGCGGACGGTGATCGCCGTCACCCACAGCGCCGAGGCCGAGGCGAAATTCGACTGGGTCGTGACCGTCGAAGACGGCGTCGTGCGGCAGATGCAGCGCCCCGCGGCGCGCGCGGGCTGAGAAGCGCGGTCGTTGTTTTGCGAAGCGCTGACCCCGTAATTTACGGCGAGTTGCGTTAGGTTGACGCGGCGCCCGCGCTCCCTCCGCTTGGCGCAGGAGAGGGGCGTCGCCCTGATCTTCACCCCGGAGGAGAAAGGGAGCGGAGGGATGTTCCGCAGCGTGCTAATAACAATACATAAATGTAAAAAATAGCGCCTTGCACGGACCGTGAACGCCCACCCTCAGGCGCGCGCCCCGACAGGACAGTTTTTCGCACTTAAGCCGCTGTAATCCCCCGCTCGCGGCCTGTCCTTGCAGGCTATTCCGCGGCCTCGGCCAGCGTCGCGGCTTCGGCCCTGGCCCAGACCCTGATGTCGTGGAACGCCGCCCCGCCGAACGGCGCGACGCTCTCGTCCGAGGTCAGCGTATTGATCCCGCGGCCGTCGAGGAAGTCGCGGTTCTCCCACAGCCCCTCGCTGACGATCACCCCCGGCCGCACCGCCTCCGACAGCTTGGCGTGCAGCCGCACCGAGCCGCGCCCGTTGCCGAGCCGCACCACGTCGCCGTCGCTCACCCGCAGCAGCGCCGCGTCGTCCGGGTGCAGCAGCGCCGTCGGCCGCCCCTCCCGCGCCCGCGACGTCGCCGTGCCGTTGAAGCTGGAGTTCAAGAACGACCGCGCCGGCGAGGTCGCGAGCTTGAACGGATGCTCCGTCCCCGTGGCTTCGTTGACCGGCCAGTGATCGGGCAGGGTCGGCATGGTCTCCCAACCCGCTTTCAATCCGTTGTTGGCGTAGGGCGTCGCCGCCCAGTCGGCGCGGAAGTGGAACTTGCCGTCCGCATGGCCGAAGCCGTCGAGATAATGCGCCTCGCGGAACTCCGGCCGGCAGTCGAGCCAGCGCCCCGCCTCCATCTGCGCCAGCGTCCCGCGCCCGGAGACCCGCAGCGTCTCGTCGATGATTGCGCGAGCGCTCATCTCAAACCCGCGATGCGACGCGCCGAGCCGGCGGGCGAGTTCGCAGATCAGCTCATGGTTGGAGCGGCAGCCCGGCGGCGGCTCGATCAGCTTGGCCCCGAACTGCAGGTACTGATGCGCGCTCGCGGTATAGAGGTCGTCGTGCTCCATGAACATGGTCGCCGGCAGCACGACGTCGGCCATGCGCGCGGTGTCGGTGAGGAACTGCTCGTGCACGACGGTGAACAGATCCTCGCGGGCGAAGCCGCGCCGCACCTTCTCCTGGTCGGGCGCGACCACCATCGGGTTGGTGTTCTGGATCAACAGCGCCTTGACCGGCCCGCCGCCGACGAGCGCCTCGCGCTCCCCCGTCAGCACGGCGCCGATGCGGCTCTGGTGCATCCGGCGCACGCTCGGGTCGCAAGCGTCGGCCCCGGTGATCAGCGTCTTGTCGAGCTTGAACACGGCGCTGGAGGATTGCAGCGCGCCGCCGCCCTCATGCGCCCAGGCGCCCGTCACGGCTGGGATGCAGAGCGCCGCATGCATGTTGGCGGCGCCGTTGCGCTGGCGCGAGAACCCGTAGCCGAGCCGGAAGAACGTGCGCTTGGTCCGACCCACCAGCGCCGCGAACGCCTCGATCTCCGCGACGGTCAAGCCAGTGATCGACGCCGCCCATTGCGGCGTTCGGCTCGCCACATGGGCTTCGAGCGCCTCGGGGTCGTCGGTGAAGGTCGCCATATACACGCGGTCGGCGAACTCGTCGCGGAACAGCACATGCATCACGGCGCAGGCTAGCGCGCCGTCGGTCCCCGGCCGCAGTTTCAACGCCATGTCCGCCTGACGCATGGTCTCGGTTTCGTAGATGTCGATGGCGACGATCTTGGCGCCGCGCTGCTTGCGCGCCCGCATCGCGTGGGTCATCAGGTTGACCTGGGTGGCGACCGCGTTGGTGCCCCAGATGACGACGCAGTCCGACTTCTCGATCTCGTCGGCGTTGACGCCGCGCATCTTGCCGGTTCCGGCCAGATAGCCCGGCCAGGCGACGCCGACGCAGATGTCGCCAAAGAAGCGGGAATAGCGCTTGGCGTGGGTCAACCGCTCGATCCCGTCGCGCATCACCAGGCCCATCGTGCCGGCGTAGAAATACGGCCAGACGCTCTGCGCCCCATGCTCGCGCTCGGCGTTCAGCAGGGCTTCCGCCGTGCGGTCGAGCGCCTCGTCCCAGGAAATCGGCGCAAACTGGCCGGAGCCCTTCGGCCCGGTGCGGCGCAGCGGCGTCGTCAGCCGGTTGGGACTATGGATGCGCTCGGCGTAGCGCGCCACCTTGGCGCAGACCACGCCGGCCGTATAGGGGTGCTCGGCCGCGCCATGCACGCGCCCGATTCGCGCGCCGTCGATCACCTCGACATCGAGGGCGCAGACGCTGGGGCAATCGTGCGGGCAGACGGAGGGGCGGCGGACGGTCGTCATGGCGCCAGCATGAACGCTCGCAAAGCGTCGGGCAAGCCTTCCGAATTAACCTGACGAGAAGGAGTTTCGCGTTCTGTTCCGATGCCGTCCCGTTCCGAGATCCCCGACTTGCGCCTGCTCTTTCTGCCGTTGCTCGCCCTCGCCGCCGCCGCGCAAGCCGCTACGGTCGAGGTCCACTACGCGCCGACGGAAAACCTCGAGGCCATCGACGTCGGGCTGCTCAACAACGCCGGGACTTCGATCGACATGGCCGCCTATGTGCTGTCCGACGACGCCGTCATCGAGGCGCTCGGCGACGCCGCCGATCGCGGCGTCGCAGTCCGGATCTATCTCGACCACGCCGAGTTCGCCTCGCACGCCGACAAGCTGGTCGGTCTGCTGAGCAAGCCTGGCGTTGCGGCGCGGGTGAAGCCGTCGGGAACGCTCATGCATCTGAAGGCCTATGCGGTCGACGGCGCCCGGCTGCGCACGGGATCGGGCAATTTCTCGCGCTCGGGCCTGTCACGTCAGGACAATGACCTTCTTGTGACCGACGACGGCGCGGCGGTCGTGAACTTCGAGCGCGACTTCGAGCGTATCTTCGCCGAAGGGCTCCCGCCGCGGAGCGTCGCGGGACTCTAGGGCAGCGCCAAAAGACGCAATGGCGCTGCGCTTGGCCCGTGGTATAGGACCTCAAGCCTCCCCATACAACAGAGGGCGGCGCCTACCGGCCGTAAATGCGGCCCAACATGATGGGATCAACCATGGCCTCGGAGAAAGCGCAGAACTTGCAGGACACGTTCCTGAACCACGTGCGCAAGAGCAAGACGTCGGTCACGATTTTTCTCGTCAACGGGGTGAAGTTGCAGGGGTTCGTCACCTGGTTCGATAATTTTTGCGTGCTGCTGCGGCGCGACGGGCACTCGCAATTGGTGTATAAGCACGCCATCTCCACAATAATGCCCGCTGCGCCCATCCAGATGCTCGAAGCGGTTGACGACGGCGACCATCATTGACAGAGAACAAGAATTCCAACGGTTTCGATACAGGCGGCCGGCGCGAACAAGCGGTGGCCGCCGACACCCGCACCTTGGTCGTCTGCCCCTATGTCACGCGCGGCGAAAGCTCGCGCTCGCCCGAGGCGCGCCGCGAGGAGGCGATCGGCTTGGCGCGGGCGATCGATCTCGCGGTCGTGGGCTCGGCGGTGGCGAGCTTAAGCGAGATTCGCCCCGCGACCTATCTCGGCAAGGGCAAGGTCGAGGAGCTGGCGGCGCGGGTGAAGGACGAGGAGGTCGCGCTCGTCGTGATGGATTGCGCGCTGTCGCCGGTGCAGCAGCGCAACCTGGAGAAGGCGTTCGCCGCCAAGGTGATCGATCGCACGGGGCTGATTCTCGAGATCTTCGGCCGCCGCGCCCGCACCGCGGAGGGCTCGCTGCAGGTCGAGCTCGCTCATCTCGACTACCAGAAATCGCGGCTAGTGCGCTCTTGGACCCACCTTGAGCGCCAGCGCGGCGGCTTCGGCTTTCTCGGCGGCCCGGGCGAGACGCAGATCGAGACCGACCGCCGGCTGATCCAGGAACGCATGATCCGCATCAAGCACGATCTGGAGCAGGTCAAGAAGACGCGCGCGCTGCATCGCGAGAGCCGCAAGCAGGCGCCGTTCCCGATTGTGGCCCTGGTCGGCTACACCAACGCCGGCAAGTCGACGCTGTTCAACCGGCTCACCCGCGCCGACGTCGTTGCGGCGGACATGCTGTTCGCCACGCTCGATCCGACGATGCGCTCGGTCAAGCTGCCGCACGGCGGAATGGTGATCCTTTCCGACACCGTCGGGTTCATTTCGGACCTGCCGACGATGTTGATCTCCGCCTTCCGCGCCACGCTGGAAGAGGTGCTGGCGGCCGACGTCATTCTGCACGTGCGCGACATCAGCCATGTCGACGCGCAGGCGCAGGCCGAGGACGTAGAGGAGATTCTCGCCGATCTCGGCGTGACGGAAGCCGACGAGAAGCTGATTGAGGTCTGGAACAAGGTCGATCGCCTGGACGAACCGCATCGGGCGGCGCTCGGGCTCGCGCAGCGCGAAGCGGTCGCTGTCTCGGCGCTGACCGGCGAGGGGCTCGACGAGCTGATGACGGCCATCGAATCGCGTCTGGCGCGCGAACGGCGCACCGTCGATCTCGATCTCGACGGCGCCGATGGCCGGTCGGTCCATTGGCTGTATGAACACACAGAAGTGATGGCGCGGCGCGACGACCCCGACGGCCGCGTTCACATGACGGTGCGGGCCGGGCCGGAAGCTATGGCGCGGCTGCTCAGGAAGTTCGCCTGACCTTTTGCGACTCAGCGGCGTAGACGATTCGCGCGCTATTGCGCCGGGCTAGCCGCGACGTGGCGCTGGCGCGTCCATCTCACGGCGAGGGTCTGCGCAGAATCGGTGATTCGTCCCGAAAAATGGGGATTCGCGGGTTCCGAGCGCGCGCAAGCGCTCGCAGGGGAACTTTGGATTTGCCCATGGGGAAGTGCGTCTTGCTTAATGGTTTGCGCAGCCGCTTGTAAGATGCGTGGGGGATTGCCTTTCGTTGCTAGTTTCGCAAATGAACGTCAATTAACGTCGGCGGCCTCCACTGTTAACCTATTCGATTATGTTTAATCTCGCAGAATCGCGACATATTTGATTGCTCCCGCTGGGGAAATGGGGCATGCCGATCTCGACATTGGAATTTTTGCAGTTTAAATTTAGGCCTCGCTTGCAAGAACATCACAAGTCGCGCACGCTATGTTGGTCGGCGAGGATGCTTCGAAAGCGCAAAAACGCAAGGTAATTCGTCGTGAGCCGTTCCGGTTGTGGCCACCGGGCCTGGGCGAGCGGCAAGGTCTCACCGTAAATATCAGAGGGCGCCTTGAGCGACGTAAACATCACCGAATTGACCGCTGACGTTGTGAAAGCCTTCGTGGCCAACAACGCCATACCCGCGAGCGAACTGAAGATGCTCGTGGAGACCGTCCATGCGACGTTCGCCCGGCTGTCGACCACAGCCGCGCCCTCGCCCGCCCCGCTGCCTACGGCGACGCCGGCGATGATCCGCGAGTCCGTGACGCCGGACTATCTCATCAGCTTAGAGAACGGAAAGAAGTACCGCACGCTGCGTTTCCATCTGGCCAAGCTCGGTCTGACGCCCGAGACCTACCGTCAGAAGTGGCGTCTGCCGCCGGACTATCCGATGGTAGCGGCCTCGTTCGCCGCCCGGCGCTCGGCGCTGGCAAAAGCGAGCGGGTTTGGCAAGTCGCGCAAGGGCAAGTCGTCGCGCGGAGTGGCGAAGGCGGCGCGCTGAAGCGCAGTCTCAGGCTGACTGCGTTTCCTCCGGCTCGGCGAGTCCATAGAGCGTCTGCGGCGCGGAAACGCCACGTAAGGCGTGCGATCCCAGCGGCGAGAGGCGGCCGCCGCACAGATCCGCCGCAAGCGCGAACCGGGCCGAGGCCACGAGGCTGCGTTCAAGCAGGTCGCAGAGCTTCTCGATGCGGACCGCTTCGTTCACCGCCGGACCGACGACGGTGAAATCCAACCGGTCCGTTGCGCCGATGTTGCCGTAGAGCACCTCGCCGAGATGCAGAACAATGTCGGCTTCGACCGTAGGCTTGCCGGCGGCGGCGCGGTCGCGGTTGCCGGCGGCCAGCGTCGCCAGCGCCTCTTGCGCGGCTTCAAGCGCACGGCGGCACACCGCCGTTTCGGGTTCGCCGTCGATGGCGAAAATCGCCAGCATCGCGTCGCCGATGAACTTGAGCACCTGACCGCCGCGCGCACGCAGCGGCGCGGCGAGCGCCTCGAAGGCGTCGTCGAGCATATCGACGATCTCGGGGCCGGGCCAGCGGTCGCTGACGTCGGTGAACCCCTTGAGATCGGCGTACCAGATCACCGCGTGCAGGCTGTCGGCGGTCCCGCGCACGACGGATCCCGAATGCACCCGCCGGCCCGCGTCCTTGCCGAGGTAGGCGCCCAGCAGGTTGGCGGCGATGTCGTGGCCGGCGTGCGCTTTCAGGGCGAGCGCCAGCGCGGGCAGGGTGGCTTCGAGCAGCGTCAGATGCGCGTCGTCGAAGCCTTGCGCGGCGTCGGTCGCGAAGGAGAACACGACGCCCTCGCCATGCGCGGGATCGCCGCGCAGGCCAAAGGTGTAGACGACGGCGTAATAGTCGGTCGCGCCGGCGGCGTGGAACTCCTCGAGCGCCGGGTAATCGCGATGTTCGGGGCCGAGCGCGAGGCGGCGGCGGATCGAGGGCGTCGCCTCGCCGGCGCGCGCCCGCTCGATGAGGTGGAAGAACGGGCTTTGCAGCCATGCCGCAGCCGGCGCCGCCACACGCGCGAACTGTTGCTCGCGCACGGCGTTGAGCGGGCGCGCCCAGGTGTAACCGTAGCCGGTCCATTGCGGATGCAGCGTCTGGGTCGAGACGTGGGCGCGCTGCAACCGGACGCCCGCTTCAACCAGCCGGCGGCAATAGCCGTCGAAAAGCTCGGCCGCCGCGGCGCCGTGCAGGCCCGCCTCCATCGCCCAGACATAGAGGTCGGCGATCGCCCGCGCTTGGGGATTGCCGAACAGCGCCCTGGCGCCCGCAATCGCCCGCATCTCCGTCCGCTGGGGATCCATCGATTGTTCCCTGTTCTTAAGCCGCTACTGGTAGCATGACGCGAGGAGGACGACACGATGCGCGTCGAAGAGGTTGAGTTCCCCGCTGAAGGCGTCGTAGCGCCGCTCGCGATTCCTGGTCGGCTGCGCCTGGTGGAAGGGCCGCACGCCAGGACGCCGGCCGTCGTGATCGCGCATGGCTCGACTGGCCCCGATAGTCGCGGACCCGCCTACGCCGCGGCGCTCGCCGCGGCGGGCGTTTCGAGCCTGGAAATCGACATGTGGCGCCCTCGCGGCCTCAAGGGCGGCCTCGACCGGCCGCGCAGCGTGTTCGAGACCTTGCCCGACGTGTTCGGCGCTTTCCGCTATCTCACCTGCCGTTCCGAGTTGGACGCGTTGCGCATCGGGGTGCTCGGTTTTTCGTGGGGCGGCGTGCTCGCCATGCTGAGCGCGACGCGCGCGGTGTCGCGGCGCTATTTGCGCAACGGCGAGCGCTTTGCGGCGCATGCGCCGCTCTATCCCGTGTGCTGGCTCTACAACCGGGTCGAAGGCTACGAATTCCGCGACCTCACCGGCGCGCCGGTCCTGCTGCAATGCGGCGGCTCCGACGATTACGACGAGCCCGACGCCGCCGCGAAGCTGGTGGCGGGTCTCAACCCGTCCGACCGCGCCGCGATTGAGACCATCGTCCATAGCGGCGCGACGCACGCCTTCGATCGGCTCGACGAGCCGGCCAAGGTCGTGACCGACCCGCTGGCGCATCAAGGGCAGGGCGGCGAGGTGCGCTTCACGCCGAACGCTGAAGCCGCCGCCGCCGCCCGCGAGGCGGCCGCCGCCTTCTTCCGCCGGGCGCTCGGCGGCTAGCCGCCGAGCTGCGCGAAACGCAGGACGTGGCAGCGATCGCCGGCCCGCGCCGCAGCTGCGTGCGGGGCCCGCACGATGAGCCCGTCCGCCTCGGCCAGGGTGCGCACGAGAGAGGAATCCTGACTCGCCATCGGCGCAGCGACCCAGCCGCCGCTGTCGTGGACGATGCGGGCGCGCATGTAGTCTTGCCTGGCGCCGTTGGCCGGCAGATCGACCGACAGCCGCGCGTCCTCGCTGGCGTCGGCGCCCGCTTGCGGGTCGCCGAGCAGCGCGCGCAAAAGCGGGCTGAGGAACAAGAGCCCGCAGACAGCCGAGGAGGTCGGATTGCCGGGCAGGCCGAGCGCCAGCATTTCGCCGATTCGCCCGAACATCAGCGGCTTGCCCGGCCGCATGGCGATGCGCCAGAAGCCGAGCTGCATGCCGGCGTCGGTCAGCGCCTGCTGCACCAGATCGTATTCGCCGACCGACGCGCCGCCGAGCGTCACCAGCACGTCGGCGCGCGCGGCGCGAGCGGCGGAGATGCGCTCGGCGAGCGCCCGCGGGCGGTCGGGCGCGATGCCAAGGTCGATCGCCTCGGCGCCCTCCGCCTGCGCGAGCCCGGCGACGAAGACATTGTTGGAGGCGACGATCTGCGCCGGCCCCAGCGACTCGCCGGGGGCGCGCAACTCGTCGCCGGTCGCCAGGATCGCGACGCGGGGTTTTCGACGCACCGTCGCCACGGGGCAGTTGGCGGCCGCGATCAGCGCCACGTCGCGCGGGCTCAGCCGGCGGCCGGCCTGCAGCAGCGGTTCGCCCTCATGGAAGTCGATGCCGACGGTGCGCACATTGTCGCCGACGGGCGCGGCGGCTTCGAGCGTCACGAACTCTCCGTCGCGCCGCGTCTCCTCCTGCACAACGACCGAATCGGCCCCGTGCGGCATCGGCGCGCCGGTGAAGATGCGCACGGCCTCGCCGGCGCCGATCTCGCCCTCGAACGCCCGGCCCGCCGCGGATTCGCCGACCACGCGCAGCTTCGCGCCGGCTTGGCCCTCGCGCGAACGCAGCGCATAGCCGTCCATCGCGGAATTGGCGAACGGCGGTTGCGTGCGGCCCGCCACGATGGGCGCGGCGAGCGTGCGTCCGAAGGCGTGCGCGAGCGCAACCTCCTCCGCGCCCGTCGGAGTGGCGGCGGCGAGCACGCGCGCGAGCGCCGCCTCGACGGAGATCATCGGCTCTTTCATCGCTCCTCCGCGCGCCACAGGCCCGACTTGCCGCCGGATTTCTCGATCAGGCGCACACCCTCGATGCGCATGCCGCGGTCGACCGCCTTGGCCATGTCGTAGATCGTCAGGCAAGCGACGCTGACGGCGGTCAGCGCCTCCATCTCGACCCCGGTCGCGCCCCTCGCCCGCGCCCGCGCCTGCACGCGCAAGCCGGGCAGCGCTTCGTCGGGCGCGATCTCGACCTCCACGCCGGTCAGCATGAGCGGATGGCAGAGCGGGATCAGTTCATGCGTGCGCTTGGCCGCCATGATCCCGGCGATGCGGGCGGCGCCGAGCACGTCGCCCTTCTTCACATTGCCGGCGAGCGCCAGCGCGAGCGTCTCAGCGCGCATCACCACCGCGCCCTCGGCTATCGCCGCGCGATCGGTGTCGGCCTTCTGCGTCACGTCGACCATGCGCGCCTCGCCGGAGACGCCGATATGTGTGAGTTCGCTCATCGCGCGACAATGCCCGATTCCGGCGGCGCGAAACAGGGCGCCGAACGCGTTTCGATAGGCTACTTCAGGCAGTCGTGTGGCGGTTCGTCGCCGACAGCGACCCTTTCGAGCGGCGAAGGCTCGTGCGGCGACAGGCCCGCCTCGGCGAGCTTGGCGAGCAGCGACGCCTCGTCGAGATATCCGCGCGCGCGCAGGATCTCGGTGAAAGGATTGCCGCCCGGCCGCAGCACCGCGATGCTCGAGGAGAACGCGGGGTCCATGTGCAGCGCGTTGACGAGCCGGGCCGCGTCGCTCGCGTCGTCGGCGAGCGGCAGCTTGATGAGGATGAAATGCGCCTGACCGCTGAGCGAGTTGAACGTCGGGCAGCGCAGCACGTTGGCGAACCACGCGCCGCCGTCGCCTTCGGTCGCGATCACGAGCGGCAGCCCGTCCTGGGAAGCCGCCTCCAGGGTCGCGCGCAGATCGTGGCGCCAGCCGATCCTGACGCCGGCGATTTCCGCCGCCGCGAGAGCCCCGAATAGGGCGTTCGCCGGAAGCTCCGCCGTCTCCGCGGGCGCCGTGGCGAAGCCGAGCAACGCCGCAGCGAGCGGGGGAAGCCATAAGCGCATGGTCGCGTTTCCGTCGGTTAACGGAAAGTAAGGTATAAATTCCGTTAACGGCGATCAATCAACGTCGGCGGACAGGGTTAACGCGCCCGGCCCCGAGAATTTCGCTTTCGCGCGTAGTCGCGAACTTTTGGCTGGATCCGCCGCCGTCTGGTCATTGCGAGGTCGCGCAAACGCTCGCGCTTTGCGCTGTGCGAAGCGACGAAACCATCCGCGCCTGCGCTGCACGCCTGGACGACGTTCGATCTCGGAACGGGTGGATGGCTTGGCCTCGCTCGCAACGACTGAAATTGATGCGGTCGGCGCCCATGCGCTTTGGCGCGGTCGACAGGACCGGGCGCCGATCCCAACCTATCGCAGCCGCCCTCAGACCCCCGTCAGCAGCGCGCGGGTCGCGGCGGTCACGTCCTTCTGGCGCATCAACGACTCGCCGACGAGGAAACATTCGATCCCCGATCCCGCCAGACGCCGGCAATCGGCGTGCGTCGTGATCCCGCTCTCGCCAACCAGCACGCGATCCCCCGGAATCAGCGGCGCCAGCCGCTCGCAAACTTCCAGCTTGGTCTCGAAGCTCTTGAGGTCGCGGTTGTTGATGCCGATGAGCCGGTCCTCAAGCGCCAGAGCGCGCGTCAGCTCCTTCTCGTTGTGGACCTCGATCAGCACGTCCATGCCGAGATCGTGCGCGGCCTTGTTGAGCGTGCGCGCCGCATCGTCGTCGATCGCGGCCATGATGATGAGGATGCAATCGGCGCCCCAGGCGCGCGCCTCCAGCACCTGATAAGGATCGTAGAGGAAATCCTTGCGCAGGATCGGCAGATGGGTCGAAGCCCGCGCCGCCTTGAGATGATCGGGCGCGCCTTGGAAGGACGGCGCGTCGGTCAGCACGGAAAGGCACGAGGCGCCGCCGGCCTGATAGGCCTTGGCCAGCGCTTTCGGCTCGAAATGCTCACGGATGAGGCCCTTCGACGGGCTCGCTTTCTTGATCTCGGCGATGAGACCGAAGCGCCCTTCCTCGCGCGCGCGTTCGAGCGCCTTGAGGAAGCCGCGCGGCGGCGACTGGTCGCGGATCTCGCGCTCCAGCGCTCCGCGCGGCACGCGCACCTTTGCCTCGGCGATCTCGCGCCGCTTATACGCGCCGATCTGGGAGAGTATGTCGGTCATCGCCGGCTTGCTCATGCGTTCGAGACTTCAGCGAGTTTCTCCAAGGTCGCCGCCGCCGCGCCGTGGTCGATGGCGCGCGCAGCTTGGGCGACGCCGTCGTCAAGGTCGCGCGCGGCCCCGGCGACTACGAGGCCGGCGGCGGCGTTGATCAGCGCGATGTCGCGATAGGCGTTGCGGGCGCCGGCAAGCACGGCCCGCAGCGCCTGCGCGTTATGCGCGGGATCGCCGCCTTTCAGCTCAGCCGGCGCGGCGCGCTTCAGGCCGACATCCTCGGGCGCAATCGTGAAGGCTCTGATTTCGCCGTCCTTGAGTTCGACGATCTCGGTTGGCGCGGTCGTGGTGATCTCGTCGAGGCCATCGCCTCCGTGGCAGAACCAGGCGCGCTCCGAACCGTGGTTGCGCAGCACCTTGGCCATCGGCTCAAGCCAGGCGGCGGAGAACACGCCGATCACGTGGCGCTTGACGCTCGCCGGGTTCGACAGCGGACCCAGCAGGTTGAAGATGGTGCGCGTGCCGAGTTCGGACCGCGCCGCGCCGACGTGCCGCATCGCCGCGTGATGCGTCGTCGCCATCATGAAGCCGATGCCGGCTTCGCGGATGCAGCGCTCGACGCCCTCCGCCGGCAGCCCGATCTTGACGCCGAGCGCGGCGAGCGCGTCGGACGAGCCGGATTTCGACGAGGCGGCGCGGTTGCCGTGCTTGGCGACGGGCACGCCGCAAGCCGCCGTGATGATCGAGGCCAAGGTCGACACATTGTAGGAGCCGGCCCCGTCGCCGCCAGTGCCGACGATGTCGATGGCGTCCGCCGGCGCGCTGACGCGCAGCATGCGCGCGCGCATCGCCGCCACCGCGCCGGTGATCTCCTCGACGCCTTCGCCGCGCACGCGCAAGGCCATCAGGAAGCCGCCGATCTGCGCCGGCGTCACGTCGCCGGAGAGCATCGCCTCGAATGCGTCGTAGGCCTCCGCGCGGTTCAGTTCGGCGCCGGCGGCGGCCTTGGCGATGAGCGGCTTGAAAGCTTCCATGTCAGTGCGCGCGCGCGAGATCGAGGAAATTGGCGAGAATGGTCTTGCCGTGCTCGCTGGCGATGCTTTCGGGATGGAACTGCACGCCGTGGACGTTGAGCCGCCGATGCGACATCGCCATGATGAGCCCGTCGGTCTCGGCCGTCACTTCGAGCTCGTCCGGCGCGCTCGATCGCTCGACGACGAGGCTGTGATAGCGCGTCGCCTGGAACGGGCCGTTGACGCCGCGAAACAGTTTCTTGCCCGTGTGGCTGACGGTCGACAGCTTGCCGTGCATCGGCACGGGCGCGCGGATCACCTTGCCGCCGAACACCTGACCGATCGCCTGATGGCCAAGGCAGACGCCGAGAATCGGCGTCGTTTCGGCGGCGGCGCGCACGAGATCGAGGCAGATGCCGGCCTCGTTCGGGGTGCAGGGACCGGGCGACAGCACGATGGCCTGCGCGCCGTCGGCGAGCGTCTCCTCGACCGTGCGCGCGTCGTTTCGCCACACGCTCACGTCGGCGCCGAGTTCGCCGAGGTAATGGACGAGGTTGAAGGTGAAACTGTCGTAATTGTCGATCAGTGTGACGCGCATGGGAGCCCCCGCGGGCCTCTTTTCCATGCGCGCCCTAGGGCGTCAAGCGAGCGTATCACACCTGCTGCCCGCCGTTCCCGCCGCCCGATCCGCCGCCGAACAGTCCGCCCAGGATGCCGCCGGCGACGCCCAGCGCGCTCGCCGCCGCCATGCCGCCCGCGGTCGAGTTGGCGCCGGTGTCGCCGCCGCGCGGCAGGTAGCGCGCGATCTCCTCGGCGAGGTTGAGGATCGGCATGCTCTGCAGCCAAATATGGCCGGGGCCGGTCAGGCTCGCCAGGAACAGGCCCTCGCCGCCGAACAGGATGTTCTTGAAGCCGCGCACCATCTGGATGTCGAAGCCGACGCTCGGCTCGAAGGCGCCGACATGGCCGGCGTGGACCAGCAGCCGCTCGCCCGGCGCGAGGTCGCGCTCGACCAGTTCGCCCGAGAGGTCGAGCCAGACGACGCCGGGGCCGGTCACTTTTTGCAGAATGAAGCCGTCGCCGCCGAAGAAGCCGGCGCCGACGCGGCGCTGCCAGGCGATCTCGAAGGATATCGACTTCTCGGCGACCAGGAACGTCTCCTTCCTGCAAACCAGCGACTGGCCGGGATGGAGCAGGGCAGGCAGGATCGTGCCGGGGAAGCGCGGCGCGAAGGCGACATGGCCCGGCCCGTTGGCGGTGAAGTCGGTAACGAAGAACGAGCCGCCGCCGAACGAGCGCGCGAGCCCCGCGAGGAAGCCGCCGCCGGTGTGGGTGTTCATCGCCACCGCGTCGTTCATCCAGCACATGGTGTTTGTCTGGCTGTAGACGGTCTCGCCAGGCTCGAGGTCGATGGCGACGGTCTGCATGATGTTGCCGGTGATCTGGTAGCGCATGGCGGCCTCGATTCGGGCTCGGAGCTTCGCCGACGAGCCTAGCACATCGGCGCGTCAGACCGTGAATACGACCCGCGCGCCGGCCTCGCCCCAGCGGCTCCCGACCTCGCTCAGCGGGAAGCTCTGCGTCGTCAGCCGAAAGCCTGCGGCCGGCGCGGCCGCCAGCAGTTCGCCGATGCAGCTCACGAGCCGGTCGAGCGCGACGCTGCCGATGCCGCTGCCCATCAGCGCGATCGGGCGGGCGCGCAACGCGGCGGCCGGAAGCGCGATTTCGCCGCCGCTCGCCGCGCCGATCTGCACGAAGCGCAACGGCCGCTCAGCGGCTTTCGCCGCCGCGATCAGCAGAAGCTCGGCGCTGCGGCCCCAGAGATAATCGACGACCACGTCGACGCCGCGCGCGAACTCCTCGCGGAAACGCGCCTCGGTCGTCTCGTCGTCGGCGAGCGGAATGGCGAGGTCGGCGCCGAGCGCGTCGAGAGCCTGGCGGTTGCGGCCGGTGGCGATGATCCGCTTGGCTCCGAAATGCCGCGCGATCTGCACGGCGAGCTGGCCCGAGGCGCCGGTCGCGCCATTCACCAGCACGGTTTCGCCCGCCTGCAGTTGCGCCCGCTCCTTGTACGCCGCCCATGACGACATGCCGGGATTGGCGAGCGCGGCGGCGGCGACGTCGTCGAGACCGTCGGGCACGGGCGCGCAATGCGCAGCCGGCGCCCGCTCGGCCATGGCGCCGAAGGGCGGGCGCGGCAGCACGAAATAGACGCGGCTTCCGTCATCGAGCCGGCCGACGCCGTCGACGCCGGCGACGAACGGGACTCCGCCCGAGGAGCTGTAATGTCTCCCGGCGGCGCGGGCGCGGGTCAGCGGGCTCAGCGCCGCGGCCGTAACCGTGACCAGACTTTCGCCGGGACCGGCGACGGGATCGGTAAACTCGTCATAGGCCGGCGGCTGCCCGAGTTCGTGAACGACGGCGGCTTTCATGCGTGTCCCCCTGATGAGATCCGTGGCCGGGCTGACCGCACTTGACGAACGATCCGGCGCCATGGAACGGCTAGCGCAATCTTCGCAGGGGCGCCAATGAGCGAGCATCTCACCCAGAAACTCATCAATGCCGGCGCCGACGCCGTTGACGAGATGCTGGAGGGCGTGATCGCCGCCCATGGCGACAAGCTCTACCGGCCGGACGGCAGCCCGCGCGCGGTGGTGGCCCGGCATGGTCCCCGCGCGGGAAAGGTCGCGCTGGTCATCGGTGGCGGCTCCGGCCATGAGCCGACGTTTCTCGGCTTCGTCGGCAAGGGCCTCGCCGACGCCGCCGCCATCGGGAACGTCTTCGCCTCGCCGCCGCCGCAGCCGGCCATCGACGCCGCGATCGCGGCCAACGGCGGCGCCGGCGTGCTGTTCATGTACGGCAACTACGCCGGCGACGTGATGAACTTCGACATGGCGAGCGAAATGCTCGGGATCGAGGGAATCGAGGCGCGTACGGTGCTGACCACCGACGACATCGCCTCCGCGCCGCATTCCGAGCGCGAGAAGCGGCGCGGCGTCGCCGGCAACGTCTTCATCTTCAAGTGCGCAGGCGCGGCGGCGGACCGCATGCAGCCGCTCGCCGACGTCGAGCGCATCGCCCGCCACGCCAATGCGCGGACCTTTACGCTCGGCGTTGCGCTCTCGCCGTGTTCGCTGCCGCAGACGCGGCGGCAGAACTTCGAGATCAAGCCCGGCGAGATGGAGATCGGCATGGGCATCCATGGCGAGCCAGGAATGCGCCGCGAGACGCTGCGCCCGGCCGACGCCATCGTCGACGAGATCATGGACGCGATCCTGTTCGAGATGTCGCCCAAACCCGGCGACCGCGTCGCCGTGCTGGTCAATTCGCTGGGATCGACGCCCCTGATGGAGCTCTACATCCTGCATCGCCGCGTCGCGCAGCGGATCGCGGCGGCCGGGCTGGAGCTGCACTCTTCGCTGGTCGGCCCCTACTGCACCTCGATGGAGATGGCCGGCGCCTCGATCACGCTGTTGCATCTCGACGGCGAGTTGCAGTCGCTGCTCGAGCACCCCTGCGACTGCGCGATGTTCCAGGTCGCGGCGAAATGAGCGTTGTTTTCGCCAGCGCCGATCTCGCCGAGAGCTTGCGGCGCGTCGCCGACGCCATGGCCGAGATGCGCGACGAGCTTTGCCGGCTCGACGGCGTCGTCGGCGACGGCGACCATGGGCTCGCCATGGCCGACGGCTTCGCTGCGGGCGCGAAGTCGGCCGCGGCGGCGGCGGGCGGAACGCTGGCCGACGTCGCCAACGCGGCGGCCAAGGCGTTGCTCAACGCGGTCGGCGCCTCGTCCGGGCCGCTCTATGCGACGGCGCTGATGCGTGCGGGCAAGGCGGCGGGCGCGCGGCCGGCGATGCCGCTCGACCAGACGCGGGCGTTGATCGTGGCCATGAACGAGGGAATCGTCGCGCGCGGCAAGGCGGCGGAGGGCGAGCGCACGATGGTCGACGCCTGGGCGCCGGCCGCACGAGCCGCGGCGGAGGGCGCGTCCTTCGCCGATATTCGCGCGGCGGCGGAGGCCGGCGCTGAGGCGACCAAGGGCATGATCGCCGCCAAGGGGCGCACGGCGCGGCTCGGCGAACGGGCGCTCGGGCACATCGATCCCGGCGCGGCTTCGGCGGCGCTGGTCGTCGCGGCGCTGACGCGGCACTGGGAAAGCCTGACGTGAAGTGGGTCGGCACGTCGTGGAAGATGAACAAGACGCTGCCCGAGGCGGAGGTTTTCGCGCGAGCGGCGGCCGAAGCCGACCTGGAGCGCGATCCCCGGTTTCAACTTTTCGTCATCCCGCCCTTCACTTGTGCGCGGGAGGTCAAGCGCATCCTGCGCGGGAGTTCGTTCAAGGTCGGCGCGCAGAACATGCACTGGGCCGATTCCGGCGCCTGGACTGGCGAGATTTCGCCGCCGATGCTAACCGATTGCGGGCTCGATATGGTCGAACTCGGCCACTCCGAGCGCCGCGAGCATTTCGGCGAGACTGACGAGACGGTCGGCCTCAAAGTCGAAGCCGCCGTGCGGCACGGGCTGATTCCGCTGATCTGCGTCGGTGAGACGCTCGCAGACCGTGAGAGCGGGCGCGCGCGCGAGGCGCTGGCGGCGCAGACGCACGGGGCGCTGGCGAAGCTTGTCGCCGAGCAGCGACAAGCTGAGATCTTGTTCGCCTATGAGCCGGTCTGGGCCATCGGCGAGAAGGGAATTCCCGCCAGCGCCGATTACGCCGACTCGCGGCAAGCGGAGATCGTCGAAGTCGCCGCTTCGGCGCTGGGCCGGCGGCCGCCCTGCCTCTACGGCGGGTCGGTAGATCCCCACAATTGCGCCGAATTGATCGCCATGCCGCATATCGACGGCCTGTTCATCGGCCGCTCGGCCTGGGCGCCGGAGGGCTATCTCGATATCCTGAGCCGGTGCGCCGCCGCGCTGTAGAGGCCCAAAATGCCCGGACATCTGATCGAAGGCCGCTGGGAGGCGCTAACGACCGCCGCCACCAACGACAAGGGCGGCGCCTTCCAGCGCAAGGCGACGACGTTCCGCGGGACCATCGCCCCGGGAAGCGAGCACCCGCCCGAGCCGGGGCGCTACCATCTCTATGTCTCCTTGGCCTGCCCGTGGGCGCATCGCACGCTGATCTTCCGCAAGCTGAAGGGATTGGAAGGCCTGATCGGCCTCTCGGTCGTCCATTGGCTGATGGGCGACGACGGCTGGACCTTCGCCGACGGCCCCGGCGTGATTCCGGACACGGTCAATGGCGCGCAAAAGCTATGGGAGCTCTACGTCAAGGCGAAGCCGGATTACACCGGCCGCGTCACCGTGCCGGTCCTATGGGACAAGAAGGCCGCAACCATCGTCAACAACGAAAGCTCCGAGATCATCCGCATCTTCAATTCGGCCTTCGACGCGCACGGAGCCGCGCCCGGCGACTATTACCCGCTGCCGCTCCGGCCGCAGATCGACGCGCTCAACGCCCGCGTCTACGACACTGTCAACAACGGCGTCTACCGCTGCGGCTTCGCCTCGACCCAGTCCGCATATGACGAGGCGGTGGCGGCGCTGTTTTCCACGCTCGACGACCTGGAGGCGCGGCTCGACGAGAGCCCGTTCCTGCTGGGGCATGCGCCGACCGAAGCCGACTGGCGGCTCTGGGTGACGCTGTTGCGCTTCGACCCGGTCTATGTCGGGCTGTTCAAGTGCAACATCCGCCGCATCGCGGATTATCCCAACCTCAGCCGCTATCGCGACGCCTTGCGCGCCTGGCCGGGCGTTGAGGAAACGGTCAACCTCGACCATATCAAGAAGCACTATTATCAAAGCCTTCGCTTCATCAACCCGAACGGGATCGTGCCGGCCGGTCCGGCGCTGGAGAACTGAAACATGAGAATCGCCCTGGGCGCCGACAGCGCCGGCAAACCGCTGCTCGACGTCATCGCCGGCCATCTCGCGGGCAACAAGCAGCATCAGGTCAAGGACCTGAGCCAGTCCGGCCTCTACGCCGACATCGCCGCGCATGTGGCCAAGGCGGTGCTGGCGGGGGAATACGACCGCGCGATCCTGTTCTGCGGCACCGGCATCGGCGTCGCCATGTCCGCCAACAAGGTGCCGGGCATCCGCGCCGCGCAATGCCACGACGCCTATTCCGCCGAGCGGGCGGCCAAGTCCAACAACGCGCAGATCATCACCATGGGCGCGCGGGTGATCGGGCCGGAGCTGGCCAAGACTATCGCCGACGCCTGGCTCGGCTCGCAGTTCGATCCCGCTGGCGCATCGGCCGCCAATGTCGCGGCGGTCGACCGGCTCGACGCGGGGCGCTGAGCTTCAGTCCGACGCCGCCACCTTGAGGCTCGTCTCGCCGCCGGGGAATTCCGCGGTCAGTTCACCGGCCAGCCCCTCCAGCGCGTCGCGGACTTGATCCAGCGTTACGTCTTCCGGCGCCTCAAGCACGGCGCGGGCGCTGAACATAGCCTCGCCGCTGAACGGGGCGGAGCGCAGGTCCGACTCGAATTCGGCGATATTGACGCCGAGCGCGGCCAGCGCCCGCGTCGCGTCGCGCACGATGCCGGGCCGGTCCAGGCCGAGCAGGTCGAGCCGCAGGCGGCGCTTGCGCGCCTCCTCGGTCGCGCCGCGCGTGACGGTGACGGTCAAGCCGGCGAGCTGGCGCAGCGCCGCCTCCATCGCGTCGGCTTGGGCGCTGGGCGCGTCGGCGCGCACGATGCCTGCGAACTGCCCGGCGAGCCGCGCCAGCCGGCTTTCCAGCCACGCGCCGCCGTGCGCCGCGACGACGTCGGAGACCGCGTTGACGAGCCCGGCGCGATCCGCGCCGACGAAAGTGATGATCAACGGAACGCTCAAGCTTAAGCCTCCTTCGTATAAAGCCCGTCTAGCGCCAAGCGGGCGAACACCGCACGGCGCTAAGTCAAGCGCCCGCAGCCCGCCGCTCGTCGGAGCCGAAATCCATCGCGTCGATGGCGCGCGCGCGCCGCGTCACCTTCTCGCTGGCGACCATCACCTCGCCGAGATCGTCCTGGGCGGCGCGGAAATGGCTCTCCAGCTTGGCGGCGCGCTCGCCAAGCCGGCGCGCGTCGGCCATCAGCTTGCCGACCTCGCCCTGGATCGTATGCACGGAATCGCGCACCGCCGCGTCGCGCAACAGCGATTGCGTCACCTGGATCGCCATCATCATCAGCGACGGCGAGACGATCACAACGCGGGCGCGGTGCGCCCGCTGCACCACGTCCTCGAAATGCTCAACGAGGTCGGCGTAGATCGATTCGGACGGCACGAACATCAGCGCCACGTCCTGCGTCTCGCCCGGCATGAGGTATTTCTCCTCGATGTCGGCGACATGGCGGGAAACGTCGGCGCGCACCCGGCGCGCGGCGAGCTTGCGCTGCTCGTCGTCGCGGGCGCGACGGAACTCGGCGATGGCCTCCAGCGGGAACTTGGCGTCGACCACCAGCGGGCGCGGGTCGCCGGGCAGGCGGATGATGCAATCCGGCCGCGATCTGTTGGCGAGCGTCGCCTGGAAAGCATAGGTGCCCGGCGGCAGACCGTCTTTGACGATCGTCTCCATCCGGCCCTGGCCGAAGGCGCCGCGGGTCTGCTTGTTGGCGAGGATTTCCTTCAAGCTGACCATCTGTTCGGCCATGCCGGAGAGCCGCGCCTGCGCCGCATCGATGACGGCGAGCCGCTCGTTGAGCAGGCCGAGCGTCTCGCCGGTGGTGCGTCCCTGCGCCTCCAACCGTTCGCCGATCAGCCGGGCGAGGTCGGTTTGCCGACCCCCTAACCATTCGCCGAGGCTGGTCAGCCGGCCGGAAAGCTCGGCGATCCTCTCGACGCCGTCGCGCGGCCGCCAGGCGAGCGCAAAGACGAGCGCCAGCGTCAGCGCGAGGCAGGCGGCGCCCGCCGCGGCCAGCGTCTCGCCGACGGTGACGGGGAAACCTTCGGCCACGAAGAGGACGGCGTTCATCCCGGCGCTTGTAGCAGAATGCGAACAGATTGAGAACGCATTTGACCGCGCCTTTGCCGCGCTTTATGGCGTCGCCAACGCCTCTCAAAAAGTCCTCGCAATGGCCCTCCGCGACATCATCACGCTGCCCGACCCGAAGCTGCGGCTCATCTCCAAACCGATCGAGCGCGTCGACGACGATCTCAACCGGATGATCGACGATATGCTCGAGACCATGTACGAGGCGCCGGGCATCGGCCTCGCGGCGATCCAGATCGCCGAGCCGATACGGCTGCTGGTCCTCGACGCCACGCCCAAGGACGGCCCGCGCGAGCCGCTGGCGCTGATCAACCCCGAGATTTTGTGGACGGCGGACCAGCGCAGCGTCTACGAGGAAGGCTGCCTGTCGATCCCCGAATATTACGAAGAGGTCGAGCGCCCCGCGAGCGTGCGTGTGGCTTACCTCGACCGCGAGGGCAAACGTCAGGAGCGGCTCGCCGAAGGATTGCTCGCGACCGTGGTGCAGCACGAGATCGACCACCTTAACGGCGTGCTGTTCATCGACTATCTGTCGAAGCTAAAGCGCGATAGGGTGGTGAAGAAATTCGCCAAGATCGCGCGCCTCGAAGGCAAGGCAAGGCTGTGAACATCGACTCCGAAGCGCTCAAAGTCAGGGAAGGCGAGGCGCTCTCGCTCGCCGACCGGCCGACCGACGTCGCGCCTCTGTACGAGTCCAAGGCCGCCTACGAGGACGCGCTGGAGGATCACGCCAAACAACTCGAGACGCGCCACGAGCGCCTCTACGCCAACGCCCGCCACGCGGTGCTCGTCGTCATTCAGGGTATGGACACGTCCGGCAAGGACGGCGCGATCAAGCACACGCTGCGCGGGATCAATCCGCAGGGCTGCCGCGTCGCCTCTTTCAAGGCGCCGAACGCGACCGAGTTGCGCCACGATTTCCTCTGGCGCGTGCAGGCCGACCTGCCCGAGCGCGGGGCGATGGCGATCTTCAACCGCTCGCATTACGAGTCGGTGCTGATCGAGCGGGTGCATGCGAAACTGCTGCAAAACGAGGGGATCGAGCCGCCCAAGGACACGGATGCGTTCTTCGACGCGCGGCTGCGTGCGATTCGCGATTTCGAGCGCAACCTGACCGAGAGCTGCACCCACATCGTCAAAATCTTCCTGCACATCTCCAAGGACGAGCAGCGCAAGCGCCTGCTGGCGCGGCTCGACGACGAGGAGAAGAATTGGAAGGCTTCGATGTCCGATGTCGAGGAGCGCGGCTACTGGAAGGACTACCAACGCGCCTACGAGCAGGCGATTTCCGCCACCAGCGTCGCTGACGCCCCCTGGTTCGTGGTGCCGGCCGACGACAAAAAGAACGCGCGGCTCTATTTTGCGCAGATCCTCATCGATGCGCTCAGCGCGCTGCCGATCAAGGCGCCCAAGCCCGACGCCGCGCGCAAGAAAGAGCTGAAGGCGATCCGGAGCAAGCTGGAGGAATAAGACGGCCTTCCGGCCTCGAGCGAAAGCGGGGATCCTGGGGAATGCGACGTGGGACTGCCCTGGGTCCCCGCTTTCGCGGGGATGGCGACTCAGTGCCCGACGACCGCCTTTGGCCTGTAGGGCGTCTCCAGCTTCGCGACCGTCTCGGTATCGAGCTTCAGCTCCAGCGCCGCGACCGCGTCGGCGAGATGATGCGGCTTCGAGGCGCCGATGATCGGCGCGGTTACGTAGGGCTTCGACAGCACCCAGGCGAGCGCCACCACCGCGGGCTTGGCGCCGAGATCATGGGCGACCTCCACCACTTTCAGCCGGATTTCCTCGTCCTGCGCCGAGCCGAGACCCAGCATGACGCTGAACGGATCGGTGCGGCCGCGCACCGTGGCGGCGTTGGCTCCGACCCCGGAGCCCGCGAGATAGCCGCGCGCGATCGGCGACCACGGGATGACCGCGATCCCCTCGCTGGCGCACAGCGGCATCATCTCGCGCTCCTCCTCGCGGTAGATCAGATTGTAGAAATTCTGCATCGAGACGAATTCGGCGTGGCCGCGCGCGCGCGAGATCGCCAGCATCTTGGCGAACTGCCAAGCATACATCGAGGAGGCGCCGACATAGAGCGCCTTGCCGGCGCGCACGACGTCGTTGAGCGCCTCAAGCGTCTCCTCCATCGGCGTCGCCGGGTCGAAGCGATGGATCTGGTAGAGATCGACGTAATCCATCCCCAGCCGCTTCAGCGAGGCGTCGATCCCCTCTAAGATGTGCTTGCGCGAGAGGCCGCCGGCGTTGGCGGATTCGCCCATCTTGCCGTGCACCTTGGTGGCGACCACGACCTCGTGGCGCTTGGCGTGGCTCTTGAGCGCCCGGCCGACGATCTCCTCGCTGACCCCGAGGCTGTAGACGTCCGCCGTGTCGAAGAAGTTGATCCCCCGCTCCAACGCCTCGCGGAAGTAGGGGCCGGCGGCGTCTTCCTCCAGCACCCAGTCGCGCCATTTCGTCGAGCCGTAGGTCATGCAGCCGAGACAGAGGCGCGAAACCTTCATGCCGGTCTTGCCGAAGCGGGCGTATTCCATGGAAGCCTCCGTTTGCGCGGCGCCTGCGTCAATTCGTATACCAGCGCCGCCGCGTCACGACCGGACTTGTCCCGGCCATCCACGTCGACGAAAGCAGAGCGAGCTGTCGAGTGAGTCCGCGAAGCTTTCTTGGGAGCGCGTAGTGCGCGCGCTGACGGGGATGGCTGGGACAAGCCCTGCCATGACGGCGGACAATAAGACCGGACCCCCCGCCCGCCAAGGCGGCGGGTCGCATAGGAGTTCAAATGGCCGTCAAGGCGAAGCGCTGGGATTTCTGGATTGACCGCGGCGGCACTTTCACCGACGTCATCGGGCGCGACCCCAAAGGCGCCCTGCACGCCCGCAAGCTGCTGTCGGAAAGCTCCGCCTACAAGGACGCCGCCGTGCAGGGGATTCGCGACCTGCTGCGCCTCGCCTCCGGCTCGCCTATCCCCGAAGGCGCCATCGGCTTCGTCAAGATGGGCACCACAGTCGCCACCAACGCGCTACTCGAGCGCGCCGGCGAACGCGCCGCGCTGGTCACCACGCGCGGTTTCCGCGACGCGCTGGAGATCGGTTATCAGGCGCGGCCTAGGATATTCGCCAAGGAGATCGTCAAGCCGAGCCAGCTTTACGCGCAAGTCATCGAGATCGACGAGCGCGTGCTCGCCGACGGCACGGTCGAGCGGGCGCCGGACGAGGCGAGCGTGCGCGCCGCGCTAGCCGCGCTGAAAGAGCAGGGCTACGATTCGCTCGCTATCGTGTTCATGCACGCGTGGGCCTATCCCGCGCATGAGCGCAGGGTCGCGAGCGTGGCGCGCGCGCTTGGCTTCGCGCAGGTCTCCGTCAGCCACGAATGCTCGGCGTTGATCAAGCTGGTCGGGCGCGGCGACACGGCTGTGGTCGACGCCTATCTGTCGCCGATTCTCGCCCGCTACCGCGACCGCGTCGCGCGCGAGCTGGACCTGGAGCGCACCGGCGCGCGGCTGATGTTCATGATGTCGTCGGGCGATCTCACCTCGGCGCATCTGTTCCAGGGCAAGGACGCGATTCTCTCCGGCCCTGCGGGCGGCGTGGTGGCGATGGCGCGCACCGCCGAAAGCGCCGGCTTCAAACAGGTGATCGGCTTCGACATGGGCGGCACCTCGACCGACGTCGCCCATTACGACGGCGGCTTCGAGCGCGCGTTCGAGACGGAAGTCGCGGGGGTGCGGATGCGCGCCCCGATGATGAGCATCCACACGGTGGCGGCGGGCGGCGGCTCGATCCTCGCCTTCGACGGTTCGCGCTTCCGTGTCGGGCCGCAGAGCGCCGGGGCCGATCCGGGCCCGCTCGCCTATCGCCGCGGCGGCCCGCTCACCGTCACCGACGCCAACCTGATGACGGGCAAGCTCAAGCCGGAGTATTTCCCGAAAATCTTCGGCCCCTGGCGCAACGAGCCGCTCGACGCGGAGGCGGTGCGCGCGGCGTTTGAAAAGCTCGGCGCCGCCATCGGCGACGGCCGCACGGCCGAAGCCATCGCCGACGGCTTCCTCGCCATCGCCACCGCCAAGATGGCCGAGGCGATCAAGAAGATCTCGGTCGCCCGCGGCCACGACGTCACGCAATACGCGCTCAACTGCTTCGGCGGCGCGGGCGGGCAGCACGCCTGCGACGTCGCCGACGAACTCGCCATCGAGACGGTGCTGATCCATCCGCTGTCGTCGCTGCTTTCCGCCTATGGCATGGGGCTGGCCGAGATCGGCGCGTTGCGCGGCCAGGGCGTCGAGGGCGCGCTCGACGTTGAGACCTGCGAGCGCCTCAAAGCGGAGGCGGAAGCGCTCGGCGCCGAGGCCGCCAAGGAGGTCGAAGCCCAGGGCGTCGAGCGGCGCGAGATCGAGACCGCGCTGTCCGCGCGGCTGCGCTACGCCGGCTCCGACACCGCGCTGGAGATCGCCTTCACCGACGCGGCCCGAATGCGCCGCGAGTTCGAGCGCGCGCACAAGGGCCGGTTCGGCTTCATCGACAAGAGCAAGGGAATCGTGTTCGACTCGATCCACGCCGAGGCGCATGGCGGCGGGGCGCGCGTCGCCGAGCGCGCTGGAACCGTCACCGAAGCGCCGCTCACCGTGCCGCGCGAGCGCGCGCGGCTGTTCTCGCATGGGAGCTGGCGCGACGCGAATGTCTACCTGCGCGACGATCTCGCGCTCGGCGGGCTGATCGACGGTCCGGCGCTGATCATCGAGCCGCACCAGACCATCGTCGTCGAGACCGGCTGGCGGGCGCAGATCACGGCGAAGAACCACGTCGTGTTGCGGCGGGTCGAGCCGGCGGCGAGGCGGCTCGCCGTCGGCGCCAAGGTCGATCCCGTCCGGCTGGAGATCTTCAACAACCTATTCATGTCGATCGCCGAGCAGATGGGCGTGACGCTGCAGAACACCGCCTATTCCGTCAACATCAAGGAGCGGCTCGATTTCTCCTGCGCGGTGTTCGACGGCGAGGGCTCGCTGGTCGCCAACGCGCCGCACATGCCGGTGCATCTGGGCTCGATGGACCGCTCGGTCGAGACGGTCATTCGTCTCAACCGGGACCGGGTGCGGCCGGGCGACGTGTTCGCGCTCAACGCGCCCTACAACGGCGGCACGCATCTGCCCGACATCACCGTCTGCACGCCGGTGTTCGACGACAAGGGCCGGGACATCCAGTTTTGGGTCGCCTCGCGCGGCCACCACGCCGACATCGGCGGCGTCGCGCCGGGCTCGATGTCGCCGCGCGCGACCGACATCCACCAGGAGGGGATCTACATCGACAACTTCCTGCTCGTGGAGCGGGGCAAGTTCCGCGAGAAGGCGCTGTACGACCTGCTCGGCTCGGGCGAGTGGCCGGCGCGCAATCCGCTGCAGAACGTCAACGACCTCAAGGCGCAGATCGCCGCCAACGAGAAGGGAGTCGCCGAACTTAAGCGCATGGTCGGCTTGTTCGGGCTGCCGACGGTCGAAGCCTACATGGGACACGTGCAGGACAACGCCGCCGAGAGCGTGCGGCGCGTCATCGACCGGTTGAGCGACAGCGAGTTCGAGGTTGCGACGGATCAGGGCGCGGTGATCAAGGTGAAGATCAGCGTCGACAAGGAAAAGCGCGAGGCGACGGTCGATTTCACGGGTACCTCGGCCCAGCGCCAAGACAATTTCAACGCGCCGGAGCCGGTGACGCGAGCCGCCGTGCTCTACGTGTTCCGGGTGATGGTCGACGACGAGATCCCGATGAACGCCGGCTGTCTGCGGCCGATCCACATCGTCGTCCCCGAGGGCTCGATGCTGTCGCCGCGCTACCCCGCCGCGGTCGTCGCCGGCAACGTCGAGGTGTCGCAGAATGTCACCGACTGCCTGTTCGGCGCGCTGAAGGCGCTCGGCTCAGGGCAGGGGACGATGAACAACCTGACGTTCGGCAACGCGCGCTATCAATATTACGAGACGATCTGCTCCGGCGCGCCGGCCGGTCCCGGCTTCGACGGCGCGGCGGGCGTGCATGTCCACATGACCAACTCCCGCCTGACCGATCCGGAAGTGCTGGAGAGCCGCTTCCCCGTGGTGCTGGAGGATTTTCACATCCGCCGCGGCTCGGGCGGGGCGGGGCGCTGGAAGGCGGGCGACGGGACGCTGCGGCGGCTTCGCTTTCGCGAGCGCATGGAGCTGGCGATCCTTAGCGGACGGCGGCGGGTGGCTTCGTTTGGCTCGGAAGGCGGCGAGCCGGGGGAACTCGGGCGCAACAGCGTGCGACGGCTCGACGGTGCGATAGAGACGCTGCAGGGCTGCGACCAGACCGTGTTGGCGGCGGGCGAGGCGATCGAGATCGTCACGCCGACCGGGGGAGGGTGGGGCAAGGCGGGCGAATGAGGGGCTCCGCGCCTTCCGGCCGCTCCGCTGCGCCCTATATTCTCATCGACCGATGGGACGAGGCGCGGAGACCGTCATGCAAGGCGCGAAACCAGAAAAGACCCTGCTGCTGTTCGGCGCTTCGCGCGGGCTGGGGCTGGCGATCGCGGAAGGATATCTGAAGCTCGGCTGGACGGTGGTCGCCACGGCGCGGCTGGCCGCGGGAACCGCCCTGCACGAACTCGCCGCGAAGGCCGTCGGCCGGCTGGAAGTCGAGACCGTCGACATCGCGGAGCCGGAGCAGGTCGCGGCGCTGCACCGGCGTTTGCAGTCGCGGCGGTTCGACTTCCTGCTGGTCAATGCGGGGGTCAAGAACGACGACCGGGAAACCATCGCCGACGTCTCGACGGAAGAATTCGTGCGCGTGATGGTGACGAACGCCTTGAGCCCGCTGCGGGTGGTCGAGGCGTTCGAGGGTCTCGTCGCGCCGACGGGGACCATCGCCGTCATGTCCTCGGGGCAGGGCAGCGTCGCCAACAACGAGAACGGCGGCTACGAAGTCTATCGCGCCAGCAAGGCGGCGCTCAATACGCTGATGCGCAGTTTCGCCGCGCGCCATCGCGACGACAAGCGCACGCTGCTGCTGCTCGCGCCGGGATGGGTGCGCACCGACATGGGCGGTCCCGACGCGCGGCTCAGCATCGAAGAGAGCATCCCGAATCTGGTCCGCACGATCGAGGCCCAGGCGGGCCGCGGCGGCCTGCATTATCTCGACTATCTCGGCCGGACGGTGCCCTGGTGACGCCGGCATAGCCGCCCCGAATAATCGCCTTCGCTTTCGCGCATCCGCCGTGGCACGCTCGGCCGAAAGGAGGAAAGCTCAGGCATGATCAGCGTATTCGAGCTGTTCAAGATCGGCGTCGGACCCTCGTCGTCGCACACCGTCGGGCCGATGCGGGCGGCGGCCGCGTTCTCCGCCGCCTTGCCGACCGAGCGCGTCGCCCGCGTGCAGGCGCGGCTGCTGGGCTCGCTCGCCTTCACCGGCAAAGGCCATGCGACCGACCGCGCCGTCATTCTCGGCCTCGCCGGCTGCCGTCCGGACACGTTGCGCGCCGACGAAGCCGAGGCCGTGCTGGAGCTCGTCAACGATCACCACTATCTGCCGCTGGCGGGAAGGCGGCGCATCGTCTTCGCTCCGACGACCGACATCGTGTTCGACTATGTCACCCCGCCGACCGGCCATCCCAACACGCTCGTGCTCTCAGCCTTCGACGCGGCGGGCGAGACGGTCGCGCAGGAGACGTGGCTGTCGGTCGGCGGCGGCTTCGTCGTGCGCGAGGGCGAGGCGCTCGGCGGCGATGGTGGGAAACGCTATCCGCATCCGTTCCGCGACGCCGTCGATCTATTGAAGGTCGCTGGCGCGCTAGGCCTCTCGATCGCCGAACTGATGCGCCGCAACGAGGCCGCCGTGATTGGCGACGAGGCGGTGGAGTTGAGGCTCGACGACCTGCTGGAGGCGATGTTCGCCTGTCTCGAGCGCGGCCTTAAGCGGGAAGGCCAGCTTCCGGGCGGGCTCAAGGTGCAACGGCGCGCCAAGGCGATCTACGACCGGCTCAGCGCCGACATCAGCCGCAACGCCCGCGCGGCGCATGAGATCATGGATTTCGTCTCCGTCTACGCTATGGCGGTCAACGAGGAGAACGCCGCCGGGGGCCGCGTCGTCACCGCGCCGACCAACGGGGCGGCGGGCGTCATCCCCGCGGTGCTGCGCTACTACCGCGACCATTGCGCGGGCGCCTCGCGCGCGGGGATGCGCACATTCCTGCTGACGGCCGGCGCCATCGGCGCGCTGTTCAAGCTCAACGCCTCGATCTCGGGGGCGGAGGTCGGCTGCCAGGGGGAGGTCGGCGTCGCCTCGTCGATGGCGGCGGCGGGCTTAAGCGCCGCGCTCGGCGGAACCAACATGCAGGTCGAGAACGCCGCCGAGATCGCGATGGAGCACCATCTCGGCATGACCTGCGATCCCGTCGGCGGGCTGGTGCAGATCCCGTGCATCGAGCGCAACGCGTTCGGCGCGATCAAGGCCATCGCCGCCGCGTCGCTGGCGCTGCACGGCGACGGCTCACATCGGGTGTCGCTGGATCAGGTGATCGCGACCATGCGCCAGACCGGCGCGGACATGCAGACGAAATACAAGGAGACGTCGCTCGGCGGGCTCGCGGTCAATTTCGTCGAGTGTTGAGGTTTCGCCGGAGTATCCGAGCGCCTATGGTCGCGCGAAAGCGAGGCGCGCAATGATCGACAAAGCCGGAACGTACAAGCTCGGGGACAGGACCGTCAGGCGCATGGGCTACGGCGCCATGCAGCTTGCCGGCAAGGGCGTGTTCGGCCCGCCGCGGGACCGCGCGGAGGCGGTCGCGGTGCTGCGCGAGGCGGTGGCGTCGGGCGTCGACCACATCGACACCAGCGACTACTACGGACCTTTCGTCACCAACGAGATCATCAAGGAGGCGCTGCATCCGTATCCGCGCGATCTCGTCATCGTCACCAAGATCGGCGCGCGGCGCGACGACAAGGGCGCGTGGCTGCCGGCGCTGTCGCCGGCGGAGATTCGAGAAGGCGTCGAGGGCAACCTGCGCCGCCTCGGGCTCGACGCGATGGAAGTCGTCAACTATCGCAGCATGGGCGCGGTGCATGGGCCGGCCGAGGGCTCGATCGAGGCGCCGTTCTCGGTTCTGGTGGAGTTGCAGCGCAAGGGGCTGATCCGCCATCTCGGCCTCAGCAACGTGACGCCGACGCAACTCGCCGAGGGGCGCCGCATGACCGAGATCGTCTGCGTGCAAAACCAGTACAACGCCGTCCACCGCGAGGACGAGGCGATGCTGCGGGCGTTGGCGAAGGACGGGATCGCCTATGTGCCGTTCTTCCCGCTCGGCGGCTTCACGCCGCTGCAGTCTTCCGCGCTCGACGAGGTGGCGGCTTCGTTGAAGGCGACGCCGATGCAGGTCGCGCTGGCTTGGTTGTTGCAGAGGTCGCCGAACATCCTGCTGATACCCGGCACGTCGTCGCGCGGGCATCTGCGGGAGAACTTGGCGGCGGCCGAGCTGGAATTGCCGGCCGACGCGGGCAAGACGCTGGATGCGATGGCGGCCTGAGCTGCGCCGAACCCGGCGCGCTGCTCTCTACGTGGGATTGAGCTGCCAGAACTGGCCGGTGTAGGCGCCGCAGGGACGCAGTTCCGGCTGGTTGGTCTCCGGGGCGACGTCGAGGCACATGTCGGGGCCGCGGAATTGCGTCGTCAGGCGGTAGAACTGGTTGTCCCTGCGCAGCCGCCAGTACTGGCCGGAATAATCCCCGCAGGCGCGCAGCTCCGGCTTGTTGGTCTCGGGAGCGATGTCGAGGCACATGTCGGGGCCGCGGAACTTGCTCGAAAGGCGGAAGTAGCCGTCGCCCGCGGGGGTGAAGCGCCAGAACTGTCCCGTTACGTTCTGGTCGTCGGCGAGATGCACCTGGTTGTTCTTGGGCCCGCCGTTGAAGACATCGAGCGGCGAGCCTGTGCCGCGAAACTGTGTCGTCAGTTTGTAGTAGACGTCCGGATTAGGCGCCGCCTGCGCGGCTTGGCTTGCGGCGAGGAGGGCGAGGCCGGAAACAACGCACAGCAAACGTCGCGTCATTGCCGCTTCTCCCCTGTCGTCGGGCGTCCGCTGCGCCGACTTGCTGATCGGCATCGTAGAAAACCGGTTCGCCCGGCGTCAAGGCTCGCGACGCGCATTAATGCAGTGTTTCCGGCCATTTATACAGATGCGCGAGAAGCGCCTGCTGCGCCGCTGTCGTGTTCCCCGGCGCAGCATTCGCCGGGGACCTTCAAGCGCACAATCAACTCACCCCGCCATCGCCGCCTTCAAGTTGGCGTCGATCTTGTCGAGGAAGCCTTCGGTCGACAGCCACTTCTGCTCCGGCCCAACCAGCAGCGCCAGATCCTTGGTCATGAAGCCGGCCTCGACGGTGTCGACGCAGACCTTCTCCAGCGTCGCCGAGAATTTCGCCAGCGCCTCGTTGCCGTCCAGTTTCGCCCGATGCGCGAGGCCGCGGGTCCAGGCGAAGATCGAGGCGATCGAGTTGGTCGACGTCTCCTTGCCCTGCTGGTGCTGGCGGTAGTGGCGCGTCACGGTGCCGTGCGCGGCTTCGGCTTCCACCGTCTGGCCGTCGGGCGTCATCAGCACCGAGGTCATCAGGCCGAGCGAGCCGAAGCCTTGCGCGACGATGTCGGACTGCACGTCGCCGTCGTAGTTCTTGCACGCCCAGACATAGCCGCCCGACCACTTCAGCGCCGCCGCGACCATGTCGTCGATCAGCCGGTGCTCGTAGGTGATGCCGAGGGTCGCGAACTTCGCCTTGAACTCGGCGTCGAACACTTCCTGGAAGATGTCCTTGAAGCGGCCGTCGTAGGCTTTCAGGATCGTGTTCTTGGTTGAGAGGTAGACCGGGTACTTGCGGATGATGCCGTAGTTCAAGGAGGCGCGGGCGAAGTCGCGGATCGAGTCGTCGAGGTTGTACATCGCCATCGCGACGCCGGCGCCGGGGAACTTGAACACTTCCTTCTCGATGACAGTGCCGTTGTCGCCCTCGAACTTGATCGTCAACCGGCCCTTGCCGGGGACCTTGAAATCGGTGGCGCGGTACTGGTCGCCGTAGGCGTGGCGGCCGACGACGATGGGCTGGGTCCAGCCGGGCACGAGGCGCGGCACGTTCTGGCAGATGATCGGCTCGCGGAAGATCACGCCGCCCAGGATGTTGCGGATCGTGCCGTTCGGGCTCTTCCACATCTCCTTGAGATGGAACTCCTTCACCCGCGCCTCGTCGGGGGTGATGGTGGCGCACTTGACGCCGACGCCGGCCTTCTGGATCGCGTGCGCCGCGTCGATGGTGACCTGATCGTTGGTGGCGTCGCGGTGCTCGACCGAGAGGTCGAAATATTGCAGCTCCAGGTCGAGATAGGGGTGGATCAGCTTGTCGCGGATGAGCTGCCAGATGATGCGCGTCATCTCGTCGCCGTCGAGCTCGACGACGGGGTTGGCGACCTTGATCTTGTTCATGGGGTGTTTCCCGGGGCTGCGCGAGGCGCGGATGGCGCCCCCTATAGCGCAGCGACTTTTCGCCGCAAAGCCAGCCTTTTGGGGAAGTTTTGGGCGGCCGCGCCAGCGCCGCCGGGACAGTCCCGGCAAGGGGGTTTTCAGGGGGTTAGGTGGGAAAAACTGTCCCTTGTGGGATTTGTTTCATCAATAAACATATTTTCTATGTATTTTTGGTTACGCCATGACGGACGAAACGCAGACACCCAGCCCCCGGGAGGCTCACGTCCGGGTCGCGAGAATGTTGCCGACGCTTGCGGCCGCAACGAGTCGCGCGCTGGGTGGCTTGGCTTCGCTCGCCATCACGACCGCCCAACCTGCCGCTCACGCCGCCCATCTCGCCGCCGCCCCCTCCATGCGGAACTGGCGCACCAGATCGTCGAGCGTCGCGATTTCCTGCGCGAGGCGGCGGGTCGCGCCGGTCGTCTGCTGCGCCATCTCGGCGTTGCGCTGCGTCACCTGGTCCATCTCCTTGACAGCGCCGTTGACCTCGTCGAGCCGGCGCGACTGCTCGGCGGCGGCGGCGGCGATGGCGTCGACGATGCCGTTGAGGCGGCCGATCTCGGCGGCGATCCGCGCCAGCGCCTTGCCGGTCGCGCCGACCTTGGCGACGCCGGCCGCTACCTGCCGGTCCGAGGTCGAGATCAGATCGGAAATGCGCCGCGCCATGTCGGCCGAGCGGCCGGCGAGCGCGCGCACCTCCATCGCCACTACCGCAAAACCGCGGCCCGCTTCGCCCGCCCGCGCCGCCTCGACGCCTGCGTTCAGCGCAAGCAGGTTGGTCTGGAACGCGATCTCGTCGATCAGGCCGGTGATCTCGCGGATCTCCTTGGCCGAGCGTGACAGGCCGTCCATCGCCGCGATGGCCTCGCCGACCACGGCGGCGCCGCGCTTGGCCTCGCCGTCGGCCGCCGCCGCCACGCCGCGCGCCTGAACTGCGCCCGCGGAGGACGCCTTCATCGTCGCCGTGATATCGCCGAGCGCGGCGGAGGATTGCTCCAGTTTCGCGGCCTGCCGCTCTGCGCCGCCGGAAAGCTCGTCGGCGCCCGCGCCGAGATCGCGGCATTCGTGCGCCAGCGCGGCGGCGGCCGCGGCGAGCGCGCTCAAGGTGGCGCCGAGTTTCTGCTGCGCCTGCTCGAAATCCGTGCGCAGATCGGCGAATTCGACGGGGAAATCGGCGCCGAGCCGACGGCGCAGATCGCCTTCGGCGAGCGCGTGCAGGGCGGCGCCGAGGTGGCGCATCGCCTGGGTCTGGACCTGCACGGTGCGCTCGCGCTCGGTGGAGGCGGCGTCGCGTTCGCTGACGGCGGCGGCGCGATGCCGATCGGCCTCGCGTTCGAGTTCGCGCCGCCGCTCGCGCGTGGCGTTGCGGAATACCGCGCTCGCCCGCGCCATGGCGCCGATTTCGTCGCGGCGGGCGAGGGCGGGAATCTCGACCTCGGTCTCGCCCTCGGCCAGCCGCGTCATGATGCGCGTGAGCGCGCGGATCGGCCTGAGGATGACGACATGCATGCGCCAGCCGACGAGCAGGCAGATCAGCGCCGCGACGCCGAGGCCGATCAGCTGATCGCGCTTGGCGACGGCCACCGTCGCCGCGTCCTGCTGCGTGGCGGCGTCGGCCATGGCGACGTTGTGCTTGATCGCCGTCTTCACCGCGTCCTGGAAGACGTGGATCGAATCGCGCATCTGCGTGCGGTAGAGCGTGGCGGCGGCGTCGCCGGGCGCGGCGGCGGCCTTGAGGAAGCGGTCGTCGAGCTGGAGATAGTCGCTCCAGGTCGACTTGATCGCCGTCAGCTCCGAGGCCTCGGCGGCGGCGCTGGAAAGCCTGGACTGGCGCGCGAAAGCGTTGTCGATGGTGTCGCGGATTTCGCCCAGCGTCTTGCCCTCCGCCGCCTTGCCTTCGGGCGGCGCCAGCGCGACGGCCGCCTCGATCACGCGGAAGCGCTGACCCTGGTAGGAGATTTCGCCCAGCGCGCGGGTCGTCGGCAGCCAATGGCCGCTGATCTCGCGCGCGTCCTTTTCGACCTCGCTCAGCCGGTCGAGCGCAAGGACGCCGAGCCCGGCGGCGCAGAGAAACAGCGCGGCGAAACCGACGGCGAATTTCGCCATGACGCCGAAGCCGGCGTCGGGGGTTGGGGCGGAAACTTGCATGTCTGCACTGCTGTTTTGAGCCTGCGACGGCGTTGCCGGCGAAGTTTGCAACCTATGGGTGTTTTGGATTAACAAATGTTATGATCTGTTGGTTGCGAGCGGCTCAAAGTTGCGCCGCCGCGGCTCAGAGCTGCGCCATCGCGCGCCGCTGTCAGTGCGACAGCGCCCGCATCGCCGCCTCGATGCCGTCGGGCGTCAGCGCAAACATGCGGTCGCCGAATAGCGCCTGGATCATCCGCGTCGAGTGCGAATAGGCCCAGTTTTCGGGCGGCGTCGGGTTGATCCAGACGCTGTGCGGCCAGGCGGCGACGGCGCGCTTGAGCCAGACCTCGCCGGGCTCCGGGTTGAGGTGCTCGACCGAGCCGCCGAGAGCCAGGATCTCGTGCGGGCTCATCGCGGCGTCGCCGACGAAGATGGCGCGGTGGTCGCGGCCGTAGGCGTTGAGGATGTCGTGGGTCGGCGTGCGCTCCTCGAACCGGCGGCGGTTGCTCTTCCACACGCTCTCGTAGAGGCAGTTGTGGAAATAGAAGTGCTCCAGCCGCTTGAATTGCAGCCGCGCGGCGGAGAACAGGGCTTCCGCCTCCTCGACGTGCCAGTCCATCGAGCCGCCGACGTCAAGGAACAGCAGCACCTTGACCGCGTTGCGACGCTCGGGGCGCATTTGCACGTCGATATAACCGTGCTCGGCGGTTGAGCGGATGGTGCCGTCGAGATCGAGCTCCTCCTCGGCGCCCTCGCGGGCGAAGCGGCGCAGGCGGCGCAAGGCGATGCGGATGTTGCGCGGCCCGAGCTCCTCGTCGCCGGAGAAATCCTTGAATTCGCGCTTGTCCCAGACTTTCACTGCGCTTCCGCGGCGGCCCTTGTCCTGGCCGATGCGCACGCCTTCCGGGTGGTCGCCGTAGGCGCCGAAGGGGGAGGTTCCTCCCGTGCCGATCCACTTATTGCCGCCCTGGTGGCGGCCCCTCTGCTCGGCGAGGCGCTGGCGCAGCGTCTCCATCAGCTTCTCGAAGCCGAGCTTTTCGATCTCGGCGCGCTCTTGCGGCGACAGGTGTTTCTCGATCAGCTTGCGCAGCCATTCCTGTGGGATTTGCGTCTGCGCGACGGCGTCCGACAGCGACAGCGCGCCTTTGAACACCTGCGCGAACACGACGTCGAAGGCGTCGAGCCAGCGCTCGTCCTTGACCAGCAGCGCGCGCGACAGGCGGTAGAAATCCTCGGCCGAGCGGTCGGCGACGTCGAGCTCGAGCGCGCGGCAGAGGTCGAGGTACTCCCGCGGCGTGACGGGGATGCGCGCCTTGCGCAGCTCGGCGAAGAATTCGAGAAACATGGCGGCGAGACTAGCTGTGCGGCGTCGGGGCTGCAATCGCTTAAGGCGCGCCCTAGATAGGGGCCGATGAGACTGACCCGCGAAGTGCTGCCGCTGCCGCGCGCCGTCGAGGCGAACGTGGAGATCGTCGCCATCGGCGATATCCACGGCCGCACCGACCTGCTCGACGCGCTGCTCGAACACGCCGCCGCCGAACCGGTCGAGGGCGATGCGCGGCGGCTGGTGTTCCTGGGCGACCTGGTCGACCGCGGACCCGATTCGCTGGGCGCGATCAGGCTGGCGACGCAGGCGGGCGAGCGCATCGGCGCGGCGGAGACGGTCGCGCTGTTCGGCAACCACGAGATCCTGATGCGGATGGCGCTCGACCCTGAGAACCCGCCCAAGGCGGGAGCGGCGGCGTTGGGGGTCTGGCTGGGCAACGGCGGCGCGGCGGTCATTGAGCAATTGCTCGGCGGCGAGTTTGTCGCCAGCGAGCCGCGCGGACTGCTCGCCGCCCTGCGCGCTGCGGCGCCGGACTGGACGATGGACTGGCTGGCGAAGCTGCGCGCCAGCGCGCTAAGCGGCGGCGTGCTGTTCGTCCACGCCGGGGTCAACCCGAACCTGCCGCTGCAGGACGTACTGGCGCAGCCGTGGGACGAGCCGCTCGAGCGGGTCGACGAGGACGCCCACTGGGCCTGGGTGCGCGCGCCGTTTCTCGACCACCGGCCGGGCAAACGCGGCTTCTCCGGCTGTTTCGTGGTGCATGGGCACACGCCGCTCGACCGCGGCCACACCAGGGGCCACGCCGAGCAGGCGGCGCGTTTCCGCCTCAACCTCGACGGCGGCTCGGCGGTGACGGGTCAGGCGAAGCTGGCGTTCCTGCGCGGCGGCGTGGCGGAGATCGTCACCGCGCGAGCGTGAGGCGCGCTTACGACGCCGTCATGTAGAGGCCGGAGTTGGGCTCGATCCAGGCCAGACGGTCGTGCACGCTCTTCACCCCCGGAACGTTCTCGACCAGAACCTTGAGCCCTTCGCGCAGCGAATCGTCGGGGATTGCGCCCTCGAGCGTCGCCACGCCCTCGTCCACCGTCACCCGCACCGAGTTGATCGGCGCCCAGGAATGGCGCTGCATCTCGTTGTCGATCGCCATCTGCAGGTCGGCGTCGGTGCGCGCCTCGTTCTCCGGCGGCAGCGCCGACATCAGCGCGCGCACGATGTCGGAGCGCGACAGCACGCCGACCGGCTCGCTGCCCTTCACCACCACGAGCCGGCGCACCCGCTTCTCCAGCATGATGTCGATCGCCTCGTTGAGTTCGGCGCCGGCGTCGACGGTGAGGAGGCCGCGGGTCATGATCTCGTGAACGCGGCGGCCGTGGCTGCGGGCGTAGTCGCGCGCCGCGCGCCCGCCCCCGGCGAGGAATTCGAGCCAGCGCGGCCGGCGTTTCTCGCAGCCGAGTTCGGCGCGGCGCATCAGATCGCCTTCGCTGAGGATGCCGACCGGCGCGCCGATCGCGTCGAATACGATGAGCGCGCTGATCCGGCTCGAAACCATCAGTTTGAGCGCCTCGAACAGCGTGGCGGTTTCGGCCACACCCAAGAGCCTTGGGGTCATCACGTCTCGGACGCGCATCGTCATCTCCTCTCCATGTTGACAGCGATGCACACTCTAGCGTCAAGCGCCTTGATTCGACGCAATTGCGGCCTTCACGATAACGTCAGGGCAGTCTGGCTGAAGACAGAGAAACGCTTATGACGCTGATGAGTCGGCCGCTGCGCCGCGCCGGATCGTCGCACCGCACCGGTCCGGCGGCTGAACGCCTCGCCAGACGGAGTTGCGCCGGCCGCGCCGGGCGGGCAGGGAGCGGGCGGTGAACCGAGGGTCTTCCCGTTGAGCAATCCTGTCGTGGTCGAAGTCACGCGCGGGGGACGCGTCGAGTCCTGGCATCGCGGGGCGGGGGCGGCGGTCGACGCCGACGGGGGCGTGGCGTTCGCTTTCGGCGACGTCGCGCGGCCGGTGTTTCCGCGCTCGGCGGTGAAGCCGATCCAGGCGCTGCCGCTGATCGAGAGCGGCGCGGCGGAAAGGTTCGGGCTGAGCCAGCGGGAGCTGGCGCTCGCCTGCGCCTCGCATTCCGGCGAGCCCGAGCATGTCGCGGGCGCGGCGGGGCTGCTCGCCAAGGCGGGGTTGGACGCGGGCGCGCTCGCCTGCGGGGCGCATTGGCCGCTGAACGCTCAGGCCGCGCGGGCGCTGGCGCGATCCGGGGCCGAACCATCGGCGCTGCACAACAATTGCTCGGGCAAACATGCCGGGTTTCTCTGCGTCGCCTGCGCGGCGGGGCTGCCGGTCTCCGGTTACGAATCGGCGGGGCATGGGGTCCAGCGCGAGGTCAAGGCGGCGCTGGAGGACGTTTGCGGCGAGACGCTCGATGAGGAGCGGCGCGGCGTCGACGGCTGCTCGATCCCGGCTTACGCAATTTCGCTGCGCGGGCTGGCGCTGGGGTTTTCGAAGATTGCGACCGGGCGCGGGTTGGCGCCGGCGCGGGCGGACGCGGCGCAGCGGCTGCTGGCGGCGATGGCGGCGCATCCGTTTCTCGTCGCGGGCACGGGGCGATTCGATACGCAGGCGATGACGGGGCTTGGCGGGTGGGTGATCACCAAGACCGGCGCAGAGGGCGTGTTCTGCGCGGCGATCCCGGAGCTGGGGCTCGGGCTTGCGGTGAAGGCGGACGACGGGGCCGGGCGGGCGGCGGAGGCGATGATCGCGGCGCTGATCGCGCGATTCGCGGCGACGCCGGAGGGGTTCGGGCGCGTGGCGCTGCGCAACTGGCGCGGGACGGAGGTCGGGGAGGTCAGGGCGGCGGGGGCGCTGGCGGGCTGAACCCGCGCGAACGCGGCGCCTGGTCGCGGTCATCCAAACAAGGCGCCGCTGCGCTGCATCCGGGCGAGCAGGAAAACGTAAACCGTATCGAAAATGAAGCACTGGAGCCCAAGCGTCAGCAGGAACCGGTCGGCGTCCAAGCCGCCGCCGCCGATCAAGCCAAACAGCAGGGTGGGACACAGGGTCCCCAGGCCCTTGCAGACGGCGATGGTCTGGCTTTGGCCGTCGCTGCTGTTGCGGTCGACCAGCATGGCGATGAACAACACGGACATCAGCAGGTTTTGCAGAAACGCGGCGTAGGCGCGGCCGGCGGCGAGTCCGAATTCGGCGACGAACGCATATTCGACGATCGCCGCCGCGGCGAAGACGACGACGCTCCAGCAAAGGAAAACGGGACGCGGAACGCGTTTGGGCGCGTGGCGGTAGCCGAAGCGGAAATAGGTGATCACGATGAACGCGTCGAAGATCGCCCAGACGATGTTGATGACGACCTGAGCTCCGAGGCCCGAATATTTGTAGCCCAGGACGCTGTTGATGATTTCCCAGGAGAAATTGAGCGCCAGCGGCCACAATGGCATGCCTTAGGTCTTGTCGCGGAAGCCGAGGCGGATGGCGTCGAGATAGGCGATCGTCCACAGCAATCCGCTGGCGACCGTGAGCCCCAGCGATAACGTCTCCGCGCCCATGAAACGCAACTCCCCTTCGGCAATGCGGCGGTGCTTAAAGCGCCGACGGCCCGCAGGCGAGCTTGCGTGCGCGCAAAAGGCGGCGACACGACGCCGCTGCGCCGGTTCCGGCCCGTGCGGGTCTGCGAGCGCCAACCCTGGCGCAATGCAGAGCGCCGCGGGGCGCCCGCCCGCGAGGGATTGATAGGCGCGCGCCAGGGGGACGTGCTACAGGCGCGCCGGAGACCGCCATGCCTGACGCCGACCAGCACCGCCCCCTCGACCTCAGCCTCGTCGACGCGCCCAGGCCGCCCTATGGCATAGTCGACATCGGCTCGAACTCGGTCCGCCTCGTCGTCTACGACCAGCTGGCGCGCGCGCCGCTGCCGCGTTTCAACGAGAAATCCCTGTGCCGGCTCGGCGAAGGGCTCGCCGAGACCGGAGCGATCCGGCCGGAGAACTTCCGCCGCACCATCGAGGCGACGCGCCGCTTCGCGGCCATCGCCGAGGCCATGCACGTGGCCGAACTCGACGTCACCGCGACGGAGGCGATCCGCCGCGCCTCCAACGGGCCGGAGCTGGCCGCGGCGATCGAGCGCGAATCCGGGCTCAAGGTGCGCGTGCTCGCCGGTGAGGAGGAGGCCTATTACTCCACGCTCGGCGTCATCTCCGGCTTCTTCCGGCCGATCGGCTCGGTCGGCGACATGGGCGGCGGCTCGCTCGAAGTGGGGCTCGCCCTCGACGACCGCGTCGGCGACGTCTCGGTCAGCCTGCCGCTCGGGGCGCTGCCGGTGGAATCGATGCTGGCGGTGGGGCGCGACGAGGCCAAGCGCGAGATCGACGAGCGGCTGAAGGCGGGCCTGCCGATGACGCTGGCCAAGCCGGTGTTCTACGCCGTCGGCGGCGGGTGGCGCGCGCTCGCCAAGGCGCATATGGCGGTGACCAAGGCCCCCGTGCGGGTGACGCACGGCTATGCGCTGAGCGCGGCCGAGGCGCGCGAGTTCGCCAAATCGATCTGGCGGCCGGCGCCGGCCAAGGCGGTCAGCGTGCCCGGCGTGCAATCGCGCCGCGCCCGCAGCCTGCCGTCGGCGGCGCTGACGCTCGACCGCGTGCTGAAGCGGCTGGCGCCGGAGAAGGTGGTGTTCTCGGCGCTGGGGTTGCGCGAGGGGCTGCTCTACTCGAAGCTGCCGAAGGAGGAGCGCTATCTCGACCCCCTGGTCGAGGGCGCGCGGCTGATCGGCCTGCCGGCGGCGCGGGTGCCGGAGTTCGCCGCCGCGCTCGCCGACTGGACGGCGGCGCTGTTTCCCGGCGAGACGGCGGCCGAGACGCGGCTCCGCGTGGCGGCTTGCGCGCTCTCCGACATGGCGTGGCGCGACGCGCCGGAGCTGCGCGCCGAGGAGACTTTCCGGCGCGTGCTGCAGTTCCCGTTCATCGGCGTCGAGCATCCTGACCGTGTGTTCCTCGCCGCGGCGCTGCATTACCGTTACGATTACAAGAGCGACGCGCCGTGGCTGGAGCCGGCGATCCGGATGATCAGCGAGAGCGCGCGGCGGCAGGCGCGCATTCTGGGCTCGGCGCTGCGGCTGGCCTATCGCTTCTCCGGCGCGAGCCACGACGTGCTCGACGGCGCGAAGCTGACGATCAACGGCGACAAGCTGCTGCTGCAGATCGACGCGGCGGCGCGCGCGCCCGACAGCGAGGTGGTCGCCGAGCGGCTCCGATGGCTGGCGGGCGCGATGGGGTTGCGCGGCGCGGCGGTGCAGGAGCGCGGCGTCAGTTGAACGTGACGTAGCGGCGCGCGTATTGCGCCAGCGGCAGCGCCACCGCCGTCAGCCCGAGCGACCACCAGACCGAGTACATCGGGTTGTAATAGGTCTGGATGTCGCCGGGAAACATGCCGGCGCGAAGCATCTCGATGTTGTGCACCAGCGGCGACCACAACACCGCCTCGCGCCAGCGCTGCGGCAGCCAGGACGCCATGCTGAAGATGCCGGTGAACGGCAGCGAGATGTAGAGGAACGGCGGCACGATCTGCTCGGTCGCTTCGTAGATCTCGCTCAGCGCGGCGATGATCAGGCCGCAGGCGGTGCCGAACCACGCCTGCAGGAAATAGCCGCCGGCGAACAGTAGCGGGTCCGGCATCGGATCGACGACGCCGAGCAGGGACAGCGGCGTGTAGGCGACGAAGAACGCGGTCAGAATGGCGACCACCTCCAGCAGGCAGCGCGCCAGCATCACGTCGAGCATGCTGATGTTGCGATGGAACAGCAGGCCCATGCTGCCGCGGATGGCGTGCACCTGCTTGCCGGTGAGGTGGCGCCACAGGGTGATCATGCAATAGCCCGACAGCGCGAACGGGACGACGCCGATGCCGTGCCCGTGGGTCTGGCCGGTGACCGTCCACATCGCCATGACGCCGCAGGTCAGCACCAGCGGCTCGCCGATGACCCAGAAGAAGCCGAGGTTCTCGTGGCCGAAGCGCATCGTGCCCTCGCGCATGATCAGCGCGCCGATGACGCGGACGTTGACGCGCAACGAGCGCCAGAAGGTCGGGCGCGGCCGGGTCGGGGGCTGGTACTCGGGAGCGTAGCTCATGCCGGCCTTATAGCAGTCTGCGCGTCGAGGAAGGCGATGACTTTTGTCTCGGCGGCTTGGTTGGGGCGGTCTGGCGCGAGAGGGAGGGCGCGCTCGATCGCCCCGAATCGGCCGGGAAGCCCGGCTTTCGGCCCGTTGAACTCGCGGCGCAAACGGAAGGGCGGCCTCGACCGGCCGGCCGGGCTCGCCGAACAGGGCCGGCAGGCGGACGCTCAGGCCCGCCGCCGCGACGTGATCGGCGAATTCGAGCGCCAGCGGATGCAGGCCGGGGATCTCGCGGCGCGGCCGCCGGCGCGGCGAAACACTGTCCAGGCGATGTCGCCGGCGACGAAATTGAAGCTTTCGTAACCGGCTAGCGCTGTCCCGCCCAAAGCCGGCAAAGCAATCTCCATCAAGTTTATGCGACTTCAGCCGTTGTTAACCGCGGTCATTTATCTCCGAAATGCGATCTGCCTGGCGACGCCCCGAAAGGACGAGCCAGGAGGCATGAAGCCGCCAGATCCCGCCGGTCGAGCCGGTCTTTTCCCCCTCATGGAGCCGAGCGTCCCGACGCAATCGCGCGTCGAACTGCGCTCTCTCGCCGAGCGCGGCTGCATCTGAGCCGCCTGGATGTCTGGTGCGATGCGTACAAGGTTAATATCGCCTTTTCCGTCCGGGCCGTTGCGGCCACGGAAGCGCGCCGCGTCCGTCCGTCCCGACTGCGCCCCCATATCCCTCAGAGCCAAGGAGCCGCTTGCGTGTCCGCCGCCCCCCGCATGATCGAACTGCCGGAAAACCTAGATATGCCGGTGGCCGCCCAGCTGGCCGACGCCTTCTCCAAGGCGGTCGGCGAACCCGTGGCGGTGGACGCCGCTCGCGTACAGCGGCTCGGAGCGTCCTGCCTGCAGGTGATGCTGGCCGCCGCGCGCACCTGGAAAGCGGAAGGCGACTCGCTGACGCTGCACAATCCGTCGCCCCGTTTCCTTGAAGATCTGAACCTGCTCGGCCTGGAGCCGGGCACGTTCCTGAGCGGAGTTATTGCCCCATGAGCATGAAGATACTCACTGTCGACGATTCCCGAACCATGCGCGACATGTTGCGGCTGGCGCTGAGCGGCGCCGGCTTCAATGTCGTGCAGGCGATCGACGGCATGGACGGGCTCGACGTGCTCGAACGCGAGGTCCCCGACCTCGTCATCACCGATATCAACATGCCCAAGATGGACGGCTTCGGCTTCATCGAGGGCGCGCGCAAGATCGACCGATTCCGCGTCGTGCCGATCCTGGTGCTCACCACCGAAAGCGATCCAGACAAGAAGATGCGCGCCAAGAACGCCGGCGCCACAGGATGGATCGTAAAGCCTTTCGACCCGGTCAAGCTCGTCGACGTCATCCGTCGCGTGGCCGCCTAATACTCATTCGGGGGCCGTCATGGATCCGATGCAGGCGATTAGAGATACGTTCTTCCAAGAATGCGAAGAGCAGCTCGGCGAACTCGAGACTGGACTCCTGGCGATGGAGAACGGCTCAGGCGACGAGGAAACCGTCAACGCCGTTTTTCGCGCGGTGCACTCGATCAAGGGCGGCGCGGGCGCTTTCAAGCTCGACAAGCTCGTCAAGTTCGCCCACGTGTTCGAGACCACGCTCGACAAGATCCGCACCGGCCTGCTCGCCGCTTCGTCGCCGGTGATGAAGTCGATGCTGCGCGCCGCCGACGTGCTGGCCGATCTCGTCACGTTCTCGCGCGAGGGCGGGACGTTCGACGACGCGCGCTCCAACGAGCTGATCGCCGAGCTGAGCGCGCATTGCGAGCAGAAGCCAGCCGAGGCCGAAGCGCAGGAGGCGCCGGCCGAGGAGACGGACAACAATCCCTTCGCCGCGCTCGGCTGGGAGCCGGTGGCGCTGGCGATCGAGCCCGATCTGCACGAATACATCATCAGCTTCAAGCCGAAGGCGGAGCTTTACAGCAAGGGCAACGAGACGACGCGGCTGCTGCGCGAGCTGGCGCGGCTCGGCCCGCTGAACGTGCATTGCGAGACCGCCGATATTCCGCTGCTCGCCAATCTCGAGCCGGAGCAGTCCTATCTCTCGTGGCGCGCGTTGCTGCGCAGCGATCAGGACATCTCCGCCGTGCAGGCGGTGTTCGAATTCGTCGACACCGAATGCCATCTCGACATCGAGAAGGTCGAGATCAACCCCGAGGCGCCGCCGGAGCCCGAGCCCGCGCCGGTCGCGCAGGCGAGCGCGGCGGTTGAGGCCAAGCCCGCGGTTGAGGAGATCAAGGCCGCGCTCGACGCGGTCAAGGCCGCCGCGCCGCCGCTGCGCGAGGCCGCCAAGGCCGACGCCAACGCCGTCGCCAATGTGACGCAGAACACGATCCGCGTCGATCTCGACCGCGTCGACCGGCTGATCAACCTGGTCGGCGAGCTGGTCATCAACCAGGCCATGCTGACCCAGCGCGTGCTGGAGGCGGGGGCGGTGAAGAACGCCTCGATCGCCACCGGGCTCGACGATCTCGAACATCTGACGCGCGAGATCCAGGAAAGCGTGATGGCGATTCGCGCCCAGCCGGTCAGGCCGCTGTTCCAGCGCATGAGCCGCATCGTGCGCGAGATCGCCGACGCCACCGGCAAGAACGTCAGGCTGAAGACGGAAGGCGAGGGCGCCGAGGTCGACCGCACGGTGATCGAACGGCTCGCCGATCCGCTGACCCACATGATCCGCAACGCGGTCGATCATGGGCTGGAGCGGCCCGAGGCGCGCGTCGCCGCGGGCAAGGCGGCGCAGGGCGAGGTGCGGCTTTCGGCCGCACATAAGTCGGGGCGCGTGGTGATCGAAGTCTCCGACGACGGGCGCGGCATCGACCGCAGCCGGGTCAAGGCGAAGGCGGTGGAGAAGGGGCTGATCACTGCGGACATGCTGCTCAGCGACTCTGAGATCGACAATCTCCTGTTCATGCCGGGCTTCTCCACCGCGGAGACGGTCTCCAACATCTCCGGCCGCGGCGTCGGCATGGATGTGGTCAAGCGCTCGATCCAGGCGCTGGGCGGGCGCATCTCGATCACCTCCAAGCCGGGGCAGGGTTCGACCTTCTCGCTCAGCCTGCCGCTGACGCTGGCGGTGCTCGACGGCATGGTGGTCAAGGTCGCCGATCAGACGCTGGTGGTGCCGCTCAACTCGATCCTTGAGACGATGAAGCCGAAGGGCGGCGAGGTTTACGGCCTCGGCCCCGACAGCCAGGTGATTGGCATCCGCGGCGGCTTCACGCCCCTGATCGACGTCGGCTACGAGTTGGGCTTCCGCATGGAACGCGCCGACCCGATGCAGGGCGTGACGCTGCTGATCGAGACCGAGGGCGGGGTGCGCTCGGCGCTGATGGTCGACGCCATCCAGGACCAGAGACAGGTCGTCATCAAGAGCCTCGAGGCCAACTACGGCCATGTCGAAGGCATCGCCGCCGCGACCATTCTCGGCGACGGCCGCATCGCGCTCATTCTCGACACGGACGCGATCGTCGCAGCGTCCTGCGGTCGAAGCTTGCCCTCCGAAATGCTGCTAGCGGGATAAAGCCATGGCTGAGATCGAAACCAAAGCGAATACCGGCGCGCGCGAATACATCACCTTCCGCATCGGCTCGCAGTTCTATTGCGTGGACATCATGTCTGTTCGCGAGATCCGCGGCTGGACCCCGGCGACGCAACTGCCGCGAGCCCCGGGATTTGTGCGCGGCGTGATCAATCTTCGCGGCGTCGTGCTGCCGATCATTGATCTGGCCGACCGGCTCGGCTTCGCGCCGACGGAGCCGACGGCGCGCCATGTCATCATCGTCGCCCAGACCGGGCGGCAGGTGGTGGGGCTGCTGGTCGATGCGGTCTCCGACATCATCGCCATGCCGGCCGACAAGGTGCAGCCGACGCCCGACGTCGGGTCGGAAGCCGCGCGCGCGTTCGTGCTCGGCGTGATGGCGATCGACGAGCGCATGGTCAGCCTGATCGCGCTGGAAAGCGTGATGCCGGCGCAAGTGGGCGAAGCTGCATGAGCTTGCCGTTGAAGTCGTCAACCCGCTCAGCTTCGGCGGAGACGCTGCTGCCCGGCGAGTTCAGTCTGAGCCGCGACGATTTCCGTCGCATCAGCCAGATGATCTACGCCGACGCAGGGATCAACCTGACCGAAGGCAAGGCTGCGCTGGTGTACGCGCGCCTCGCCAAGCGCCTGAGGGCCCTCCGGATGCAAGCGTTCCGCGACTATTGCGATCTGGTGGCGAGTCCCGAGGGCGCCGACGAGCGTCAGGAGATGCTGACGGCGCTGACGACCAACGTAACGAAATTCTTCCGCGAGCCGCATCACTTCGAGCATCTGAAGAGCCGCATTCTCACGCCGCTGCTGCAACGCGGTGGGCGCAGCGGGCGGCTGAGGCTGTGGTCGGCCGCCTGCTCGACCGGGCAGGAGCCTTACTCGATCGCCTTGACGCTGCTTACGGGGTGGCCGGAGGCGGCCGCGGCCGACGTCAGAATTCTCGCCAGCGACATCGATCGCACGGTGCTGGCGACGGCGGAGGCGGGGATCTATTCCGAGGACCAACTCGACGGCGTCAACGTCGACATGCGCCGCAAGTTCTTCGAGCCCTACGCCGGCGAGCGCGCGCGCTGGCGCATCAACGACGCGGTCAGGCGGATGGTCACGTTCCGGCAGCTCAACCTGCTCGAACCGTTTCCGATGCAAGGCCATTTCCAGGCGATCTTCTGCCGCAACGTCGTCATCTATTTCGACGAGCCGACGCAACAGGAGGTGTGGCGCAAGTTCTTGCCCCGGCTGACGCCGGAAGGGGCGCTCTATATTGGCCACTCTGAGCGGGTGACCGGACCCGCGGCCGAGCATGTGCGCAGCGACGGCGTGTCGACTTATCGCCTGACGGGAGACCGAATCCGATGAAACCGGTCCGAGTGTTGGTTGTTGACGACAGCGCTTCGATGCGCGCGCTGATCCGCCAGACGCTGAGCGCCGACAAGGGCGTCGTCGTCGTCGGCGAGGCGGCCAATCCGCTGGAGGCGCGCGAGGCGATCAAACAATTGAACCCCGACGTGATGACGCTCGACGTCGAGATGCCGCACATGAATGGCATCGAGTTTCTCGAGAAGGTGATGCGGCTGCGGCCGCTGCCGGTGATCATGGTGTCCTCGCTGACCGAGCGCGGCGCGATGATCACGATCCAGGCGATGGAGTTCGGGGCGATCGACTGCGTCGCCAAGCCGTCGCCGCAGCATCCCAACTCGTTCTCGATGCTGGCGGACAAGGTGAAGTCGGCGGCCGGCGCGCGGTTGCGCGATCCCACGCCAATGCGCAAGGAAGTGCGCGCGGCCTCGGCGGCGCCGGCTGCCAACGGGCGCGCCCCGGCCGCGGCGCTTAGCGGCAAGCTGGTGGCGATCGGCGCCTCGACCGGCGGGGTCGAGGCGCTGGTGACGATCCTGTCGCAATTCCCGAAAGAATGCGCGCCGACGGTGGTGACGATCCATCTGCCTTCGCCGTTCACCAGGAGCTTTGCGCAAAGGCTCGACCGCATCTGCGCGCCGCGGGTGCACGAGGCTTCGCATGGGACGCCGATCCTGCCCGGCAACATCTATGTCGCGCCGGGCACGCACGCGCATCTGGAAGTGTCGCGCGCCGAGCAATTGCGCTGCGTGCTGCGCGAGGGCGATTTGGTGAGCGGCCACCGGCCGTCGGTCGATGCGCTGTTTCAATCGGTGGCGAAGAATGTGGGAGGCAAGGCGGTCGGGGTCATTCTCACAGGGATGGGCGGCGACGGCGCGCAAGGGCTGCTGGCGATGCGCAGGGCCGGCGCCCACACGCTCGGTCAGAACGAAGCAACCTGCGTCGTCTATGGCATGCCGAAAGTCGCCTACCAGATCGGCGCCGTGGAAAAACAGGCGTCATTGCAAAACATCGCGGCCGAGGTCGCCGCGCTTACTACTCGAGTTTGAGGGACTGACGGTCATGGCCGCCGCAAAGCAACTGGAAGTGATGGTCGTAGACGACACTTCCGTCAGTCGCATGCTGATGACGGAATCGCTGCAAGACATAGGGATCACCAATCTCGCGCTCGCCAAGGACGGCGCCGAGGCGCTGGCTCAGCTCAAGTCGAAGCCGGTGCATCTCGTCATCTCCGATCAGTACATGCCCAATCTCGACGGGCTCGGGTTGCTGAAGGCGCTGCGCAGCATGCCGCCGACCGCCAAGATCGGTTTCATCCTGGTGACCGGTAGCCCCGACAAGTCGCTGGTCGAGCGCGGGCGGACGATGGGGCTCAACAACTTCATCGCCAAGCCGTACACGACCAAAACGATCCGCGCTGCGATCGAGGCTGTGGTGGGACGGCTGACATGACCAGACACGCCCACGACAAACGCGTCAACATCGTGCAGGGAGAATTTACGGTCAGCGACGATCCGCATGTCGTGCTGACGACGCTGCTCGGGTCCTGCGTCGCGGCCTGCATTCGCGATCCGGTGAAGGGAATCGGCGGCATGAACCATTTTCTGCTGCCGGGCGGAGACGTCGGCTCGTCGCGCGAAAGCGAGCGGATGGGCGTGCATCTGATGGAGCTGCTGCTCAACGGCCTGATGCGTCAGGGCGCGGCGCGCGAACGGCTGGAGGCCAAGCTGTTCGGCGGCGCGCGGATGATGGCGGGGCTTTCCGACATCGGCGCCAAGAACGCCGATTTCGCCAAGAAATTCCTCGCCTACGAGGGCATCAAGGTCGTCGGCGGCGACACCGGCGGCAACCAGGGACGGCGCATCCAGTTCTGGCCGGGATCGGGGCGCGCCATGCAAAGCTATATTTCGCAGGTTGTCGAGACTGCGCCGCCGCGCGCGCCGCCGCCGCGTTCCAATGCGGGCGACATCGATCTGTTCTGAAGTTGTTTAAGCGTAGCGGGAGCGTCGCATGAAATTACAGGTTCGGGGCGCCCATAGGGAAGAGGCCGCCGTTACGCTTCGCCGCAGCTCCAAGGAATTGCGCAAGACGATCAGGACAGTCGAGGACATGGAGCAGGTTGTCGGCCTCGCCATAGCGCTGTCCGGCAAGGCGGAGGTGGATCAGATGCTCGAACTGCAGAAGCTCGACCATCTGCAGCAGAAGATTCTTGGCGTGGCCGATTTTCTCGACGCGGTCAGCCAGATGATGCCGCCGGATTGGACGGTCGACGCCAAGGGCGCTTCGCGTTGCGTGTTGCTGGCCGAACTCGGCGCCAGGCTCGGCGATCCCGATGCCTCGCACGAGACGCCGATTCCGGTTCCCGAGAGTTACGAGCTGTTCTAGCCGGCCCTGAGCCGCGGCCGCGGCGCCGGCAGGGCGCGCAGCGGGGCGGGCGGCGGCGCCATTTCGAAGCGCGGCGCCCCGGGCAGCCGGAAATGTCCGGCGAGCGCGGCGAGCTTGCCGACCAGCGCCTCCAGTGAGCGGCTCGCCTCGCCGACGGCTTCCCCCGCCTTGACGTCGCGATCCGCCCTCGTCTCGGCCGCTTGCAGCGCCGCTTCCAGCTGGCCGATCAGGCCCGCGTCGGGCGCCTGGGCGGCCGCGGGCGGCGGCGCGACGCGCTCGGCTCGGTCGAGGATTTCGCGCAGTTCGGCGGCGCTTTTGTCCGATTCCTGGATCAGCGCGGCGAGGGCGGTTTTCAGCTCGCGGGTTGCGTCGGTCGAGCGTTGCGACACGCCGCGCAGCTCCTGTGCGACGATGGCGATTCCCCGCCCGGCGTCTCCGGCCCGCGCAGCCTCGACCCCGGCGTTGAGGGCGATCAGATGGGTCTGCAAGGCGAAGTTCTCGATGCTTTCGAGCCGCTCGCCAACGGTCGCGCGGGCGCGGGCGACGCGCTCCAGCGCCGCCACGCCGCCCTCGATCGCGGCGAACGAGGCGTTGAGCGCGACGCCGAGGCTGGCCGCGGTCTCGCGCGCCTGCCGGCCCTCGCGCACGATATCGGCGATCCGCCCCTCGGCCGCTCGCAAAGCCGCGCGCGCGGGCGAGGCGCGCGCGGCTTCGGCGCGGGCGCCCTCGGCAAGCTCTTCGGCGTCGGCGGCGATGTCGCGCACCCGCGCGCCGATCGCCGCGGCGCTGCTGGCGAGCGCGAACACCGTCTTGCCGTAGAGCGCGACCGCGGCGTCGAATTCGCGGGCGAGTTCGGGCGCTTCGATTCGGACGGTGAGATCGCCGTCGGCGAGCGCCTTCAGCGCGGCGGCGAGCGCGTGCGTGGTGGCGCTGCGCGCCGAGCTTTCGCGCTGGCGCGACAGCGCCTCGGCTTCGGCCGCATTTTGCGCGGCCTCAGCGGCTGCGGCGCGGGCCTGCGCCATCGCGGCCTCGCGGGCGGCTTCGAGCGCGGCGAGATGGGCTTGCAGGCTGGCCAGCGGGTCGAGGCCGCGCCAGGAGAAGCCGCCGATCGCAGCCAGCGGCGAGGAGAACGTCGAGCGCATGACGGCGAAAGCGCCGGCCAGTCCCGCCAGCGCGCCGGCGCCGAAGGGCAGGGCGGCGGGATAGGCCAAGCCGGCGGCGGCGGCGGCCAGCGCCGCAAGAGCGAGGGCGCCGAAGCCGGCGAGCGTGGCGCGGGGTGTAAGGATGACAAGTCCCTTTCCACTGTCGGAGCGGATTAGGGACTTCTTAAGACCCGGGACTTGCTTTGACCTTGCGGGGGCCAATGTGGCCGCCCGTGGCGGGGACCCGCAAGGGGGGGCGGCGAGCTTCAGGCGGCGTGGTCGAACAGCGCGGAGATCTCCGGCGGGGCCTCGGTCGATTCGTCGCGCAGGAAGGCGAGCAGGCGGCGCTCGGCGGGGGTCAGCTCGCCGCCGCGGGTGAGATGGGCGAGAACCCATTTGGCTTCGCCGGCGTCGATCTTCGCCGCCGCTTCGAGCCGCGCCTGGGTCTGCGCGTTCTCTTCGCGGTAACGCTCCTCGGCGAGTTGATCGACCGACTTGTGGCCGTCGGCGGCGCTCGCGGAGGTGAGGCCATAGGCAAAGGCTTTGAGGAAGCCGGCGAGGCTGAGCGGCGGGCCGGCGTCCGCCTTGTCGCGGCGCAGCGCGGCGACGAACACGTCGCCGGCGAGATAGTTGCCGACGGCGCGGGCGAAGAAATCGGCGAAGGCGGGATCGTTGCGCGCGGTCGCGGTGGCGTGGGCGATGTCGAACAAGGCTTCGGCGGTCGCGCGATCGACGTGGCAGGCGGCGCCGGCGGTCGGGGCGAAGGCGACGACGCGCAGCGCCTCGACGTCCGCGGCGGTGACGACGCCGGGTTCGTGCTCGACGCCGCCGAGCGGGCCGCGCCGGCCGGTGAGAATGGCGCGCTCGATCTCGCGCACGGCGAAGGCGACCAGCGAGGACGGCGCGCTGACAGCGTGCGACAGCACCGACTTCAACGTCTCGAATTCGGCGCGGCAGGTGAGGCCGCCGCCGTCGCCGAGCCGGTCGGTGAGCCAATCGGCGGCTTCGTCGCTGATGAAGCCGGGCGGCTCGGCGTCGTTGACCAGGACGTCGCGGGCGACCTCGGCGACGAGCTCGATGTATTCGGGATCGTCGCCCAGTTGCGCACCGAGGCCGATCAGGCCGACAAGATCGGTGCGGTTCGCGCCGCCCTTGTCGTAGATCGCCTTGCGTAGCTCCGCCGCCTCCGGGATCGTTGTCGACATGGATAGGCTCCGCTCAGAGAACTCGCAGGCGCGAGTATCGCGCGGCGCGATTTCAGCGGGGTAAAGGAACGCGGTAAAGATTCGCGGTTAACGTTCGCGGCGGAGCAGTCGCCGACTAGGGAAGGCCAGTCGTTACAAATTGAGCGAAGCCATCCAAGCGTCGGTTGACGCTGAGTTTTCTGGATGCGGATAGCCCAGGGCGGGGGTGGCGGGAGGGATTGGCGGCGCTACAGCAGTTTGGCCAGCCGCCAGATCCCTTCCTCGATACGCTCCGTCGTCGGCAGCGAATAGGACAGCCGCAGCGTATTGGCGCCGCCTCCGTCGGGATGGAACGCGCCGCCGGGCACGAAGGCGACGCCGACCTCGCTCAGCGAGCGTTGCAGCAGCGCCGCTGCGTCGACGCCCTCCGGCAGCGTCGCCCAGGAGAACAGGCCGCCTTCGGGAACGGTGCGCGCGATCGCCGGCAGGTAGCGCTCCAGCGCGTCGAGCAGCGCGTCGCGCTTGCGCCGGTAATGCGCGCGCGCGCCGGCGATGGAGGCGTCGAGGCCGTCGCAGATCAGTGCATGCATCGCCATCTGGTTGACGCTCGACACATGCAGGGCGCTCGCCTGATTGATCAGCGTGAGCTTGACGATCAGCTCGCGCGCGGCGCAGATCCAGCCGACGCGCATGCCCGGCGCGACCGTCTTGGAGAAGGTGCCGCAATAGGCGACGCGGCTTTGCTCCAGTCCGCCGCTGGCGGCGACGTCGAGCGCCTGCAGGCTCGGGAGGTCGGCGCCGGAGAAGCGCAGGGGGCGGTAGGCGGCGTCCTCGATGACGACGGCGCCGAGCTCGCGGGCGAGGCCGAGCGCCGCCTCGCGCTCGGGCAAAGTGAGGCTGAGGCCGGTCGGATTGGCGAAATCGGGCACGAGGTAGAGCGCCTTGACGGCGCCGCCGTGCGCCGCCGCGCGGCCCATGTAGGACGCCGGCGTGCGGTTGCCGCCTTGCAGCCGCAGCCGGTCGTAGCGCGGTTCGTAGGCGGAAAACGCCTGCAGCGCGCCCAGATAGGTCGGGTATTCGGTCAGCACCGTGTCGCGCGCCGTGATCAGCGACTTGGCGAGGAAATCGAGACCCTGCTGCGAGCCCGCGGTGACGAGGATGTTCTCAGGGCTCGCCGGGACGCCGTCGCGCGTCATTTGCGCGGCGATGTGCTCGCGCAACGGGGCGTAGCCCTCGCTGACCCCGTATTGCAGCGCCGCCTCGGGGTGGGCAAGCGCCTGCGCGTAGGCGGCGCGGGCGGCGTCGGCGGGAAACAGCGCGGGATCGGGAATGCCGCCGGCGAAGGAGATCACGTCGGCGCGATCGACCAGCTTCAAAAGCTCGCGAATCTCCGAGGCTTTCATGCCGTCGATGCGGCGGGCGAAGCGAATGGCGACGGTCACAGAGCTCTCCTGCTGGCGAGATAAGACAGTATTGCTGACCTATTTGCAAGCGCCGCGTCGATCCCACTTTCGCCGCCATCGCCGGCTCTCGTACGGGTCCAGCACGAAGGAGGCCTGCCCGATGGCGAAAGTCAGCACCTGCCTGTGGTTCGACAGGGACGCGGAGGCCGCCGTCCGCTTCTATGTCGCGCTCGTCGCGGAATCCAGGATCGATCATATCCAGCGCGCGCCGGCGCCCTGGCCGGGCGGCGCGGCGGGCGACGTGATCCTGGTCGCGTTCACGCTCGGCGGGCAGAGCTTCCAGGCGCTGAACGGCGGTTCGCCGGCCAATTACGGCGCCTCCGCCTCGATCTCGGTGGATTGCGCCGACCAGGCCGAGGTCGACCGGCTGTGGGCGGCGCTGACCGCCGACGGCGGCGAGGAGATCCTGTGCGGCTGGTTGCGCGACAAATGGGGCGTGCCGTGGCAGATCGTCCCCAGCAACATGCCGCGGTTGCTCGCCGACCCCGATCCCGCGGTCGCTGCGCGCGCGTTCGCCGCCATGACCGCGATGGTCAAGCTCGATATGGCGGCGCTGGAGCGGGCGGCGAGGGGGTAGGGGCTCAAGGCTTGGGCAGGAACTCGGGGCCGCGCGTCTTGGCGAATTCCTGGAACGCGCGCGCCGCCGGCGACAACGGTCGGTCGGCGCGGTGCAAGACATACCATTGCCGCACGATCGGCAGGCCCTCGATGTCGAGCGTGACCAGCCGGCCGTCGGCGATCTCGGCGGCGATGGTGTGGGCGGAGATCAGCGCGACGCCGAGGCCCGCCATCACCGCCTGCTTGATCGTCTCGTTGGAGCCGAGTTCGATGCCCGGCTGCGCCTGCCGGATCAGCGTGTCGCCGAGGAAATAGTCGAACAGCGAGCGGGTGCCGGAGCCCGCCTCGCGGAACAGGAACGCCTCGCCCGACAGCGCGTCGCGCTTGAGGCCGCTCTTGCCGGCGAGCCTGTGGTTGGGCGGGGCGATGATGACGTAAGGGTGCGGGCCGATCAGCGCCTTATCCACCGTCATGTCGGCGGGCGGACGGCCGGCGAGCGCGACGTCGGCGTCGTGCGTGCGCAAAAGCTGGATCGTCTCGTCGCGGTTGCCGATGAGGAACTTCAGCTCCAGCTTGGGATGCTCGGCGACAAATGCGGCAATGAGCCGCGGCGCGAAATACTTCGCCGTCGACACCACCGCGACCGACAGCCGGCCGCCGCGGCCGAGCCGGAGATCCTCCATCGCCTCCATCATTTCCCTGACCGCGCGCTCGATCACCTCGATATGGACGATCGCCGCCTCGCCGGCCGAATTGAGCTTCAGGCCATTGGGCGTGCGCGCGAACAGGGTGACGCCGACCGCCTCTTCGAGACCTTTCACCCGCGCCGTCAGCGCCGCCGGCGTCATATTGAGCGCTTCCGCCGCCGCGACCAGCGAGCCGGCCTCGGTGATGGCGACCAGCGTCTGCAGCTGCGCGAACGTCACCTGTTTGGCGCGGGCCTGGTCAAAAGCGGAGTTGCGCATGGCTGATCTCAAATTCGAAGTCTTCTAAACGCGACGAAATTTAATTCAGTTTTCTTTGGGAAGGAAGCCCCTTAGGTCAAATCCTGTCGAAACGACACGGGGCCGGGAGGGGAACATGACTACGCCGGGACTGGGATCAGAGCTCCACGAATTCTTGCGCGCGACCGCGCCGGCCGAACTCGCCGATGTGCTCGCCGCCGTCGCGGCCACATCCCGCTCGGTCAGCGGTTATATACGACGCGGGCCGATTTCCGGTGCGCTCGGCGCCTCGGTCGGCGTCAATTCCGACGGCGACACGCAAAAGGCCCTCGACCTGTTCGCCGACGACGCGTTCGAGAAGGGGTTGAAGGACTGCTCGGTGCGCGCGCTGGCCTCGGAGGAGCGCGACGATATCACGCAATTGTCTCTCGACGGCAGGTTCCTGGTCGCGGTCGATCCGCTCGACGGCTCCTCCAACATCGACATCAACCTGACCATCGGCACGGTGGTCTCGGTGCTCGACGCGCCGGCGGGCGAGACGACGGCGAAGGACTTCCTCAAGCCCGGCCACGCCCAGCGCGCGGCGGCGGTGGTGCTGTACGGGCCGCAGACTTCGTTCGTGTTCACCACCGGCGCGGGCACGCATATCGCGACGCTCGATCCCGCCAGCTCGCTGTATTACGTGACCCATCAGCATGTGACGGTGCCGGAGGGCAAGAACGAGTTCGCGATCAACATGTCGAATTCGCGCCATTGGCCGGACCCGATCAAGGCCTATGTCGACGATCTGCTGATGGGCGCGGAGGGGCCGCGCAACAAGGATTTCAACATGCGCTGGGTCGCCTCGATGGTGGCCGACGTCAAGCGCGTGCTGGTGCGCGGCGGCGTCTATCTGTATCCCGACGACGCGCGCCCCGGCTACGGCAAGGGCCGGCTGCATCTGCTGTACGAGGCCAATCCGGTGGCCTTCCTGATCGAGCAGGCCGGCGGCCTCGCCATCGACGGCGTCAATCGCATTCTCGACATCGAATACGACGACGTGCATGCGCGCACGCCGCTGATCTTCGGCTCGACTGAGAAGGTGGAGAACATTCGCAACTACTACCTCGACGGCCACCGCTCGGCCGCGCGCGCGCCGCTGTTCGGCCGCCGCGGTCTGTGGCGGGCAGGCTGAGCGGACGGGAGGGGACCATGTCAGTCAAGCATCCAATCATCGCCATCACCGGATCGTCCGGCGCGGGAACGACCTCGGTCAAGCGCACGTTCGACCAGATTTTCCGCCGCGAGAAGATCAACTCCGTCTATATCGAGGGCGACGCCTTCCACAGGTGGAACCGCACCGAGATGCGCGAGAAGATGAAGGAAGCCGCTCTCACCGGCGACAACCATTACAGCCACTTCGGCCCCCAAGCGAACCTGTTCGAGGACCTCGACCGCACCTTCTCCGACTACGCGAAGAAGGGCTCGGGGCTGACGCGGACCTATATTCACGACGCGATCGAGGCTGAGACCCACGGCGTAGCGCCCGGCAACTTCACCGATTGGCGCGAGTTCGAGCCGGGCTCGGACCTGTTGTTCTACGAAGGCCTGCACGGCTGCGTCGAGCATAACGGGATCGACGTCTCCAAGCATGTCGATCTCAAGATCGGCGTCGTGCCGGTCATCAACCTCGAATGGATCCAGAAGCTGCACCGCGACCGCTCGTCGCGCGGCTACTCCACCGAGGCGGTGACCGACACGATCCTGCGGCGCATGCCCGACTACATCAACTATATCTGCCCGCAGTTCACCAAGACGGACATCAACTTCCAGCGCGTGCCAACTGTCGACACCTCCAATCCGTTCATCGCGCGCTGGATTCCGACGCCGGACGAGTCGATCGTCGTCATTCGCTTCCGCGATCCGCACGGCATCGACTTCCCCTATCTGCTGTCGATGATGGACGGCAGTTTCATGAGCCGCGCCAACTCCATCTGTATTCCCGGCGGCAAGATGGAGCTGGCGATGCAACTGGTGTTGACCCCGATGATCCTCAAGCTGATCGAGCGGCGTCGACGCGCGATTTGATGGGATCATGGCAGTAGGCGGTAGGCAGCAGGCAGTAGAGTTCTTCTGCCGCCGCTGACGCTTGCCCCGACTGCCTACTGCCTACTGCCTACTGCCCCGTTGGAGACACACATGAACGTTCAGGCTTCCCAAACCGTCAAAGGCAAGGACCGCTACAAGTCCGGCGTGATGGAATACCGCAAGATGGGCTATTGGGAGCCCGATTACGAGCCCAAGGACACCGATGTCCTCGCGCTGTTCCGCATCAGCCCGCAGGACGGCGTCGATCCGGTCGAGGCGGCGGCGGCGGTCGCCGGCGAATCCTCAACCGCGACCTGGACGGTGGTCTGGACCGATCGCCTGACCGCGACCGAGAAATATCGCGCCAAGGCCTATCGCGTCGATCCCGTGCCGAATGCGCCGGGCCAGTTCTTCGCCTATATCGCTTACGATCTCGACCTGTTCGAGCCGGGCTCGATCGCCAACCTGTCGGCCTCGATCATCGGCAACGTGTTCGGCTTCAAGCCGCTGAAGGCGCTGCGTCTGGAAGACATGCGCTTCCCCGTCGCCTATGTGAAGACCTTCCAGGGCCCAGCGACCGGCATCATCGTCGAGCGCGAGCGGCTCGACAAGTTCGGCCGGCCGCTGCTCGGCGCCACCGTCAAGCCGAAGCTCGGCCTCTCCGGCCGCAACTACGGCCGCGTGGTCTATGAGGCGCTGAAGGGCGGCCTCGACTTCACCAAAGACGACGAGAACATCAACTCGCAGCCGTTCATGCACTGGCGCGACCGCTTCCTCTACTGCATGGAGGCCGTCAACAAGGCGCAGGCTTCGAGCGGCGAAGTCAAGGGCTCCTATCTGAACATCACCGCCGGCACGATGGAGGAAATGTACGAGCGCGCGGATTTCGCCCGCGACCTCGGCTCCAACATCGTCATGATTGACCTTGTCATCGGCTACACCGCCATCCAGTCGATGGCGAAGTGGTCGCGCAAGAACGACATGATCCTGCATCTGCATCGCGCCGGCCACGGCACCTATACGCGGCAGAAGGCGCACGGCGTGTCGTTCCGCGTCATCGCCAAGTGGATGCGCTTGGCCGGCGTCGACCACATCCACGCCGGCACGGTTGTCGGCAAGCTTGAAGGCGATCCCGCGACGACGATGGGCTACTACGACATCTGCCGCGAGAACTTCAATCCGCTCCAGCTTGAGCACGGCATCTTCTTCGATCAACACTGGGCTTCGCTCAACAAGCTGATGCCGGTCGCCTCGGGCGGCATTCACGCCGGCCAGATGCACCAGCTCATCAACCTGTTCGGCGACGACGTGGTGTTGCAGTTCGGCGGCGGCACCATCGGCCATCCCGGCGGCATCCAGGCGGGCGCCACCGCCAACCGCGTCGCGCTGGAGGCGATGGTGTTCGCGCGCAACGCCGGCCGCGATTATCTGCACGAAGGCCCGACCATCCTGGCCGAGGCCGCCAAGAGCTGCACGCCGCTGCGCCAGGCGCTCGACACCTGGGGCGAGGTGACGTTCAACTACGCCTCGACCGACCAGCTCGATTACGTTCCGACGCCGACCGCGTCGTAACCGTCACCCGCGCGCGTCTGTCCTTGGCGGGGCGAGGCGCGAACGGGATAAGGGGGGAGGCTCTTCTGCTACGCAAACTCGGCGGAGCCTCCCCTCGGGAAATCTACTCTAGAGACATCGGAGCGCAGACATGCGTGTCACCCAAGGCTGCTTTTCTTTCCTGCCCGACCTCACCGACGATCAGATCCTGACGCAGGTGCAGTATTGCCTGGAGAACGACTGGGCGGTGAACCTCGAATACACCGACGATCCGCATCCGCGGAACACCTATTGGGAAATGTGGGGCCTGCCGATGTTCGATCTCAAGGACGCCAAGGGCGTGCTGATCGAGCTGGAGAAGTGCCGCCAGCTGCACGGCGACAAGTACATCCGCCTCTCCGGCTTCGACGCCAGCCACGGTTGCGAGTCGATCCGCATCTCGTTCATCGTCAACCGGCCGAAGGAGGAGGAAGGCTTCCGGCTTGAGCGCGTCGAGGGGCGCGGCCGCCAGCAATCCTACGCGACGCGCGCGTACTCGCTCGACCGTCCGGAAGGGAAGCGCTACTGATGACGGACGCTCCGACGCCTGCGAAGGTCAATCTCGCTGAGGAGTTCGACCGCTCCGGCGTCGGACCCGTCCTCAAACAGCTCGACGACGAGCTGATCGGCCTTGCGCCGGTCAAGCAGCGCATCCGCGAGATCGCGGCGCTGCTGCTGGTCGACAACGTGCGGCGCAAGTTCGGGCTGACGTCCGAAGCGCCGACGCTGCACATGAGCTTCACCGGCAATCCCGGCACCGGCAAAACGACGGTGGCGCAGCGGATGAGCGAGATCCTGCACAAGCTCGGCTATGTCCGGCGCGGGCATGTGGTCTCGGTCACCCGCGACGATCTGGTTGGCCAGTACATCGGCCACACTGCGCCCAAGACCAAGGAAATGCTGAAGAAGGCGATGGGCGGCGTGCTGTTCATCGACGAGGCGTATTATCTTTACAAGGCCGAGAACGAGCGCGATTACGGGCAGGAGGCGATCGAAATCCTGCTGCAGGTAATGGAGAACAACCGCGACGATCTCGTGGTGATCCTCGCCGGCTACGCCGACAAGATGGACAAGTTCTTCCAATCGAACCCGGGCTTCCGCTCGCGCGTCGCGCATCACATCGACTTCCCCGATTATCGCGACGAGGAGCTGCTCTCAATCGCCGAGGGGATGCTGGCGAAGCTCAACTACAAGCTGAGCCCGGCGGCGCGGGCGGCGCTGTCGGAGTATATTCCGATGCGGCGCGTGCAGCCGCATTTCGCCAACGCCCGCTCGATCCGCAACGCGATTGATCGCGCGCGGTTGAGGCAGGCCAACCGGTGTTTCGAGTCGAAGGCCGAGATCGACCTGGAGGCGCTAGTCACCATCGAGGCGGAGGATATCCGGGCGAGTCGGGTGTTCGGGAACGCGGGTTAACAGCCGCGAGCGGAGCGGCGCTCCGTCATGCCCGGGCTTTTCCCTGATATCCACGCGGCGCCGCTTCAGCGCACTGTCAGGAGCCCGCGAGGCTCGGCTCGGCGTGGATGGCCGCGACAAGCCCGGCCATGACGGAAACCGCAGTGCGGCCCCTGGAGTCCTGCGTTCGCCGGAGTGACAGGCTAGGCCACAATCTCCAGCGCCAGCCGGCCGCCCACGGCATCGCCGTACTCCGTCGTCGCCTCGACCACGACGCGATGCGCGCCGGCTGGCAAGTCGGCGGGCAGCCGCGCCGTCCAGATGTGCGAGGAAACCTCCGCCTTCACCCAGGACTTAGTTAGCGCCGGATGGCGCGCGAACAGTTCCGCGACAAACGGGTCGGTCATCGTCTGGCGCCGCATCTCGATGGCCTCGCGCTCGCCGATGCGCATGACGACCTTCGACCTCGGCCCGCCGTCGAACACGTTGGCGATCAGCGTCGCCGCGCCGAGCGTCGCCTTGGCGATGGTTGACGACAGCAGCTGGCCGGGGCGGAAGTCGCGCTCGATCTCCTTCCCGTCGTCATGCGCACGGCTGTGGACGGAGAGCCGCATCTGCCGGCGATCCGGCTCCTTGGCGGGAACGAAGCGGGTCTTGTAGCTGAGCCCGTCGACGGCGAGGATGTGATAGCCGTTCGGCGTTCCATCGCGCGAGTCGGCGCAGGCGACGCCGCGATGGTCGAGCGGGCCGCTCCACCACGAGCCGGAGACGGCGGTGAGGATGTGGTGATGGTGCGCGCCCTCGCCCTTCCAGCCCTGGTCGGCGCCGAAATAGATATGCTCTGTCGTATGCGTATGGCCGGAGAAGCTGACGGTGTATTTGCGGCCTTCGAACAGCGCGAACAGCGCGTCGCGGTTGATCAGCCGGTCGTAGTTCTCCTGCGGATCAATCACGTTGACGATTGGAATGTGCATGACGACGACGATCAGCGTCTCGGCCGGCGTGTGGGCGAGAACCTGGCGGATGAATTCCAGCTGCGCGGCGTCGATGCGGCCCTCGTATCTGCCGGCGCCGCGCGGCTTGGCGGGATCGTGGCCGAGATAGTCGACGTCGTCGAGCATCAGGAACAGCGTTTTCGCGTAGGAAAACGCATAATGGCTCGGGCCGTAGACGCGCTTGAAGGTCTCGCGCGACAGCGCTCGGTCGGGCGCCTCGAAGTTGAGGTCGTGGTTGCCGCCGATGTTCCACCACGGCAGGCCGATGGTGCCGACCAGGCGGTTGTAGCGCTCGTAGAGCGAGAGATCGTCGAACATGATGTCGCCGGCGGTGAGGCCGAACTTGGCTTTCGTCTCGCCGAGCGAGGCGATCACGTCCTCGCGGATGTAGTCGACCTCGACCTCCGACTCCGGTTGCGGATCGGTGAACAGCACGACCTCGAACGCGTCCGGCTCGTCCTGGCGGGTCAGGGCGAAGTCTATCGAGGCGGGAAGCGGGCCGGTGGGCGCGATTCCCACATAGGTCAGGTCGAGCGCGGCGGGCGAGCCTTCGGGGCTGTGTAGATAGTAGAAGCGCGGCGAGCCGGTCTCGGCGTCGACCGGCGGCATGTAGCCGGCGGGTTTGATGACGAAGACCACGCACGGGGCGGGGGCGGGCAACCGCCAGCGGCCCTCCGCGTCGGTCGCCGTGACCTCGCGGCCGTTGGAGACGAGCACGCCGGGCAGGCCGGTTCCGTCGGGCTGCAGGGTGACGCGTCCTTGCGCCTGGGCCGTATCGTCGGCCGCCGCAGGCTGGGCGAGCACGGCGGCGGCGCCGGCGAGGCCCAGCCGCAACGCGTCGCGGCGCGATAACTCATTGGCTCCGTTCATGCCGCGTCCTCCTGATTTCATCGCCGAGTTCAGCAGTCAATCGTGACGCGGCGGTGAATTCAATCGTCGCGTGGCGCGCCGAGCCGGTAGACGCCGCGGAACGCATCGGGGTCGACCGGCTTGCCCTTGCGATAGATGACGAGCCGGCCCTCGTGCGCGAGCTTCACCGCGGTGCGGCGAACCTCTTGCAGGTGCGAACGCCAGCCGAGCGCGTCCTCGCCGCGCTGTTCGGCGAAGGCCTTGGCGGCGTCGGTCGGGCAGATGGTGCGGCTGGGGCCGGCCTCGGCGCAGAGCGCGAGTACGGTGGTTGCGAGGCCAGGCGGCGAATCGTTTTCGAGCATCGGCCCGTTTCCTGCGCGGCGGCTGCGCGGTCGTCAACCGGAACCTTTTCGCTGTCAATCCGTTCAACAAGTCCAAGGATTTACAGGAGCGGATACGATGAAAAGCAAGTTTCTCGCGGCCGCGGCCTCTGTGGCGTTCATAGCGGCCGGCGTCGCTGCGCAGGCGCAGGAGCCGCAAAAGCACGATCAGGGAGCGGCGAAGGCCCAGGCGGAACAGCGTCACGAGGAGATGAAAGGCGGCGAGATGAAGGGCGCGCAGGGCGCCAACCCCGCCGCCCGCGCCGAGGGCGAGCGCAACGAGACGAAGGGCGGGCAGGGCGCCGAGCGTCCGCGCGCCGCGGAGGCGGCGGGCCAGGAGAAGAGGGCGGAGCAGGGCCAGAACGAGCAGCGTCAGGGCGCCGAGGGCAAGCGCGCCGCCGAGCCGAACGGCGAGAAATCGCCCGCCGCCCGCACCGGCGCTAACGAGCAGGAGCGCAATGGCGCCCGCACCGGAGCGAACGAGGAGAAGCGCAACGAGCGCACCGGCGCCAATGAGCAGGAGCGCAACGGCGCGCGCACTGGCGCCAACGATGAGAAGCGCAACGAGCGCACCGGCGCCAACGAGCAGGAGCGCAACGGCGCGCGCACCGCCGAGGGCCATGGTCCGGCGCGGGTGGAAGGCAATGTGAAGATGTCGACCGAGCACGCCACCCGCGTCAGCGAGTCGCTGCGCCGCGACGGGCGTCGCGAGAACGTCAATGTCAACGTGCGCGTCGGCGAGCGATTGCCGGAGAGCGTGGTGGTGCGTCCGCTGCCGGAGGACGTCATCGCCATCGTGCCCGAATATCGCGGCTACGACTATTTCATCGACGAGAACGACGAGATCGTGTTCGTCGCGCCGCAGACGCACGAAGTCGTCGGCATGATTGACTATGAGGGCCGCGCGGCGTCGGTTGACAATTACACGCACGTGGGCGCCTCGCGTCCTTGCCCGACGGAGTAAGCGTAACTGCGTAACGGCGGCCGTCGCGGGTGAACCCCGCGGCGGCCCTTTTGCGTCGGGGGTTGACGCGCCGGGGCGAACGACGGAGGTTCGGGCGCGGAGGACGCCATGACCGCCCGCTTCGCCCCGCCCGATCTCGCCGATCTGCCTGAGGATTTACGCGCGCGCATCCTCGCCGTGCAGGAGAAGAGCGGCTTCGTGCCCAACGTGTTTCTGGCGCTGGCGCGCCGGCCGGACGAGTTCCGCGCCTTCTTCGCCTATCATGACGCGTTGATGGAGAAGAAGGGCGGGCTCAGCAAGGCCGAGCGGGAGATGATCGTGGTGGCGACCTCCGCCGCCAACGATTGCCTCTATTGCGTCGTCGCGCATGGCGCGATCCTGCGCGTGCGCGCCAAGGACCCGCTGATCGCCGACCGGGTCGCGGTCAACTATCGCAAAGCGGACCTTTCGCCCCGGTGGCGCGCCATGCTCGACTTCGCGCTGAAGGTGGCGACGCGCAGCGCCGAGATCGCCGACGAGGATTACGCGGCGCTGAATGCGGCCGGCTTCGGCGACGAGGAGGCGTGGGACATCGCGGCGATTTCCGCGATGTTCGCGATGTCGAACCGGCTCGCCAACGCGCTTGGCATTCAGCCGAACGCCGAATTCTATGCGATGGGACGTTAGCGACCGCTCCCCGCTTGTGGGGGGGCTACTTGTCGAGCACGCTCAGCGCCTGCTCCATCGCGGAAGCGGGCAGGCGGAACAGGCCGTTGAACGGCTGGTTCAGTTCGAGAATGAGAAACACCGCGCTGCCGACCGCAAAGGCGCCGATGAATGCGGCGACGACCGCCGTCGTGTTGAGCCGGGCGAGCACGCCGTAGCCGGCAAACAGCAGCATCGCCCAGGACACCACGACGCCCAGCAGCGGCCAGGAGATCGGGCTGGCCAGTTGCAGCGACATCAGGATGCGGGTCTGCTCTATAATTCCGACGCTGAGGTTTATGGTCGGCATCGCTGCGGCCTGCTCGGGCGTCTTGGCCTGCAAATTCGCCACGCCCTGGTTGAGTCCTTCGAAGCTCTTGACGATGTTGGCGACGGGATAGGTTCGCGGGTCGAGATTTTCGACCCAGATCGCCTTGTAGGCTTGGCCGAGCGCGCCCCGCATGCCGGTGCGCAGCGGCGCCGCCTCGGCGCCGAACTGCTTGAACGCCATGTCGAGCTGGATCGCGCGCGCCGCCAGCGTCTCCACATTGGCCTTCTGCCCCGCGAAGAAGCCGTAGGCCGAGCCGATCAGCGTGCCGAGCACCAGCGCCAGCAGCAGCGCGATCAGGCCCATCACGGCGCCGATCATGTCGCGCGCGCCCGAGGTCATGTGCGCCTCGGGCAGCAGCTTCTGCAGCCGCATGCCGGCGTAGCCGAACAGGAAGGTCAACGCCCCCGCTTCCAGCCCGATCGCCAGATTGCTCATGATGCCCCGACTCCCCTCAACGCCCCGCCGCGATGTAAATGCAAAAACCGCGGCGAAGTCCACGGGCTTACGAAAATGATTGCGCGCGCTAATATTGCGGCGAGAGGAAAAACCGCCATGACCGCACGCGCCGAATCCCGCCTTTCGACCCACGACGTCCTCAACCAGCCCTATGCGCTGGAGGACTACAATCTGTTCACCGCCGACGCGGCGCTGCAGGCGCTGGCGCGCGAGGGCGCGCCTTGGGCCGTGGACGATCTCGCCCGCTTCGGCGCGCTGGCGGGACGCGCCGACTATCTGGAGCTGGGCGCGCTCGCCAATCGGCATCCGCCGGAGTTCGACACGCACGACCGCTACGGCCGCCGCGTCGACCTGGTGCGCTTCCATCCCGCCTATCACGAGCTGATGCGCGTCGCCGTGGCGGAAGGGATCGCGGCGTCGCCTTGGGATCAGCCGCGGCCGGGAGCGCATGTCGCGCGGGCGGCGAAGTTCTACATGCAATCCCAGGTCGAGGCCGGGCACGGCTGCCCGATCACCATGACCTTCGCGGCGACGCCGACGCTGAAGCTGGAGCCGTCGCTGGCGGCGGAGTGGCTGCCGCGCATTCACTCGCGCGCCTACGATCCCGCCAACGCGCCCGCTCACGCCAAGCGCGGCGCGACCATCGGCATGGCGATGACCGAGAAGCAGGGCGGCTCCGACGTGCGCGCCAATACGACCCGAGCGGTCGCCCAAGCCGACGGGTCGTATGAGATAACGGGCCACAAGTTCTTCGTCTCGGCGCCGATGTGCGACGCCTTCCTGACGCTGGCGCAGACGCCGGCCGGGCTGACCTGCTTCCTCAGCCCGCGCTGGCTGCCGGACGGAGCCAAGAACGGCGTCGAGTTCGTGCGGCTGAAGCGCAAGATGGGCAATGTCTCCAACGCCTCCTCGGAGACGGAATGGCGCGGGGCGCTGGGTTGGCGGGTCGGGCCGGAGGGCAGGGGCGTCGCCACCATCATCGAGATGGTGGCGATGACGCGGTTCGATTGCATGATCGGCTCCTCCGCGGGGATGCGGCGCGCGGTGGCGGAAGCGATCGACCATTGCCGCCAGCGCGGGGCGTTCGGCGCCAAGCTGATCGACCAGCCGATCATGCGGGCGGTGCTCGCCGATCTCGCTCTTGAAGCCGAGGCGGCGCTGGCGCTGACGATGCGGCTGGCGCGCGGGCTCGACAGGGCTGAGCGCGCGCTGACCCGGCTCGGCGCGGCGCTCGGCAAATACTGGATCTGCAAACGCACGCCGCAGCTCGCCTACGAGGCGATGGAGTGCGTCGGCGGCTCCGGGGTGATGGAGGATTCAGCCATGCCGCGGCTCTATCGCGAGGGGCCGGTCAACGCGATCTGGGAGGGCAGCGGCAACGTGCAATGCCTCGACGTGCTGCGCGCGATCCAGAAATCGCCGGAGACGCTGGAGGCCTATTTCGCCGAGGTCGGCGCCGTGCGCGGCGAAAGCGCGGCGCTCGACGCGCATGTCTTGGAGCTGAAGGACGACCTCGGGCGCTGCAACGATTTCGAGGCGCGCGCGCGCGACTTCTGCGACCGGCTGGCGCTGGGGCTGCAGGCCTCCGCGATGCTGACGAGCGCGCCCGGCGCAGTGGCCGACGCGTTCTGCCGCGCCCGACTCGCCAGTCGCGGCGCGCATCATTACGGCGCGCTGCCGCAAGGTCTGGACGAGGCGGCCATCGTCAAGCGCGCGGCGGCGAGGTGAGCGATGCGGCAAGGCGCCACGGGGACGCCTGCCTCTTGCGTGCGAGCAAAGCGCCGCATAGATCCTCACCGGCGCGCCGTGGGCGCGCGTTCGGGCCCAGCGCTTCGTGCGCCTCAGGGGGTTTTTCGATGAAACTTAGCACTGTCTTCGCCGCCGGCGCCGTTGCGCTGAGCCTAGCGGCGGCGCCTGTTCTGATGCCTGCGCCCGCGCAGGCGATCGGCTGCATCTCCGGCGGCGTCGCGGGCGCGGTCGCGGGACATTACGCGCACCATCACGCCGTGATCGGCGCTATCGGCGGTTGCATCGCCGGCCACCACATGCACAAGGTCCAGATGCAGAAGCGGGCCGCCGCCGCCGCCGCCAAGACTGCGCCGGCTGCCGCGCCCGCTCCGGCGCCGACGCCCGCGCCGACCCCGACTCCGACCCACACCTAAGCCTTATTGTTGCGCGCCCGCTCGACTCTGGGGTCGAGCGGCCAGCGCGCCCGCGCCGGGGCGGCGAGATCATCCGTCCGCCCCAGCCGCAGCTTCTCAATGCCCGCCCAGGCGATCATCGCGCCGTTGTCGGTGCATAGCTTCACCGGCGGCGCGATCATCGGCATCCCGCTCTGCTGCGCGAAGCGCGACAGCGTCGCCCGCATCGCCATATTGGCGGCGACGCCGCCGGCGAGCACCAGCGCCGTCGCCAACTTGCCCTGCTTGCGATAAAGGCCGAGCGCGACGCGCAGCCGGTCCTCCACCGTATCCACCACCGCCGCCTGGAACGAGGCGCAGAGGTCGGCGACGTCCTTGGAGCTAAGCGGCGCGGCCGCCATCGCCGCGTGGCGCACGGCGGTCTTGAGGCCGGAGAGCGAGAAATCGGCGGTCGGGCGGCCGAGCAGGGGACGCGGCAGCGCGAAGCGGTTGGGATCGCCTTCGAGCGCCGCCGCCTCGACCGCGGGGCCGCCGGGATAGCTCAAGCCGAGCAGCTTGGCGGTCTTGTCGAACGCCTCGCCGATGGCGTCGTCCATCGTGGCGCCGAGCCGGACATATTCGCCGACGCCCTCAACGGCGAGAATCTGGGTGTGGCCGCCCGAGGCGAGCAGCAGCAGATAGGGAAACTGCAACCGGCCGTCGAGCCGCGGGATCAGCGCGTGCGCCTCGAGATGGTTGATCGCCAAGAACGGCTTTTCCACCGCGATGGCGAAGCCCTTGCCCGCCGACAGCCCGACCAGCACGCCGCCGATCAGCCCCGGACCCGCCGCGGCGGCGATTCCGTCGAGTTCGCTCGGGCGCACCTGCGCCTTTTCGAGCGCGCGGGCGATCAGGCCGTCGAGCACCTCGACATGCGCGCGCGCGGCGATCTCGGGCACGACGCCGCCGTAGGCGGCGTGTGCGGCGATCTGGCTCATCACCTCGTCGGCGAGGATCTCGCCGGAGCCGTCGGGCTTGAGCCGCACCACTGCCGCCGCGGTCTCGTCGCAGGTGGTCTCCAATCCCAACACGCGCATACAGATTCCCCGATGATGCGCCCTGTCTATACGCTTGGCGCGCGCCGCAACAGAGTTTAGGCCTTGCCGCCATGCCATCGGGATTAACCGTCGCCCTGTTCCGCGCCCGCGACGAGGCGCGCGCCTCCGCCTCGCTGTTGGCCGGGCGCGGAATCGTCGCGGCGCTAGCGCCGGTGACGGAGCTGGCGGCGACCGGGGCCGCGCCGCCGCAGGGCGATTTCGATTTCACTGTGGCCACCAGCGCGCAGGCGCTGGCGCTGGCCTCGCCGGCGGCGCTCGCGGCCTTGGCCGGGACGCCGCTTTATGTGGTTGGCGGCAAGACGGCGGCGGCGGCGGCGCGCGCGGGGGTCAAGACGGCGGCGACGGCGAGCGATGTCGCGGCGCTCGTCCCGGTGCTGCCCGGGGGCCGCGGGCTCTATCTCGCCGGGCGCGACCGCAAGCCCGATCTCGAGGCGGCGCTGGGCGAGCGGGTCGCGGTCGTCGTCGTCTACGAGGCCCGCGCGCGGGCGGGCTGGGACGAAGAGGAGGCGCGCGGGGTGGCGGAGGCTGCCGCCGCGCTGCATTATTCCGAGCGCAGCGCAGAGCTGGCGCTGCGCTTTGCGGAAGCTGCGGGGCACGCGGCGGCGTTTCGGCGGCTGCCGCATGTCTGCATTTCGCGCGCGGTGGCGGGCAGGGTCGCAGAGTCCGGGGCCAAGCGGGTGATGTTTCCGCATAAGCCGACGCAGGAGCCGCTGTTCGACGCGCTGGAGGCGGCGCTGGCGGACTACGGGCGCGGATGATCGCGCTGCGCCTCGGCGGGGTCGGGCAGGCGTTCGCGGACGCGAATTTCCGCCGTTATTCCCTCGGGTCGATTGTGTCGTGGCTGAGCTTCTTCGTCCAGGCGGTCGCGATCGCCTGGGTGACCTGGACGCTGACGCATTCGACGCGCTGGCTCGCCATCGTCGCCCTGCTCGACGCGGCGCCGATGAGCCTGCTGGCCCCGCTCGGCGGCGTCGTCGCCGACCGCTACGACCGCTTCAAGGTTCTCATGATCGCCTACGCTGTCGCGACGGCGCACGCCGCCGCGCTGACCGCGCTGGCGTTCTTCGGTCAGCTTACCGTCGAGCGGCTGGCCGTCCTGGCGCTGATTCATGGCGTCGCGCACGCCTTCAGCGTACCCGCCTCATTCGGGCTGCTGCCGCGGTTCGTCGCGCCGCATCGGCTGCCCTCTGCCATCGCGGTCGCTGCGGCCTACACGCAGCTCGGCCTGTTTGTCGGGCCTGCGCTTGGCGGCTGGGTGCTGCTGCATTTCGGCGCGACCGTCGCCTTCGCCAGCAATGTCGCCGGCTACGGCGCCTTCTTTCTCTGCGCGTCGCGGTTGCGCACGCCGGACGGCTACCGCCGGCCGGCGCCGTCCCGGCAACCGTTCGCGCGCGACCTGATGGCGGGATTCGGGGCGGTTCGCGAACACGCGGGCGTGCGCAATCTGCTGATGCTCGCCTTCTTCGGCGACGCGCTTGGGGCGGCGGTGCGGCAGATGCTGCCGGCGGTCGCCGACTGGCGCCTGCACGCCGGCGTCGAGGCGTATTCGACGCTGCTGGCGTGCGCCGGGGTCGGGGCGACGCTGTCGGCGCTGTGGCTCGCGCAGGGCGGGCGCGACCGGCTCAGGGTCGGGCTGGTGATGACCGCGTTTCTCGGACACGTCGTCGCCACCGCGGGTCTGCTGGCCGCGCCGACGATTGCCGCGGCGGCGGTCGCGATGGTCGCGCGCGGTTGCTGCATGGAGATCTGTCGCACGGGAATCGTCGGCCTGCTGCAAACCTCCGTGCCCGACGAACTGCGCGGGCGGGTGATGAGCCTGCAATTTTTCGTCCAGCAGGGCGCGAGCGCGGTGGGCGTCGCGTGTCTCGGCGCGAGCGCTCAGTATCTCGGGCTCGCCGTCCCGCTTCTGTTCGGTTGCGCGCTGGCGCTCGCCGCCTGGCTGGTCGCGCTGCGCCGGCGCGGACGGATGGAGGCCGCCTTTGCGCCGCCGCGGGCGTGACGGCGAGCGAGGCTTTCGCCGGCCGGGCGGCGCGCTTATGGTGGCGTTCCTTAAACCTTCGGATCGAGGATGGCCGGCGACGAGGACACCGATGACGGCCCGCCGCCGCGGCCTTCTATTCCCCGTCGCCGACGGGAGGGAATCGTCATCGAGGCGACCTTGTCGAACGCGCGTTCGTTGTCGCGCCTGTGGCTTGCGGCCGTTCTGGGCGCCATCTTCGCGGCGCTGACGCTGGTCGGCGTATACGCGGCGCGCCCGCTCTCGACGCCGACGCTCGCCGAGGCCGACGCCGGGCGCGCGGTAGCGGTGGCGACGCTGCGTCGGCGGCTCGATGCGGGCGAGCCGCTGGCCGAGCCGCTGGCGACGCTGGAGCGGCTCGGCGTCGAGCCGGCGGCGCTGGCGCCCTTGCGGCCTTTCGCCGCAAGCGGCGCCCCTTCGATGGCCTCGCTCGCGCACGCGGGACTGGCGAAACTGCGCAAGGTCGGCGAAAGTCATACGGCGGACGCCGGCGTGGCGGCGCTGGAGCGCGGCGACATCGCGGCCGCGCTGACGGCTTTGCTGCATTCGCCCGCGGCGCAGGCGGCGGCCGGGGCGTGGGCGGAGGAAGCGAAGGCGCGGCTGGCGGCCGAAGCGGCCGCCCAAGCGTTGGCGCTGAAGGCGGCGGCCGGTTCCGGCGACGCCAGGAGATAGAGCATGTTGCGTCTGCTGGTTTTCCTCGCCGCGCTCGGCCTCGCCGCCTGGGGGTTGTCGTGGCTCGCCGACAATCCCGGCGAGGCGACGGTGACGTGGCATGGCGTCCCCTACACCGTCACGCTGATGCAGGCGCTCGGCATCGTCGCCGCGCTGACGTTGGCGTTGTCGCTGCTGTTGGGGCTGTTGCGCTTTTTGCTGCGCACGCCGGAGCTGGTGGCGCAGGCGACGCGGGCGAGGCGGCGCGAGAAGGGTTTCGCCGCGCTGTCGAGCGGCATGATCGCGGTCGGGGCGGGCGAGACGCGCGAGGCGCAGGCTTTCGCCTTCGAGGCGGACCGCTATTTCGGCGACGAGGCGCTGACGAGGTTGCTGCGCGCCCAGACGGCGCAGCTCTGCGGCGACCGGGCCGGCGCGGCAGCGGCGTTTCACGACATGCTGGCCAACGAGGACACGCATATCCTGGGGCTGCGCGGGCTGCACGTCGAGGCGCGGCGCGCCGGCGACGCGCCGGCGGCGCTCGAATACGCCCGCCGCGCCTACGCCCGCGCCGGCGCGCCATGGGCGGCGCAGGCGGTGCTGGACGATTTCGCCAGCCGCGGCGACTGGGCCAATGCGCTGGCGACGGTCGAGGCCAATGCGCGCCGCGAACTGATCGACCGTCCGACCGCCAGCCGCTGGCGCGCGGTGCTGAAGACGGCGCTGGCCGAGGAGCGCGCCGAACGCGACCCGCGCGGGGCGCTTGCGCTCGCCCGCGAGGCGCTGGAGCTGGCGCCGAGCCTGGTCCCCGCCGCGGCGCTGTCGGCCCGGCTGGCCGGCGCGGCGGGCGATCTGCGCCGCGCCGCGAAGCTGCTGGAGACGGCCTACGCCGCCACGCCGCATCCCGATCTCGCCGACGCCTATGTGCGGCTGCGGCCGGGGGATTCCGCCGCCGACCGGCTCGCCCGCGCCCGCGCGCTGGCCCGCATCGCCCCGCAAGATCCCGAAAGCCTGCTGGTCGTGGCGCGCGGCGCGCTGGAGGCGCAGGACCTCGCCGCCGCGCGCGAGACGCTCGCGCCGCTGTTGGCTGGCGCCGGCGTGCGGCCGACGGCGCGGGTCTGCCTGCTGATGGCGGAGATCGAGGAGGCCGCCGGCGACGACGGCGGCGTGCGCGAATGGCTCGCCCGCGCCGCGCGCGCGCCGCGCGATCGCGCCTGGATCGCCCAGGGGCTGGTCGCCGACCGCTGGGCGCCGGCGGGGCCGGATGGCGCGCTCGACGCCTTCGTCTGGCGCGCGCCGCCCGAGCGCAGCGGCGGCCCGGCGATCGTCTGGACCCCCGCGCCGCGCCCACCCGCGCCGCCGCCGGCGCCGGCGGCCGAACCGCCCACGCCGCCGCCGCCGCCGGTGGCCGCGCCCGCTCCGGTGCGTCGGCTCGCCGCGCCGCCGCCGGTGCTGATCGCCAGCGCGCCCGACGATCCCGGGCCGCAGTCGCGCTCGCAAGCTGAGGCGAGAGGCGTTGGATTTCGGAAATTCGCAGTGGAATAGCGGCGAGCGGCGGCGCGGATTTCTGCTTGCCGGTAAAATCAACCTTCCCGAACGGGAGAACAAAAAAAGAACTTGCGACTAAGAACAAACCGTGTACTTTTTCTCCCAGAGCGGCGACGCGGCCCAACAGTGATTGCCTAGCCCGCCCCCAAGTGAGAGAAGGAGAGCGACATGGCTAACGCCAATCTTCGGGTCGTGGAAGGAACCTTCGTGGATAAGACCAAGGCGCTGGACGCCGCGCTGTCTCAGATCGAGCGCGCCTTCGGCAAGGGGTCGATCATGCGCCTGGGCAAGAACCAGAAGGCGCAGGAGGTCGAGACCATCCCGACCGGTTCGCTCGGCCTCGACATCGCGCTTGGCGTCGGCGGCCTGCCGCGCGGCCGCGTGATCGAGATCTACGGGCCGGAATCCTCCGGCAAGACGACGATGGCGCTGCACGTCATCGCGGAAGCGCAGAAGAAGGGCGGCGTCTGCGCCTTCGTCGACGCCGAACATGCGCTCGATCCGATCTACGGCCGGAAGCTCGGCGTCAATCTCGAGGATCTGTTGATCTCGCAGCCTGACACCGGCGAGCAGGCGCTCGAGATCACCGACACGCTGGTGCGCTCGGGCGCGATCGACGTGCTGGTCATCGACTCGGTCGCGGCGCTGACGCCGCGGGCCGAGATCGAGGGCGAGATGGGCGACGCGTTGCCGGGGCTGCAGGCCCGTTTGATGAGCCAGGCTTTGCGCAAGCTGACGGCGTCGATCTCGCGCTCCAACACGATGGTCATCTTCATCAACCAGATCCGCATGAAGATCGGCGTCATGTACGGCAGCCCCGAGACCACGACCGGCGGCAACGCGCTCAAGTTCTACGCCTCCGTGCGGCTCGACATCCGCCGTATCGGCTCGATCAAGAACGCTGACCAGGTCGTCGGCAACCAGACGCGCGTCAAGGTGGTCAAGAACAAGGTGGCGCCGCCGTTCAAGCAGGTCGAGTTCGACATCATGTACGGCGAAGGCGTGTCGAAGATGGGCGAGCTGATCGACCTCGGCGTCAAGGCCAACGTGGTCGAGAAGTCGGGCGCCTGGTTCTCCTACGATTCGACCCGGCTCGGCCAGGGGCGCGAGAACTCCAAGGCCTTCCTGCGCCAGAATCCCGAGATGGCGGCGAAGATCGAATCGGAAATCCGCCAGAACGCGGGCCTCATCGCCGACCAGATCCTCGAAAACATCGATCCCTCGGAAGCGGAAAGCGACGCCTGAAGTCCCCTTGAGGCGCGGCGTTCCCTCGCCGCCGCGTCTCGCCGCCGGGAAGCTTTAGAGCGTCGCGCTACAGCGCGGCCGCGCCGGGCGCCGCCTCGCCCGCCAACGGCCGCGCTGACTTTTTGTGTCGTGGGCGTCGAAGGCGCCAAGATCGGCTCATGGCCCTCTGTCATTCCCGCGAAAGCGGAAATCCAGGGCGACACGAGGCGCCCTGGGTCCCTAGCATCGGCGAGGCTGACGAGCGGGGTTCGGCTTGAATGGGTCGCACACCAAGTCCACGCCGGCGGCTCCAGGCTCGCCGCCTTTTGGCCGATTAGCGGAGCGTCGCGCGTAGCCTTTGCGCAAAACCTGTTCTATTAGCGGCGCAAAGGCGGCGCCGCGCTTGCAAAGCGTGATGCGCTGCGGGTGGGGCGCAACCTGAGTTTTCAAAGGCGTGTGGCGGATGAGCGGCGTAAACGAGATCAGATCGCATTTTCTGGAGTTCTTTCGCGCGAACGGCCACGAGGTCGTGCCGTCTTCGTCGCTTGTCCCCCGCAACGATCCCACGCTGATGTTCACCAACGCCGGCATGGTGCAGTTCAAGAACGTGTTCACCGGCGTCGAGCGGCGGCCCTACCACCGCGCCACGACCTCGCAGAAATGCGTGCGCGCGGGCGGCAAGCACAACGACCTCGACAACGTCGGCTACACCGCGCGCCATCACACGTTCTTCGAGATGCTGGGCAATTTCTCGTTCGGCGACTATTTCAAGCCGCTCGCGATCGAACTCGCCTGGAAACTGATCACCCGCGACTTCGGGCTGGCGAAAGACAAGCTGACCGTCACCGTCTACCACGACGACGACGAGGCGTTCGATCTGTGGAAGAAGATCGCCGGCCTGCCGGACGAGCGCATCGTGCGCATCGCGACGTCGGACAATTTCTGGGCGATGGGCGACACCGGGCCGTGCGGGCCGTGCTCGGAGATTTTCTACGACCATGGGCCCAGCGTGCCGGGCGGGCCGCCGGGGTCGGCCGACGCCGACGGCGACCGCTTCATCGAGATCTGGAACCTCGTGTTCATGCAATACGAGACGCTGCCGGGGGGCGAGCGGGTCCGGCTGCCGCGGCCGTCGATCGACACCGGCATGGGGCTGGAGCGGCTCGCCGCCGTCCTGCAGGGCAAGCACGACAATTACGATATCGACCTGATGCGCGCGCTGATTCGCGCCAGCGCCGAGGCGAGCGAGACCGATCCCGACGGGCCGCACAAGATTTCGCACCGCGTCATCGCCGACCATCTGCGCGCCTCGTCGTTCCTGGTCGCCGACGGCGTGCTGCCGTCCAACGAGGGGCGCGGTTATGTGCTCCGGCGCATCATGCGCCGCGCCATGCGCCATGCGCAGATTCTGGGCGCCCGCGATCCCTTGATGTGGCGGCTCGTCCCGGCGCTGGTGCGCGAGATGGGGCAGGCCTACCCGGAGCTGGTGCGCGCCGAGGCGCTGATCGCCGAGACGCTGAAGCTGGAGGAGACGCGCTTCCGCGCCACGCTAGTGCGCGGCCTCGCCATGCTGGAGGACGAGACGCGGGAACTGGCGGCCGGGGCCAAGCTCGCCGGCGAGACGGCGTTCAAGCTTTACGACACCTATGGTTTCCCGCTCGATCTGACCCAGGACGCGTTGCGCGCGCGCGGCCTGAGCGTCGATCTCGACGGGTTCCAGAGCGCGATGGAGCGCCAGCGCGCCGAGGCGCGGCGCGCCTGGGCGGGATCGGGCGAGGCGGCGACCGAGACGCTGTGGTTCGCGCTGCGCGAACGCGTCGGGGCGACCGAGTTCCTCGGCTACGAGACCGAGAGCGCCGAGGGCGTCGTCACGGCGCTGGCGCGCGACGGCCAGGAGGTCGGCTCGCTGGGGCAGGGCGAGACCGGCTTCGTCGTGCTCAACCAGACGCCGTTCTACGCCGAGTCGGGCGGGCAGGTCGGCGACGTCGGCGTGATATCAGGGCCGGGGGTCCGTGCGCGTGTCACCGACGTGAAGAAGAAGCTCGGCGACGTGTTCGCCCACCTCGTCGAGATCGAGGAGGGGCGGCTGGAGGTCGGCGCGGCGCTGGAGCTGAAGGTCGACAACGCCAACCGCGCCGCCATCCGCGCCAACCATTCGGCGACGCATCTGTTGCACGAGGCGCTGCGTCTGGTGCTCGGCGACCATGTCGCGCAGAAGGGCTCGCTGGTCGCGCCCGAGCGGCTGCGGTTCGATTTCGCCCATCCTAAGCCGGTGTCGGCGCAGGAACTGGCGCGGGTCGAGGATATCGCAAACGCCATCGTGCTGCGGGACGAGCCGGTGGTGACGCGGCTGATGGGCCTCGACGAGGCGCGCGAATCGGGGGCGCGCGCGTTGTTCGGCGAGAAATACGGCGACGAGGTGCGCGTCGTGTCGATGGGCACGACGGACGGCGGCGACAATGGGCCGCGGCCTTATTCGATCGAGCTGTGCGGCGGCACGCATGTCCGGCGCACCGGCGAGATCGGCCTCGTCTCGGTCGTCGCCGAGAGCGCGGTCGCGGCCGGAGTACGGCGCATGGAGGCGCTGACGCGCGACGCGGCGCGCCATCGGCTCAACCAGGAGGCGCGCGGCTTCGCTGAGGTCGCGCAGCGGCTGCGCAGCGCCCCGGGCGAGGCGGCCGAGCGGCTCGACGCGCTGCTGGAGGAGCGCAAGCGGCTGGAGCGCGAGCTGGCGGACGCCCGGCGCAAGCTCGCCATGGGCGGCGGCGGCGCGGGCGAGGACGCCGCGCGCGAGGTCGCGGGGGTGAAGTTCTACGCCCGGGCGGTCGAGGGCGTCGACATGAAGGATCTGAAGTCGCTGGCGGACGAAGCCAAGCCGAAGGTCGGCAGCGGCGTGGTCGCCATTGTCGGCGCCGGCGCCGACGGCAAGGCGAGCCTCGTCGTCGCGGTGACGCCGGATCTGACCGGTCGGTTCAACGCCGTCGATCTCGTGCGGCTCGGCGCCGCCGCGCTCGGCGGCAAGGGCGGCGGCGGCCGGCCGGACATGGCGCAGGCGGGCGGCCCCGACGGCGCCAAGGCGCAGGAAGCGCTGGCCGCGGTCGAGGCGGGTCTCGTCGCCCGGGCGGGGTAGGGCGCGCCCGGACTGCCTGCCGCTCGGCGGACTTGGGGGGCGGCGGCGCTCAGGCCGCCGGGGCGCGTTTGCGAACGTCGTCGGCCTGGAGCGCGCGGCGATGGGTGGAAATCGCAGCCCTGTCGCGGCGTCGTCGCGGAAGCGCAGGGGCGTGATGTCGTGGGCCTCCGTCTTGTCAGGGCGTCCGCCAGGGACAAGCCGGACCATGACGGAAGACGCGGTGAATTGATCTGTTTTGCCGCCCGTGGGCGAAAGGCTGGAGTAGTTTCCTCGAAAGTTGAATCTAGCAGGAGCCTCATTCCCGCGAACGCTCAGAATCCAGGGGCGGGACGATGTGCGCTCCCCTGGGTGCTTGGCTTTCGCGGGGATGTTAAGGCCGCGCGAGCTGATCGGATTCGACTCTGAGCAGAATTTCGTGAGGCGGCCAACGAAGGAAGCGCCGCCGCAGCGTCGGGATCCAGGTCGGCGACGTTTGGGTTCGCCCGCCCCGGAGGCTTGGAGGCCGCCGCTCCGATCGCTTTCACGCATGTCGCTAAGTTGCAGAGCGCGCGGCGTTTGATTGGAATCGCAGCCCCGACCTGCCGGCCCGCGAAAGCTAACGTCCCTGGGGGCCGGACGACGTGCGCTCCCCCCTAGATTCTGAGCCTTCGCGGGAATGACAAAGTCGCGTCATTTCATTTGCAAGATGCGCTAGAGCCGACGCGCCCGCCTCGATCCACAGTTCAGTCGAACCGCCTTCGCCGGCCGACCCGCGATCTCATTGCAGATGGAACGCTTTGCTCGCCAAGACGCTAGCGGCGCAGGCGGGCGGACACTCAACTCGCGGTGGCTTTGACTTCGCCCGCGGGCCCAGGGTTGTAATATTACCCGCGGAAAGCGCGTCTAAACCATGGATTAACCTTTCCCGGCAAAAACATTCGCGCGCAGCTCGCGACAATTGCTTTCCGAATCACCTTAACGGAACGTAATGCCACGCGCGCCGTGTTTTTCGTGTTGATCCGAGAAGGCAGCATGACGCCGCTTCCGCAGTCGCAGAGCTTTTCGCCGCCGCCCGTCGGGCTGCCGCCGGCATCCCAGGCGTTGCAGCGGCCGAGCCGGCTGATGGCCGGAATCTACCATGACATCGGCATGGCCGCGGTCGCCATCAGCCTGGAATTGGAGTTCAGCAGCCTGGAGCCCGCGGCGCACGAGGCGGTCAAGCGCGGCGCCCGCTACATCTACCTGATGCCGAAGCGCCAGAGCGCGCCGACGCCGCAAGCCGCCGAGTGAGCCGCTCGCTCTATCGCGCCGATCCCGCCGACGGGGCGGCGTGGGTCACCGGCGCCAGCTCCGGGCTGGGCCGCGGCACGGCGCTGGAGCTCGCCCGCCGCGGCTATACCGTCTACGCGACCGCGCGGCGGCCCGAGGAGCTGGAGAGCCTCGCCGCGGAGGCGGAGGGGTTGTCGGGCCGAATCGTCGCCGCGCCGGGCGACGTGACCGATCGCGATCTGATGGCGGCGCTCTACGCCGAGATCGAGCAGGAGACGGCGATCGCGCTGGTCGTGCTCAACGCCGGCGGAGGGTGGCGCGACGACGCCGACGATTTCGGCGGCGACAATTTCCAGCGCACTTTCGCCGTCAATGTCCAGGGCGTCGCCAACACCGTCTGCCCGGCGCTGAACGCCATGCGGGCGCGCAGACAGGGGCAGATCGCCATCGTCGGCTCGCTGATCGGCTATGGCGGCGTGCCCAATTCCTACGCCTATGGGCCGAGCAAGGCGGCGGTGATCTCGCTGGCGGTCGGACTGAAATTCGCCGCCGAGCGCGACGGCGTCAGGGTGCAAGTGATCAACCCCGGCTATGTGAGGACCGAGCTGACGGCGGGCAACCGCTATCCGATGCCGTTCGTGATGGAGTGCGACGCGGCGTGCCGGCGCATCTGCGACGGGCTGGCGCGCGGCGGCTTCGAGATCCGCTTTCCGCGCCGGCTGGCGTTTCTGACGCGGCTGGTTCAGTCGCTGCCTTATCCGCTATTCTTCGCGTTCTTCCGCGCCTTGCGGCTGCGCTGAGCGCTGGGCTCGCCGGAGAGTTCGGCGAAAGCCGCGAGCGCCCGCGCCCGCGCCCGATCGTGGTCGACGATCGGTGCGGGGTAGTCACGGCCGAGTTCGAGGCCCGCCGCTTGCAAAGCACTCGACGACGCTTTCCACGGCGAATGGACGAAGCGCGCGTCGAGGCGGGCGAGTTCGGGCAGCCAGCGACGCACATAGGCGCCCTCAGGGTCGAACTTCTCGCCCTGCAGCACGGGATTGAAGACGCGAAAGTAAGGCGCCGCGTCGGCGCCGGAGCCGGCGACCCATTGCCAGCCGGCGGGATTGTTGGCCTCGTCGGCGTCGCACAAAGTATCCCAGAACCACGCTTCGCCCTCGCGCCAGTCGAGCCCGAGGTGCTTGCAGAGGAACGAGGCGGAGATCAGCCGGGCGCGGTTGTGCATGTAGCCGGTGGTCCACAATTCGCGCGCGGCCGCGTCGACTATCGGGTAGCCGGTGCGGCCGCGCCGCCACGCTTCCAGCGCGGTCTCGTCGCGCCGCCAGGGGAAGGCGTCGAAGCGCGGTGACCAGTTCTTGGTCGCCAGATCCGGCGACTGGTGGAGCAGGGCGTAGGCGAACTCGCGCCAGCCGATCTCGGACAGGAATTTCTCCGCGCCGCGATGCGCGCCGATTTTCTCCGCGGCGGCCTCGGCGGCGGCGGCGACGCGGCGGGGCGAAATCTCGCCGAAGCTGAGATGGGGAGACAGACGCGACGTCGCCTCGAGGTCGAGCCGGTCGCGCGCCTCGGCGTAGTCCGCCAGCGCGTGGTCGAGGAAACGCCTGAGGCGGGCGCGGGCGCCGGCCTCTCCGGGCCGCCAGGATTGCGCCAGCCCCGCCGACCAGTCGGGCTTGCTCGGATGCAGCTTGAGATCGGCGAGCGCGAGGCGGGGCGGCGCGTCTTTCGGCCAGGGCGCGGCGTTGAGTCGCTTCGGGGCCGGCTGCGGGGCGGCGAACGGCCCAAGCTCGCGGCTGCGGCGCCAGAACGGGGTGAAAACCTTGAACGGCGCGCCGGCCTCGGTCATCACCTCCCAGGGCTCGCGCAGCAGCTGGCCGTTGAAGCTTTCGGCGCGCACCCCGAGGCGCTGGCACTCGGCCTTGATGCGCTTGTCGGTCTCAACGCCAGCGCCGTAGCGGCGGGTCCAGAACACCGCATCGGCGTGGCGGGCGAGGGCGGGGACGACGTCGCTCGCCGCGCCGGCGACGATGTCGAGCCGGCCGCCGATCTTTTCCAGCGATTCGGCGAAGGCGGCCAGCGACTTGTCGAGCCACCAGCGGCTCGCGCCGCCGCGTGGGCGCGAGGCGGCCTCATCGTGGAGGTAGACGTAGAGCGCGGGTTCCCCGGCCGCGGCGGCGATGGCGGGCTGGTCGTCCAGCCTCAGGTCGTCGCGCAGCCAGACGAGAACGGTCATGGGGAAGCTCCGATAAGCTTCCCCCTATACGTGCGGCGGGGTCAGGCGGCGCGGCGCGCGACGATGTGCGCGACGCGGAAATCGTTGGCGTAGAGGTCTTGCAGGTGGACCTCGACGTCGGCCGGCGTCAGCCCGACGTCCTCGAGCAGATGGCGGTCGAGATGCGACAGTTCGCGGCGCTCGGCGGCGCGCGCGCCGGCGTGGTCGAACATGTTAAGAAATTGTTGACCCAGGCGACCCAGACCGAACGCGGTCGAGTTGCCCGCCCCATGGGCTTCGCCGGAGGAATTGCGCATTTTCTTAGACCTTGGAACGAGATGGTCGGCGCACCCCGGCGCCTCTGGTTTGCCCATATAGCCTCATTGTGCGGCGCCGCAAGTCATGCTTATATCCCAAACCGCATAGAAAATATTGACGATGCAGCCGACCCATCGTTTACCTTCGCTCAATGCATTGCGCGCTTTCGAGGCGGTGGCGCGGCGGCTGTCGTTCGCTCGCGCGGCGGAGGAGCTTTTCGTCACAAAGGCTGCTGTGGCGCAGCAGATTCGACTTTTGGAGGAGGAGATCGGGACGCCGCTGGTCGAACGTTCCGGCCGCGGTCTCAAGCTCACCGAGGCGGGCGCGGCGGGGGCGGCTGGATTGACCGACGGTTTCGCTCTGCTTGCCCGTGCGGCGCGCGCGATGCGCGAGGCCAAGGGTCGCAGGTTCCTGGTCATCAACGCCAGCGCCTCGTTCGCCGCCACCTGGCTGGTCGGCCGCATCGGCAGGTTCAAGGCGCGCCATCCCGAGATCGACGTGCTGGTCGACGCCGACCCGCGCGAGGATACGCTGGAGCGCGGCGGCGCCGACGCGATGATCCGCTGGGGCGACGGGCAGTTTCCGGGCCTGTCGACGACTCGGCTGTTCAAAGAGGAGGTGTTTCCGGTCTGCGCGCCGTCGCTGGTCGAGGGCGAGCCGCCGTTGCGCGCGCCTGCCGACCTTCCCCGCTGCACGCTGTTGCATCTGGAATGGAACCCGAGCTTCCCGACCTGGCCGTCGTGGAGCGACTGGCTCAAGGCGGCCGGCGCGGCGCAGGTGGAGGCGACGCGCGGCGTCTATTTCAACCAGATGTCGATGGCGATCGCCGCCGCGGCGCAGGGGCAGGGGGTGGCGCTGGCCTCGCTCGCCATCGCCGCCGACGATCTCGCCTCCGGGCGGCTGGTGGCGCCGTTCGCGACTACGGTGCGCACGCCGTTCGGCTACTACTTCCTGTGCCGTCCCGACGCTGCCGAGACGCCGCGGATCCAGGCGCTGCGCGACTTTCTCGTCGAGGAGGCGGCGCTGTCGAGCGCCTGAGGCGCCGCCGGACGCAACTCCAACGCGTTGACGCCCTTGCGGGTTGCGGGTTACGTTCAGGCATGAACGGCGGTGAAGCCTGGGACCGCGCCGACGCCTCGCCAAAAAGCGCAGCGCCCGCTCCCGAACCGTAGTATCGGAAGCGACCATGGGCGACGGGGCAGGGCGAAGGGCGAGCGCAGCGTGAACGGACGCGAATCACAGCCATGATCTGTCCGAATTGCCGGCGGCGCGCGCCGGCGACGGCGACCGAGTGTCCGTCCTGCGGAAGCAGCCTGCCCGCGGCTTCGCTCGCCGCCCGGCCGGCCCGCGTCGTCCCCGGCGCGCCGCAGCCGACCGAGCGGCGCCCGCTGACGGTGATGTTCTGCGACATCGTCGATTCGGTCGCGCTGTCGCAGCGTCTCGACCCCGAAGACCTGATGGGGCTGATCGAACGCTACCAGACCCTGTGCGACGACATCGTCAGCGACCGCGGCGGCTTCCTGGCGAAATTCATGGGCGACGGCGTGCTCGCCTATTTCGGCTACCCGCGAGCGGACGAGGACGACGCCGCCAACGCAGTCAATTCGGCGCTCGACATCGTCGGCGCGGTGCGCGAGCTGGAGCGCGAGCGTCACGTCGCGCTGGAGGCGCGGGTCGGCATCGCCAGCGGCCTGGTCGTGCTGCGCGGGCGGGTCAGCCGGTCACGCCAGCGCACGGTCGAAGTCGTCGGGCGCATCCTCAACCTCGCCTCGCGGCTGCAATCGGCGGCGCCGCCCGGCGCGGTGCTGATCGCCGACGCCACGCGCAAAGTCACGCGCGGCTTTTTCAACTATCGCGACCTCGGCGCGGTCAACCTGCGCGGCTTTCCCGAGCCGGTGCGCGCCTGGCAGGTCGAGGAATCGAACCCCGCGGTGAGCCGGTTCCAGGCGCGGCTGATCGGCCAGCCGACGCCGTTCGTCGGCCGCCGCGCCGAACTCAAGGCGCTGGCGGCGTGCTGGGCCAAGGCGCAGAAAGGGCGGGGGCAGGTCGTCGAGCTGATCGGCGAGGCGGGCCTGGGCAAGTCGCGGCTGACCGAGGAGTTCGACCGCCGCCTCGGCGCCGCCGCCTCGGCGCGCGTCTATCTGCAGTGCGCGCCCGAGCGGGTCAACAGCGCGTTCCGACCGATCGCGCTGCAACTGGAGCGCGCGGCCGGGTTCGAGCGGCGCGATTCGGCTGCGACGCGGCTGCAGAAGCTCGGGCGGCTGCTGAGCTGGCCGCGCACGCCGGACCCGATGCTGGCGGCGGTGTTCTCGGCGCTGCTCGGCATACCGCAGGCGGCGCCGACGCCGCTCGACGGGCTGACGGCGGAGAAGCGGCGCGAGCTGACCATCGAGGCGCTGCTGGCGCTGGCCTTCGACTGGAGCGCCTCCGGGCCGCTGCTGCTGATCGTCGAGGACGCGCATTGGATCGACGCTTCGACGCTGGAGGTGATCGACCGGCTGATCGAGGCGACCGCGCGGCGGCCGGTGCTGACGCTGGTTGCGGCGCGGCCGGAATTCGCTTCGCCGTGGCGCGAAGCGGAGGGCGCGGCGACGGTGACGCTGTCGCGGCTCGACGCCGAGAGCGCGCGCGCGGTGTGCGCCCATGTCGCAGCGGGCGCGCTGCCGGAGACGCTGGTGAGCGAGGCGGTCGACCGCTCGGGCGGCATTCCGTTCTATATGGAGGAGCTGACCCGCCTGCTGGTCGAGCGCAATTCGGCTGCGGACGACGACCCCGAGAGCGCCGAGATTCCGATCTCGCTGCACGATTCGCTGGTCGCGCGCCTCGACCGGCTCGGGCCGGCGCGGCGCTTCGCCAATATCGGGGCGATCATCGGCCGCCAGTTCTCCTATGACCTGCTGGCCGCGGTCGCCAACGCGCCGCCGGCGCAGACGCGCACGGCGATGGGAACGCTGAAGCGCGCCGGCCTGGTCGGCCAGAGCGGCGCCGGCGAGACGATCCGCTATCACTTCCGCCACGTGCTGATGCGCGACGCGGCTTATGAGTCCATGCTGCGGCCGGAGCGCCGCTCGCTGCACCAGCAGGTCGCGACCGCGCTGCAATCGAAATTTCCTGAAACTTGCGAAGCCGAGCCGGAGACGCTGGCGCATCATCTGACGCATGGCGCAGAGCCCGTCGCCGCGATTCCGCACTGGCTCGCGGCGGGCGCCAAAGCGGCGGGGCGCGGCGGCCACGCTGAGGCGATCGCGCATTATCGCGCCGCGCTGGCGCTGATCGAGAAGCTGCCGCCGAGCCTGGAGCGGTTGCAGGCCGAGCTGGGCGCGTTGCTGCCGCTCAACGTCAGCTTAGCGTCCGCGCGCGGCTACGCCGCCGACGAGGTGCGCGACGCGCTGACGCGGGCGCGCGAGATCTGCGGCCTGATGGGCGACGCGGCGCCGCTGTTTCCGGTGCTGCACGGGCTATCGAAATTCTGGACCGTGCGCGGCGATCAGGTCCAGGCCGAGGAGCTGATCCGCACCTGCGCCCGGATCGCCGAGGAGACGCAGGCGCCGCTCTATCTGGTCGAGAGCGATGCGACGCTGGCTTATGTGCTGTGCGTCACTGGCCAGTTCGGCCAGGAGATCCTCACCCGGGTCCAGCGCGCGGCGCAGATCTACGACGCCAACGAAGCGGCCTGTCGGCAGAACTGGAGCGAGGCGAACGCCAAGACCAGCGCGCTCAGCGTCGCGCCCAACGTCTATCAGATCCTCGGCGATCCGGAAGGCGCGCGGCAAGCTTATCGCGACGCGCTCGCCTGGGCGCGCGGGCTCGGCCGTCCGTTCGACATCGCCCATACGCTGTGCTTCACCTCGTCCTATCTGGTCGAGAGCGGGCAGTACGCGCAGGCGCTGAAGGAATCGCGCGAGGCGATCGAGATCTGCGAGGCGCACGGCTTTGGCGTCTGGCTGCTGAGCGCGCGCGCCTACCACGCGATGGCGCTGGGCGGCCTGGGCGAACTCGACGCCGCGCGCGACCTGATGCTGGAGACGATGGCGGCCTGGCGGCGGGCCGGCTGCAGCTCGCTGCTCGGCCTGTTCACCCGCCATCTCGCGCTAATCGAGATGCGCCGCGGCCGGTTCGCCGAGGCGCTCGAGCTCGCCGACGAGGCGATCGCGCTCGACCGGAAGCACCAGGATTTCGTGTTTCTCCCCGGCGCCTATACGGCGCGTGCGATAATCCTGAGCCAGCGGCCGAATCCCGACCGCGAATCCGCCGAACAGGATTTTCTGCGCGGGATCGAATTGGCGCAGACGCAGGGCGCGGCCGGGACGGAGAAGGCCATCGTCTCTCTGCTGGCGCGGTTTCGCGCGCGGCAGGGCGCTGCGGCGGGATGAGGCCGGCGCGTCCGATCAAGGTCGCGGTGATCGGCGGCGGCTGCGCCGCTGTCACCGCCGCTTTCGAGCTGACGCAGCCGCATCACCAGGGCCGCTTCGCCGTCACCGTCTATCAGCAGGGCTGGCGGCTCGGCGGCAAGGGCGCCTCGGGGCGCGGCAAGGCGGGGCGGATCGAGGAGCACGGGCTGCACATCTGGCTCGGCTTCTACGAGAACGCCTTCGCACTGGTGCGCGCGGCCTATGCGGAGCTGGCGCGCGATCCCAGCGCGCGCCCGATCGCGACGTGGCGCGACGCGTTCTTTCCGATGCCGCATATCGGCGTCGCCGACCGGCTGGCCTCGGGCCGCTGGGAGGAGTGGCTGGCGCATTTCCCGCCGGCGCCGGGGCTGCCGGGCGATCCGCTCGGGGCCGACAGCCCGTTCGCGCTGGCAAGCTATGTCGCGCGCACGGCGGCGCTGTTGCGAACGCTGATGTTCGGGGCGCGCACGCGCGGGGCTGACGCCGCCGAGCCGGGAAACGTCGCCGCGCTGGTCGAGCGGGCGTCGCGGTTGATCGCCGGCGGGGCCTTGTCGGCGGCAGCGGCGGCGGGCGAGGCGCTGGCGCTGCTGACGGTCGCGCTGCGCGAGCTGCCGGCGTTTCCAGAGGCGCTGCTCGGGCGGTTGGTCGAGAGCCTCGCCGTCGCGGTGCGCGAGCAACTGGCCGGGCTGGTCGATCTCGACCCCGATCTCCGCCGCAAGTGGGACGTGATCGACCTCGTGGTGTCGTTCCTCGTCGGGGTGGTGCGGTTCCGGCTGTTGAGCGAGCCGGAGGGCCTCAGCGCCATCGACCGTCTCGATTGCCGCGAATTCCTGCGGCTGAACGGCGCTTCGGAGCGAACCTTGCAGTCCGGCTTCGTGCGCGCGCTCTACGACCTGCCGCTCGCCTACGAGGACGGCGATCCCGAACGGCCGGGGCTGGCGGCGGGGCAGGCGCTGCGCGGCGCCTTGCGCATGTTCTTGACCTACCGCGGCGCGCTGTTCTGGAAGATGCGCTCCGGCATGGGCGACATCGTGTTCGCGCCGCTCTACGAGGTGTTGAAGCGGCGCGGCGTGCGGTTCGAGTTCTTCCACCGGCTGGAGAACGTCAAGCTGCCGGAGCGGCTGGCGCCCGGTGAGCGGCCTTATGTCGAGGCGTTGGAGTTCGACGTGCAGGCGGAGATCGCCGACGGGGAATACCGGCCGCTGGTCGACGTCAAGGGCGTGCCGTGCTGGCCGGCCGAGCCGGATTTGCGCCAACTGGTCGATGGCGAGGCGCTGAGCGGGCGGCGGTTCGAGTCGCATGGGGACCGTGGCCGCGTCGCCGCGAAGACGCTGCGGGTGACGAAGGATTTCGATTTCGTCGTGCTCGGGGTCAGCGTCGGCGCGGTTCCCTTTGTGGCGCGCGAGATCGTGGCGCGGGACGCCCGCTGGCGGGATATGGTCGCGAACGTCAAGACGGTGGCGACGCAGGCGTTCCAGATCTGGCTCGACCGCGACGCCGCCGATCTCGGCTGGAGCGAGCCGCCGGTCGTGCTGTCGGGCTTCGCCAAGCCGTTCGACACCTGGGCGGACATGAGCCATCTGGCGCAGGAGGAGAACTGGCGCGTCGCGCCGCGGCATATCGCCTATGCTCGGCGCGGCGACGCTGCCGATCTCGGGGCCGATGCGGTTTCCCGATCTGTCATGCCAAGTCTACCCGCTGCTCGCCGACGCCGAAGTGTTGCAGCGCTACCTGGATTGGTCGTGCAACCATTTTTTTGAGCCCGACAAGTTCAAGCTCGAACTGGCGGGGTCTTACGTCTATCTGACGGTGGCGACGGTCGGCGACGAACATGGGCGGATGTGGTCGGGATCGCAGAACATCGGCTGCTGGGCGGAGCGCGAGGTCTCGTTCTGCATCCCCGTTCGCTGGAGGCTGGACGGCGAGCTGGTTGGCCTCGCGATGGTCGAGCCGCTGGTGTTCGCCGACAAGCCGCGCGCGGTCGTCACCTATCGCGAGGTCAACGGGCGCAACGCCTATCAGGCCGATATCGACAGCCCGCCGGACGCGTGGCTCTGGGCCGGCGGTCCCGAGGCGCCGCGCCGGCTGGTCCGCGTCGCGACGGAATCCTTCATCGAACTCGGCTTCGGCCTCGAAACCAAGAAGCAGCCGCTGATCGAGATCGGCGAGCGCGCGCCGCTGCCGATGAGCGATCTCGCCGGCTGGCGCGGCGTCGCCGAAGGCTGGGGGCGCGCCTATGCCGACGAGCTGCAACGCAAGGCGGGCGCGTGGCGCGACAGGCGGCCTGCGATCGAGGGCGTCCAGGCGCTGTCGCTCGAAGCCCTGGCGCGCGGCGCGCCGCTCAACCGGCTGACGCTCAAGCAATATCGCGACGCTTCGGAATTCGACCGCGCTTGTTATCAGTCCATCGTGCAGACGCAGCGGCGGATCGAGCGCGTGCATGCGCTGGCGGAGATCGAACAGCCCGTGCATATCGCGCTGCATCGGCGGGCCAACTACCCCATCGTCGAGATGCTGGGGCTGAAGGTCAAGCACACGCAATCCGGCGACAGCGTCGTCAAGTGGTTGGAGCCGGTGCGGCCGTTCTACCTGAGAGCCGCCGTCGCCGAGGATCTCGGCCGCATCGTAGCGACCGTCGATACCCACCGGGCGCCGGGATCAGTCGGCGAGCATGCGCCGCGCTGGTTTTTTCCCAAGGCCGCGGCGCCGTCCGGGCCCGCCCCGCGCGGCGTCGCCGTGTCGCAGCCGCCGAGCTATTTCCGCGCAGCCGGCGCAGCGGGCGTCGGGGCCGGGATTGTGGCGGCGCTGCGCGAGGGCGACCGCAGCGACTTGGCTGGGCGGCTGCAAACCCTCTCCCGCCGCAAGCTGGAGAAGGAGCTGCACGCGCTGCGGCTCGCCGCGCTGAGCCTGCCCGAGGACGCCCGCGCGGCGCTGCCCGCCGTGGACCTCGCGGCCGACGCCTTCGTCGCCTTTCTCGCCGCTCAGCCGCTTGCGCGCCTCGGCCCGCTCGCCGATGCGTTGCGCGCCGCGCTGCCGGCGTGGGCTGTCCCGGCGAGCCGGGTTGTGCGCGCGCGGGAACTGGAGCGGCTCGCCGGGCTGGCGCTCGACGCGACGGCGCCGCCGCAATGGCTGGCGTCCATCTTCGCCGCGCCCGACCGGCCGACCGACGCCAGCCTGCGCGGCGCCGATGCGCGCGCTCTTTAGGAGATGACCGCGGCGTTGCGGCGCGACGGGGAGCCGCCCGTTGCGTCCGGCGCGCCGGCGGAGGCGCCGGCCTCGACGCTGATCTCGCTGGTGAAGCGCGTCGAGCAATGGATCGTAGCGGCGGCCGACTGGCGCGAGACGCTTCCCGCGGCGGCGGAGCCGGCGTTCCGCCGGCTCAGGATCAAGCGCTTCGTCGCCGAATACGATTTCGACGCCGAGCGGATCGCCGCCCTGGAGGCGGCGTTCGGCCCCTGGAGCGCGTTGCGCGCGCTCGCCGAGGCGCCGGCGCCGTTTCCCGAGATGCAGCGGCGCTTCGACGACGGCGCTGGGCCGCCGCTCGATCCCCCGGCGGCGCTTATCCTGGTCGCCGACGCGCTGGCGCAAGATGTCGACGACTGGGTCGATCCCGCGCGCTTCCTGCGCATGACGCGGGTGGAAGCGCGGGCTGCGGTCGAGCGGCTGCCCGATCTGCAACTGGTGTTCGAGTCGATCCTCGACGACCGCTGGGCCGGGCGGGGGCCGGCGCGCGCGGGGCCGCGGGCGCGCATTCCCGCCGCCTGCGTCGGCCCGCTCGGAGCCGAAGAGGCGACTTGGGCGGCGGCGAACGGGCTGCGGCGCGACGGGGCGGACTTCGTCGTCGCCAGGGACGCGCCTTGAGCGGGCGGCTCGCGATTTGCGGCGCGAGCGGCTACACCGGCCCGCTGCTGGCCGCCGGCTGCGAGGCGCGCGGCCTCGACGCCGTGCTGGTCGGGCGCAATCGCGAGCGGCTGGCCGCGGTCGCCGGAAGCTTTGCGCGGCGCGTCGCTTCCGCGGACGACGCGCAGGCGCTGCGCGCCGCCTTTTCCGACTGCGCTGTGGTCGTCAATTCCGCTGGCCCGTTTCCGCGTACGGCGAAACCCGTGCTCGAGGCGTGTCTGGCGGTGGGCGCGCATTATTTCGATGTCGCGGGCGAGGCCGCGGTGTTCGCGGAGCTGCGCCACTATGACGCGGCGGCGCGGCGGGCGGGGGGTCTGGTCATGCCCGGCGCCGGCTTCGTCGTCGCCGCCGGCGACGCGCTGGCCGCCCATGTCGTGCGGCTTCTGCCGGACGCGACGCGGCTAAGACTCGGCTTCTCGCGCTCGGACCCAATCTCGCGCGGCAGCTTCGCCTCGATGCTTGACCTCGCCGACGGCTACGCGACGGTGCGGCGCGGCGGCCGTCTCGTCGCCGTAAACGCCGGCTCGTTGACGCATGCGTTCGATTTCGGCGCCGGCCCGAGCGCGGCGACGCTGGCGCCGTGGCCCGATCCGTTCTCGGCCTATCTCACCACCGGCGTGCCTGACATCGCGGCTTACCTCGAAGCCGACGTCGTGGCGCGCGCAGCCTATCGCGTCGCCTCGGGGCTGGCGACGGCGTTGCCGGCGGCGCGGCGGGCGGCCGAGCCGCTGGCGCAGATCTGGCCCGACGGCCCGACCGAGGCGCAGCGCGCGGCGACGCCCAAGATCGTCGTCGCCGAGGCCGAGGACGTCTACCGCCGCCGCGCCGTGGCGCGGCTCAACACGCCCAACGTCTACACATTCACGGCGGATTGCGTGACGGCGCTGGCGCAGCGGGCGCTTCTCGGCGACGCCAGGCCGGGCTTCTGGACACCCGCCGGGCTGTACGGACCGGATTTCGTGCTGGGGCTGCCGGGCGTGTGTCGCGACGACGCGGCGATCGATTACCGACGGAGCGTGCGCACGACTTTGTCGTAGGCGACGCGGCAGGTCTGGTTGAGCTGCGAGCGCTTGGACTTCATGCAAGCGACGGCGTCGTTCTGATTTCCGAGCGCCTGCGGGCAGAGCCGGAAAGCATCGTCGCTGCAACTGGCGATGACGTACTGCTGCATCGCGACGTCGAGATCGCGAGCGTTGGCGGCGCCGGCCGCCAAGAATAACGCGCCAGCCGTCAGCGCAGTAAGAATCGATACGGGCAAAACTTATCTCCGGTCTCTCTACATTTCCGCGATCTAACCAATAAATTGTGGCGGCGCAAACGTTTGACCCTCGGGAAAAGTTCCCGAGGTGGGCATAAAATATGTGCAGCCGCGGCGCAATTTGGCGCCGCAACATGCCGTCACGGTTCCGTCGCGGAGATCGGCGTGATAGGACGCGCCCGCTTTCACTTAGCCGAGCCTTAGCCCCATGCCCGTTGACGTTGCGCCGATCGGACGCGCCCTCATTTCCGTTTCCGACAAGACTGGCCTCGTCGATCTCGCCCGGGCGCTCAGCGCGCGCGGCGTCGAGATCGTCTCCACCGGCGGCACAGCCGCCGCGCTCGCCAAGGCGGGGGTGGAGGTGCTCGACGTCGCCCAGCTCACCGAGTTCCCCGAGATGATGGACGGACGGCTGAAGACGCTGCATCCGCGCGTCCACGGCGGCCTGCTCGCCATCCGCGCCGAGCCCGCGCATCAGGCGGCGATGATCGCCCATTCGATCCGGCCGATCGACCTGCTGGTGGTCAACCTCTACCCGTTCGAGGCGGCGCTGCAGCGCGGCGCCGAGTTCGCCGACATGGTCGAGAACATCGACATCGGCGGCCCCGCGATGATCCGCGGCGCGGCGAAGAACCACGCCGACGTCGCGGTGGTGGTCGATGTCGCCGATTACGCGGCGCTCATCGCCGAATTGGCCGCCAACGACGGCGGCACGACGATGAAATTCCGCCGCGCGCTGGCGCAGAAGGCGTTCGCCCGCACCGCCGCTTATGATTCCGCGATCTCCAACTGGTTCGCCGGCGAGATCGGCGAGACACAGCCGGAGTGGCGCGCGTTCGGCGGCAAGCTCAGCGTTGGCCTGCGCTACGGCGAGAACCCGCACCAGGGCGCCGCCTTCTACGTTTCGCCCGACAGCCGCCCCGGCGTCGCGACCGCCCGGCGGGTTCAGGGCAAGGAGCTTTCGTACAACAATATCAACGACACCGACGCGGCTTACGAGTGCGTCGCCGAGTTTGCGGAGCCGGCGGTGGTCATCGTCAAGCACGCCAACCCGTGCGGCGTCGCGGTCGGGGCCACGATGGCCGAAGCCTACGAGAAGGCGCTGGCGTGCGATCCGGTCTCGGCCTTCGGCGGCGTGGTGGCGCTGAACCGGACGCTCGACGCCGACGCGGCGCGCAAGATCGTCGAGATCTTCACCGAGGTGATCGTCGCGCCGGACGCTTCGGCGCAAGCGATAGAGATCGTCGCCTCGAAGAAGAACCTGCGGCTGCTACTGGCGGGCGCGCTGCCGGACCCGAAGGCGGCGGGGCTCACGGTGCGCTCGGTCGCCGGCGGGCTACTGGTGCAGGACCGCGACAACGGGACGCTCGACACAGCCGCGCTCAAGGTGGTGACCCAGCGGGCGCCGAGCGAGGCTGAGATGCGCGACCTGCGCTTCGCCTGGCGGGTGTGCAAGCACGTGAAGTCGAACGCCATCGTCTACGCCAAGGACGGTGCGACGGTCGGCGTCGGCGCGGGGCAGATGAGCCGGGTCGATTCCTCGCGCGTCGCCGTGCGCAAGGCCGAGGACGCGGCCAAGGGCGGCGCGCCGCTGACGGTCGGCTCGGTGGTCGCTTCCGACGCGTTCTTTCCGTTCGCCGACGGGCTGATGGCGGCGATCGAGGCGGGGGCGACGGCGGTGATCCAGCCGGGCGGGGCGCAGCGCGACGCCGAGGTGATCGCTGCGGCCGATGCGGCCGGCGTGGCGATGGTGTTCACCGGAATGCGGCACTTTCGGCATTGAGTTTGCGGGGCGATAATATGCACCACGTGCATTTTTTGCTTGTGCACGACGTGCATATTTGATAGCTGTCTCCGTACCGGAGTTCCCGGACGGAGAGTTCCGACTATGAACCCAGATGAACTTAAGTCCTGGCGTGTGAATCAAGGCTTCACGCAGCAGCAGGCAGCAGAAGAACTTGGGATTTCGCTTAGCGCTATGATCAACTACGAGCATGGAGTCAGGCGTGACAATGGCGAACCCGCGATCATTCCTCGGGCTATCGAAAAGGCCTGCATCGCCCATGACAAGCGTCGTCTTGTGAAGGACCAAATACGCGAAAAAATAACCTCGAACGGCCGGGGTCAGATAACCGCGCAAATGCTACGCGAAATTCTTCTCGAGATTGTTGACGCAATGTGATCGGTGCGCCGTCGCAATTAAAAGGAGTGTATTCGATGTAATGCAACCCGCGAGCGGAGTTGGCCTTAACTTTGGGTCGAGGGCTAAAGCCCAAGTCCCCGCAGCAGATTCGGCGCCTCGCCGCGGTCTCCCGCAGCTTCCGCGATGAGCCGGCGCTTCAGCGGCATCGCCCGGTCGATAGCGCGCAGGCCGAGGTCGCGCAGCCAGCGCAGCGCCCCGTTCTCGTTGGAGAACAGCCGGTTCATCGCGTCCATGCCGAAGCCGGAGGTCAGCGTGTCGAAGCGGCGGCGGCGCTGGTAGTCCGCCAGCGGCTCGGGCGCGCCGGGGTCGAGGCCGAGCCGCAGTCGCTCCACCACCACTTCCGCCAGCGCTGCGACGTCGCGCAGACCCAGATTCAGCCCCTGGCCGGCGAGCGGATGCACCAGATGCGCGGCGTCGCCGACCAGCGCCAGCCGCTCCGCCACGTAACGCCGCGCGAAACGGAATTCGAGCGGGAACGCGCGCGGCTCGCCGATCAGCGTCAGCGCCCCGAGCTTCGGCGAGAACCGCCGCTCCAGCGCCTCGATGAACTCGCCCTCGGTCGCGGCGCACAGGCGCTCGGCTTCTTCCGGCGGCTCGTTCCAGACGATCGAGCAGCGGCGGCCCTTCATCGGCAGCATCGCGAACGGGCCGGCGGGCAGGAAATGCTGCTCGGCGCGGCCCTCGTGGTCGAACTCGTGGCCGATGTTGGCGACAATGCCGGCTTGTCCGCTCGACCAGCTCGTCGTCGGGATGTCGGCGAGCGCGCGCAGTTTCGAGCGCGAGCCGTCGGCGGCGGCGACGAGGCGGGCCTTGATCGCACGCCCGTCGGCGAGCGTCAGCGTGGCGACGAAGCGCTCCTGCGAAACCTGAGCGACCGCGCCGACGATGCGCTCGACGCCGGCCGCCTCCGCCGCGCGGGCGAGCGCGCCCGTGACGTCGTCGTTGTAGGCCATCCAGGCCAGCGGGGCGTGGTCGGGGTTGGAAAAGCTAAGCTGCGTCAGCCGCACCGCGTCCTCGGGCGTCCCGTCGTATATCGCCATCTCCACAATCGGCTCGGCTTCGGCCGACAGTTGCGCCCAGGCGCCGAGGCGCTCGATCAGCGCGCGCGAGCCGGGGCTCAGCGCCACCGTGCGCAGCTTGCCGTCGCCGCGCGCCTGCGGGCCGATCAGCGCCACCTTGGTGGGCACGCCGGCCTCGCGCTTGATCGCGGCGGCGAGCGCGAGGCCGGCCGCGCCGGCGCCGACGACGGCGATGTCGAAAACAGGGGCTTTGGAAGCAGAGGTCATTGCGCGGCACATATGCGGGGGGCGGGGCGGTCGGCGCAAGGGGCGCCCTGCGGCCAATCGCCGCCGCGTAGCGCGCGGTTCTGTCATGCGAACGACGTCTTGCGCCTGGGGCGAAGCTGAGCCAACTTGCGCGCCGCGGCGAATGTGGCGCCGCACCGCCGTTTTGGGCTCGGGAGGATAGGAAAATGGTCGACAGCGCAGGCAATGGCGAACATCGGATCGCCGGGCCGCGACTTATCGCCATCGTCGGCCCGTTCCAGAGCGGCAAGACCAGCCTGCTGGAAGCGCTGCTCGCGCGCGGCCATGCGGTCGCCCGCCAGGGGGGCGTGCGCGAGGGCACCAGCGTCGGCGATTCCGCGCCCGAGGCGCGCGCGCATCAGATGAGCGTCGAGCCCAATATCGCCCATGTCGATTACATGGGGGATCGGATCACCTTTCTCGATTGTCCGGGTTCGGTCGAGTTCTCGCACGCCGCGCGCACGGCGCTTCCCGTCTGCGACGCGGCGGTGGTGGTCTGCGAGGCCGACCCGCGCAAGATCCAGCCGCTCGGCATGATGCTGCGCGAGCTGGAGGAGCTGAAGATTCCGCGCTACCTGTTCCTCAACAAGATCGACTTGGCGGGCGGGGGCGTGCGCGAGGCGCTCGAGATGCTGCAGCCGGCCTCGCATACGCCGCTGCTGCTGCGCCAGATCCCGATCTGGGAGAAGGGCGTCGCCACCGGCTTCGTCGATCTCGCGCTGGAGCGCGCCTTCATCTACCGCGAGTCGGCGCCCTCCGAGGTGGTCGAGATCCCGGCCAACATCACGCCCGACGAGAAGGCCGCGCGCTACTCGATGCTGGAGCGGCTGGCCGATTACGACGACGAGCTGATGGAGCAGCTGCTCAACGACATCGAGCCGCCGCGCGACAAAGTGTTCGACGATCTCGCCCGCGACCTGCGCGAGGGCCTGGTCGTGCCGCTGCTGATGGGCTCGGCGACGCAAGGCCACGGCGTCACCCGGCTGTTGAAGGCGCTGCGGCACGAGGCGCCGGGAATCGGCGCCACTCGCGCGCGGCTCGGCGTGCCCGCCGAGGGTCCGCCGCTGGCCGAGATCGTGCGCACAATCCACACCGCCCATGGCGGCAAATTGTCGCTTGCGCGCGTGCTGCGCGGCGGCTTCGCCGATGGCGCTGTCGTCACCTCGGCGAGCGGCGTGGAATCGCGCATCGCCGGTCTGCAGCGGCTGATGGGGGCGATGTCGTCGAAGATCGCGCGCGCCGAAGAGGGCGACACCGCCGCCTTCCAGCGGCTGGAGCCGTTCGCCACCGGCGAGCGCTTCGCCGAGGGCAAGACGGCGCCGGTTGGCGGCTGGACGCCGCCGCCGCCGCAGGCGACCCAGTCGATCGCCATCAAGGTCAAGGACCGCAAGGACGAGACGCGGCTTTCCACGGCGCTCGCCAAGCTGACCGAGGAGGACGGCGCGCTGACCTTCGAGCACGACGCCGAGAGCGCCGAGCTGAAGCTGCACGGGCAGGGCGAGATGCATCTGCGGGTGACGGCGGAGCGGCTCAGCGCGCGGTTCGGCGTCGAGGTCGAGACCATGCGCCCCTCGGTCGCCTATCGCGAGACGATCCGCGACACGGTGCAGGCGCGCGGGCGGCTGAAGAAGCAGTCCGGCGGGCACGGCCAGTTCGGCGACGTGCTGGTCGAGGTCGGCCCGCGCGAGCGCGGCGCGGGCTTCGCATTCGACGAGAAGATCCACGGCGGCACGGTGCCGCGCAACTATTTCCCGAGCGTCGAGATAGGCTCGAAGGAGGCGCTGACCAAAGGGCCGCTCGGCTTCCCCGTGGTCGACGTCGCGGTGACGCTGCTCGACGGCTCCTATCACACGGTCGACTCATCGGACATGGCGTTCCGCGCTGCGGCGAAGCTGGCGCTGCAGGAGGCGCTGCCGAAGGCGCGGCCGGTGCTGCTGGAGCCGATTCTGGCGGTCGACATCCACGTGCCGACCGATGCGATCTCGAAGGCGAGCGCGCTGGTTTCGGGCCGTCGGGGGCAGATCCTCGGCTTTGAGCCGCGGCCCGGCTGGGAAGGCTGGGAGACGGCCAAGGCGCTGATTCCGGAAGCGGAGATCGGCGACCTGATCGTCGAGCTGCGCTCGGCGACGGCGGGCGTCGGGGCGTTCGAGGCGCGGTTCGACCACCTGGCCGAGATGTCGGGCAAGCCGGCGGAGATGGTGATCGCGGCGAGGAAGCGGGCTACGGGGGGGTAGGGCTGAGGCTCCCTCCCCCGCAAGAGGGAGGGCCGGGGAGGGGTGACGCCTCCGCGCTTTCGGGCGGGGCCGCCCCGCCTCCTAACCCTCGTCCCAAGGGAAGAGGGGATTTGCGGGGACAGTCCTGCGTCTTGCGATTTCATGACGCTAGCTGTCGTTTTCTGTCCTCTTGCGGGACTGTGCGAGCGATGGCGCGCCGGGCGCCGGCTCGCGCGCCGCGGCCAAGTGGACGAGGCTGTGGTAGTGATCGAGCTTTTCCGTCACTCTGATGAAATGCGCGACGGTTTGGATGTCGCCGGCCTCAGCTGCGCGGTCTATGCTTTGCATTTCGCGGATCTCATGTTCGACATGCGATCGGAGGAAGCCAGAATTTCGATTAATTACTTGCGAGGTCTTTCCGTTCTTTCGCCTTAGCTTCATCATTATTCGTCGATTCGATTACATCAATCGCCTCAATCACGGCGTCGTGCGCAATGTCGATCGCCGGCCCGCGTGGGCGGATGCCGGCACTCGTTGACAATCGCAGCAAATGCTGCGATTCGCATCCGGTGAACGGGAAGCAATTCACGAAAGCCGCGAAGATCTGGGCGAATTCGCGCGGCCTCTCGTTCAGCGTCGAAGCCTCCCGCGGCGAAGGCGGCCACCAAATCCTTCGCGTCGGCGACAAGTGGACCACCGTTCAGACCGGCGAACTGAAACGCGGCGTTTTCCACGCCATGCTCAAGCAACTCGGTATCCCCAAAGAGGAGTTCTGACATGCGAACGTGGACCTTCCCCGCGCGGGTCGAGCGTCAGGGCGAAGACGATTTCGTCGCTGCATTTCCAGACATCCCCGAAATCGCCACCGGCGGCGGGTCGCTCAAGGAAGCGCTGGCGAACGCCGAGGACGCGCTGGAGGAAGCGGTGCTGGAATATCTCGCTGCGGGACGCCTCGTGCCGTCTCCGCGCGCTGCCCGCGAGGGAGAGCACGACGTCGTCCTCGCCCCCGTCACGGCGGCGCGCGCGGCGCTGGCCAACGTCATGCGCGAACGCAACATCACTAATGTCGCGCTCGCCGCCCGCCTTGGCAAGAGCGAGGGCGCGATCCGCCGCCTCACGGACGGTTCGGCTAACGTGAAGATCGATACTGTTATAGACGTCATGAAGGCCCTCGGCGGCAGGGCGATTCTGAGCGACGACGCAGCGTAGAGGGCAGTAAGGGCATCATGCAAACGGTCGTCTGCATGCGGTGGGGCGACCGCTTCCCCGTCGATTACGTCAACCGCCTGTATCGCGGCGTCATGCGCAATGTCGTGCGCCCGACGCGCTTCATCGCCTTCACCGACGACCCCGCGGGCTTGGACGACGGCATCGAGCCCCGCGAAATCCCGCCGATCAAGCTTCCCGCGACCGGCCTCGGCGGCTCCCCGTGGCGCAAGCTGGCGCTGTGGTCGCCCAAGATCGGCCTGACGGGCGATCTGCTGTTCCTCGATCTCGACGTCGTCGTCGTCGGCTCGCTCGACGCCTTCTTCGACTATGAGCCCGGCAAGCTCGCCCTCATCAGCGACTGGCGCGCCGGAGACAGCGGAAATTCCTCGGTCATGCGGCTGCCGGCGGGCGCGGCGCCGCACCTGGTCGAGCGGTTCGAGCGCGAGCCGCTAGAAAAGCGCCGCCTGTACTCGAACGAGCAGGTCTATCTCTGCCGCGAGTCAGGTTTACCGCTCGTCTTCTGGCCGAAGGACTGGGCGCCCGGGTTCAAGGCCATGATGCTGCCGCGTTTTCCCTTCAATCATTTCCAAAATGTAACGCTGCCCGAGGGGGCCCGCGTCGTGGTGTTCACCGGTCATCCGCGTCCGCACGAGGCGTTGCGTGGCCAATGGCCGGCTCGGGGTTGGAAGAAAATCTACAAGCGGGTGCGCCCCGTCGCCTGGCTCGACACCCATTGGCGTTGAGCCGGGCGTGGCGTCCAGCCGCGGGGGCAAGGTTTAAGTCTTTGGCAACATTACCCGGCGAGAAAGACGTGGGCGGCGTCAAATCGGCCCGCTTTGCGGTTCCTATGGGTGGGTCGGCGGCCGGGGCGGGCCGGCGCCCGGCGGGGGTAGTGAGCGTTTTGTCGACGGTCGCAAAGACGGAGGCCCGCGCGGTCGGCGCCGTGGCGCTGGCCTGCCTGATGGTCGCCGCCTGCGCCCAGCCGCCGCAGCCGACCGCCCGCCACTACCGGCAAGGCGGCAAAGAGCATTTCGCCGAAGGTTTCTACGGCAAGGCCAGCCCGCGCATGATCGGCGACGGCGAAGAGGTGCCGCGCGGCGGCGGCCAATATCTCGTCGGCCGGCCCTATCACATCGCCGGACGCACCTATTACCCGCACGAGGACGAGCATTACGTCGGCGTCGGCATGGCCTCCTGGTACGGCGACGCTTTCCACGGCCGCAAGACCGCCAACGGCGAGATCTACGACAAGATGGCGCTGTCGGCGGCGCATCCGACCATGCCGCTGCCGAGCTATGCGCGCGTCACCAATCTCTCCAACGGCTATTCCGTCATCGTGCGCGTCAACGACCGCGGCCCCTATGCGGCCGGCCGGGTGATGGACGTGTCCTCGCGCGTCGCCGACGTGCTCGACTTCAAGCGCATGGGCACGGCGCATGTGAAGGTCGAATATGTCGGCAAGGCCCCGATGGAGGGGTCGGACGACGATCAGCTGCTGGCGACGCTGCGCACCGATGGCGGTCCGGCCTCGATCGGCGGCGAGAACATGGTCGCCGAGGCCGCCTCGCCGCTGCTGTCGCTGTTCGGCTCGCATGCCGCGCCGCCTCCGCCGCCTCCGCCGCCGGAGCCGCCGCGAGTCGAGGCCGAGGCGCCTCCGCCGCCGCCGCCGCGTGCGCGCCGCCCGGCGCCGGAGCCGGAGGAGACGGACGTCGCCGACGCCGGCGAGACGGTCGCGCCGCGCGCCGAGGCCGCGCCGCTGCCGCCGTCGCGGCCCTATGATCTCGGCCTGCGCGAGGCCTCCGCGGCGCGGACGGCGCCGAAGCCGCCGTTGCGCGGCGCCAGCCGGGCGCTCTATTTCACGCCGCCGCACACCGATCCGCTGTCGCGGCTGATCCGGACGAAGCCGGCGCACGCCGTCAGCGACGACGACGAGTAGCCTCTGTCATTGCTTTGTCTCGCGGCGTGCGCCAGATAGAGGCGGGTTCCCGGGGTCTCACAAAGGTGTCGTCGAGCGTGCGCCGAGTTGTGGCCGTACTGGCCTTTTTCGCCGCCGTGGCCGCCGCCGACGCGCAGACGATCTCGACATCGGCGAAATTCGCGCGGCTCGAGGATTACGACACCGGCGCGACGCTATACGACAAGGCCGGCGACGAGCCGATGCAGCCGGCCTCGACCTCGAAGCTGATGGTCGCGGAGATTGTGTTCCATGAGCTGAAGGAGGGCCGGCTCAAGCTCGACGACACGTTCCGCACCTCCGAATACGCTTGGCGCACCGGCGGGGCGAAGGCGCATGGCTCGACCATGTTCCTGCGCGTCAAGAGCGAGGCGAAGGTCGAGGATCTGTTGCGCGGCTTGATCATCCAGTCCGGCAACGACGCGGCGATCGTGCTGGCGGAAGGAATCGGCGGCTCCGAGGAGGCTTTCGTCGCGCTGATGAACAAGCGCGCCGGCGAACTCGGCCTGACCCACATGCATTTCACCAACGCCTGGGGCCGCAGCGATCCCGGCGAGACCGTGACGGCGCGCGAGATGGCGGAGCTCGCGCGCCATCTGATCAAGGATTTTCCGGAATATTATCATTTCTTTGGCGAGAAGGATTTCACCTGGGACAAGATCCGGCAGATGAACCGCAATCCGCTGCTGGCGATGAACATCGGCGCCGACGGGCTGAAGACCGGCGACACGGCGGAAAGCGGCTTCGGGCTGGTCGGCTCGGCGGTGCAGGACGGGCAGCGGCTGATCGTCGTCGTCAATGGGCTGAAGACGGCGGCCGATCGCGCCGAGGAAGCGCGCAAGCTGCTCAACTGGGGGTTTCGCGCCTTCGACGTGCGCGAGCTTTATCAACCCGGCGACGTGGTCGGCCACGCCGCGGTCTATGGCGGCGAGGTCGATTCGGTGGAGCTGACGCCGGAGGCGCCGGTCAAGCTGTTCGTGCCCAAGGCCGGGGCGGATAAGCTGACGGCCAGGATCGTCTATTCGGGCCCGGCGCCGGCGCCGGTGGAGGCGGGCGAGAAGCTCGGCGAGCTGCGCGTCTACCAGGGCGAAACGTTGATGGTGAAGGCGGCGCTGGTCACCAAGACGGCGGCGCCGCTCGGCGGGCTGACGCGCCGCGCCGCCGACGCGGCCTGGCAGCTTGGCGTCGATTGGCTGCGCAGCGCCTGGGAACGGCGTTGACGCGCGGCCGCTTCATCACCCTCGAAGGCGGCGAGGGCGCGGGCAAATCGGCGCAAGCCCGCCGCCTCGCGGCGCGGCTGCGCGAGCTGGGGCTTGAGACCGTCGCCACGCGCGAGCCGGGCGGAACGCCGCGCGCCGAGGCTTTGCGCGCGCTGATCCTGTCCGGGCGGCTGCGCGAGCAGGGGCCGGCGGCGGAGGCGATCGCCTTCTCGGCCGCGCGCATCGACCATATCGACGCGCTGATCCGCCCGGCGCTGAAGCGCGGCGCCTGGGTGGTGTGCGACCGCTTCGCCGATTCGACGCGCGCGTATCAGGGCGCCGCCGGACGCCTCGCGCCGCTGCTGGTCGACCGGCTGGAGCAGGTCGTCGTCGGCGCCGACAGGCCGGATCTGACGCTGCTGCTCGATCTGCCGCCGGAGCAGGGGCTGGCGCGCGCCGCGGTCCGGCGCGGCGGCGGCGAGGGCGCCGACCGCTTCGAATCCGAGGGGGTGGAGTTCCACCACACTTTGCGCGGGGCCTACCTCGCCATCGCCCGCAGCGCTCCGGAGCGCTGCGTCGTGATCGACGCCAGCCCCGACGAGGACCGCGTCGGCGAGGCGATCTGGGCGGCGGTGCGCTCGCGGCTCGGCCTTTATCTGCCGGCGCCTGCGTCGTGAAGCGGCCGGCGGCGGAGGAGGGCGCGCCGGAGAGCGACGTCTACCCCGGCGCGCGCCCGCCGCGGCTGGCGCCGCGCATCGTCGGCCATGCGGCGGCGCTGGCTGAGATGCTGAACGCCTATCGCAGCGGCCGGCTCGCGCACGCCTGGCTGATCGCCGGTCCCGAGGGAATCGGCAAGGCGACGCTGGCCTGGGCGTTCGCGCGGTTCGTGTTCGCCTATCCCGACCCGCGCACGGCGCCGGACCGGCTCGACATCGGGCAGGACCACCCCGCCGCGCGCCAGCTCGCCGCGCACGCCCATCCCGATTTCGCGCTGCTGCGGCGCGAGTTGAATCCCAAGGGCAAGGGTTTCTTCACTCAGATCCGGGTCGACGACGTGCGCGCGGCGCAGGGCGTGTTCCGCCTCGCCCCGGCGTTCGGCGGCTATCGCGTCGCGCTGGTCGACGCGGCCGACGATCTCAATCGCGAGAGCGTCAACGCGCTGTTGAAGACCATCGAGGAGCCGCCGCCGCGCGCGCTGGTGCTGATCGTCGCGCACCGGCCGGGGCGGCTGCCGCCGACCGTGCGCTCGCGCTGCCGGCGGCTGACGCTGGAGCCGCTCTCGCCGGGCGAGGTCGAGGAGGTCGTGCGCGGGCAGGGGCCGCCGTGGAGCGAGCTTGCGCCCGACAGATTGGCCGACGCCGCCGCCCGCTGCGGCGGCTCCGTGCGCGAGGCGCTGCGCCGGCTCGATCCCGAGAGCGCCGACGTCGGCGCGGCGATCGATGCGCTGACCGGCAGGCTACCCGGCGTCGACTGGCGCGCGGCGCTCCGGCTGGCCGATCGCTTCGCCGGCTCAGGCGGCGCGGAGGCGCACGAGCGGTTCGTGCTGGCGGTTTATGACTGGCTGGCGGCGCGGGCGCGCTCGGGGCGCGGCGCGACGCCGGAGCGGCTGCAGGCGGTCGCCGAGCTGTGGGACCGGCTGCGCGGGTCGGCGCGCGAGGTCGAGGCGCTCAACATCGACCGCAAGACGCATACGCTGGCGCTGCTGCAGGAGATCGCCGAGCGGGCGCGGCGGCTGTAGCCGCGCGCACGGTTTTTTCATCGCCCGCCGGGTTGCGCCGCGCCGGCGCGCCGTGTCACGACGACGGCAGTCTTACCTTAATATTGCTGGATAATCGCCCGTCATGTCGTCAATTTCCGCGGCGCCCGCCGCTTCGCGCCTGCAAGTCGAAAGCGAGGCGCGCGCCAATCTGCTGGTGCTCTGCCTGCTCGCCGTGCTGATCGGCGTCGCCACGGGAATCGGCGCCGTCGCGCTCAGGGGGCTGATCGGGCTGATCCACAATCTCTGCTATTTCGGCCGCCTCAGCGTGTTCTACGACGCCAATGTGCTGGAGGGGCCAAGCCGGTTCGGCGATTGGATCGCGCTTTCGCCGGTGCTCGGCGGGCTCCTCGTCGTCTTCCTGGTGCTCAAGTTCGCGCCCGAGGCCAAGGGCCACGGCGTGCCGGAGGTGATGGACGCGATCTTCTACAAGCGCGGCGTCATCCGGTGGCAGGTCGCGCTGATCAAGTCGGTGGCCTCGGCGCTGTCGATCGGCACCGGCGCGGCGGTCGGGCGCGAGGGGCCGATCATCCAGATTGGCGCCGCCTTGGGCTCGGCGTTTTCGCAGCGGCTCAATCTCACCACCTCGCAGCGGATCACGCTGTTGTCGGCCGGCGCCGGGGCCGGGATCGCCGCGACCTTCAACACCCCGCTCGGCGGCGTGCTGTTCGCGCTGGAGATCCTGCTGCCCGAGGTCTCCAACCGCACCTTCCTGCCCGTCGTGCTGGCGACCGGCGCGGCGACGCTGCTCGGGCGCGTGCTGATCGGCCCCGATCCCGCTTTCATTGTGCCGGCGTTCGTCATGCCGCACGCGCGCGATTTCAACCCCGAGCAGGCGCTGGCCTATGTCGCGCTCGGCGCGATCGTCGGCCTGGGCGCCTGGGCGTTCATTCGCGTGCTGGTCTGGATGGAGGATACGTTTCCGAAAATCCCCGGCGGTCCCTATGTGCAGAACGTCATCGGGATGGGGATCGTCGGCGTGATGATGGCGGCGCTCGCCCGCCTCTACGGCCACCATTACGTCGACGGCGTCGGCTACGGCGTGATCCAGACCATCCTCGACGGCGGCATGGCGGCGCCGGCGCTGCTGGGGCTGCTGTTCGCGCTAAAGCTGCTGGCGACCTCGGTGAGCCTGGGCAGCGGCGCCTCGGGCGGCATCTTCTCGCCCTCGCTCTATCTCGGCGCGACGCTGGGGGCGGGCTTCGCGCTGCTGGTCGGCAGGTTCCTGCCCGGGGCGGGGCTGCAGGCGCCTTCCGCGGCCATCGTCGGCATGGCGGCGATGGTCGGCGCCGGCACCGGTGGCGTGATGACGGCCATCGTCATGGTGTTCGAGATGACGCGCGATTACGAGATCATCGTGCCGGTCATCGTCGCGGTTGCAGTCGCGGCGGGCGTCAGGCGGTTTCTGGTCGCGGAGACGATCTACACCGTCAAGCTGCGCCATCGCGGCCACCGCATCCCCAAGGAGCGGCACGCCAACCTCTATCTCGTCGCCCCGGCGCGCGACGTGATGGAGCCGCGCTTCGTGCGCGCTGAGGCCGGCGCGCCGTTGTCGGCGGCGCTCGCCAGCGACGACGCCGACGACCTGATGGCGATCGTGGTCGAGCGCGAGGGCCGCATCGTCGGCCTGGTGCCGCCGCGCTCGGGGCTGTGGGTCCAGCGCCGCGAAGATCCGTCCCTGACGATCGACGCCTTCGTCGAGCCGCAACTGGTGCTGATCCGCGAGGACGACCTGTTGAGCCGGGCGCTGGCGCGGCTGAAGCGCCACCGCGCCGGCGCGGCGATCGTCTATGCGGGGGCGGGGCGGCCGCTAGCCAAGAACGTCGTCGGCGTCGTCACCAAGCGCGCCATCGCCGACGCCGTGATCGACAATTTCGACGATTAGCCGCGACCGTCGATAACGGGTGGCTTCGGCCGCCGCCGCCGGCTTCTCTTGGGCGCGCAACCCAGGAGAAGCGCTCATGTCCTTTCGCATTCGCGGCCTGTCGCCCGCGCCTTTCGTTCCGCTGTTCGGGCTCAGCGACACGGCGCTCGCCGCGCGCGGCGTCATTCGCTATATCGCCGACGACCGATCGAGCTATCCCGATCGCGTCGAGATGCGCCACGCTGCGCCGGGCGAGGCGGTGCTGCTGATGAACCATGTCTGCCAGCCCGTCGATACGCCTTATCGCGCCGCCCACGCGATTTTCGTGCGCGAGGGCGCGACCGAGGCGTTCGACGAAGTCGACGTCGTGCCGGAAGTCTTCCGCCCGCGGCTGCTGTCGCTGCGCGCCTATGACGAGCGCGGCATGATGATCGACGCCGACGTCGTCGAGGGCGCGGCGGTCGAGGGGCTGGTCGAGCGGTTGCTGGACAACGCCGCCGTCGCCTACGTCCACGCCCACAACGCCAAGCGGGGCTGCTACTCGGGCCTGATTACGCGCGCCTAGCCGAACCGCTCCGCCGCATAGGGCGCCGGGTCGATGAACGGCGGCGCGCCGGTGATGAGGTCGGCCAGCAGCCGGCCGCTGACCGGCCCCAGCGTCAGCCCGAGATGCTGGTGGCCGAAATCGAACCACAGGCCGCCATGGCGCGGCGAGCGGCCGATCACCGGCAGCATGTCGGGCAGGCAGGGGCGGCGGCCGAGCCAGGGCGTCGGCTCCAACCGCTGCGCGATCGGGTAAAGCTCGCGCGCAAACGATTCCGCCCGGTCGAGCTGGACCGAGGACGCCGGATCGTCGACGCGGGCGAACTCGGCCCCGGTGGTCAGGCGCAACCCTTGCGCCATCGGCGTGACGATATAGCCCTTCTCGTAATCGAGCACCGGCCGGACGAGCCCGCCGTTACCGCGCGGCGCGTAATGCATGTGGTAGCCGCGCTTGACGAAGAACGGCAGCGCCGTGCCCATCCCGCTGGCGAACCGGCCCGACCACGGCCCGAGCGCGACCACGACGTCGCGCGCCTGCACGGGACCGGCTTCGCTGTTGACGCTCCAGCCGCTGCCGGAGGGATCGAGCGTGCGCGCGTCGCCCTGTAGCACCACGCCGCCGCGCTTGACGAACAGCTCGAGATAGGCCGCCGCGAGCGCTTGCGGGTCGGGCGTCGTCAGCGGCTCGGTGAAATGCACGCCGCCGATGGCGACGGCGCCGAGATGGGGCTCCAGCTCCAGCAGGCGGCCGCGGTCGAGCGTATCGTAATCGACCCCGAAGGTGCGCGATTCCTCGGCGTCCCTGAGGCCTTCGTCGCGTCCGCGCCGGGTGCGGAACACCTTGATCCAGCCGCCCTCGCGCATCAGCGCCCCGGCGTTCGCAGCGTCGGCGAGCTTGCGGTGCTCGGCGGTCGCCGCCGCCACCAGCGCCCTTATGCCCCGCCCGCTGCGCTCGCGCGGAGCGGAGGCGCCGGCGCGCCAGTAGTGGAACAGCGCCGGCGCGATATCCAACAGCGAGCCATATCGGATATAGGCGCGGGGATCGCGGTTGAAGGCGGCGTTGACGATCTCCGCGGGGTTGCGCGGGAAGGTGTAGGGGTAGGCGGCTTCGCTCTGGATGATGCCCGAGTTGCCGTAGCTGGTCTCGCCGGCGGCGTGCGGATGGCGGTCGAGAATGGCGGTCGAGCGGCCGCGCTCCTGCAGCGCGAGCGCGGCGCCGAGGCCGACGAAACCGGCGCCGAGCACCAGGCAATCGAATGACTTTGACAAAACCTTCTCCTGAGGCGCGAATGCGGGAGGCGATAGAGCGCGTGCGGGGCGCCGGTCAACTCGGAGGGGAATTGCCTTTCTTTTCGCCGCGTCCTAAGCGACGCACAAAGTCTTTCATAGCTGTTCGCGCGCCGACGCGAGTTCTGGGAAGCAGTAGCGATGACGGCGCACTCGATGCGGGGTCCGGCAATGTGGCGCGCTGACGGCGCAGCCGCGCCCGCCTCGCAGGCCGATTCGCCCGCGCGAACGGCGCGTCCGTCGCCGCGCTATCGTTGCGGCCTCTATGTTTGGCGCGACGGCGTGCTGCGGGGCTTCGCCGTCGATCTCGATGCGCCCGAGCGGGTGCTGAGGGTCGCCGTGGAGGCGCAGGGCCGCACGGTGGCCGAATTCTCCACCGGCGAGCCGCGGCCGGACCTCGCCGAGGCGGCGCCGGGCAATGTCGCGGGTTTCGCCTGCGATTTCGCCGATCTGGCCGAGGCCGACCGCGCCGCGCTGGAGGCGGCGCTGGCGGCGGCGGCGCCGGAGACGCCGCTTGGCGTCGAAACCCTGGCGCTGCGCGTCGGCGCCGACGGGCCGCGCATCCATCTGGGCGGCGGCGGCGTGAGCTTCGGCGACGCGCTGGCGCAATGTCGCGCCGCGCGCCGCCGCGCCGCGCCGCCGCCGCTGAAGCGCGCCGACGCCCTGCGCGGGCCGCGCTTCATCGCCGGCGTCGACGGCCTGTGGGGGACGGTGCTGCGCGGCTGGGCGGTCGATCTCGCCGATGCGCGCGCGCCGGTCAGGCTTTCGCTGCAGGCCAAGGGCCGCACGCTCACCGAATTCGACACCGGCGACCATCGCGCCGACATCGGCGCCGTGCTGGTCGGCAATGTCGCGGGCTTCGCCATCGACCTCGCCGCGCTGCCGGATGCGGAGCGCGAGGCGCTCGCCGCGGCGCTGGCGGAGGCCGACCCCGCCGCGCCGACCCCGCCGGGGCTGCTGGCGCTGCGCGTGCTGGCGGACGACTCGCTCATCGACCTCGGCGGCTTCGGCGTCAAAGCGGGCGCTCTGCGGGCGGCGGTCGGCGGGGCGCCGGCGGCCGAACCAGCCGATAAGGCGCCGCCGCCTGAGGCGACCGATAGGGCGCCGTCACCCGAGGCGACCGATAAGGCGCCGGCGCGTGTTCGCGCCGCCCCGCGCGACCCGGGCGCGAGCGCGCTGCATTGGCTGCTGGCGCATTTCGGCGTCGACGAACCGGCCGATGCGCGGCCGCCGCGGCGCTTTGCGGTCAAGCTGCTGACCGACATCGAGCGCAACCCGGCGGTGTCGGATGCGGTCCGGCGCCACGCGCGCGAGATCGTGGACCTGTTCGACCCGTTCTATTATCTCGACCGGCTCGACCGGCCGGAGGAGGCCGCCGCCAACCCGCTGCTGCACTATACACTCGCCGGCTGGCGCGACGGGGCGAGCCCGCATCCGCTGTTCTCGCCGGCGCACTACAAGAGCCGGCGCGGCGAGCGGGCGGGCGATCCGCTACTCGATTTCGTGCGCGAGGGCGCGCGACTCGACCTCGACCCGCATCCGCTGTTCGACATGGCGTTCTATCGCGCGCGCTGGCTCGAGGGCGACAAACAGGTCAACCCGCTGCTACATTATCTCGAAACCGGCGGAGCGCTCCGGCTCGATCCCTCGCCGCGGTTCGACACGAGCGGCTTTCTCGAAAGCTTCGGCCTGGGCGCAGCGACCGAGGTCCCGCTCGAAGCCTATCTGGTCACGCCGCAATATTGGGGCTTCGCGCTGTTCGCCGGCTTCGACGCCGGGCTCTACCGCCACCAGATCGCGGTGGAGCGCGGCGAACGGCTCGCCGAGCCGCCGCATGTGCATTATCTCAGCCGTGGCTTCCGCGATTCCACGCTGCGGCCGAACCTGTTGTTCGATCCCGCGTTCTATCTCGAGCGCAACAAGCTGACGCTCGACGAGCCGGCGCTGGCGCATTACCTGCGCGAGGGCGAGGCGGCGGGGTTTTCCTGCCACGCTCATTTTTCGCCGGTGTTCTACAACGCCGAGCGCGGCGTCGAGGGCGGGGCGGGGGCGCTCGAACATGCGCTCGCCCATCCCGGCCAGCATCGCAGCGATCCGCGCATGGCGGCGCCGATCGATCCCAGGCTGCTCGATTTCGTGCGCGGCCTGGTCGCCGAGAACGGGTCGGAAGAGTTCAACATCGCCATCTACCGCGAGGCCAATCCCGACCTGAACTGGATGGACGACGCCGCCGTCGCCGCCCACTACCGCCTCAACGGCGACCAGGAGGGGCGGGTGGCGTCGCGCAGCCGGTTCATGCGGATGAGCGACATGCGCGTGCGCGACCTGCCGCTCGGCTTCGTGTTCGAGGACTATCTGTCGATCTACGCCGACCTCAAGCACCTGGAAGGGCGCTACCTCAACGGGCTGTTCCATTGGCTTCGCCACGGCCGGGACGAGAACCGCCTGATCGGCAAATGGCAGTTCCACATCGACGGGCTCACGCTCGATCTGGCGAGCGCGGCGGCGCCGCTCAAGGTCGTGCGCCAGAGCGAGCGCGTCGACCTGTGCATCCTCATCCACGCCTTCTATCCCGACCTGCTGCCCGAGCTGGTCGGCTTCGCGCAGAATTTCCGCGACGTCTCGTTCGACATCTTCATCAACGTCGTTGATCTCGCCTGGACGCCGGAGCTGCAGGAGGAGCTGCGCGCGATCTGTCCCGGCGCCTTCGTGATGCTGTCGAACGACAACGGCCGCGACATCGGCGGCTTCACCCGGCTGCTCGGCCATATCGACATCGGGCGCTACGACGCCTTCGCCTTCCTCCACTCCAAGAAAAGCCCGCATATCGCGGCCGAGAAGGGCGAACATTGGCGCCGCCAGCTGCTCCACGCCATCGCCGGCAGCCCGGAGACGGCGCGCGAATGCGTCAGCCTGCTGAAACAGGACCCTGGCATCGGCATGATCGGCGCCAAGGAATGGCGCTCGAAGGAGATGGGCAAGAACGTCGAGCAATACGAGCGCCTGCTCGACGTCCTGGGCGTGCGCGGCCGCAACCGGGATCTGGATTATCTCAGCGGTTTCATGTTCCTGATCCGCTCCGACGTCGTGGCGCGGCTGTACGAGACGCTGCACACGCTCGATTTCGAATATGGCGGCGACAAGGACGTCGAGTACCATCGCGACGGCCAGATCGCGCACGGCGTCGAGCGGGCGGTGCCGGCGCTGGTGCGCGAAATGGGCTACAAGGTTCACTACAGGTAGCGTTTTGGCGATCACGTTCGTACTGCACGAAGCCACCCGCACCGGCGCCCCGCGCGTTGGCGCCCTGATCGCGCGCGAGCTGGCGCGCTCCGAGGCCGTGCGCGTCATCGCGATGAAAGACGGGCCGCTGGAGGGGTGGCTGCGGCGCACGCTGGGGCCGCTCGAACTGGTGATCTGCCGCGACCAGCCGTTCGACCACCGGCTGCCGTTCGAGGACCGGCTGCGTCTGGCGCGCGAAATGCTCAGGGGCGATCCCGCCGACCTCGTCTATGTCAATTCGCTCGCCAGTTCCGTGTTCGCCTTCGCCGCCGCGCTGGAGGGCCGCCGGACCCTCGTGCACGTGCACGAGAAGACGGTGGAGATGGACAATCTGCTCCGACACGCCGTGACCAAGCTCGAAGTCATGCGCGTGGCCGACGCCGCCGTGCTGGCGGCCGACGACATCAGGGGCGACCTTCTCGACACTTTCGCCGCGCTGCCGCCGGAGGTGGTGAATTTCGGCATCGCCGTCGAGGTCGACGCCATCCTGGCGGCGGCGGAGGAGGCGGCGCCGGCGCCGCCGCTCAATGCGCGCGGGGGCCCGCTCCGGCGCGGCGAGCGGCTCCTCATCGGCATGTCCGGCCACGCCTCGGGGCGCAAGGGCGCCGATATTTTCCTCGAAGTCGCGCAAGCGCTGCCGGATTGCGATTTTCTCTGGGTCGGACCCTGGACGCTGGCCGACGCGCCGGAAAACATCGCCTACCAAACCTTTCTCCGCCACGCCCCGCCGAATTTCTACCTCACCGGCCCGGTGGACAATCCGTTCCCTTACATGCGACTGATGGACCTGTTCTTTCTTTCCTCGCGCGAGGACCCCAACCCGCTCGTGCTCGCCGAGGCGATGGTGCTCAAACTGCCGATCCTGTGCTTCTCCAGGGCGACCGCGGTGACCGACCGGCTCGGACGCCACGCAATCGTGCTCTACGGCGACGCCAACGCGACGGACGCGGCGCGGGCGCTGCGGGCCTGCACGGCGCAGGCGGCGCGGCGGCCGGCGTTCCGCGCGGTTGGCGAAGCGTTCCTCGATGACTATGATTTGCAGGCGAAGATGCCGAAAATTCGAGACCTGATCGCCCGCCTGCGCGGCGAGCCGCCGACGCGAGACGCAGTCGCCTTCGTCCCCGCCGACGGTGCGGCCAAGCGCGACCTGGGGCAGGGGGTGGTGGAGTTGACCTTCTCATGAAGGCGGTCATCCTCGCCGGCGGCCTCGGCACGCGGCTGGCGGAGGAGACAAGCGTTCGGCCCAAACCGATGGTCGAGATCGGGGCTAAGCCGATCCTCTGGCACATTATGAAGATCTACGCCGCGCATGGGGTGACGGACTTCATCGTCTGCCTCGGCTATCTCGGCTATGTGATCAAAGACTACTTCCACAACTATTTCCTGCGCTCCAGCGACGTGACGTTCAAGCTGGCGACCGGCGAAATGCTCCTGCACCGCGCCGCCGCGGAGCCGTGGACGGTGACGCTGATCGAGACCGGCGAGGAGACGCAAATCGGCGGCCGCATCAAGCGCATCCTGCCGCTTGTCGCAGGCGACGACGCGTTCTGCCTGACCTACGGCGACGGCGTCGCCGACGTCGACATAGCGGCCTTGATCGCGGCGCATCGGGCGAACGGCAGGCTGGCGACGGTGACGGGGGTGCGCCCGCCAGGCCGCTACGGCGCGATCCTGGCGGAGGGCGACCGCGTCACCGGCTTCCAGGAGAAGCCGCGCGGCGATGGCGGCTGGATCAACGGCGGTTTCTTCGTCTGCTCGCCCAAGGTCGGCGACTATATCGACGGCGACGCCAGCGTCTGGGAGCGCGAGCCGTTGGAGAAGCTGGCGGCCGACGGCGAACTCGGCGTCCACTATCACGACGGCTTCTGGCAGGCGATGGACACTTTGCGCGACCGCCGCCAACTGGAGGAGCTTTGGGCGCAGGGCCGGGCGCCGTGGAAGGTGTGGTCATGAAGGTTCTCGTCACCGGCAACCAGGGCTATGTCGGCCCCGTGCTCGGCCGCCATCTGCGGCGCGTCTTCCCTGACGCCGAGTTGGTCGGCTTCGACACCGGCTATTTCGCGCTCTGCACGACGAACGCTTCGGTTTCGCCAGAGCGTGTCTACGACGCGCAAAGGCATGGCGACGCGCGCGACATCGACGCCTCGGCGCTCGCGGGCGTCGATGCGGTTGTCGCGCTGGCGGCGATCTCCAACGATCCCATGGGCGCCGCCTACGAGGCGGTCACGGATGCGGTCAATTGCGGCGCGGTCGTGCGTCTGGCCGAACTCGCGGCGGCGGCGCGGGTGAAGCATTTCGTGTTCGCCTCCTCGTGCAGCGTCTACGGCTTCGCGCCGGGGGCGGCGCGGCGGGAGAGCGATCCGCTCAATCCGCAGACGGCTTACGCGCGCTCGAAGATCGAAACGGAGCGGGCGCTGGCGGCGATGGATCTGCGCGGCATGACGACGACGTGCCTGCGCTTCGCCACCGCCTGCGGCATGTCCGAGCGGCTGCGGCTGGATCTCGTGCTCAACGATTTCGTCGCCAGCGCCGTGGCTTCGCGCAAGATCACGGTGCTGAGCGACGGCTCGCCGTGGCGGCCGCTGATCGACGTCGCCGACATGGCGCGGGCCGTCGAGTGGGCGATCACGCGTCCGGCCGAGACCGGCGGTCCCCTGCTCAAGGTGAACGTCGGCGCGGACGCCTGGAACTATCAGGTGCGCGAGCTGGCGCATGCGGTCGCTGAGGCCGTGCCCGGCTGCGAGGTCGGCATCAACCCCGACGCGCTGCCGGATACGCGCTCCTACAAGGTCGATTTCTCCCTCTACCGCGAGCTGGCGCCGGCGCATCAGCCTGAGATGACGCTTGAGCGCTCGATTGCGCGGCTGCGCGCCGGGCTTGAGGGCATGGGTTTCGCCGACGCCGAGTTCCGCGCCTCGCCTTACATGCGGCTGAAGATGCTGGCGGCGCACCGCAGCGCCGGGCGGCTCGACGGCGATCTGCGCTGGACGCGCGCGGCGTTCGAGGACTGAGAATGAAGTTCCACGCCACCCCGCTCGCCGGCGCCCGGCTGATCGAACCGGAGAAACGCGGCGACGCGCGCGGCTTCTTCGCGCGGCTGTTCTGCGAGCGCGAGTTCGGGTTGCAGGGCCTGGAGACGCGCTTCGTCAATGTCAACAATTCGCTGTCGGCGGCGGCCGGCACGCTGCGCGGGATGCATTACCAGATCGGCGAGGCGGCTGAGGTGAAGCTCGTGCGTTGCGTCAGGGGCGCGCTGTGGGATGCGATCCTCGATCTCAGGCCGGACTCGCCGAGCTACGGACGCTGGTTCGGCGAGACGCTGAGCGCCGAGAACCGGCTGATGATGTACGTCCCGCGCGGATTCGCGCACGCCATCCTGACGCTGGAGCCCGACACCGAGGCGCTCTATCTCGTCAGCGCGCATTATGCGCCTGACGCCGAGCGCGGCGTGCGCTGGGACGACGCCCGCTTCGGCGTCGCCTGGCCGCTGGCGCCGCAGGAGATCTCGGCCAAGGACGCCGGCTGGCCGGATTTCGACGAAGGCTTCCACGCCGTCGAGCGGTTGCGGGGTTTGGCGTGAAAATCCTGCTGACCGGGGCCAGTTCGTTCACCGGCTTCTGGTTCGCCGGCCAGCTCAGGCAAGCCGGCCACGAGGTCGTCGCGGCGTTGCGCGGCTCGCCGGGGGCCTACGAGGGCGTTCGCGCGCAACGGGCGGCGCGGCTCGGCGGCTGGGCCGAAGTCGTTCCCGACTGCGGCTTCGGCGGCCCGGCGTTTCTCGAACTGACGGCCAAGCGCGATTTCGACGTGTTTTGCCATCACGCGGCGGAGGTGCGCGACTACCGCAGCGCCGATTTCGACGTCGCGGCGGCGGTGGCCGCCAATACGCTCAACCTGCGGCGCGTGCTGACGATCATGCGCGGGCGTGGGCTGAAGGCGGTGGTGGCGACGGGCAGCGTGTTCGAGGCGGACGAAGGCTCGGGGCCGGCGCCGCGGCGCGCGTTCTCGCCCTACGGGCTGTCGAAGGGGCTTAGCTTCGAGGTCATCCGCTATTGGGGCGAAGCGCTCGGGGTCCCGGTGTCGAAGTTCGTCATCGCCAACCCGTTCGGGCCTTTCGAGGAGGCGCGGTTCGTGGCGCACGCCGTCGCGGCCTGGGCGAAAGGCGAGGCGGTCGAGGTTCGCACGCCGGACTACCTGCGCGACAACATCCATGTCGACCTGCTGGCGCTGGCCTATGCGCGCTTCGTCGGCGAGGCCGCGGCGGGCGGCGCGGGGCGGCGGCTGGGTCCGTGCGGCTACATGGAGACGCAGGGCGCCTTTGCGCAGCGGCTCGCGCGCGAACTCGGGGGCCGGCTCGGCTTCGCGGCGCGCGTCGTTCTCGCCGATCAGAAGGCTTTCGACGAACCGATGGCCCGGATCAACGCCGACGTCATCGACGCCGGCGCGCTCGGCTGGCGCGAAGCCAAGGCGTGGGACGCGCTGGCGGAATATTACCGGGGCTTTGGACGAGCGGCGGGCCCGGCGTCGAAATAACGGTAGGCTCTCATTGCCGCTTTCGCGGGGACGACAAGCCGGCCAACGAAAAAGGGCGGCCCGAAGGCCGCCCCCATTATTTCGTGGACCTTAGAAGTCCATGCCGCCCATGCCGCCGCCGCCGCCGCCGCCGCCCATCGGCATCGCGGGCTTCTCCTTCGGCATCTCGGCGATCATCGCCTCGGTGGTGACGAGCAGGCCCGCGACCGAAGCCGCATCCTGCAGCGCCGTGCGCACGACCTTGGCCGGGTCGACGATGCCGGCCTCGATCATGTCGACGTATTCGTCGGTCTGGGCGTTGAAGCCGTAGGTCTGCGAGGGGTTCTCGGAGATCTTGCCGACCACGATCGAGCCTTCGCCGCCCGAATTCTGCACGATCTGACGGATCGGCGACTCCAGCGCCTTCAGCACGATGTTGATGCCGGCCTGCTCGTCGGGGTTGGCGCTCTTGAGCTTGGCGACCGCCGCCTTGGCGCGCAGCAGCGCGACGCCGCCGCCGGGGACGATGCCTTCTTCAACAGCCGCGCGGGTGGCGTTGAGGGCGTCGTCGACGCGGTCCTTCTTCTCCTTGACCTCGACCTCGGTCGCGCCGCCGACGCGGATCACCGCGACGCCGCCGGCGAGCTTGGCCAGACGCTCCTGCAGCTTCTCACGGTCGTAGTCCGAGGTGGTCTCCTCGATCTGCGCCTTGATCTGCGCCACGCGGCCCTGGATGTCGTCCTTGGAGCCGGCGCCGTTGATGATCGTGGTGTTCTCCTTCTCGATGCGGATGCGCTTGGCGCGGCCGAGCATCTGAAGCGTCACGTTCTCCAGCTTGATGCCGAGGTCTTCGGCGATCATCTGGCCGCCGGTAAGGATGGCGATGTCTTCCAGCATGGCCTTGCGGCGATCGCCGAAGCCCGGCGCCTTGACGGCCGCGACCTTCAGGCCGCCGCGCAGCTTGTTGACGACGAGCGTGGCGAGCGCCTCGCCCTCGATGTCCTCGGCGACGATGACCAGCGGCTTGCCGGTCTGCACCACCGCCTCAAGAACCGGGAGCATCGCCTGCAGCGAGGAGAGCTTCTTCTCGTGGATGAGAATGTAGGCGTCTTCCAGCTCGGCGACCATCTTCTCGGCGTTGGTGATGAAATAGGGCGAGAGATAGCCGCGGTCGAACTGCATGCCCTCGACGACGTCGAGTTCGGTCTCGAGGCTCTTGGCCTCTTCCACCGTGATGACGCCCTCGTTGCCGACCTTCTGCATCGCGTCGGCGATCATCTGGCCGATCGACTTGTCGCCGTTCGAGGAGATCGTGCCGACCTGGGCGATCTCGGACGAGTCCTTGATCTTCTTGGAGCGGGCGGCGAGGTCCTTGACGGCCTCGGCGACGGCGAGGTCGATGCCGCGCTTCAGGTCCATCGGGTTCATGCCGGCGGCGACGGACTTCGCGCCTTCGCGCACGATCGACTGCGCCAGAACGGTCGCGGTGGTGGTGCCGTCGCCGGCGGTGTCGTTGGTCTTGGAGGCGACTTCGCGCACCATCTGCGCGCCCATGTTCTCGAACTTGTCCTCAAGCTCGATTTCCTTGGCGACGGTGACGCCGTCCTTGGTGATGCGCGGGGCGCCGAACGACTTGTCGATGACGACGTTGCGGCCCTTCGGGCCCAAGGTCACGCGAACGGCGTTGGCCAGAATATCCACGCCGCGCAGCATGCGGTCGCGGGCGTCCTGGGAAAAGCGTACGTCTTTAGCGGCCATGTTTCAGGTTCCTGCTGTTGATGAAGAAAAGGGTTGCGAGGGAAGCGGCTTAGCCGACGACGCCCATGACGTCGGATTCCTTCATGATGAGGAGATCCTGGCCGTCGATCTTGACTTCGGTGCCGGACCACTTGCCGAACAGCACGCGGTCGCCGGCCTTGAGATCGAGCGGAACCAGCTTGCCGCTCTCGTCGCGGGCGCCGGGGCCGACGGCGATCACTTCGCCCTCTTGCGGCTTCTCCTTGGCGGTGTCGGGAATGATGATGCCGCCCTTGGTCTTCTCTTCGCCTTCGATGCGCTTGAGGACGACACGATCGTGAAGGGGACGAAATTTCATTGGCGCTTCTCGTAATGATATGCCGGCGAGGCCGGCTCGGGGAGCGCCGTTAGCACTCAGCGGAGGCGAGTGCTAACGGTCGACCGGGAGATAAGCGAGAGCGGCGGCGGCGTCAAGAGTTTCGCGCGGCGATTTGCGCTGCCGCAAGGCGCCGGCTCAAGCGCAAGCGGGCGGTAGGGTTAACGGCGGGCGGGGATGTGGCCGCGGAAGGGCGCCGGCGCGTCGTTGCCGAAATCGAATGGCCGCGCCCTCTCCGTTGTGGCTGGGCTGGTCCCGGCCATCCACGCCGAGCCGCTGCGCGCCAGCCTGTTAGGTCTCCAAAGCCGTTGCGGCTTTCCCAGCTTCATTTCGTGACCGATGCACTGGCGGGACGGTGTGGATGCCCGGGACTAGCCCGGGCATGACGGAGGCAGAGGATTACTATGCCCTCTCCGGTGGCTCTACCCCAGCCGCCCCGAGGCGTGCGCTAGCAGCATGTAGACCTTGCCGCTGTCCGACAGCATCGCCGCGCGCGATTGCGCCCCGTCGCGGTCGTTCTGGCCGATCTTGGCCAGCAGCCGCTCGAATTCGCCGACATAGCGGTTGACCGACTCGCGGAACGCCGGTTCGGAGCGCAGACGGCGGCGTATGTCCTCGAACGCTTGCTGTCCCGCCGCCGTATAGAGCCGGCGCGACACCGCGCTGGCGTCGCCCTGACGCCAGCGCTCCCAGATCTCGGCCGCCGCGGCGCCGTCGACCAGCCGGGCAATGTCGGTGGTGATCGAATCGAGCCCCTCGCCGCCCGGCTTGCGGGCGGTGAGCGCCGGGCGCGGCTCGTCGACGTCGCGCGAGGCCGCGGCCAGCAGGTTCGACAGCCAGCCCGATTGCGAGCGCGCATTGCCGGCGCCGGCCGGCGGCGGCGGGACCGGACGCAGCGCGGGACGCTGGCTTTCCGCGCTCGGCGCCGGCAGCGCCGGCTCCGCCGGCGGCGACTCGGGCGCGGGCGGCGCCAGCACGACGACCGACGGCGGCGACTGCGCGACCTCGGTCGAAGCTTCCGGCTCGCGCGCCGCTGCGGGCTCGCGCCGGGCGAGGCCCTGCAGCCGGGTCGACGGCGAAGATCGGACGTCCTCGGGTTCGGCGAGATCGAAGCCATGCGGGGCGACGACCGCGGCGAGTTCCTTCAGCGCCTTGATCTGGTCGCCGACCACGCGGCGCATCTGCTCCGCCGCCTCGCTGGTCTCCTTCGGCAGTTCGAACACGCCGCGCTTCAGTTCGCCGCGCGTCTCGTCGAGCTCGCGCTGCACTTGCGCCGCCATCTCCTTGACCTCGGCGACGGAGGCGCGGAACTTCTGCGCCGCCTGCTCCATGATGCCGGAGAGCTGCCCGTTGGCCTGATCGTAGGCCGCACGCAACGCCTCCTCGGTGCGCTTGCGCTCGCGTTCGGCGCTGTCGCGGATCTGCTCGAACTTGCCAGTCGTCTCACTGGCCGCGCCGTTGGCGGCGTCGGTGAGTTCGGCCCCGATCTCCCGGGCGCGCGCCTGCGCGGCGGCGAAGTTGCGCTCGACGCTGGTCGAGAACTCGCGCATCAGCTTCTCGAAGTCGCCGCTCTTGGCGCCGACGTCGGTGACCAGCGCGCGCAGCGAGTCGGCGCGGCGGGCGAGCGCGCCGTCGATCGCCTCCTGGCTGGCCGTCAGCTCGCGCGCGACCTCGCTCAGCGCCGTCGCGTGGCTGGCGAGCCGCTCGACGAAGCGGTCGCCTTCCTCGCGGGTGACGCCGGAGATGCGGTCGAGTTCGCCGACCTGGGTCCCGATCGAGCCGAGCGCGCGCTGCAGATCGAGCACGCGGTCGCCCAGGTTGCCTTGGATCTCGCCAAGCCTTCCGCTCGCGCTCGCCACCACGCGGTCGAGCGCCGCGCCGGTCTGGCCGAGCTTCTCCAGCACCTGCGCGAGTTCGCCGCGCAGCCGGTCGCCGGTCGACGACAGCGATGTGACGGAGGCGCGCGCGCCGCTCTCGACGGTCTCGCGCAAACCAGCGCTGGAGGCGTCGAGATCGTGCGACAATTGCTCGAACAGGCTCGAAAGCGCGTCATGCGATTGCCGGGTCGCGGCTTCCGCGGTGCCGCGCAGCGCCGCGTTGGCGCCTTCCAGCTCATCGGTGACGCGGGCCAGATGTTGCGCCACCGCTTCCGTCGAGCGCTCGCTAGCGGCGTCCGCCGCCGCGACCAGCCGCTTGGAGGAGACGTCCATCTCGCGCGTCAGCCGCTCCAGCAGCCCGCCGACGCTCTCGCGCGAGGACGCCGCCGCGATCTCCGCCGCCTGCCGCAACAGGTGGCCGGAGGCCTCCGTCTCCTGGGTGAGGCGGGCGAGCAGGGCGTTGATGCTCTCGGCCGAGCGCTGCCCGACCGCGTCGGCGGTGGCGCTGAGCGCGTGGGTCGATTTTTCGACGTCGCCGACGACCCGGCGCAGCAAGCCGACGATAGCGTCGTTGGAGCGCTTGGCCGCCGCGTCGGAGGCGGTCTCGACCGCCTGCGACGCCTTCTCGGTCTCTTCGGCGAGCTGCGCGATGAGGCCGCCGACTGTCTCGCCCGAGCGCGCAGCGGCGCTGTGGGCGACGCTCTCAAGCGCCTGCGAGGCCTTCTCGGCCTCCTGCGCGAGCTGCGCGATGAGGCCGCCGACCGTCTCGGTCGAGTGCGCGGTCGCCGACCGCGTGGTCGCCTGCAACGCCTGCGAGGCCTTCTCGGTCTCCTCCGCGAGCTGCGCGATCAGGCCGCCGACGGTCTCGCTCGAGCGCGCGGTCGCCGACCGCGCGGTCGCCTGCAGCGACTGCGCGGCTTTCTCGCTCTCCTGAGCGATCTGCACGGCGAGGTCGCCGATCGCGCCGGTGGAGCGCGCCGCCGCGGAGACGGCCGACGTCTCCAGCGCCTGCGCGGTCTTCTCGGCCTCCTGCGCGAGCCGGGCGATGAGATCGCCGACCGCCTCGGTCGAGCGCGTCGCCGCGGAATGGGCGGTCGTCTGCAAGGTCTCGGTGGAGGCGCCGATCTCCTCGGCGATGCGGGCGGTGAGCTGGCCGACGGCGTCGCGCGAACGCTTGAACGCCTCGTCGGCCGCCGCGCCGATCAGCCGGCCCGACTGCTCGACATCGTCGTTGAGCCGCGCCAGCAGGCCGCCGATCGCTTGGCTCGACTGGCCCGCCGCGGCCTCGGCGGCCGACTGCAGCCGCACCGCCGAGCTTTCCGCGTCCTGCGCGAGCTGGTCGATGAGGCCGACGACGCGCTCGCTGGAGCGGTCCGAGGCGTTGGCTGTCGCCTGCTCCAGCCGCGCCAGCATGGTCTCGACCGATTCGGTCGAGCGCGTCGCTGCGGCCTCGGCGCTCTGCGACAGCTGGCCGAGGAGGCCGACGACCCGTTCGCTGGAGCGGTCGGAGGCGTTGACTGTCGCCTGCTCCAGCCGCGCCAGCATGGTCTCGACCGATTCGGTCGAGCGCGTCGCCGCCGCCTCGGCGCTCTGCGTGAGCGCGCGCGCGGACTGTTCGATGGTCGCTGCGAGCTCGCCGAGCGCCGCGCCGACCGCCTCGCCGGTCTGCGATTTCGCCGTCGCCGTCGCGGTCGAGAGCGCGTCGGTGGCGCGCTCGATCTCGGAGTTGATCTGCCCGGTGAGCTGGCCGAGCTGGCGCGCCGATTCCGCGCCGTTCTGCAGGATGGCGGCGACGAGATCCTCGCCGCGGCGGCCGAGCAGGCCGATCAGCGTGTTGACGCGGCTCTCGAGCGCCTGGGTTGCGCGTTCGCCGGCGCCCGATATCGCTTCGCCGAGCTTGTCGCCGCCGCTCGCGATGTCCTGCGACAGCGCCGCGCCGCGGCCTTCGAGGATGTCGCGCAGCGCGTCGACGCGGGCGCCAAGCGCCTGCGTCAGTTCGTCGCCGCGCGCGCCGAGCATCGTCTCCATCGCCTCGACCGCGCCGGAGAGCGCACGGCGGAACGTCGTGGCGTGCTCGGAGAGCCGCGCCCCGACCGATTCGGTTCCCGTCGACAGCGCCCGGTCGATCGCGTCGCCGTGCTGGCCGATCAGCCCGTCGAGCTTGTCGGCGTGTTCGGCGAAGGCGCGCGAGGCGGCGCCGTGCGAGGCGTCGAGCCGCTGCGCGACTTCGTCGAGCGGCGCGACGACGGTCGATTGGAACCGGTTCGCCGAGCCGCTGAGGGCGGAGGTCATCTCTTCGAGCCGACCGAGCAGGGTGGCGCTGACGTGGCCGGAAAGCTCGGACAAGGCCTCGGTGAGCGAGCGGGCGCGCCCGTCGAGCGTCGCGGCGACTTCCGCGGCCTTCTCGTCGAGGCCCTTGGCCAGCGCGCCGCTCGCCTCGTTGAAGACGCGCGCCGCCTCAAGCGTGTTGCGGGCGAGCGTCTGCTCGATGGCGCGGCCGCGCGCGGCGAGCCCGTCGTCGATCTTCTGCGCGAGGCTGTCGAGCGTGGCGGCGAGCTGGCGCAGCCGGTCGCTCGAACGTTCGTCGACCTGCTCAAGGCCGGAGGCGAACAAAGCGGCGATATCGTCGTGGCGCTTGCCGATGCGCTCGTCGAGTTCGCCGCCGCGGTTGACGACGGTATCCTCGATCGCGGTCAGCTTGGTTTCGATCAGGCCGGACAGGGCTTGCACCTCGGTGTCGATGCGCGCGACCGTCTCGCGGCCGCGCTCGACGATTGTGGCCTCGAACGAATCCATGCCGCGCCGCAGCGAGCCGTCGATCGCCGAGGCGTGGCCGGCGACCGCGCTCTCGATCGCCGCCTGATGCGCGGCGGCGGCGGTTTCGAAATCCTGCACGCCGCGTCCGGTCGCCTGCTCGATGCGGGCGGCGTGGCCGCCGAGCGTGGCGTCGAACTTCTCGAGCTGACGCTGCGCCGAGGTCTCGAATTCGCCGTGATGAGCGAACAACCGGCCGTCGAGCGCCTCGTTGCGGGCGCGCGCCGTGGCCTCGATGGCTTCGGCGTGGGTGGAAAGCGTGCGGTCGAGCGTCTCGACGCTATCGTGGGCGAGCGCCTCGAAGCGGGCGCCGTGGCCGCCGAGCGTCGTCTCGAGTTGGCCGAGCTGGCCGCGGGTGGTGTTTTCGAGCGCCTCGTGATGGGCGGCGAGCCGGCTGTAGAGCGTCTCGGCGTGGCCGCGCACGATCCTGTCGATGCGCCCGCCGTGGCCGGCGAGGCTCGCGTCAAGCTCGCCGAACCGCTCGCGCGCCGACGCGTCGATGCGCCCGGCGTGATCGCCGATGGTGCGCTCGAACTCGTCGAGCCGCTGCGCGGCCGCGGCGTCGTAGGCGTGGCGATGCTCGGACAGGCGGCGGTCGAAGTCCTCCGCCTGCCGCACCGCGGCCTCCTCGAAACGCGCGCGCTGGGCGGCGACCGATTCGTCGAACGTATTGAGACGGCGTTCGGCGATGGCGTCGAACGCCTCGTTGTGCGCGACCAGACGCTGGTCGAGATCCTCGCGGCGGTTGCCCAGGATCGCGTCGATGACCTCGGCCTGCGCGGTGAGCGTCTCCTTCAGCGCGTCGGTGTGTGCGCCGATGCGCTCGACCGTCGAGCTGGCGCCGGTCCCCACCAGCGTATCCAGCGTCGTCAGCTGATGGCCGATCAGGCCGGTCTGCTCGACCAGCGTCGCCGCCAGCGTCGCGCCGCGCCCTTCGAGCGCCTCCTCGAGCTTGCCGACGCTGCTGGCGATCATGTTCTGCAGGCCTTCGCCGCTGGAGGCGAGCAGCCCCGCCGCCTCGTTGGCGCTGGCGCCGAAGGCGTCGCCGGCGGCGCGCACGATGTCGCGCCATTGCGCGATCGCCGCGCGCGCCTGCTCCTCGAAGCGCACGACCGCGCCTTCGCCTTCGCCGCCGATCAGCGCCGCCGACTGACGGGCGGCGACGTCGATGCGGGCGCCGATCTCGCCGGCGAGGCTTTCGATCAGCGTCGCAAGCTCGGCGCGGCGGCCGTCGAGATCCTCCAACACGCGGGTGCGCGTCACGTCGAACGCCGCGCGGGCGGCTTCGGTGCGCTCGTCGAGCCGGGCGACGAGATGGGCGGTCACGGCGCCGAGCACGTCCTCGAGCGCCTGGCCGCGCACCACGACGGTCTCGTGCAGCCGGTCGGCGGCCTCGTTGAGGCCGCTCATCAAGGCGTCGCCGCGCTCGCCGATGGTGGAGTCGAGCGCGCCGCGCGTCGCCTCGATCCGCTCGACCAGCGATCCGCTGGCGCGATCCCAGCTCTCGTGAATCGAGCGTGAAGTGTCTTCCAGCTTGGCCGCGGTGGCGCGGCCTTCCTCGTCGAGCCGCCGCGCCGCTTCGCTCGCAACCCCGGTCAGCCGATCGAGCAGGCCGGCGTGGCGGTCGGCGAATTCGGCGTTGACGCGGGTATGCGCGTCGACGACGCCGTTGACCAGCGCGTCGGCCTGCGCGCGCAGCGCGCCGAGCGAGGCGGACGTGGAGTCCTCGATCCGCTGCACGACGCCGCTGCCAAGCGATTCGTGCTCGGCGGCGACGGCGCGCTGCGCCTCGGCGAGCCGGGCGGCCACTTCGTCGCCGTTGCGCTTGATGGTCTGGCTCGCCTCGTCGGCCGAGAAGCCGAACGCGTTGACGAGATCATGCCGGCGCCGGTCGAGCTCGTTGGCGACCGTGTCGTGCGTCTGCGAGATGCGCGCCGCCGTCGCTTCGGCCTGGGTCTCGAGCGCGATGGTCGTCGAGGCGCTGGTCTCGGCGAGGCGCGAGAGCAGCGTGTCGACATTGACCTTGATCGCCTGCGCGGCCTCGTCGGCGGCGCCGGCGAACGACTGAACCAGCTCCTGCCGGCGCCGTTCGAGGTCGCGCGCGATCGCGTCGTGCGACTCCGAGATGCGCGAAGTCGTCGCTTCGGCCTGGGTCTCGAGCGCTATCGTTGTGGACACGGTCGTCTCGGCGAGCCGCGAGAGCAGCGTTTCGGCGCGCTGTTCGAACGCCTGCGCCACCGCCTGATTGGCGTCGCGCACGCGGGCGACGGCGCCGTCGGCGCGTCCGTCCATCGCCGCGCCGGCGAGCCGGGCGGCCTCGTCGAAGCCGCGCACCAGCTCGGCCAGCCGCTGGCCGAGATCACGGGCGACCTCCTGATGCGTTTCGGCCAGACGCAGCGCCGCGCTGTCGGCGCCTTCGCCGACCGCCGCCGCCGCCCGCCGGCTCGCGCCGTCGAACGCGTCGACGAGCTGCGTCAGCCGCTGCTCGATATCGCCGACGACGCTTTCATGCGCGCCGGCGACCAGCGCGGCCGCGGTTTCCGCCCGGCCGACGATCGATTCGTTGGTGCGCCGGCCGCTGTCCTCGAACGCCGCGACCAGCGTGTCGACCCGGCCGTCGAGATCGCGCAGCAGCGCCTGGTGCAGATCGGAGACCCGCGCCGTCGCCGCCTCGGCGCCGCCGCCGACCGCCTCGGTGGCGCGCCGGCTCTCATCCTGGAACGTGGCGACCAGCGCAGCGACGCGCCCTTCGAGCTCGCGCGCCAGGGCGTCTTGCAGCTCGGAGACGCGCGTCGCCGCCGCCTCGGCGCCGCCGCCGACCGCCTCGGTGGCGCGCCGGCTGTGCTCATCGAACGCCGCGACCAGCGTGCCGACGCGGCTGTCGAGATCGCGCGTGAGCGTCTCCTGCAGCTCGGCGACGCGCGCCGCAGCCGCTTCGGCGCCGCCGCCGACCGCCTCCGTGGCGCGCCGGCTGTGCTCATCGAACGCCGCGACCAGCGTGCCGACGCGGCTGTCGAGATCGCGTGTGAGCGCCTCCTGCAGCTCGGCGACGCGCGTCGCAGCCGCTTCGGCGCCGCCGCCGACCGCTTCGGTGGCGCGCCGGCTGTGCTCATCGAACGTGGCGACCAGCGCGGCGACGCGGCCGTCGAGCTCGCGCGTGAGCGCCTCGTGCAGGTCGGAGACCCGCGAAGCCGCCGCTTCGGCGCCGCCGCCGACCGCCTCGGTGGCGAACCGGCTTTGCTCCTGGAACGTGGCGACCAGCGCGGCGACGCGGCCGTCGAGATCGCGTGTCAGCGCCTCGTGTAGATCGGAAACCCGCGCAGCCGCCGCCTCGGCGCCGCCGCCGACCGCCTCGGTGGCGAGCCGGCTTTGCTCCTGGAAGGTGGCGACCAGCGTGGCGACGCGGCCGTCGAGATCGCGTGTCAGCGCCTCGTGCAGATCGGAAACCCGCGCAGCCGCCGCCTCGGCGCCGCCGCCGACCGCCTCGGTCGCGCGCCGGCTGTGCTCCTGGAAGGTGGCGACCAGCGCGCCGACGCGGCCGTCGAGTTCGCGCGCCAGGGCTTCCTGCAGATCGGAAACCCGCGCCGCGGCGGCCTCGGCGCCGCCGCCGATGGCGTCGGCGGCGCGTTGGCTGTTGTCCTCGAAGGCGGCGACCAGGGCGGCGATGCGGCCGTCGAAATCGCGCGCCAGCGTTTCCTGCAGGTCGGACACGCGTGACGCCGCGGCCTCGGCGCCGCCGCCGATGGCGTCGGCGGCGCGCTGGCTGTGGTCCTCGAAGGCGGCGGCCAACAGGGCGATGCGGCCGTCGAGATCGCGCGTCAGCGTCTCATGCAGTTCGGACACCCGCGACGCTGCGGCTTCGGCGCCGCCGCCGACCACCGCCGTCGCGCGGCGGCTCTGGTTCTCGAAGGTCGCCACCAGCGCGGCGACGCGGCCGTCGAGGTCGCGCGTCAGCGCCTCGTGCAGCTCGGACACCCGCGCCGCCGCCGTCTCGGCGCCGCCGCCGATAGCCTCGGTCGCGCGCCGGCTCTGATCCTCGAACGCGGCGATGCGGCCGTCGAGATCGCGCGCCAGCGCTTCGAGCGCGTCGCCGACCTGCGCCGTCGCGACCTCGGCGCCGCCGCCGACGACCTCGCTGGCGCGGCGGCTCTGCTCCTGGAATGTGGCGACCAGCGCGGCGATGCGGCTGTCGAGATCGCGCGCCAGCGCCTCGTGCGCGTCGCCGACCTGCAAGGTGGCGGCTTCGGCGCCGCCGCCGACGAGTTCGGCGACGCGGCGGCTGTTGTCCTCGAACGCGGCGACCAACGCGGCGACGCGGCCGTCGATGTCGCGCGCCAGCGCCTCGTGCGCTTCGGCGACGCGGGTCGCCGCGGTCTCGGCGCCGTCGCCGATGGAATCGGTGGCGCGGCCGATGGCCTCGCTCGCGCGCCGGCCGTGGTCCTCGAAGGCGGCGACCAGCGCAGCGACGCGGCCGTCGAGATCGCGCGCCAGCGCCTCGTGGGTGACGCTGACCCGCGCCGCGCCGTCCTCGGCGCGCTCGCCGATCACGTTGGCCGCCAGACGCGCGTTCTCTTCGAAGCTCTCGACGAGTTGGGCGACGCGGGCGACGATGTCGCGGGCGACGGCGTCGTGCGTCTCGGCGATCCGCGCCGCCGAGAGGTCGGCGCCTTCGCCGAGCGCGGCGAGCGCCCGCCGGCTCGAATCGTCGTACGCGTCGGCGAGCCGGTCGAGCCTGACGTCGACTTCGCGCGCGACGCTCTGGTGCGTCTCGGCGACGCGGGCGGCGGCCGCCTCGGCGCGCTGGTTGAGCGCGTCGATGATCCGGTCGCCGCCGCTCTCGAGGCCTTCGATCAAGCTGCTGACGCGCGCGTCGAACGCGCCGCCGGCGCCTTCGTGGGCGGTCGTGATATGCGCCACCGCCTCGCCGGCGCGCGAGGTCACGGCGTCGATCACGCGGCGATGCTGGCTGTCGAGCATTTCCAACAGCGAACCGATGCGCGCGTCGAACTCGCTGGCCGCGCGTTCGTGGCTGGCGGCGACGGTCGCGGCGGCCTCGGTGGCGCGCGTGTCGACGGCGTCGATCGCCGCGGTCTGCGTTTCCAGCGTGGATTGCAGGCGCCCGATCAGCAGGGCGTGGCGGGCGTCGAATTCGCCGCCGACGCGCTCGTGCGCCTGCGCCACCTCATCGACATATTGCCGGCTCTGCGCCTTGAGCGATTCGACGGAGGTCTGCGCCACCGCCTCCAGCCGGTCGACGACGTCGACCCCGAAGATGCGGTGCTCCTGCTCCAGCCGTTCGCGCGCGTCGCCGAGCCGGTCGGCGGCGGCCTCGGCGCTCTGCGCCAGCCGGTCGGCGGCGTCGGCCGAGGACTGCGCAAAGGTGTCGATGAGGGTCTGCCGGCGGGCTTCGAAATCGCGGCCGACGGCGTCATGCGTCTCGGCGATGCGCGCGACCGTCATCTCGGCGTGCATCTCCAGCGCGACCGAGGTCGAGGCGGTGGCCTCGGCGAGCCGCGACATCAGCGTGTCGGATCTGGCCTCGAAGGTTCCGGCGAGCTGGTCGTGCGATTGCGCGACCAGCGCGGCGGCCGCTTCGGCGCGCTCGGCGACGCGCCGGGCGGCGCTGTCGGCGCCGACGTCGATCGTCTGCAAAACGGAGACGATGCGCGTCTCGAACGCCTGGGCGACGCCGTCATGCGTCTGCGAGATGCGCTGCATCGCGGCGGCGCTCTGCGAATCGAGCGCCTCGACCGCGGCGCGGCTCGATCGCTGCAGCGCGTCGACGAGTTCGCGCGAGCGGCTGTCGAAGCCGCCGGCCAGTTCGGCATGGGTTCCCGACACCGCGCCGACGACGGATTCGGCCTGCGCGCGCAGCGCCTCGACGGCGCCGCGGCTGCTGTCCTCGAGCCGGCTGACCAGCAGATCGCCCTGCGCGTCGAAGTTGCTCGCCAGCGCGGCGCTCGATCGCTCGAGCCGGGCGGCGACCGCGTCGCCGTGTTCGCGGATCGCCCCGACTGTTTCCTGGCCGCTGGCGGCGATCCGCTCGGCGATCTCGCCGCCGCTCTCGACAATGGCCTGGCCGGTCATGTGGGCGGCGGTTTCGAGCTGGACGACGACGCCGAGCCCCTCGCTGCGGATGGCGGAAACGACGCGCTCGGCCGATTCCGCGAAGCTGGCGCCGATCGCCTCCTGGCGCTGGCCGATCTCGGCGACGAATGTCTCGGCGCGCCGGCGCAGCGTCTCGTCGAGCCGCTCGGCCTTGGTGATGAGCGACTGCGCGCCCTCTTCCGCCGCGGCGCCGAGCGCGCGGGCGACCTCCTCGCCGGCGCTGCCGAAACGCGCGACGCCTTCCCTGCTCGCCCGCTCGACCGAGACCGCGAACAGGTCGGACGACGCGCTCAGCGTGGCGGTGGCGGTCTCGCCGATCTCGCCGACCTTGTTGGCGATGCGTTCGGCGACGACGTCGAGCTCGCGCGACGCGCTGCCGTGCGCATCGGCGATGGCGGTGCGCAGCGATTCGCCCTTGGCCAGTATCGCCTCGCGCTGGTCGGCGAGTTCGGCGATCAGCGCCCGCAGCCGGCGTTCCTGCTCGCTGGAGGAGCGCTCCAGCGTGGCGACCTCGTTGCGCACCAGCGATTCCAGCTCGGACGCGCGCGCGAAGGCCTTCTCGACGCCTTCGCCCATCGACGAGATCTCGCGCCGGATCGCCTGCGCAAGGGTCGACAGCTGGTCGGTCGCCATCGTCTCCGGCTCGGCCAGCCGCACCGCGACATGGGCGATCGAGGCCGCCGACTGGCGCAGATCGGCGAGGCGGCGCGTCAGCGCGGCGAAGCCGAACATCAGCAGCGCGGGCGCGAGCGCCGACAGCAGGAACAGCACGGATTCCGGGCGGAATATGCGCTCCAGCGTGGTAAAATTCTGCGGCGCGCGCTGCCAGCCATAGAACGCGCAGAGGCCGAACCACGCGAACGAGGCGGCGCCCGCCACCACGAACGGCATGCCGCTGGCGCGCTTGACCTGCAGCGCCTGCACGATCGGGCCGGCGGCGGCGCGGTCGTCGTTGGCGGGCCGCTCGGGCGCGTTCAGGCGCGACTCGGGCGGCGCGACGGAACGCCGCGGCGGCTCCTCGCGCGGCTTCGGCGGCTCCTCGGTCTTGGGCTGCGGCGTCGGCGCCTTGAGGGCCGGGGGCTCCGGCGCTTTCTCGGCCGCGGCGGGGGCCGGCGGGGTTTCGGCGGGAGCGTGCGCGGGGGCGGCTTCCTGCTCCAGGCCGAGGTTCAGCGCGTCCTCGATCGCGAGCATGGCTTGGGATACGGGATCCGAAGCCTTATTCTGTTGCGCCATATCGTCCGCCTTCGCTTACTCGATCCGGCCTGAAGCTTGCAGGCCGCCTAGCCGGATCGTGTGACTCTCAGGTTCGCGCCTTGGGCCTCGCGCGTCCCCGCTCTCCGGCGCGCTTGGCCGCGCGCGCGTTCGGGCAGGGTTAACCACGATCACTCTACCCGCGAGGCGGCGTCAATGAAACCTGGGCCGCCCCCCGATCTTAAAACGTCGTTAACGTTCGCGCCGCCATATTCATCCTTAGACTAAGTGTCCAGGCCCGCGCCGGATCGGATTACTATATCTGGAGCCAGGAGGCCTGTCTCATGACCGCCATAGCCATTTCCCCTCCCAATGCTCCCGAGCGTTCCGCGCGGCCTTTCGCGCCGTCGGGCGGGGCCGAGCCGGCGATCGATCTCGTTCATCTCTCCCGCGCCACCGACGGCGACGAATCGCTGGAGGCGGAGCTGATGGCGATGTTCGACCGCCAGTCGGAGAAGCTCGTCGTCCGGGTGAAAATGACCGATCTGCCGCGTCGCGCCCGCGCCGACGTCGCCCATAGGCTGCGCGGCTCGGCGCTCGCCATCGGCGCCTTTGCGGTCGCGCGCGCGGCCGAGGCGGTGGAGGCGACGCTCGAAGGCGAGGGCGAGGCGCAGGCCGAGATATCGGCGCTGGCGGCGGCGGTGGCCGTGGCGCGCGCCGCGATCGCGGAGCTTTCCAAGCCCTAGACTGTGCTTTGCAAGGCGTAAACTGTCGCGGCGCAAAGACGCAGGACGCGAAATCCGCTCTTCCCCCTTGACGCGACGCCCTTTATGTAGGCCGCCGCGAATGGGCGTTTGGGGACAGAGCAGGGAATAAATGACGAAAATCACCTTCAAGGACGCCGCCGGGGCTGAGCGCACCGTAGAGGCGCAGGACGGCTCGACGGTGATGGAGACCGCCATCCGCAACGCCGTCCCCGGCATCGAGGCGGAGTGCGGCGGCGCCTGCGCCTGCGCGACCTGCCATGTCTATGTCGACGACGCCTGGAGCGAAATCGTCGGCAAGCCCTCGCAGATGGAAGAGGACATGCTCGACTTCGCCTTCGAGGTGCGCCCGAGCTCGCGGCTCTCGTGCCAGATCAAGGTCGCGGCCAATCTGGACGGGCTCGTCGTGACCACTCCCGCCAAGCAGGGTTGAACTATGACCGAGCAAATCGAAACTGACGTCGCCATCGTCGGCGCCGGCCCTGCGGGCCTGTTCGCGGTGTTCGAACTGGGCCTGTTGGACATCAAGTGCCACCTGATCGACATCCTGTCGAAGCCGGGCGGGCAATGCTCCGAGCTTTATCCGGAGAAGCCGATCTACGACATTCCCGGTTTTCCGGAGATTTCGGCGCAGGGGCTGGTCGACAACCTGATCAAGCAGATCCAGCCGTTCAACCCTGTCTTCCACATGGGCGAGATGGTGGAGGCGGTGGAGACGCTGGGCGACGCGGAGCATCCGAAATTCCGCGTGACGACCGACGCGGGGACGCAAATCACCTGCAAATGCGTGCTGGTGGCGGCCGGCGGCGGCTCGTTCATGCCGAAGAAGCCGCCGATCCCTGAGATCGAGGCCTACGAAGGCAAGTCGGTGTTCTACGCCGTGCGCAAGGTCGAGCAGTTCCGCGGCCGGCGCGTCGCCATCGTCGGCGGCGGCGACAGCGCGCTCGACTGGTGCTTGAACCTGTTTCCCGTCGCCGAGCGGATCACGCTGATCCACCGCCGCGACGCCTTCCGCGCCGCGCCGCATTCGGTCAACGCGATGCGCGAATTGGTCGCCGAGGGAAAGATGGATTTCGTGCTCGGCCAGGTGGCGTCGCTGAAAGGCGCGGACAAGCAGCTGCAAGCAATGGTGGTGCGCAAGGAGACCGGCGAGATGGTCGACGTCGCCATCGACGACATGCTGCCGTTCTTCGGGCTGACGATGAAGCTCGGGCCGATCGCCCACTGGGGCCTCAACCTGCACGAGAACCTGATCCCGGCCGACACGGAGAAGTTCGAGACCTCGACGCCCGGGGTGTTCGCCATCGGCGACATCATCACCTATCCCGGCAAGCTGAAGTTGATCCTGTCGGGCTTCCACGAGGGCGCGCTGGCGGCGCAGAAGGTGCACCGCTACGTCTACCCCGAGAAGCGGCTGGTGTTCCAGTACACGACGTCGTCCACCAGCCTGCAGAAGAAGCTCGGAGTGCACTGAGGCGAATTTCGCGCCGCACCTGTCGTCATGCCCGGGCTTGTCCCGGGCATCCGCGGTGTTGCGTCAGCGCGTTGCCCGAGATCGAGCGCATCGCTCCCCCGATGTGGATGGCCGGGACAAGCCCGGCCATGACGGCGAGCGGCCTCAGAACGGCGATTTGCCCAACGGCAGGCCGTTGATCTTCATCACCTTGTCGCGGCCGAGATCGCAGACCCAGATCAGCGCGCCGTCCGGCCCCGGCTTGCCCAGGCCCTTGGCCATCGCGATGACAGGCACCAGCTGCTGCTCCGCCTTCGGCCCAAGGCCGTGGATCGCCTGCGCCATTTGGTCGAAATTCGGCGCCTGGATGGTGATCGAGCCGACCGGCTGGGTGTTGTCGATCGTCACCCGGCCTTCGAACGCGAGGTTGAGGCTCGGCCCGACAATGTGCGAGGGCAGGATGTCGACGACGATCGGCTTGCTGCGGACGAGCCGCGCCGTAACCTTGTCCTGCTGCTCTTTGGTCAACGGCGGCCCGTCGCCTTCGAGATGCGCGTTGGCGAACCATTCCTGCGCCGCGCCGGCCAGATCGAAGCCGCTCGCCTTGAAGCCGATGTCGAACGAGGTCGGCACGAGCGGGGCGTAGACGCCCGGCAGCATCCCGTCCGGCAGCTTTATAGATTTGGCGGCGATATGCTCGGAGAAGCCGCTGTCCGCGCCGCCGTTAACCGCGCCGGCGCCGAACGCCGCGCCCTCGATCTCGACCGGGCCGCTCTCGGTGACGATGTGCAGCTTGTCGAGCCGGAACGACTCGTCCACCGTGAACGCGTCGGCGAGCAGCGCGTCGACGGTCGTCCTGAACGCGGCGAAGTCGCGCGCGTAATCGGCGCGCTCGGGGTGCGCGGCGAAGAAACGCCAGCCTTCCGCCAGCGGGCCGGGCTGGAAGCCCTTGAGCGCGATGTCCACCGCCCCGCCTTCGCCCTTGGCGGAGACATGCACCGGCTTGGCCGCAGCGTTGGCGGGATCGGCGCCCTTGCGATCGATATCCATCACGAGGTTGAGCGACTCCATCGGCTCGCTCACCGTCGTCGTCAGCCCCTGCGCGTCGCTCTTGGTCGTCGCCGCGAAGCGCAGCTTGGCGAAATCGAGCACCTCGTCGAACCCTGTTCCGTGCTCGATCAGCGACACCTTATCGGCGCCGCCGCGACTCGAGGCGATCCAGCCGAGCTTGGGATCGAGCAGCGTCGTCTGTTCGAGCTTCTCGGTCTCGACCCGGACTTCGAGGGTCCCCTGGCCATTGGGCGGCGTCATGCGGCCGGAGATCGGCGGCGTCGAGGCGGTCTCGATCCGCCATTGGCCGTCGTCCTGCTGAAACACGCGGAACTTCAGCTCCGCGGCGTCGTAGGTGAACCCGGTCGGCTTCAGCGTCGCGTTGAGCGCGCCGAGGTCGAGCGTCACCAGATAGCTGGAACCCTCGCTGACCACCTTGACGCTCGGCGCCGTCGCCTTGCCGGCGTAGTCGGCGATGAAGTCGGCGATCGCCCTGGCGCCGGCGGGATCGGCGGGGCGGTCTGCGGCGAGCGCCGGATAGGCCAGCGCCGTCGCGCCCAGCCACGCGCAGAGGCGCGCCTGCTTCGAAAACGTCATGAAGTCTCCCGACTCGCGTTGCGCCGGCGGGGGAGCGCCGGCGCGGCTTCTTACGGTCTGGCTGTCCGCGGGGCCAGCCCTACGCGGCAGGGAGCGCGGCGGCGCGGGCCGCCGGCGGCAGCTGCGCGCGCGCGACCCCCGCCTTCACCGCCGCCTGCACCTTCTCGAACGCGCGCACCTCGATCTGGCGCACGCGCTCGCGCGACACGCCGAACTCGGAGGAAAGCTCCTCCAGCGTGATCGGATCGTCGACCAGCCGGCGCGCCTCGAAGATGCGGCGCTCGCGCGGGTTGAGCACGGTCAGCGCGTTCTTCAGCGCGCCCATGCGGGCGTCGCTCTCCTCGCGTTCGGCGAGCAGGCTCTCCTGGCTGGCGCTGTCGTCGACCAGCCAATCCTGCCATTCGCCTTCGCCCTCCTCGCGCAAGGGGGCGTTGAGCGAGGCGTCGCCGCCGAGGCGGCGGTTCATGTCGATCACTTCCTGCTTGGCGACGCCGAGCCGGGTGGCGATGATCTCGACCTGATCGTCGCGCAGATCGCCCTCGTCGAGCGCCGAGATGCGGCTCTTGGCCTTGCGCAGGTTGAAGAACAGCTTCTTCTGGCTGGCGGTGGTGCCCATCTTCACGAGCGACCAGGAGCGCAAGATATACTCTTGTATTGACGCGCGTATCCACCACATTGCGTAGGTGGCGAGCTTGAACCCCTTGTCGGGCTCGAATCGCCGCACCGCCTGCATCAGGCCGACGTTGCCTTCGGAGATGACCTCGCCGATCGGCAGGCCGTAGCCGCGGTAGCCCATGGCGATCTTGGCCACGAGGCGAAGGTGGGAGGTGACGAGTTTGTGCGCGGCGTCGCGGTCGTCGTGCTCGCGCCAGCGCTTGGCGAGCATGTATTCTTCCTGCGGCTCCAGCATCGGGAACCGCTTGATCTCGGCGAGATAGCGAGCAAGGCCGGATTCGCCGGCAATGATAGGGAGTGCGGCGGCCATAAGGGTCCTCCTGGCGGGTACCGGATTCAAGGTCCGATCTCCGACGCGAGTCATAAGACCCGCGCTAGGCAGATATAGTTCGGTCAACCGTGACCGAAAGAGGGCGATTTCACGAATCCAGGCGCCCTATGCATGAAGCTTCGTTCATGATGCGGTAATGCATCGCGTTGGATTCGCATTTTCCGTTATACGCGCAAGGCGCGCGCAAGGTTCAAAAAATCCTGCGGCGGCGGCCGTTCTAAATGCAATGTTTCGCAGGTTACCGGATGCTCGAAACCGAGCGTCTGAGCGTGCAACGCCTGACGATTAAGCGCGGCCAGCGCAACCCTCGCCCCCTCGTCGAGCCGGTTCGCCTTGGTCTTGAAGCCGGCGCCATAGACCGAATCGCCGAGCAGCGGATGGCCGATATGGGCCATATGGACCCGGATCTGGTGCGTCCGCCCGGTCTCCAGCCGGCAGCGCAGCCACGCCGCCAGCCCCAGCGGCTGCTCGATGCGCCAGTGCGTGACCGCATGGCGCCCGCGCGCGTTCACGGCCATGCGCTCGCGCGCGTGCGGGTGGCGCCCGAGCGGCGCGTCGACCACGCCTGAGCGCTCGCGAAAATCGTTCCACGCCAGCGCCGCATATTCGCGCACCAGCGAGCCGCTGCGGCCGTGATCGGCGAACAGGTCGGCGAGGCCCTGATGCGCCGCGTCGGACTTGGCCGCGACCATGAGGCCGGAGGTGTCCTTGTCGAGCCGGTGCACGATGCCCGGCCGCTTGACCCCGCCGATGCCCGACAGCGAGGCGCCGCAATGGCGGATCAGCGCATTGACCAGCGTGCCGTCGGGATGCCCGGGGGCAGGGTGGACGACGAGGCCGGCGGGCTTGTTGATGACGATGAGGTGCTCGTCTTCGAACACCACGTCGAGCGGGATGTCCTGCCCCTCGACGGGCGCCTCCCTCAGCTCCGGCGCCTCGAGCGCGACGCGGGCGCCGGCGAGCAGCTTTCGAGCCGGGTCGAGCACGGGCTCGCCGTCGAGGCGGACGCAGCCGTCCTCGATCAGCGCCTTGAGCCGCGTGCGCGAGAGGCCCGCCGCCGCCTGCGCCAGGAAGCGGTCGAGCCGTTCGCCCGCAGCCTCGGCGCCGACCTCGAAAGTCTCGCTCACGTCGCCTCGCGGGCGCGCCTGCGGACCCGGCCGCCGCCTTCTTGCGCCGGCGGCGAGACCAGCGGCCCCAGCGCGGCGACGATGCTCTCCACCGTCGGCCGCTCGCCGGGCGCATATTCGTCGAGCGCGCGGCGCATGGCGGCGACATGGGCGGGCTTGTTGCCGCAGCAGCCGCCGACAATGCGCGCGCCCGCATCCACCGCCAGCCGGGCGTAATCGGCCATCAGCTCCGGGGTGCCGGAATAGTGGATATGCGCGCCATGCCATTGCGGCACGCCGGCGTTGGCTTTGGCGACGACGACCGCCTCCGGCCGCTTCGCCGTCATGCCAAGCACGGACACCAGGAGATCGGCCGCCCCGACGCCGCAATTGGCGCCGAAGGCGAGCGGCGGCGTCTCGAAGCTCTCGAACATTTCGGCGTAGGCGTCGGGGCTGAGGCCCATCATGGTGCGCCCGGCGGTGTCGAAGCTGGCGGTGGCGACATAGGGCATACCGAGCGCGTTGGCGGCGCGGGCGGCGGCGCGGATCTCGTCCGGGGCGGACATGGTCTCGATCCACACCACGTCGGCGCCGCCGTCCTTCAGGCCCTCGATCTGCTCGGCGAACACTTCGCAAGCCTCGTCCTCGGTCAGCGCCCCGAGCGGCGCCAGCAGGTCGCCGGTCGGCCCGAGCGAGCCGCCGACGACGACGCGACGCCCGGACCTGTCGGCGACGTCGCGGGCGATTTCCGCCGCGCGCCGGTTCAACTCGCGCACCCGGTCCTGCAGCCCGTGCAGCATCAGCCGGCGACGGTTGCCGCCGAACGAATTGGCCAGCACGATATCGGAGCCGGCGTCGACGAAGGACTGGATCAGCGCGCGGATTTTTTCCGGATGGGTGTCGTTCCACAGCTCCGGCGTCTCGCCCGACGCCAGCCCAGCCTCGAACAGGTTGGTTCCGGTCGCGCCGTCGGCGAGCAGCGGGCGGCCTTCTTGCAGCAGGGCGTTGAGCATGAGGGGTCTCGGCGTGAAAGTCGCGCCGAGATAGGCGCATGCGCGGCGGCGGGCAAGCGCGGCATCTCCCGACGGAGCGAGCGCGCGGTTCTGCGTCCCGTAAGGAGAGCGAGGCCCGTCGCATAGTCGAGGCCCAGTTTGAGCCTGCGAAACCGGAAGGAGCCTGAAATGCCGCAGATCAATCTCGTCTCGGGGCGCAACAACACCTACACGTTCGGCGCCGGCACAGCGAACGAGTTTCGGTTCTGGCCCTACGCCGACGGCAGCCAACTGCATCTGTTGCGAAGGGCGCTGTTCATCATCGAACATAACATCTACAAAAAGAACAATGCATGCAACAAATACTTCGGCACGCTTTCCCCCGCAGCCGCATCGCGATCCTTCGACAAGGTCTGGGAAGACAACACCATTTGGATCAGCTACGAGCCGCGCACCGGTCTGGGCTGGGACGGCGCGACCGATAGCGGTCAAAAAGAAGTCACGCTGGGCGAGGACGCGTTCACCCACGATGGCGGCAACCGCTGGTACGTCGCCGCGGTTCTGGTGCACGAACTCGCCCATTGCGCCGGCGCCGGCGGCGCGCCTTCGAAAGCCGCTTCGACGGCGCTCAAGTTCTGCGGCTTGGCCAATCTGTACGACGGCGCCGTCGGGGCGCGGGTCGTGCAAAGCGACCAACGCATGGCTTAGAGCGCGGGGGCGGCGGGCAAGTCTTCAGACGCTCTCGCCGTCCTCGGGCGCCTCGAACGCGAGCCTCTCGTAAAGCTCCGCGAGTGGGAAGGTGACATCGATCTCGAGCAGCGCAAGGGCGGCGTCGGCGAGCAGAATGTCGTGCGTCCACCTGTCGCCGTCACGCCGGTAGACGACAGCGTGCGGCGCGTCCTGCTCCAGCATGACGTAGCGATGCACCGACGGCGTCGCCTCGTATTCGCGCGCCTTCTCGATCCAGTCGGTCTTTGTGGTCCAGGGGCTTAGGACTTCGAACACGACGGCCGGATTGTCGACCCACTTAGCCTTTCTCTCGACGGGAGCGCAAACGACCATAGCGCCGGGGTAACGGACTGTCCCTTCGGCACTAAGATACTTGAGGTCGTTGTTGAAGAATTGACACCGCCTGCCGAGCAAGCGCGGGATCAACGCCACCGCCAAATTGCCTTGAATCGCGGAGTGACCCGCCGTCCCGCCCGTCATCGCGACCGAGCGAAACCCGTCGAACTCATAGCGAAGCTCCTGCCGGTCCTCCCAGGCAAGGAACTCGGCGAGCGTCATGTGCGCATCGCGTCGTTCATGGCGGCTTTTTACCACAAACGGCGCCCCTCGCGAAGCCGCGCGCCCTGACGTATGCTCAGCGCTTATCCTAACGAGGCAGGGCTATGGGGCAGGAAACGTTTCTCGGACTCGACATCGGCACGTCGTCGGTAAAGGCGCTGCTGATCGGCGCCGATCAGCGCACGGTCGCGGAGACGAACGCCGCGCTCGACGTGTCGCGCCCGCAGCCCTTGTGGAGCGAGCAGAACCCCGACGACTGGGTCGAGGGGGTCGGCGCCGCCGTCCACACCCTGCGCCGCCGCGCGCCGGAAGCGTTCGCGCAGCTGGCGGGTATCGGCCTCTCCGGCCAGATGCACGGCGCGACCTTCCTCGATGCCGACGACAAGCCGTTGCGGCCGGCGATTCTGTGGAACGACGGCCGCTCGTTCGCCGAATGCGAGGAGCTGACCCGCCGCGTGCCCGATTTCCTGGCCCGCGCCGGCAATCTGGCGATGCCCGGCTTCACTGCGCCGAAAGCGATGTGGCTCGCCAAGCATGAACCCGCGGCGTTCGCCGCGACCCGCCGCATCCTGCTGCCGAAGGACTACGTGCGGCTGAAGCTGACCGGCGAGGCGGTCTCCGACATGTCCGACGCCGCCGGGACGCTGTGGCTCGACATCGCCGGCCGGCGCTGGGACGAGGAGCTGCTGGCGGCTTCCGGCCTTACGCTCGCCCATATGCCGGCGCTGGTCGAGGGCTCGGAGGTCTCCGGCTATCTTTTGCCGGAAGTCGCCGCCGCTTGGGGCCTCGGCGAGCGCAAGATCCCGGTCGCGGGCGGGGCGGGCGACAATGCCGCCTCGGCGATCGGGGTCGGCGCCATCGCGGCCGGCGAGGGTTTCGTCTCGCTCGGCACCTCGGGCGTGATCTTCTCCGTCACCGACAAATACGTCAGCCTGCCGCAGCGCACGCTGCACGCCTTCTGCCACGCGCTGCCGGGGCGCTGGCACGGCATGTCGGTGATGCTGTCGGCGGCGGCCTCGCTGAGCTGGGTCGCCGAGCTGATCGGCCGCGGCGACCGCATCGGCGCCTGCGTCGACGCCGCCGAAGCCTTCGCGCGCGATCCCCAGGCTGTGCGGACGGCGCCGGTGTTCCTGCCCTATCTCTCCGGCGAGCGCACGCCGCACAACGATCCCGCCGCGACCGGCATGTTCGCGGGGCTGACGGCCGCCCATGGCGCCGGGGCGCTGCTGTTTGCGACGATGGAGGGCGTCGCCTTCTCGTTCGCCGACGGCGTCGACGTGCTGCGCGCGGCCGACGCCGCGCCGGAAATCCCGCTGCTGGTCGGCGGCGGGGCCCGCTCGGGCTTCTGGGGCCAGATGATCGCCGACGTCACCGGGCTGGAGATTGATCTGGCGGCCGGGGCGGAAGCGGGCGCGGCGCTCGGCGCGGCGCGGCTCGGCATGCTGGCGGCGGGAGCGGGCGACGAGCGCACGATCTGCGCCCGGCCGGCGACGCAGCGGCGGTTCGTTCCCGACGCCGCGCGGGCGGCGCTGCACGCGCCGCGGCTGGCGCGCTACCGGGCGCTGTACAAGGCGGAGAAGGCGGCGCGGGGGTAGCAAGAACGCGAAACAGGGAGGAGAAAATGTCCTATCTGGAAGCCATGCGCCGGGTGATCACCGGCGACGACGCTGCGGGCAAGTCCGTCATCGTGATCGACGGCGGCCCGTCGTCCGCATTTCAAGACATTCTGTTCGAGATTTGGGAGGACGCGGCAAGCGGCCCGCTCGATCCGCGCAATCGCGACGACCTTGGCCCCACGAAGCCGGTTCTGGGTCCGCGCAAGGGCAACGTGCAAGTGCGATGGTTTGTCGTCAGCCCGACGCCGGAGCCGCTAGCGAGCTTGCCGAAGGAGGCGCTCGACAAGGCGGTTCGCGACGTTTTCGCCGAGTTCGGCGGGGCTGGCCACATCGTCGATCAGTCCCGTCATTCCATGATGCACGAAACGCACACGATCGACGTCATCTGCGTGTTGCAGGGCGAGGTTTCGCTGATCCTGGAAGGCGGCGAAACGCGTCTGAAGCCCGGAAACGTCGTCATCCAGCGCGGGACCAATCACGCCTGGCAGGCCGTCGGTGGCCCGGCGCTGCTGCTCGCGGTGCTGATCGACCGCGGCGGCTAGGGCCACCGCACCGTCGGCGGCATCGACGACAGGATCGACTCCACATTGCCGCCGGTCTTCAGCCCGAAGATCGTGCCGCGGTCGTACAGCAGGTTGTACTCGACGTAGCGCCCGCGCCGCACGAGCTGCTCCTCGCGGTCGGCCGCGGTCCACGGCTTGGCGTAGTTCGCTTTGACGATCTCGGAGTAAGTGCGCGCAAAAGCCTCGCCGACCGTCCGCGTGAAGGCGAAATCCGCCTCCCACGCGCCGCTGTCGAGATAGTCGTAGAAGATCCCGCCGACGCCGCGCGGCTCGCCCCGGTGCGGCAGCCAGAAATACTCGTCGCACCACGCCTTGTACTTATCGTAGGGCGCCGCGTGCGCCTCGCACGCCCCGCGAAAGGCCGCATGGAACGCTTGCGAATCGGCGTCCTCCTGCGTGCGACGGCGCTCCAGCACCGGCGTCAGGTCGCCGCCGCCGCCGAACCACGCCTTCGAGGTCACGACGAAGCGCGTGTTCATGTGCGCGGTCGGGACGTTGGGGTTCCACGGGTGGGCGATGACGGAGCAGCCCGCCGCCCAGAACCGCGGGTCCTCCGCAGCGCCGGGGATCTGTTTGGCGAATTCCGGCGCGAAGGTTCCGTGCACGACCGAGACATGCGCGCCCATCTTCTCGAACACTCTCCCGCGCAGCGTAGCCATGCGTCCGCCGCCGCCCTCGGCGCCGTCATGGTTGGCGCGCTTCCAGTCCTTGCGCTCGAACCGGCCGGGGTTCGCGGTCTCGGGCGGGAACGGGCCGGGGCACTCGTCCTCCAGCCGCTCCATTGCTGCGAGCAGGATCTCCTGCAACTGCTGGAACCACGCCGACGCCGCCGCCTTGCGCGCTGCGATCTCGCTTTCCACTCTTTCCATCCTCCCTGACGCTGTGCCGCAGTCTAGGCGCGTCAGACGACCGGCAAAAGCCGTCGTAGCGGATGTCGCCGAAGATTTGTGCTCGACGCCTAAGTAATGGGCGAAACCTAGGAAATGTTGGGCAATTTAGGTAATACGTCACAATTCTGTTTGCTTTTTTGCGCTGCAGCAATATCCTCTTGCCATGCGCGCCTCGCATGGCGCGCGCGAAGGGGACGACCATGGGTTCGATGCTTCGCAAAGGCCAAAGACTGCGCCCGTTGCACCCGCAGCTTGCCGAAAGGGAATGGGGCGTCGCCGGCGACGCGGTGGGCACGGTGCTATGCTGCTACCGGGTGCTCATCGACCGCTCCGGCGCGGCCGACCGGGTCGATGTCGAGTTCAGCTCCGGTCACAAGGTCTGGGGCGCGCCGGCCGAGCAATTCGCGGTCGTCTCCGACGCCGCCTCCGCGCATTAGATCGTGAAGATCTTGCCGGGGTTGAACAGGTTCTGCGGGTCGAACGACGCCTTCAGCCGCCGCATCAGGTCGAGCGCGTCGGGGCCGTGCTCGGCTTCGAGATAGGGCGCCTTCTTCTGGCCGACGCCGTGCTCGCCAGTACAGGTGCCGCCCATGCCAATCGCCCGCAGCGCCAGCCGTTCGCTGAACTCCTCGGCCTTGTCGATTTCCTCCGCTGAATCCATGTCGATCATCGGCGTCACATGGAAATTGCCGTCGCCGACATGGCCGACGATGGGCGCGATCAGCCCGTTTTCGGCGAGATCGGCCTGGGTCGCCTCGACGCAGTCGGCCAGCCGCGAGATCGGCACGCAGACGTCCGTCGCCAGGGCTTTCGCGCCGGGGCGCAGGCCGAGCGAGGCCCAATAGACGTCGTGGCGCGCCTGCCACAGCTTCGAGCGCTCCTCGGCGCTGGTCGTCCAGGCGAACGGGCCGCCGCCGTGGCCTTCGGCGATCTCGGCGAAGCGGCGCGATTGCTCGGCCACGCTCGCCTCCGAGCCGTGGAACTCCAGGAACAGCATCGGCGTCTCGGGCAGGCTCAGCTTGGAATAGGCGTTGCACGCCTGCACCTGCAGTTTGTCGAGCAGCTCGATGCGCGCGACCGGGATGCCGTGCTGGATCGTCTCGATGGTAGTCAGGCAGGCCGAGCGCACGTCGGGGAATGGGCAATGCCCGCCGGCGATCGATTCGGGGATGCCGGAGAGTTTTAGCGTGACCTCGACGATGGCGCCGAGCGTGCCCTCGGAGCCGACGAACAGCCGCGTCAGGTCGTAGCCGGCCGACGACTTCTTCGCCCGCGAGGCGGTGCGCAGGAATTTGCCCCCCGCGGTGACGATTCCGAGCGACAGCACGACCTCGCGCATCGTGCCGTAGCGCACCGCGTTGGTGCCCGAGGCGCGCGTCGCCGCCATGCCGCCGATCGAGGCGTCGGCGCCGGGGTCGATGGGGAAGAACAGGCCGCTGTCGCGCAGATGCGAGTTGAGCGCCTTGCGGGTGATTCCCGGCTCGACGACGCAATCGAGATCCTCGGCGTGGACGGCGAGCACCCGGTTCATCCGGGTGACGTCGATGGAGAGCCCGCCGTGCAGCGCGTTGACGTGGCCCTCCAGCGAGGTGCCGGTTCCGAACGGCACAATCGGCGCGTCATGCCGAGCGCAGATCTTCACCGCGTCGACGACGTCTTGCGTCGATTCCGCGAACAGCACCGCGTCGGGCGGGGCGTTGCGCAGCCAGGTCAGGGTGTGGCCGTGCTGCTCGCGCACCGCCTGGGACGTGGCGATCTTGTTGCCGAAATGGGCGTTGAGGTCGGAGACCAGCGCCTGAACGACCTCCGGCGGCAGCTTGCCTTCGCGGCGGCGGACTTCGAACATGGGCGGCCTCCCTGGCTATCGCTTGGCCTTATGACGCCAAGACCGGGGCTCGCGCAAATGCTTGCGCGTGCGCCGGCGCCGGCGCTAAGCCCTCAAGCCAAAGGGAGGCCGACTTGCAAGACCCGCGTGCGTTCCTGATCGGGCTGTTTCAGGCGGCGATCGACGCCGCGCGGCCGGAGCGCGTGCTCAGCCGCCATCTGCCGGAGCGTCCCCGAGGCCGCACGTTGGTCGTCGGCGCAGGCAAGGCGGCGGCGGCGATGGCCGCCGCGCTCGAATCGGCCTGGGACGGCCCGCTCGAAGGCCTCGTCGTCACCCGCTACGGCCACAGCGCGCCGACGCGGCGGATCGAGGTCGTCGAGGCCGCCCATCCGGTGCCGGACGCTGCCGGCGTTGAGGCGGCGGCGCGGATGCTGGCGAGCGTGCGCAACTTGAGCCCCGACGATCTCGTGCTGTGCCTGTTGTCCGGCGGCGGCTCGGCGCTGCTCGCCGCGCCCGCTGCGGGCCTGACGCTCGACGACAAGCGCGCGATCAACCGCGCGCTGCTCGCCAGCGGCGCCGGCATCGTCGAGATGAACTGCGTGCGCAAGCACTTGTCCGCGGTGAAGGGCGGGCGGCTGGCGGCGGCGGCGGCGCCGGCGCGGGTGGTCAGCCTCGTCATCTCCGACGTGCCGGGCGACGATCTCTCGGTGATCGCCTCCGGCCCAACGACGCCCGACCCGACCACCTCGGCGCAGGCGCTCGCGATCCTCGCTCGCTACCGCATCGCCGCCCCCGAGCGCGTGCTGGCGCATCTGCGTGAGCCGGCTTCGGAGACGCCGAAGCCGGGCGATCCCGCCTTCGCCCGCGTCGAGAACCGGCTGATCGCCGCGCCGATGCTGTCGCTGCGCGCGGCAGCGGACGCGGCGCGCGCGGCCGGCGTGACGCCGCTTATCTTGGGCGACGCGATCGAAGGCGAAGCGCGCGAGGTCGGCAAGGCGTTCGCGGGGCTGGCGCTGTCGTGCCGCGCCCATGGCGTCCCGGCCGCGCCGCCCTGCTTGCTGCTGAGCGGCGGCGAGACCACCGTCACCGTGCGCGGGAAAGGGCGGGGCGGGCGCAATGCGGAGTTCGCGCTCGGGCTGGCGCTGGCGCTCGACGGAGCGCCGGGCGTCCACGCGCTGGCCGGGGATACGGACGGCATCGACGGCAGCGAGGACAACGCCGGCGCCTATGTCGCCCCCGACACGCTGGCGCGCTGTCCCGACGCGCGGGCGCGGCTGGACGACAACGACGCTTACGGGGCGTTCGCGGCGGCGGGCGGGCTGGTGACGACGGGGCCGACGCTGACCAACGTCAACGATTTCCGGGCGATCTACATCGGCTCGCCTTAGGCGTCGCTTCCCCGTTAAATCCGTCCGCAACAGTCTCGATTCGGCAGCGGCGAGGGGCGGCATGCGCATAGTCGATGAGTTCAACCTGCTGCGTTCGCTCGATCTGCTGACGGGCGTGAGCATCGCCTTCGCGCTGGCGACGCTGATCGGGGCGGAGCGGCAGTGGCGCCAGCGCAGCGCCGGCCTGCGCACCAACGTCCTGGTGGCGGTGGGGGCGGCGGCTTTCGTCTCGCTCGGCGAGCGCGTCAACGGCGCCTCGGGCGCGACGCAGATCGCGGCCTATGTCGTGTCGGGCGTCGGCTTTCTCGGCGCCGGCGTCATCATGAAGGACGGCGCGCAGATTTCGGGGCTTAACACCGCGGCGACGCTGTGGTGCTCGGCGGCGGTCGGCGCGCTCAGCGGCATCGGCCTCGCCGCCGAGGCGGCCATTCTCACGGTCGCGGTGTTGGCGGGCAACACGCTGCTGCGGCCGCTGGTCAACGCCCTCAACCGCGCGCCGGTCGACGAAGCGACCGGCGAGGCGACGCTCGAACTCTGGGCGGTCACGTCGAACGAGAACGTCGACGCCGTGCGCGACCTCGTCGTCGAGGCGCTGGAGGGCGCGAGCTACCCCGTGCGCGAGATCGAGGTGGAGACGCGCGGCGTCGGGACCAGCGAAGTCGTGGCGACGCTCATTTCGACTTCCGGCGAACGCAGCGAACTCGACGCCGTCTGCGCGGCGCTCGAACGCTCGCCGCTGGTCAAGTTCGCAAGCTGGGTGGCGCAATCGGGCGAGGCGGGGTAGGCGCGCGGCGCGGCGCGCCGTGCTAGGCTCGCCGCTCCTCACGCCAGGAACCGCCCTTGACCAACAACCCGCTCCTCGCGCCCTGGACCACAGCCTTCGGCGAGCCGCCGTTCAGCCGCATCCGGCTCGAACATTTCCGCCCCGCCTTCGACGCCGCCATCGCCGAATGGAAAGCCGAGCGGGAGGCGATCAAGGCCGCCCCCGCCAGCTTCGACGCGACCATTCTCGGCCTGGAGCGCGCCGGCCAGACGCTCGACCGGGTCGAGCGCGCCTTCTACCACCTCGTGGGCACGGCCTCGGGCGACGAGATCGAGGCGATCCAGCGCGAGATCCAGCCGCGCCTGGCGCGCGAATCGGCCGACATGCTGCTCGACGACGCGCTGTTCGTCCGCGTCGACGCCGTCCACGCCGACTTGGCAAGCCTCGACGCGGAGGCGCAGCGGCTGGTCGAGCGGCGCTGGCTTGCCTTCAGGCGAGCCGGCGCGGGTCTGCCGGGCGAGAAGAAGCAACGCCTCGCCGAAATCGCCGAGCGGTTGGCGTCGCTCGGCGCGGCGTTCGGCCAGAACGTGCTCGGCGACGAAAAGGGTTACGCGCTGGTGCTCGGCTCCGAGGCGGAGCTGGAGGGGCTGCCGGATTCGGCCCGCGCGGCGGCTCAAGCGGCGGCCGAGGAGCGCGGCCATCCCGGTAAATGGGTCGTCACCTTGTCGCGCTCGTCCGTCGAGCCGTTCCTGCAATTCTCCGCCCGGCGCGATCTGCGCGAGCAGGTCTGGCGCGCCTTCGTCTCGCGCGGCGCGGGCGCGCGCGACAATGGGCCGGTGATGAGCGAGACGCTGGCGCTGCGCACGGAAATGGCGGGCCTGCTCGGCTACCAGACCTGGGCCGACTACCGGCTCGACGACACCATGGCCCGCACGCCCGCCGCGGCGCTCGACCTGCTGCATCGGGTGTGGACGCCCGCCCGCGCCGCCGCGCTGGAGGAGGCGAAGGCGCTGCAGGCGATGATCGCGCAGGAGGGCGGCAATTTCGAGCTGCAGCCGTGGGACTGGCGCTATTACGCCGGCAAGCGCCGGCAGGCGCTGTACGATTTCGACGAGAGCGCGCTGCGCGCCCATCTGCCGCTCGAAAACGTCATCGCCGCCGCGTTCGACGTGGCGGGACGGCTGTTCGGCTTGCAGTTCGAGCCGCGCGCCGACGTCGATCTGCCCCATCCCGACGCCCGCGCCTGGGAGGTCAAGGACGCCGAGGGCCGCCATCTCGCGCTGTTCATCGGCGATTTCTTCGCCCGGCCGGAGAAGCACAGCGGCGCCTGGATGTCGGGGTTCCGCGACCAGCACAGGCTCGACGGCGGCGCGACGCCGATCGTCGTCAACGTGCTCAACGCCGCGCGCGGCGCGAAGGGCGAGCCGGCGCTGCTCAGCCACGACGAGGCGCGCACCCTGTTCCACGAATTCGGCCATGCGCTGCACGGCATGCTGTCCGACGTGGCCTATCCCTATCTGTCGGGCACCAACGTCGCGCGCGACTGGGTCGAACTGCCGTCGCAGCTTTACGAGCATTGGCTCGACCGTCCCGAGGTGCTGTCGCGCTTCGCCCGCCACTACGAGACCGGCGCGCCGATGCCGCAAGACCTGATCGACCGCATGAAGCGCGCGCGCGCCTACGGGCAGGCGCATGAAACGATAGAGTTCCTCGCCTCCGCCTTCACCGACATGAAGGCGCACGCGCTGAGCGAGGCCGGAAGCGTCGACGCCCGCGCGCTGGAGGCGGCGGGGCTGAAGGCGCTCGGCATGCCCGCGGCGATAGTTCCCCGCCACGCGGCGCAGCATTTCCAGCACATCTTCTCCGGCGACGGCTATTCCGCGGGCTATTACAGCTATCTCTGGTCGGAGGTGCTCGACGCCGACGCCTTCGAGGCTTTTGTGGAAGCCGGCGACGTGTTCGATCCGGCGCTGGCCGGGAAGCTGCGCCGCTGCGTCTACGCCGCGGGCGGCACACGCCCGCCGGACGAGCTGTGGCAGGCGTTCCGCGGCCGCGCGCCCGACCCCGCGGCGCTGCTGCGCAAGCGCGGATTGGCGACATGACAAATGGATGACAGAAATAACCCTCCGTATAATGAAATAAATCGGCTCGCCGAGCGATCTTTAAGGCGAGACCGCTGGCGAGGATGCCGAACGCTTCACTTGGGGTAGCGCTGAGATTTCTTTTGCCGATCGGCTCTCGTGCAACAGGAGACGATCATGAAGTTTCGCACATTCGCCCTGGCGCTGGTCGCAGGCCTGATCGTGGCGTCGGGCGCCGGAGCTGTGGAATACAAGCATCATTCGCGCGCCGAGGATCGGAAAATGTCGGCGAGGTCGGAGCCGCCGGGCTATTGGCGCAACGACAGCCGGGTCGGCGCCCCGGACCCGCTCGACCGCGATCCGCTCACCAGCGCCAACGGGTCGTGATCAGCTCACCTGAAACCACGCCTTCAGCCCCTGCGCCCGTGCGTCGGGCGAAGCGGAGGCGAGCGGCCATTTGCCCGGCGTCTGCGCCACGAAGGCCGCATGCAGCGTGCGCCCCGGCGCGAGCGGCAGCGCGTCGCGCCAATAGGGGTCCCAGCCGTCGTCGAGTTCATGCAACTGCCGCGCGGCATGGCCTTCGAGCCGCAGGGTCTGCGGGCTCGCGGTCCGGTTCTGTAGCGTCAGCGACACCGGCGCGCCCCGCTTGGCCTGGAACAGCGGCTTGCCAGGCCAGCCGGCCCCGCCGACGCCGTTGATCGTAAAACCGGGTTTGGGCGCGCCGGCGAGGACGACATTGACCCGCAACGCGCGCTCCAGCGCGATCTCCTGCGGCAGGTTCGCAGCGGCGGGCAGCGCCGCGATGGCCGGCTTGGCGCCGGCGCGGGCGCCGTTCGGCTCGATCCGCAGCGCCAACCGGTCGGGCAGGGCGAACTCGACCGCGGCGTCGCCGAGGTCGAACATCAGCTCGATCCGGCCGCTCGGGCAGAGCGGGAACTCGCCGCCGCGCGGCTCGAACAGCTCGCTTGGGCTGCCGTCGATGGCGATGACATGCGCCGTCGCGCCGCTCGCCGTCAGCGGCAGCGTGAGCGCGGCCGAGGCGTTGGCGAGGCGCAGCCGCACCCGGCCGCCCGGCGGCGCCGTCAGCCTCAGCGGCGCGGGGCCGGCGTTCACGCGCAAACCCGCCGCATCCGCGCCGGAGAAGATCACGACGGCGTCGAGGTCCGCCGCGGGCGGGGAGGGGTCGTCGATCACGATCGCCCCGAACAGCCCGGCCGAGGTCCCGTAGGGTCCGTAAAGATGAAAGCCGGCTTGCGCGGGCGTAAACCCGACGTCGCGCGTCGCGCCCGGCGCCAGCGCGGCGCCGTCGAGCCCGGGAAAGCCGCCGCTCAACCCCGGCCAATACAGCGAGGTCGGCTCGGCGAGCCGGTTGACCAGGCGCACGTTGAGCCGCCGTCCGGCCGTGACGCGCAGCAGCGGGCCGGGCGAGGCGCCGTTGTAGCCGGCAAGCCCCGCCTCCAGCGTCGTCGTCGCCTCGGCCGCCAGCGCCGGAAGCCAGAGCGCCGCGCTGACCCCGCCGCCGAGCACGGCGCGCCGCGTCGGCTGTCCCGCTTTGACGCGCATTTCGCGGCGCCCATCTTGCGCGGCGGCGGGCGTCGAGTCGTCCGGTAACGGAGCGTTAAGCGTGCGCATTTGGGTTCTGTTAATGGGTTTGGCCGCCGTGCTCGCCGCGCTGTTGATCGCTGGCGGGCAGGCGCACTTAGCCCATGAGGCCGCGCACGCCAACGCGAACCTCGCGGGCGGCGTCTTCACCATCCCGCTGGCCGCCGTTGTGCGGATTTGACACAGGCGTTTTTTCGCTGGCGCGGCTTAATCAAGCTGTCTATAGACCCGCGCTTACGCGTGAAGCGCGCCCAACCGACCGGGCGCGCCGGAAAACGCGGGCGTGGCGGAACTGGTAGACGCACTGGATTTAGGTTCCAGCGAGCAATCGTGGGGGTTCGAGTCCCTCCGCCCGCACCAATCTAGCCGCGGCCGGCGCTGTCGAAAGCGTGCGGCCGCTCTGTCTATTTCGACCCCGCGGCGTGCGAGGTCTTCGGGAACGGTGGGACGAAAATGCAGGTGACGGAAACGCTGAGCGAAGGGCTCAAGCGGTCGTACGACGTGGTGATCCCCGCGAGCGACCTCGCCTCCAAGCTCGACAGCGAGCTGAACGACCTCAAAGCGAAGGTCCGCATCAACGGCTTCCGTCCCGGCAAGGTGCCGATGGCGCACCTGCGGCGCGTGTACGGCCGCTCGGTGATGGCCGATCTCGTGCAGAAGCAGATCGACGCCGCCAACAAGGAGATCATCGAGGGCCACAACCTGCGCCTGGCCATGCAACCCCGGATCGAGCTCTCCAAGGAGCAGACCGAGATCGAGGCGGCGCTGGAGGCCAAGGGCGATCTCGCGTTCAAGATCGAGCTGGAGGTGCTGCCGCAGTTCGACCTCGGGACTTTCGACGACATCGCGCTCGAGCGCCCGGTCGCCGACGTCGCCGAGGAGGAGATCGAGCGCTTCGTCCAGCGCGTCGCAGACAACCGGCGCAATTTCGTCGAGCGCCCCGAGGGCGAGGCCGCCGAGAGCGGCGACAAGCTGACGGTCGATTTCGTCGGCAAGATCGACGGCGTCGAGTTCGAAGGCGGCAAGGGCGAGGGAATCGACGTCATACTCGGCTCGAAGAGCTTCATCCCCGGCTTCGAGGAGTCGCTCGTCGGCGCCAAGGCGGGCGATGAGCGCAACGTCGAGGCGCGCTTCCCCGACAATTACGCCAACGGCGCGCTGGCCGGTAAGACCGCCGCGTTCGAGGCCAAAGTGACCAAGGTCGCCAAGCCCGAGGAGCTCGCGCTCGACGACGAATTCGCCAAGAGCGTCGGCTACGATTCCGTGGAGGCGATGCGCAAGTCGATCCGCGAGCGGCTCGAAGCCGATTACGCCCGCATCTCGCGCGAGAAGGTCAAGCGCCGCCTGCTCGACGAACTCGCCAAGCGCTACAGCTTCGAGTTGCCGCGCAGCCTCGTCGACCAGGAGTTCGGCCAGATCTGGGCGCAAGTCGAGCGCGAACAGAAGGCCGGCGGCAAGAGCTTCGCCGACGAGAACACCACCGAGGAGGCCGCCCGCGCCGAGTATCTCGGCCTGGCCGAGCGCCGGGTGCGGCTCGGGCTGGTGCTTGCCGAGGTTGGCCGCAACGCCAATGTGCAGATCACCGACGAGGAACTGACCCGGGCGCTGATCGAGCGGGCGCGCGGCTTCCCCGGCCAGGAGCAGGAGGTCTGGAACTACTACCGCAACAACCAGGGGGCGCTGGCCGAGCTGCGGGCGCCAATCTACGAGGAGAAGGCGGTCGACCATATTCTCGGGCTGGCCAAGATCGAGGATCGCAAGGTCGATCCCGAGGAGCTTCTGAAGCCCGACGAGGAGGAGATCCCGAAGCTCGCCGAGCCGGCTCTTGCGTTCGCCGAACCAGCGCCCGAGGCCGTCGAGCCGGCGCCCGAGGCCGTCGAGCCGGCGCCCGAGGCCGTCGAGCCGGCGCACGGCGAAGGTTAACGGAAACGAAAGCGAACGGGCGCCCCCTTTTCGCCCGAGACGAGGGCGCCTATGTTGCGAACGGCGCGATCAAGCGATTCTATCCCGAGAAGAAAGTCCCATGCGCGACATTGTCGACAATTACACCAACAACCTCGTGCCGATGGTGATCGAGCAGTCCGCGCGGGGCGAGCGGTCGTTCGACATCTTCTCGCGCCTGCTGCGCGAGCGCATCATTTTCATGATCGGCCCGGTCGACGACGGCTCGGCCTCGCTGGTCGTGGCCCAGCTTCTCTTCCTTGAGGCGGACAACCCCAAGAAAGAGATCGCCATGTACATCAACTCGCCGGGCGGCGTCGTCACGGCGGGTCTGTCGATCTACGACACGATGCAATTCGTGCGACCAAAGGTCTCGACCATGTGCGTGGGACAGGCGGCCTCGATGGGGTCGCTGCTGCTGTGCGCCGGCGAGGCCGGCAGTCGCTACAGCTTGGCCAATTCCCGCATCATGCTGCACCAGCCGTCTGGCGGCTTCCAGGGCCAGGCGTCCGATATCGAGCGCCACGCCGAGGACATCGTCAAGATGAAGCGGCGGCTGAACGAGATCTACGTCAAGCACACCGGCCAAACGTATGAGAAGATTGAACGGACGCTTGACCGAGATCATTTCATGTCGGCCGAGGAGGCGAAGGCTTTCGGCATCGTCGACGAAGTGATGACGAAGCGCAGCGGCGAGGACCCGGAGGCGCCCAAGCCGCTGTGAAATTCCCCCGCCGGGCGGGGCGACTGCCCGGTGGACTTGATTTTGCATGGCGTTTGATGGTGGATAGGCCCTGTTAATCATGCCGCCGGTTCGACAGCGTGAACCGGGCCGTTAGATCGGCGCCGAGGGTCGGAAGGGAGCTAGGCTACCCTTTCTTAGGGCGTGATATCTAGGTTCGACATTCGTTTCCCGCCCGAATCGCGTTTACGAATGTTCGGCCGGAAGGAGAAGTGAAATGGCTAAGGCCGAAGGCGACGCCAAGAATACCCTCTACTGCTCGTTCTGCGGCAAGAGCCAGCACGAGGTGAGGAAGCTGATCGCCGGGCCCACGGTCTTCATCTGCGACGAGTGCGTCGAGCTCTGCATGGACATCATCCGTGAAGAGAGCAAGACAGCGCTGGTCAAATCGAAGGACGGCATCCCGACGCCGCGCGAAATCTGCAAGGTGCTGGACGATTACGTGATCGGCCAGGCCAACGCCAAGCGTGTGCTCTCGGTCGCGGTGCACAACCATTACAAGCGGTTGAACCACGCGACGAAGCACTCGGACGTCGAGCTGGCGAAGTCCAACATCCTGCTGATCGGCCCGACCGGCTCCGGCAAGACGCTGCTGGCGCAGACGCTCGCCCGCATCCTCGACGTGCCGTTCACCATGGCGGACGCGACCACGCTGACCGAAGCCGGCTATGTCGGCGAAGACGTCGAGAACATCATCCTCAAGCTGTTGCAGGCCTCCGACTACAATGTCGAGCGGGCGCAGCGCGGCATCGTCTACATCGACGAGATCGACAAGATCAGCCGCAAGTCCGACAATCCCTCGATCACCCGCGACGTCTCGGGCGAGGGCGTGCAGCAGGCGCTGCTGAAGATCATGGAAGGCACAGTCGCTTCCGTTCCGCCGCAGGGCGGGCGCAAGCATCCGCAGCAGGAGTTCCTGCAGGTCGACACCACCAACATCCTGTTCATCTGCGGCGGCGCGTTCTCCGGGCTGGAGCGGATCATCTCGGCTCGCGGCAAGGGCACCTCGATCGGCTTCTCGGCCAAGGTCCAGGCCCCCGACGACCGCCGCACCGGCGAGGTGTTCCGCATGGTCGAGCCGGAGGATCTGCTCAAGTTCGGCCTGATCCCCGAGTTCGTCGGCCGCCTGCCGGTGATCGCGACGCTGGAGGACCTCGACGAGGACGCGCTGAAGAAGATCCTCACCGAGCCGAAGAACGCGCTGGTCAAGCAATATCAGCGGCTGTTCGAGATGGAGAACACCGACCTGTCGTTCCAGGACGAGGCGCTGAACGTGATCGCCAAGAAGGCGATCGAGCGCCGCACCGGCGCGCGCGGCCTGCGCTCGATCATGGAGGCCATCCTGCTGGATACGATGTTCGACCTGCCCGGCCTCGACGGCGTCGAGCAGGTGGTGATCGGGCCGGAGGTGATCGAAGGCAAGCAGCGGCCGCTCTATATCTATACGGAGCGGGCCGAGAAGGCGGGCTGAGGCTTGCCTCCAGGGCGAAAAGTTTTCACGCCCGGGCTTCGGCCCGGGCGTTTTCGTTTCGCGACGGGCGCCGCGAGGCGCGCGTCGGGCTTACGCGGCCGGAGCCGCGGCCTGCCTGGGATTACGCGAACCCGACCCGCTGACATTTTTGCGCGAGTTCCGGGCCTCGCGACGACTTGAAACCGCCTTCGTGAACGTCCATCTTTGCTTTACGCTGAATTCGCCGCGACAGACTGGGCGGAGACAGCTAAGCTTTGCGGCAAGTTGAGGGGGCTAATTTTACCCGATTCGCAGCCGGAGGCGGTACGCGGGGCTCAGTTTCGTAAAAGAGATCGCGCGCCGTCGGCTTTACAAAGCTTGGGACGCCCGGGACGGTTAACGCCGACGCCGGGCGACAATGGACAGGATCCTCCATGACAACGCCACGCAAGCCCATCGTTCCCGGCGCTTCCGACGCCTATCCCGTCCTGCCGCTGCGCGACATCGTCGTGTTCCCGCATATGATCGTGCCGCTGTTCGTCGGCCGCGAGAAGTCGATCCGCGCCCTCGAAGAGGTGATGCGCGCCGACAAGCCGATCCTGCTGGCGACGCAGAAGAACGCGGCTGACGACGATCCCGCGCCGGAAGCCATTTTCGAGACCGGCACGCTCGCCCGCGTGTTGCAACTGCTCAAGCTGCCGGACGGCACGGTCAAGGTGCTGGTCGAAGGCGCGAGCCGCGCCAAGATCCGCAAATACATCCCGGCTGAGGGCTATTACGCCGCCGAGGCGCAGGCTGTCGCCGACGACCCGATCGACCAGATCGAGGCCGAGGCTTTGTCGCGCTCCGTGCTTGCAGAGTTCGAGAATTACGTCAAGCTGAACAAGAAGATCTCACCGGAAGTCGTCGCCGCCGTTACGCAAATCGACGATTACGGCAAGTTGGCTGACACTATCGCTTCGCATCTCGCGGTCAAGCTCGCCGACAAGCAGGCGATCCTCGAGATCCATTCCATCGCCAAGCGGTTCGAGAAGTGCCTGGCGCTGATGGAGAGCGAAATCAGCGTGTTGCAGGTGGAGAAGCGCATCCGCACCCGCGTCAAGCGGCAGATGGAGAAGACGCAGCGCGAGTACTACCTCAACGAGCAGATGAAGGCGATCCAGAAGGAGCTCGGCGACGAGGACGGCAAGGACGAGATGTCCGAGCTGGAGAACCGCATCAAGGCGACCAAGCTCAGCAAGGAAGCCCGCGACAAGGCGTTGGCCGAGCTGAAGAAGCTCCGGCAGATGTCGCCGATGTCGGCGGAAGCCACCGTGGTGCGCAACTACCTCGACTGGATGCTGTCGATCCCGTGGCAGCGGCGCTCGAAGATCAAGAAGGATCTTCCCGCCGCGCAGGCGATCCTCGACAACGACCACTTCGGCCTCGACAAGGTCAAGGAGCGCATCATCGAGTATCTCGCCGTGCAGCAGCGCGCCAATAAGCTGACCGGTCCGATCCTCTGCCTCGTCGGCCCGCCCGGCGTCGGCAAGACCTCGCTCGGCAAGTCGATCGCCAAGGCGACGGGTCGCGAGTTCGTGCGCATGTCGCTCGGCGGCGTGCGCGACGAGGCCGAGATCCGCGGCCACCGGCGCACCTATATCGGCTCGATGCCGGGCAAGGTGATTCAGTCGATGCGCAAGGCGAAGTCGTCCAACCCGCTGTTCCTGCTCGACGAGATCGACAAGATGGGCATGGACTTCCGCGGCGATCCGTCCTCGGCTCTGCTGGAGGTGCTGGATCCCGAGCAGAACGCGTCGTTCAACGACCATTACCTCGAGGTCGACTACGACCTGTCGAACGTGATGTTCGTGACCACGGCGAATACGCTCAACATCCCGGCGCCGCTGATGGACCGCATGGAGATCATCCGCATCGCCGGCTACACCGAGGACGAGAAGCTTGAGATCGCGCAGCGGCATTTGCTGCCCAACGCGATGGGCAAGCACGGCCTCGACAAGAAGGAGTTCGATGTCGACGCGACCGCGTTGATGGAGCTGATCCGGCGCTACACCCGCGAGGCGGGCGTGCGCAATCTCGAGCGCGAGATCTCGAACCTCTGCCGCAAGGCGGTCAAGGAGATCCTGCTGTCGAAGAAGAAGCGGGTCGCCATCACGGCTAAGAACGTCAGCGATTTCCTCGGCGTGCCGAAGTATCGCTATGGCGAGATCGAGGCCGAGGATGCGGTCGGGCTGGTCACCGGTTTGGCGTGGACGGAGGTCGGCGGCGAGTTGCTGACGATCGAGGGCGTCATGCTGCCGGGCAAGGGCCGCATGACCGTCACCGGCAACCTCAAGGACGTGATGAAGGAGTCGATCTCGGCGGCGGCGTCCTATGTCCGCTCGCGCGCGCTCGACTACGGCGTCGAGCCGCCGCGGTTCGACAAGCGCGACATCCACGTCCACGTGCCGGAGGGGGCGACCCCTAAGGACGGGCCGAGCGCCGGCGTCGCCATGGCGACGGTGATCGTCTCGATGCTGACCGGCATCCCCGTCAAGCGCGACGTCGCCATGACCGGCGAGATCACGCTGCGTGGCCGGGTGCTGCCGATCGGCGGTCTGAAGGAGAAGCTGCTCGCGGCGCTGCGCGGCGGCATCAAGAAGGTGCTGATCCCGGAAGAGAACGCCAAGGACCTCGTCGACATCCCGAACTCGGTGAAGAACGGGTTGGAGATCGTGCCGGTGGCGCGCATGGACGAAGTCCTGAGGCACGCGCTGGTGCGGATGCCGACGCCGATCGAGTGGGAGGAGGATGCTTCCACTCCGGCGCCGCTGCCGACGGATGACGATTCCAGCGGAGTCGTGGCGCACTGACGCGCTCGACGCGCGCTGTCGCGAACTGAAAGAGGCCGCGCTTCCTCAGGGAAGCGCGGCCTTTTTGTCTTTGAACTGCGAAAAGGGCTGGAAAACGTGGGTTTTTCGGTGCTTTACGGCCTGGAACCCTTGCGTTTGCGCGGATTTTTGGGGAGCAATTAAGCATTGCAGGCGACGATTCGCTTAGGCGCTCGGTCGAAAACGAGAGGGCGCCGGCAACAGAGGCGACGCCAACGCGCCAAACGTGGAAGGAAAGGCCTATGAACAAACTCGAACTCGTCGAGCATGTCGCGTCCGAGGCCGAGCTGACCAAGGTCAGCGCGGCGGCGGCGCTCGAGGCGGTGCTCGACGGCATCGCCAAATCGCTCAAGAAGGGCGAGGAAGTGCGACTGGTCGGGTTCGGCACGTTCTCGGTGCGCGAGCGCGCAGCCGGCAAGGGCCGCAATCCCGCGACCGGCGACGAGATCAAGATCGCCGCCTCCAAGAACGCCCGCTTCAAGGCCGGCGCGGCGTTGAAGACGAGCCTCAACGCGCCGGCGAAGAAGACGGCCAAGAAGGCCTGAACGACGCCCCGACGCGGCGCCGCCCGAGGGCCGGGCGCCGCATGGGCGTTGACGCGCCGGGCGCCGGTTTGTCGGCGCTGCGCAAAAGCCGCGCTTGGCAGCGGCGGGGCGAGCTTGTACTCTCGTGCGACCGAAGCGAAACGCTTCGGATCACTCGGGCGGTTAGCTCAGTTGGCAGAGCATCTCGTTTACACCGAGAGGGTCGGCGGTTCGAGCCCGTCACCGCCCACCACCATGATGCGGCGGTGTATCCGATGAAATTCACGCGCTCGAAAATTGGCCGTTGGACGGCCCGCGCGGCCCTGGCGCTCGCCTGTCTCGCGCCCGGTCTCGCCATGGCGGGGTCGGAGCCGATGCATTTCCATGTCGCGCCGCTGGAGAGCCGGGATTGCGGCTACAAATGCCCCAACGTCGTCGTCGCCGACGGGGTGATCGAGCCGGACACGCCGGATCAGTTCCTCAACTTCGCCCGCGAGGCCGCGCGGCAGCCGAACCTCAAGTCCGTCATGCTGATCAACTCGCCGGGCGGCAATGTCGTGGCGTCGATGGAGTTCGGCGCCAAGCTGCGCCAGCTCGGCATGGCGGCCATCGTCGCCAGCTACGGGTCCGACGGCGTGCTCTCCGGCCCGACGCCGGGCGAGTGCGTCTCCGCCTGCGTCTACGCCTTGATGGGCGCGGTCAAGCGGGTGGCGCCGACGCAGAGCCGGGTCGCGCTGCACCGCATGTCGGTCTCGCAGTCGGAAGCGCCGACGCGCGGACATGCGGGCTATGTCACCCGCCGATTCGCCGACAACCGGCTGGTCGATATCGTCGCCCGCTACGCGCGCGCCATGGGCGTCAGCCCGGAAGTCGTGCTGCAGGCGGAATCGCTCGATCCCGATCACATTCGCTCGTTGAGCGCGGCGGAAATGCGGCGCTGGCGGCTTGCCAACTCCAAGCTGTGACGTTCCGCCGGACGCAGGCTTGACTTGGGGGTCGCGGCGCCGTAATCGGCGCGGGCCTTACGGGGGAGTAGCTCAGTTGGTTAGAGCGCCGGCCTGTCACGCCGGAGGTCGCGGGTTCAAGTCCCGTCTCTCTCGCCAGTTGCTAAGCCGCAGGTTTCGCCTTATCTCCGCCTCAAACCTAACCCGCTGATTATGCGCGTGGTGCGCGAATTACGGCGAAGTTTTGGCGAGAAAAGCCGGGGCAAAGCGGTTTAGCCGTTGCATGGTCCGTTGCGCTGCGATAGGCGTTCGCCGCGATCTCGCGCGTCTCAATCTCGCGCGGGGCGGCAAGCCGTCGAAGCCCAGGTATTCAGGCCGAGTCAGGCGCTTTCGAAGGGCGCGCGACGGGGTCTGTTGCGGGCTGGAGCGGCGGGCCGCGCCAAACCTAGCGGAGGCCACGTGCCAAGTCTCATCTCCGACTATCTGCCGCTGGTCATCTTCCTCATTCTCGGCGCGCTGATCTGCGCGGGGCTGCTGGTGGCGCCATTCCTGCTCGCCTATCGCCGGCCGGACGCGGAGAAGCTGTCGCCTTACGAATGCGGCTTCAACCCGTTCGACGACGCGCGGATGAAGTTCGACGTGCGGTTCTATCTGGTGTCGCTGTTGTTCATCATCTTCGATCTCGAGGTGGCGTTCCTGTTCCCCTGGGCGGCGGCGTTCCGCGATATCGGCGCCTACGGGTTCTGGTCGATGATCGTGTTTCTCGGCGTGTTGACGGTCGGATTCGTTTACGAGTGGAAAAAGGGAGCGCTGGAATGGGATTGAGCCCTCTCGTCGCGCCGGCGCCGCGCGGAATCATTGACCCCAACACCGGCAAGCCGGTCGGCGCCGACGACCCTTATTTCGGCAATATCAGCGACGAGCTCGCCGACAAGGGCTTCTTCGTCACCACGACCGACGACATCATCCAGTGGGCGCGCACCGGCTCGCTGATGTGGATGACCTTCGGGCTCGCCTGCTGCGCGGTCGAGATGATGCAGCTGTCGATGCCGCGCTACGACGCCGAGCGATTCGGCTTCGCGCCGCGCGCTTCGCCGCGTCAGTCCGACGTGATGATCGTCGCCGGCACGCTGACCAACAAGATGGCGCCGGCGCTGCGCAAGGTCTACGACCAGATGCCGGAGCCGCGTTACGTCATCTCGATGGGCTCGTGCGCCAACGGCGGCGGCTATTATCACTTCTCCTATTCGGTGGTGCGCGGCTGCGACCGGATCGTGCCGGTCGACATCTACGTGCCGGGTTGTCCGCCGACGGCGGAGGCTTTGCTGTACGGCGTGCTGCTGTTGCAGAAGCGCATCCGCCGCACCGGCACGATCGAGAGATAAGCGATGGACGAGATCCTGAAGGCTATCGCCGAAAAGGCGGCCGCCGCGCTTCCTGGCTTGGAGGCGCGCTTCGCCTTCGGCGAGCTGACGCTCGCGTGCGAGGCGGCCAAGATCATCGAAACACTGACGTTCCTGCGCGACGACGCCGACTGCCAGTTCATTTGGTTCATCGACATCGCGGGCGCCGATTATCCGCGTCGCGACAAGCGTTTCGATGTCGTTTACCATCTGATGTCGCCGCGCAAGAACGTGCGCGTGCGGGTGAAATGCGCGACCGACGAGGATACGCCGGTGCCGACCGCGATTCCCGTCTTCCCCGCCGCCGACTGGTACGAGCGCGAGATCTACGATCTCTTCGGCGTGCTGTTCGACGGCCATCCGGATCTGCGCCGCATCCTCACCGACTACGGTTTCGAGGGTCATCCTTTGCGCAAGGATTTCCCGATGACCGGCTTCGTCGAGGTCCGCTACGACGAGGAGGAGAAGCGGGTGCGCTACGAGCCGGTGAAGCTGACGCAGGAGTTCCGCCAGTTCGACTTCCTGAGCCCGTGGGAAGGCCCGCCGCTGCCGGGCGACGAGAAGGCGGGAGGTTGAAGACGATGTCCTTAATCGCCATCCCGGAACTCAAATTTGTTGGTGCGCCCGAGCATAACGTGACGGCGTTTTATTCTCATTTGGGAAACACGGCGCAGTTTCACTGCGGATTCGAGTATGAAAGTAAGCTCAAGCGGGTAGATACGCATGGCAGGGTCGAATTTGAAGATATGCCGGTCGTAAGCTGGCATTTATCGGATAGAGGCTTCTCCGCCGAGGGCAAACATTTTTCAATGTCGAAGATAGCGCAGATATTCCTGCAATTGGCGCAGCACGGGTTGCGCGAAGGGCGATATCTCTTTGAGATGGATGTATATTTGGACGAATCTCAATGCGCCCGCCCCGGTAATCCACACGGCGTTCCGAGATTGTCTCCGAACTACAAACGGGACCCTGACTACACCCTCTCTAGGCTGTTCAAATCATGAGCGAACAGAACCTCCGCAACTTCCAGATCAACTTCGGCCCGCAGCATCCCGCCGCGCATGGCGTGCTGCGCCTCGTGCTGGAGCTTGACGGCGAGGTGGTCGAGCGCGTCGACCCGCATATCGGCCTGCTGCACCGCGGCACCGAGAAGCTGGCGGAGGCGCGCACCTACCTGCAGAACGTGCCTTACCTGGACCGGCTCGATTACGTCGCGCCGATGAACCAGGAGCACGCCTACGCGCTGGCGGTCGAGCGGCTGCTTGGCGTCACCGTGCCGCGTCGCGCGCAACTGATCCGCGTGCTCTATTCCGAGATCGGCCGGCTGCTGTCGCATCTGCTCAACGTGACCACGCAGGCGATGGACGTCGGCGCGCTGACCCCGCCCTTGTGGGGCTTCGAGGAGCGCGAGAAGCTGATGGTGTTCTACGAGCGCGCCAGCGGCTCGCGCATGCACGCGGCCTATTTCCGGCCCGGCGGCGTGCACCAGGACATTCCGCGCAAGCTCGTCGACGACATCTACGCCTTCTGCGATCCGTTCCTAAAAATTTGCGACGATCTCGAGACGCTGCTGACCAACAACCGCATCTTCAAGCAGCGCAACGTCGACATCGGCGTGGTCGACCTGAAGACCGCGTTCGCCTGGGGTTTTTCCGGCGTGATGGTGCGCGGCTCCGGCGCGGCGTGGGACCTGCGCAAGGCGCAGCCCTACGAGTGCTACGAGGAGATGGAGTTCGACATCCCCGTCGGCAAGAATGGCGATTGCTACGACCGCTATCTGATCCGCATGGGGGAGATGCGCCAGTCCGCCAGCATCATGAAGCAGTGCTGCGACAAGCTCAACTCGGCGGGCGGCGAGGGGCCGGTGACGACCGACGACGGCAAGGTCGCGCCGCCCAAGCGCGCGGCGATGAAGTCTTCGATGGAATCGCTGATCCATCACTTCAAGCTCTACACCGAGGGCTACAAGGTGCCGGAGGGCGAGGTTTACGCGGCGGTCGAGGCGCCGAAGGGCGAGTTCGGCGTCTATCTGGTGTCGGACGGCTCCAACAAGCCGTACCGCCTGCGTTTCCGCGCGCCGGGCTTCGCGCATCTGCAAGCCATGGATTTCATGTGCCGCAAGCACTTGCTGGCCGACGTCAGCGCGATCCTGGGGTCGCTCGACGTCGTGTTCGGCGAAGTGGATCGTTGAGGGGTTTCGATGTCCAACCGTCGTCTGGCCGACGATCAGCCCGAGAGCTTCGCCTTCACGCCTGAAAATCAGGCCTGGGCGGAGCGCGAGATCAAGAAATATCCGGAAGGCCGGCAGGCTTCGGCTGTCATCGCGCTGCTGTGGCGGGCGCAGAAGCAGAACGACTACTGGCTGCCGCGCGCCGCCATCGAGTTGGTCGCGCGCATGCTGGATCTGCCCTACATCCGCGCGCTCGAAGTCGCGACCTTCTACACGATGTTCAATCTGGAGCCGGTCGGGCGCCATTACGTGCAGCTCTGCGGCACGACGCCGTGCCAGTTGCGCGGCGCGGACGAGATCAAGAAGGTCTGCCACGACAAGATCGGCGAGCCCGGCCATGTCAGCGCGGACGGCAAGTTCTCCTGGATCGAGGTCGAGTGCCTCGGCGCCTGCTGCAACGCGCCGATGGTGCAGATCAACGACGACTATTTCGAGGACCTGACGCCGGAGAACTTTGCCGAACTGCTCGAAAATATGGCGGCGGGCAAGCCGGTGAAAATCGGCTCGCAGACGGGTCGCGTCTCCTCTGAGCCGCAGGGCGGCAAGCTGACGGCGCTGACGACGCTCTACGGCGAAGACGGCAAGAAGGGGCGGGCGGATGCTTGAGGACAAGGACCGCATCTTCACCAACATCTACGGCCTGGGCGACCGCTCGCTGAAAGGGGCGCGCGCCCGCGGCCAATGGGATAACACTAAGGCGCTGATCGACAAGGGCCGCGATTGGATCGTCAATGAGATGAAGGCGTCCGGCCTGCGCGGGCGCGGAGGGGCAGGGTTCCCGACCGGGCTCAAGTGGTCGTTCATGCCCAAGCAGATCGACCCCAAGCGACCGCATTATCTCGTCATCAACGCCGACGAATCCGAGCCCGGGACCTGCAAGGACCGCGAGATCCTGCGCAACGACCCGCACACCTTGGTTGAAGGCGCGCTGGTCGCCTCGTTCGCGATGGGCGCCGAAGCCGCCTATATCTACGTGCGCGGCGAATACATATTGGAGCGCGAGCGGCTGCAGCAGGCGGTCGACGAGGCCTATGAGGCCAAGCTGATCGGCCGCGACAACGTGCATGGCTGGCCGTTCGACATCTACGTCCACCACGGCGCCGGCGCCTATATCTGCGGCGAAGAGACCGCGATGCTCGAAAGCCTCGAAGGCAAGAAGGGCATGCCGCGGATGAAGCCGCCGTTCCCGGCCAACGTCGGTCTGTATGGTTGCCCCTCGACGGTCAACAACGTCGAGTCGATCGCGGTGGCGCCGACCATCCTGCGCCGCGGCGCGGCGTGGTTCACCGGCTTCGGCGCGCCGAACAATTCCGGCACCAAGCTGTTCTGCATTTCCGGCCATGTCGAGAAGCCGTGCAATGTCGAAGAGGCGATGTCGATCCCGTTCCGCGAGCTGATCGAGCGCCATTGCGGCGGCGTGCGTGGCGGCTGGGACAATCTGCTGGCGGTCATCCCTGGCGGGTCGTCCGTGCGCATGGTGCCGGCGGCGCAGATCATCGACACGCCGATGGATTTCGACTCGCTCGGCAAGCTGCGCTCCGGCCTCGGCACCGCGGCGGTGATCGTGATGGACAAGTCGACCGACATCGTCCGCGCCATCGCGCGGCTCAGCTACTTCTACAAGCATGAGAGCTGCGGCCAGTGCACGCCGTGCCGCGAGGGAACGGGGTGGATGTGGCGGGTGATGACGCGCATGGCCGAGGGGCGGTCGTCTCGCAAAGAGATCGACATGCTGCTCGACGTCACCAAGCAGGTCGAGGGCCACACCATCTGCGCCCTCGGCGACGCGGCGGCGTGGCCGATCCAGGGGCTGATCGCGCATTTTAGGCCTGAGATCGAGCGGCGCATCGACGCCTATTCCGCCAATCCGGCGAGCGATCCCGTGCCCGTGGCGGCGGAGTAGGGCGGATGGCGGAGGAAGCGGACAACCTCGTGCTGACGATCCTGAAGGAGATGCGTGCGGACGTGAAGTTCGATTTCGCACGCTTGGGCGAAACGCTGCAGGATGTCCGCCGCTATGTTGCGGCCCTCGACACGCGCGTCGAGTCGCTGGACGAGAAGTTCGAGATGATTCGGGAAGGGACGGTCTCCGCCATTGGTTATGCGGCTAACGCAAGCCGCGCCCACGTCGATTTGCACAAGCAAATCGCCGATCTGACCCGTCGCGTCGAGAAGCTGGAGACGACGAGATGAGCGCGTTGGCTCGGTTTGCCTTCTTGGCTGCGGCGCTCGTCGCCGCCTCCGCCTTCGCGCATGACCATTCACACTCACAGGCCGGCGAGCCCGGCGACGCCAAGCGTCCGGCCCGCACCGTCGAGGTGACGGCGACCGACGCTGGCGGCCATATGCTGTTCTCCCCGGATCGGCTCGATATCGCGAGGGGCGCGCAGGTGCGCTTCAATATCCATAACGCCGGCGCGCTAAGCCACGAGTTCGTCATCGGCGCCAAGGCCGAGAACGCCGAGCACGCCAAGATGATGGCTGAGATGCCGGACATGAAGCATAAAGACCCCAACGCCGTCACGATCCCCGCGGGCGAATCGGCGACGCTGGTCTGGCGGTTCTCCAAGGCGGGCGTGTTCGAGTTCGCTTGTCTGATCGCCGGGCACTACGAGTCTGGCATGCATGGCGTGGTGATTGTGAAATGACCAAGATCATCATCGACGGCAAAGAGATCGACGTCCCCAGCGAGTATTCGCTGTTGCAGGCGGCCGAAGCGGCCGGCGCCGAGGTGCCGCGCTTCTGCTTCCACGAGCGGTTGTCGGTCGCCGGCAATTGCCGCATGTGTCTGGTCGAGGTGAAGGGCGGCCCGCCGAAGCCGACCGCCTCCTGCTCGATGCAGGTCAAGGACCTGCGCCCCGGCCCGAAGGGCGAGCCGCCGGTGGTCGAGACCAACTCGCCGATGGCCCGTAAGGCGCGCGCGGGCGTGATGGAGTTCCTGCTGATCAACCATCCGCTCGATTGCCCGATCTGCGATCAGGGCGGCGAGTGCGACCTGCAGGATCAGGCGATGGCCTATGGCGTCGACTCGTCGCGCTATCACGAGAACAAGCGCGCGGTGAAAGACAAATACCTCGGCGCGCTGGTCAAGACCTCGATGAACCGCTGCATCCATTGCACGCGCTGCATCCGCTTCGTCACTGAGGTTGCGGGCGTGCCGGAACTCGGCGCTATCGGCCGCGGCGAGGATATGGAGATCACCTCCTATCTGGAGAAGGCGCTGTCCTCCGAGTTGCAGGCCAATATCGCCGATCTCTGCCCCGTCGGTGCGCTCACCCTGCGCCCGACCGCGTTCCACGCCCGGCCGTGGGAATACGCCAAAACCGAGTCGGTCGACGTGATGGATGCGCTTGGCTCGGCGATCCGCATCGACTCGCGCGGCCGCGAGGTGATCCGCATCCTTCCTCGCATCAACGAAGAGATCAACCAGGAGTGGATCTCCGACAAGACCCGCTTCGTCTGCGACGGTCTCAAGGTGCAGCGTATCGATCAGCCGTATGTGCGTGTCGACGGCAAGCTGCACTCGGCGACGTGGCCGGAGGCTTTCGCCGCCATCGCCGCCAAGGCCAAGGCGACGTCGGCCAAAAAGATCGGCGCGCTCGCCGGCGATCTCGCCAACGTCGAGGAGATGTTCGCGCTCAAAGAGCTGATGCAGAAGCTCGGCTCGCCGAATATCGATTGCCGCCAGGACGGCTCCAAGCTGCACCCGAAGTTCGGCCGCGCCTCTTACCTGTTCAACTCGACCATTGCGGGCATCGATCAGGCCGACGCGATCATGGTGATCGGCTCGAACCCGCGGCTCGAGGCGCCGGTGCTCAACGCGCGCATTCGTCAGCGCTGGCTGCGCGGCGATTGCCTGACCGGCGTCGTCGGGCCGCAGGCCGATCTCACCTACAAATACAACTATCTCGGCGCCGGGCCGGACAGCCTCGCGCGCTTCGCCGACCATCCGCCGGCGCAGAAGCAGCGGCCGATGTTCATCCTCGGCGCCGGCGCCTTCGCGCGGCCCGACGGCGAGGCGGTGCTGGCGCTGGTCGCGAAAGCCGCCAACGCGCTCGGCCTGTTCAAGGACGGCTGGAACGGTTTCAACGTACTGCACACGGCGGCCAGCCGCGTCGGCGGGCTCGACCTCGGCTTCGTGCCGGGGCAGGGCGGACTCGACGCGTTGCAGATGGCCAAGGGCGGCGCGCTGGATCTGATCTTCAACCTCGGCGCGGACGAGCTCGAGATCGAACCGGGCGCCTTCGTGGTCTATATCGGCACGCATGGCGACCGCGGCGCGCATCGCGCCGACGTGGTGCTGCCCGGCGCGGCCTATACCGAGAAGACCGGAACCTACGTCAACACCGAGGGGCGGCCGCAGTTCGCCGATCGCGCCGTGTTTCCGCCCGGCGAAGCGCGCGAGGACTGGGCGATTTTGCGCGCGCTGTCGGATCACTTGGGCGCGCGGCTGCCCTACGATTCGCTGAGCGCCTTGCGCGCGGCGGTGGCGGCGGCGCATCCGCAGCTGGCGCAGTACGACGCGATCACGCCGGCCGACGCGGGCTTCCTGGGCAAGCTGTCGTCCGGCGCAGCGCTCGGCGGCGAAGCGTTCGTCTCGCCGGTGCGCGACTTCTACCTGACCAACCCCATCGCGCGCGCCTCGCGCGTGATGGCCGAATGTTCGGCCCTCGCGAGCGGACGGCTCGCGACGGCCGCGGAATAGGGTCTCCCATGAGCAGCCTCACCCCATCCCGTCCCGGCGCGGACCGCACCGTCGCCAACATCGTCGCCGCGGCCGGATTCGTCGTCCTGCTGATCGTGGCCGCTATCGTTTACGGCGCGGTCTCCGGCCATTGGGGCTCGCGGTTCGGCCACTGGCTGTATACGACGACGCCGGGCCTCGTGCTGAAGGCGATACTGGAGAGCCTGGCGCTGCTGGTTGGCGTGCTGATCTCGACGGCGATCTTCATCTATGTCGAGCGCAAGTTCTGGGGCGCGATCCACATGCGGCGCGGCCCGAACGTGGTCGGCCCGTGGGGCACGCTGACGCCGTTCGCCGATTTCCTGAAGTTCATCCTGAAGGAGCCGATCATCCCTTCGGGCGCCAACAAGGGCGTGTTCATCCTGGCGCCGCTGGTCAGCGCCGCGCTGGCGTTCGGCGCCTGGGCGGTTATCCCGGTCGCCAACGGCTGGGTGGTCACCGACATCAACGTCGGCATTCTCTATCTGTTCGCGATCTCCTCGCTCGGCGTCTACGGCGTCATCATGGCGGGCTGGGCGTCGAACTCGAAATACGCCTTCCTCGCCTCGCTACGCTCGGCGGCGCAGATGGTCTCCTACGAAGTCTCGATCGGCTTCGTTATCGTCACCGTGCTGTTGTGCGCGGGGACACTCAACCTCTCCGACATCGTGCGCGCGCAGGATACGCCGGCGGGCGTCCTCGGCTGGTACTGGCTGCGCCTGCTGCCGATGTTCGTGATCTTCTTCGTCTCGGCGCTGGCGGAGACCAACCGCGCGCCGTTCGATCTGGTCGAAGCGGAGTCGGAGCTGGTCGCCGGCTATCAGGTCGAGTACGCCGCCTCGCTGTTCCTGCTGCAGTTCCTGGGCGAACTGGTGGCGATCCTGTCGATGTCGGCGCTGATGACGACGCTGTTCCTCGGCGGCTGGTTGTCGCCGATCCCGTTCGCGCCATTCACCTGGGTTCCCGGGATCGTCTGGTTCCTGATCAAGGCCTGGACGGTGGCGCTGGGGTTCTCGATGGCCAAGGCCATCGTGCCGCGCTACCGCTACGACCAGTTGATGCGGCTCGGTTGGAAGGTGTTCCTGCCGATCTCGTTGTTCATGGTCGTGGTCGTGGCGGGCGTGGTGGAATTGTTCGGCACTACGGTTCGGTGAGGACGACATGGCGCTGAAACTCGACCAGGCCGCCCGCTCGCTTTTCCTGAGCGAATTCATCAGCGCAACGGCGCTGGCGATCCGCTACATGTTCAAGCCGAAGCTGACGCTCAACTATCCGCACGAGAAGACGCCGCTCAGCCCGCGCTTCCGCGGCGAGCACGCGTTGCGTCGCTATCCCAACGGGGAGGAGCGCTGCATTGCCTGCAAGCTGTGCGAGGCGATCTGCCCGGCGCAGGCGATCACCATCGAGGCCGGCCCGCGCCGCAACGACGGCACCCGCCGCACGACGCGCTACGACATCGACATGGTCAAGTGCATCTATTGCGGCCTGTGTCAGGAAGCCTGCCCGGTCGACGCGATCGTCGAGGGGCCGAATTTCGAGTACGCGACCGAGACGCGCGAAGAGCTCTACTACGACAAGGACCGCCTGCTCGAGAACGGCGCGCGCTGGGAGCGCGAGCTGGCGCGCAACATCAAGCTGGACGCGCCTTACCGCTGAGGCGGGGCGGCGCGGCCCAGCCAAGGGACGCGGGGCGGAAATCAAGGGACCCTAGTACGATGGCAGCGCAAGCCTTCTTCTTCTGGATATTCGCCACCTTACTGGTGGCGTCGGCGCTCGCCGTCGTTCTGGCGCGCAATCCCGTGCATTCGGTGCTGTTCCTGATCCTCGCGTTCGTCAACGCTGCGGGTCTGTTCGTGCTGCTTGGCGCCGAGTTCCTGGCGATGATGTTGGTCGTCGTCTATGTCGGCGCGGTCGCGGTGCTGTTCCTGTTCGTGGTCATGCTGCTCGACGTCGACTTCACCGCCCTGAAGCAGGGCTTCGTGCAATATCTGCCGATAGGCGGCCTGATCGCGCTGTGCGTCGGCGCCGAGCTCTGGTACGTGACCTCGGGCTGGTCGCGCTCCGCCAACCCGGCGCTGCCGGCCTCGCCGTCGGGGACGATCGCCAACACCACGGCGCTCGGCCTCGTCATCTACACGAAATATGCTTATTTCTTCGAGGCGGCCGGTCTCATTCTGTTGACGGCGATGATCGGCGCCATCGTTCTCACATTGCGCCACAAGGTCGGCGTCAAGCGGCAGAGCATCGAGGCGCAGAACGCGCGCACGCCCGCGACCGCGGTCGAGCTGCGCAAGGTCGCCTCGCGCGCGGGACTTTGAGGAACCAGGCCATGATCATCGGACTCGCGCACTACCTGTCGCTGGCGGCGATCCTGTTCACCATCGGGGTTGCGGGCATCATCCTCAACCACAAGAACATCATCATCATTTTGATGTCGGTCGAGCTGATCCTGCTGTCGGTCAACATCAACCTCGTCGCCTTCTCGAGCTTCTCCGGCGATCTGACGGGGCAGGTGTTCGCGCTGCTGATCCTGACGGTGGCGGCGGCGGAGGCGGCCATCGGTCTGGCCATCCTTGTCGCCTACTACCGCAACCGCGGCTCGATCGCGGTCGAAGACATCAATGCGCTGAAGGGCTGAGACATGATGTACGATCTCATCGTCTTCCTTCCGCTCGTCGGCTTCCTGCTGACCGGCGCCTTCCTGCGCACCATCGAGCCGCGCACCGCCGAGCAGATCACGACGGGCCTGCTTGGCGTGTCCTTCCTGCTGTCCTGGGTCGCGTTCTTCTCGTTCGCGTGGAGCGCCGATCCGCAACCCCTGATCGTGCCGGTGGCGAACTGGCTGAGCGTCGGCAAGCTCAGCGTTCCGTGGTCGCTGCACATCGACATGCTGACCGCGGTGATGCTGGTCGTGGTGACGACGGTGTCGTTCCTGGTCCACATGTATTCGATCGGCTACATGGCCGACGACGACTCGCGGCCGCGCTTCTTCGCCTATCTCTCGCTGTTCACCTTCGCCATGCTGATGCTGGTGACGGCTGACAATCTGGTGCAGATGTTCTTCGGCTGGGAGGGCGTCGGCCTCGCCTCCTATCTGCTGATCGGCTTCTGGTACAAGAAGCCGTCCGCCAACGCCGCGGCGATCAAGGCCTTCGTCGTCAACCGCATCGGCGATTTCGGCTTTGCGCTCGGCATCTTCCTTTTGTTCGCGCTCACCGGCTCGGTCGGGTTGGAGCCGATCCGCGCCGCGGCGCCCGGCCTAGTCGGGCACAATATTCACGTGTTCGGCCTCAACGTCGACGCGCTCACCATCACCTGCCTGCTGCTGTTCATGGGCGCGATGGGCAAGTCGGCGCAGTTCCTGCTGCACACTTGGTTGCCCGACGCGATGGAGGGTCCGACCCCGGTCTCCGCGCTGATCCACGCCGCGACGATGGTGACGGCGGGCGTGTTCATGGTGGCGCGGATGTCGTTCCTGTTCGATCTCGCACCGGTGGCGCAGGAGTTCGTGCTGGTGATCGGCGCGACGACGGCGTTCTTCGCCGCCACCGTCGGTCTGGTGCAGAACGACATCAAGCGCGTCATCGCCTATTCGACTTGTTCGCAGCTCGGCTACATGTTCGTCGCCGAGGGCGTCGGCGCCTATGGCGCGGGCATCTTCCATCTTTTCACGCACGCCTTCTTCAAGGCGCTGCTGTTCCTCGGCGCCGGCTCGGTCATCACCGCGATGCACCACGAGCAGGACATGCGCCGGATGGGCGGGCTCAGGCACGAGATCCCCGTCACCTACTGGATGATGATCATCGGCACGCTGGCGCTGACAGGCGTGGGCATTCCCTATACGCCGATCGGCTTCGCCGGCTATATCTCGAAGGATGCGATCATCGAGTCCGCCTATGCGTCGCACCATTATTTCGCGGTTTACGCTTTCGTCTGCGTCACCGTCGCCGCCCTGTTCACCTCGTTCTACTCCTGGCGCCTCGCGTTCATGACCTTCTTCGGCCATCGCGGCCAGTTTGCTGGCTCGCTCGCGCAGGACACGCACGACGAGCACGCGCACGCCGAGGCTGGCCACGATCATCACGACCACGCCGCGCACGAGTCGCCGGTGGTGATGCTGATCCCGCTCGCCGTGCTCGCCTTCGGCGCGACCTTCGCCGGCATGATGTATCGTCACTGGTTCATCGGATCCGGCGTCGATGGGTTCTGGAAGGGTTCGCTGGTCGTCGTCAAGGCGCACGAGGAGGCGGTCGAGCACCTGCCGTGGTACATCGAGCCGCTGCCGTTCGTGATGATGGCGCTCGGCTTCCTGCTCGCCTACTACATGTATATCGTCAACCGGCGCGTGCCGGCGGCGCTCGCGCGTTGGAACCCGCTGCTCTACAAGTTCCTGCTCAACAAGTGGTACTTCGACGAGATCTACGACTTCCTGTTGGTGCGGCCGATGTTCTGGATCGGCCGCCTGTTCTGGAAGGGCGGCGACGGCTTCATCATCGACGGGCTCGGGCCGGACGGCGTCTCCGCCCGCGTGCTCGACGCCTCGCGCAACGTGGTGCGATTGCAGACCGGCTACGTCTATCACTACGCCTTCGCGATGCTGCTCGGCGTTGCGTTCCTGGCGACCGTTTATCTGTTCAGAGGTTGACGCTGATGTCCGGCCACTGGGTGCTCTCGGCGCTGCTGATCCTGCCGGTCGTCGGCGCGGTCCTGATCGCGCTGCTGCGCGGCGAATCCAAGGAGACGGTGCAGAACGCGCGTTACATCGCGTTCTGGACCACGGCGCTGACGTTCCTGGTCAGCGTCTACGCCTGGCGCGAGTTCGACCCGTCGAAGGCTGGCTTCCAGCTCGTCGAGCAATCGAACTGGTTCTCCAACACCATACTCTACAAGCTCGGCGTCGACGGGATCTCGATGCCGTTCGTGCTGCTGACCACCTTCCTGATGCCGATCTGCATCCTCGCCTCGTGGCAGTCGATCCAGACGCGGGTGAAGGCCTATCTGATCGCTTTCCTGATTCTGGAGACGCTGATGATCGGCGTCTTCACTGCGCTCGATTTGCTGCTGTTCTACGTGTTCTTCGAGGGCGGCCTGATCCCGATGTTTCTCATCATCGGCGTCTGGGGCGGCAAGCGGCGCGTCTATGCGGCGTTCAAGTTCTTCCTGTACACGCTGCTCGGCTCGCTGTTGATGCTGGTCGCGATCATGTTCATGTACTGGACGGCGGGCACCAGCGACATCGAAGTGCTGCTGCATACGCCCTTCACCAAGAACGCGCAGTTCTGGCTGTGGCTCGCCTTCTTCGCCTCGTTTGCGGTGAAGTTGCCGATGTGGCCGGTGCACACGTGGTTGCCCGACGCGCATGTCGAGGCGCCCACGGCGGGCTCGGTCGTCCTGGCCGCGATCCTGTTGAAGATGGGCGGCTACGGCTTCATCCGCTTCTCGTTGCCGATGTTCCCGGACGCGAGCGTCTATTTCACGCCGATGATCTATGCGCTCTCGGTCATCGCCATCGTCTACACCTCGCTGGTGGCGCTGGTGCAGGAGGATCTGAAGAAGCTGATCGCCTATTCCTCCGTCGCCCACATGGGCTTCGTCACCATGGGCATCTTCGCCGCCAATTCGCAGGGCGTGCAGGGCGCGGTGTACCAGATGGTGAGCCATGGGCTCGTCTCCGGCGCGCTGTTCCTTTGCGTCGGCGTGGTCTACGACAGGATGCACACGCGCGAAATCTCGGCATTCGGTGGGCTCGTCAACCGCATGCCGCGCTATGCCTTCGTGTTCATGGTGTTCACCATGGCCAACATCGGCCTGCCGGGCACGTCGGGCTTCGTCGGCGAATTCCTGACGCTGATCGGCGCCTTCCAGTCCAACACCTGGGTGGCGCTGTTCGCGACCACGGGCGTGATCCTCTCGGCGTCCTATGCGCTCTATCTCTATCGCCGCATCATCTTCGGCGTGCTGGAGAAGCCGGCGTTGCTGACCATCGACGATCTGAGCTTGCGCGAGGCGCTCTGCCTCGGGCCGCTGCTGCTGCTGACCATCTACTACGGCGTGCATCCGCAGCCGATCCTTGACGCCAGCGCGGCCTCGGTCGAGCAACTGCTGCAGGGCGTCCAGCACGCGGCGGCGGCGATACATACGGCTGGCATGTGAGACGAGAGCTGGGGCTGAGACAATGGACGTGACTGCGCTCTCGCTGCCGGTGGTGATGCCGGAGTTGATACTGTCGATCGGCGCGCTTGTGCTGATCCTCGTCGGCGCGCTGCAGGGCGAGCGCTCGGTCTGGCTGGTCACCGAGAGCGCGGTGGCGCTGCTCGGCGTGACGCTGGCGGTCGTGGTGTTCGACAACAGAATCGAGGGCGTCACCTTCTACGGCGCCTTCACCAACGACGGCTTCGCGCGGTTTATGAAGGCGCTGACGCTGATCGGCTCGCTGGTCTCGCTGCTGCTGTCGCTCGACTTTCTGAAGGCGCACCGTTTCGGCGGCTTCGAATACCCGATCCTGATGCTGCTCGCGACCATCGGCGCCATGATGCTGGTCTCGGCGAGCGACTTCATCGCGCTCTATCTCGGCCTCGAGCTGATGAGCCTCGCGCTCTATGTCATCGCCGCCTATCGCCGCGACGACCTGCGCGCCACGGAGGCAGGCCTCAAATATTTCGTGCTCGGCGCTTTGTCCTCGGGCATGCTGCTTTACGGCATGTCGCTGATCTACGGCTTCTCCGGCACGGTGTCGTTCAAGGCGGTGGCGGAGGCGCTCACCGGCCCGGCCTCGGTCGGCGTCACCTTCGGCCTCGTGTTCGTGCTGGCGGGCCTGGCTTTCAAGATCTCCGCCGTGCCGTTCCATATGTGGACGCCCGACGTCTACGAAGGCGCGCCGACGCCGGTCACCACCTTCTTCGCCTCGGCGCCCAAGATGGCGGCGATGGCGGTGATCGTGCGCATCCTGGTCACCGCCTTCCCGCATATCTCGCATGAGTGGCGCCAGATCGTCACCTTCATCGCCATCGCCTCGATGGGCCTGGGCGCCTTCGCGGCGATCGGGCAGAGCAACATCAAGCGGCTGATGGCCTATTCCTCGATCGGCCACATGGGCTTCGCGCTGGTCGGCGTCGCCGCCGGCACCGTTCAAGGCGCGCAGGGCGTCGTCGTCTACATGGCGATCTATCTGGTCATGACGCTCGGGACCTTCGCCGCCATCCTGTCGATGCGCCGCGACGGCGAATATGTCGAGACCATCAACGATCTCGCCGGGCTCTCGCGCACCAACCCATGGATGGCGTTCTTCCTGGCGACGATGATGTTCTCGCTCGCCGGCCTGCCGCCGCTGCTCGGCTTCTTCGCCAAGTTCTACGTGTTCGTGGCGGCGGTGAGCGCGGGCCTCTATCCGCTGGCGGTCATCGGCGTGCTGCTCAGCGTGGTCGGCGCCTACTACTATCTGCGCATCGTCAAGATCATGTATTTCGACGAGGCGGCGGCGCCGTTCGACGCGGCGAGCCCGACGACGAAATACACGCTCGGCGTCACCGCGCTGATCCTCATCCTCGGCGTGCTGGCGCCGGCGACGCTGACCGACGCAGCGCTGGCCGCCGCCAAGTCGCTGTTCTGAGGGCAGGGGGTTGACTGACGAGGCGACCCGCCCGCGCCGCTACGCGATGGCCGGCTGGCGCGTCGAGCGCTTCGCCGTGCTCGACAGCACCAGCGAGGAGGCGAGACGTCGCGCCTTCGCCGGCGACCCCGGCCGGCTGTGGATCGTCGCGGAACAGCAGACCCAGGGGCGCGGCCGCCACGGCCGCGACTGGCGCTCGCCGGCCGGCAATTTCCACGGCAGCGCCTTGCTCGTCGACCCCTGCGCGGTCGACGTCGCGCCGCAACTCGGCTTCGTCGCCGGCGTGGCGGCGCGCGAGGCCGCCGCAGATCTCGGCGCCCGCGGCGTCAGGCTGAAATGGCCCAACGATCTCGTCGCCGACGGAGCCAAGCTGGCGGGCATCCTGCTCGAAGGCTGGAGCGTCGGCCCGCGTTTCGCTGTCGCGATCGGCATCGGCGTCAATCTCGCCGACCATCCTACCGATCTCGCCTATCCCGCGACCCATCTGGCGGCGTTGATCGGCCGCCCGGCGCGTTTGCGCGAGTTTCTCGAACGGCTCGCCGCGCGCTTCGACGAGCGGCTGGCCGCCTTCGCCCGCGGCGCCGGCTTCGCCACGATCCGCGAACAATGGCTGAGCGCCGCCGCCGGGCTCGGCGCGCCGCTGCGCGCGACCACGGCCGCGGGCGCGCGCGAGGGGCTGTTCGAGGGGCTCGACATCAGCGGCCGTTTGCTTTTGCGCCGCCAAGACGCGATAGAGACCATCGAATCCGCAGACGTCGCCTTGTTGGGTCCGACGGCCTGGCGCTGAAGAAAGTTTGATTGAACACATGCAGGACGACACGCAACTCGTGTTCGTGGCCCTTGGAGGCTTGCGCGAAATCGGAATGAACTGCGCGCTCTACGGCTTCGGGCCGCCGCGGCGACGCAAGTGGCTGATGGTCGATCTCGGCCTCGCCTTCGCCGGCGACGAGGCGCCCGGCGTCGATCTCGTCATGCCCGATCTCGCCTTCGTGCAATCGATCAAGCGCGATCTCGTCGGGCTCGTCATAACCCACGCGCACGAGGACCATATCGGCGCGCTGGCGGAGCTTTGGCCCTCGCTCGGCGTGCCCGTCTACATGGGACGCTTCGCCGCCGGGCTGGCCGAAGCGCGCCGCCTGGGCGAGCCGGGCGCGCCCAAGATTCCAATCAAGACCGTGACCATGGGCTCCCGGGTCGAGATCGGGCCGTTCGAGGTCGAGTTCATCCCCGTCGCCCATTCGATCCCGGAGAGCATGACGCTCGCCATCCGCTCGCCCGCGGGCCTCGTCATCCACACCGGCGATTGGAAGATCGATCCGACCCCGGGCGTCGGCGGCGTCACCGACGAGGCGCGGCTGAAGGCGCTCGGCGACGAGGGCGTGCTGGCGCTGGTGTGCGATTCCACCAACGTCACACGCGAGGGCGAGAGCCCCTCGGAGGCCGACGTCGCGCGCACGCTGAACGAACTGGTGGCGAAAGCCCGCGGCCGCGTGCTGGTGACGACCTTCGCCTCCAATGTTGCGCGCCTGCGCGCGGCGGCGGAAGCGGGCCTGGCGGCGGGGCGCCAGATCGTCGTGCTCGGCCGCGCGATGGAGCGCGTCATCTCGGTGGCGCGCGAATGCGGCTATCTCGACGGCCTGCCGCAATTCCTCGGCGCCGACGCGTTCGACCGGCTGCCCCGCGCCAATGTGCTGGCGCTGGCGACCGGCAGCCAGGGCGAGCCGAGGGCTTCGCTCGCGCGCATGGCGGATGACGATCACTCGCGGGCGTCGCTGCAAGCCGGCGACCGCGTCATCTTCTCCTCGCGCACCATCCCCGGCAACGAGAAGGCGGTCGCGCGCATCATCAATGCGCTGTGCGAGCGCGACATCGAGATCATCACCGACCGCACCCATCTCGTGCATGTCTCCGGCCACCCGCGCCGCGCCGAGGTCGAGCGCATGTACGGCTGGATTCGGCCGCAGATCGCCGTACCCGCGCACGGCGAACCGCTGCATCTGACCGTGCACCGCGATTTCGCCAAGGCGCAGGGCGTCAAGGAGGTGGTGCGCGTGTTCGACGGCGACATGGTTTTGCTGCAAGCGGGCAAGGCGGGGCTGATCGACCGCGTGCCCACCGGGCGGCGCTACAAGGACGGCGATATCCTGCTGCCCGCGGGCGCGGAATGCGTGGGCGAACGCAAGCGGCTCGCCTTCGCCGGCGTCGTCTCGGTCGCGCTGGCGCTGTCGCCGAAGGGCGATCTGGTCGGCGATCCCGATGTCGTCATCGCCGGCCTGCCGCAATCGACGCGCGACGGCGCAGGGATCGACGCCATCGTCGACGCCGCCATCTTCGAGACCTTCGAGGGCTTGCCGCGCGCCAAGCGGCGCGACGCCGATTTCGTCGCCACCGCGATCGAGCGCGCCGTGCGCAATTCCGTCAATACGGTGTGGGGCAAGCGCCCGACCGTGCACGTTCTCGTCGTCGAAGTCTAAAGGGGTTTCATGATCGGGCGTCTCAACCACGTCGCCATCGCCACGGCGGATCTCGCCAAATCGTGCCGGCTCTATCGCGAAAGCCTCGGCGCGCGGGTGCTCGGCGACGGAAACCCGAAGATCGGCGCGCACGGCAAGCCGGTGCTGTTTCTGCACCCGAAGGATTTCGGCGGCACGCTGATCGAGCTGGAGCAGGCCTAACAGCGCCGCCATCCCCTCGCCCGGGTGAGGGGAGTGGGAAAAAGCGCCTACGGCCTTATACCAAGTTGTATACAGGGCGACTTATGAGCGCGTCGGCTTCGTCATGCCCGGGGTCGTCCCTGATATCCACGCCGTTCAGAGATCGAATGGTCTAAAGCGTTGCACGGACGTTTGAATTTGTCCTACAACCATCGTGGCTGGTGCAGCCGCGCGGATTGCCGGGACAGGCCCGGCCATGACGGCGGCCTCCGAGATAGGTCTTCATCCGCCGGTCTTGGTATTACGCCGCCTGCGACTTCGCCTCGCCCAGCGCCGCCAGCAGATCCTCCTCCCACATCGGCCGCGCGAACAGGAAGCCCTGCGCCAGCCGACATCCCGAGCGCTCCAGGAACTCCGCCTGCGCCTCCGTCTCGACCCCCTCGGCGAGCACCTCGACGTCGAGCGAATGGCCGAGCCGGATCACCGCGGCGGCGATCTCCATGCTGGTGGCGTCGAACGGCGCGTCCTGAATGAACGCCCGGTCGAGCTTCAGCTTGTCGATCGGGAAATTCTTGAGATAGGCGAGGGACGAGTGCCCGGTGCCGAAGTCGTCGACCGAGATGCGCAGCCCCGCCGCGCGCAGCTCCTTGAGCTTGGCGGCGGCGTCCTTCTGGCCCATCAGCACGCTTTCGGTGATCTCGATCTCGACCTTGGCGAACGGCAGTCCAACCTCGCCTAGAATGGCGACGATGCGCTCGACGATGTCGGGCCGCTCGAACTGGCGCGGCGAGATGTTGACCGCCAGCGTCTCCAGCGCGACGCCGGCGTCGAGCCACGCCTTCATCCGCTCGGCCGCCCGGCGCAGCACCCATTCGCCGATCTGCACGATCAGCCCGGTCTTTTCCGCCAGCGGAATGAAGCGCATCGGCGCGATCAGACCCTCGGGCGCGCGCCACCGCACCAGCGCCTCGACCCCCAGCGTGCGCCGCTGCGGGAGATCGACCAGCGGCTGGAATTGCAGCACGAACTCGTCGCGCGCCAGCGCCCGGCGCAGCCCGATCTCCATCTCCAGACGCGCGTGCGCCTCGATCATGTGCCGGGGCTCGTAGACGCGCAGGCCGCCGCCGCCATCCTTGGCGACAAACAGCGCCGATTCCGCCTGCCGCATCACAATGTCGGCGTCGCTCTCGCCGGGCACGAACCAGACCACGCCGACATTGACGCCGCTGTAGGCCCGCGCCCCGCTGGCGAACACGAACGCCTGCTCCATCGCGGCGATCAGTTCGCCGGCGCGCACGCGCGCCTGTTCGAGGCTCGCGCATGGGCGCAGCAGGATCGCAAATTCGTCGGCCCCGGTGCGCGCCAGCGTGTCGCGCGGGCTCAACAGCCGCAAGAACCGCTTGCTCGACTGCACCAGCAATTCGTCGCCGGCGGGATGGCCGAGGCTCTCGACAATGTTGCGGAAGCGGTCGAGCTCGACCTGGATCAGCGCCGCGCCGCCGCCGCTCTCCTCCATCTCCACCATCGCGGCTTCGATCCGGCGGCGCAGCGAAAGCCGGTTGGGCAGCGCGGTGTCGGCGTCGTGATGGGCGAGGAAATCCAGCCGCGCCTGCGAGCGCTTGTAGTCGCTGATGTCGGAATAGAGCGCGACATAGCCCGAGGGCTCGCCGTGCGCGTCGCGCACCACCGAGATGGTCGCCCAGAACGGCTGCACCAGGCCGTCCTTGCGGCGGTTCCAGATTTCGCCGCGCCAGCGCCCGGTGGTGCGGATATCGCCATGCAACTGTTCGTAGAAGGCGGCGTCCTGCCGGCCGGATTTGAGGATGCTGACCGGCCGGCCGCAAATCTCCTCGTTGCGGTAGCCGGTCAAGGTCTCGAAGGCGGGATTGACGGTCTGGATGCGCCCGGCGAAGTTCGCGATCAAGATGCCTTCGTGGGTGTTGGCGAACACGGTCGCCGACAGGCGCAGCTCCGCCTCGTAACGCTTGCGCAACGTGATGTCCTGGTGCGTGCCGACCAGCCGCACCAGGCGATGATCGGCGTCGAACACGGGAAATCCGCGCGAGAGAATGTCGAGCCAGCGCCCGTCCTTGTGGCGCAGCTTGATCTCGACTTCATACTTGCCGATCTCGCCGGCTTCGAGCCGGCGGATCTGCTCGTTGATGGTGTCGATCACGCCCGGCGCGGTGATCGAGGCCCAGGAATCGATCTCGTCGGCGATCTCGTGCTCGGCATAGCCGAGCATCGATTTCCAACGCGGCGAGAGATAGGTGGTGTTCTCCGCGATGCGCCAGTCGTAGAGGCCCTCGTTGGCGCCGCGCATCGCCAGCTGGAATCGCTCCTCGCTCAGCCGCAGCGCCGCCTCGGCGGCATGGCGCGCGGTGACGTTCTCGACCACGAGCAGCACGACCTTGGGATCGCCGACCGTCCGCGCCGAGGTCCAGGCGGCGACGGTTTCGCCCGATTTTGAGAGATAAACGCGTTCGCCGTTGTAATGGGTCTTCTCGCCCCGCCGCAGCGCCTCCATTTCGGCCGCCGCCGTGGCGCGGCAGTCGGGGTGAATCAGCACGAGCTTGTCGAGCCCGACGATCTCCTCGTTGGAATAGCCCACCAGCGCCCTGAGATTGGCGTTGGCGCAGATGATCTTCCCGTCAAGGCCGATATGGGCGAGCCCGACCTCGGCGACCTCCATCGACTCGGCGCACAGGTTCGCACGCGGTTCGGGCCCGGTTTCGGAGCTTGCAGAAGCTCGGAAAAACCGGCGCAGCAGAGAAGGAAGTTGCATCGAAATTGCGTTTCGCCGCCGGTTGCCGGTGACGCGCTTCGGTCGGGCGACGTGACGCCCGCGCGCCGCAAGGGATGAAATCGGCGCGAAGGCCGGCCCGCTCGATCGGCGTCATGCCTCGAACGTCCCTAAGGAAGGCGTTCGTCGCTCGTGCCGACTGTAATAAGCCCGTGATATTGCTCGAATCTTAACGCTCCGCCGTAGGTTTCGGCGCATAGCTTGCGCCCTCGCTTGGCGGTTGAAAACGCTGCGATAGTTTTTTGCGCCGACAAATTTCCGTGCGGCCCGCGCTCACCCGCGCTCGCGCATCAGCCGCGATTTGTCGCGGCTCCAGTCGCGCTCCTTCTCGGTCTCGCGCTTGTCGTGCAGCTTCTTGCCGCGCCCGAGCGCGAGCGCAATCTTGGCGCGGCCCTTGTCGTTGAAATAGATCCGCAACGGCACGATGGTCATCCCCTCGCGCTCGACGCCCTTGGCGAATTTGGCGATCTCGCGCGCGTGCAGCAACAGCTTGCGCGGCCGTTTCGGCTCGTGGTTGTTGCGGTTGCCTTGCAGGTATTCGGGAATGTTGCAGTTGAACAGCATCAACTCGCCGTTGCGGTCGACGCCGGCATAGGATTCGCCGACCGTCGCCTTGCCGGTGCGCAGCGATTTGACCTCGGTGCCGGTCAGCACGAGGCCGGCCTCGACCACCTCGCCGAGTTCGTAATCGAACCGGGCGCGGCGATTGTCGGCGGCGACCTTGTAGTTTGGGTCTGATTTTTCAGCCAAAGCGCGTCACGCGTTGAGAATGCCGGCGTGCACCATGGCGCGGCGGATGGCGGCCTCGACCGCGCTCGACACCGGCACCAGCGGCAGCCGCGTCTCGTTATTCACCCGGCCGATGACGTTCAGCGCGTATTTCGAGCCCGCCACGCCCGGCTCCAGGAAGATCGCCGCATGCAGCGGGATCAGCTTGTCCTGGATCAGCAGCGCTTTGGCGAAATCGCCTTCCAGCGTCGCCTCCATCAGGTCGGCGCAGAGCCGGGGCGCGACATTGGCGCTGACCGAGATGCAGCCGTGGCCGCCGGCCGCCATATAGGCCAGCGCCGTCATATCCTCGCCCGAAAGCTGAATGAAATCGGGGCCCATGGCGTGCCGCTGCTTCGACACGCGGGCGAGGTCGCCCGTCGCGTCCTTGACGCCGACGATGTTGTCGAGCTCGTAAAGCCGCTTCATGGTGTCGATCGTCATGTCAATGACGCTGCGGCCGGGAATGTTGTAAATGACGATGGGGATGCCGATGGCGTCGTTGATGGCCTTGAAATGCTGGTAAAGCCCTTCCTGGGTCGGCTTGTTGTAGTAGGGCGTGACGACCAGCACCGCGTCGGCGCCGTCGTTCTCGGCGTGCCGCGCCAGCTCGATCGCCTCCGCCGTGTTGTTCGAGCCCGCCCCGGCGATGACAGGCACGCGCCCGCGCGCCTCGTCGATGCAGACATTGACGACGTGGCGGTGCTCGGCGTGACTCAGCGTCGGGCTCTCGCCCGTGGTTCCCACCGGCACCAGCCCATGCGAGCCCGACTGGATCTGCCAGTCCACGAGCGCGCGAAAGGCCGTCTCGTCGAATTTTCCGTCCTTGAACGGCGTCACCAACGCCGGCATGGAGCCATGAAACTTCGCCCGCTTGTCCATCTCGACGCACCCGCCTTGACCCTGCGATCACTGGCGACACATAGTCCCTTGGAGCGCGCCGCGAAAGGGGCGCCGCGCGGTCTGCAGCGCTGGTTAACGCTTCATAAACGGCCGCGCCTTAGCCTGGCGGCGGAGGTCTGAATGGGAGCCCCGCCTCGTCAAGCGCCAAACTGGCCCGCCGCGCCGATGGTCGTCGCCTTCGTCGCCGGCGTCGGCTTGAGCCTGGCCGTGCTGCATCCCAGACCCGTTCCCGCCGTCGCCGTGGTCGAGCCGATCCCGACGCCCCCGGTCGACGCCGCCGCGCTCGGCGCCATCCCGCCGCATCCATTCGGCGAAATCGACAAGCCGGCCAAACCGCAAGCCGCGCCGCAGCCGCCGCGCGTCGGCGACGCCGAAATGGCGCGCTTCGTCGAGGCCGCCGGCTTCTACCGCAAGGGCGCGTTCCCGCAGGGCGACGCCGCGGCGGCGGCGATCTCCGATCCGATCGCCCGCACCGCGCTCGACTGGATCGCGCTGCGCGTCTCGCCGACGCCGCAACGGCTCGACGCGTTCGATCAGGCTCATCCGGACTGGCCGATGGCCGACTGGGCGCACTCGGCGCACGAGAGCTGGCTGTTCACCGGCAGGCCGGCGCCGGTGGAGGCGCTGGCGAAGCTCGGCTCCGAGCCGCCGTCGACCGCACAAGGCCAGATCGCGCTCGCCCGCGCCAAGCTCGCGCTCGGCAAGCGTGACGAGGCCGCGACGATCGTGCGCGCGCTGTGGCGCGACGGCGACCCGGACCCGGTCTGCGAGACCGTCCTGCTGCGCGAGTTCGGCGCCCTGTTGACCCGCGACGATCACCGCGCCCGCGCCAGTCGGCTCGCTTACGCCGAGCGCGGCGCGTCCGCCTGGCGGGCTGCGGCGCTAGCGGGACAGGACGTGCTGGCGCTGATCAGCGCGCGGCTCGAGGCGGCGCGCGGGCCGCTGTCGGCGCGCGCGTCCTCGGGCGTGCCGCAAGCGCTGCGCAGCGACCCCGGCTATATCTTCGCCCACGTACAGGACAGCCGCCGCTCCGGACGGCTCGACGAGGCGATCGGCTGGCTCAAGCTCGCCCCGGCCGATCCCGACAAGCTCGTCGATCCCGACAAATGGTGGAGCGAGCGGCGCATGGTGGCGCGCATGCTGATCGACCGCGGCCAGTTCGACAAGGCCTATGCAGTCGCCGCCGCGGCGGTGGCGCGCTCCTCGCCGGCCCGGGTCGACGCGGCCTTTCACGCCGGCTGGATCGCGCTGCGCTTCCTCAACGATCCCGCGCGCGCGGCCGTCCATTTCGAAGCCGCCGCCGCCGCCGCCGAGACGCCGATCTCGATCGCCCGCGCGAATTACTGGCGCGGCCGCGCGGCCGAGGCGCTGGAGCAGATCGACGCCGCGCACGGCTTCTACAGCAAGGCGGCGGCCTACCCGATCGCCTATTACGGGCAACTGGCGGCACGCAAGCTCGGCGCCACCGAGCTGACACTGCGACATCCGGTCACGGCGGCCACCGGCGACGACCGGGCCGAGGCGACGCGGGTGGTCGAACTCTATCTCGCCGCCGGCCTCGACGATTTCGTCGCCCCCGTCGCCTACGCCGCCGCCCGGACCTGGAGCGACGGCGCGCAACTGGCGGCGCTGGCGCAGACGCTGCGGCTCCAGGCGAGCGCGGCGACCAACGTGACCTTCGGCAAGCTCGCCACCGAGCGCGGCTTTCCGCTCGACGCCGTCGCCTTCCCGACCTTCGGCCTGCCGGAATACCAGCCGCTCGCCGGCTCGGCGGGGCTCGGGCAGGTGATGGCGGTGGTGCGCCAGGAGAGCGAATTCCTGCCCCGCGCGTCCTCCGGGGTCGGGGCGAAAGGTCTCATGCAGGTGATGCCGGCGACCGCCGCCGACACCGCGCGCAAAGCCGGCGTGGCTTACGATTTCACCCGGCTGATCAACGATCCCGGCTACAATATGCAGCTCGGCGCGGTCTATCTCGGGCAGGTGCTGGCGGCGGAGGGCGGCTCGCTGGAGATGGCCGCGGCCGCCTACAACGCCGGGCCGGGCGCGGTCGCCAAATGGGTCAGCGTCTATGGCGACCCGCGCGCCGGCGCCGACCTGGTCGACTGGGTCGAGCGAATTCCCTATGACGAGACCCGGGATTATGTCATGCGCGTCGCCGAGAACTACGGCGTCTATCAGGCGCGACTCGCGCAGGCGCCAGAACCGCGCGCGGGCGGGGCGCTGGCGCGGCGTTGAATGGGGCGTCATGGGGCACAAGGTTCACGTCGCGGCGCAATATCTGCGACCGGGCAACGGCGGTATTGGCGAAGTCGCGCGCGTCTCGATGAAGGCGCTGGCGCGGCGCGGGCCGACTTTCGGCCACGCCTGCCTGGAGACTGAGGATTACGCCGTGGAGGGCGCGCCGGTGCGCGCCTATTGCGGCTCGCGCGCGCGCTTCCAATTGGCGCTGGAGCGGGCGAGCCTCGGCGACGTGCGCTTTCTGTTCGATTTCGCCGGCACGGCGCGCTCGGCGCGGCTGTTGTTGCCGCGCCGGCCTTACGCCGTCTGGGCGCATGGCATCGAGGTGTGGGACGAGGTGCGCGCCGACCGCCGCGCCGCGCTGGAGCGCGCCGATCTGGTGCTGGTCAACAGCGCCTACACGCGCGACCGGGCGTCCCCGACGCTGGGGAGTCTGCGCGACGTGCGCCTTTGCCGCCTCGGCGCCTATTCCGACGAGCAGCCGGCGGCGAAATCCTTCGACGGACCGCCGACGGCGCTGCTGCTCGGCCGAGTCGAGCCGGGCTGGCCGAAGGGGCAGGGGATTCTGGTGTCGCTATGGCCGCGGGTCGTCGCCGCGGTGCCCGACGCGCGGCTGCTGCTGGTCGGCAAAGGGCCGGCGCTGGAGGCGTTGCGCGATTTCGCCCGGACCTCGCCGGCGGCGGCGAATATCGAGATCGCCGGCTTCGTGCCCGAGACCGAGCTCAACTCGATCTGGAGCCGCGCCAGCCTGTTCGCCATGCCGAGCCTCACCGAGGGGTTCGGGCTGGTGTTCATTGAGGCGATGCGGCGCGGCCTGCCGGTCATCGCCAGCCAGGCCGACGCGGGCCGCGAGGTCAATGTCGACGAGGCGACCGGGTTTACGCGCGATCGCGAGAATCAGGGCCGGCTTGTCGACGCCATCGTGGCTCTGCTGCGCGACCGCGATCTCGCGGCGAAATTCGGCGCGGCGGGGGCGGCGCGCTGGCGGGCGGAGTTCTCGTTCTCGGCCTTCGAGCGGCGGCTGACGACGATCTTGGGCGATTTCCTGGCCTAAGGCCCCGGCCACAGCGCGCTGGTGCGGCCGAGCCAGCGGTAGCTCGCGAGCCCGAAATATTCGTGCGCGGCGAGGTCGAAATCGGCGAGCCCCCCGGTCACGTCGAAGCTTAGGCCCGGCGCCGGGCTCCAACGGTAATCGACGGGATCGGCGACAACCTCGAATCCCGCGGCGCGGAAGCAGCCGACCGCGCGCGGCATGTGGAACGCCGAGGTCACCAGCGCCCATGTCTGCCCCGGCTTCGGCTGCGCCAGCGCCGCAGCGTCGACCGCATTCTCGTAGGTGTTGCGCGACCGGCGCTCGATCTCGATGCGCGCGCGCGGGACGCCGAGCGCGACCAGCACGTCGGCCGCCTCGTCCGCTTCGGCCCGGCCGGGCGCGGGCGGCGTCGGGCCGCCGACGTCGAACAATCGCGCCTCCGGATGCGCCTTGGCGAGCCGCGCCGCCTCGTACAGCCGCCCGACCGCGGGGCTGAAGCCGGAAGCCGGATGGGCGTCGAAATCCTCGGCGCTGAGCGCGCCGCCGATGACGACGATCCCGTCCAGCCGCCCCGGCGCGCTCAACGGCGGAAAGGTCGCCTCCAGCCGCGACAGCATCTGCCCGCCGACGGGAACGATGGCGAGCAGGGCGATAAGCCCGAGCCCGGCCGCAGCCAGCCCGCGCCCGCGCCGTCCCGCGAGCGTCCCCGCCAGCGCGGCGATCAGCAGCACCCGGCTCGGCTCGGCGAACAGCCAGCCGACTTTCGACAAGACGTAGAGCACGGCTAGCGCGAGGCCCCTCGTCCCGCAGGAATCAACCGCGCCCGCGCCGCGCGGCGCAGCTTCGCGGGCAGCGCGCTATAGAGCAGCGGCAGCACCACCAGGCAACCCCAGAGCGCCACCTCGGCCAGGAACAGCGGCAGCGTCGTCGGCGGAGCCAGCGCCTGCAGCGCCAGCGCCGCCCCCAGGCAGAGCGCCGACACCGCCGCGCCGAGCGCCAGCGCGCCGGCGAAATAGGGCAGGAAGCCCTTGAACTCCGGCATCCGCGCCAGCCGCGGCGCCAGCGCGCCATAGGCGACGATCTCGGCGATCCCCAGTCCCGCCGCCAGCCCCGGCGGGCCGCCGAGTCGCTCGCCGACGACGCAGCCGAGCGGGCCGAACACCACCAGCCCAAGCCGCAACAGCCCGACCTCGCGCGAGCGGTTGGTGTATTGCAGCAGCGCCATCGGCTGTTGCAGCGGCGCGACGGCGAGCAGCGGAAACAGCATCGCCGCGGCGATGCGGGCGTCGTAGAGGCCGGCGTCGCCGGTCCAGTAATAGGTGACGATGCGGCCGAAGGCGAGGATGCCGCCGACGAAGCCGCCGCAGATCACCGTCGTCATGCGCCCGACTTGCGCCGTGATCTCCCAGGCGCGGGCGAACTCGCCGGCGTGACTGAATGTCGCGATCTCGAGCCCGGCGCCGACGGCGGCGAACTGGAACGACTGCCGGATCTGGTTGACCATCGTGCGCATCAGCAGGAAGGCGGCGATCTCGGCGCCGGCGTAGCCGCGCGACGCGAACACCAGCACGGGCGTCTGCAGCCAGACCGTCGGCGCGATCATCTGCAGCGCGAACCATTTGACATGGCCGAACATCGCGGCGAACTCGGCCCGGCTGGGCAGCGCCGGCGCCGCCGTCCATTCGCTGCGCCGCGCCCGCACCTCGAAGTGGAAGAACGCCAGCGCGCCGGCGCCGTAGAGCGCGAAGAACAGCGCCGCAACCGTCAGCGGCCCGGCGCCGAAGCTCACCGCCGTGAACGCCGATAGCGTGTTGACGACCACGGCGCCGGCCGACACCAGCGTCACATAGGCGAACTCGCCGCTGGCGGAGAACACCACGCTCGCCGGCGCCCTGAGGACCGACAGCAGATTGCCGACGCCAAACAGCCACAGCATCCAGCGCGCCGTGTCCATGTCGATATTGGGCAGATGCAGCGCGCGATCAGCGCCGCCGCTCGCCACCAGCGCCGTGTAGAGCACGGCGAGCGGCGCCACGAACGCCAGCGAAAGCCCCAGATGCGTCGAAGCGATGCGGCGGAAGCGCGCCTTGTCGCCCTGCACATAGGCGCTCTGCTCCTCGTTCTGGAAATAGATCTGCGCGCCGAACTCGAGCATCAGCAGCAGCGCCGCCCAGGACTGCACGACCGCGTAGTCGCCGAAGGTCTCGGCGCCCCAATGGCGTAGCAGCAGGCCGACGAGCACGATCCTGTCGATCACGCCCGCGGCGAGACTCACCACCTGGGCGGCGATATTGGACGTCGCCCGCCGCCAACTCGCCATGCGCGCTAGTTCTCCTGCAGCTTCGCCGACTCGGCTAGATCAGGCGTGGCTGTTAACACAAGCCCCGGCTGCGCGACGAGCCCGATCCGGCGGCGGTCGAACCGCGTGAGACAATGGCGCGTTTGCGTAGCCGTTGCATCTCCTTTACCCTGGCCGGCGGCGGGGTCGGAACTACAAGGGAAACATGAGCCGGGTCGGACTGGTTGCGCCCGCGCGGCGTTACGAGGATTCATCTTCGAGCCGTTCGGAGTTATTGTTCGCCGCCAGCGGCGGCAACCTCGGCAATTTCGCATTCGTAGAGGCGTTGTGGCGCCATTTCGCGCCCCACGTGACGCTGCTGCCGTGGAACGTCACGCCCGAACGGGTGCGCGAGACTTGCGACATCCTCGTGTTCGCGGCGGCCAACCAGCTCGGCGCGCACGAGGACCTCGGCCCGTTCGCCGCGCATCTCGAGCGCATCGGCGTGCCGCTCGTCGCCGTCGGCCTCGGCGCCCAGGCGCAGAGCTTCGACGCGCCGGTCGACCTGAGCCCTGGCACCGAACGTTTCGCGCACGTGCTGGCCAGCCTCGCGCCGCGACGCGGGCCCAACATCGGCGTTCGCGGCGAGTTCACGCTGCGCGTGCTGGATAAGCTCGGGCTCGCCGACCGCGCCGTCGTCACCGGCTGCCCCTCGAATTTCCTCAACGACAGCCCGGATTTCTACCCGCGCCTGAAGCGCGCCAGCGAGAAACAGCGCGTCGACCGGCTCTGCGTCGCCGCCGGGAGCCGGCATTTCGAGCGCGCCTGGCGGCTGGAGCAACGGCTTGCGCAGCTTGCCGAGGAGACCCGCGGCGCGTATGTGGTCCAGGCCGATCTCGAAATGGTGAGGTTCGCGCGTGGCGAGGGAGAGCGCAGCGATCCCGGGGAGCGAGCGGCGATTCACCAATTCATATGCCCCGGTCTTGCGGAAGAGGAGTTCGAACTGTGGCGACTGCGCCATGCGACGTGCTTCAATGACGCTACGTCATGGATGGAAGCAATGCGCAATTTCGATTTTGTAGTGGGGGCCCGGTTTCACGGCGTGATGCTGGCCATCCAGGCGGGAACGCCGGGTGGCGTCATCGCGCATGACAGCCGCACTGCGGAGCTGTGCCAGACGATGGCGATCCCCGTGCGCGATGGCTGGCAGACGCCGCGCAGGTTCGCAGCGAGCGACCTGCGCCGCCTGTTCGAGTTCGATTTCGCCAGCTATGCGGCGACGCGCGAGCGGCTGCGCGGCGCCTATCTCGGCCTGTTGCGCGGCTGCGCAATCGAGCCGAGCCCGCGGCTGGCAGCGTCGCAGGCCCAGGCATGAGCGAGGCGGACGCACTCGTCGTCGGCGCCGGCGTCGTCGGCTTGGCAATCGCGCGCGCGCTGGCGATCGCCGGCCGCTCCGTCATCGTCGTCGAGGCGAAGGGCGCGCCCGGCGAGGAGACCTCGTCGCGCAACAGCGAGGTCATCCACTCCGGCATCTATTACGCCACCGGGAGTCTCAAGGCGCGGTTCTGCGTCGAGGGCCGGACGCGGCTCTACGACTACTGCCAATCGCACGGCGTCGGGCATGCCCGTTGCGGCAAGCTGATCGTCGCCATCGACGAGAGCGAGCTGGCGGGACTGGATACGCTGGCGCGCCGCGGCACGGCGAACGGCGTCGAGGGGCTGGAGCTGCTGTCGCGCGCGCAGGTCCGCGCGCTGGAGCCGGATCTGGCCTGCGTCGGCGCGCTGCACGCGCCTTCGACCGGCATTTTCGACAGCCATGCCTATATGCTCGCCCTGCAGGGCGACGCGGAGGCGGCGGGAGCGGTTTTCGCCTTCCGCGCCCCGTTCGTCGGGGCGCGGCGCACCAGCGAGGGCTTCGAGGCCGAGATCGGCGGGGCCGAACCGGCGCGGCTGAAAGTCGCCGCGGTGGTCAATTGCGCGGGGCTCGCCGCCTCGCACACCGCCCGCGTCATCGAAGGCAGCGGAGAGGTGCCCGACACGCTGTACGCGAAAGGCAATTACTTCGCGCTGTACGGACACGCGCCGTTCAAGCGGCTCATCTATCCCGCGCCGCAGAATCAAGGCCTGGGCGTCCACCTGACCTTCGATTTGAGCGGACAGGCGCGGTTCGGGCCCGATCTCGAATGGGTCGAGACGCTCGACTATGTCGTCAACCCGGAGCGCGGGCGCACCTTTGTGGCGGCGATTCGGCGCTACTGGCCCGGCCTGCCGGACAATACGCTGTTCCCCGCCTATTCCGGCGTCCGGCCGAAGATCTCCGGCCCGAGCGAGCCGGCGGCGGATTTCCGCATCGACGGGCCGCGGACGCACGGCACGCCCGGGCTGGTCAATCTCTACGGCATCGAGAGCCCCGGCCTGACCTCGTCGCTCGCCATCGCCGAGGAGGTCGCGCGGCTGCTGGGCTGACACGCCGCCGCGTCCCCCCTCGCCCCAAAGGGGCGGGGTATGGCGGGAGCGCGCTAACCCTGCAGCTTGTGCGCCGCCAGCGTCTCGTAGAGCGGCCGCGCCTTTTCGGCCAGTCGCTTCAGCCCGTCGGGCAGGTCGTCGAACGTCGGCTCCGGCTTGGGCGCCGCGAAGCCGGTCGACTGCTCGACCGTCTCGTACCACGCCGGCGCCCAGACCCCGTCCGTCGGGCGCCGGCCGGGCGCCCAGGCGAGCATCGAGGGATCGAACGGGATGTCGCAGGCGCGGCACAGCGCGACCAGCATGCCTTGCGGGTCGGCGAGCACGTCCTGGCCTTCGAGCACCGGCGGCGTGTGGCCAAGCTTGTCGCCGGCGCGGAAGAACAGCTCCACCTGGGTCGGCAGGCCGATCTCGTCGAGGGTGAAATCGTCGCGCACCCGATGGTAGGAGGCGAGCACCGCCTCCGGCGCGCGAATCAGGAAGACGTTGGCGCAGGACCCGATCCACTCGCGCCCGAAGCCGTGGATCAAGTGATGCGTCATGTGCTTTTGATACCAGACGCGCTTGCCGCCGGGGACCGGACCCAGGATCGCCTCGGCGACCTGGCGCCAGTCGGTCGGCTGCGAGCGGATGACCTCCTCGCGCAGCGGATGGATCAGCCCGGTCGCGGCGAGATAGGCGGCGTAGAACGGCTCGTCGGAGACGGCGCAATCGGCGCGGGCGCCAAAGGCGCGCATCATCGCCGTCGAGATGTTGCGCGGGCCCGACCACATGGCGATGCGGCAGGTCCTCATGCCCGCCCCCGCGCGTCTTCGCGCTCCAGCGCCTTGAACAGCGCCCGCAGTTCGATCGTCAGCGGCCCCGAGGCGTCGCCGGGATCGGGTCCGCGCTCGCCGATCACGCGCCCGTCGACCTTGCGGATCGGCGTCAGCCCGGCGAAAGTGCCGGTGCAGAACGCCTCGTCGGCGGAATAGACGTCGAACAGCGAGAAGTCCTTCTCGTAAGCCGGCATTCCCGCCCGCCGCGCCGCCCGTAAGACCGCGTCGCGGGTGATGCCGCCCAGGCAATAGCCGCCGGCGCTGGTCCACAGCTCGCCGCCGCGCACGATGAAGAAATGGGTGGAGTTGCAGGTGGCGACGAAGCCGCGGTCGTCGAGCATCAGCGCCTCGTCGGCGCCGGCCTCCATCGCCTGGATGCAGGCGAGGATGCAGTTGAGCTTGCTATGCGAATTGAGCTTCTGGTCCTGCTCGGCCGGGCCGGTGCGGCGGATGTGGACGGTGAACAGGTCGAGCCCCTTGGCCAGCATCTCCGGGCGCGGAACCTTCCATTCCGGGATGATGACGATCGTCGCCGCGCCGACGGTCAGCCGCGGGTCCTGATAGGGCGAGCGCTTGACCCCGCGCGTCACCATCAGCCGGATATGCACGCCGTCCATCATGGCGTTGGCGTCGACGACGTCGAACAGCCGCTCGGTCAGTGTCTCGCGCGTCAGCCCGATGTCGATGCGCAGCATCTTGGCGCCCGCCCACAGCCGGTCGAGGTGGCGGTCGAGAAAGGCGATGCGGCCGTCGTGCAGACGTAAGCCCTCCCACACGCCGTCGCCGAGCACGAAGCCGGCATCGAACACCGAAACCTTGGCCTGCGGGCGCGGCGTCAGCTCGCCGTTGACCGAGATGAACACATTGTCGTTTCTGCTGTCGCCGACATAGTCCTGGCTGCCGGCGGTGGGGGGAGCGGTCATGCAATCGTCTTAGGGCGGGGCCCCGCGGCGGGCAAGGCGCGTTGCCCCGCAGCGTCGTCGCGGGCTAGGCTGCCGCACCCGCCAGCCAAGGAGCGCGCATGGACCGGCCGCTAATCGTCGTCGACCCCGACCCGCGAGGCCTCAACGAGATTTTCGAGCCCGCCGTTTTCGCGCGGCTGGAGAGCCTCGGCCGGCTGGAGATCCACGATGGTCCCGGCCGCATGCCGGCCGAGCGGCTCAACGCGCTGCTGCCCGAGGCCGCGCTGCTGATCGGTCAGGCCGACATGCCGCGCGCGCGGCTCGACTATGCGCCGAAATTGCGCGCCATTATCAACGTCGAGACGAATTTTCTTCAGAATGTGGATTACGAGGCGTGCTTCGCCCGCGGCGTGCACGTGCTGGCCCCGAGCGGCGCCTTCGCCAAGCCCGTGGCGGAAATGACGCTGGGACTGATGATCGACCTCGCGCGCGGAATCACCGCCGCCGACCGCGCCACCCGGGCGGGATCGGAGAAATGGCTGCTCGACGGCGCGCAAGGCTGCTTCTCGCTCTATGGCGTGACGGTCGGGCTGATCGGCTTCGGCGACCTCGCGCGCGCCTTCGTTCCGCTGCTGGCGCCGTTCCAGGCCAAGGTCAGGGCCTACGATCCCTGGATGTCCGAGCACTACATGGCCGGCTTCGGCGTCGCCCCGGCCACGCTCGACGAGATCCTCGGGGGCTCGCAAGCCATTGTCGTGTTCGCCTCCGTCACCAGCGAGAACCAAGGGTTCCTCGGGCGGCGCGAGTTCGAGCTGATCCGGCCGGGTTCGATCTTCCTGCTGATGAGCCGCGCCGCGGTGGTGGATTATCCCGAGTTCCTGGCCCAGGTGGAAAAAGGCCGCTTCCGCGCCGCGACCGACGTGTTCCCGCACGAGCCCGCGCCGCACGACGATCCGGTGCGGCGGGTGGAGAACCTGATTCTGTCGCCGCATCGCGCCGGGGCGATGGTCGATTCGCTGTACGAGATCGGCCGCCAGACGGTCGCCGACGCCGAATTGATCCTGAAAGGCCTGCCGCCGCTCTCCTGCCGCCGCGCCCAGCGCGAGACGGTGCTGCGCTCGCGCTCGAAGCCGATCGAGCGTTAGCGCGCCGATGCCGGAACCCTTCGTTCTCAGCCTGATCCTGGCGATGTTTCTCGTCGTCGCGCTGCTCTCGACGCTGGCGCGTCGCCTGCGCGCGAGTTCGGCCGTGGTGATGCTGGTCGCCGGCGTGCTGCTGGCGCTCGCGCCGGGCGTGCCGGCGATCACGCTCGACCCCGATCTGGTGTTGCTCGCGCTGCTGCCGCCGCTGCTCTACGGCTCCGGCGTCGGCATGAGCTGGCGCGGCTTCCGCTCCAACCTGCGGCCGATCCTGTCGCTCGCCATCGGCTGCGTGCTGTTCACCGCGAGCGCCGTGGCGGCGGTCGCGCATTACCTGCTCGGGCTCTCCTGGGCGGCGGGTTTCGTGCTCGGCGCCATCGTCTCGCCGCCGGATTCGGTGGCGCCGCAATCGCTGCGCCATCGCTTCAAGCTGCCGCGCCGGCTGCTGACCATACTCGAAGGCGAGAGCCTCGCCAATGACGCGACGGCGCTGGTGACCTTCGCGCTGGCCGTGCGCGCGGTCGAGACCGGCCAGTTTTCGCCCACGCAAGCGCTGCTGCAATTCGTCGCCATCGTCGCCGGCGAGATCGCCTTCGGCTGCGCGCTCGGCTTCCTCGTGCTGCGGCTGCGCAACGCCGTCGCCGACCCCAGGGCGGAAATCCTCATCGCCCTGGCGACGCCTTATCTCGCCTTCTGGCCGCCGCACGAGGCCGGCGGCTCCGGCGTCATCGCTTGCCTCGCGGTCGGGCTCTACGTCTCGTGGAATGGACGTAATTACATAAGGCCGGCAACGCGCTTGCAGGGTTTCTTCATCTGGGATCTGGTGTCCTGGTGCGTCGAGGCGATGACCTTCCTGATCTGCGGCCTGCAGACGCGGGTGATCATCGCCCACCTCTCGAGCGAGGGCTGGGGCGCGCTGATCCTGGCGGGGCTGGTGGTCAGCGTGACCGTCATCGTGGTGCGCTTCCTGTGGGTGTTCCCGGTCACCTACCTGCCGCGCTGGCTGTGGCCGCCGTTGCGCAAGCGCGAGAAGGCGCCGAGCTGGCGGCCGCCGTTCCTGATCGGCTTCGCCGGCTTGCGCGGCGCCGTCAGCCTCGCCGCGGCGTTGTCGATCCCGTTGATGGCCGGCGGCGCGCCGTTTCCGCATCGCGACCTGATCCTGTTCGCCACCATCTGCGTGATCGCCGCGACGTTGGTGGGGCAAGGGGCGGCGCTGGGGCCGCTGACGCGCTGGCTCGATCTCGGCCGCGTCGCCGAGCGCGAAGCGGCGGCCAACGCGCGCGCGGAGGCGGCGGCGCGCGCCGCTGCGCTCGAACCCGTGCTCGCCCGGCTCGACGAGCTGGAGACCACGGCGAACGGGCAGCGACCGGCCGCCGCCGCGCTGAAAAAGCTGCACGGCGAGCGGCGCGCCAAGTTCCTCGCCGATCTCGATCCCGAGGTGACGCGCGAGGCCGACGTCACCGCGTTGTCGCTCGATCTCATCGCCCTGGAGCGCGACGCCATCGGCGAGGCCTACGAGAAGAACCTCATCACCGACGAGAGCCGGCGCCGGCTTGAGCGCGGCTTCGATCTCGAGGAGGCGAGCCTGCTCCACGCCCGCGGCGACAGCGGCGGCGCATGACCGGCGCCGCCAATTGTCGCACCGCGGAAACGGGGCTCGGCGTCCCGCCGCTATCAATTGTTGCGGGCTTCGTCGTAAGCTTCCGCCTCAAGCGGAGCGGGGGCGATGGCGGAAGAACAGAAAGTCATGTTGCTGACCGGCGCGAGCCGGGGCATCGGCCACGCCACGGTGAAACTATTCCAGGAGCGCGGCTGGAAGCTGCTCACGGTGTCGCGCCAGCCATTCTCCGAGGAATGCCGCTGGCCCTCGGCGCGCGACGCCCACGTGCAGGCCGATCTCGCCGATCTCTCGCGCATCGGCGAACTCGCCGACATCGTGCGCGAGCGGCTGCCGAACGGCCGGCTGCACGCCATGGTCAACAACGCCGGCATCTCGCCCAAGGGGCCGAACGGCTCCCGGCTCGGCGTGCTCTCGACCGACGCCGAGACCTGGATGCATGTGCTCAACGTCAATCTGGTCTCGACCGCGCTGCTGGTGCGGGCGCTGATCGAGGAGCTTTCGGCCGGCAAGGGCTCGATCGTCAACGTGACCTCGATCGTCGGCTCGCGCGTGCATCCGTTCGCCGGCGTCGCCTATGCGGCCTCGAAAGCGGGGCTGGCGGCGCTGACGCGGGAGATGGCGAGCGAGCTGGCGCCGCGCGGCATCCGCACCAACGCGATCGCGCCGGGCGAAATCGACACCGCGATTCTGTCGCCGGGCACCGCCGACCTCGTCGCCCGCGAGGTGCCGATGCGCCGGCTCGGCTCGACGCGCGAGGTGGCCGAGACGATCTATTTCCTGTGCAGCGACGCCTCGTCCTACATCAACGGGTCGGAGATCTACATCGACGGCGGCCAGCACGTTTAAAGCGGCGTTCGGCTCCGTCTCGGGGTTGCTAAGCGACTTTCGAACCGGACTTTGACCCATAACCCAGCAGAATCCGCTCACCCTTTCGTGACTTGCCAGGGAACTTACGCGCCGCCGATGCGTTAGGGCGAACCCGTCGCCGCGCCTCGGCCCGGCCGGACACCCCAGCGAAAGGCCGCCGCGCATGGAGTTTCCGTTCACGCTCGTCGATCTCGCCGGCGCCGTCGCGCTGCTGTTGTGGGGCATGCACATGGTGCAGACGGGCGTGCTGCGCACCTTCGGCCCCCGCTTACGCGCAACGCTGGCGACGGCGCTGCGCTCAAGGCTTCATGCGGCGCTGACCGGCCTCGGCGTCACCGCGATCCTGCAGAGCAGCACCGCCACCGGCCTGATGACGGCGGGCTTTGCGGCGGCGGGCGTGGTCGATCTCGCGCCCGCGCTCGCGGTGATGCTCGGCGCCAATGTCGGCACCACGCTGATCGTGCAGGTGTTCGCTTTCGATGTCGCCAAGGCCTCGCCGGCGCTGATTCTGGTCGGGGTGCTGATGTTCCGCCGCGCCGGCAACGCGCCGGCGCACGATCTCGGCCGCGTCTTCATCGGCCTCGGCCTCGCGTTGTTGGCGCTGCACAGCCTCATCAGCCTGATGACGCCGTTCGAGGACGCGCCCTCGCTGCGCATCCTGCTCGGCGCCGTCTCGACCGAGCCGGTGCTCGACGTGCTGCTGGCGGCGGCGCTGACCTGGGCGGCGCATTCCAGCGTCGCGGTGCTGCTGGTCGTCATGTCGCTGGCGGCGCAGGGCGCCGTCCCGCCGCAGGCCGCCTTCGCGCTGGCGCTGGGCGCCAATCTCGGCACGGCGATCAATCCGGTGCTCGAAGGCGCCTCGTCCGACGTCGCCGGCCGTCGGCTCGCCTATGGCAACCTCATCAACCGCGCCGTCGGCGTCGCGGCGGGGCTCGCCGCGCTGCCGTGGATCGGCCCATGGATGGTGACCCTCGTCCCCGACGACGCCCGCGCCGTCGCCGATTTCCACACCCTGTTCAACCTCGCGCTGGCGGCCGCGTTCTTCCCGTTCCTCACCCCCTACGCGCGGCTGTTGACAAAGCTGTTCCCCGCCGCCGCCGATCCCGCAGACCCGTCGCGGCCGCGCTACCTCGACCCGGCGGCGCGCGAAACCCCGATCGTCGCCCTGGGCGCGGCGGCGCGCGAGGCGCTGCGGCTCACCGACACGCTGGAGCAGATGCTGGAGGGCGCGCGCCGCACGCTCGACGGCGACCGCCGCTCGGCGCGCGAGGTCAAGCGGCTCGACGACGTGCTCGACCGGCTCAACGCCGAGATCCGCGCCTATCTGACGTCGCTCGATCCCGAATCGCTCAGCGCCGCCGACCATCGACGGCTCGACGAGATCATGACCTTCGCGATGAACCTGGAGCTGGCTGGCGACGTCGTCGAGCAGGCGCTGATCTCGCATGCGACCAAGCGGGTGCAACGCGGCGTCCCGTTCACGGCGCAGCGCCGCGGCGAACTGTTCGCCACGCTCGACCGTCTCGTGTTCAACCTGCGCGCGGCGGCCTCGCTGTTCATGACCGACGACGCGCGCGCAGCCGGGATGCTCGCCGAGGAGAAGAAGGCGTTCCGCGACGTCGAGGCGGCGGCGACGCGCGCGCATTTCGAACAGATGCGCGCCGGCGGCGAGGCGGCGGAGACCAGCACGCTCGACCTCGACCTGCTGCGCGACATGAAGCTGGTCAACGGCCACATCGTCGCCGCGGCGGCCTATCCCGTGCTGGAGCGCGCAGGCAAGCTGCTGCCGAGCCGGATTGCTGACGAGGCTGTGGAGTAGGGGGCCCCTCGCCGGAGGAAAGCGAGGGGCCGCGCGCCCTGAAGGCTCTGTTGAAGAGCTTTCCGCGCCGCTGCGGCAGTTTGCCCGAATCGGGTTGGAGAACGCAAGCGGAAAAGCTTCACAAGGCCGTGCGCCGGCTCAGCTCTGGCAGTCCTTCAGCGCCTTGTCGACCGCCTGGCTGAAGCCGGTCAGCGAATAAGTGTCGGTGGTGGCGCGGCCCCGCTTCGGGATCGCCTTGATGACGAGCGACGAGCCCTTGCGCATCTCGTCGATCACCTGGGACTCCTCGGCCGGATTCTTGACCCAGAGGTCATTGCCTTTCGGCGCCAGCGCGAACTCGGCCTCGCCGATCACGACGGTCGGCGCGGCGGGGTCGGCATCGGCCTTCTTCGCCTTCTTGTCGTGCTTGCGGTCCTTGAGGTCGGCGGCGGTCGCGACCTCGAAGCCCATGACGAACGACACCTCGTTGCGCACCCGCTCGGCCGGCCGCTCGGAGATGAAGGCGTAAGCCTTGTCGCGTTTCTCTTCGTCCGGCTCGCGGGTCTTCGGCTCCGCCAGCAGATAGCAGATTTTCGCTCGGCCGGACGCGCTATGGTAGACTTTCCAGTCGCCATAGGAGCCCACAAGAGCGGGCTTGGAGGAGTCGACCTTTTCCGTCTTCTCTTTCTCCTTGTCCTTCTTCGCCGCCGACGCATCGACCACGCCGACGAGCAAGGCGGCGCAAGCGAGCAACGACGCAGCCAACTTCATTGGCGAGCTCCCCCAGGTGTTCATCATGCCCGACAGGTGCGCCGGGAAACGGGCGAAAATCGGATCGCGCCGGCGCCGCCCCGCACCTAGCGGCGTTAACTTGGCTAAGGTTAATGAAGAATGAGTAAAGCCCCTTGCGCGCCTGCAAAGCCCTGATCTGCGAGACGCTTGGCCCTGGCTCGGGGGCCGCGAATCGGCGACGCCGGCGGGCCCGTCGCTGCGAACGTCGAGGTCGCATATGTCGCACTCAGTTTCTTCGGCGCGCGGATCATCGCCGGCAAGCGCCAGACGGAGCCTAACCCGCCGTTCGCGCCGGGCGGCGAATCCCGCCGCCGCATCGTCGCCCTCGGCGCCTGGGGCGGGATCGGGCGGGCTGGCGGCGGCGCGCCGGCGATCGCCTGCGCCTCGTCGCCCGAGAAAACGGCTCTCGCGCTGCAACACGGCGCGGTGGAGCGAATCGACCATTGCGCCGCCGATCGGCGCGCGCAACGGAGCCAAATCGCTCCACAGGGGGTTGATGTCGTTTACGATCCCATCGCCGGCGGTCGGACCGAAATCGGGCTGCGGGCGTTTGGCTGCAAAGGGCGCCTGCTAACAGCTGGTTTCGCCTTTAGGGAGAACCCTAACCCTCAATTCAACCCAGGGTTAGTTAAGGGTTGTGACATTTTTGGGTCGAATGGTCTAAACTCGTTAAGTTTGAGCGGGAACAAAATCGCGACAACATGTCACGCGTATGTGATCGGTCAGTCCTGGACAAGCTAGCCATGCACATAAACTCTATGCGCGATCTCAATAACTTCCAAGTCGCAGTCGGCGAGATCGGGGGAAGGCGTACGGCGGAAAAAAAGCTTCTGCGCCTAAACTCATTGTTCATGCGTCAACATTAATCTTGCGATTCATGTTGCGTCGCACAATATGCGACGCGGGAGGCGCCCTGGAGCGAACCTGGAAAGCGTCAATGACAATGACAACGACGATGACATTGCCCAAGCTGCCCCCGGCCGAAATCCGCCGTCTATGGCGTTCGGATTTGCCGATGTTCCGCGACCATATGTTGCGACTTGACGACACCTCGCGCCATATGCGGTTCGGCGGTGGCGTATCCGACGCTTTCATCAAGCAATACGCGGAGCATTGCTTCGGCAAGGGCGACCTCGTGTTCGGCGCGTTCTTCGACCACGTGCTGCATGGCGCGGCCGAATTGCGCTCGAACGAGGCGATCTGGAACGAGCAGGCCCCGACAGACCGTCACATCCACGCCGAAGCCGCCTTCAGCGTCGAGGGCGACTATCGCAAGCGGGGCCTCGGCGAGCAGCTGTTCCGCCGCGTCACCGAAGCCGCGCGCAATCACGGCGTCGAGGTGATCGAGATCGTCTGCATGCCCGAGAACGTCGCGATGCGTCGCCTCGCGGCCAAGTTCAAGGCGGAGTTCGTGTTCGACCAGAACCAGCTGCTCGGCAAGCTGATGGCGCGCCGGCCGACGCCGTTCTCGATGCTGACCGAAGTCGCGCACGATTTCGCCGATCTCGGCGGCGCCTTCATCGATGCGCAGCTGCGCGCGTTCAAGATGGTCGACGCAGCCTAGGGCCCGTAGGGGAGCGGTGGGGCGCGCTTCAGGTTGCGCCCCAGCTCCAAATCGAGCACCCGCTCCGCAATGCCGCGGCGCCCCACGGGCAACTCGCCCAGCGGCTCGATTTCCTCGAAAAACTGACGCTCGTCGGCGTCCCGGCCATTGTCCCGGGCGCGGATGACGAGCGCGTTCTGGCCGAGTCGCCTAGCTGTGTCGCAGGCGAAGGCGAAGCCGCGCGGGTCGCGGCCCATGGCGCAGACGGGAACGCCCGGCCCCAGCGCGACGCCGATCCGGCCGCCGAGCCGCCAGTTCTCGATCAGCACGAAATCGGCGCCCGAGCGCGCATAGGCCGCCCGCAGCGGCGCCGCGGGGAAATCGAACATGAAGCGGGTGGGATCGCGCATGCCTTTGAGCGCGATCGGCCCCATCAGCACGGCGGCGAGATAGCCGGCGAAGCCGACGCCCGCGAGGACGACCGAAACGGCGAAGAAACGCCCGAGAAACCGCGGCGTGCGCTCGGCGAGCCAGCGGCCGGCGAGCGGAAACGCGAACAGCCAGCCGGAATTGAACCAATGCGAGATCGGCGTCTGGCCGAAGAACGGCATCAGCGTGAACAGCGCCAGCGCCGGCAGGGCGAGCCACAACAGCAATCGCTGCGGCGAATCGGCGCCGCCGCGAAAGCCGCCGACGATCCCGGCGAGCAGCGGCAGCAGCATCCACGGCGTCATCGAGGCGACCTGCGCGCCAAGGGATGCAAAGACTTCGCGCAGAGCCTTGATGTCGAACGTGAGCTTATGGACGGCGCGGCCGGACTGGAAGGCCAGCGAGATCCAATCGTGCTCGGCGTTCCACACCAGCGCCGGAAGCAGGCACAGCGCGGCGAGCGCGGCGCCGGCGTAGGGCCGGGGGTCGCTGAGCCAGCGCCGCCCGCGCGCCGACGTCAAAAAGAAGCCGGCGAGGCCCAGCGGCACGAAGATCGCCGAATATTTCGCCAGCCCCGCCAGCCCCAGCGCGAGCCCGGCGGCGAGCCAGAGCCAAGTCTCGCGCCCCGGCGGGCCGTACAGGATTTCGGCGATTCCCCAGCCGCCGAGCGCGCAGAACGCGAGCAACGGCAGGTCCGGCATCACGTAGCCGTCGGGGTAGAGGAGGAAATAGCCGCTCGCGTTGAACGCGAACACCGTCCACCAAGCCGCTGAAGAATCGAACAGTCTGCGCGCCAGACCGAACAGCGCCGCCGATGTCAGCAGGCTGAAGCCGAGGAACGGCAGCCGCGCCGCCCGGCCTTCGCCGAACGCCGTCGTCCAGGCGCTCAGCACCCATTGATGCAGCGGCGGATGGTCGAAATAGGACAGCGCCGGCGTACGCGAGATGGCGACGACATAGGCCTCGTCGTCGCAGAAGCCGGTCGCGAAGATCGCGACCAGACGCAGCGCCAGCGCGGCGGCGAGGAAGAGCGGGACTGCGGGCAGGGATTTCATCGGAGCGCGCGAACTACCCGGCCGCCAGGAAGGAAGCAACGGCTGCCGTCATTCCCGCGCGCCGCAACCTGCGCCGACGACGAGGCGCTCCAGTGGCGGGCTGCACAAGAACGGCCTCTACGCGCCGCCCGCGCTCGAGCTTCGCGAATCTGAGCGCCTACTTCTCGTCCAACGCCAGCACCGGCTCCCAGCTCTCCTGCGGCGCGCTCGCCTCCAGCTTGGCGAAGCGGCGGACGTGGAAGCCGTAGAGACCCTTGAGCGGGTCCGCGGCGCGCGCGCCCAACTCCTGCGCGAGTTCGCCCGCCGCGGCGAAGTCGCGGCGCCGGTAGAGCGCCATCATGCGCTCGTGCCCCGCGGCGAGGCTCTGAAACTCCGCGCTCGCCGCATAGGCCTCGTCGCCCGCCAGCGCATAGACGCCGACCGCGCGGGTCTTGTTCTTGAACACCACCGCGTCGATCTCCAGCCACGCGAAACCGGCCGCCTCCGCTCGCGTCGCCTCGCTGGCGACGATGTCGACGCCGAACTGCTTGCTGGCGCTCTCCAGCCGCGAGGCGACGTTCACCTCGTCGCCGATCAGCGAATAGTTGAACTTGGCGCGGCTGCCGAGATTGCCGACGCAGGCGAGCCCGGTGTTGAGGCCGATGCCGAACTTGACCGGCTGGAACGGCCGGCCCGCCGCCTGCGCCTCCAGCGCCCATTGCGCATTGAGCGGCCCCAGCGCCGTGCGCATCGCCAGCGCCGTATCGACCGCGTTGGCGGCGTGGCGCTGGTCGTCGACCGGCGCGTTCCAGAACGCCATGATCGCATCGCCGATATACTTGTCGACCGTGCCGAGCCGCGAAAGCACGCAATCGGTCATCGGCGTCAGATAATCGTTGAGGAAGCGGGTCAGTTCAGTGGCGGACTTGCCCTCCGACAGCGTGGTGAACCCGCGCAGGTCCGAGAACATGACGGTGACGCGCCGCTCCTCGCCGCCGAGCCGCACCAGTCCGGGGTCGGCGATCAGCTTGCCGACCACTGCCGGGGCGACATAGAGGCTGAAGATGTTGCGGATCTCGCGCGCCTCGCTCTGCTTGCGCGCGAACAGCGCCAGCACGCCGAACACATAGACCGCGGCGGTCGAGATCGACGGCATGATCGGGTCGAGCAAGAGCCCGTGGCGCGAGAACGCCCACCAGGATCCGGCCAGCGACGCCGCCGCCGTGACCAGCCCCACCACTGCGCCGCCAAGCGTAGACAGGAACGGCAGGGCGATCGCCAGCAGCATCGACAGCGCGACCGTGTAGAGGAACTCGCCGCCCGGCGCCCAGTCCGGCCGGGTCAGCGCGTCCCCGCTCAGCACCTGCCCGACGATCTGCGCGTGCTGCAGCACGCCGGGCGATCCCCCCGGCGACAGCGGCGTCGCGACGATGTCGAACCCCAATTCCGCGCTGACGCCGATGAAGACGATGTTCCCGGCGAAGGTCGAGGCGTCGAAGCCCGGCTCGAACAGCTTCCACGCCGGCGCCCGGATGCGCGGATCGTCGCCGGCGAAGTGGATGCGGAAGTCGCCGCGCGGGCCGATCGCCGCAGCGAAGTCGCCGTTGCGCAGCGCCACCATGCCGGTATGCGCGCCGAACGCCGTCTCGCCGCTGGCGTTTGACGACTTGATCGTGTAGCTCGCCGCGCGCTGCGCCACCCGCAGCGCCTCCATGGCGAAGCTCGGCGTCAGGCGGCCTTCGTGTTTCGCCACCAGCGGCACCCGCCGCACTACGCCGTCGTTGTCGGTCAGCCTGTTGAGGAAGCCGACGCCGGCCGCGGCGTCGGCAAAGGCCGGCAGGGGCGTCAGCACGCCGCGGAAATTATAGGCGAAGGCGGTGGGGTCGTCGCCGGCGAAGGCGAAGCCGGCCTTTTCGTTGAGCCGCGCCGGGTTGCCCTCGTTGGTGAAATAGCGCCCGAGCACGACCGGCCTGCCGGCGATGGCTTTCGCCAGCTTTGCGTCGTCTTCCGCGTCCCCGGGGTCGTAAAACAGGATGTCGAGCGCCACGACCGCGGCGCCGGCGCCCGCGATCTTCTCGATCATCTCGCCGAGCCGCGCCCGCGGCCACGGCAGGCGCCCCATGCGCCGGACCGATTCGTCGTCGATCTCGACCACGCGGATCGCGGGCGCCTCGGCCGCATCGCGCGGCTTCCAACGCTGGAACTCGTCGAACAGCAGGTTCTGCACCGCCAGCCGCTCGGTCGAGTTGATCAACGTCCACGGCGCCGCGACCACGATGGTCAGCGCGACGACGAGCCAATAGGACATCCGCGCGCCAAGCCGCCGCATCCGCTGGCGGCGGGCCAGCGGGTCCGGCGCGGCGATTTTGCCCGTCGTGTCCAGCATCTCCCCAGCATAGCGCAGCTGAGCGCTCAGCGGGAGATTACCCGCCGCGCGCCGCAGGATTCGATGTCGTCAAGCTGTCGCAAAGCGCGTGTCTGAGACCTATCCAACGCCGTCGCAGCGGCGAATAGCCTGCGTCAACATTGGTTTTTTCCGTTGCCAAACCGAGGGTGAGTGTGGTTCCCGATGGACATGCCGTTCTGGTTCTCGGGTTCTCGCGCCGCAGCCCGGAGCTGGGGCGCCGGGGGGTTATCCATGTCGCGTATTAATGCGGTCGCCTCGTTCGGCCGCCGCGCGCTGCCCAATCATTGGGACGTGGTCGCGATAGCGGTGATTCTCGCCGTGCTCGCGGCGGTGGCGCGCGCCTATCACGGCATCGCCGCGCCGCTGCCGCCGCCCGATCAGGCCGCGGTCACGCTGGATTATTCGCTGCTGCCCTATTACGCGCTGCGCACGACGCTGCGCATGTTCGCGGCGCTGGTGTTCTCGCTGGTCTTCACCTTCACCTACGCGACGCTCGCAGCCAAGAGCCGGCGCTGGGAGATGGTGCTGATTCCCCTGCTCGACATTCTCCAGTCGGTGCCGATTCTCGGCTTCCTGTCGTTCACGGTGACGTTCTTCCTCGGCCTGTTTCCCGGCAACGTGCTCGGCGCCGAATGCGCGGCGGTGTTCGCGATCTTCACCAGCCAGGCCTGGAACATGGCCTTCTCGTTCTACCAGTCGCTGCGCACCGTGCCCAAGGATCTCGACGAGGTGGCGCGCGGCTTCCGCCTCACCGGCTGGCAGAAGTTCTGGCAGCTCGAGGCGCCGTATGCGGTGCCGGGGCTGATCTGGAACACGATGATGTCGATGTCGGGCGGCTGGTTCTTCGTCGTCGCCTCGGAGGCGATCACCGTCGGCGACACCACGATCTCGTTGCCGGGCGTCGGCTCGTTCATCGCCAAGGCCAACGACGCCGGCGATTGGAAAGCCATCGGCATGGCGGTGCTGACGATGGCGGTCGTCATCCTGCTCTACGATCAACTGCTGTTCCGGCCGGTGATCGCCTTCGCCAACAAGTTCAAGGTCGAGCTTTCGGCGTCGCAGGAGGTGGAGAGCTCCTGGGTTCTCAACCTGTTGCAGCGCACCCACTGGGTCCGCGGGGCGATGGAGCCGATCGAGGCGGCGCTGCACCGGCTGACGATGCTGCGCATCGGCCTGCCGCCGGCGCCCAAGGCCAAGAGCTTCAATTCGAAAGGCGCCTCGATTGCGCTCGACGTCGTCTGGTACGCCTGCGTCGCGGCGGTGGCGGCTTACGCGCTCTACAGCGTCTTCGCCTACATTGCCACCGAACTCGGATGGTCTGATGTCGGCGAGGTTTTGCTGCTGACGCTCTACACGCTGGCGCGCGTCGTCGTGCTGATGGCGCTGGCGACGGCGGTATGGTTGCCGGTGAGCGTCTGGATCGGCCTCAGGCCGCGCTGGGCGGAGGCGGTGCAGCCGTTCGCGCAATTCCTCGCCGCCTTCCCGGTCAACCTGCTGTTCGGCGGCGCGGTGGCGCTGGTGCTGACCTACCACCTCAACCCCGACATCTGGCTCAGCTTCCTGATCGTGTTCGGCACGCAATGGTACATCGTGTTCAACACCATCGGCGGCGCGGCGGCGTTCCCCAACGACCTGCGCGAGGCCAGCGCCAATTTTCGCATCAAGGGCTGGGCGTGGTGGCGCGACGTCATGCTGCCCGGCGTCATGCCCTACTACCTGACCGGCGCGATCACCGCCTCCGGCGGCTCCTGGAACGCCTCCATCGTCGCCGAATGGGTGAAGTGGAAGGACCAGACGGTGATGGCGCACGGCGTCGGCGCCTATATCGCGCAGGCGACCGACAAGGGCGATTTCCCCAGGATCGTGCTCGGCGTCGCCGTCATGTCGATCGTCGTTACCTTGTTCAACCGCCTGTTCTGGCGCCGGCTTTACGCCTATGCCGAACGCCGCTTCACGCTCTGAGACCCTGCCCATGCTCGACGCCGTCTCTCCGCCGCTGCTCGAAGTCACCCATGTCAGTCAGGTCTTCGCCAAGGGGTCCGGCGAGAAAGGCGCGCCGGTGCTGCAGGACGTGTCGATGTCGCTGCGTTCGGGCGAGATCGTCGGCCTGCTCGGCCGTTCCGGCTGCGGCAAGTCGACCCTGCTGCGCATCGTCTCGGGCCTGACCCGGCCCACCGGCGGCAAGGTGACGCTCGACGGCAAGCCGATCGACGGCCCCGCCGACGGCGTGGCGATGGTGTTCCAGAGCTTTGCTCTGTTCCCGTGGCTGACGGTGCTCGACAATGTCGAGATCGGGCCGCTCGCCATCGGCGTCAACCCGATCGAGACGCGCAAGCGCGCGCTCAAGGCGATCGACACCATCGGCCTCGACGGCTTCGAGAGCGCCTACCCGAAGGAGCTCTCCGGCGGCATGCGCCAGCGCGTCGGCTTCGCCCGCGCGCTCGTCGTGCAGCCCAAGATCCTGCTGATGGACGAGCCGTTCTCGGCGCTCGACGTGCTGACGGCGGAGACCCTGCGCACCGACCTGCTCGACCTCTGGCACGACAAGCGGCTCAACATCAGCTCGATCCTGATGGTGACGCACAATATCGAGGAGGCGGTGCTGATGTGCGACCGCATCCTGGTGCTCGCTTCCCACCCGGGCCGCATCGCCGCCGAGATCGCCAATCCGCTGCCGCATCCGCGCGATCGGCTCGACCTCGAGTTCCGCAACATGGTCGAGAAGATCTATGCGCTGATGACCCAGCGGCCGGAGCCCAAGCCGATGATCCAGCTCGGCCCCGCCGCCGGCCCGAATCTTGGCGTCGCTCTGCCTCGGGTCTCCACCAACTCCATCGCCGGCATGATCGAGGAGATCGCCGCGCCGCCATATCACGGCGCCGCCGACCTGCCGCATCTGGCCGATTCGCTGCAGATGGAGATCGACGACCTGTTCCCGCTCGGCGAGACGCTGCAACTGTTGAAGCTGGCCGAATTCGCCGACGCCGACATCAAGCTGACGCCGCTCGGCCGCCGCTTCGCCGATATGGACGTCGACCAGCGCAAGAAGGTGATGGGCGAGCAGCTGCTCGCCAACCTGCCGCTCGCCGCTCACATCAAGCGCGTGCTCGACGAGCGCCCGAGCCACCGCGCCCCGGCGACCCGGTTCCGCGAGGAGCTCGAGGATTTCATGTCCGAGGAATATGCCGAACGCACGCTGCGCGCCATCATTACGCTAGGTCGCTACGGCGAACTGTTCGCCTACGATGAGGACGCGCAGACCTTCTCCTACGAGGACCCGACCTGAGAGGACCCGACCTGACGCAGCGCCGGCGCTCGCGCATAGGGCAAGTTCGTCTTTAGATCGGCTTGTTTCGGCGGCGGCGATCCGCTACCCCTATTGCAGCGCACAATATCCGGGCTTTTCCGCGGCAGGCCCCAAGGAGCGACTGATGGACACATCCCCCGCCACTCTCATCGTCGACAACAAGAAGGTGGAGCTGCCCGTCAAGACCGGTACGATCGGGCCTGCCGTGATCGATATCGGCAAGCTTTACGCCCAGACCGGCATGTTCACCTACGATCCCGGCTTCACCTCGACGGCGTCGACCGATTCGAAGATCACCTACATCGATGGCGACGCCGGCGTGCTGCTGTATCGCGGCTACCCGATCGAACAGCTCGCCGAGCACGGCGATTTTCTCGAGAGCTGCCATCTGCTGCTCTACGGCGAGCTGCCGACGACGCAGCAGAAGGCGGAGTTCGACCGCCGGGTGACCCGCCACACCATGGTTCACGAGCAGATGTCGCGGTTCTTCAACGGCTTCCGCCGCGACGCGCACCCGATGTCGGTCATGGTCGCCTGCGTCGGCGCGCTGGCGGCGTTCTATCATGACTCGATCGACATCAACGATCCCTGGCAGCGCGAGGTCGCGGCGGTCCGCATGGTCGCCAAGATGCCGACGCTGGCGGCGATGGCCTACAAATACTCGATCGGCCAGCCGTTCATGTATCCGAAGAACTCCCTCGATTATACGAGCAATTTCCTGCGCATGTGCTTTGGCGTGCCGTGCGAGGAATACGAGCCCAATCCGGTGCTGTCGCGCGCGCTCGACCGCATCTTTGTCCTGCACGCCGATCACGAGCAGAACGCCTCCACCTCGACCGTCCGCCTCGCCGGCTCCTCGGGCGCCAACCCGTTCGCCTGCATCGCGGCCGGCATCGCCTGCCTGTGGGGTCCCGCGCATGGCGGCGCCAACGAGGCGGCGCTGAAGATGCTGGGCGAGATCGGCAGCGTCGAGCGCATCCCCGAGTTCATCGCCCGCGCCAAGGACAAGAACGACCCGTTCCGCCTGATGGGCTTCGGCCACCGCGTCTACAAGAACTACGACCCGCGCGCCAAGATCATGGCCAAGACCGCGCACGAGGTTCTTAACGAGCTCGGCGTCAAGGACGATCCGATGCTCGAAGTGGCGATGGAGCTGGAGCGCATCGCGCTCAGCGACGACTATTTCATCGAGAAGAAGCTGTATCCCAACATCGACTTCTATTCCGGCATAACGCTGAAGGCGATGGGCTTCCCGGTCGCGATGTTCACGGTGCTGTTCGCGCTCGCCCGCACCGTCGGCTGGATTGCGCAGTGGAAGGAGATGATCGACGATCCCCATCAGAAGATCGGCCGCCCGCGCCAGCTCTACACCGGCCAGCCGCAGCGCGAATATATCCTGATGGGCAACCGATGAACCTCTACCGCCTGCTGACCGGTCCCGACGACGCGAGCTTCTGCCACAAGGTGACGGAGGCGCTCAACAAGGGCTGGAGCCTCTACGGCTCGCCGTCGCTGAGCTGGGAGCCGGAACACAAGCGCATGATGTGCGCGCAGGCGGTGGTGAAGGAAGTGTTCGGCGAGACCTACGCGCCGGACATGAAGCTGGCGGAGAAGTAGCCGGCGAGGCGGTTGATTGGCGCTCGGTTGGGGGCCTTGTATCGTCGGTTTCCGTCATGCCCGGGCTTGTCCCGGCGTCCACGCTGTCGCGCCGCTGCAATGGTCTGAGAATCTAAGGTTGCAACGGCGCTGGCGGCCAATCAAGGCGTCAAGCGGCGGCTCGGCGCAGCTGGCCGGGTAAGCCCGGCCATGACGGACAGTGCGTCCGCAAACCATAATCACTAGTCTAAACGGTAAAATTCATTCGGCATTTTGTCGTGCCTTGCCGAGGGACACAAAAACACACCCAACCCGCTGAAAACACGCAATCGCGGCCTGTCCCGCCCTATCCCGGCCGCGTCATCGCCGCCGGGTCGGCCCAGCGGTCGAAATCCTCCGCGCTGACCAGCCCCAGCTCGACCGCCGCCTGCCGCAGCGACTTGTTCTGCGCCAGCGCCGTCTTGGCGATCTTCGCCGCCTTGTCGTAGCCGATATGCGGATTGAGCGCGGTCGCCAGCATCAGGTTGGCTTCCAGATGCCGCTCGATGACCTCCCGGTCCGGCTCGATCCCTTGCGCGCAATGGGCGTCGAACGCGCTCATGGCGTCGGCCAGCAGGCTCAGGCTGTCGAGCACGTTATGCGCCATCACCGGCTTGTAGACGTTGAGCTGAAAGTTGCCCTGAGACCCGGCGAACGCGACCGCCGCGTCATGGCCGTAGACCTGGACGCAGACCATCGTCAGCGCCTCGCACTGGGTCGGGTTGACCTTGCCGGGCATGATCGAAGAGCCTGGCTCGTTCTCGGGGATGCGGATCTCGCCGATGCCGCAGCGCGGCCCGCTGGCGAGCCAGCGCACGTCGTTGGCGACCTTCATCAGCGCCCCGGCCAGCGTGCGCAAGCTCGCCGAGACGTTGACCATCGCGTCATGGGCGGAGAGCGCGAAGAACTTGTTGTGCGCCGAGCGGAACGGCTCGCCGGTCAGCTCCGCGATATGGCGGGCGCAGACCGCGCCGAACTCCGCCGGCGCGTTCAAGCCGGTGCCGACCGCGGTGCCGCCGATGGCGAGGTCGTACAGCCCCTGAACCGCCGCTGCGATCGTCGCTTCAGCGAAGGCGAGTTGCGCCGCCCAGGCGGAAATCTCCTGCCCCAGCGTGATCGGCGTCGCGTCCTGCAGATGGGTGCGGCCGGTCTTAACGATCCCGGCGAAAGTCGCCGCCTTCTCCTCCAGCGTCCTGCGCAGGGCGGCGAGGGCAGGGGAAAGCTTCTCCCGCCATTGGCCGACCACGGCGATATGCATCGCGGTCGGGAACGTGTCGTTGGACGACTGGCTGCAATTGACGTGATCGTTGGGATGCACCGGCGTATTCGAGCCGAGCGCGCCGCCGAGCGCTGCGATGGCGCGGTTGGCGATCACTTCGTTGGCGTTCATGTTGGTCTGCGTGCCCGAACCGGTCTGGAACACGACCAGCGGAAACTCGCCGTCGAGCCGCCCCTCGATCACATCCTTCGCGGCCTCGGCGATGGCTGCGCCGAGATCGGCCGGCAGCCGGCCGAGTTCGACATTGGCCAGCGCCGCCGCCTTCTTCAACACGCCGAAGGCGCGCACGATGGGCGCGCCCCAGACATAGCGGTCGCGCCCGATCGGGAAGTTCTCGAGGCTGCGCTGGGTCTGGGCGCCCCAATAGCGCTCGGCGGGCACATCGACGGCGCCCATCGAGTCGATTTCGCGTCGCGTCGCCATGCGCGGACTCCTTCGGGCGCGAAGGTCCGCCCGTCGTTTAGAGACGCGGCGGCGGCCGACGCGTTCAGGCCCGGCCGAACACGTCGTTGGTCTGCGCCGTGACCCTCACAAAGGTCGTGCGCTTCGGCACCTCCTTCAGCTGGGTCGCGCCGATATAGGTCATCATCGAGCGCACGCCGCCCATGATCTCGTTCATGGTGTGATCGACCGGGCCGCGATACGGCGTCTCCACCGTCTTGCCCTCAGCGGCGCGGTATTTGGCGACGCCGCCGGCGTGCTTCTTCATCGCCGTCTCCGACGACATGCCGTAGAAGCCCATGGCGACGGGCGTGCGTTCGCCGTCGCGCTCCTCGTAGCGGATCTCGCCTTCGCATTCGTCGTGGCCGGCGAGCATGCCGCCGAGCATGACGAAATCCGCGCCGGCGCCGTAGGCCTTGGCGATGTCGCCGGGAACCGTGCAGCCGCCGTCGGCGCAGACCTGGCCTTTCAGCCCATGCGCGGCGTCGGCGCACTCGATGATTGCCGAAAGCTGGGGATAGCCGACGCCCGTCACCCGCCGCGTGGTGCAGACCGAACCCGGACCGATGCCGATCTTGACGATGTCGGCCCCGGCGAGAATGAGCGCCTCGGTCACGTCGCCGGTCACCACGTTGCCGGCCATGATGACCGAGCTCGGGTGTTCGTCGCGCACGCGCTTGATGACGTCAAGGAAGCGCTCGGAATAGCCGTTGGCGACGTCGATGCAGAGATGGGGCAGGGGCGCCCGGCGGGCAACGGCGCTGAGCTTTTCCAGGTCGGCGGCGGTGACGCCAAGCGAATAGAACGCGTGCGCGCCGTCCTCGCCGGCGAAGAACTCGGCCAGCGCGCTTTCCGGATAGTGCTTGTGCAGCGCCGTCAGCGCGCCGTGGCGGCCGAGCGCGCGCGCCATCGCCATCGTGCCGGTCACGTCCATGTTGGCGGCGATCAGCGGGAACCCGTTCCACTCCGTGCCGGTGTGGTAGAAGCGGAAGCTGCGGCGGATGTCGACTTCGTTGCGCGAGTTGAGCGTGGAGCGCTTCGGCCGGATGAGCACGTCCTTGAAGTCGAGCTTGACGTCGGTCTCGATGCGCATGGGCGTTCCGGGGGTAGGGAATTCTCCCCAATATAACAGCGCCGGGCGCCGGTGACGAGGGCTCCACTTAGGGAAGCTTGAACTGCGTCCCGAAAAGAGACATGAGGACGGCCGGAAGGCGCGGGGGCGCCGGGCGGGACGTCGAAGGGATGCAGTCAGGGTTTGCGGTTTTGACGCTGGTCGCGCTGGCGCTTGCCGGCTGTGCGACGCCGCCGCAGGCCGAAGCGCCGGCGGAGGCCGTCGCCGACGCCAAGCCGCAGACCCCGCTCGACGAACGCATCTCCTATTACGCGCAGGCCTATGACGTGCCGGAGTCGCTGGTCCGTCGCTCGATCGTGCGCGAGAGCGGCTACAACCCCGGGGCTCGTCACGGCCCCTACTGGGGCCTGATGCAAATCCGCTACGACACCGCCAAGGGGCTGGGCTATAACGGCCCGGCGCGGGGGCTGCTCGACGCGGACACCAACCTCAAATACGCCTGCGCCTATCTCGCCAACGCCTACACGGTGGCGGAGCACAACGCCGACCGGGCGATCCGGCTCTACGCCAGCGGCTATTACTACGAGGCGCGGCGCAAAGGTCTGCTGGAGCAGCTCAAGAGCGGGGAAACGCAGGCGCCTGGGCCGTGAACGCGACGCGGATCATCGCGCCATTGGCGTCATGGATTTCCAGCGCGCCGCCGAGCTGCGCGGCAAGGCCGCGCATCACTGACAATCCATAGCGCGGCGCGGACTCGTCTTCCTCGACCTTGAACCCAGGGCCGTCGTCGGCGATGGTCAGCAGTCGGCGCGGGCCATCGGAGTCGAGCGAAACGACGAAACGTCCGCCGCGCCGGGCCGCGAATGCGTGCTTGGCGGCGTTGATGGCGGCCTCGTTCACCAACAGCGTGATCGTGGTCATCTGTCCCACCGAGAGGCGTTCGGAACTGACGTCCAGTTGCATTTTCACCGCCGCGCCGCGGAACGTCTGATCGAGAACCTCGCGCAGGATCGGTTCGAGTCCGGCCTCGTAGGAACTGGGATCGTAGAGGCGGCGATGCAGGCTACCCAGCGACGCCACGCGCGCGACGGCGTGATCGATAGCGTTGACGGCCGCGGGGTCGGCGATATTGCGCCGCGCCTTCTGCAGCGTGGCGGCGACGATCTGGAAATTGTTGGCGACCCTGTGCTGCAACTCGCGGAACAGGTCGGCGTTCAACTGCGCCGCCGCCTCCAGCCGCTGCAACGCCTGAGCGAGCGCCTCGACCAGGGCGATGGAAAAGCCGCCGAGCGCCAGGAAGACGACCGACCGGGTCGAGATCGAAAGCGCCAGGAGCGGGACTTGCGTCCGCATCGCTGTGGTCGCCAGGCTGGCGACCAGCGAAACCGTCATCAGAACGGCAGCCTTGCGCCATCCGCACAGCAGCGCCGCGATGGGCAGCCCAGGCAGGAACGGCGCGAGCGGCGTCGCGTCGAGATAGCGGCCAAACAGCAGCCGCACCGCGAGGCTCATGCAGAACAACGCCAGGATGGCGCCCCAGGCGGCCGGACCGGCGCTTCTGAGCCGCGCCAGCCTGGACACCAGAGCCACGTAATCCGCCACCCGTCATCGTCCCTGATGCGGCCATCGAGGCTGCGACCTTCGGCCTCAATACGCAGCCTACATGGGTTGGGCTCTTATACCAACCCTCATTGATCAGAACTCATGCGCCCACTTGCGCATGCCGAGCGAGATGATGCGCCATGGCCTGTCGATAAGGGTGTTCCAGGCGTAGCAGCAGTGATCGAGGATGTCCT